>ENA-UPAD01000029-UPAD01000029.1-bioreactor-metagenome-genome-assembly--contig:-NODE-29-length-233981-cov-12.279204_pt1 | contig 233981 bp, 205 predicted proteins | sample MGYA00238179_ERZ772710 | MGnify/ENA primary metagenome ERZ772710 (study PRJEB29004, sample SAMN07631245) | bioreactor metagenome | isolation source: Switchgrass digestor | place: USA: Dartmouth...
CGCGTTACTCGCCCGTCCGCCACTCTCACCACGCGCTCAACACTCAGCGCACTTCCTTGCGTGCGCTCAGTGTCGAGCGCGTGGATCCCGTTCGACTTGCATGTGTTAGGCGCGCCGCCAGCGTTCGTCCTGAGCCAGGATCAAACCCTCAAACAATATATTTGAGCGTCTGTCCCGCAGATGAGCTGCCGCCCATCCGCCAGAACTGCTATCCAGCGTCTCCGTCTGCTTGTCTTCTGGCCAAGCAGCTGAATTACTCAAAGCGTCCACGGATGCACCGTTCATCCATGGGCTGTCTTAACGAGTTCCTCGTCATACACTGTTCAATTTTCAATGTCCATGCCGCTTCTTTCGGCTCTTTCATCCGCTTCCGGGTAACTTCAAATCCCGGGTCGCGGGTTATTATTATACCATGTTCGCCAGCGCCATGTCAACATTGGTCGACAAATTTCGAGTTTCCAATTTCAGGTCCCGATTTTGCTAAAACCGTTTTTTCATCGGCTTTTTGCGCGGCGGAATTTCAGTCTAGCATGGAAGGATGCACCCTGTCAACAGCCTCTTTATTCCATTTTCATTGAATAATCGATTTAGGATTTATTAATCCTGTTAATGCTTCGTATTACACGTTTTTTATCGCGTTTTTCATCATGCGAACATAGTCCTTTACATGGGGAACGCATTCGGCGCCGTAGTGCCCGACCATCCTCACTATGGCGCTGCCAACGATAACCCCGTCGGAAAATTCCGCCATCAATGACGCCTGCTCGGGGGTTGAAATTCCGAACCCCACGGCGCACGGGATATCTTTGACTTCTTTTATATGTTTTACAATTTCCCTCGCTTCAAGGCCGATATCCTTCCTTACACCGGTAACCCCCAGGGAGGATACGCAGTATATGAATCCCTCGGCTTCCCTGACTATCATACGCACGCGGCTTCCCGAAGTCGGCGATACCATTGAGACCAGGACAATCCCGTGTTTTTTGCAGAACGGTAATATCTCATCCCTTTCTTCAAAAGGCAGATCAGGGATTATAAGCGCATCCACCCCGGACTCGCGGCAGTTCCCCAAGAACCTGTCGTATCCATAGGAGAACACCGGATTGGCATAAGTCATGAAGGCGATGGGCACCCGGCATGTCATCCGTATGCGCCTTACCATGGCGAAAATGCTGTCGGTTGTAACGCCCGCCGACAAGGCGCGGATGTTCGCAGCCTGGATGACCTCGCCTTCAGCCACCGGGTCGGAAAAGGGTATGCCAAGTTCAATCAGGTCGGCGCCCGCCGCTGCCATCCCATATACAAGCTTCTCTGTCGTTTCCAAGGCCGGATCCCCCGCCGTGACGAAGGGAATGAAGGCTTTGCCGTTCCTGAATACCTGGTCCAGTCTATTCATATATATCAATCCCCCTGTAACGGGCTATCGGAGCCACGTCCTTATCTCCCCTGCCCGAAAGGCAGACCACTATGATATGATCCTCCCGCATGGCCGGCGCGAGTTTCATGACTGCCGCAACGGCGTGGGCGCTTTCGATTGCCGGGATGATCCCTTCTGTGCGGGAAAGGTATTCGAATGCCTCAACAGCTTCATCATCCGTTACGGGAATATACTCTGCCCTCCCTGTGTCGCGCAAATAGGCATGCTCGGGTCCTACGCCGGGATAATCAAGCCCGGCCGAGATGGAGTGGACGGGCGCGATCTGTCCGTGCTCATCCTGGCAGAAATAAGACTTCATGCCATGGAAGATCCCAATCTTACCAAGGGTCAGGGTGGCGGCGTTTTTATCGGTATGAATGCCGTGACCTGCGGCCTCGCAGCCTATCAAGCGCACGTCGCGGTCGCCGATAAAATCATGAAAGAGGCCTATGGCGTTGCTCCCGCCGCCCACGCAGGCCACGAGGGCATCGGGGAGCCTGCCTTCCTTCTCCATTATCTGCTCCTTGACCTCCCGGCCGATCACACTTTGGAAATCCCGCACGATGGTGGGAAACGGGTGCGGCCCCATAACCGATCCAAGTACATAATGTGTGTCTTCAACGCGCCTGCTCCATTCCCGCAGGGTTTCATTGACGGCGTCCTTCAGTGTCTGCGTGCCGCATGTCACCTCATGCACCCTGGCCCCCAGCAGCTTCATGCGGTATACGTTGAGGGCCTGGCGACGGGCGTCCTCCCTGCCCATGAAGATATCGCATTCCATCCCCAGGAGAGCCGCCGCCGTCGCCGTGGCAACCCCATGCTGTCCGGCCCCTGTTTCAGCGATGACGCGGGTTTTACCCATACGTTTCGCCAGGAGGACCTGGCCAAGAACGTTGTTGATCTTGTGGGAACCAGTATGGTTAAGGTCCTCCCTCTTGAGGTAGATTTTGGCTCCGCCCAGGTCCCTGGTCATCTTGCCCGCGTAATAGAGAAGCGAAGGTCTTCCCGCGTATTCCCTGAGAAGCCGGTTAAGTTCGCTTACAAAATCCGGATCATCCTTAAGCCGCATATATGCCTCTTCAAGCTCAGTTACCGCATGCATCAGCGTTTCGGGAATATACTGCCCGCCGAATTCTCCGAACCTTCCTTTTGACATGTCAATCATTCTCCTTCATCAATCATGCTCCTGCCGGCGAATCAGGTTTCGCTCCCGCCATTCTCCTTGCCATGGATACAATCTCCTTTATCCTGGCAGGGTCCTTGCATCCGCCGGTCTCAACGCCGCTGCTCACATCGACCGCATAGGGATTGAGTTTTCCAATGGCCAGGGCTATGTTCTTGGAATTGATGCCGCCTGCAAGGAAAAAGGGTTTACTGATTCCAGGCACCACGGACCAGTCAAAGGCTGTCCCCGTACCGCCGTAACGCTCTTTATGCCAGGCATCCAGAAGGAGGTAATCGCACGGAAGTTCCATTGCCCGTTCAATATCTTCAACGCCTCTTACCCTGACCGCCTTGATGATCCCGTTCTGCACACAGCCTCTCAGGGTTTTGATATACTCCTTGTCTTCATCGCCGTGGAGCTGGACCAGGTCGATCACCCCGGAATCGCAGAGCCTCACTATGCGGCCAATGTCATCGTTTACAAACACCCCGACGGCTTTTATGGAAGGATCCAGCAAGGACTTCATGGCTTTTGCCTTGTCCTCGTCCACCTGCCTCCTGCTTTCCGCGAACACGAAACCGATGTAATCAGGCAGCGCTTCGTTGACAGCATGGATATCCCGCTCCCGCGTAAGACCGCAGATCTTGATCTTAGCCATGCCTGTCACCCTCCGGGGAAGATCCGGACATGTCACCTTTCAGGTATGAAAGCATGGCTTTCCTGTCCGGGCTTCTCATCAGCGCCTCTCCCACCAGGACCGCGTCCGCTCCCGCCTTCTCAAGCATAGCAACATCTTCCCGGGATTGTATGCCGCTTTCGGCCACAAGGATGATATGCTCCGGCACCCGTTTTCCCAGGACGAGGCAGGTATTTATATCCACCTCAAAGGTCTTCAGGTCCCGGTTGTTCACGCCGATCACCCTCGCGCCGGCCTCAACCGCCGAGAAGATTTCTTCTTCCGTATGGGCTTCCACAAGGGCCGAAAGCCCGAGATCGTCGCAGATCTCGATATAACTCCGAAGAGTGGGTGTGTCCAGAATCGAGCATATCAGCAACACCGCATCGGCGCCCAGGAACTTTGACTCATATACCTGGTAGGCATCGACTATAAAGTCCTTCCTGAGTACCGGAATGCTTACAAGCTCGCTGATCTCTTCAAGAAAAAGTTCGCTTCCCTTGAAATACTTCGGCTCTGTCAGCACCGAGATGGCGTTAGCCCCGGCTTTCTCATACTCCAGGGCGATCTCTTTATAAGGAAAAGCGGAGACTATATCGCCTTTGGATGGCGAAGCCCTTTTGATCTCGCAGATAAAGGATATACCTTTGCCGTTCAGCGCTTTCTCGAAGGCAAACGCTCCCCGCCTGGCTGTTCTATTCTTCGCCAGCGCCTTTATCTCATCGAACGGCAGTATTCTCTTTGCCGTTTCCACGCGCATCCTGGCGGCTTTTGCCAGTGCTTCAAGTATCATTCTCCCACCTTCCTTTTCTTCAGTCCGGGGTGTTTGACAGCATGACAAACCTGTTCAGCTGTTCCATAGCCCTGCCGCTGTCGATGGTATCCGCCGCCATCCTCACGCATTCCCTAAGGGTGATGTTGTCGTAATACATGTAAAGGCATATGGCGGAGTTGAGCAGCACGATATCCCTTTTTGGCCCCTTTTCGCCGCCCAGTATCCTCATGGCTATCCGGGCGTTCTCCTCAGGGCTGCCGCCCGCCAGGTCTTCGGGTTTGCAGCGCTCGAAGCCGAATTGACGCGGGTCAAGAAAGAAGCTGTTTATACGTCCATGATTCACTTCGCAGACAGTGGTTGACGCGGTCAGGGTTATCTCATCCAGGCCGTCATGACCGTGAACCACCATGGCTTTTTTCACGCCGAGGTTGCAGAGCACCCTGGCAAGAGGTTCCACCAGGTTTTCGTCATACACCCCCAGGAGCTGCATGTTGGCATCTGCCGGACTTGCCAGCGGGCCGAGAATATTGAAGATGGTGCGCGCCCCAAGCTCTTTCCTCACGGGCGCGGCGTGCTTCATGGCAGAATGGTAGTACGGCGCGAACATGAAGCAGATGCCGATCTCCTTGAGGATCCTTTCGCTTTTTGATACGGGTATGTCGATCTTAACGCCAAGGGCCTCCAGCACATCGGCGCTTCCGCATTTGCTGGACACGCTCCTGTTGCCGTGCTTTGCCACGGGCACGCCTGCCGCGGAAATAACCAGTGAGGAAACCGTGGATATGTTGAACGTGTATGCCTGGTCGCCTCCGGTGCCGACAATATCCAGCACATCACCGTCATGCCTGAGCTTAGTGCCGTATTTCCTCATTATCATGGCGCATGCCGTTATCTCGTCAATGGTCTCGCCCTTCATCCTCATAGCCGTTATGAAGGATGCGATCTGGGCCGGCGTGGCACTGCCGCTCATGATCTCGTCCATCACCGACTTGGTTATATCCATCGACAGGTCTTCCCTGTTCAACAGCTTATGAATGGCTTCCCTGATCATCCTGCTTCACCGCCTGTACTTAAAAAATTGCTCATGATCACGCTTCCATGGGGTGTCAATATGGACTCGGGATGGAACTGAAGCCCGTAAATCTCATAATCCCTGTGCTTTACCCCCATGACTTCCCCGCTTTCATCCTCTGCGATGACCAGAAGCTCGTCGGGCATGGACGTTCTTTGGACGATAAGGGAATGGTACCTGGCCGCCCGGATGATGGGCGGGAGTCCCTTGAACAGCCTGCATCCGTTGGCTATATGGATGCTGCTCTGCTTGCCATGCATCAACTGCCTGGCCGGAACTATGGATGCCCCGAAAGCCTCGCAGACTGCCTGGTGGCCAAGGCATATTCCCAGGACCGGGATGCTGCCCTTTACCTGCCTGATAAGGTCTTCGCATATTCCTGCCTGTTTGGGATAGCCTGGCCCCGGCGAAAGGATGATGCTCGCAGGCTTCAGGTTAACGACTTCTTTGACTGTAATCTCATCGTTGCGGACCACCCGGACGCTGTCAACGATTGCGCCGGCAAGATGCGCCAGGTTATAAGTAAAGCTGTCGTAGTTATCGATAATGAGCACCATCACATCTCCACCTCCCCGGCCGCGGTAATGGCCTCAATGACCGCCCTGGCCTTGTTTTCGGATTCTTCATACTCCTTTTCCGGGACGCTGTCGGCAACGATTCCGCTTCCGGCCTGGACATATACCCTGCCGTTTTTCCTGACGGCCATGCGGATGGCAATGCATACGTCCATGTTTCCTGAAAAGTCCATGTAGCCTATTGCTCCGCCGTAGATCCCGCGCGGCTCCCGCTCCAGTTCCTCGATAATCTGGCATGCCCTGATCTTGGGCGCTCCGGACAACGTTCCCGCGGGAAGCAGCGCCTCAATCGCGTCCAGGGCATCCCTGTCCCGCCTTATGCGTCCCTCAACCTCGGAAGTGATATGCATGACCCTGGAATAGCGCTTAACAGTCCTGTAGCAGTTCACACGGATACTGGAGTACTCCGAAACCTTTCCCAGATCGTTTCTTGCCAGGTCCACCAGCATGTCATGCTCGGCCAGTTCCTTTTCGTCATTAACGAGCTTCTTCTCAAACGCCAGGTCCTCCTCGGCGTTTCTGCCGCGGGGCATGGTCCCGGCTATGGGAAGAGTGGTGAGCTTCCCGTCCTGCAGTCTCACAAGGGTTTCCGGCGAAGTGCTGATCAGCTGGACATCCTGGTTTTGCAGGAACACCATGTAAGGGGACGGATTCGTGGTCCTGAGAACCCTGTAGGCATCAAGAAGGCTCCCGGAGTACCCGGATTCGTACCGCCTGGAAATGACGACCTGGAAAACATCGCCTTCCTTGATGTACTTCTTGACCTTTCTTACCATATCGCAGAATTCTTCCCTGGAGACATTGCAGGAAAAATGCGCGGTGCTTTTTTCCCCGGATCCGGGAAGGGGTGACTGGTCCCTGATAAGCCGGACGATCCCTTCTATGTCATCGAGGGCCTTCGCATAGTTTTCTTCCGGCTTGTCGGTCCTCATGTTGGCAATAATTATGATCTTCTGCTTCAGGTGGTCATAGGCGATAACCTTGTCGAACAGCATGAGGTCAAAATCGTTGAACTCGCTGCTTCGAAGCTTCAAGACAGGCTCGGCGTATCCTGCCATGGAATAGGAGAAATATCCCACGAATCCTCCCGCGAAGGGCGGCATGCCGGGAAGCTTCGGCGCCTTGAACCCGGACAGGTACTCCCTCAATATCCCGAGGGGCTTTCGGGAATGCAGCGTTCTCTTCCCGCCGTCCTCGATGGTGATAACGCCATCCCGGCAAAACACGCGGGCGATCGGGTCAAAACCGAGGAATGAGTATCTTCCCCATTTTTCCCCGCCTTCGACGCTCTCCAGCAGGAAGTGCCTGTCGCTGGATCCGGAGATCCTGCGTAGAAGGGCGATGGGCGTTGTGATATCCGCATATATTTCCCTGCGGACAGGAATGAGATCGAAGCCCTCCGACAGCCTCCGGATCTCAGCATAGCCAGGCATTATCCTGGTCTCATCTCGTCTCATCTCTCTCACCTCATCTCGTCTCGTCTTTGAATTTGATAAATAAAAAAGCCTTTGCCCCAAGGACTGGGACAAAAGCTCAAGCTTCTGCGGTGCCACCCAAATTGACGCATTTCTGCGCCCACTCATTATTCCTGCATACAATCATATGCATCCTGCTGGTAACGGGCCGGCTCCCCGTAGGCGCCTACTCTCCTCGCAGGGGATTTCGGGCCTCCCTCACAAGTCCATTCAGAATAAGCCTGCAGCCGCGTTCCCACCAGCCGGCGGCTCTCTGGATGCAGGTGATTATTCCTACTCCTCTTGCTCAACGGTTTTGCGCGATTATTAGTTTTTCAAGGACTCTTGCGCGCTTTCATTTCATGGCATTGCTGCTGTTATTATCCATCACTGCATTATTCAAGATACGATTTTACGGATGATTTTAACATGGTTTGAATCCCGTGTCAATAATATTTGTTGAATGAGAGTCATAGCATTTGCATTTCCCTGCCTTTGAAACTGAAAGCAAGAAATCACCTGCTCCGACCGGATTCATTATCATGATATGCCGTCTCTTTACCGATATGTTCCTGATTCTTGAAACAGTCAGGCTACATGTTGCCATTGCTGTGCGATTCTCACGAAAGCTGCCGCCCGCTCGGTAAATTCGGCCCAGTTCTTCTCCTGGATCAGGCGCTTCTCGGTAAGCCTGCCGCTGATGCCGACACCGGCGAAACCCAGCTTCAGGAATTCCCCGATATTCTCCTCGGTAATTCCGGCCGTCGCGATCAGCTTCACATGGCTGATGGGCGCCAGTATATCCTTTGCATAGCGCAAGCCCAAAGTGGCTGCCGGGAACAGCTTTACGAAGTTGGCGCCGCAATCGTGGGCCTGCAGGATTTCAGACGGGGTCATGGCGCCGGGGATGGAAACAAGGCCAAGCTTCCTGGTGTGCCGTATTACGTCCGGATTGGTATTTGGTGAAATGATATAAGCCGCTCCGGCCTTATAGGCTGCGTCAACCTGATCGACGCTTAACACGGTACCGGCTCCGAAAAGCATTTTGTCCCCATGGTATTCACGCAGCATGGAAATTGCTTCCGTCGTTTTGTCCATGCAGTCCGGGTCGCTCTGGTCAAACGTAACCTCCATAAGGCGTATCCCGCCTTCATAAAGCGCTTTCGACAGTTCCACCAGGTCTTCCCCGTAGACCCTGCGGACAATGACTATTATTTTCGACTTCAAAATCAGATCTTCCGTTTTCATTTCGAACCCCCCTCTTTATCTGAGTCTGTCTATGGATGAGATAAATTCTGTCGGCGTCAGATTGGTTATCTTTTTAAACACATAACAAAAACGTTTATAATCGGAATACCCCACGGCTTCCGATACCTCGTATATCTTCCATCTACCGGTTTCCATCATCGAAATGGCTTTCTGAACCCGATATCGCTGGATGGCAGTCATGAAATTCATCGAGGTCTCTTTTCTGAACTGTTTGCTGAGGTAACCCGGACTTACCTTCAGTTCGTCGGCAATCTTCTCGATGCTGAGATGCTTGTTGTAGTTCCGTTGAATCTCCTCCAGCACCTTCTTGACATAGTAATTGTGGCACGTATTGAAGGGCAAATCGAGGCTGCCGACTTCAGGTTTGATTTGGCTCAGGGTTCTCTTGAGTTCCTGGTATTCCTGCTGGCTCCTTACCCGTTCGACGGCCGCCTTGATGGCCTCTATGAGTTTTTCTTCATCAATGGGTTTGAGGATGTATTCCACGGCTCCAAGGGATACGGCCTTCTTTGCATACTCGAACTCGCTGTAACCTGTCAGGATGATGCTCTGGAACATGCATTCCTTTTTTCCCTGCTCCAGGAGCTCAATTCCTCCCATACCCGGCATGCAGATGTCCGTAATGATAATATCCGGGTGTAGTTCCCTGACCAATTCCAGTCCCTTTTCCCCGTTTTCCGCCTCGCCGACTACGGTACACCCCAGGGACAGCCAATCAATGGTATGCACCAGGACCCTGCGGATAATCTCCTCGTCCTCCACCAAAAGCACCTTAATCATTGCGCCACCTCTTGTTCGTACGGCAGCCTTACCGTAACGGTAGTGCCTTCTCCAGGCTTACTGTCGATTTCGATACCGTAAGAATCCCCATAGGCCAGTTGAATGCGCCGGTTGACGTTGTACAACCCAAAGTATTTCTCAGGTATTTCGATTTTTTTCAGCGTTTCCCGGATTTTCTCCAGCAATTCGGGTTCAATGCCTTTTCCGTTGTCCTTTACGACAAGATGAAGCACGCCGTCCCTGCAAACAGCCGACACGGTCACCATAAGCGTTTTTTGAATGCCAATCGCATACTTGACCGAGTTTTCCACCAGGGGCTGAAGGCACAGTTTTGGAATCATGCAGGACTCAGTGCCCTCTTCGAGTTCAATATGGTAATCGATGTCCAGGACCTTCCGTTCCCGTATGATGGAAAGATAGTTATCGATATACGCCATATCCTCCTTCAGGGTAACGGTCTTCCTGGTCGCATCGATGCTATAGCGCAGCAGTTTCGAGAAATTCAGTATCATCCTGTTGGCTGCGGCCGGGTCGATCTTGATCAGCCCGCGGATGACCTCCAGGGAATTAAAGATAAAATGCGGATTGAACTGGGATTCCAACTGCTTGATTTCCGCGGTTTTCCGCATCAGGACTTCCTGCTTGTTGGCCTCAACCAGTTTTCTGATACTGTCAATCAACTGTCCGTATGCATGTTCCAGGCTTCCGAATTCGCTGTGCCTGTCCGACTCAAGCGGGACATAGATACCTTCGGTTTGCATCCTCTGGATGTCTGCCATCTGCCTGTCGATAGCGCTTGCCTCCACTGATATCATGTGCCTGGCCAGCAGGGTTGCCAAGGTGATCAGAATGAGAAGCAATACCAGGGATAAGCCTGCGGTTACCGAAATTGAGTAATAGAAAGGTTTCATATCGGTAATCGCATACACATCCAGCTCAATGGTTTCGTTTCCTTTTCTTGAGACAAAATAAGTAGCACCGTCGAATTTTACAATGCCGGATGCATCGCGAAGGCCGGGCGCGATCTTTCCGTATTTGTCCAGGTAACTGTTTTTCGAAGTCAGAAGAGCCGTATAGTATTTATCTGCCACCAAAAGCTCACTGCCGGAACTTGTGCTGATGTAATCCATTACTTCATTGGGATCTAGCTCAAACACCAGGTATCCGGCGGCTTTGCCGTCCACGTTAATGGCACGGCCTATGGACAGCACCATGGCCTTTCTCCGAGAATTCCCGGCGTTATTCAGCATCAGGATTGTCTCGTCGGGAAAAACAGTCATCTGGTACATCATTCCCGCGTAATATGGCGGACGGACGTCCAGGTAGGAAGACAAAATCGTGGAACTGCCGATAATGCAGTCGCCCCGTGCATCAAGCACATAGAATGTAGCGCCTACAGGCTGGCTGTTTGTAAAGGAATACAGTTCCTCAACCACGCTGAGGGTTTGCTGTTTCTCTTCTACAACCTGCCTTATCCCTTCATCATTGGCCAGTTCGGCTATTTTTTGCAGATAGGCGGAAACGCTGCTCTCCAGGAGATTGGCGGCTTCATTTGCGTTCTGTACCGTTGTCCGCTTGATGGAATAGCTGTACAAAGACAGCATGATAACCGCGATGGCGATGAATATCAAGAGTAAAGGTATAGCCGAGTACTTCAGCAATAACTTCTGAATATCCCTTGAGAAAGACTTGTTACTCGGCTTTTTCATACTTTGACATCCTTTCAACAGCATTATAACCTAATGTCCACGGGTCGTCATGCTGTCTTCCGGTTCTTCCCCCCCTACATGGTGTATTCCTTTGAACCGGTAGCTTTCATGAAAATAGCAAGTGAAATTATTGTGGTAAGCATCAGGACCGATGCGATTGCCGCCGCCGCACCATAGTTTCCCCGGGATACCTGCTCGTAAACCGCGACCGACAAGGTCTTTGTGCCGCCCGTATACAGTATCAGCGATGCGCTGAGCTCATTTATCACGGTGACCCAGCTCATGATGGCGCCGGTCATTATGCCTGGAACCATCAGCATGAATGTCATCTTGAAGAATGCTTTCTGCGGTGAGGAACCAAGGCTTATGGCCGCTTCCTCGGTACTCGGGCTGATCTGGTACAGGATACCTACGCTGGAACGCAGAGTGTGTGGCAAACGCCGGATGATGAACGCTATGATGATGATTGCAGCCGATCCGCTGAGAATAAGCGGCTTCGTGTTGAAGCACAGAAGCAGCATGATGCCAAGGATCGATCCGGATATGATGTACGGAAATACCGTGACAACGTCCAGAAGGGATGTAAGCGCGTTCCGTTTCCTGACCGAAAGATAGGCAACGAATACCGCAATCAGAACAATCAGCACAATTGCTGTCGCCCCGTAGAGATAGGTGTTCCTGGTGGTGCTGATTATGGTTTTCCAGGCGCTTCTGAAACTGTCCAGCGAGAACCCGCGCACAAACCTGGAGCCCTGTGTCTTCAGGAACGCGGTAACGATAACCGTCATCTGCGGCAATACGGACAGCAGCGCCACGCCATACACGTAAATATGAGCAAGCACCGCTTTGAACCCTTTGATCGGACGCCTTTGTATGGTCTTTACAGACCGCATCTTGAAAGATTTCTTATTGATAATATACTTCTGCAGAAAATACAGGCAGGCGGTCAGGGTAACCATAACAAAAGCGATAGAGGCCGCGAAATTCGCGTTGCTCCCGTTTTCGCCCATGAAGGCCCTGTAGACCAGTACAGGCAGTACGCGATAACCTTCGCCTATCAGCATGGCTGTTCCGAAGTCCGCGATAGAGGTCATGAAAACCATCAGCGCCGCCGCCAGAAGCGACGGAAGGACCAGTGGAATCAACATTTTTACAACGTTCTTGGCCGGGCTGCATCCAAGGCTCTGTGACGCCTCAAGCATTGCGGGATCCACTTTTTTAATCGCGCCGGAGACATAGAAATAGATGAACGAGTACAACTTAAGGGTCAGCACCAGGACGATCCCGTGGAATCCATAAATCGTGGGCAGTGAAATGCCGAGGTTAGCGAAGAAGTTTGTGAAAAGGCCGTTACGCCCCAGCAGGATAACCCATGAATAGGCTCCTATGAAAGAAGGAGACATCATGGAGAATATTACCAGTATCTGGATAAAACCTCTGCCCTTGATATCGAAGGTGCTTGTCAGGTAAGCCATCAAAGTGCCCAGGATGACTGTCAGGATGGTAACCGTGCAGCTTATGTACAGGGAGTGGAATATGGCATTGGTATAGTACTTTCTCCCAAAGAAAGTCTGGAAGTTTTTAAGCGACCACTCGCCTGTGGAAGGATCGATAAACCCGCTGACGAGCAGTTTTGCCAGCGGCAAAACCATGAACAGGGCAAAGAGGGCGAACACTATTATGGTAATGAGCACCCAGAAATCAAAGCGAAACCGTTTCCTGCCCATAACGTGCAACCCCCCTGATAATGGATTCCTTGGTTTCGATCGAGAATACGTTAACCCTTTGCTCATATGCGGCAAGTTTTATCGTATCTCCCACACGATGCAGCGCCGAAGCATTCCCAAGGTGTTGCGAGAACTCGATGGACTCCTGGTTCTCCATTATGGAGCAATCATCGAACTCCAGGACATAGGTGATGTATTTGCCGAGATATGTAGCCTTCCTTACCTTTGCAGTCAAACCTTTCTCAGCAATGTAGAACTCCTCGGGACGGATGCCCACGATAACACGGCCATTGGAGGCGGAGGGCAGAATGTTGTCCATTTCCAGGGAGTAGTCCTTTGACAGTTTAATCCTGCGCCTGCTGCCCTCGCCTTCCATTTCGCCGTAGAAGAAGCCTGATCGTCCGATGAAGTCGGCAACAAACACGTTGAATGGCCGTGTGTAGATTTCTTGTGGTGTGCCTACCTGCTGAATGTCGCCAAAGTTCATGACTGCAATGCGGTCGGAGATAGCCAGGGCTTCTTCCTGATCGTGCGTTACATAGACGGTTGTAATACCTATCTGCTTTTGTATATCCCTGATAATCTCACGCATTTCCACGCGGAGTTTCGCATCCAGGTTGCTCAAGGGTTCATCCATCAGCAATACGTCCGGATGGATTGCGATGGCACGAGCAAGGGCAACACGCTGCTGTTGGCCTCCCGACAGTCGTTCCGGGAGCCGATCGCGGTATTCTTCAATCTTAGTGAGCCTTAGCATCTTCTCAACACGCTGTTTGGCCTCTTCCCTGGGGACTTTATGCTCTTTGAGCCCATACATGATGTTTTGCGCCACAGTAAGGTGCGGGAAGATGGCATAGTCCTGGAACACCATGCCGATATTGCGCTTATGGGCGGGAATATTGTTGATCACGGTATCGCCGAAGCGGATTGTACCGCCTTCAATTGTGTTGAATCCCGCAATCATGCGCAGAAGGGTTGTCTTTCCGCAACCTGACGGCCCAAGGAGGGTAAACAGTTCACTATTGCCTATTCTTAGCGAGAGATCCTTGATGATTGTTACATTGTCGTACCGCTTGACGGCATGTTCGATGATAATTTCCTTGCTCAAAGCCTGCAGCCTCCTTCATGGCATATGCGCTTCATTTCACTGTTTCTTCATCCGTTTATCAATCGGTTAAGCTTCGTCGCGCAATTACTCTGCTACGGTCGTCCATATATCCTGGAACTTGGCCAGCCATTCTTCCTTCCTTGATGAAGCGTAGGCTGAATCCGCATTTGACATGGTAATTTCGTCCAGGCTGACAAATCCTTCGTCATAGTCAAGGTCCGTCCTGATGCCGCGCATGAACAGGTCATTGCTGAGCATGGTCTGGACTTCAAGGCTGGTCAGGTAGTCGATGAAAGCCTTGGCGTTCTTGAGGTTCTTTGCGCCATTGATGATGGCGGCCGTGGTTGCTTCGCCGAATGCGCCTTCCTCGCAATATACGATCTTTACAGGGTAGCCGTCCTTTAATGCCTGACGGGAGACTTCCTCATAAGTCAGGCCGACAGTGTACTCACCATCGCAAACTCCCTTCCAAACTGCGCTTGAGCTGTTCAGAAGCTTTCCGTCAAGGGCTTCGCAGAACTTGGTTACATAATCCCATGCCGCGTCTGATTCAGGATCATTGTTTGTTCCCATATCATACAGCATGTTTACAAGATGCCCGTAACCGGATGAAGATGCGGACGGATCAACCATCGAGATCTTGCCCTTCAGGCTGTCCTGCAGCAAGCTTTTATAGCCGGTGATCTCGATGCCCTGGGCCAGGTTGGTATTGACGAGCAGACAACGAAGAGCTACGCCATAAACGGTATAGATACCGTTGCTGATGCGATAGTCAGGATGGATCTTATCATTATTGACGGTTACATAGGGGTAGAACAAGTTCTCATCATACGCCTTGATGGAAGAAAGAGCGGCACCCCAGAGCACATCACCCTGCGGGTTCTGTCTCTCGGACTCAATCCTCTTCAAAAGCTCGCCTACGCCGTTTGTGACAAGCTCCACACTGACGCCGTACTGTTTTTCAAACTGGGATACAACAGCTTCAACAGTCGCATCTGAAACCGTTGTGTAAATAACCAGCTTGTCTGTTGATGGATCTTCGGGTTCAGCCGGTTGTGCTGATTCAGCCGGTTTAGCCGATTCAGCCGGTTGAACCGAAGCCTGCGGCGTGCCGGTCTCTTTAGCCGGCTGAGATCCGCAGCCTGCCATTGTAAAAAGCATGACAGCAACAAGAAGTACACTGAATAGTCTTTTCATGATTTTTTTCCTCCCCCTCGTGATGATAGAATAAGACGCTTATATCATTTATTTAGCATAGGAAAAACAGGAGTCCCATCCAAGGACTCGGCAATTTTGTCTCTTTTTCGGTCCCGAATTGAACGCATGGCGACAAAAGATGGCATGCAAGCATGAAATGAACTGTCTTGCCTCATTTTATGGCATGACGCTTTGTATACCGCTTTGCTGCAGTTCGACCTGCACGGGCATGTACTGATGTGAGAAAGTCACCGACACACCCATATAGTGGAAGTGAACGGTAAAAGCAGGCTTGTCAGCCGCGAGATGGAAATCATATGGTCCATTCATCATGAATAATGCCTACCAGATACCAGGTATCGCCGGCTTTTTCGAACACCAGCCTCAGGCTCCGCCAGTCCATTCCTTCATACTTCGGATCGATTCCCGGGAAATGGTACTCCACTATTATCGCGTCCCTGTAAAAATCGAAGCTGTTGTTGACAGAGTTCCCCTGCCCCAGGATCTTGTTGTAGCCGACCTGCTCGGCATTTATAAAGTCCGCGTCATAGACGAACCTGGAAAAATAGTCACGGAAGCTGAGCTCAATCGGATCTCCCGAGCCGTCGTAGTTTCCCCATACGTATTTTTTTTGGTCAGACGCCATGTTTCTTATCTCGTCCGCAGAGAACACAATGTCTTTTTCAGCGTCCACGTAACCGTAGGGTGTAAAACGGAGGCCTTTCTCCGGGTGAACCGCCTCGGAAAGCTTCCCGAAATCATACTTGCTGATTGCGGTCAGAACCTCGGTGGCCCTTTCCTCAATAATGCCTTTAATATAGTCTTCGTCACCCGCGCGAATCCTATCCCAATCAACTTCCCGGTCATCGTTTCCCTGCCCGGGCTCGTCGCCGGGTTGGGTTGCGCCGCCATCTGCCCCCGGGGTACTCCCGGGCGCAGGAGATACGGTGTTACTGTCCGGATCTATGATATCAAGGCTGCAGGATGCCAGCATAACCGAAATCGCCAATAATGCCGCGAAAAACAAAATCTTCTTCACGAGCGTCCCTCCTTAAGCTGCTTTTTCTTTTTATAATACCAGGTTTATATTTCCAGGCCGTATCAAACCTGTGTCAATGCTGTAACATTCATGCCGGCGTCAAATAAAAGCCATGGCGGCGCTTATCAGCCGCCGCTATTTATTATATCGTCATTGCGATAAAAAAATAAGGCCCTGCGCCCGCAAAAGGCGCAAGGCCCGCGTGAAGTACACTTTATGCTCCCGGTTTTTTTGGAATTTCCCTTTATCGTACGACCCTGGCTCCACCTCCGGCCATGATCTTTTCCACTTCCTTGAGGCTTGCCATGGACGTATCGCCGGGCGTTGTCATGGCCAGCGCGCCATGGGCCGCCCCGTACTCGACGGCCTTCTGGGGATCTCCCGTGGTCATGAGGCCGTAAATCAGCCCTGACGCAAAGCTGTCGCCTCCGCCTACGCGGTCCATGATCTCGAGGTCCTTGTAGTCCCTGGCTTTGTAGATCTCTCCGTCCACCCAGCACATGGCGCTCCAGTCGTTTATGGTGGCGGTCTTTACGGTTCTCAGGGTGGTTGCCACCACCTTGAAATTGGGATAGATCTTCACGGCTTCGGCGATCATCTTCTTGTATCCCTCTATGTTCAATTCGCTCAGGTCCTCGGGATTTCCTTCAACCTCGAACCCGAGGCAGGCCGTGAAGTCTTCCTCGTTGCCGATCATGACATCTATGTACTTGGCTATCTCCCTGTTAACCTCGCGCGCCTTCTCCTTCCCGCCGATGCCGTTCCAGAGAGAAGGCCTGTAGTTCAGGTCGTAGGACACGATGGCGCCGTATTTCTTTGCTGCCTGGACCGCTTCCAGCACCACCTCGGGGGTGGTATCGGAAAGCGCGGCAAAGATGCCGCCGGTATGGAACCAGCGCGCGCCGTATTTCCCGAAAATGGTTTCCCAGTCGATATCGCCTTTCTTAAGCTGCGACGCGGCCGAATTGGCACGGTCGGAAACCCCGAGCGCGCCCCGGATTCCGAATCCCCGTTCGGTGAAGTTCAGGCCGTTCCTCACGGTGCGCCCGATGCCGTCATAGGGCACCCATCTGATGAATCGCGTGTCCACGCCGCCCTGCATGATGAAATCCTCGATCAGTCTTCCGACCTCGTTGTCCGCAAAGGCGGTGACAACCGCGACATCCATCCCGAAGCACTTTTTCAGGCCGCGGGTAACGTTGTATTCCCCGCCACCTTCCCAGACCCTGAAGTACCGGGCGTTCTTGATCCTTCCTTCGCCGGGGTCGAACCTGAGCATGACTTCCCCGAGGGAGATACAGTCGTAAAAGCACTCTTCCTTCTTCTTAACATTCAGCACACCCATAACCTATTCTCCTTTCCCTGTTATCCTGTTTTGTCAGGCCTGGCCCCTGGCCTCCCTGATCTTCTCGATGAACTGCCTTGCGGCCTCGGTAATCTTGTCGTATTCCCCGGTCTTCGCGCCGGCGGTAAGGTTGCCGCCAACACCCAGGGCAACCGCTCCTGCCTTGATCCATTCGGCGGCATTCTCTATGGACACGCCGCCGGTAGGCATGAGTTCAGCCTTCGGCAGGGGCCCCTTGATTGCCTTTATGATGCGCGGGCCGAACAATTCCCCGGGAAAGACCTTGACGATATCGGCGCCTGCTTCCATGCACTCGATTACTTCCCGTAGGGTCATGGCCCCCGGCATGCAGGCAACGCGGTACCGGTTGCAGAGCCTTACGGTTTCCGGGTTAAGGCTTGGGCTTACCACGTACTGGGCGCCTGACAGGATGGCTATGCGCGCCGTTTCGGGATCGAGTACGGTTCCTGCCCCGAGGATGATGTCATTCTCGCCGAACCTCTTCGCCAGTGCCTCGATCACCCTGTGGGCTCCCGGCACAGTGAAGGTGATTTCGATGGCCGCGACCCCGCCCTTCATGCACGCGTCGGTTATTTTCAGGGCCTGTTCCTCGCTCTCTGCCCGCACTACGGCCACGAGTCCTATTTCCCTGATGCGGGTAATGATCTGTTCCTTTTTCATGACTTCCACCTCATTCCGCGTTACGCCACCCAGCTTCCGTCCGTTCCGCACCATCTTAAGGATGTATGGGAATCCGCCGGCGGATTCCTGGTGACTGATATATTAATATATCACACATATAATTATACATTTATTTATCGATGCAGTAAATGACCGACAGCCCGTTTGTGGCAAAAAAAAGCCATGGCAGATCATTAAGACCTGCCATGGCTTCTCAAAGCTATTAAGTTGACACTCCGTAAAGAGCACTCCGATCAGTCCGGCGCCAGACCTGACTGCATCGTCATACCCTTTACATGTCCTATCCTGCCCGGTATCCTGGATAATATGCGTCCTGTCTTTATTCTATCCTTCGAAGACAAGATGGCACTGCTCCCTGATCCGCATTTCCTCGAAGTACCTGTTCTCCCTGGGAATCCACTCGAAAAGAAACTTCTGAAGCTTTTCCTCGCCGTTTCTATCCAGGATCCTCCGCTTCTGCCTTTCCGGATCAATATGCAGGAAGATTTTCAGGTCGTAGTTTTCCGCCAGGGACGGGTGCATGCTGTACGAGCCCTCGATAATATTAAGCTGCCTTGGCTCGACATCTACAGTTTCTCCGAGGGCCATCCTTCCGCAGTCGAATTTTCGGTAGCAGAAAGCCTTCCCGCTTTTTATCCCCCTGATTACCTCCTCGTGGAACCTTTCGTAATCCACGAATCCCCCTGTTTCACCCAGGCGTTCCTCGGTCCTTTGCTCGGGACGCAGGAAGAAATCGTCCATGTGAAACAGGTTGCAGTCATATATGCCGGCAACCAGGTCCGCCAGGGTGCTCTTGCCCGCGCCGCAGTTCCCGTCTATGGCAACCGTCACGCGATTTTTCGACTTCACTAGCCGGTCTATTTCGATGAAAACGTCCAGGTATTTGCGGTAATCTGTTTTCACGATACGGTATGCAGGGAAATACTCAGCCCTGTATATATCGCTGTGGCTCACCATCGGATAGCCCATGGCCCGGTAAGAGTCCAGGAACGCTTCCAGTTCCTCACGCGCGAACCTGACCTCGCCGGCCGAGCAGCAATCCCGGAGGATGTCCAGTTTTTCCTCGAAGCCCGGGACGCTTCCTTTGACTTCTCCCGAGGTGCTGACGAAGAACCGGTTTACCGTGGACGGGCTGATGCCGCTGTCGTCAAGGACCGACAGATCCAGCCTGCACAACCCGTTGCCTATGTCGATAAAGAGGTATCCTTCCGGGACTCTCCTGCCGGCCCGCTTTATATGCTCATGCTCGGACAGCAGGACGCGGAGGCTTTCCTGTTCGCTTCCGACCAGGTGATCCCCGCCGAACTCGTTCTGGAATACCAGCTTGACCATGTCCTGGATCTGCATCTTCGGGTACAGGCCGGTATGCATTACAAGTACGCTTCTTAAGTCCATTATTCCGTTTCACCCATATACCCGGCTTTTTTCAGCGCCATGACAATGACAGGAATCAGCACTATCTGTACGACGATACCGGGAAGCGCGTCGACGAACGCGCCCGCTATGAACATCTCCCAGGTAAAAGACGATCCTATGATTTGGTAAAAGCCATAGCTGGCGGCAGCCCAGACAATCCTGCCGAATAACATGGAGATGATCAGCGCCGCATATATGTATATATTCTTTTTCGGGAACAGCTTGTACAAAAGCCCTGTCGCAAAACCGTATGCCGCCAGTTCAAAAGTCATGGGCACGGCGCTCGTAATGGGCGGCATGCCGAAAGTCACGCTCCTCAGCATCGGGCAGATAAGACCTACCGCCAGCCCGTAAGGCCATCCGCATACGAACCCGGCCAGCAGGATCGGGATATGCATGGGAAGCAGCATCCTTCCGATATTCGGGATCTGTCCCGTAAGAAAGGGCAGCAGAAGTCCTAGTGCCAGGAACAGGCCTGAAAGAATCAGCGATCTTAACGATCTTGCGGAATCCATTTTCATGTCACAAACCTCCAAGAAACAGAGTAAATCGGGACCGCGCGACTTAAGGCTGCGCCGCGTCTTATTAACGGAAATAAAAAATACCATAAAAATACCGCTCCAAGTAAAGAGCAAATACCTTCATGGTATCCTTGCCGGCATGCTGTTTCCAATTCCCTGATGGCGCCGGCTTCCTGCCGGCTTTTTTCCATCATAGCATACGCCGCTGGCACTGTCAAACAAAACAACCGGGATCCCGGCATCAAGTATTATGCTTATCTTACATTTTAACCCATTTTCATATGGAAACCGCGGCGGCCAAATGATATAATAATTAAAACATAAACGGGAAAGAAGAGAAGAAAGATTAGCAGTTTTGTTGACCTGGGAATATCTCCTCCCCTGCTTAAGGCTATCGAGGAGATGGGCTACACCACGCCGACAGAAATACAGAGCAAGGCCATACCACACATATTGAGGCAGCAGGACACCATCGTAAGGTCCAAGACCGGAAGCGGAAAGACAGCGGTTTTCGGGGTATCCATACTGCAGTTGACCGATCCCGGGGCGCCGGGCCCGCAGGCCTTGATACTCACGCCCACGAGGGAACTGGCGGTCCAGGTGGACAACGATCTGAAGCTCCTGTCGAGGCATCTCGGGCACAGGACAACGGCTGTCTATGGCAAGCACAGCATGGCCATGGAAATCCAGGCCATAAGGCAGGGCATTTCCGTCATTACGGGTACGCCGGGGCGGGTCTACGACCATATACTCAGCGGCGCCCTTGATACCCGGAATATACGCTTCCTCGTCCTCGACGAGGCCGACCGTATGCTGGACATGGGCTTTATAGACCAGGTTGAAAAGATCATCCTGACCCTGCCCGAGGACCACGTGACCCTTCTTTTCTCTGCTACCATACCGCCGGAGATAAAGGACATATGCGTCAAATACATGAAAAAACCCCTCACGGTTGAAACCGAGTCTTCAACCAAGACCGTGGACACCGTCAGCCAGCGTTACTACCGGGTCGGGGAAAACGAAAAGCTGGCCCGCCTGCACCAGCTTCTCCTGTTAATGCGTCCCGAAAGCTGCATGGTCTTCTGCAACACGAAAATAGCCGTGGACCGGGTCACCAGGTACCTTAATAAGAAAGGACACGCCTGCCGCGCGATCCATGGGGATATCCCCCAGGGAAGACGCCTTGAGACCATGAGACAGTTCAAGGAAGGAGCCTTCCGGATCCTGGTCGCCACGGATGTCGCGGCCCGGGGAATCCACGTGGAAGGTTTATCGCTGGTCGTCAATTTTGATGTTCCCAACGACAAGGACAGCTATATCCACAGGATCGGCCGGACAGGACGCGCGGGACAGGCAGGCCAGGCGGTATCCCTGGTAACAAGGGATGATATCATGACCCTCTACGAGATAGAGGAGCATATCGGCGTATTGATCGAGGAAGCTGAATGGCCCGTGGAGAGGCCCGCCGGAAGGATCAACATCGTGAACCGGGTGAATAATGGAAAGCATATCTGGGTCGCGGCCAAGCCTTCCCTCATAAGCGCTCCCGCAACGGCAGGCCGCGCCGATGGCCCGAAGGGCGCTTCAATCAAGGCTTTTATCAGGAACCTGCTCGGCCGCTTGTCAAAAAGAGGTTTAAAACAGTGATTATGTGGTATACGTGATATAGTGGAATATACACATGGCTTATTTTATTTTTACATTTTTTATAATACCAGGAGGAGGACCGCCATGAGAAAATGCTCAATTCCAAGACCAAACCAGCCGCTGGTGGATCACATATATACGGCCGATCCATCAGCGCATGTGTTTGAAGGGAAACTCTACATCTACCCTTCGCATGACCTCGATCTGGACATCCCATCGAACGACAACGGTGACCAGTATGCCATGGAAGACTACCATGTTCTTTCCCTTGATGATTTTGATTCTCCCGTGATAGACCATGGCCAGGTGCTTCACATGAAGGATGTCCCGTGGGTTTCAAAACAGATGTGGGCGCCTGATTGCGCATATAAGAACGGTATGTATTATTTCTATTTTCCCGCCAGGGACAAGGAAGGCAATTTCAGGATCGGTGTTGCCACAAGTCCGAAACCTTACGGCCCATTCAAGCCCGAACCCAACTACATAGAAGGAAGCTTCAGCATAGATCCGGCCGTATTGGTGGATGACGACGGCAGAGCCTACATGTATTTCGGCGGCCTTTGGGGAGGGCAGCTTGAAAAATGGCAGACGGGTACCTTCGTTCCCGATGCCCAGGGGCCTTCGGGCGATGAGCCGGCCCTCGGTCCAAGGGTAGCGGAACTCAGCGATGATATGCTCAGCTTCAAGGAGCCGCCCCAGGAGGTTAAGATCCTCGACGAGAACGGAAAGCCCATAACCGCCGGAGATGAAGACAGGAGGTATTTCGAGGGGCCATGGATGCACAAGTATAACGGCCTGTACTACCTCTCCTATTCCACCGGCACGACCCACTACCTGGTCTATGCCGTCAGCGATAACCCGAAAGGTCCCTTCGTTTACAAGGACCGTATACTCGAACCGGTTATCGGCTGGACAACACACCATTCGATAGTCGAGTTCAAGGGTAAGTGGTACCTGTTCTACCATGACAGTTCCCTTTCGGGCGGTATCGACAACAAGCGCTGCGTCAAGTACACCGAGCTCAAGTACAATCCCGACGGCACTATCCAGACCATAAAACCCTACGGCTGATCAATAACCGGCAAGCGGTTCGGGACGGCCGCACCGGGCTATAACCCGGCGGCCGTCTTTTTATTGCCGCAAAAGCAGCCGGCGCTTGAAGCGGTAACCATTAAAACTCGATGAAGGTATTAAAGTGACAGGTATACATTTTTATCCTATCTGCCCTTTTTATTGTCTGTTTTCTAGTAATTCCATCCATTTCAATGATTGACAGCCTATGGAAGCACGGTTATAATGAATTCCAGCGATATGCAGGACCTTGATTTGAGTTGTTCCCGGGCATCTCAACTTCCAGGGTTGAGTGCCCATTGTCATTTACTATGTGCTTCCAGATATCTCGAATTATGTATTCTATCAGGCTATATATGCGTATTGCCATACGAATAGAAATACAAGGTTTGGAGGTCTGGCCATGAGTAATTCACCCTATAACCCCTTTGAAACCGCGCAGGCGCAATTTGACAAGGTAGCCGCCCAACTGGGCCTGGACGACGCGACAAGGGAACTGCTGCGGCAGCCCATGCGCGAGTATCATTTTCTAATCCCCGTGCGCATGGATGACGGTAGCTGCAAGGTGTTCAAGGGCTTCCGAGTCCAGCACAACGACGCCAGGGGCCCGGCAAAGGGCGGTATTCGGTTCCATCCCCTTGAGACAATCGATACGATCCGCGCCCTGGCAATGTGGATGACCTGGAAATGCTCGGTCGTCGATATCCCGCTTGGCGGCGGCAAGGGCGGCGTGATCTGCGATCCCCACAGCCTGTCCGAGAGGGAGCAGGAGCAGATCTGCCGCGGGTACATACGACAGCTTGCGAAGAACGTGGGGCCGCTCTCCGACGTGCCCGCCCCGGATGTTATGACCAACGCGAAGCACATGCTCTGGATGCTGGACGAGTATGAAACCATACACGGGGCCAAGTATCCGGGCTTCATCACGGGCAAGCCCGTCGGCCTGGGAGGTTCCCTTGGAAGAACGGAAGCTACCGGTTTCGGGGTTATATACGTCCTTCGCGAAGCCCTGAAGAACCTGGGAATGGATATCACGAAGACAACCGCGAGCTTCCAGGGATTCGGCAACGTGGCCCAGTACGCGGTCAGGCTCTACACACAGCTGGGCGGAAAGGTAATCGCCATCTCCTGCTGGGACAACAATGACAAGAAGGCATATACCTTCCGCAGGAAGAGCGGCATGAACATCGAGGAACTCCTCGGTATCACCGACAAGTTCGGCACCATCAACAAGGAGAAGGCAGCGGACCTGGGTTACGAGGTCTTACCCGGGGAGGCCTGGATAGAGCAGGATGTGGATATCCTGGTACCCGCGGCATTGGAAAACCAGATCACTGCCGACAACGTGGGTCGGATAAGCGGCCAGGTCAAGGTGGTCCTCGAGGCGGCCAACGGCCCCACCACCAACGATGCCGACAAGGCACTCAACGAGAAGGGCATATTTGTCATCCCCGACTTCCTGGCAAACGCCGGGGGTGTAACCTGCAGCTACTTCGAGCAGGTCCAGTGCAACATGAACTACTACTGGGAGAAGGACGAGGTACTCTCGAAGCTGGATACGAAGATGACCTCGGCATACAGGGCCGTATACGAACTGGCGCAGAGCAGGAACCTGACCATGCGCGACGCGGCGTATGTCATCGCCATCAGCCGCGTAGCCCAGGCAGTAAAGAGCCGCGGATGGGTATGATCCTGAACTCAGGAGGGCTGGTTATTCAGCCCTCTTTTCAGTATTATAATTAATGGGCAAAAATAGCCGGGTTTAGCCGAACCGGCGCTTTTTGAGCCCGAACGGGAGGATTTCGCCTATGGATGACAGGACCGACGCGATGGAGAACTTGCTGGATATCCTGAAAGAACGCGAAAAGGAACTGAACTGCCTTTACCAGGTTGACAACATCCTCGCCAACCACCAACTCACCCTTCCGGAGGTTTTCGAGAGGATCGTGAGGGTCCTGCCCTCCGGCTGGAGGTTCCCCGAACTGTGCCAGGCAAAGATCGTGTACAACAACTGCAGTTACCAGACACCCGGCTTCATCGCGTCGCCCATCTCGGACAAGTGCAGCATTTTCGTGGATGACAGGGTTGTGGGCAGCATCGAGGTTGTCTACACCGAGATTGTACCCGAAACCGAAGAGGGATATTTCCTGGAAAAGGAGAAAATCCTCATCAAGGCCGTCGCCCACCGTATCGGGCAGATGATCAGCTACCGCCAGATGAAGTCAAGGATGGGCGCACAGCTGGAGCTTAAGGCCCAGCAGCCCGGCGGCAGCGACTGGGATCTCATCATGGATTTCATCCGTCATGCCGATCCCGCTTTGCTGAAACACATATGCAGGAAGCTCACCCACTACCTGATGATAAACGGCATCGCTGAAGCCTCGGAGGTATTCAGCGGTTCCGCGGCAAAAGAGGCCGATACCGCCTATGCCAACGCGCCTGCGACAAAGGAGCCGCTGGGTGAAATCACGACCGTCTGCGACAAATTGTTCCATATCGCCGCAAAGAATATAAGCGGCAGCGAGCTTGTCTCGCTGGTCAAGAAGTGGATACGCGAAGAAAAGGCGTATTCGCTTATAAAAGCAATCCAGAGCATTTCGCCCTCCCTGAGGAACATCATCGAGGAGATACGTAAGCTAAAGCACGTGATGACCGACTCGGATCTCAGGTACTCGCCGAAGGAGCGCTGGCTGATCGTGGGCTTAATCAGCCGGCTCCTGTCCGACAGGCCCGATTTCATAAACGTGGCAAAGCAGTACATAGACCTGAAAGATTTCTTCGATATAATCAACCAGATCATCCATCCCGTCCACAGCCAGGGCAGGCTGGGGGGCAAGAGCAATGGCCTGATCCTTGCGAAAAAGATACTGGAAACCGAAAGCGAGTTTTTGCCCATCCTCGGCACGGTGAAAACCCCAAAGACCTGGTACATCACCACCGATGCCATAACCGAATTTCTCCAGTACAACAACCTCGAGGAACTCAACGAGCAGAAATACAAGGACCTCCAGGAGGTGCGGATTGAGTATCCGAATATAGTGCAGCTGGTCAAGAACTCACAGCTTCCCCCCGAGATCGTAAGAAGCCTGTCGGTCGCCCTGGACGACCTGGGGGACGTGCCCATCATCGTGCGAAGCTCGAGCACTCTGGAGGACCAGGCAGGCTCCGCCTTTTCGGGAAAATACAAGAGCCTTTTCCTTGCAAACACGGGCACGAAGAAAGAGCGCCTCGAGGCGCTGATCGACGCCATACTGGAGGTTTACGCGTCGGTTTACAGCCCCGACCCCATCCAGTACCGCGCGGAAAGAGGCCTGCTGGATATCCACGAGGAAATGGGCATCATGATCCAGCAGGTGGTTGGGAAAAGGGTTGGCAGGTACTTCTTCCCGCTCTTCTCGGGCGTGGCGTTCAGCAATAATGAATACCGCTGGTCGCCCAGGATAAAGCGTGAGGACGGCCTCCTGCGAATCGTCCCCGGGCTTGGCACCCGCGCGGTGGACAGATTGAGCGACGATTTTTCCGTGCTCATCTCCCCCGGTCAGCCGGGGATCAGGGTCAACGTCGTCCCGGAAGAGATAAAGCGCTATGCCCCGAAGAAGATGGACGTCATCGACCTCGAGGAAGGTACCTTCAAGACGGTTGACGTAGCAAACATCCTGAAGGAATGCGGCGACAAGATAGAGAATATCGAGAAGGTCGTTTCCATTGCCGAGTATGACCATATCCGGGACGCGAACAGGTTCGAGATCGACTTTAAGCGCGACGACCTGGTCGTCACCTTCAACGGCATAATCACAAGAACGAAATTCGTAAAGCAGATGGCCGCCATGCTCAACACGCTGAGGGAGAAGACAGGCCACCCGGTGGACATCGAGTTTGCCTCCGACGGGGAAGACCTGTACCTCCTGCAGTGCAGGCCGCAAAGCTACGGCGCGGACAGCATGCCCGCCTCCATTCCCCAGGACATCGCGAAAGAGAACATCATATTCTCGGCAAACAGGTATATTTCAAACGGCCTGATAAAGAACATATCCCACATCGTATACGTGGATCCCGAACAGTACGGCAGGCTTGAATCCCCGGAAGATATGAAAACCGTGGCCAGGCTGGTTGGCATGCTGAACACCGTCCTCCCGAAGCGCCAGTTCATCCTCATGGGCCCGGGCCGCTGGGGCAGTCGCGGCGACATAAAACTCGGGGTTCCCGTCACCTACTCCGAGATCAACAACACGGCGGCACTCATGGAGATGGCAGTTGCCAAGGCAGGGTACGTGCCCGAGCTCTCATTCGGCACCCACTTCTTCCAGGATCTCGTGGAGGCCGGGATCAGGGTCCTTCCCCTGTACCTCGACGACCCGAACACGGTGTTCAACTACAGGTTCCTTCAAAAGTCCCGGAACATGCTGGGGGACCTGTTCCCCGAGTACAGGCGTTTCGAGGATGTCGTCAGGGTCATCAACGTGCCGGAGGAATCGGACGGCCTCATGCTCAACGTGGCGATGAACGCGGACCTGGGCGAGGCCCTCGGTTACCTTTCAAAGCATGCCGCTGAGAGGCCGAGGAAGGTAAGCCCGGTTAGGCATGATGACTACCACGGCGACGGCAGTTCCTGGCGCTGGCGCTTCTACATGGCGGAGCAACTGGCAGCCGAGCTTGACCCGGAGCAGTACGGCGTAAAAGCCATGTATCTTATCGGAAGCACCTGCAACGGGACTGCCAGGCCCGGCAGCGACATAGACCTGCTGATCCATTTCGGCGGGACGGATGTGCAGAAGGAGAGGCTTATGAAGTGGCTCGACGGCTGGAGCCAATGCCTAGCCAAGGTCAATTACCTGAGGACGGGCTACCAGTCCGAGGGCCTGCTGGATATCCATATAATCGCAGATGAGGATATCCGTAACAAAACATCGTTCGCCATAAAGATCGACAGCGTCACCGAGCCGGCGCACAGGCTGAAGCTGAAAGGAGAACAGGGGGCTTAAAACTCCCTGTTCTTATATATTTTCAGGGATATCCCGAAAGATGCGGCCAGCATGGCAAGTGCGGCCCCCGTCAGTATTATGCCGATCACTGCGCCGTTCTGCACGGCAAGGAACGACAATAAACTGCCGGCATTTTGGCTGTCTGACGAAATAACGGATATCAGCAGGCTTATGCCGAAGAACATGCCGAAAAACAGGATGAAGTAGTATATTTTTGACCTGATATACCCGAACTTGAAATAGACCGGCAGATAGATGCTGGCCAGGAAGGAAACCACAATGAAAGCCGCGAGCAAGCCTTCGAGGGTTAGAAAGGACAGGTTGGGAATCAGGCCAAGGAGCCCGATAACCCGTGTTACGATCCCGTAGACGGCAGCGCCAAACAATACATAAACGATGACCATGAGGTATTTTTCTCCCACAATAACGGAACGGCTTAAAGGCAGGCTGTTGAAAATTACATCCGACTTGTTTTTTTCATCCAGCGCGCATCCGGTTACTATCATCAGATATATTATCGCAACCATGCAGGAGGTAAACACAGCGGCCGGGTTATCCAGCCTTGAAAACACAAAAAGCATGACAAACATATAAAACACGCTGAAAGCCATTGTTTTCCTCAAGAGGTATATATCCTTCAGTATCAGGCTAAGCATTCTGATTCCTCCTTGTATAAAACAGCATGATATCTTCCAATGTAGGCCTGTCGATGACTACATTATCCCCAAACATTCTCCTGATCCTGTTCCTGTCCTTTGCCAGGCCTTCAAAGCCAAACCTGTTCTCCCTGATCCCGATAAAGCTCTTTTTTTCCTCTTCGCCGACGAGCCCGTTGGCGCCCTTCACCAGGCAGTAGCTTTCCAGTATGTCATCCTTGGCCGATGAAAAAACGATCTTTCCGTCACAGATGAACGTAATGTAGTCGGCAACCTTATCCAGGTCCGAAGTGATATGGGTGGAGAAGAAAACGCTCTTTTCCTCATCACGGCAAACACCGGTAAGGATATCCAGGAACTCGTTCCTGATGATGGGATCAAGGCCCGAGGTCGGTTCATCCATGATCAGGAGGTCCGCGTTATGGGACAGTGCAATTGCCAGGGAAAATTTCATCCTCATGCCCTTGGACAGTTCCTTGATCTTCTTGTTCAGCGGAAGCTCGAACCGCTTGACATAGCTGTTGAAGGCATTATCATCCCAGTTTTTGTACAGGGGCGCGATTATCCCCGCCATCTGTTTCGGCGTCAGTTCCTCGTAATAATAGTTTTCATCGTATACAAACCCTATCCGGTTCTTTATCTCCTTTTCATGCTTTATGTGATCCAGCCCGAATACCAGGACATCGCCGGCATCCTTTTTAAGCAGGTTCATGATCAGCTTGATGGTAGTGCTCTTACCGGCCCCGTTAGGTCCGATAAAGCCCATGATATAGCCCTTTTCCAGAGAAAAGCTTATGTTGTCCAGTTTAAAACCCTTGAAGGTTTTGGTAAGGTTTTGGACCTGAAGCATGTTGTCCACGACGCTATTCCTCCTCGTACAATATTCTGAGCATGTTCAGCAGTTCTTCCTCTTCCAGCCCGATGGATTTTGCCGCATCTACCGCCTCGGCCAGCTTTTCCTCGACTATCCTGTACCGCATCTCCCTCAGAAGCTGCTTATTCTGAGCCGCGACAAAGGTACCCTTTCCCGGTACTGTTTCCAGGTAGCCTTCCCGCTCAAGCTCATCATAGGCTCGCTTTGTTGTAATTACGCTGATCTGAAGCTCCTTGGCAAGAACCCTGATGGACGGGAGAAGATCCCCGGGATTTAGTTCCCCCCTCATGATATGGTTCTTTATCTGCCTCATAATCTGCTCATAGATCGGTTCATCCGATGAATTGGAAATAATGATGTTCATGGATCCCTTCCATTCTTGTGTTATTACTGTGCATATACATTATATACAGTAATAACACCTGCGTCAAGTATTTTTACGAGGAAAATAAAAAGCCGGCGCAGGCTTTCCCGCTCCGGCTTTTCCTTTCAGTCCGTCATTCCGTCAGTATGTTATTTCAACCCGATATTTCAATATGTTATTTCACTCCGTTATACCTGCCCCTCGCCCGAATGCTTACTTCGTGATGCAGCTTCTGATGAAATCCGCGAATTCATCGCTTACCTCATGCCTTGATATGAACCCGATGTTCGGGTAATAAACGGTTTCGAGGTAGATGCCGCTCCTGTTGTAAATCCTTATGGTAATGGGGTTGTCAAGGGCGTTTGTACCTGTACTGCCTCCGTAGCTTGCCGAGGTCTCGCCCTGGTAGCCCGGCTGTACCCTGTAATCGGCGGGTGTTTGCCCTGCCAGGTCTTCGGCGACATTAGCCGGCGCCGTTCCATAGCTTCCCGAGGGATCGGGAATGGCATCCTGGCCGATATGGCCAGGCGTGACCGGCATGTCATACGTCGTTCCTTCCATGTAATCAGGGGGTACGGGCGGCACTGCCCTGTCGTTCATTCCGGGCATTGCCGGGTCGGGAACAGCGTCCACGTATCCGCCGCCGCGGCCGCTGCCCGTGTTTCCGAACAGCTTATCGAAATACTTGCCGCTCGAATCGGGTATGACCGAATAATAGCCGTAAAACTTCCCGATACTGTCCCTGTCGGTAAGTTCTGCCAGGATCTCCATGCGGTTTTCGAGCTTTGCCCGCTCGCTGTGCCCGATGAACACTATCCTGGCGATATCGTCGGCGCTGAGGATGCCGTAAAGCTCAAGATAAGCCCTGGCGTCCTCGTCCCTGTTGTTCAGATAGCTTTCGAAGGCAAGGAACTTGAAAAGCTGCCAGCCGGCATCCCTCTTTACGGCGACGACCGCTTCGCCGCCTGCGGGGATGTACCTGTATACTTCAAGCCCAACGAGTCTTTCGTCAACGCTCGTGGATATGACGCCGATCCTGTCGCCGATGTCCGCGTCGTCGACAGTTTCGGGCAGCCCGAATTCTGCACGCTGCTCGTCCCGGAGCAGGATATAATGCCTGTTCTCCAGCTGGAACTGGTCCTTAAGCACGTACACGGCATCCTCCCCGGACGGCGCCGTCCCTTTGCTGTCGTTGGCGATCTGGCGCTCGTCACCGGCGTTCCTGCCGGGGAGATTACCTCGCGATATGCCCCATATCGCCATGCCGGCCGCGACCACCAGGACCATCGCCAGCGCGGGCACGGCCCTGCGAAGGCCGCCGGACGGCCAGGCCTTCCCTTCCCTCGCTTTAGCGGATTTTTGCAATATATTGTCAAGCATTCTCTTCTCGGCTTCCCTGCCGGGCTCTATACCGTCGAACGCGCGCTTCAGCTCTTCCCGCTTCATTCCGCATCTCCCTCCATTTCAATCCTGAGGCGTTTTCTTCCTTCATGAAGGAGGCTTCTCACGGTGGACGCCTTTTTGCCGAGGATACGCGCAATCTCTTCCGTAGAATATCCTTCGTAATAGTACATGTAGATCACGGTCTTATACTTCGAAGGAAGCCTGAGGACGCTTTCAAGCGTTTCGTCGATGGCGGCGTCATCTGCTGCCGCGTCACGCGCAGCGTCGATGTCCACCCTCCTGCTCCACCAGTGGCGGAAGTGGTCCTTGCACAGGTTCGTGGCTGTCCTGATGAGCCACGCCTTTTCGTGCTCCTCGCTTTCAAACCTGGTTCCATCCTTCATGAGGCGAAGAAAGGTATTCTGCACCATGTCCTCGGTGTCATGGCTGTTTTTCATGTACATGAAACAAACACGGTATACCGTCTTTACGTGGCGATGATATATCTGTGACAGTTCTTCATCCGTACGCAACAAAGAACGTCCCACCGGACTTCCCCCTTTCACCTTTAATACGACCGGAGAAGGGAAAATGTTGAGGAGATGCGCAAAAAAATCATGACATTTTTTGGCCGCTCATCCTGAGCAGCACCTGGTAATCCTTCGGATCCGTAGTCCATAAAATGGCATAGAAGACCTTTGCACCGATACGTTTCAAGGCTTCGTGGCGGTGGTTTCCGTCATTGACCTCGAAATAGCCGTTGGCATAGTTGACGATAAGGGGCGGCATGTCCCATCCGTTCCGCAGCGCCTGGATCATGCCGTTCACGATACTCTCGAACCCCTCCCTGTCTACCCTGTATATCATGTCCGGCTCGGGACCGCAGCGCCTCTTCAGCTTATCGAGTTCCACGGGAATGGGACCCACGAAGTAGCGGGGCTTGAGCTTCAGCCCGTCCGAAAAGGCCTTGTTATGCCCGGGACCGTTCAGGAAACCGTGGACCCATGCCTCTATAAGCCCCTTCCTGGCATAATCCATGGCACCTTTCAGTGTAAACGGGTACATTTCCTGGAAAGCCCTCCGACTTGTCATCCTTATCATAATATATGATTCCCGCATTCCCTGTGCAATCAGGCGCGGTCCTGCCGCATTATCTCCGGGCCATCACCGGTTTCCTTGGGCGGGAAAAAAGCGGCCCGCTCGAAAGGCGTTTTGTTGGGACGCCTCATTTTCCCGTTCCTTTTCGCCGTCCGCCTATTAATTACCCCTTTCCGTCGCCGGTGCCGAGGAGTTCGCCTGCAAGAAAGCCCACCGTGTAATCCAGCACCTCTTCTTCCCATTTCTTTTTATTGAAGGTATGATCCCCGCCTTTTACCGTATGAAGGACCGCGTTGCTTCCGTAGATCCCGAGGTACTGCATCGAAACGCTGTGCGGAACGAGCCTGTCATCGTCGCCGTGTATTAAGAGGACGCTCCCTTTGTACCGCGCAGCCCTTCCGAAAACGTCCAGTTCGAACACGGAATCCAGGAATCCTGTACCGATGACGTTTCCGCCCATGTCTAGCCAGCCTTGCGAACGGAAGAACTTGATCTCTTCCTCGGTCCTGCTCTCGAGAATCCTGTCCTTCATGCTCCCGGCAGGGGCCCAGAGGCACAGCGCCGCCACGTCTTCTCCGCGGTCGCCGGCCAGCACGCTGGCTATGGTGCCACCCATGCTCAGGCCTACCACCCCGATACGCCCGGGGTCGGCAAAGGGCAGGGACTTCGCGTAGTCCAGTATGGCATTGGCATCCCCGAGTTCGGTAAACAGGGTCATGTCCCGGAACTCGCCGTCGCTTTCGCCGCTTCCGCCGAAATCGAACCGCACGCTTGCGATTCCGGCCTTTTCAAGGTGCCTGGAGAGCTTTACAAAAACAAAATGTGGTTCAACCTTTGTCCCGGAAAACCCGTGGAACAAGACAACAACGGGAATCTTTCCCGAAACGTCGTCCGGGACGTGCAGCATCCCTCTCAGGGTAAGGTTCCCGCTTTGGATCTCAACGGCTTTCTGCATGGCATTCTTCTCCCTTCGATATTTCCATTCAACTTGCATTATATCCAATAAGGCCCAGCCAGTCCATATGCCGGCATGCGGCCGAAACTATTGAAAACCCTGCGTCGGGATAATCCGGGACGGCTCGGGAAAGCCCGTAAAGGACAAAACCCGTATACGGAAAGAAATGCGTAAACGCGGGTTGCGCAGGCACGCAAAAACTTCCCGAAAAGCAAAAATAAACGGCAGGGTTATTCCTGCCGTGTTGCTTCTACCTTATTGTCTGGGCTTCAACCAGCCTCTGGACTCCGTATTTTTCCCTCAGCTTGGGCTTTTCTATCTTCCCGGTCGGGTTGCGGGGCACCTTGTCAAAGATGATCCTGCGCGGCCTCTTGTACCTGGGAAGTTCCCTGCAGAATTCGAAGATCTCTTCCTCGGTGCATTTCGCCCCGGGTTTCAGTTCAATTATGGCGGCCGCGATCTCGCCTACGCGGTCATCGGGAAGCCCTATAACCGCGGCGTCCTTGATGGCCTCATGAGCCCTCAGGAAATCCTCGATCTGGACCGGGTAGATATTCTCGCCGCCGCTTATGATAACGTCCTTCTTCCTGTCCACGAGGTAGATGAAGCCGTCTTCATCCATACGGGCCATATCGCCTGTCAGCAGCCAGCCTTCCTTTAGCACGGCCTCGGTTGCCTTCGGGTCCTTGTAGTAACATTTCATCACTCCGGGCCCCTTCACGGCCAATTCGCCCACTTCTCCCTGGGGCACCGGGTTCATGTTCTCGTCAACGATCTTTGCCTCCCAGTTGTGCCCGGGCTTGCCTATGGCTCCGACCTTATGTATGTTCTCAATGCCCAGGTGCACGCAGCCCGGGCCGATGGACTCGCTGAGCCCGTAATTGGTGTCATACTGGTGGTGCGGAAAGTATTTCTTCCAGCGCTTTATCAGGCTCGGTGGCACAGGCTGGGCGCCTATATGCATGAGCCGCCACTGGGACAGTTCGTAGTCTTCCAGCTTCACGTCGCCCCTCTCGATGGCGTCCAGGATATCCTGGGCCCAAGGCACCAGGAGCCACACGATCGTGATCTTCTCCTCCGAGATGGTCCTGAGTATCCAGTCGGGCTTAATCCCGCGCAGCAGAACGGCCTTGCTCCCGGAAAGCAGGCTTCCGAACCAGTGCATCTTGGCTCCCGTGTGGTAAAGGGGCGGTATGCACAGGAAGTTGTCCTCCCGGGTCTGCCCGTGATGGGCCATCTCGGTCTCGCATGCGCACATGAGGCTCCTGTGGGCATGCAGGATGGCCTTCGGGAATCCCGTGGTTCCGGAAGAAAAATAGATGGCCGCGTCGTCATCGTCGGAAATCTCCACTCCCGGAGCCTCGGAACTGCAGTTGGCAGTCAGCCGGTCATAGCTTTCCGCGAAGGAAGGCCTGCCCTCGCCGGCATAAAGCAGCAGCCTGATATTCGGGATGCAGTCGTAAATGGTCTCGAGCCGCCCGATGAACTCGGGCCCGAACACAAGGGCCACGGCATCCGACAGGTTCAGGCAGTATTTTATCTCCTCGGCCGTATACCGGAAATTCAGCGGCACGGCCACCGCGCCCGCCTTCAATATGCCGAAATAGATGGGAAGCCATTCGAGGCAGTTCATCAGCAGGATTGCGACCTTATCGCCTTTTTTAATCCCCCTCTTTATCAGGAGATTTGCCAGGCGGTTGGCTTTTTCGTCAAAGACGCGCCATGTCATGCTCACGCGGTATTCGCCCGCCGGGTTGTTCTCGATGAGCTCGTATTCCCGCCATATAACGTTGTGACGGTCCTGGAGATCAAGGTTGATTTCTGTAAGCGCGAGTTCGTTGCCGTATAGCCTGGCGTTTCGCTCAAGTATTTCAGTGATGGGCATTCTTCCTTCCTCCCGTCCTGCCAGCCTGATAAGAAGCGGATATATGCATCCATATAACCGTGCTTCATATAATGACCGGGGCTTTTAACGGGCCGCCGGTTTAACACATATTATAATCGTACATGGGCAATAATTCAACTGCTTTCGTGTCATTGCCAGAAAGCCTTGCCGAAAAAAGCAATCCAGGATTGCCGCCTTTCACTCCTTTCCCTTTCAATGCAAAAAGCTTTCTACGGGACCACGATCTCCCGGTCCAGGTTCATGATCTGCCTCCTGTAAACCAGCCTCAGGAACACGGAGCTGAAGACGACCGACGCTATTTCGGCAATCGGGAAAGCCCACCATACCGCGTTTACCGAACCTGTAAGGGACAGCAGATATGCCGCCGGAAGCAACACGACCAGCTGCCTGATGACCGACACCGAAAGGCTCAGCACGCCCCTGGCCAGGGCCTGGAACACTCCTCCCGCAATTATGCAGAACCCCATGAAGATAAAGCTGAGGCTTATGATTCTCAACGCCGGGATGCCGATGGCCAGCATGTTCTCGGTGGCATTGAACAGCCCGAGTATCGTGTTTGGGAAAAGCTGGAACAACAAGAGCCCGGTAAGCGTTATGGAAACCGCGTAGGTTATGGCAAGACGGACCGTCTTGAGCAGGCGTTCCTTCCGCCTGGCGCCGAAATTGTAGGCAACGATTGGAATAAGGCCCTGGTTCAGGCCGATGATGGGCATGAAGACGAAACTCTGGATCTTGAAATAAACTCCGAACACGGCGCTGGCCGTTTCAGTAAAGGAAAGGAGTATCTTGTTCAGGAAATAGTTCATGATTGAACCGATGGAGATCATAAGCGTCGATGGTATGCCCACGGCATAGATCCTCTTTATGATTTGCAGGTCCGGCTTGAATCTCTTGAACGAGATGCTTATCTCGTGATTCTTGCGCAGGTTGAACCATACGGCGGCAAGAAAACCGCAGGTCTGCCCGATTACAGTGGCAACGGCTGCGCCTTTTATGCCCATGGCGGGAAAGCCAATAAGCCCGAATATCATGATGGGGTCGAGGATGATATTGACGATGGCCCCGACGACATGGGTGATCATGACATAAAATGTATTCCCGGTTGCCTGCAGAAGCCTTTCAAAGATGATCTGGCCGAAAAGCGAGAAAGAGAATATGGTGCAGACCGACAGGTACTCGGTTCCATATTCGACTATTTCGGAAACATCGGTTTGGGTGAGGAAAAACGCCTTGGATCCCAGCATTCCAAAAACCGCGAACGCTATAAAGGTCAGGAAAAAAAGAAATATCCCGTTGACCGCGGCCTTGTTGGCCCGCTCGAAATTCTTTTCGCCAAGGCTCTTGGACAGGAGGGCATTTACGCCTGTTCCCGTACCCGATCCAAAGGCGATCATCAGGTTCTGGATGGGAAAAGCCAGGGACACGGCTGTTAATGCATTTTCGTTTATATAGGAAACGAAGATGCTGTCCACTATGTTGTAAAGTGCTTGCACCAGCATGGAAGCCATCATCGGGATTGACATGGAGATGAGCAGCCTGCCGACGGGCATTACGCCCATCTTGTTTTCCTGCCGGGCCTGGGTTGTATCGTTCATTCATGCATCACCTTTTTGTATATTCTGTGACAAGTTCCTTGATAATCCGCACCGAAGCCGGGATACCGATGCTGCTGTCGATGCACAGATGGTAGTTCTGCGCCTTCCCCCACTTGCCGTATGTGTAATAATTATAATACGAAGCGCGGTTTTTGTCCTGCTTCCTGATGTAATCCTCCAGGTTTGGGTGTTCTTCCCCGTATACCTCCCTGATTCGCTTTATCCTTTCCTCGATCGGGGCATGAACGAAAACCCTGATGCAGTTCGGCTTGTCCCGCAGGACATAGTCCGCGCACCGGCCCACGATCACGCAGGAACCTTCCTCCGCTATCTGCCGGATCACCTTGCACTGGGCTAGGAATATCTTCTCTGATACCGGGAGTTCGTAGCCCGTCATGTACAGCGTGTTTACAAAGCTTATGGTCCTCTTGTACTCCATCTTCTGCACGAACTCTTCGGCAAGCCCGCTTTCCTTCGCCGCAAGGGCGATCAGTTCCCTGTCGTAGAAGGCGATACCCAGTTCCTTTGCCAGCTGCTGCCCTATCAGCCGGCCCCCGCTGCCGTATTCGCGGGCTATGGTCACGGTGAATTTATCCATACCAATACCCCCTTTTTACATTAGCTTACCTCATTGCACGCAGTTATTTCAATCAAGCAAAAGGCAGGACCTCCCCGGTCCTGCCTGGTTTTCGTTACACAGAAGGGCTTCCTTATGGATAATCCGGTCCTGGTCTCAATCCGATACAGGATCGTAGCCGACAACGGTCCATATGCCGGTGCTGTCCTGCCTTACGAGTTTTTCCAGGTATACCCTCCTTATTGGCGTGACATCCCCGGAAACTTCCACAACGGTCTCGATTCCGTTGTTTGAAATCACCTTGAGTTCCGCATAGTCCACGGGGTATTCGCCTTGTATCCCTTCGGGTGAAATCATGAGGTTTACGAACACGTGGGCCACGAAGACGGGATCGAGCTTCCAGGGGGTATGTCCGTTATCTGCGCTTTTCTGTTCGTTCTCTTCCATGTTCATATCCACTTCCACTTTAACCCGGGGTATGCCCGGTTCATGCTCCGCTCTTTCCGCCGGGATCTGCACCAGGCCGTCGGAAACGCTGCCGGCAAAGAGCGCCAGGTCGCCCAGCGAAGCGTCCCCGATAACCGCGTACTCCACGCCCGACGCCTGCCAGCGTATGGAGCTTATACCGGCCGCGCCCGCGTATGGCCCGGCCTCGGCAAGGATACCAACCGCCTCCGATACCGGCGACTGGACCTCCGCGGCGTTCTCCCCGATCCTGCCCAGGACCGCCGTGGAAACCGGCCTGAACTCATCCCTGGCGGCGGCCTGCAGAATGATTGCCCTGTTCTGGCCGTTTGCTGAAATATAGCTTAGCCTGACTATCCCGGGGCCATCGATAACCGATATGCTCTCAAGGCTGTACCCGTCCGGGATCCCCGCGGGAAGTCTCGGAACGAGACCGGCCATCTCCCCGGCTTCCCCGATGTCGCCGACCATCTGCTCGGGATACTCGTCAACCTCGGCATATCCCCCGGGAATGCCGTATGCCATGAGCCCGGCGGGTATGGCGTCGCAAAACTCTATCTCCGTGTAGGAAGCCCTGTACTGGAGCGCGTTGTACATTGCGCCCAGCTTCATGAGCGGAAGGCTTGTATCCTTGTCCACCCAAAGCCTGTAGGGCAGTCCTCCGTCGGGCAGGACCTCTATGACAACCGCGGCCCGCCCGGCTATTTTCTCTTCGCCGACCACTTTCGTCCCAAGGGCTTTCCCCACCTGTCGGACTTCATTCCCCAGCTCGAACGTAAACCGGTACGGATCGGGAAATGCCGGAAATACGGACACGATCCTGTCATCCGGCCTGACCTGCCATTTCTTCTGACCGTTGTTCACCGTTATCACGCCGCTCCCGGTCCCGCCGAGCTCCCGCACGTAATACCGGCCTTCCCTGTCCGCCCACACCTCGCGCCTGGATTGCAGGGTTTCGATGCCTTCTTCGTTAATGCTCACGATCTCCAGTATGCCGCGGTAGGCCTTGACCCCCGAAAACGCCTGCTCCATGGCGTTTACGATATTGACATTGCCGGCGAAGGGAAGCGCGAAGTTCAATACCAGTGCCAGGACAACCATCGCGGCGACGGCGGCGGTCGCGGCAATCCAGACCCTTCTCTTCTTTGCGCTTCCCGCCCCTCGCGTTTTCCCGGAGGCTATGGCGGCGGCCAGCCTTCCCGGGTAATCCGCGCCGGGCATCTCGGGCTCTCTCAGGCAGCGGACCAGCCTCACAACGCCCGAAAGCTCCTCGAATTCACGGGATTCGCCGGCCGAGCCGTGTTCTCGCGGCTTTTTACCGGCATTCAGCTTGTCAATATAATCGGATATCTTTTTCTCGATACTGCCTGGCATTTTAACCCTCCTTCAAAGCTTTGCGCCAAGTATTTCAGCAAGTTTTTTCAGGGCGCGGTAAAGGATTACGCGGACGGTGCCTTCCTTCTTGTTCATGATCCTGGCAGTTTCCGCGGTGGAGTAACCCTTGATGATGCGAAGTTCAATAACCATGCGGTGTTCCGGGCCAAGCCCGTCCAGCGCCTTCCTTATCGTGGAACGGATGGCGCTCTGCTCGGCGATGTCATCCGCCGCCTCGTCGGCCATGCTAAGATCGTGAATGCTGACGCTGGGTCCCTGCCTCTTGCTCCTGCGCCACCTGTCCCTTAGGATATTCAGCGCGACCGATCTCAAAAATCCGGGCAGATCACTCCTTAGCCGGTTTTCCTTCAGGTACGAGAGCGCCTTCACGTAGGTTTCCTGCGTGATATCCTCGGCTTCCTCGCGGTTCTGGACCCTGAAGTAGACATAGCGGTACACCGATTCCCAGGTTAATGCGCATATCTCCCCGAAGGACCTTGCGGCATCATCCTTTTCATCTTTTTTGCCTTTTCTCTTAAGCATGTTTCTGCTCCTCATTCGTCCGCTTATGTATCTTGCACACTTATATTGACGAAAGACGTGGCGGAATAGTTACTTGAAAAATTAAAAAATGGGCAAGTAAAACGCGGAAGAAGCATCAGGGCGGCATTAAGCATGACGCAGGCGTATCAGCAATTGCGCGTTGCGGCAATAACCGGGTCCGGCACGCGCATGAAACATGCCGTGTAATAAAATAGGAGAACGTATATGAAACAGGCTATTTGGTTCATGATGTAATATTCCATAAGACCTTGGGATTGCCGTAAAAAGTATAAGCGTTGACATAAGTTGTTACCTGTTATATATTTTTAATAACAGCTTTTGGGACTCCTTTGCCGACAGTATGCAATTGCAGCGTTCAGTATTGTAATCTCTCATTATTGCGTAGGATGGTAGTCATATCGTGATTGAGCTTGAACAGTACATGGACAGCCTTGAAAACATACTGTCGAAGTATTTCAGGGTCATGAAGCATCCTGTCGTTGCTAAACGTTCCTTCCTTCTTTCAGCCCACCATTCCGATATAATTGGTCGGACATTGATCACCAATAAGGATGTCATAGACAAGTTCGAGATCAAGAGCGTCATTCTTGTTAACACCGCCGAAAACCATAACCAGGTCCTGGAGTTATCCCGATGGCTCAGGGAAAATATCCGTGAAATCGCCAAACCCGGCAGCGAAAGCTATCTTACCCTTGTCAACCTTGTTATCGTTTTCCGGGAACCGGTTGACGATGATGTAAAGAAGTTTATAAAGAAGTATTCGCTGACGAAGAGCTTTCTTCTTTCTCTCCACGGGTGGGCAAAGGCCGGAATTACGGGCGTTTGCCTGCACAACGGGGAGATTTTTTGCGGAAAAAGAGTCCTTGAAATGAAACAGCTCTTCGATCCTTCGAGACACCATGTTTCATCGGACTCGGATCAACACGCGGCACAAACCGATACGGTCGGTTGTGAAATATACTCCAATTCTTGAGGAGGCGGTACAATGGCAATCCTACTCTTAATAATCGGCATCGTTCTGTTTATTGCCGCATACGCCACCTACGGGGCATTGCTGGCAAAGAAATGGGGAATTGATCCCTCAAGGCCAACGCCAGCACATACCATGAAGGATGGCGTAGACTACGATCCCACTCACCCGCGCGTGCTCCTGGGTCATCATTTCTCATCGATTGCCGGAGCAGGCCCGATTACAGGCCCTATCCTTGCTGCGGCGTTCGGTTGGCTGCCTGTTTACCTCTGGATAGTACTGGGCAGCATCTTCGTCGGCGGTGTACATGACTTCAGCGCCCTGTTTGCTTCGGTACGGCACAAGGCCAAGTCCATCGGTGAGATCATCCTGGTCAATATCGGAAAAAGGGCAAAAATCCTGTTCAATGTTTTTGCCTGGCTGACGCTCATACTCGTGGTGGCCGCGTTCGCCGATATCTGCGCATCGACCTTCGCCTATAACCCCGATACGCCGGACGTATTGAACGGGGCACGTTCAGGCACAATTTCCATACTGTTCATCGTGCTTGCCATCCTGTTCGGGGTCGTAACCAGGAAGTTCAACCTCTCGGGCAAGGTATCGGTGCCCCTTGGCATCATCGGCCTGGCGATATTCATAGCTATCGGCTACATATTCCCCGTTTTGAAATTCAGCCAGACCACCTGGACATATATCATGCTTGTTTATATATTCCTCGCCTCGATCCTTCCCGTATGGTTCCTGCTGCAGCCCCGCGATTACCTGTGCTCATTCCTGCTGTATGCCATGCTTATCGGCGGGATTGTAGGATTATTCACAACCAATCCAAGCGTCAATATGCCGGTTTTCACCAGCTTCATGCCCTCCGCGGGGAACTACCTGTTCCCGCTGCTGTTTGTAACCGTCGCGTGCGGAGCGATTTCAGGCTTCCATTCGCTGGTTTCGTCGGGAACAACGGCTAAGCAGATATCCAATGAAAAAGACACTAAACTCATAGGTTACGGAGCCATGCTCATCGAAGGAATGGTGGCTATCCTTGCCCTGCTGGCAACCGCATGCTATGGGAAGCCGTCAGAAAACGCTACTCCCGTTCAAACATTCGCAAACGGCATTTCATCCATGATGAACGGCTTTGGGATTCCCAAGGAGTTCGGCATGGTCTTCGTGGTCCTGGCCTTTGCTTCATTTGCCCTCACATCCCTTGATACGGCCACGCGCATTGCCAGGTACATGCTCCAGGAACTTGGAGAATCGGTACCCGCTCTTGGAAAGGTAATCTGCAACAAGTATGCCGCTACCATAATCAGTATACTCGCCGCCTGGGGCCTTCTGCAGTACGGCTACACAAAGATATGGCCGATATTCGGTTCGGTCAACCAGCTGCTCGGAGCCCTTGCGCTCACAGCCGTAAGCGTGTGGCTGCTGAGGCGCAAGAAGAAGAGCATCTTTACGGCGATTCCTGCCGTGTTCATGATCTGCGTCGCCCTGTCAGCCCTGGTCATCCTGATGGTGCAGAATCTCAAGTCCGGGAACATGGTTTTGGGCATACTTGCGCTGCTTATATCCCTGCTGGCTGTAGGCCTTGTGGTTGAGGCCGTTCTGACCGTTGTAAAGCATCGCAAGGGAGAACTTGAGCAGATCGACGATGCTGCCGACGAAGCAGCAAGCTGATAAAGCGCTCATGAAAAGGCATAATGAAATGGCCGGCGATGGCTGAATATCGCCGGCCTTCATTTTTTCCAGGAGAATGTGTGTTATAATGGATGGGTAATAGTCAGGAGCGCGGCTATGGATGTGAAGAACGACTTTTCAAAGGGCAGCATTGTAAAAAACATAATAGGCATGGCAATTCCCATGACCCTGGCGCAGGTTGTCAACGTCCTCTACAGCATTGTAGACCGCATCTATATCTCCATGATTCCCGACATCGGTTTTACGGCCCTGACCGGCCTGGGGGTGTGCCTTCCGGCCATATCCATCGTCGCGGCTTTTGCCAACCTTTTCGGCATGGGCGGCGCGCCCCTGTGCTCCATAGAACGCGGCCGGTCGAACCATGAGGAAGCCGAAAAAATCATGGGTAACTCATTTGCCATGCTCATAGCCAGCGGAGCCGTCCTGACCATCCTGGGGATCCTGGCCAGGAAGCCCATGCTCTACCTTTTCGGCGCCAGCGACGTTACATACCCCTATGCCGAAAGCTACCTGTCCATTTACATGCTGGGAAATGTCTTTGTCATGATAAGCCTGGGAATGAACAATTTCATAAACTCCCAGGGTTTCGGGCGCATCGGGATGCTGACCGTCGTCATCGGGGCCGTCCTCAACATAATCCTCGACCCGGTCTTTATCTTCCTATTGGGAATGGGTATACAGGGAGCGGCAATCGCCACCGTCATCTCCCAGGGCGTATCCGCTTTATGGGTCTTAAGGTTCCTGACGGGGAAAAAGGCCATATACACGCTGAAAAAAAGCGGTTTCATGCTGGAACGCGCAAGGATCCGGCGAATCCTCGGCCTTGGAATCTCCGGCTTCGTCATGCAGGTTACCAACTCGCTGATCCAGTTACTGTGCAACTCGACGCTCCAGCTTTTCGGCGGCGACCTGTACGTCGGCATCATGACCGTTACCCACTCGGTGCGGGAAGTAGTCGCAATGCCGGTCCTGGGCCTTACGCACGGCGCGCAGCCCGTCATAGGATTCAACTATGGAGCAGGAAAGTATGACAGGGTAAAAAGCAGCATCAGGTTCATCACGGCGGTTTCCCTGGGATACACCATCGTTGTGTGGCTCCTGATCCAGGCTTTCCCGGCCTTCTTCATCAGGATATTCGAAAGCGATCCGGCGGTCCTCCAGGCCGGAATCCCCAGCATAAGGCTTTTCTTCATGGGATTCTTCTTCATGTCGCTGCAGTTTGCAGGACAGACCATTTTCCTGGCTCTTGCCATGTCCAGGTTCGCGGTATTTTTCTCAATCTTCAGGAAGGTCGTCCTGGTAATGCCCCTTGTTATCCTGCTACCCAGGATCGGCGGTCTTGGAACTGCCGGCGTATTCCTGTCCGAGCCAATCTCCGAGCTCATCGGCGGCGTAGCCTGTTTTACCACCATGATGCTTGTAGTCTGGCGCAAGAAGGGGACGGTTCCGCTGGTTTGAACCGGCGGTCAAACCAGGGGGACGGTTCCGCTGGTTCAAACCAGCGGAACCGTCCCCCTGGCAAAAACAGTTTCCTAAAGTACCTTGGACAGGAATTCTTTTGTTCTTGGGTGCTGGGGGTTTGAAAAGAGTTCCTGCGGCGTATTCTCTTCGACGATCCTACCCTCGTCCATGAACAGGACCCTTGTGGCAACCTCCCTGGCGAAGCCCATTTCATGGGTTACAATGACCATGGTCATCCCTTCGTCGGCAAGCTGCCTGATAAGGTCCAGCACTTCCTTCACCATCTCGGGATCGAGGGCCGAAGTAGGCTCGTCGAACAGCATTACCTTCGGGTTCATCGCCAGCGCCCGGACTATGGCAATACGCTGTTTCTGGCCGCCCGACAGGGTGGACGGATATGCATCGGCCTTATCCTCCAGCCCGATTCTCTTAAGCAGCCGCATGGCGTTTTCCCTCGCCTCGTCGATTATCTGCTGGCGAGTCTTGGTTATCTCGTAAAGGGGCGTTTTATTCCGTGAAAAAAGGTTCTTAATCCTGATAAATAAGTTCTTTACCTTCTTAACCCTCAGATCATGCAATGCGATGCACACGGGGGCAAGCATGATGTTCCCCAGCACCGTCTTGTTGTTGAACAGGTTGAACTGCTGGAACACCATACCCATGTGACGGCGGTAGAGGTTGATGTCAACCCTCATGTCCGCGATATCAACGCCTTCGAAAATGATTGAACCGCTTGTTGGATCCTCGAGGCAGTTCAGGCACCGCAGTAAAGTGCTTTTCCCGCTTCCGGAAGGACCTATAATGGCGACCTTTTCACCCTCTTTTATGGTTATGGTTATGCCCCTCAGGACCTCGAGGCTGCCATAGCTTTTTTTCAGGTCAATTACTTCTATCACTTTTTCTCAGGCTCCTTTCCATGATCCTGACAAGGAAAGCGATGGCCATGACCATAACCAGGTAGATCAGCGCCATGACAAGGTAGGGCACCATGAACTCGTAGCTGTTCGTGCCGATATAGTTGAACGCCACGTACAAGTCCGCCGCCCCGACAAAGCTGACGACCGATGTTTCCTTGATCAGCACTATAAACTCGTTGCCAAGCGTCGGAAGGATGTTCTTGACGGCCTGGGGCACGACGACCTTCATCATCGATACCCGGTAACTCAGGCCAACCGCCCGCGCAGCTTCCAACTGGCCGGGATCCACCGACAATATGCCGCTTCTCATGATCTCGGAAACATACGCTCCGCTGTTGAGTCCGAAAACGATGACGCAAACATGCAATGCCGGAAGGTTCAGGCCAAGGAGTGGCAGGACCACGTAGTACGCCACGAGGAGCTGGACCACGATGGGCGTTCCCCTGAACAGACCCACGTATAACCGGCAGATCCTGTTTAGGATCCTCGGAAGCCGCTTGTACTTTGGAAAAACCTCCACGATAGCGATTATGGTTCCTATGACAATTCCTATGGCAAGTCCCAAAACGGCTATATACACCGTGTTGCGAAGCCCGGTCAGGACTCTCTGGTAACCGTTGTACTTGTAGAAGACTTCCCAGAACCGTTCTATTTTTTTGCCGAAACTACCCATATCATTTCCCTTATCGCTACAATACCCCGCAGTCAAATGAAGGCGGCGGGGTATTGCATATTTATAAATCCTTATAGCTAATTATATACGAATATTCTATCGGCGTCCAACTATTTCATCGCGTTAAAGGCTTGCGCAATCCTGTGGGCTGGCGCCTCGTCAATAATGACGAAGTCGATGTTGCCGTTGAGCATGTCCTGGACGGCCAGCGAACCCGACTTGTAGCCGACGGTCTGGACATTGAAGCCCGTGAATCCCCATTCCTCGTCGCCTTCAACATAGAACTGGCCGGTAGTGCCGTTCTGAACGCCGACCTTGGTGGTGCTGGGCAGGCTGTTCAGGACAGCTTCCACGTCCTCGACGGTCTTGCAGTTGTCGAACCTCTTGTCGCTTGCCTTGACGATTATCATCTGGGCCGCGTCATAGTACTTATCCGAGAAGTTGACATACTGCTTCCTGTCTTCCTTGATGGTAAGGCCGGCCATGGCGATGTCGGCCTTGCCCTGGCCAACCGAGAGGCAAACCGCTTCAAAGTCCATATTGCTGATAACGAGTTCCTTGCCCAGGTATTCGGCCAGCAGGGCGGCTATCTCCATATCCACCCCGTAATACTTGTCGCCCTTCATATACTCAAAGGGCTCAAAGGCCGCGTTTGTGGCGACCACAAGCTGGTCCTTCGACGGATCCAGTTCGGCCGAGGTAACCGGAACCGGCTCGCCGTCGCCGAAATGGTTATTGAGGATCTTGTCAAAGGTGCCGTCCTTCTTAATCTTGTCGATGAATTCATTCACCTTTGCAAGCAGTTCCGGCTGGTTCTTGTCTACTCCGAATGCATATTCCTCCTGTGTCAGCGGGATGTTGATCACCTTGACTCCGGCGCTTTCACCGCAGCCTGAAAGCATCACGGCCATCATTGTCATAACGATGAGCAGGGCAACCAATTTTTTCATAAATATCTCTCCTTAATACAATGTTGTATATTTATTCATTTCTATTGTATAATCCGTATATTTATAAATTACCTTATCTTCGGACGTTTGTCAATATAAAACCCGCATAGAATGAATAATTATTCTAAAAAACAAAGCACGGCTGCCCTGCCGGGCAGCCATATGGGAAATGTATAAATACTTAATTGCCAAATGTGAAAAGATTAGTTTGCGATGTGAATCGCTTCCCCTGTCAAGCCCAGTATCGCCTCCGATACGGCCTCCGACAGGGTGGGATGGGCATAGATTACCCTGGACGCATCATCGATGGTTATCCCGCAGGCAACAAGGGTTGTAACAAGGCTCAGGAGCTCGGTCGCGCCGGCGCCGGCGATGGTCGCCCCTATGATCTTCCTGGTTCCGTTATCCGCCACAACCTTTACGAAACCCTCGGTTTCCTGCATGGCCACGGCCTTGCTGTTTGCCTTGAGCGGGAACTTGCCTGTCAGCACCTCCATCCCCTTCTCCCTGGCCTCCTTTTCGGTAAAGCCCACATGGCCGATTTCGGGGAAGGTAAATATGGCGCTTGGCACAAGACGCGGATCAAAGCATCCCGGTTTTCCGGCAATATGGTCCGCGGCGATGATCCCCTGCCGGGACGCCGCATGGGCCAGCATCACCAGGTTGGTCACGTCCCCCGCGGCATAGACCGAGGGGTTGCTTGTCTGCATGACCTCATTGACCCTGATGCCATCCTTATTATCGTTCAACTCAACACCCAGCTTTCCAAGATCGACAGCCCCGATGTTTGCCCTTCGGCCCACGGCAACCGCCACACGCTGGACAGCCAGGGTTTCCTGCTGCCCTTTCCGCTCCAGGTTTACCATCTTCATGCCGTCGGGCACAGTCTCGATACTCGTGGCCCGGGCCGACTCGAGGATTTCAATGCCCAGCTTCCGGGCCGACCTTTTTACAACAGAAGCCACATCCGGGTCCACCAGGTTCAGGATCTGGGGCATGGCTTCCACCACGTGGACCTTGCAGCCAAGGGCGGCATAGATAAAGGCTAACTCCATCCCGATAATCCCGCCGCCGATTATGACAAGGGATTCCGGGACATCGTCAAGCTCCAGCAGGCGCCTGCTGTCAAGGATATCCGGGGCATCGGCCCCGGGTATGGGAAGCCGGATCGGAACCGATCCGGGCGCAAGTATCAAGTATTTATATCGTATCCTATGCCGGCCTTCTTCCACGGCCAGCATGCCGTCTTCCAGTACCGAGGCGCTGCCGCGGATAACCGTGATCTTGTTCTTTTTCAAAAGGAATTCGATCCCCTGCACAAGGGAGGAAACAATCTGCAGTTTCTTATCTCTTATTTTCTCCAGGGAATACCCGAAGTCCCTGACCGAGACTCCGAAGTCCTCGGCCCGCCTGAGCTGGTTTAAAAAGCCGGCCACGGAAACAAGGGTTTTTGTCGGAATGCAGCCCTCATTCAGGCAGGTTCCGCCGAGCCGGTTTTTCTCGACCAGTACGGTTTTAAGGCCGTTTTGGGCGCAGCGGATCGCGGAGACATAGCCCGCGGGGCCGCCCCCTATGATTGCCGCATCGCATGTTATTTCGGTCATGCCATCATCGCTTACGTTATTTTTTCTTTCTGCGTTATCCATGTCGCCTCGCATACTTCCCCTCTATTCTCTCACAAACCCGCCCGTGCCAATTCAACAAGCAGGACTTTCGCCGCGACAATTGCCGATATCACGAAGAAAAACGTTTTGCGGAACTTCTGGTTCCTTATGAACAGGCATAGAATGGCGCAAAGGACGATAATAGCTCCCCCAAGGCTTCCGAGCACTGACTGGGCGCTGTCTGCCGAAAACAATCCCGGCGTTATGCCGGGATTGGTCGAAGCCTGTACCGACAGGTAATAACCATCCCTTGCGGCGGCAAATACACATGCGGTAAATCCCCAGGCTGACAGGACAAGCACCCTTCTTCCCCACAGGGGTATTCTCCTGTGAATTGCCAGGGTGACAAGTATAAAGCCTAAAACACCCGTGATCAGGAGAGTGGTCATGGTACTCAGCGAATCTCCGAAATACCGGGACACGGCAAATCCTCCCAACCGGCAATTGTCAGATTCATCATATCCGACTGCCGCAATACCGTCAAGAGAACCAAGCGGTATCTTACATACCACATCCAACATCTGGTACCCCATCTATGTCATTGTGAAGAATCACTTTTTGAGCCTCATTGCTGGGAGGTACAAGCCGACGAAGCAATCCCGTTAAAATTTACGAAAAAAAGTCCCTGCAATCACAGGGACCTTACGTCAACCTTGATGTCATATTCACTACTGCTTGCTCCAGAAGAGTTGGTCATTGATATATATGGCCTTGACCTTCTTTGCATCCAGCAGCATATCGTTCACGATGAAATCCAGGTTGAAGCGCGTTCTGCGAACAGACGCGATACCTATGGGTTCCACCTTTACCCTGGCCCCGTCTTCCATCAGGCAGTATACATCAGAACGGGCAAAAGCGGGACTGACATCCAAGGGTTCATCCGAGACAGCTGTCAGCACGAACCCCAGCGGACTGATCTTGATACTCTCGATTTCAAGCCCTTCCGTTTCAGCTGTGGGATGGAAGCCATACGTATATTCAACCTCTTCAAGCCCTGAACGCGTGCTGACCTCAAAGCCTACGTCTGCACTTACAGGCTTTTCAAAGCTGACATATGCCGCCACGGGAAACAGGTGGTCCAAATCCTGTTCATCGATGCCCGAATAGAAAGATATGAAATAATTCAGACCGTTATCGTGGATCATGCGTTCCTCGTCCTCTTTCGGGACAAGTTTTTCTGATCTGTCATCATACAAGGCCATGAGGAACTCGGTTCTGTTAAGCTCTTTCTTTTTCGCGGGTTCGTCCCTATAAACCACCGCAAGCCGGTCATCCACAAAGCACGCTGCTAAGACATCGATAATCCGTATGTCTTCCATCGCGCGATCTTTTGCTGCGCGATACATTTTATCAAGTCTTGCGACATCTCTTTTCATTATGATCTCCGCAAAGTCTTCGGAATAGATTCTGCCAAGAGGCCAGTCAGCAGTGGTATTTGATGCCGGCAGGCTGTTTATTTCTACTATATTGATCTCAAGGGTATCGGGTAAATCCCTGTCCCTTAAATCGATCCGCTGGCATATAAACAGCTTCCTGCCGTCTTCCGACAACCTGCTGGTCTGGGTACCAGCTATTTGATTAAATGGACGAATATTAAGGTTAAGATGGATGTTGTTATGGAGCTTACCTCCATCTTTTCTCTCCAGGGACAGCATGATGATCCCCGTGCTGTCGCCGAAGGCCGCTTCTTCCAGTGTAATTTTGTAATCCCCCGCATACCGGCTTTCGCCTATCATACTGACGGCATCGTTTTGTTCCAGCAGTTCGGTGTTTTTGAAAAACAGTCCCCAAAGATCGCTGGTTATGGCGAAAACGCCGAAACACACTGTAAAAATGGCTGCAGTAAGGGGTATAATTATTGTTTTTCTTAAATGCTTATTCTGTGCCGCTTCCTGTTTCGCATAGGATAAGGCTCGTTTTTTGATCCTTTTTAACGATATTCCCTGAGGAATCTGGTCAAGATCAATCGAATCCTTAATCACTTTATCCCTCTCCCTCCTTTAAAAAATGCGCCAGCTTTTTCCTGGCCCTGGCAAGCCTTGTGGCGACGGTATTCTGGTTAAGCCTGAATCTTTCGGCAAGCGATTTAACCTGGTCCCCAAGAATGAAGCGCCTGACGACAAGTTCCCTGTCCTGCTCGTTCAGTCTGTTTATAGCGTCGTTTATGGACTCCCTGGTTTCAAACCGTTCCAGGTCCTGACTGAATCCATCAAAGTTTATCTCAGGATTAAGGGGCAGTTCGTTGATACGCCTGGAACTCCTAAGTTTGTTCAAGGTCAGGTTCTTGGCCATTTCTGCAAGATAAGGCCTTAAGGAATCGGAATCCAGAGTAATGCGCTCCCTGTTCTGCCAGATCCTGATAAAGACATCCGAAGCGACTTCCTCGATATCTTCAAAAGCAAGGCCTTTTCCCGCAACCCTGCATATTATGGCGGTCACATACCTGGAATACCTGTCAATGAGCTTTCCAAAGCTTTTTACATCTCCCCTGCTTACCCTTGACAGAAGCGCCCTGTCATCCACCGGACCACCTCCGCTTTTCATCCTGTCATCTATATAGACACGCCAGACAGACGAAATATTTCATATAAAAAGAACAGGTTGCCCTGTTCTCAAATGCTGTGCGGGTTGTCTATACATTTCCGAGGTCTGATTCTACCTTCTCCCTCACAATCTTTCTCTTTGCCAGTGTTCTGCGGAACATCTCGTCGAATACCCCGGGCAGCATTACATCAAAGACCTTTACACCCTCTTCAGTGATTCCTCCCTTTGTGGCAACCCTATCGATCATCTCGTCAAAGCCCATGTTTTTCTCTGCAAAGAGCCTTGCCGTGCCAAGCAGGGTACGGATGATCATCTTCTCCGCCTCTTTCCTGCCAAGCCCGCTTCCCTGCCTCATCGTTGAATCAACAAGGTTCCTGAAGATGGCGGCTATGAACCCGGGCATGCAGCTTGTAAGCTCTGCGGCCAGTTCGAGATCTTCTTCCTTCACTTTCATAACGGTGCTGATACCGCCCAAAAGTGTTTCTATGTATTCCCTTTCTTCCCCGGCTACTGTCTCGGAATGGCATACCAGGGATATTCCGTCCAATACTTCCGAGGTAAGGCTGGGGGTAAGCTTTGTCACCTTTGCCCCTGAAACCTCCTCGATAAATCTCATGGGCACGCTCCCCGCGATGGATATGATATTCGTGTCCGGGGTGATGTGCGGCTTTATTTGAATAATCACATCCTTTACCTGGAGCGGTTTTACGCAGATGAACACGTACTTGGCCCTGCGGGCCACCTCGCAATTATCTTCAGTAACATTGATGCTATCCCAAAGGTTTTTTATATCCTGCAATTTGCTCTTTGTCCTTGTGGATACGATCATTTCCTCGGGCAGTATACGGCCTGACCCTATTAAAGACCCGATCAGCATGCTTCCCATACTCCCGTAACCTATGAATCCAACCTTGATCATCAGCATCATCTCCCTGTTCATACTTTTGCTTTAAGGGCATGTTGATGATTTCCAGTAATTATAACATAAGTACGGCATCCGGAAAACATTGGCAGGCACGGGTTCAGGGTTATACAACCCGCTTGTTGATCAGCCAAAGCGCCGGAAAAAGGCCGCCAAATCCGGAAAAAAGTCCCCGGGACATCCCGGGGACTTTCATAATTTCGGCGAGCCGTTCAGTTGCCGAACTTATAGGTATCCCTCAAATCGTACGCCTTCACAAGGAATGTGATCGCCTCCTGGCGGGTGCAGGTAGCGGTCGGCAGGAAGTTGCCCGTTCCGTCCCCTGCGGCAATGCCGTACTTGGCCATGAACTTGGCCCTTTCTATCGCGTAGTTGGCAAACTGCGCCTGGTCCTTGAAGTCGGGCTGGCCGCTTGTGTCTATTATGATATTCGGGTAGCATGCCTGGAGTGTGTTTACGATCATGGTGGCCATCTGCTGTCTTTGCAGCAGCCCCTTGGGATTGAACGTGCCGTCGCTGCCTCCTGCCACGATACCCACATTGGCAGCCTTCAGGATCTCAGGGTTATTGGTATCCGGGAATGTCTTTTCACCCACCGTGGCTTTCTTGCCCGTCACAATCTCATAAAACTTAACCGCTATTTCCGCGAACTCTTCCCGGGTAATGGGCTGGGTCATATCCTCGCCCATCAGCCTGTCGGTAATGATGCCAAGGTCCCAGGCGTTCTTAAGGTGCGCTTCTGCCCAGGAAGAAGCCTTGGAATAGAAGAATTTCTCAACGCCGATTGCAACCGTATTGGAATACGGTGAGTATACCTTGTTTTCATATTCCTCAAATGCATACATGATCCTTAGATAATAGGTGTTTTCCTCTACCTCAATATGATCCACATATTCTTTTACAATAGGATCAAATTCGAGTTGGGTTGTAATGGGGTCGGAACCCCACCAATCATGGTTTATGGTTTCCGAAATCCACTTGCCGTCGCCAACCTTCATGTCAACCTTGACACTGATAGGGTATTTCCTGTTGGCTTCAATGACGGACTTGGGATTGGTCCAGGTCAGGTAGAAATAAGGCAGGCCGGTTTCCTGTCTTACCTTGACCTCAACCTTGAGATCGGCAGGCGCCTCAAGAGATTTTAAGGTCTGAACACCGGCGCTTCCTCCGATGGATACTTCTTCGGACCAAGGGGAAGTTACGTATTCTCCCTTATCATAGTCGTAGAAGGCAAAGCGGGCCCGGAATGTGTACTTGTTCTTCGATATATTCATCTCTTCATCGCTGCTGTATCCAAAGTCCCAAAACACGAAATTTTCTTCCTGGGCATTGTAATCATCCATAAATATGCTGCCTGCAGTCCAGACAAACTGCCTGTCAATATTATCGTCTATATCATAGGTATCCTGCGTCACCACGGGGTCGTCATAGTGCCATGGGCCGTCATTGAGCTTATAGTCCACACAAACTATCAAATCTCCTTGCTCATTCTCAATTACATCAACGACACTTTGCGGGATGGTGTAACGGAAGTGGATTGCTCCGCTCACCATACGGAGGCTGGGAAACTGCGGGGCCTCCAAGGCTGCCGGAGCGTCCGCAAAGGCGGCAATCCCGGCCGGAATCAGCAGGCAAATTGCCAGAAACAGTACAACAAGCTTTTTCATGAGCAAAAACCCTCCTTGTATTTATAATTTCATTCCGGAAACAATCGTTATCCGGCGGATCCATGACAATCGAGCAGTCCTTAGGCTGTTAATCACAAGTCTTCTATTAATCCCGGTCCAATGACGCCGGCATGGGGCCATAAATTGACAGCATGGATTGGTTCACATGCGGCTGTTTCCATTATCAGGCTGATTTTTCCATATGTATATATTAAAAATTATTAAAAAAAGTAAACAAGTTGGCTTTCTGCCTTCGTTCTCTTTCTCTCACATGTTCTGTTCCCCGGAATATCCTGTTACCAGGCACAGTTCCTGTACGAGGAACACACCCGGCAATGCTTGACGGTTTGGGGGATGTACGGAAAATGACCGGGAAGGCCTTCTTGCGCGCTGTTTTTATATGCCTGGGAATCAGCGGTTTCATCATGGTCTCCCTCGGAATCGTGCTGCTGGTACTGGTGTATCCCCTGGTGTTTGTAACAACAGGCCTGGTGGTTCTCGGCACGGCTCAATTGGTTGCTTTTTGCTGCCCGCGCCAGGAGAAGAGAGTCCTGGCAAGCGTAATCCTGCTGGACCTGGGCATGATCTTCATGATGATATCCGGCCTTGTATCCTGCCTCGAAGCAGGACCGCTTACAAGGGCCGCAGGCCTCCTGTGCTTTTTCCTGGGGCTGCTGGTCAATGCGGCCTTAAACGCGCTCCTGGCAATATGGATCACCCTTGATGCCGGATGCGAAAAACAGGATTTTTGCGACAAAAAAACAGACGGACACCTGAATGCCGTAATCCGGGCAAAGCGGCCCAAATACAGGTTTAGGATACGTGGTTGATCTGCCGCTTGGCTTACACATTCCAAGTGCTTGTCTAATATATTGGTATTGAGAGAAGTTTTCCTGGAGGTGTAGTTATGGACGAAGTAAGAAAATCCTGTAGGCGCCCGGTCCTCATAGCTTCCGGCATACTGGGATTCCTGCTGATTGTTTTCGGCGTGGTTCTGCTCGGTCTTGGCCTTGGCCCTGATTTTATCATTATCGGATCAATCATCGCGGGAGTCCTCTTGCTGCTGCTCCTGGGCGTAAGTCAATTCCTTCGCAACAAAAGGATACTGTGCATCGCACTTGTGCTGGTCGCACTCTTCCTGATCATCGGCGGTATTCTCGCCCTGCCGGGAGTCATCGGCCTGACCTCGATAGGACTCGGCGTAGTCGCTGCTATACTGGCGGTACTCTGTCTCGATTGCTTCTGATTACCGCCGATGAGTTTATACTTCAAGGGTGCCACCGCACCCTTGAAGCCTTTATTTTTTATATGGCATAATAACTGTAAGTATGGGCGGCCGCCGGGTAAAGGCCGAGGGGGTTATAATGAATCGCATCTGCCATCACGAGCATCATCCGGATTGTATTGAAAGGGTGCCCATATTCAGCAGCCTGAACCGCGAGGAAATGCTGGAGATAGCCCATATCACCCATGCCGCTATCTATGAAAAAGGCGAGATGGTTTACATGGCGGGCGATCCTGGCGGAAAGCTCTACGTACTTCACGAGGGCATGGTAAAGATCTCCAGGTTCAGCGTTTCCGGGAAGGAACAGGTAATCAGGATTGTCGGGCCGGGAGAGTTTATCGGCGAGCTTTCCCTGTTCAGCAGCATGCCGCTGACCGACAACGCAGAAGCTCTGGAACACACCACCATGTGCGTCATAGACGGAGCAAGGCTCAAAGAGCTTATGGCAAAATACACTTCCATTGCTTTCAAGGTCCTGGAAGAGCTCAGCAGGCGGCTTGAGAAGGCCGAGAACCTGATAGAGGCCATCAGCCTGGGCACAGTTGAGCAGCGGCTGGCACAGGCGCTGCTGTCCCTATCCAGAGGCGGCAACGAGATTGTGCTCGGCATGAGAAAGGGCGACCTTGCCTCCCACCTGGGAATGAGCCAGGAAACCCTGAGCCGGAAGCTTTCCGCCTTCCAGGAGCAGGGGCTCATAGAACTCAAGGGGCGCAGGAGGATCGTGCTTGTAAACAGGGATAAACTGGAGTCAATGGTATCGGGTTGAATGGAGGGGAAGACCATGAAGAAGCTTGTGAAAAACAATGTTTACTGGGTTGGAAAAGTAGACTGGGAACTGGAGTCTTTTCACGGATCAGATTATTCGGTACACCACGGATCAACCCAGAATGCCTACCTTATCCTGGAAGAGAGGAATGTGCTTATTGATACTGTCTGGAGACCGCATTCCGCTGAGTTTGTGGACAACCTGTCCAGGGAAATCGATCTTGACAGAATCGACTTCATCGTTATCAACCACGGTGAAGTGGACCACAGCGGAGCCCTGCCCGAACTCATGGAAAGAATACCCGGCACCCCCATCTACTGTACGGCCAATGCGGTCAAGTCCCTGACAGGGCAGTTCCATCACCCCGAATGGAATTTCAGGGTGGTCAAAACGGGGGATTCTGTCGATATAGGCAACGGCAAAAAGCTTATCTTTGTCGAGATGAAGATGCTCCACTGGCCGGACAGCATGGCAACCTACATGACAGGCGACAATATACTGTTTTCCAACGATGCGTTTGGACAGCATTACGCCCTGGAAGAGCTTTTCAATGACATGTCCGATGCCTGCACGCTTTGGCAAGAAGCTATCAAGTACTATGCCAATATATTGAATCCATTCTCTCCACTCGTGAAGAAGAAGATAGAGGAGATCAAAGCCATGAATCTCCCCATCGATATCATCGCTACGAGCCATGGCGTCATCTGGAGGGACAACCCAATGCAGATCGTGGAGAAGTATTATGAATGGTCCCAGGATTACCAGGAAGACCAGATCACCATCGTTTACGATACCATGTGGGAAGGCACCATGCAGCTTGCCCACAGGATCGGAAGGGAGATATCCAGGATATCGCCCGACACGAAGGTTAAGATCTTCAATGCCGCCAGGTATGACAAGAACGATATCATGACCGAAGTATTCAAGTCCCGGGCCATCGCCGTAGGCTCACCCACGGTCGGAAACAGCATCCTGTCATCAGTGGGAGGGTGGCTTGATTTTCTCAAGGAACTGAAATTCAGGAACAAGAAGGCAGCAGTCTTCGGATGCTACGGGTGGAGCGGCGAATCCACCAGGATTCTCCGGGAGCGGCTTACCGATGCAGGTTTTCTTGTGGTTGAACCCGAGATCAGGTGCAACTGGAACCCTGGCGAAGAAGATCTCGGCAAGGCCGCGGATGTCGCGAAAGCCCTCTGCGGATAGACCCGTCATGCTTGTTTATCCGTGCCCCAGGACTTTTTTGTCTTTACGTATATGTAGCCAACCGCTGTAATAACCAGCGCGCTTATAGCATCAACGATAATGTCCTCCATGGTGTCAAGCAGGGCATCCCGTCCAATGAGCGGAGTGCCATCCTTCAGCATGTACTTCTGCATGTTCAGGCCAAGGGTTGAGTCGATCGCGAATTCATATATCTCCCAGACAGCCCCGATGGTCAGAGCGAAGCAAAACGCGAATACAGACGCGAAAAAAGGGCTTAAGTGCAAGTTTATCCCTTTCGTGTTATTGAGCATGATCACGATGGTAAATCCCAGCGCGCCCAGCATGGCGCCGCTGAAGGCATGAAGTATGAGATCCCAGTAAGGTATCGTATAATAGAAGTTCCGCACCTCTCCCAGGTAGATGGCGCAGAACAGGAAGATAAAGTAGAGCACATACATGAAATTGGGTATGGTGATGGACCACCTGCGCTCAATCACCGACGGAAGCATCATAACGACCAGTCCAAGTATGCATTGCAGCAGCATCAGCGCATAATCCCCCTTTACATGGTCGGGGGTTTCCGATGACGTAATGCCCGCGGGCGACAATATAAACATCACGACTATGTACGCTATTGAACCGATCAGGGAAACAAAAAGCAATGCCCCGGTGATCTTTCTCCAGTTAATCTTCCTCCTCAGTTCTCCCATCTCAAGCAACGCGTTCCCTCCGGTAAACGATTATGCTTCACACTATATAATATTAGGAACAATCCCCGATAGAAGGTAAACATTGTCCATCAGGTAATACCTCCCCGCCGCGCGTTTGTCTGAAAACCCGGTCCGACGCTCCCCAAAAATCCCGCCGCATATCTGCCGGGCACGGCAATATGCTATATTAGCCGGAAACAAACATAACCGGGGCGGTATTAATGAAAATGATAAAGGCGGACGCAGTTTTCGAGGGCGGCGGTGTCAGGGCCATCGCGTTTGCGGGCGCCGTGTGCTGCTTTGAAGAATACGGGTATAAATGGCAAAGGGTTGCAGGAACATCGGCTGGCGCCATCGTGGCAGCCCTGCTGGCAGCGGGTTATACGGGCAGGGAACTTAAACAGATCATTGAAGATGTGGATTACCTGAAGTTCATGGACAAGGACAGGATCCAGTCCGTGCCGCTGGTTGGCGGGCTTTTGGGCCTTATCATACATAAAGGCTTGAATTGCGGGGACTACATGGAACAGTGGATCGATAGCCTTCTCAAGGCCAAGGGCATTGCCAGGTTCAGGGATGTCAGCATCAGAAGGCACTCGAGGCTTAAGATTATCGCCGCCGACGTTACGAGGAAAGAAATTATGATCCTCCCGGACGATCTTTCCAGGTACGGCATGGACCCAATGGACTTTGAAATCGCCAGGGCTGTCAGGATGAGCGCCAGCATCCCCTTTTACTTCAACCCGGTGCCACTGGAGTACCCGGGCGGCAGGAGCCTGGTGGTTGACGGCGGAATCCTGAGCAATTTCCCCGTCTGGCTATTCGATGTCAAGGGGATACCACGCTGGCCGACCATAGGGTTCAGGCTCGTCGGCGGAAAGCCGCGGCAATGCGCACAATGCGGAAAAAGCCTTTTCTCATACGCGCTGGATATAGCCGAAACAATCATCGACAGGAACGATGAAATGTACCTGAACGACAAGGACGCGGTCAGGACCATATCAATACCGACTTTCGGCATCAAGGCCACCAGGTTCGACCTCACCCGGGAGGAGTGCCGGAGGCTTTATGAAAGCGGGTACAACAAGGCGAAAGAGTTTATCGGTTCCTGGGATTTCGATCGCTACATCCTCAGGTACAGGAGAAGATGAACAGGGGCTGCCCCGGTCGGAGCAGCCCGCTGACATGTACCTGGTGCTGGTGTCCTCATGTCATTCAGGCATATATCAACGGATCTTGAATATGCTGATGGCATCCTCCAGCTTCCTGGCGTCTTCCTCCAGGGTCATGGCCGCCTGCCTCAAGCGCTCCACGGAATCTATCTGGTTCTGCGCCGTGGCGTTTACTTCCTCTGTCGACGCCGACGATTCCTGTATCACGGCGGATATGTTCTGGATAGCGTTCAGCGTATCGTCCTTCGCCGTTTCGATGGCCTTAAGCCGCGCCAGGATGTCGTTGAGGTTGTCCGCCAGGTCATTGATATGCCCGCTGATATTGTTGAAGACGCTCACGGTCTTTGCCAGGGCCTCGATCTGGGAAGCCACTATGCCCTCCGCCTTCTCCGCAGTGCTCACGGTTTCCTGGTTAAGCCGCTCGATGACCTTCACTGTGTCCCTTATATGCTTCGCCGCGTTCTGGCTTTGCTCGGCAAGCTTCCTGATCTCCTCTGCAACCACCGCGAACCCGCGGCCGGCTTCTCCCGCCCTTGCCGCTTCAATGGAAGCGTTGAGGGAGAGAAGGTTGGTCTGGGAAGCGATGCTGTCGATCACGTTCACGAACCCTTCGATAGTCCTGGACTGCACCTTGAATTCCTGGACCTTCCTGATTACATCCTGTGTGATCTCGGATGTCGCCCTCGACTTGCTGCTCAGATCCTCGATGATGAACAGACCCTCGCTTGCGACATTCCTGGTATTGCCGGCAATCTGCCCGATCTCGTTGGCGTTGCTGTACACCTGGCTGATCTGGTCGGACAGGTTGGACATCCGGACCAGGCACTTCTCGGCATCCTCGGACTGCTGGATGATTCCCTGCCCGATTTCATCGATGGCGCCGGAAATGCCCCTGGTGGCATCCAGGAGTTCCGTGGCGGTGCCGGCAAGGCCTTCCGCCGAACTTCTCACCGTCGCGCTGACGTTCTGCACTTCACCGATAAGGGTTCGCATGCGTTCCATCATGCCGGAGATGCTGCTGCACAAGGTATAGAACTCGTCTCTCCCGCCCATATCCAGCTCGGTGGTCAGGTCGCCCGTGGCCAACTGGGCGATGGATTCATTAAGGGAACTTATCCTCCCGGCAATGCCCCTGGTGATGATGAACACGACCAGGGCCGCAAGGATACACGAGATGGACACAAAAGCGACGCTCAGCGCACGGATGCCGCCTGCCTCGCTCAGTATGGCGCTTTTCGGGATCAGCGCGCATACGATTCCACCCACATCCTTAAGCTTGCTGTAAATGAACAGGTAATCCTTGCCGCTGTACTTTTCATAGGAATAACCGCTGAGCTCTTCGGCCTCCACCGCGGCCTGGTAATACGGCAGTTCCGTAAAGAGCTTTTCAGAGCCTTCGATGGACAATGTTTCCCTTCCGTCCGCTGTTATGAATCCCAGGATGCTGCCTTCGCCAAGATCATACTCCGCGAACATATCCCTTATCTGCTTGCTGGAAACGTCGGCGAAGAAGAAGCCCTGGCCAATGCCTATCTTCCGGATGAGGGAAACGGCGTAATTGTTCCTGTTGTACGCGCCTGATTTGGGCATGATCTCATCCAGCACCGCATGGTCGCCCCTCCAGAGCGAGTGGACCTTCTTTTCCTTGAATTCCTGGTTGATGTCCGATTTGGCTATGGCATCATACAGGTGATGGTTGATCTCACCCCACGTAGACAAGCAAACGCCCTTGATACCAATAAGGTGGATGTTGTACAGGAAGTTGTTGGCGACGACGTTCATGGATATCCTGTCAAGAACATCATCATGGGACTTGCTGTTGGCTATGGCCTCTTCATACGTGAGGTCGAAATAGCTCCTGATATTGGTATCGTTTGTTATCTCGTATGCGGTCTTGTCGATCATGCTCAGGCCGAAATTCATTAGCCGGGCTATGGCGTCTATGGTATTGTGGGTGCTCGCTTCATGGTTGCTTATAATGGTACTCTCGGTCCGCTTATATGACACTGCCCCGTAAACGGCCAGCAGGATTATGGGGACAAGCAGGCCGATGGAAAGCCTGTACCTTATACTGTTCAGTTTATCCAGGAAGGAGCTTTTGCCTCTGCCGGAGGCTGACTCGGGCTTGCCTGTTTCATTTGCTTTTACGGACCGGGATGTCTTGCTTGCGGGCTTGCGTTGAGGTGACTTTTTCGGGAAGACATTGGTGATTAATGATTGGAATAAACTCTTGATTTTGCCCCAAATACCGACAAGACTACTGCGCAACTTATTCAGTATTCTTTTCATTTCGACCCCCCACACAATCCAGTTGGAAAAATAAATTAATAATATTTATTATATACCCATTATTTATGTAATGCATCCATCGATAACCGCTTTATCCATACCGCGCGAAAGTCGGTCGCCTTTCGGCCGCGAAGGCCGTTGTCCCGTTTTACTGTCCGGCAAGAACCATTCCCGGTCGGCATGTATATGATGTATCAGGCTTGGATTGTCCTATATCAATAATTAAGGAGGGTTCAGATGGAAGACTATATCACCAATCCGGAGTTCAGGCCCAACTGCCGTGCCTGCGGGGAATATGATAATTCCCGCGCCAAGGCTTCCCGGCCTGGAGCCATGTACGATATAAAATGCGAAACAGCCGGCATCAGCCCGAAATGCCAGGAATGCATATGCCAGTACAATCGGCTGGAAGAAGCCCGCTTCTGGTCAAGGATCATGATGGAGCATGCGCTGTTCATCAAGCTGGGATTGCCGCCGGATCAGCAGAAACTGCAGGAAGAGGCACAGTTTTTCGTGGACCTGTTCAGCGACTTAAGAAGGAGGCTTGCCCTGACAAACAGGCTTGAAGGCGAACTTCTGAGGGATCTGATCGACGCCGTAAAGGCGATAATCGAGTTCAAGGCAAAGCTTCTGAGGTTGATCATCCAGTGCAAAAAAGAACCCGGCAGCAATTATCCTCTCCTTCTCGACCATATCAGGAGGGAGGCCATGCGCTTTCTGGACCTGCTGGAAACAAGAATACCCGGATGCGTCCTGGATCTGCTGCTGCAACAGGAAGCGTTCTGGCTGCGCATCATGAAAGAGCATGTGGAATTCGTGATACACCTGCTCGACCCGTCGGAAAGGGAATTGATACAGCAGACCGAACAGTTCAGGAAGACCTTCTCGCGCCTGCTTGAAACGGCCCGCGACCTGGTATCCATGAACGAAGTCGGCCCAAAGGTCTTCAACACGGCCATACGCTTTACGCAGGATGTCATTAAGAACACAACGCAGCTTCGCGATTTCAAGGCGGCGGCTTATGAACTCGCAACCATGTGCCAGCTTCTTGGTATTGTTTCAACACCGCTGCTGCTGGATCATATCAGGCGAGAGGCCGACAAGTTCTTAAGCGAGCTTGCCGTGCTTCTGCCGGAAGCTATAAGGTGCAATTCGGACTTGAAAAAGAATCATTGACAGGCAGAGCATGTCATTGCGGAACCGGCGAAGCCGGGCTCGGCAATCCCATGAACGGGAAGTGTGAGGTGAGATGTTAGAGAGTTGAAAAGAAAGGCTTCAGAGCCATTCTTTCATTCCAACCTCTCACCTCTTACCTCCAGTTTTACGACCCGGTCCCGTCGTATGACATGGCGCCCTTCATCCAGATCTTATAGCTCACGTAGAAAAACGCCACGCCGATAAGGGGCGAAAGCCAGGTCAGAATGGGAACCTCTCCCGGTCTCAGGAAAACAAGGCTCGGGTAATAGGCCACGAAGGCAATGGGTATGATGAAGGTAAAGATGAACCTGAATACAGGGTTGTATATGGTCACGGGATACTTGGCATAATCCCTGAACTTGGCGACGGTCACCATGACGTATCCGGAACCGAGAATCCAGAAGCAGGTAGCCGCGGCCATGTTCATCAGGGCGATCATGAACAGCGATGCCGTTGCCAGGGCCACCAGGAGTTCCAGGAATATGATCACGGACATCTCCAGCCTGAGCTTCTGCCATGCATAAGCCAGCGTGCCTATCCCGAACGCAAGCTGCCCCAGGCCCTTGATATCGAAAACCTCCGACATATAGTAGAAGTAAAGGTTTATGGGGCGGAAACAGTATTTTATAAAATCTCCGCTGTATACATAAAAGCGAAGATTCCAGTTATTATCAAAGAAGCACTGCACCGGGGTCAGGGCGATCAGGGAAAAGCCGTACAGGAACAGCATCTCGTGATAGTTCCATCCCAAAACCACCGGGAATTTTTGAAACAGTATCCAAAGGCTGATGAAGGCAGTTACGTTGGTGAAGATCATGCCTATGGTGGAGATGGTGAAATCCGCCCTGTAACTGAGCCTGCTCTTCAGGTCCTGGGCAAGTATCTTCCTGTATATCCTCAGGTAAAACCTGAAACCATACTTTTTCTCCATAACACCACCCCTGTCAGCCGCCGTTCACCGTAATCCTCTTAACCGCCTTCTTCCAGAACAGGTCTGTCGCCACTGCAAGAACTATGACCCAGATAAGCTGGACGCCGAGCATACGGAACCGCTCGGCCAGCGGCATCCCGTGCCGGATCAGGAGGCTCAGGGGCGTATTGTAGATGGCCTGGAACGGCAGGACCATGACAACCTTCGCAAGGGATTCGGGGAAAAAGCTGATGGGGATGACCGCGCCCGAAAGCAGCAGAACCACCACTTCCTTCATGATGTTTATCCCCCATATCGATTCTGTAAACAGGCATATGGAACCCACGAAGAAATCCACGAAGAAATTGATCATAACCCCGAAAGCCACGCTGGCCGCAAAAAACAGCAGGTTGGTTCCAAGATGGATCGCCCCTTTGGTTACGATATATACAACCACGGCGGTCGGAAGGAAGGTCAGTATGAAGTTCATGACAAAATTGCCGGAATGGGTGAAAAATATGTAACGCCTGAACTTCATGGGTTTTATCATATGCAGTATGATCCGTCCCGACTGTATATCGCGGCCCATTTCCCATACGATGTACATCTCCATGAAATAGAACAGCGCGGTCGCCAGGACAAGGTAGATCATGGTGTCCTCAAAGGTCATACCGTTGACCGCGTCGGTTCCCGACGAGGCATATATGGCCTTCCAAAGGAAATAGATAATAACCAGGTATACCATGTTGCCCAGGATGGTCACGAACGTCCCCAGCCTGAAATTCAGCGATTCCATCATGCCGGCCCTGGTCAGCGCCAGGTATTTGCGGAGGTTCATTCTATCCCTCCCTCGTAGATCTTCCTGATGACGCTTTCGGTGGAGATCTCCTCCAGTTTCATGTCATAGATCCTGTGGCGCTCCTGTATGGCTCCCACTATCTTCATTACCGCTATTTCTTCCTCGTTGACCAGGACATCGATCCACGACTCATTGGGCCTCACGGTCAATGATTCGGCATGCGGCCATTTCGCCCGGAACTGCTCCTCCAGTTCACGCGCTATCCTGTTCAGGTTTTCCTCTTTCAGTTCTTCGGCCTCCCTGCCCAGCCTGACCCTGACCGTGCGATAGGCCCCGAAAAATCTTTTCAGGTGCTCGATGTCATTATCATAAAGCAGGGTCCCCTTATCGATGATAATAATGCGCTTGCACAGAGCATCCACGTCGCCCATGTCGTGGGTGGTGAGAATGACTGTTGTGCCCTTTTCCTTGTTGAGAGCCTTCACCAGTTTCCTTATCTTGCCCTTCATTGACACGTCAAGGCCGATGGTGGGTTCGTCCAGGAATACCACGCTTGGATTATGCAGAAACGCCGCCAGAATATCGCTGAGGGTGCGCTGCCCGAGGGACATCTGCCGCACCGGCTTATGCAGGAGGTCGCTTATATCCACCAGCGAGGTATAGAGATCCATCATTTCCCTGTAAGCCTCGTCGCTTACCTGGTAGATTTCCTTCAGGAGCTTGAGGGATTCGATAAAGGGAAGCGACCACCAGAGCTGTGAGCGCTGCCCGAAAACAACCCCGATATTCTGGGCGGTCAGGGTCCGCTTCCTGTATGGAACAATGCCGTTGACAAGGATCTCCCCGCTCGTGGGTTCCAGGACGCCTGTCATCATCTTAATGGTCGTGGATTTCCCCGCTCCGTTCGGGCCAAGGTATCCCACAATCTCTCCCTTGCCGATTTTTAGGCTTACATGGTTGACGGCGCGGACTATGCGATAATCACGCGAAAAAAGATCCTTAATGCTTCCCAGCAGCCCTTCCCTTCTGTTTAAAACCCTGAATTCCTTGGTTACGTCGTTTAGTACGATGATTTCCTGCATAATGCGGACCACTCCTTGCCAGGTTCCCCGGGGCCTATAAAAATAAACCAGTCTATGACTGGATTATTCTGAGATATGCAAATAATTTGACTATGATTATAGAACTTGTTTCCAGTAAAAGTCAATACTGAAATTCGGACTTATGCTATACCCACCCTGAATCATTGGGCCCGGCATCTTCTTTTATTTATTGCCGGTCCCCTTCCCTGGCCAATGCTTCCATTTGCTTTTTTGCATCATCCGAAAGCTTGTCCATGAGGGAATCCCTTTTTCCGGCCTGCTTTTCCCGGAACTCCAGGAGAACCCCCTCGTTTGTCCTTACAAGTTCCCTGCGCAGGTCTTCGGCCGACCATACGGCGCAGCCCGCGCCCAGGATGATGATCTGCTGCAGGTGGTCCGAGGTGGCGACGGTAATGTCGTACCTGCGCTGGTTGTCGTGGGCAAACCTTTCGATATACTCGTCGGCCGTCTGGGCTTTACGGGTGTACACCACGTGGATGTTATGGTAATCCAGCACATCCTCCCTGTGCCTTTCAACCCGGTATGCGTCAAACACGGCGATAATCCGGCATTTTTTTACGCCCCGGTACTTGCACAGCTCATCCAGGAGCTTCGTCCTGGCGGCGTCCATGTCCTCCTGCGCAAGCTCCTTCAGCTCAGGCCAGGCATGGATGATATTGTAGCCGTCCACCAGCAGGTATTTCTCCCTGGGCTCTTTCGGTTTTGCCGCACGGGGCGGGGGCTCCGATACGGTTTCAGGAGCCTTTCTCGGGCTTTGCCATACGCTCTTCTTTCCCTGGTTGGCGAAGAAGGATCTGTTCAGGATCCTGTCAACCTCTTCGGGGTCGATCCACTCCTCCCTCCTGCCTTCTTCCCTGGCTCCGCCGGCACTGCCGGGCGAACCTGCGCCGGGCTCCAGGAAGCTTTCAACATCCATGTATTCCTTCACTTTATCCCAACTGACCGTGAAACCTGTGCCATTGGCGCAGAAAATGGAACTCGACGGGTTTTCCGCATCCCGGTCCGGGTCATACCCTGCCGCCTGGATGACCTCTTCTGCGTTATGGCATGGCCCGTACCCGGCGATATGGCACATGAGCCTGCCGATGCCCCTGGTATAGGCCGCCACTTCCTTCTGGTAGTTTCTCATTGTAGCCACGGGGGCGCTCCCCTCCAGGACCGCCATCCCGTCCCGGATACGTGTAACCCGGCACGTCCCGTGCATCTTTTCCACGTCGGACATGGCGCGCCCGACCATGTTCTCGGGCAGTTCCAGCTGGAACGAGTAATATGGCTCAAGCAGGACGGATTCGGCCTCCATGAGGCCCTGCCGCACCGCGCGCCATGCGGCCTCCCTGAAGTCGCCGCCCTGCGTGTGCTTTGCATGCGCCCTCCCGGACACAAGGGTTATCTTCATATCGGTAATCGGCGATCCGGTCAGCACGCCGACATGTTCCTTCTCCTTAAGGTGGGATATTATGAGGTTCTTCCAGTTTCTCGCGAGAACGTCGTCGCTGCAGTCCACCGCGTACCTGATGCCGCTTCCCCTCTCTCCGGGCTCCATCAGGAGGTGGACCTCGGCATAATGGCGCAGGGGTTCGAAATGCCCCACGCCTTCCACCACGCCGGCTATGGTCTCTTTGTAAAGGATGCGGCCCGAATCAAAGGATACCTCGAGCCCGAACCGGCTTTGTATGAGGCTTTTCAATATCTCAAGCTGGACCTCGCCCATGACCTGCGCCCTTATTTCTTCCAGCTTCTCGTCCCAGACGATGCGAAGCTCCGGGTCTTCCTCCTCGATCTGGCGCAGCTTGGGAAGCAGGACCTTCGGATCGCAGCCCCCGGGGGGTATTACCTGGTAGGTAAGCACAGGCTCCAGCACCGGCCTGCCCGAGGCTTCCTCCCCGCCCAGGCCGTCCCCCGGCCTTGACCGGGTTAGCCCGGTAACCGCGCACACTGTCCCGGCTTCCGCCTCGCTTACCGCCCTGAATTTCCGGCCGGAATAGATCCGCACCTGGCTTATCTTCTCCTCCCAGACGCCGTTGGACACGACATCCCTTACCTTGAGCCTTCCGCCGGTTATCTTCATGTGTGTGAGTCGGTTTCCTTTTTCATCCCTGCTGATCTTGAACACCTTGGCGCGGAATTCCTGAGGGTATGACGGCGCCATGGCATAATCCGCCAGCCCGCGCATGAATTCCCCTACGCCCTCCAGCTTCAATGCCGAGCCGAAATAGCATGGGAACAGCCTGCGTTGCCGGATGGCCTCTTTTATCTGCCCGGTTTCAATGCGCCCGGCCTTTAGATAGGCTTCCATGAGGCCTTCATCGCACATGGCCAGATGTTCGAAAAAGCTGGCGGTTCCTTCCTGCCCGAAGTCGACGCAGCCCTCGTCCAACTGGCTCCTGAGCATATCCATGAGCTGGTCCCTGCCGAACCTTCCCAGGTCCATCTTGTTCACGAATATGAAGGCCGGTATACCGTACAGTTCAAGGAGGCGCCACAGGGTCCTGGTATGCGCCTGCACGCCATCGGCCCCGCTTACCACGAGGATGGCATAATCCAGCACCTGGAGCGTTCTCTCCATCTCGGCCGAGAAATCCACGTGGCCCGGGGTATCGAGGAGGGTGATCCGCATATCGCCCGCCTCGAACACGGCCTGCTTCGAGAAGATGGTGATGCCCCTCGCCCTTTCCAGTTCGAAATTATCCAGGAAGGAACTCCCCTTATCCACCCTGCCGATCTTTCGGATCTCGCCGCCCAGGTAGAGCAGGGCTTCCGATAGCGTTGTCTTTCCGGCGTCCACGTGCGCCAGTATGCCTATGACCAGCCTGTCCATAGCCTGTATTGTTCCTTTGCTGCGTGAATGATGCGGTTATAAATATATCATACCAGCAAGGAGGAAAACGGACAAACCGCAGGTTGTGCCAGGCATGCGCCAGAACCTGCAAAAAAGCCGGGAGGAATACCGGACCTGCCAGGACGGTCCCGGGTTCCTCCCGCGTTGTGATAATGCCGTTAATAACGAGTCGGCAGGCAAACAATTTTTGCCCGACGAATCGTTATTCCGGCTCGGAAGGGGACAATATCGCTTTTTTTCGAAAACCGGGCAGGAGCCCGGAAGCACCAGGGATCCTAGTCGTTCAATGATCCCGTCAGGTCAAGCCCAAGTTCGATAATCCAGTTGTTCCTGTAAACGGAGAGGAACTTGTAGATCTTCTTGTCCTCAGCCCTTTCCTTTATGGGTGTGGCGACGTAATCTGCGCCCTCCAGTAGCTGCTTCAGGCTTTCGTCGAACTCGAACAGGTTTACGCCCCAGCCGATTTCCTCGTTGCAGTAGTGCACGTATCCGGTCGTGTCGGCCATGTAAGCGGTTGTTATGTTAAGCCGGTTGCATATGTCGATGAGGTTTTCGTTGCTGTATCCTTCCTTCTCGAGATGGTCTATCACGAAACCTATGTCGATCAGCATTTTTATCTCCATGGACCTGTCCCTCAGGCTGAAGGCCATGTCGCACAGCTTGTTTATGAGCGCGATAATGGAATCCACGTATGGATTCTGGTTGTTAAGATTTTCGGACGCCTGGACGGTATTCGCCGAGCACTCCTGGTTTATGGCACACAGGTTTGCAACCGAATCCCTGATTTTTACGGCTTCATCCAGGATCGTGCTGCCGGATTCGTTCAGTTTCAGGATATAATCCTGGGTGGAAGTTGTGGACTCGTGTATCCTGTCAAGCAGGCTGTCCATTTCATATACGCCCTTCATCTCGTTATCGATGGCCGAATCCACGTTTAGAAGCGCCTTGACGGCGTTGACAACGCTTTCGTCCAGCGCTTTGGTATAGTCCTGGATTTCCTTGAGGTATTTGTATGTTTCATCGGACAGCCTTCTTATCTCCTCGGCTATAACGGCGAAACCCGTGCTGGCCTGACCGGCCGCGGCAGCCTCTATCGCCGCGTTCAATGCCAGTAGATTGGTCTGGGAGGATATCTGCTTTATGGTTTCACCCGCGGAGAGTATCCTCTTCGTATTAGCGCTGGTTTCATTAACCATCTTGTCTATCTCCGCGATCGCGCCGGAGGTGGTTTCCGCCATTTTCCTCAGGTCGCTCATCAGCTTCAGGCCCTGGTTCTTGTTGTCTATGATTCTTTCCATGTTTTCGGTGACGCGCCTGATATGCTCCTGGTTCTGCGAAAGGATCCTCTCCAGCTCCGAGATATGCGCGGCTATCTTCTCGGTATCGGAGACCACGCTCAATGAGCCCGCGGCTATGTCCTCGATGGCCTTCGTGACCTCCCCGAGCGACTGCCGGAATTCATGGCTGCCTTTTCTCAGTATCTTCGTCTCTTCTTCCAGTTGGGTGACCTTGTCATATATGTAATTGGCGATACTCCCGACATGCCTGAAGCCGCCTGCTTTTTTCACCGATTCGGCTTCCTCCGTCAGGGCCATTCCCTCGCACACCTTCAGCGAGCCGAATACCGCCCAGATAAAGCCGGCAAGCACCAGGAGGCATAACATGATATCCGGCAGGAATAAGCCTCCGGAATTTTTAATCAGCGTGACGGTGGCATAGCCTGCCGAAGTAAGTACTACAACCGATTTTACCAGGGTTTTGTCGGAGAACATGAAGGCTATTATGAGAAGTACGGCGATGACTATAAAATCCACCAGGGATATTCCGGTTGTGACCATGAGGAACAGGAGGTTAAGGTATATTCCTGCCGCGGCAGTATATCTTACCAGCTTTGAGTCCCTGCCTGCCCTGTAGACCAGGAACGACACGGTACAGTTTGCAATTCCAAGCGCCGCCGATACGATCAAGGGTGTCAGCGAGGTTTTGCCGGTCACGTATCCCGTGATGCAGCTTATTGCAAAGATCAGGTGCATTATGAACGCCAGCAGAAGTGATTGTCTATTCGCCCTTACTACCAATTCCATCCAACCGCCCCCAGATCGTCGAACATGAGCACCTCAGGCGCTGATCCCGGCACAAGGCAAACAGAAAGGATTTCCCAATATCATATATTACCATCTGAAATGGTATGAAAACACTTAATATCACAATAAACTGAAATTTATCTACTAATAGAATATTCAGGCAATGCCGCAAGCAGTTATTTACAGGCGGCTTTGCCGGTGGCTGCCGGGCGCAATGAAAGAGGCGTATGCACGGGACGCAATTATCGAATCGCTTTCCATACGGAATAATGCCAGGACAGGTTTAACGGACACCCCTGTCCGATTAACCGCATATTATGAGTTGAAAACATGCGAATAGCCAGGGGGTGTAAATAATGTACGGTCCTTGCGGATATTATCCCAATTGTGGATATTATGCTCCCGCCGGCATACGGAACAATATGGGCTACAGTTCGTACGGTTACGGGAACAGTTGGTATACGGGATTGGGCGATTACGGACCGGATCCGTTTGTCATCAGCATTAATAATGCAGCCAGGATAAATAATGCTTTCAGGACGGCTTTATGGACGGGAAATCATCTGCAGGTCACATTAATGAGCATAGGCGTCGGAGAAGACATCGGTCTTGAGATCCATCCCAACGTTGATCAGTTCATACGCATCGAGCAGGGCCAAGGGTTTGTAATGATGGGCGACAGGCAGGATTACCTGGACTTTCAGAAATGGGTTTATCCCGGCTATGCCATCGTCATCCCGGCGGGAAAATGGCACAACCTCCTGAACGCAGGCAATGTGCCGCTGAAGCTGTACTCGATTTACGCGCCGCCCCAGCATCCCCGGGGAACCGTTCATGCAACCCGGGCGGATACCATGGCCGCGGAATAATTAAGCTAAAAGAGGCTGCAGATTGATACTGCAGCCTCTTTTGCCCCTCCCGAAACGGGCAGGCTTAATAGTCCATATCCTCTGCCGGCATCGGCGGCGTCTTCTTCTTCTCGGGTTTTTCGGCCACCGCGCTCTCGGTTGTCAGTATCATGGAAACCACGGAAGCCGCGTTCTGGAGCGCCGACCTCGTTACCTTCAGCGGGTCTACAATGCCGGCCTTGAACATGTCGACATACTCGTTCTTTACAACATCGTAGCCGATGCCCGGCTCGCTGTTCTTCACCTTTTCGACCACGACAGAGCCGTCAAGGCCCGCATTGTCCACTATCTTGCGCAGCGGTTCCTCGAGGGCCCTGAGTATGATCTGCGCGCCAGTTTTCTCATCGCCCTCAAGGGTTTCCATGAGCTTGGCGATTTCAGGCAGGACATTGATATACGCCGTGCCGCCGCCGGGCACTATGCCTTCTTCCACCGCGGCCCTTGTAGCGTTCAGCGCGTCCTCGACCCTCAATTTCTTTTCCTTCATCTCGGTCTCGGTAGCGGCGCCAACCTTGATCACGGCAACGCCTCCGGCGAGCTTGGCCAGCCTCTCGTTGAGCTTCTCCTTGTCGTATTCCGACGTGGTGATCTCGATCTGCTTCTTTATGGATTCCACCCTGTCCTTTATGGCCTTCGGATCTCCTGCGCCGCCTATGATGGTGGTGTTCTCCTTCTGCACCTTCACAGACTTGGCCCTTCCGAACCAGTCCATCTTGATCTCACGGATGTTCAGGCCCACCTCGTCGGAGATCACCTGTCCGCCTGTGAGGATGGCTATATCCCTGAGCATCTCCTTTCTCCTGTCGCCGAATCCCGGAGCCTTTACAGCCACGCAGGTAAATGTGCCCCTTAGCTTGTTGACCACGAGGGTAGCCAGCGCGTCTCCTTCCACGTCCTCGGCGATCAGGAGCAGTTTGCCGCCGTTGGAAGCAAGGAGTTCAAGAGCCGGAAGCAAGTCCTGGACATTGCTCAGCTTCTTGTCGGTGATGAGAATATACGGGTCTTCCAGAACGGCTTCCATCTTTTCGGTATCGGTCACCATGTAGGAGGATATATAACCCCTGTCGAACTGCATGCCTTCCACGATCTCGATGACGGTATCGATGGTCTTGTTCTCTTCGATGGTAATCACGCCGTCGGAAGTCACCTTCTCCATTGCGTCGGCGATAAGCTTTCCTATTTCAGCATCCCCCGACGAAATAGTGGCGACAAACTCAATATCGCTCCTGCCCTTGATCTTCTGACTGTTCTTTTTAAGGGTTTCAACCGCCTTATCTACAGCCTTGTCCATTCCCCTTTTCATAAGGATGGGGTTGGCGCCTGACGCGACATTTTTAAGCCCTTCGCGCAGGATGGCCTGCGAAAGCAGCGTGGCAGTCGTGGTGCCGTCGCCGGCGATATCGTTCGTCTTGCTGGCAACTTCCTTAACAAGCTGAGCACCCATGTTCTCATACGGATCCTCGAGCTCGATCTCCTTCGCGATAGTCACGCCGTCGTTGGTGATAAGAGGAGAACCGTATTTCTTCTCCAGTACGACATTCCTTCCCTTGGGGCCAAGAGTGATGCTAACCGCGTTTGCAAGCTTGTTGACCCCGGCTTCAATGGCTTTTCTCGCCTTGTCGTCGTATATAATGCTTTTTGCCGCCATACAGATCAACCTCCATCATTCAATTATTGCCAGGATATCATCCTGCTTGATCAGCAGGTATTCTTCGCCATCCAGTTTGACCTCTGTTCCGGCATACTTCCGGAAAAGAACCCGGTCGCCTTTCTTTACAACCATCTTGATTTCTTTTCCGTCCTTCACCTCTCCCGGCCCCACCTCGATTACCTCGGCTATGCAGGGCTTTTCCTTGGCGCTGGACGGAAGGACAATACCACTCTTGGTGGTTTCCTCGGTCTCGATCTCTTTAATAAGCGCCCTTGCTCCCAATGGCTTCACTTTCATTGCTGATGTCACTCCTTTCAAGGTCGGTTGATTTTATTTGCAAAAACGTGTGAACGTTTTTACCATCCCTCGAACTCGGTTATTTTAAGATACGACAGCACGTATGACACGAGGCTTTCTGCGCCCATGTTAAGGTTCGGCCCGGATGGGGTAAGCCCGTCGTAGCATCCGCCCGTTTCGCCGTCTACGAGGCTTATCCCACCTGAGTTTTCACCCAGGTACCATGCATGGCACGTCCTTGCTTTCCCAAGGTGATCCCTGCTTCCCGTGATCTCGTAGAGCTCTGCATATGCATGTACGGCCTCGCATGCCTCAAGGGGCTGCTCGTCGAACTCGGCGGGCGTTCCTCCCCTGGGATACCATCCGTGGCATCCCACCGGCTTGAAGAAGCCGTTCCCGAGGGTTATGCCTTCGAGGAATTCCATGCTCTCCAGGGCAACCCTGAGGAAGCGTTCCTCGCCCGAAACCCTGTACGCGGCAAGGAGGGACCACGGAAGCACGCTGTTTCCATATGCCACGATATCCTCGAACCATCTCCAGTCATCCCGCCGGTATAAATCATACTGGCGGCACAGGGAACCGGCGGTTTCCTTCACAAGCCTAATATCCTCCTCCCCGCCCAGCCGGGCGAGGCCGAGGATGGCATATGCCCTGGCCCTTGGTGACCTGAGGGTCTTTATATGCGGCCTGGCCTTCTCCAGCAGGTAGCAGAGGCAGTGTTTCAGCCCTCCAGTGGTCTTCTTCCCGGACAAGGCATATCCGACGGCCCAGACGCACCTTCCGAAACAATCCTCGGATCCTTCTTTCTCGAGCCACCTCCTGTCGTATCCCATGAAATTTCTGAACCAGCCCTTTTCATCCTGGGCATTCAGCAGGAACGAAGCATAGCGGTAAACCAGGTCCAGGTATTTCTTTTCCTCGTATCTTTCGTAGAGCTTAAGCGCCATTATCAGCGCCCTGGCGTTGTCGTCGGTCGTATAGCCATGGCGCGGATCCGGCACGGAGTATTTCGCGTGCTGCAGCATCCCAGTATCGTCCGTGAGCCTGAAGATGTGGTCATCCCTGAAGGCTTGTCCCATGAAACTCCTCTCTTTTTACATCGCCATGCTGCCTGTCATCCTGGCTTTCTCAAGCGTGTCGATGAACAGCCTGGTATACTGGTTCGCCACGTTCGACCACATCATCGTCCTTCCAAGGCTCAGTGTCCGCATCTCCATATCCCTTTTCTCCCCGGGATGTTCCAGCACGTACAGGATATGCCTTGCAAGCGAGTTGGCATCCCTAAACCTGGCCAAAAGGCCCCTTCCGTCGGCAAGCATCTCCTTCGCGTAGCTGTAGGGGGTGGACACGACGACCCGCCCATACCCTACCGCATAGGCCAGGGTACCGCTTACGGCCTGGTCCTTTCCCAGGTAAGGCGTCATGTATATGTCGGACATCTGGAGATACCGGATAATCTCATCCTTGTCCAGGTACTTGTCGACAAACCGTACGTGCTCCCCGACACCAAGCTTCTCCACGAGCTTTACAAGCTTTTCCCTGTAAGCTTCGCCCGATGTTTTCCTGATGCAGGGATGGGTCTGGCCCAGGATCAGGTAGATTACGTCCCTGCGCTTCTTTGACACCTTCGCGATCGCCTCGATCCCGTATTCAAGCCCCTTGCCCGGGCTTATAAGCCCGAAGGTGGTCACGACGCTTCTGCCCGAGAGCCCGTGCCTCTCCTTCAGCTTTTCCCGCGAAGGCACTATCCGGTACGGCACGCCGTGATGTATCACTTCCACCTTGGCCGGGTCGATACCGTACACCCTTTCCAGGATGGGCGCCGTGTTGTTCGCCATGGTAACGATCCTGGCGCTTTTTTCGCCGAGGCGCCTGAGTATCTCCTTTTGCTTGCTGTCGGGCCTGGGCAGGACGGTGTGAAGCGTGGTGACAAACGGGATCTGCAGCCTGTCAACCAGGTCAAGGATGTACTCTCCCGCTTTTCCCCCGAATATGCCATACTCGTGCTCAATCACGAGAAGTTCTATGTCCGAATTGTTGATGGCAGCCGCCGTCTCGGCATAGCTTCGCCTGTCGTGCTGCCTGAGCTCCATTATGACCCTGTCGCTGTACGCGTACCTGTCGTCGCTGACAGCAATCACCTTCGGTCTGCCAAGGAGACCGACCTTGTCAAGCTCGCGCGCAAGATCCTGGGTGAAGGTCGCAAGGCCGCATTCCCTCGGCGGATAGGTGCTGAGAAAAGCTACGTTCCGTATCCTGTTCGAAACCATGCAACCCCTCCTTTTTTTCGAAATTTATGCATTTTTCCCGGATGCGCCGAAAGCTTTTTTGCTCCTCATACGGCAATGGGGAAGCTGGACTCCTTGGTGAGAATAGTGCTGAACTCTTCGCTGTTCCTGTCCACCCTGCGGTTGGACATGACCACGGAGTCCACGATCGTGGCGCCGCCTCCGACACGCACATTGTCCCATACCACGCTGCCTATGACCTTGGCCCCCATTCCCACGTAGGAACGGTTTCCAAGTACGGTGTCGTGACCTATGAACGCGAACGGCCCGACCCTTACCTCATCCCCGATGTATACCGGCCCGACAATCCTCGCCGTGCGGCTTATCCTGGCAGTCGGGCTGATGTACTGCCGGTTTTCGTTCAGGTCGATCCCCCGGATCCTGCAGTAACCGCGCAGGATATCCCTGTGGGCTTTCAGGTATTTTTCAGGTGTGCCGAGGTCCATCCAGTATGAGCAGCGGTCGTATATGGCTATCCTGTAACCCTTGCCCAGCAGGAGCGGGTATGTTTCCCGCTCTACCGATACCGCCCTTCCGGCGGGGATCTCGTCGAGGATACAGGGCTCAAATATGTATATGCCTGCATTGATCAGGTTAGAGCCGGTCTCATGGGGTCTGGGCTTTTCCTTGAACGCCGTCGCAAAGCCGTTGCCGTCATGCTCGATTACACCGTACGCCGAAGGGTCTGCGACCCTTGTCACGGCTATCGTGGCATGGGCTCCCTTTTCCCTGTGGAAGCGTATCATGTCCGTGATGTCGATGTCGCTCAGTATGTCGGCATTGAACACCAGGAAGGCGTCATCGAAAAAACTCCCGGCGTTTTTTATCGCCCCGGCCGTGCCCAGCGGCACGTCCTCCGATATGTAGCTGATCTTTATCTCCAGGCTGCTGCCGTCACCGAAGTATCCTTCGATCATTTCCGGCTTATAGCAGGTACTGAGCACCACCTCGTCCACACCATGTCTTTTTATATTCTCAATGTTCCTTTGAAGCAGCGGTTTACCCATTATCGGAACCATCGGCTTGGGAAGGCTTTCTGTTATCGGCCTGAGCCTTGTTCCCAAACCTCCGGCCAAAAACAACGCCTTCATCAATAAGCTCCTCCTTCCAATACTGGGTTCAGGTCCTGGAATTGGACAAGGATACTTATTCAAAAGCTTTTGGCTCCGGGCATCTCTTGATGTAGTCCAAGAGGTCGTCCAGGTTCGATGTCGCCATGGCGACGCACGTGTCGGCCGCGCCGTAGTATAACCTGATCCTTCCCGTTTCCTTCTGGAGTATCCAGCCGCACGGGAATACCACGTCGTCCACGTCGCCTTCACGTTCGTAAGGCTCCCTGGGTCCGAATACCCATTCGTCGCTCCTGCGCAGAACCCTGCACGGGTTCTCCAGGTCCAGGAGGGCCAGTCCCAGCCTGTAAATCGCGCCGGCGGCGGTAAGCTTGACCCCGTGATACAGTATGAGCCAGCCCTCAGGCGTTTCCAGCGGCGGGCAGTTTAGCCCGACCTTGTGGGAATCCCACCATGCGCCTTTCCTCGCGTTGATCAGTATCTGGTGCTCGCCCCAGTATTTCAGATCGTCGGACCTGGATATCCAGACATGGGCTTCCGGCCCATAGTTCGCGTGAATCGGCCTGTGTATCAGGTACCATTTCCCGTTGATCCTCCTGGGGAACAGGGCTGCGTCCTTGTCCTCGGGAGGCATGATGGGACCAAGCCTCTCGTAATTTTCGAAATCCTCGGTCAGTGCCAGGGAAACCAGCGGGCCTCCACGGGAATACGCGGTATAGACAACCGCGAACTTCCCGATCTCCTCCATCCAGGTGATCCTGGGGTCCTCAATTCCCCATTCCTCCTCGGGATAGTTGTCCGGATCAGGCTCAAGGGTGGGCTTTTCGTCTATCACCCAGTTGCTGATGCCATCATCGCTGACGGCTTTCGTAAGATGTGAGAATCCCCTCCTGTCCTCAACCCTCGCCAGCAGCAAAACCTTTCCGTTGTACATGGTCGCCGCGGGGTTGAAGACGGTATTGGCGGCATAGGGCAGATCGTTTGACGTTAGTATGGGATTTCCGGGAAACCTCTTGAAAAGTTCCCGGTAAGTCTGGCTGTCCGAATCGGCAAGCTTCGTCTGGAATCTCTTAACCATAAGCCATATCCACTCCTTTTGACCGTCGTCATCAGAAATGAACCGCTTCGGCCAGAGATCATCCGGGTAAAAAAATGCTTTAAACTCCCCGGGTTAAAGCTGGTCTCGCGCCGTCCGCATGTCGGAAGCACCGTGGTTATTAGCACTCATCAGTAGTGAGTGCTAATATAATTCTATAAATGCGGTCTGAATTTGTCAATACATTTTCAGGAAATCACTTAAAAAGCAAAAAAGGTCTGGTCTTATAAAACCAGACCCCGCCCGGGCAGCAGTATATTGACAGCTATATATTGTTCTATTGCCTGGTCTTGCCGAGCCGGCCTTGGGTTCCATGGATCGGGCATCATATTCATTTTGTTGCCATAAACCGGTTTGAAAATCCTCAGGGAACAGGATATCTCTCGAAAAACCGCCTGCAGGTATTGGCCAGGAAATCATCCAGGATCGACATAACCTTTTCCGTAATCTCTTCCGGGATGCCGTAGGCTGCCTCCGCTATGCTGCCGGTTATCGCGGCAAGGGTATCGCTGTCGCCTCCCAGCGATACTGCGTTCCTTATCGCGTCCTCGAAATCCCTGCTCTCAAGGAAGGCGATTATGGCCTCCGGCACCGTTCCCTGGCAGCTCTCGTCGAACCTGTAATACGGGCGTATTTCATCAAGCGTCCGGTCCAGGCGGTACCCGTAACGATTTTCTATGTATTCTTTTATCTCTTTCTTCGTTCCGCCATTTCTCGCCAGGAATATGGCCGTCGCCACGGCTTGCGCCCCCTTGATCCCTTCCGGGTGGTTATGGGTTACGGCGGCGCTGATCTCCGCGTATTTTTCCACCTCCCGGAGTGTGCCGAAGGCCCAGGCTACCGGCGACACTCGCATGGCCGAGCCGTTGCCCCAGCTGTTATACGGCTTTGTGTCATCGGAAAGCAGCCAGCTGCCGAAACGGCTCCCATAGCCCGCATACGGGTACAGACACCCATATCTTTTCATGGCGCTGACGAACGCTTCGCCGCTTCCACCGTTCATCAATCCTTCCGCTATAGCCAGCGTCATTACCGTGTCGTCGGTGAAAAAACACTCCGGGCTGAAAAGCGGAAAATCCTTGGTCTTGATGTTGTTCCACTCGTAAACCGAGCCTATGATATCGCCTGCTATCGCTCCGATCATCCTGGTCTTCTGCCCCCTCTTTTTCTGAAGTCCTCATCTATGCGTTCCTTCCAGTTGTCAGGTATCTTGCGCGCTTTACGCATGCAGCTTACCGCTTCGCTTATGACCTCGTAATTCAGCAGAGTGCCCTGGCTGTCCGCATGGAAGTTTGCCGACCTGTCCCTCGCGATGCCGATCTGTTCCGCCGCCGCCACGGCGTCAATATTCGCGCCGAGGAAGATAAATTCCCATCCGTACTCGCATTTCTGCTCCTCGATCATCCTGCGGACCTTTTGGTAGCCGTATTCCCTGCTCGAGTTCTCCAGGCCGTCGGTGATTATGACGAACAGCACGCGCTCTGCCCGCTCCCTCTCGGCCGTGTTTTTCTGCGCGTTCCTGATCTTGTCGATGGTCCTGCCCACAGCGTCAAGGAGCGCCGTTGTCCCGCGGACATAATACTCTCTTTCGGTTATGGGCTTTACGCCGCGAAGATTTACGCGGTCATGGAGCAGTTCGTACCTGTCATCGAAAAGGACAGTGGTTACGATGGCCTCGCCGGGCTCCTTTTTATGCTTTTCCAGCATGGAGTTGTACCCGCCAATGGTATCACTCTCAAGACCGCCCATGGAGCCGCTTCTGTCAAGTATGAAAACCAGCTCTGTCAGGTCTTTTTTCATGGTGCTTCCCCCCAAACATTTTTCCTGGTAATTCAAGGATAGCACCATGAATAAGAAAATTTGTCGCCTCGCAGGCGACAAATGCTAAGATCGCAGCATGTGAATGCAAGAACGCAACGCATTTCATTGCAAGAAGGACGAATTCTTGGCGTCGTTGCGAAGAGGCGAAGCCCACGAGACAGCCTCATCAAAACGAGGATTGCCGCGCTTCACTCCTTTATCCTAAACTCCCAATAACGGCTGGTCGAAGGCGAACAGCGCTTCGTTGATTTCGAAAATGTTGTAGTTCCCGTTCTCTATAAAGTACTGGATGATTATATCGAACCTGGCGCTCGGGGATAGCCCGTACCCGGCCTTTTGCAGCAGTTCCCTGGTCTCGTCCAGGTCAAGTTCCAGGGCTATGGCGAATGCGATCGCCGTGGTCTTGCTTGGCTTGTAATTTACGTCCTTCCGTATCTTGGAGAACAGCCGGCGGTCGATGTTGGCTTTCCTGTAAACCTCCGCGTCGGTCATGCCTTTCTCGTCGATCAGCCGAAGCAGCATACGGGAGAAGGTTTCGTCCGGGTTGTTGACAACGTCGGCGAGGCTTGGCTTGCGTTTCGCTTCCCGGACTGGCGCCGAAGGTTCTCTGTATGCATAGCTGCTTTCCACTACCAGGTCCACTTCCGGGCGCCTTGACGCAAGGTATTCCGGGTGCTCGTCCACGTACCGGTCGTCTATGTACCTGGCAATGTCGGAAAAAAGCTTTTCGGAAATCATGAAGGAGGCCTTGTCATACACGACCAGGTAAACCGTCATGTCGTTCTTTAAAAGGAAATCGCCGATAACCGAAATCGCGATCTTCAGGGCTTCATCCTTCGGATAGCCGTAAGCCCCGGTGGAAATGAGCGGAAAAGCGATGCTCTCCAGGTTGTACTCCTTCGCCAGGGCCAGCGAGTTCCTGTAGCAGTCGGCAAGCAGCTTCGCTTCGTTGTATCTGCCGCCCCTCCAGACCGGTCCGACAGTATGTATGACATATTTCGCGGGCAGCCTGTACCCCTTGGTTATCTTTGCCTGCCCGGTCTCACACCCCCCAAGGGTTCGGCATTCCTCGAGCAGTTCTGGCCCGGCCGCGCGATGGATGGCGCCGTCGACTCCTCCTCCGCCCAGGAGGGTCGGATTCGCCGCGTTCACAATGGCGTCGGCACGAACCTTTGTTATATCGTTGCGGATGATCTCCAGAGGCATTTCTTCCATCTCCCCCGATCAGTACTGGAAATATAGGCCCTTCCCGTGGCAGCTTTATTTCCAGGATTTATTATCCTATTATGCCGCCTGCAATGCAACACTAACCAGGGGGACGGTTCCGCTGGTTGAAAAAAGCCACGGGAACTGTCCCCGTGGCTTTAGTCCTGTCCCCATGGCTTTAGTCAAAGTGCTGCCAATAAGCCAGCACGATTCGCCCGACCTTTGAATCGGGCTTGACATCGCTGTTTATCAGGGTATCGTCGGTCCTGTCAAAATCGAAGATGATGACTGACCCGTCTTCCAACAGGTACCATCCCTCAAGTTCTTCATCAATGTGCCGGCTTACGGCTTTTTCAAACCTGGATCCATAAGTGTCGGACACGGTCTTTGCGTCATCGCCGACCCCGACTCCGAGATCGGTCTTGAAGTCATCGCTTTCAGATATTATCCTCAGCACTTTCCCGGATGTCTTGCCAATATACACGGTAATGCCGTTCCTGTATTCCCGCACTGCCATATCCTCGCCAATTAGACCCGAAGCGTCGGTCTCGGCCGACTCGGCATAGTCATTTCCCAGCACCTTTACGGTATCCTCAGCGGAATCCCCCAGCGATACGCCGCCCAGGCTCGGAACCGTATCCCGGTCCTGGCCGGGAGTTTCAGGGACCTTCTCATCTTCTCTGCCGGCGTCCTGGTTGTCCTGTCCCGCTTTATCATCGCCATCCCTGTCGTCATCGATGATGTCCCTGGATTTATTTTCGTTTATGTCCTTGCCCGGCTTGTTGTCTCCGCCCGCATCCGGCGTGCAGCCGGACAGCATAAGCAGCATGCCGGCAAGAACTGCAACGGCGATTACCGCTATTATCGTATTCCTTTTCATGCTGTCATTCCCCCTGTTCCTTTATCCTATTGTTCGCAACATCTTCGGAGGCTTATGAACATTTCTGCGAATCCCGGCCAGGGCATACCCGGAAAACCCGTTATCCGACATTGTTCCGCCATATTTACAGACGCAAAAAACGGGATAAAGGTTTCAGGAAATATCATGCGCCAACATCTTCCTTTTGTGTTTATATATTATCATGACCTGTCAGCCATTTATTCTGGGCATTTTCCCACCGCCAACGGATCACCGCCGCAACCCATGACCGGGGTATGATTTTCCCGCAGAAGGAAAGAAACTTGTTCAGGAGGCCCGGAACATAGATGCCCTTCCCTGCCAGTACGCGGTCAAGCGTTTTCCTTGCCACCTCTTCCAGGGGATTTGTAGTTGCCTTTCCCCAGAAACCCTGCACCTCGATGCCCCTCATGGCCTCCGGGGTTGTCGCCAGGCCGCCGGGGCACAATACCAGCACATTAGCGCTTTGCCTCTTAAGTTCCTGGCGAAGGGATATGGCAAAATCCAGCAGGAAACGCTTCGACGCCGCATAGGTCGCTTTAAGCGGCATGGGAAACATGGAGGCAAGGCTTGACACGAACACGACGTAGAATGGCCTGCCGGGTCTTCGGCGTTCGAGGATGGCATGGGTGATGCGCAGCGTCGCGGCATCGTTAAGGGTGACGATCTTGACGATATTCTCCCTTTCGCGTCGCGTAAACCCGCCCTCGAAGTCCAGGCCGGCGATGTTGAGGAGCATATCGAAGCCAATCCGGTGCCTGTCGATAAACGAAAGCATCTCATCGACGCTTTCCGGGCTTGTAAGGTCGCAGGCTTTGACTGCAACCGCCACGTCAAACTGCCTTTCCAGGCCGCGCTTGATACGTGCAAGCCCTTCTTCGTTCACATCGGTCAGAAACAGGTTATACCCGCGGCTGGCGCATTCGTTGGCAAGGGCCCGGCCGAGACCGCCTGCCGCTCCCGTTATAAAGACATTCATTCCGACACCCCCGCGTAATCCTCGATACCGCAAAGGCGCTTGCTGATTTCAAACAGCAATCGCGCGTTTTCACTCGTAACCTGCCTGCTGTAAGCTTTTTCTTCCAGGCGGTGGTAGTACAGCCCTTCCGGAGCGGGTTCCTGCCTGCAGAGGAAAGCGTAGGTTTCTGCCGGGACCGAGGGCGGCATGCCATGCCTCTTTCGAAACGACCAAATGAAGCTTACCAAGCGGCCGGTCTCCTTGTTGCCTATATTTGTGTTGACCAGGCCGGGATCCACCACGTACGCCCGGATGCCGCTGGCCCCGTAAAGCTCATTAAGACCCTTCGCAAACAGGATATTGCACAGCTTGGACTGTTTATACGCCGTGAGAGGGTTGTACCTGCGCCGCAGCATCAGGTCGTTCCAATGCATCCTGGTACCCTTATGGGATTCGCTCCCCGTCATGATGACACGACCGCGCGCTTTTACGAGGGCGGGAAACAGCAGATGTGTAAGCAGGAATCCTGCAAGATGGTTCAGGGCGAATTGGTGCTCGTAGCCCTCCTCGGTGGTCATATGCCAGCTTCGCACGCAGCCGGCGTTATTTATAAGCGCATGCAGTTCGCCATTGCAGTGTTCATCAAGATACGACCTGATCTCGGACGCGACCCTGGTCACTTCGCGCTGGTGCAATAAATCGGCGGTAAAAAAGGTGACACTTGCTTCCGGGTTTTCAGACACTATGCTTTCCTTTGCCCTTTGGCAGCGTTCTTCATCGCGGCCTACGCCCAGCACGTTGAAACCTTGCCGGGCAAGGAGCCGGGCAGTCTCCAACCCAATTCCCGAAGTTGCCCCGGTAATCACGATGGTTTTCATATTCCCGCCTCCTTTACCTACCCGGATATCCGAACCAGCCCCAGGCGTGCCAGAATGCCAGGGCGCCGGAAACAATCATGGACACGATCATGCCAAGCACTATAAAGGCGGCAAATACCGTCAGCGAAAACAGTGCAACAGCGCGCAGGCGCCGGTTTGTCCTTGCGTTCAGCCTGGGGTGCACCGACAGGGATGGGAGCACCGCGTTTCCGGATGCGGCGGCCATGGTATTATGGTGAAACCGGCCATAAGCGCGCATTAGCTGGCGGATGAACGCAGCGAAGTATACGCAGCCTACCGCAGACAGCACGGAAAGCCCAGCCAGGGACAGCCCGAATATGAATCCACATCCGTAGGGCATTGGCGGGATCAGGGACCATGGGCTGACGCCGGCAAACAAGGATGCGGCAACCGCCGCGCAGCAGGCCGAAAAGGCCGCCATGACGATCTCCCAGCCAATCAGCAGGATAAGGAACATTACTGCAAAAAGGTCCGCGAAGAAAAGGCCTGCGGCAGCAATGGCCCTCGAGCCCATAGGCTTTTTGTCCTGGCCGACATTTTCAAACTGGGCGGCAAGAGCGGCAGGATTGCCAAGCTTCGCGGCGATCTCCTCCTCGGAAAAACCGTCCGCCATCTTGAAAGCGAAGTGCTGTTCGTATTCGGAGACTATATCGTCTGCATCGGCAATTTTCCTCTTCTTGAGTTCATCGGAAAGCATCTGCAGAAATTCATTCCTTGTCATGGCCATCATCCTCCAATAAGGTTTCAACTGTTCTTGCAAATTCCAGGTACTCTGCACGGTCCCTCTCGTAGGTTTCCCGCCCAAGGGCCGTGAGGGAATAATACTTTCGCGGCGGGCCCCCGCTTTCTTCCTGAAGGTAGGTTGTCAAAAGGCCCTCGCTCTTCAGTTTTCTCAGGATGGGGTAAACCGTGCCGTCCGCAATGTCGATGCGTCTTGACAGGTATTCCGATATCTCGTATCCGTAGTGGTCGCGTTTTTTCAGTAGCGCCAGCACACACAGTTCCAGCACGCCTTTCTTGTATTGCGGGTTCACATGCATCAACCCCTGTTTTTCATCAGTAGGATTTGTTGCTTACTACTATATAATATTCAATAGTGAACAATATGTCAAGTATGTTTCCGATAAATCGCCAGGATGTTTCGGGCAGAGTGTGAAACCAATATAAACAAAAAAAGCAGGGTTTATCCAACCCTTTAATGGTCTATTTTACCACGCACCGGTGTTTTTCCAGCCAGTAGTTGACCTGGATCATATATGCCATAAGCTGGGGGGCGGCCATCAATTGGCCGAACCATGGCCTGCCGTAATCGGCGGGAGCCTGGATGAAGGAAAGCGCTTTTTCCTTGTCGATGATGGCCATGACGGGCGCGTTCGGGTCGCGGATGATATCCCGGAACCTCTGTGCGAGCAGCCGCTCATAATTGGGGTGGTATGTCTTCGGGTACGGGCTTTTCTTCCGAAACAGTATCTCTTTCGGGAGAAGGTCCTTGCAGGCGGTTCTCAGGAGGGCTTTTTCAACGCCATCCCTGTATTTCATCTCCCAGGGGATACTGAAGACATACTCGACGATCCTGTGGTCTGCATAGGGCACCCTCGCTTCAAGGCCGGAATACATGCTGGCCCTGTCCATCCTGTCCAGCAGGGTCTGCATGAACCATTTTATATTGAGATATGTTATCTCCCTGCGCCTTCTTTCATCCGGGCTTTCGCCTTCCATGACGGGAACGTCCCGGAGGGATTCGCTATACCGGGCCTGGACATAATCTTCAAGCTCAAGTTCCCTGGCAAAATCGTCCGACAGGAGCATGGTCCTGGTCTTTAAATCCCGGGACCATGGAAATGTGCCGGCGTTCACCAGGTCGTCCCTGTAAAACCATGGATAGCCGCCGAAGATCTCGTCGGCGCATTCGCCCGTCAGTGCAACCTTGTTCTCCCTTTTCACCAGAGAGCAGAAATACATGAGGGATGCGTCGATATCGGCCATGCCCGGAAGGTCCCTGGCATCCACGGCAGGATACAGCATATCGGCCAGCAGGCCCTCGTCGCATTCCAGGTACGTGTGGTTCACGCTGCATCTTTCCAGCATGATATCCACGTACGGTCGGTCACGCCCGGGCTGGAAGGCATTGGCCGTGAAATACAGGCTGTTTTCCTTGAAATCAAAGGAGAAGGTATTGAGGCGCGCGCCGTTTTCCGCGCATACTTCGGACGCCACGGCGGTAACGATGCTGGAGTCTATGCCGCCGGACAGGAAGCTGCAGACCGGGACGTCGGATACCATCTGCCTTTTTATTGCGTCGCAAACCAGGAACCTTGTCTTTTCCACCGTATCCGCAAAACTGTCGGTATGGGGTCGGCTCTCCAGGTCCCAGTATCGCACGGTTTTTAAACCGCTTCGGGAAAACAGAGCATAGTATCCCGGCTTGATCTCGCGGATGCCCTTGAAAACGCCGTGGCCCGGCGTCCGCGCAGGCCCGATCCCGAATATCTCGCGAAAGCTTTCCATATCGACTTCGGGCTTTAACCCGGGAAAACGGAAAAGAGCCTTGATCTCCGACCCGAAAACAAGGGTGTCGCCTTTAAACGAATAGAACAGAGGCTTTACGCCCAGCCGGTCGCGGACCAGGAGGAGCCTTTCCTCCCTCCCGTCCCATATGGCAAAGGCGAAGATGCCGTTGAGTCTGTGGACAAAATTCAGCCCATAGTGCATGTACGCGTACAGGATCACCTCGGTGTCGGTCGTGGTTTCGAAGATATATCCTGCCTGGACCAGTTCCGGGGTCAGTTCATCGGTATTGTAGATCTCACCGTTATAGACGATGGCGTACTCGGCTCCGCCTTTCTCACGAACGATTGGCTGCCGGCCGCGCGACAGGTCCCTTATGGAAAGGCGGGTATGGCCGAAACCCACGTGCTCCCTCAGGTACTCTCCCGTATTGTCATTCCCGCGGTGGGCGACCGCCTTTCTCATGCTGACCAGGGTACTGTTCCAAAACCCCCGGTCGAGCGTGTAGTCCATGCCGAAATTACAGAATCCCGCTATTCCGCACATAAAGGCACCTCTCTTGCCGGTTTGGATTCAAAGAAAGCAAAAAGCGCCCGCCGGACGACGCCATGGCATCACCCGGTGAACGCCTTTGTTCATACTATACTGTATATGCAATTACCCCGAAAAAGTGAAGCCACGGGGACAGTCCCCGTGGCTTGGTTTGGCTGAAGATGTGCTGTTCAGTCTCGACTGACTCCGCAGGAGCAGTTGAAGCTGTATGCGAAATGCGCAGGTGTAGAGGGGAAAAAACAACCGGATGTTGTTTTTAGCCGGCAGTCGCACGGATGCGACGTTGCCGGCGGCCCCTCGGAACCAAGCATGAGCATGTACAACTTCCTGCGACGAGGACTGAAGGAGAGACTTAACAGCACAGCACGAACCGCGGGGACTGCACGAACCACGGCAACAGTCCCCATGGCTTTTTTCGAACCAGCGGAACCGTCCCCCTGGTCAGTCCCCCTGGTCAGAGGGCGGCTTTGAGAAGGCCCAGGAACAGCGGGTGGGGCTTGTTGGGACGGCTCTTGAATTCAGGGTGGTACTGCACGCCGATGAAATACGGGTGGTCCTGCAGTTCCACGGCCTCCACCAGGCGGTCGTCCGGGGAGGTGCCGCATATGGTCAGCCCGTTCCTGGTCAGGATATCCCGGTAGTCATTGTTGAATTCATACCTGTGGCGATGCCGCTCGCTTATCATTTCCCTGCCGTACAGGCGCCTGAGCAGGGTGCCCTCCCTGGTGACACACGGATAGGCCCCCAGCCGCATGGTGCCTCCCTTCCGGGTGATCTCCCGCTGGTCGGGCATCAGGTCTATAACCGGATGCGGGCTTTTCTCGTCAAACTCGGAGGAATGGGCGCCCTTAAGCCCGCAGACATTCCGCGCGTATTCTATTACTGCAACCTGCATGCCGAGGCATATTGCCAAAAGGGGAATCTTGTTCTCCCTCGCGTAGCGGCAGGCATTGATCTTTCCCTCTATGCCCCTGTCACCGAACCCGCCGGGTATGATCATGCCGTCGATACCGCCAAGGATCTCGGCCGCGTTCTGCTCGGTCACATCGCTGCTTTCCACCCACTTTATCTCAACGCGCGCGCCGGTATCATATCCCGCATGGTTCAGGCTTTCTATTATGGACAGGTAAGCGTCGTGGAGCTTCACGTACTTGCCGACGATGGCGATAACCACCTTTTTCTGCCTGCTGTTGATTCTCCGGATCATGTTCTCCCACTCGGCAAGGTCCGGTTCAGGCGTTTCAAGGCCAAGCTCCCTGCATACCACTCGGTCCAGGCCGTTCTTGTGCAGCATGAGCGGCGCTTCGTAAATGCACGGCAGGGTAAGGCTCTCGATAACGCAGTCCGGCTTGACGTTGCAGAACAGGGATATCTTCGCCTTTATGCCCTCGTCAAGCGGCTCGTCGGCTCGTGCTATGATGATATCGGGCGATATTCCCATGGACTGTAGTTCTTTTACCGAATGCTGTGTAGGCTTTGATTTATGCTCGTTGGAGCATTTCAGGTAAGGGACCAGGGTAACATGGATGAACAGGCAGTTGTTGCGACCCTTGACCAGGGAAATCTGCCGGATGGCTTCCAGGAAGGGCTGGCTTTCGATATCGCCGGTTGTGCCGCCTATCTCGGTGATCAGGACATCCGCGCCGCTTTTTTCGGCGCCCCTGTATATGAAGTCCATGATCTCCCCGGTGATATGGGGAATGACCTGGACCGTCTGCCCCAGGTATCCGCCCGAGCGCTCGCGGTTCAGCACGTTCCAGTAAACCATGCCCGATGTCAGGTTGGAAAACCTGGTAAGGTCCTCGTCTATGAAGCGCTCATAATGTCCCAGGTCCAGGTCGGTCTCCGCCCCGTCATCGGTGACGAAAACCTCGCCATGCTGGAACGGGCTCATCGTCCCGGGATCCACGTTCATATACGGATCCAGCTTCTGCGCTGCCACCTTGAGGCCTCTCTGCTTCAGGAGCCTTCCCAGGCTTGCGGCCGTGATGCCCTTTCCCAGCCCCGACACAACTCCTCCTGTAATGAAAATGAACTTAGTCATGCGTCTACCTCCCCTTACGGCATTAAAAGTATTCCCTGTCAACAAAAGACAACCTTTGCAGTCAGTTTTCATCACCCGCAAGGGTTAGTCAGTTTTCATATATCTTGAGGATCGCTTCGGCAACCTGCCTCCGTGTCATCCGCATGTCCATGGCCTGCTTTTCGATGTACCTGTGAGCTTCGGGCTCGGACAGCGAAAGCTGTGATATAAGGAGGCATTTCGCCCTGTCAATGATCCGTATATCCTCGATCTTCTGGATAAGTTTCTTGTTCTCGTTGTGTATGGCCTTAACCTTATTATGGATTGCGGCGGTCAGTTTTATGGCGTTCCAGAGCAAAGCCTTGTTCACGGGCTTTGAAATGGTAACTATACCGTAATCCTCAACCCTGCTGGCAACCTCGTCATAGTGCTCGGCCTTCACCAGGAGGATTACCTCGCAAACCCCGGACTCGGCGACGTAACGGGCAAAGCTTTCCCCAGATTCGTCGGGCAGGGGCGCGTTGATAATGCAAAGGTCATAGTCGTTATCTATGAGCGCCCTCCTGGCCTGCGCAGCGTTGGAAAGGGTGGTGACACGGTTCACAGAAGCCTCTGCAAGGATCTGCGCCAGGTAATTCGCCGCTTTCTCGGAATAGCTTACAATAAGAGCGCTGTCCATGGCATCCCACCCTTCCGGCAATACTTCATACAGACCTCAGATGAACCTGAAATAATACTCAAGGAAGTATTCGCGCTTGTTCCGGGCGCGGCTGTAAGCCTCGAGCTCCTGCTTCTTCAGCTCGATATACCGCTCAACCACCTTTTCTCCCAGCGTGTCCCTCACAAACCCGGATTCCGCGGCAAGCCCCAGGGCCTCCTCCAGGCTTTCCGGCAGGCGTCTCAGCGAGTCGGTGACGCTCTTGTCCGCATTGTACAGGTCCACGTTGAGGCTTTCGGGCAGCGGAAGCTGGCGCTCCATGCCGTAAAACCCCGCGCTGATTACGAGCGCAAAGGCAAGGTACGGGTTGGTCGCGGGATCGGGCGACCTCAATTCCATGCGCATCCTGTCGCCCGTAACCTCGGGAATCCGGACAAGCTGAGAGCGGTTGCCCGGTGACCACGAAACGTATTTCGGCGCCTCGAAAGCGCCCAGGCGGTCATAGGAGCTTGGCAGGGGATTCAGGAATGCGGTCATCTCGGGAGTTTTTTCCAGCACGCCCGCAATGAAGCTCTCGGCTTCCTTCAAATCCTTCTTCTCGCTGCTCCTGAACACATTGAAGCCGTTTCGTGAAAGGGACAGGTTTATGTGCAGCCCGCTTCCGGGCCTGTCGACGAGCGGCTTCGGCGAAAACGAGGCAAACAGGCCGTTCCTGGCCGCGATGCTCTTGACCACCTGCCTGAAGGTAACGAAGTTGTCCGCGCAGCTCAGCCCGTCGGAGAACTTGAAGTCGATCTCGTTCTGCCCTGGCCCCTGCTCATGATGGGAGCTTTCGGGCTTGATCCCCATCTCCTCGAGGCAAAGGCAGATCTCGCGTCGCACGTTTTCGCCCTTGTCCAACGGCGATACGTCCAGGTATCCACCCTGGTCAAACGGTATCAATGTGGGCTCGCCGTTATCATCGGTCTTGAAAAGGTAGAACTCGCATTCGGCGCCGACCATGCATGAAAATCCCATCTTCTCACCGCGTTTTATGACCGATTGGAGTATCGCCCTGGAATCGCCCCAGAACGGGCTGCCGTCAGGGTTCTTTATATTGCAGTAGAACCTGGCTACCCTGCCCTGCTGCGGGCGCCACGGCAGCATCGACAGCGTGGTCGGATCCGGCACCAGGAACAGGTCCGACTTCGTTATGTCGGTAAACCCGTTAATGGCGTGTGCGTCAAAGGAGATCCCCTGTTCGAAGGCCATCGGCAATTCGTCGGGCATTATGGATATGTTCTTCGGTCTGCCCAGCAAATCGCAGAAAGCAAGGCGGATGAACTTCACATCGTTCTCCCTTACAAATTCCAGAACCTCGCTGATGGTTGTGGTCATTGGCCATCCTCCTCGTGATTTTTTGTGAGCCGTCCAAGGCTCAAGGATCCGGCAATCAATCTCAGTTTACGGTATATAGCTGCCTGTACGGGCTCCTGGCGTTGGGTGTCAGCCTGAAAAACGGTTTGGCCAGGATCTCGTCCATCGTAAAGCCGAATGTCTCCGCGAACTCCTTCAGTATCCCGCTTATCCTCTCAATATCCTGCTCGCTCGCCGTGCCCAGGCATACCTGCTTCGGAAGGCTTTTCGGAGCCTTGCGGCTGCGTATGAATATTTCGCCGCCATGCATTCCCGTGCCGGTGAAGTACCCGACCGGGCAATCATCGGTGTACATGCCAAGCACGATAATAAGCCCGCCGGCAAGGTACTCGCCCAGGAAACTTCCCGTTTTTCCTCCAACGACGATCACGGGCTTCTTGTCCTGGTACTCCTTCATATGGATGCCCGTGCGGTAGCCGGCATTCCCCTTCACGAAGATCTTGCCGCCGCGCATGGCATACCCCAGGACATCCCCCGCGTTTCCATGGACTACTATCTTGCCGTCGTTCATCGTATCGCCCACGGCGTCCTGGGCATTGCCGTTGACTATGATGGTGGCGCCGTCAAGATAAGCTCCGAGCGCGTTACCAGGCGTACCGTTAATCGTGATGGTCCTGGAAGAAGCCCCGGCCCCGATGAAACGCTCACCGAAGCATTCGTCTATCACAACATCCCCGGTTGAACCGCGGATCTTTTCATTCAACGCACGGAATCCCAATTGGCGTGCCAATAGATTCATTTATCACACCTCCCAGCTTCTCGGCCCGTGTTTCCCTGCTGAACGCCATCAGGCCGGGGGTCCTGCATATCAGTTCAAAATCGATCGTGTCCAGCGGCGTCTTTTCCCTTATCAGCGCCGTGTAGATGCCTGCCTTGTCGATATTCCCGATGATGATGAACCCGTTGAGCCTGTTGTCGGAATAGAACAGCTTCTTTAAGCTGCCTCCTTCGCTTTCATAATATATATCGCCTTTGTAGGTCCCCGCGGTTATGATATGTTTTCCGAATAATCCTATTGCATTCATGGGAATGGCCCTGTCAAATATGTAATCCACCCCGGACATGTTCATGCCTGCGCATTCCCCCTGCATGTAAGCGTTGGGAAGCAGGGCCATGACCTTCGTCTCTCCGGATGAAACATCCATGCTCTCACAACAGTCGCCGGCGGCATATATGTCGGGAATGGAAGTCCTGCACCTTTCGTCTATAAGGATTCCCCTGTTCACCCGGCCGCCGATGTCCCTTACAAGGGATACGTTGGGCCGCACGCCCACCGCCAGAACGAGGACATCGAAGGGGATTCCGGTTTTGTCGTCCAGGATGGCCTTGTTTCCATCAAACCCGGTGACCTGCCTTCCAAGGAAGAAGCGGATACTGTGGTCTTCCAAGTGTTTCTTTATCACATCCGACCCCTGGTCGTCCAGTATGCTGGACAAAACCCTGGGCGCCAAGTCCACGCAGGTGATCTCCACCTTCTTCTTGCTGATACCCTCTGCACACTTAAGGCCTATGAGCCCCGCCCCGAGGATCAGAACCCTGGCGTTCTCAAAAAGCGCCGCATCCAGGGCTTTCGCATCGTCAAGCGTGGTAAAGGTAAATTTATAAGTCACCTCATCCAGTCCCGGAATGGGAGGAACGACCGGCGACGACCCTGTTGCCACGAGCAGCCGGTCATAGCTTACCGCCTCCCCGTTATCCAGGATGACCTGCTTTTTCGGAAGATCAATCCTCATCGCGGTCCTGCCGAGTTTCAGCTCGCACCGGTGCTCGTTGTAAAAATCGTTGCCCCGGTACTTCATCCTCTCCTCGTCGGTCTTGCCCAGCAGGAGGTACGATATAAGCGGCCTCGAATATACATGGTATTTCTCGCTGCCTATGATCACGATGCTGCCAGACCTGTCATTCCTGCGTATGGCCTCCACCGCTCCGACGGCTGCCGTCGAATTGCCTATGATGACGTATTTCAAGCTACTCACCCCTCTCCTCGAACACTATGGCTCCATTGGGGCACCCCAGCACGCACCGGGGTATTCCTTCGTGGGTCTTGATGCAGAGCTCGCATTTTTGTATGGCGCCGTCCTCCGAGGGCGATACCGCGCCGTAGGGACAGCTCAGTATGCATGTATAGCATCCTATGCACTTATTCCTGTCGACGGTGATAATGCCGTCGATCTTCCTCAGCGCGCCCGTTATGCATCCCTTTACGCAAAGGGGCTCGGGACAGTGCCGGCATGAGACCGCAAAGCTTATCCCATCCTTCTCCTCAACCCTTATCCTCGGGCTGATTTTCATGTCCTTAAGCGCCCTGGCCATGTCCTTTTCCCCGGTGTTCGCAAATGCGCAGTAATACTCGCACAGATGACATCCAAGGCACCATTTTTCGTTTACATATACCCGTTTCAACTTGCAATTCACCACCACTGACCATGTCGTTCATTATTTGCAGGCCGCCGCTGGAAAAGAAATCCGGCGGCAACGGCTCTGAGTTGTCTTTGATATCGCCAGTCATATACAGGCTGCCGCCGCAAGGCATTGCAGTTTTTTTACCCGGCCTTGGGACAGCAGATACTTACCGCTATTCTCCCGCGTGCTTGATGCCAAGTATTTCCAGTTCCTTCTCGTTCAGCCCCACGCCGCGGAGCATCAGACGGTTGCCTTTGAGGGCCTCGATGGAGTTGATCCCCATGCCGCCCATCATTTCCATGATCTCATGCTGCCAGGCGGTCAGCATGTTGACCAGTCTCTTGTAGCCGATATTGGGATTCAGGCGCTTTACCAGGTCCTCCCTCTGGGTCGCGATGCCCCAGTTGCACTTGCCGGTCTGGCAGCTCCGGCACAAGTGGCATCCCAGGGCGATGAGAGCCGCGGTAGCGATGTACACGCAGTCCGCCCCGAGGGCGATGGCCTTTACCACGTCGGCGCTGGAGCGGATACTTCCGCCCACGATGATGGATACGCGGTTGCGGATTCCCTCGTCGCGCAGCCTCTTGTCAACGCTTGCCAGTGCAAGCTCGATCGGAAGGCCCACATGATCGCGGATACGGGTAGGGGCGGCGCCCGTCCCTCCGCGGAAACCGTCAATGGCGATCATGTCGGCGCCGCTTCGCGCGATGCCGCTCGCGATGGCGGCCACGTTGTGGACGGCGGCGATCTTGACGATAACCGGCTTCTTGTAGTCGGTGGCTTCCTTCAGGGAATAGACCAGCTGGCGCAGATCCTCGATGGAATATATATCATGGTGCGGGGCAGGCGATATTGCGTCGGTTCCCTCCGGGATCATGCGTGTGCGGGAAATATCCCTCCCGACCTTCTCTCCCGGAAGGTGGCCGCCGATACCGGGCTTCGCGCCCTGCCCCATCTTGATCTCTATGGCCGCGCCGCTGTTGAGATAATCCTTATGTACGCCGAAACGCCCCGAAGCTACCTGGACGATGGTGTGCTTGCCGTACTTGTAAAAGTCCTCGTGGAGCCCGCCTTCGCCGGTATTATAGAGTATCCCGAGCTCGGCCGCAGCCCTGGCCAGGCTCTCATGGGCGTTGTAGCTGATGGAGCCGTAGCTCATGGCCGAGAACATGATGGGCATGGAAAGCTGAATTTGGGGAGGCAGGTTTCTGACGATCCTGCCTTTTTCATCCCTCTCAATCCGCTCAGGTTTTGCTCCCAGGAATACCCTTGTTTCCATGGGTTCCCTCAGGGGGTCGATGGAAGGGTTGGTCACCTGGGACGCGTTGAGCACCATCTTGTCGAAATAGACCGGGTAATCCTCCGGATTTCCCATGCTGGACAGTAAAACGCCGCCCGATTCAGCCTGCTTGTATATCTCCTTGATGGCCTTGCCGGACCAGTTCGCGTTCTCCTTGAACGTATGAGGCGATTTAACGATCTTAAGGGCCCGAGTCGGGCACAGGGCCACGCAGCGGTGGCAGTTGACGCACTTGGCGTCGTCGGATACCATCTTGTTGCTGTCTGGCAGGTATTCGTGCGCCTCATTGGCGCACTGCCTTTCACATACGCGGCATACGATGCATCGGTCCTGGTTCCTCACGATCTCGTAATCCGGGTATATATATTCAACTGCCATCAGTTATTCCCTCCCTTCAACTGTAACAATTACGCCTTCGCCTCCCATGGGCGACCAGACCCTGTCCAGGTCGCCCTGGATCGCCCTGATGGCCGCCTCCTCGCTGGACGCATAGACCATGTCGTCCTTCTCCCCGACCACCATGCTGCGGAGCTTCAGCCTGTCGTTCAGCGCCATCATTCCGCCTTCGAACCCGACGATGATGGAGAACGGGCCGGTGATAAGCAGGGAGGCAAAGACATTCCTCAGGAACTTGAGCTCTTCCCGCTCCTGTTTCGGTTTACTCTCTATGGTCGACCAGAAGGGCGCGGCAAAGACATGGCAAATCTCGTCCAGGGTGAGCCCGATCCTCCTGTGCAGGTAGTCGATCATGTAGGCGATGACCTCGGTATCGGTAAGCAGCGTGCACTTGTAGCCGTACATCTCGATGGCCCGCCGGTTGGCGTCATAGGACGAGATCTCGCCGTTATGTACCACGGTATAATCCAGGAGCGAAAATGGATGGGCTCCGCCCCACCAGCCGGGCGTATTCGTGGGATAGCGGCCATGGGCGGTGAAGCAATACCCCTCGTACTCCTCCAGCTTGTAGAAACGCCCCACGTCCTCGGGGAACCCCACGGCCTTGAACACTCCCATGTTCTTCCCGCTGGAAAATACATATGCGCCGTCAATGCTGGTATTTATCCTGAATACGCACCTTACAACGTACTCCCTCTCATCCAGCTGGCTTGCCGCAAGCTTTGTAGGAAGCGGCAGCACGAAGTATCTCCATATGAGCGGCTCGTCGGTGATCTCCGGGATCTTCCTGGTAGGAATCCTGGAAAGGTTTATTATGTCAAAATGCTCTTCAAGGAAAGACTCGCATTCCTTTTTCGCCAGATTGTCGTTGTAGAATATATGGAACGCATAGTAATCCTTATATTCAGGGTAAATGCCATATGCGGCGAACCCTCCTCCGAGCCCGTTGGAGCGCTCGCGCATGGTGGCGACGGCTTCAATTATGCTTTCGCCGGAAAAGCGCCTACCGGTCTTGGATATCATTCCGATGATCGCGCATCCCGACACATTTCTGAATGTTCCTTCCCTCACAGGTCATACCTCCAGCAAATCACAGCTAATTGAAAAGGCGCTCATCACACAGTGTCGCAAGGCTGCATCAGGCCCAACAGGCCTTTTGCCTGACACTACATGATGAACGCCTTTGTTCACAATCATATTATACTGCAAATCTTCGGCCGTGTCGATAGTTATTTTGAAATTTTTATTTTTAAATCATGCATAATTCTATCAAAATCTGGCTCAAATACGTGATTTCCCAGGTCCGGTTGCAAGACGCGTACGGGTGTTGTTGCACATTTTTATATGAATGTTGAAAAAATGATTGACAGCCGCAACTTTGATATGTTATATTTTCAATAAGCAGCAAAGGCGCTGTGGATTATTTGATCCGCGGCGTCTTTTCTTTTTATACCGCCTGCGCTTGCAGGAAAGAATACTATGTAATCACGAAGGGGGGATTGCGGTGGCTGAAAAGAATATTACGGAGTTCTTCGGCAGCATGGTGTTCAACGACAGGGTCATGAAGGAGCGCCTGCCCGAGGAAATTTACAAGGCGCTCAAGAAAACCATGGCCACCGGCACCCACCTGGAACTCGACGTTGCCAACGAAGTGGCAAGCGCGATGAAGGAATGGGCAGTCGAAAAGGGCGCTACCCATTTCACCCACTGGTTCCAGCCCATGACCGGAGTAACCGCCGAGAAGCACGACAGCTTTCTCATGCCCGACGGGGAAGGGCGAGCCATCACGGAGTTCTCGGGAAAATCGCTGGTGAAGGGCGAGCCCGACGCGTCAAGCTTCCCGTCCGGCGGGCTTCGCAGCACGTTTGAGGCAAGAGGATACACGGCATGGGATCCCACATCCTATGCTTTTATAAAGGATAATACCCTCTATATACCCACCGCATTCTGCTCATACAGCGGTGAAGCGCTTGACAAGAAGACGCCGCTGCTCAGGTCCATGGAAGCATTGAGCAGGCAGGCGCTCAGGATACTGCGCCTTTTCGGGAATACCGACGTAAAGCGCGTAGTGACATCGGTGGGTCCGGAACAGGAGTATTTCCTGATCGACAGGAGTATGTACCTGAGAAGGCCCGATCTGATGTATTGCGGCAGGACATTGTTCGGCGCCCGGCCGCCCAAGGGCCAGGAGATGGAAGACCACTATTTCGGGCCTATCAAGAAGCGGGTTTCCAGGTTCATGCGCGAACTGGACGAGGAACTGTGGAAACTGGGCGTTTACGCGAAAACCGAGCATAACGAGGTGGCTCCCGCGCAGCACGAGCTTGCCCCGGTATATTCAGAAACAAATATCGCAACCGACCATAACCAACTGACCATGGAGCTTTTGAAGACCGTCGCGGCAAAACACGGCCTGACCTGCCTGCTGCATGAAAAGCCCTTCGCCGGGATCAACGGCAGCGGAAAGCATATTAACTGGTCAATCTCCACCGATACCGGGATCAATCTCCTGGAGCCCGGCGACACGCCGTTCGAAAACGCCCAGTTCCTACTGTTCCTCGTGGCCGTCATTAAGGCCGTGGATGAATACCAGGACCTGCTGCGCGTGTCGGTCGCCAGCGCCGGCAACGACCATCGCCTCGGCGCCAATGAGGCTCCGCCCGCCATCGTATCCATTTTCCTGGGCGAGGAACTGACCGAGATTTTAAACGCACTGGAAAACGACACGCTGTACGTGGGCAAGGGCAAAACCCTGATGGAAATAGGTGCGACGGTGCTGCCCCATTTCCCGAGGGACACCACCGACAGGAACCGCACATCGCCCTTCGCGTTCACGGGCAACAAGTTTGAATTCCGGATGCTTGGCTCGGCGTTCAATATAGCCGGTCCCAACATCGTGCTCAACACGATCGTGGCCGAGTCCCTGCGGCAATTCGCCGACGAGCTGGAGCAGAGCAGCGATTTCAAGGCGGACCTCAGCAGGCTTATAAAGAGGACCATCAAGGAGCATAAGCGAATCATATTCAACGGGAACGGGTACGACCCCAAATGGGTGAAGGAGGCCGAGCGAAGAGGCTTATCCAATCTCAAAACCACCCCCGACGCCCTGCCGGCCTTTGTTCACCCGAAAAGCATCGAGCTGTTCTCGCGCCATAACGTGTTCAGCGAGCATGAGATCCGTTCGCGCTACGAGATACTGCTTGAGAACTACTCGAAGACCATCAACATAGAAGCGCTTACCATGATCGACATGGTAAACAAGTACGTCATCCCCGCGGTTGTCGGCTACGAGAATGAGCTCGCCCAGTTGATTCTCAATAAGAAAGCCCTGGGCGGCGGGATCCCGTGCGGCCTGGAGGAAGAACTCCTCGGCAAGATCTCAAAGCTCGCCGACCTTCTGGGCAAGCGCCTGGAGCACCTGTCCAGGCAGACGATAGCCGTCAGGGAGATCAGGGATAAACTGGAACTCGCGAGGGCATACCGGGAAAAGGTCTGCACAGCCATGAACGAACTCAGGCTGGTCGTGGACGAGCTTGAGCTGATCATCAGCAGCAAGCACTGGACGCTGCCCACTTACGCGGAAATGCTGAACAGTGTCAATGAGTGATCCTTGTTACCGTGATTACCATGCTTACCATGATTACCATGGCCATTTGACCGTCTTTTCAATTTCATGGCATTTGGCAAATGCCCGAACCGGAAAATCAGGCATTTGCCCATTTTTTCTTTTTTTGGGCAGCCATCGGAATGGCTCCCGTGTATTTTTGCAAATATGCGGTATTTGAAGACCGCGGACCTGGGTATGAATACTGACAGGATGGTGGAATTATGAGCGAACTTTTGCTGGTATTGGACTTCGGAGGGCAGTACAAGGAGCTTATTGCCCGTACCGTCCGGTCGCACTCGGTATACTCGGAAATCTGGCCTGGCAGGACAAGCGCCGAAAAGATCAGGGAACTAAACCCAATCGGCATCATACTGACAGGCGGGCCCCACAGCGTATACCTGCCCGATTCCCCGAAGTGCGACCCGGAGATCTTCAGGCTGGTAATACCCATCCTGGGCATCTGCTACGGGATGCAGCTTATGTGCCATATGCTCGGGGGAACGGTGCAGCCGTGCGGCAAGAGCGAGTACGGACGGGTGAAGGCACGCCTCGACACCTGTTCGCCGCTGTTTAAGGATATCCCGGAGCGAAACACAGTGCTCATGAGCCATACCGACCTTGTAAGCAGGCTTCCCGACGGTTTTATCACTACCGCCGGAACGTCCCACTGCCCCAATGCCGCCTGCGAGAACCCGGATTTGAAACTATACGGCGTACAGTTCCATCCGGAGGTTGAGCATACCGATTACGGCCGCAAATTTATCGGGAATTTCCTATTTGACATATGCGGCGCAAAAGGCGACTACCATCTAGACGATTACATCGATACGCAGGTAAGGGAAATAAGGCGTAGGGTCGGCGCTCAGAAGGTATTGCTCGCGCTGTCGGGCGGAGTGGACAGTTCCGTCTGCGCCGCGCTGCTGTCGAAGGCCATACCCGGGCAGCTTACCTGCGTCTTCGTGGATCACGGCTTCATGCGCTACAAGGAAGCCGACGAGATCGAGCGGGTCTTTTCGGGAATGGAACTCAACTTCATCAGGGTAAACGCCCAGGATAGGTTCCTCGCTAGGCTGAAAGGCGTGGTCAACCCGGAACAGAAGCGTAAGATCATCGGCGAGGAGTTCGTGCGAGTATTCGAGGAAGAAGCCGGCAAGCTCGGCAATATACCTTTCCTTGCCCAGGGCACCATATACCCCGACGTCGTGGAATCTGGCGGCAAGCATGGAGCAACCATCAAGAGCCACCACAACGTGGGCGGGCTCCCGGAAAACCTTGCCTTCTCAGAGCTTATCGAGCCCCTTTCCAGGCTTTTCAAGGACGAGGTTCGGGTTCTCGGGAGAAAACTCGGGCTTCCCGCGTCCATAACCGAGAGGCAGCCATTCCCCGGGCCCGGGCTGGCGGTCCGCGTCATGGGAGAGGTAACCAGGGAAAAGCTTGAAGTCGTCCGCATGGCCGACTACATAATGTGCCAGGAGATAGAAAAGCTTAAACGCAAGCCGCAGCAGTACTTCGCCGTGCATACCGGCGTGCGTTCGGTTGGCGTAAAGGGGGACGACCGGACATATGACACGGTCATAGCCCTCAGGGCCGTGGATACCAGCGATTTCATGACCTGCGAGTACACCCCGCTTCCTCACAGGGTCCTATCCCGCATCGCGTCGCGCATAACGCGGGAAATCCCCTCGGTAAGCCGCGTGGTGTACGACATCACGTCCAAGCCCCCCGCCACAGTCGAATGGGAATAGTCAAACCAGGGGGACGGTTCCGCTGGTTTGAAAAAAAGCCACGGGGAAAGTCCCCGTGGCTTTTTTTACTCGAGATACTCCTTGGCCTGCTTGCCGGTCATATGCTCTATATCAATGGCGACGATGCAGGCCCGCGTACAGTCGTCGATGACTCTTTGCTTATCATCTTTCGGCTGATCTCCCGAGTATTTTTCGACCAGCGCCCGGAATGCTTCAAGCCTCTCGTCACCTTCCGCGATCCTTGCCTTACCGAACACAATGGCGCTCCTGAAACGGCTGGTATACCTTTCGCTCAGGATAGTGTCTTCGTCCACCACGGCGAAGGATACTTTAGGGTGTTTCAGCATGGCGTCAATCTTGTGTCCTTCCTTTGCCGAATGAAAATAGATCCTGCCTTTATGGTAAACATAGTTAAGCGGCACGGCATATGGATAATCGTCGTCCCCCAGGCATGCCAGCACGCCGTTTGAGCCCCTTTTCAGGACAGCTTCGGCCTCATCTGCCCGCATCAACTGTCTTTCCCTTCTCATGCTTCTGAACATAAGCCCTCCCCGCCTGCCATTCAAACAGGCTGACGCACATCAGTTTTTGTTAATCAGTCTAGTGCGCCGGTTCCCGGTTTGTCAAGAGAAGCCGGGGACTTTAAAGCCACGGGGACAGTCCCCGTGGCTTTCCCGTGGTTTTAGGTAAAATACTGAATCCTGGCTCCAGGAAATCTCCCGAGAATTTGCGATGTCAGGTATTCCCTGATCTCTTCCGCCTGCTCCTTCGGGTACACATATTTGTACCTTCCGAATCTTCCCCACTTCAGGGTTCTTTTCTCCTCATCCATATCCAGCCTGGTATTGGGAAACCTTTGAAGGATAAGCTCCTTGGCGGCGGCCGTGAACCGGTATTGAATCAGTTCAAAGGCCAATTCCTTACGGCTGAGTTCAGGGCCTAACCGGGCCTCCAGTTTTCGAAACAGCGCGTCATATTCTTCCCTCCAGTTATCATACTGCATGATGGGAGCAACGATAAACCCGACAGGATAGCCGGCATGAGCCAGCTTGACGGCTGCTTCCATCCGCTCATCCAGGCCTGCGGTATTGTGCTCGAAACGTAAAACAAAATCTGAATTGATACTGATCCTGAAGGTTGTTTTCTGCCTGTGGTCGAGATTCAGCAGGGAATCCACATTCGGAAACTTAGTCACCACCCTGAGCCTTCCATGCTCCAGGCCCGAGAAAAACTCTATGGTCCTGGCCAGGCTTCCCGTGATATGCTCCAGGGCCAGGGGATCCCCCAGGCTGGCGGCCTCAAAGGTGGTTGTTTTACCCTCATTCTGTTGGATATGCTCCTTTATCACCTCAAATATATCCTCCAGGTTCACAAATACCTTTATATAGGGTTTTGTCCCCTGGGTGGTCTGCAGGTAGCAATACTCGCAATGACCCGGACAATTGCTTGCAAGGGAGAACTGGAAATCTGCCGAAGGACTGCATACATCAAGCTTCTTAAGCTTGTTGGTTGTGATAAAAAGGGTCCGTTTTGCATGAGCATATTTCTCGGCAGGTGTTGTACCCGGTATGAAGCGGGCGGCATTTTGGACGTTGGCCTTGAGGATAACCACCGGTTTATCATTGAAGAATTCATATATCTTTCGGCCCAAGGGATAATCCAGGCTGGAGGGTTCGAAGATAACCCGCTCTGGCATAAACAGTTCCATCGCTTCACCCATTCGCTCATGATCCGGCTTTCTCATATCTTGTGCAAAACCATCGGAAAATAAGCATCTCCCTGAGAATAAAGCCAAGGGGACAGTCCCCCTGGCTTTAACCAGCGGAACCGTCCCCTTAAATAAAGCCACGGGGACTGTCCCCGTGGTTTTATTTTGGGTCTTGGTCTACCGGGACGTGGCAGAGCGAGGCGCTCGGGCAGCCGCTGCAGCCGCACCCGCAGCTTATTGATTCGCCGCTTGCCTTTTTCCTCGCCAGTCCGGCAATTATGCCTATAACAGCTGCCAAAAGAAGGGCGCTTATCACGATGGTAGCAATATTATCAGCTATAAACTGGAACATGTTCTCCCCTCCCCTTTTCAAAACACGAACTAGTTCGCTTTCCGGTTTATGCTATATACCCATAATCAGCCCTCCCCCGAAGGAGGAAGCCTGTTTATTTCATTTCCTGTTTACATGCCAGCGTTTGCGAAGCCACGGGGACTGTCCTCTTGGCTTGGCTGTCCCCTTGGCTTTCCGTCAAACCAGAGGAACCGTCCCCTTGGTTTGAAGTGCCTTTTCCCGCTGGGGCCTTAACAGCAGGTACAGGAATACGGCAAATACCAGTAAAGCCGCCGTCGTTCCCAAGCCGAAACCATTGCCGGCAAAAAGCATCCCAAGCTGGTAGATGCACAGGGCTACCGCATAGGCAAACAGTGTCTGGTAGCCTATGGCAATCCATGTCCATTTCGCGCTGTTCATTTCCCTCCTGATGGCGCCAATGGCGGCAAAGCACGGCGCGCACAGCAGATTGAACAGCAGGAACGAATAGGCCGACAACTGTGTAAAGCTCGATGCCATGTGACTCCAAATCTCGGCCCCATCCTCGGCGACCTCGCCAAACCCGTACAGCACTCCGAGGGTACCGACTACGTTCTCCTTGGCCACGAGCCCGGTTATGGAAGCTACCGCGGCCTCCCAGTGTCCCCAGCCCAATGGAGCGAACATGGGCGCGATAACCCCGCCGATCCTGGACAGGAACCCGTCGTTTATATCCTCCACCATGGCGAACCGGCCATCCACGATGCCGAAGCCCGAGGCAAACCATACGACGATGGTGGACAGCAGTATGATCGTTCCGGCCTTCCTGATGAATGACCAGCCGCGCTCCCACATGCTGCGAAGCACGTTCCCGGCCACGGGCCTGTGGTACGGAGGCAGTTCCATTACGAACGGAGCCGGATCCCCGGCGAATATCCGGGTCTTCTTCAGGATAATACCCGAGAGAATAATCGCCGCAACACCCGCAAAGTATGCGCTGGGCGCCACCCACCACGCGCCGCCGAACAGCGCGCCGGCGATAAGGGCTATAACCGGCATCTTGGCGCTGCAGGGAATGAACGTGGTAACCATGATCGTCATCCTGCGGTCGCGGTCGTTTTCAATGGTTCGGGACGCCATGATCCCCGGAACCCCGCAGCCGCTCCCGATGAGCATAGGGATGAAGGATTTGCCCGAAAGGCCGAATTTGCGGAAGATCCTGTCCATGATGAACGCCACCCGAGCCATGTATCCGCAGTCTTCCAGCAAGGCAAGGAACAGGAAGAGGACCAGCATCTGCGGCACAAATCCCAATACTGCGCCGACGCCCGCGACGATCCCGTCCAGGATGAGCGACTGCAGCCACGGGGCCGTATTCACCGACACAAGGAAGCTTTCCACCGCCGGCGGTATGATCTCGCCGAACAGGACGTCATTGGTCCAGTCGGTCACCCATGTGCCGACGGTCGTAACCGATACGTAGTAAACAGCGAACATTACCAGCGCGAAAATGGGCAGTGCCAGCCACCTGTTGGTGACAACCCTGTCGATCCTGTCCGAGGTGGTCATCCTCCCATTGCTCTTTTTCCGGTAACATTCCTTCACAACCGAAGCTATGTAAAGATATCGCTCATTGGTGATAATGCTCTCGGAGTCATCATCCATCTCGGTCTCGCAGCTTTCGATGACCGACTCGATATGTTCAATCAGGTCGTCGTCAAGGTCCAAGCTCTCCATGACCTTCATGTCGCGCTCAAAGACCTTGATGGCTGTCCAGCGCCGGTGCTCTTCCTCTACCCTGTCTTCCAGGAGCGCTTCTATATCCTTTATGGCCTTTTCCACCCTGTCCGAGAACCTATGGCGGGAAGCCAAAGCGGTTTTGCTCTTTGCAAGCTCGACAGCCTTTTCGGCTACCTCTGTTATACCTGTTCTTTTTAATGCCGAGATCCCCAGAACCGGGATGCCCAGCTTTTCGGAAAGCCTTTCAGGATTGATCCTGTCACCGGACTTTTCAACGACGTCCATCATGTTGATCGCCACAACCATTGGAATTCCCAGTTCGGCCAACTGGGTTGTTAGATACAGGTTCCTCTCCAGGTTGGCGCCGTCAACGATGTTGATGATCGCGTCGGATTTTTCGGTGATAAGATAATCCCTTGCGACAACCTCTTCCAGCGAATACGGCGAAAGGGAATAGATACCGGGCAGGTCTACAACGGTCACATCCCTGAAATTTTCGCTCCTTAGCTTTCCCTCCTTCTTTTCAATGGTCACGCCCGGCCAGTTCCCCACATACTGGTTGGACCCGGTAAGGGCATTGAACAGTGTTGTCTTGCCGCTGTTGGGATTGCCTGCGAGTGCGATTCTGAAAGGCATAATCCTTTGTCCTCCCTGTTGAACAAGAATAATGAATACATGTAATCGCCTGTTGGTTAGTTAAGGCTAACCAAATGAAAAAAATAAACAGGAATACTATCGCTTCCCGGGGTTTACTCGACCAAAATCATTTCGGCATCAGCTTTCCGCAGGGACAATTCATAGCCTCGAACGGTAAGCTCCATCGGATCGCCAAGGGGGGCCACCTTGCGGACATAAATCTCGGCGCCCTTTGTAATGCCCATATCCATGATCCTGCGCTTCACGGCTCCCTGGCCGATTATTTTCTGCACCTTAACCGTGCGCCCGCAGGCAACATCTTTCAATACCATACCCAAAAGCTCCCTTCTTCATGACTTATACAAGGATCCTGCAAGCCATTTCACGGCTTATGGCAACCCTCGAATTCTTCACGCTGACGATCACGTTGCCGGCAATCTCATTGATGACCGTTACCGTTCCGCCAACAACGAAACCGAGGCTTTCGAGATACCTTTTTACTTCAGGCTTGCCGCCAATCTTCCTTATGAGCCTTTCCTCCCCTTCTTTCAACATGGTTAAGGGCATCGCCATCTCTCCTTACCGGGTTGAATTCAGCCAAATGCTTCTTTTCATAATCCTTTACCGATGTTAGTTTTAACTAACCACAATTACAGGTTAGCATAAACTAACTCAGGTGTCAATATGGCCTTTTAACATTTATTTACGCCATGTTATCCGCAGCGCCTGTCGTCGGGCGCTGCCTGTTTGTCGATCATTTGTTTAATCAGGAATAATGTGTTATTCTATAACTAGCCTCACGGCTTGCCATAATCGGCGATTAAACCCTTGGGAGGAAGATGGTTGGTTTGAACATACGCGAATCCGCCGAGATGTATCTCGAAACCATCCTGGTCCTGAGGCAGAAACTGCCCCAGGTAAGGTCGATAGATATCGTCAACGAGCTAAATTACAAGAAGTCGAGCGTAAGCGTGGCCATGAAGAAGCTGCGCGAAAACGGCCTTATCAGGATGGATAAGAACGGGTTCATCACGCTCACCGAAAAGGGAGAGCAGATTGCCGCCACCATGCTTGAGCGGCACAAGCTCATATCGGATTGGCTTATCCGCCTTGGGGTAGACGAGGCGACGGCCATCGAGGATGCCTGCCGCATAGAGCACGTCATAAGCCCCGAAAGCTTTGAAGCCATCAAGAAGCATATACCCGCCCCATCGGACGGGAGAAAATAAGACAGGGGAGGGTTCCGATTTTTGATGTGATTTCCCCTGTCTTATCAATTGAGACTGCCGCGATCCGCCCTATCACCTGTCATTCATCTTCCGCAGCAGCTCAATTGCATCTTCTTCATCCAGGGGCTTGCTGACAAGATACCCCTGCATCTTGTCGCAGCCGAATTCCTTCAGGTATTCCCTCTGCTTTTCGTGCTCCACGCCTTCCGCTATGACGCAGTGGCCGAACTTCTGGGCCATGGATATGATATCGCTTACTATCGCCTTGGCCGGGTCACGGACCAGCAGGTTGTCAATGAAAGCCTTGTCTATCTTGAGGCAGTTGACGTTCAGTTCCCATTCCCTGGCAAGCGAGGAATAACCCGTTCCGAAATCGTCAATGGCTATGGACAGCCCGGCATCCTTCAACTTCCCGAGTATGCGGTTCAGTTGATCAAAATCCGACGAGAACACCGATTCGGTAATCTCGAGGGTCACGTTCGCAGGATTCACCCCTAATTCGTCGATCATCTCGAATACGTTCTTCAGGAAATCATCGGCCAAAAGCTGAATAACCGATACATTGATGGATACGTTTATGTCCCTGTATCCCCTGTCATGGACCTTCTTCAGGAAACTCAGCGCCTGGCGGATGATCTTCATGCCGATCGGGATGATGAGCTTTGTCTCCTCGGCTATGGTTATGAATTCCAGGGGCGATACGCGTCCCAGCTTGCTGCTGTTCAGCCTGGCCAGGGCCTCGAACCCGCTTATCATGTCAGTTTTCAGATCGATCACGGGCTGGTATTGCAGGAACAGGCCGCCGTCCCTGTCGCAGTACGCAATATTCGCGAGCTCGTTCTTTATGTCGTTTTTGCGAATTATCTGCTTCTCAAGCTCCTCGTCATAGAAGCAGATGCCGAATTCCCTGTCGCCGGCGCTCATGGCTTTCTCGGAGGCGATCAGCAGGTTCTGCAAAAGCCGATCGGCATCCCACGCCTTGTCCGGGCTGATCTCGACAATCCCGATCCCGCCCGTTATCCTTTCCATCGCAAGCAGGGGTTCCAGCGTGCCGATTACCGAATTGCAGAATTCAAGAAGCTCGTTTTTCCCGCGGTAGCCCTTGAGGTAAAAGGCAAACTGGTGCTCATACGTGCTGAACAGCGTCCGCTTGTCGGTACAATGCTTCGCTAGGGCGTCCGCGACCTGTTTTATCAGGTCCAGGGTGTAATGGTACCCGTAGGTCATGGCGATCGACTGGACGGCGCTGAGGTTTATACCCACAAGAGCCCTGTTTTCGCCGTTCCGCATTTTGACATCGCTGTTTAAAAGATCCTCCAGGTAGTTCAGGTTATACAGACCAGTCCTTCTGTCATGCTCATTGCTGTACTTGATCTTGTCCTCCATCTCTTTCCGGTCCGTGATATCGATGATTATCCCCTCAACGGCCTCAACTTCCCCCTGCTCGTTGTAAACGCCCTCTCCCAGCTCAAGCACCCATTTGCGTTCCCCGCCGGCAGTTATAATCTCATATTCATACTTGAAGGGAAGCCGCTTGGGAAGGAGGCGGTTCCATTCCTCCCAGAGAAGTTCGCGGTATTCCGGCGCAATTATATCGTTGAAGCATATCTCCTTATTGTACAGAAGGCTTTCCGGCCGGTAGCCCGTCAGCCTGTAGCAGCCCTCCGAAACATACTGCATCGTCCAGTCCCGGTCAAAACTGCACCTGTAGGCCAGCCCTGGCAAATGCGCAAGAAGCACGGATTTGCTGCGCTCGCTCTCCCTCAGGGCCTTTTTCGATCATCTTGCGCTCGGTGATATCCTGGACCAGGCAGATATGGTTATACTTATGATCGCTGGACAGTTCCATGGAAGCCACGATCATGTGTACCCAGACCTCTGAGCCGTCCGGTTTTATAAGCCGCTTGTCCATTGAATAGCTGTCGATTTCCCCGGCTTTCAGCCGCTCATAGTTTCTCAGGTCCTCTTCCAGGTCATCCGGATGTGTTATTTTTGCCCATCCGAGCCTGAGAAGTTCATCCCTGCTTCTCCCGCTTATTTTCTCAAACATCGGGTTAACGTCGAAGTATTGGTTTTCCTCTTCTGATACGGGCTCGAAATTATGGGAAACCGCTATGCCGATTGGCGCCTGGTTGAAAATGGTCTCAACGGTCAGCCCCTGCTCCTTTATCTTCTTCTCGAGTTCCCGCTGAATCCGGAGAAGCTCGATGTGCACACCTATCCTGGCCGCCAGCGATTCCATGTTGATAGGCTTCCTGATATAGTCTACCGCCCCGAGCTGCAATCCCTTGATCTCGTTTTCAAGTTCCTCGAAAATAGTCAGGATGATCACGCGCATTCTCTTTAACCTATCATCGGATTTCAGCGCTTTAAGGAACTGGAAACCATCCATTCCAGGCATGTTCAGATCCAGGATGATAAGGTCAATGTCATTGTGTTCCTCGACCAGGCGAATGGCTTCAAAACCGCTGTCCGCTGTCAATACGTCGTAACCGGTAAGCATCTTCTGGATTAGCAGGCGGTCTGTCGCAGAATCATCCACTACAAGAATCTTGAACTGCATACTCTACCCCCCTTATTTAAAAAACATACCGCCGTGTCTGAATGCTTTCACTTAATATATCGATCAATCTCCCCGAGCAGTTGTGCGAACAGCTTAAAGAATCTCCCCGCAAGAAGCTCTATATCCTTGTTGGCGCTTTCACGCAGCGCTTTCTGAAGTTCCGTGGATACCCGGTAGACCTCAGATGCCCCGATGCTCCCCAGGCTGCCACGGACCTTATGCACAATCTCCGCCGCCTCGCCGTACCTTTTTTCAACTATGGCGGATGCAAGACGATCCAGGGTTTCACCGTTCTCATTGCGGAATTCGGCCAAAACCTGCCTGTAAATTTCCGCATCTCCCCCGACGCTGAGCAGCCCGAAGGACATGTCCAGCACGCCCGGAACGGGTTCTCCCTGCCTGCCGCTCTCGATGATCCCGGTGACCCTGCGGGCAAAATCCTCCGGATTGAAGGGTTTGCTTATGAAATGATGGATCCCGTGCTGCCGGCATTTCTCCACGACCCCTCCGACCACGTCCGCCGTCAGGGCAACGATGGGCACGCCGGCGGAAATCCTCCTTATTTCCCCGGCAGCTTCATAACCGTCCATGACCGGCATATGCAAATCCATCAGGACCAGGTCGATGATGTCCTTGTGGCGCCGGTACATCTCGACGGCCTCCCTGCCGTCCCCGGCGATCATCAGTTCAATTCCCGCCTGCTGCAGGAGGGACTTTACGATAAGCTGGTTGGTCTTATTGTCTTCGGCCAGCAAGACATTGTATTTCCTGTCGGTCATTTGCTCTTCCTCGGTTCTGCTTTCCGCGGCAGGCGATGACTTTGGTGTGAAGATATCCAGGATACCGTTGAAGAGAACAGACGGGATGATGGGTTTTCCTATGCCAAGATCAATTCCGTGCTGGTCGAGCTTCTCAAACAAATCCTCCCTCATCATGGGCAACAGCATGATAAGTTTCGGCATCCTCCTGATCCTGCCGCTGCTGCGGATAAATTCAATATATTTTATACCACCTTCACGCGGGGTGTTATAATCAACAATGAAAAGGTCAAATGGCTTCGAAGATTCTCTCTCCGCGGCTTCCAGCATGCTTACGGCGCTGTCCTGGGAACTGGTGAGTTCGTACTGCAGCCCGAAATTTTCAAGATAGCTTCCAATCAAGTTCATGCTCTCCACCGATTTGTCCAGCACAAGCACCCTGATATGCTTAAGCTGGCCGGACGGCATGGTCCCCAGGTGCGCTGCTTCCCTATCACTGTCTATATACAGGGCCAGGTTGACTATAAACGTGGAGCCAACCCCGGGAGTGCTGAAAACCTGGATCGTGCCGCCCATCATGTCCACCAGGTTCTTTACGATTGACAATCCGAGCCCGGTCCCCCCGAAGCGGCGGGTGATGCTGCTGTCGCCCTGCATGAACGGCTTGAAGAGGTTATTGACCTGTTCCTGGGTCATGCCGATGCCGGTATCCTGCACCGAGAAGGACAGGTGATACCTGTCGTTCTCCCTTGCCACGAGCCTGACTTCCAGCGAGACCTCGCCTTCGCTTGTGAATTTCGCCGCGTTGCTCAAAAGGTTCACGAGTATCTGCTCTATCCTCTTGGCGTCCCCGCAGAACCAGTTGGGTACATGGGGGTCTTTATAGAACCTGAAATTGATTCCCTGTTCCTCGATCTTGTATGAAATCATATTTACCACGTCCTCGATTACCTGGTCCAGGCTGAAAGACGCGTTTTCCAGTTCCACTTTCCCGGCCTCGATCTTGGAGAAATCAAGGATATCGTTGATGATATTCAGCATGTTGCTGGCCGCCTGCCTTATCCTGTCGACATACAGTTTCTGCGCTGAGGTCAGTTCCGTTTTCCTGAGCAGATAGGACATCCCCGTGATAGCATTCAGCGGGGTCCTTATCTCGTGTGAGATCCTCGCCAGGAAATTCGACTTGAACTCGTTGGCTTCATCCGCCTCCCGCTTCGCCTTTTCCAGGTCGGCCTGGATCTGGAGCCGCTTCTTTATCTCCTTCCTCAGCCGGATATTCCAGAGGACGGACGCAATCGTCAGGACCGCCAGGCATGAACCTCCATATAAGATGATCCGCAGCATGGGTCCATAGTTGATTTCCGATTCAAAATCGACCCATTTTGACAATATTGCGTTTTTCTCTTCCATGGAAATGTCCGCGAGGGCCTTGTTGATTATATCCACCAGGACAGGCCAGTCAGGGCGCACTGCAAAATACAGGGAATGCCGCATTTCCCCTTCAAAGGCGATAAACCTCAGGTTTGTCAGCGTATTTGCACGCGCGAGATAACTGGTGGTCGCAAGATTGCCGACGAATGCGCGCTCGTTTCCCTGCGCCACCTGGGCCAGGGCTGTTTCGACGGAATCGTACAGGCTAAGGTTGATCTTCGGGTACCCGAGGAGGTAACTGTGGTGGGAACTGTTTCTCTGGACGGCAACGGTAAGCCCGGCAAGGTCCTCGATGTCGGAAATCCAGGTATCGGTTTCCCGGGTTACAATCACGCGCCTGAAGTTTATATATGGCTCGGAAAACAGGAAATACCGCTCCCGCTCGCTGGTTTTGGATATCGCGGGAAGCATGTCGATCTCCCCCGCCAGGGCCAGATCATACGCTTCAGGCCATGTCAGGCCTTCAACAACCTGGAATTGAATACCTGTCCTTTTGCTGATCAGAGACAGAAAATCAGCGGCGATTCCCTTATATTCGCCATTTTCATCAATAAACTCATAGGGAACAAACTTGGGATCCACGCCGATTCGGATGACAGGATGCCGGTCCATGAAGGCAATCTCTTCGGCGGTCCAACTGATCTGCCCTGCCGCCGCACAGGGGCCTGCCAATGCAAAAAACCCTGCAATGAACAAAAGCAGCAGGGTGAACTTTTTTATCATAAGCACCCCCCTCTATGCGGGAAACCGCATCCGGACTGCCGTTTAGTCCGAAACAAATCCGCAAACGGTATTCGTTGCCGGTTAACAGCAGATCAGCATGGGTTTTCCCGCTCTATTATTACCACAAATAGGAGGTTTCGGAACTCCCCGAGATTATTTTGTTCCACATTAAATAATTCGTGAGCGAAATATCCAATATCCGCCGAAGAAGGCTTAAAAGAATATTCACAGCAATTATTAAGAAATTTATTGACACACTAGTATACTAGTGTTATCTTATAAGTGTTAATATATTCTATTTTTTTGCAGGGAGGTTAAGCCATGAAAAGATTAGTGTCGGTATTTCTCCTCATAGCAATGGTTTTAACTGCAGAGCGACGTCATAGACGGTTATGAAGCACAGACCACGGCTATCCACGGAGCCTCCCTGCAGGAAGTTACAAATTACATAGCCCTGACCGAACACTTCCTGCTTTACACCGCGCTGGTAATCCCTGAAAACTGGTTCCAGTCCTTGCCGAAGGAATACCAGACGATCCTGTCCGAGGAAGCAATCAAGGCCGGCGACTATGCCACCCAGCTTGTCATTGAGATGGAAGACAGCCAGAAAGAGGAGATCGCCAAGGGCGGCGTGGAATATGTGAAGGTTGACAAGACACCGTTCATAGAAGCATCCAAGGTTGTCTACGAGCAGATGGGCTGGAAAGATCTGAAGGCCGAAATCGACAAGATACTGGGCCAGTAATCCGGCAGCTTTCACTACTCGCGAATTTGCTCGCGTTTGATAAGAGCAAACAGCTTATCGGAATATGTAACACTTCATATATCAAGGCATTCCAGCAGTGATCGCGTACAAGCCGCAGTAAACCGTCGATGCTTCAGAGCTTCCCGTGCTGCGCCCTATGGTTCAGCGGCGTGCCTTATGCAAATCTCCCAAATTTCTTCAGGATAGGGCCAGCACGGGAATTCTTTAAAAGAAGGTGCGGGCTATGAGAAGGTTTTTGCAGAAATTCAACGGTGTCCTGACAAAAGCGGAACAGGTAATCGGGTCCGTCATGGTCATCATGATCGTGCTGTTGGTATTCGTTAATGCGATAGCCCGAAAACTTGGGCACCCGATATTCATAACTCAGGAAGGCAGCCAGCTGCTGTTCATCTGGATAAGCATGCTGGGCGCAAACCTTGCAATGAAATCGGATTCCCACATGGGTGTCGACCTTTTGGTGCGCAAATTCCCCCCAACGCTGCAGAAGATCCTGAAGGTATTTTCATATATTTTGTGCCTGGGTTTCCTAGCATTTATGACCTACTGGGGGATAATACTTTGCGCAAAGAACTACCTGAGGATCTATTCCACCCTGGGTATCAGCTACACGACGGCGACGGCGGCAATCCCGGTTGTATCGCTATTCATGGCGCTTGCAATTCTTGAAAAGATGATCCTTCTTTTCGAAAACTGGGACAAGCCGCTTTATGATGACGGCATGGTTTCCGCTGCAGATGAAAAAACCGGCGATGGGCAGGAAGGGAGGAAAGCCGGATGACCTGGGTTGCTATCCTGTTTTTTGTACTGATGTTTCTGAATGTTCCCCTGGCATTTACGATTGGTATTGCCAGCCTGGCTTTCTTTGTAGTAAATCCCGAGATATCATGGATCACGCCTGTACAGAAGATGGTGGCAAGCACCCAGAGCTTTCCCCTCCTGGCGGTACCTTTCTTTGTGCTGGCAGGAAACCTGATGAATGCTACTGGTATAACAAAAAGGCTGATAAAATTTGCCAACGTACTGGTTGGTCACATCGCAGGCGGACTAGCATTGGTTTCATGTGTTCTGTCCACATTCATGGGCGGCGTTTCTGGCTCGGCATGCGCGGATGCAGCGATGGAAACCCGCATACTGGGACCGGACATGCTCAAGAGGGGATATATCAAGGGTTATGCATGCGCAGTAAACTCTTTGTCAAGTCTTATAACGGCTACCATTCCACCGGGTGTGGGGCTTATCCTCTATGGCGTAACCGGCGAAGTTTCCATAGGCAAGCTGTTTCTCGCCGGCGTCATACCTGGAATAATCATGTGTTTCATCCTGATGTTCACATCCTGGAAGATTGCGAAGAAACGCGGATATCCCGTGGAGAACGATAGGCCGCCGACATTTATTGAAGTATGGCGGGCATTCATAGACAGCATCTGGGCGCTGATCTTCCCCGTGATCCTGATCGTTGGTATCAGGGGCGGTTTCTTCACCGCCAGCGAAGCCGGCGCGTTTGCCGTCATGTACGCTTTCTTCATTGGCGTGTTTGTTTACAGGGAACTTACGATAAAAGAGTTCTGGAATGTTGTGAAAACCACGCTCACCGACAATGGCGTCATCCTCTTTGTCATCATGACCAGCGCCATTTTGGGCTTCGGCATCATTTACGACAAGGTTCCCCAGGGTGTCGCCAACTTGATCGTAGGGTTAAGCAGCAACCCGTATATAATTATGATCATTATCTGTATATTCGTCTTCTTCGCCGGGATGTTCATGGAAGGTACCGTGAACACGCTGCTGCTTACTCCTATATTCCTCCCGATCATGAAACAGATGGGAGTTGACCCGGTGCACTTCGGCATCGTGTTCATGACCACGGTAACACTGGGCGGTATGACTCCTCCCGTGGGCACTGCCATGTACGCATCCTGTTCAATACTGAAATGCCCCATCGAGGAGTACACGAAGGAAGCCCTTCCATTCTTCGCGGCAATCGGTTTCGAGCTCCTGATACTGATATTCTTCCCGCAGATATTCATGTGGCTTCCGAACCTTGTATTCCCATAAATCATACTTCATACACGGATACGAGTTCTCTTCTTGATATATAAGCATTATGACAGAGAACCGGGAACTCCGGCTTCCCGGTTCTCTGCCGTTTATGTTCCAGGCAATCTCCTGTGCTTACCCGCACCATTCACCCATTCATGCAATAATTGCAATACACGACCCCCATCCTGCTTCTCCAGGACAATAAAATACCCTGTAATACGTCGTTTCGTTGTGATTATAGTCGAATTTTGGGTACATTTTATATATGGGTTATCTCACGGGGGTGGTTGCTATTTCAATCTTTCGATGGAAGAACTACAAGATTGGGCTGAAATACAATATCGCCCTGTTTGTCACTATTTTTCTCATAATCATCGCATCTGTATTTGTCACCATGTCCATATTGCAGATAAGGAGCGCGGTCACCAGGATAGATGCCTCTTCCGTCAGGGCTGTCAACGTGACGCAAATGAACGCGCTGTTCAAGGCAAAGGAACTCATAATCCTCGATTATATCAGCCTGCGTCGCGACAGGCTGATCCAGGAATATGAGAGCCTGCAGAAAGAATTCAGCGAACTTCAGGCTGAAATCATGCCTTACATGAATACGGAGGAATTAGTTTTCATCTACGACCGGATAGACAAGAACAACAAGAGCATGGACGAAACCTTCTATAATGAAATCGTATCAAAACCCGGTCAGGATCCCACAGATGCACTGGTAAAGATAGCCGGCCTCCGGGATCCCACCGCGCAGCTTTTCAAGCGCATGACCCTGGAAGTAATCGAGGAGATGGCCAAGGATATAAAGCTGGCATACAGGGATGTGCAGAACTCCATAATCGTTTTGCTCGCATCAATCATTTCGGCGCTGATCTTCGGAAGCCTGGTTGTGTTTTTCCTCAGCAGGAATATCAGCCGCAGGCTCAACAAGGTTGTATCCGTCCTTACGCATATCTCTGACGGTAACCTCCAGATTGAAGAAATACAGTTTGACGGTAAGGACGAAGTCGCCCAGTTGTCCGGCTCGGCCAACAAGATGCTTGGCGAGCTTAAGGTGATGATAAGCGGGATAATGGACGCCGCGGAAAGAGTGGATCAGCAGAGCAATGAAATGAAGCAGGGCGCCCAGGAGATCCAGAGGGGCATTGAACAGATCACCGAGACCATGGGGCAGATGTCGCAGGGCGCCGAAGAACAGGCCAGTTCCGCCACCGAAATCGCTGGATCCATTTCCAACCTCTCCAACCTGGTCAGCAGCGCCAGCAAGGATAAGGATGACCTTAAGACTTCCTCGGATCATATCCTGACCGTTGTCGAGGATGGAACCAGGCAGATGGACAATTCCATAGTTGTCATGAATCATATCCATGAGGTGTTCCAGGATACCGTGGAAAAGGTAAAAATGCTCGATGAAAGATCCGAAAAGGTATCCCTCCTCGTACAGATCATAGAGGACATCGCAGAGCAAACCAACATGCTGGCTTTAAACGCCGCCATCGAAGCGGCCCGCGCCGGGGATGCAGGCAGGGGATTCGCGGTGGTGTCAGACGAAATACGGCGCCTGTCCGAGCAGGTGGCCCAATCGGTCAACGAGATAACCGACGTTGTGCATGGCATACAGGAAGAATCCAAGGCCATGGCCGACGCCCTCAACGAAGGATACCTGAAGGTCAGGGAAGGTACGGAGAGCATCCAGGTTACAGGCGAGCTGTTCGGACAGATTAAATCCGAAATAAACTTGATGGTCAGCAAGATCAACAATGTGTCAAGGGGCCTGGAAAAGATATCCGAGAATATAACTTCGGTGAACCTGGCAGGCGAGAACATCGCAGCCGTCTCGGAAGAATATTCCGCCGGAATCCAGGAAACCGTAAGTTCCATGGAAGTGCAGAACAAGCTGATGAGCACAATAGCGGAAAACGCCGCTAGGCTGGCGGATTCCGCAAACAAGCTTTACCAGATGGTAAGCAGGTTCCAGGTCTAGTCGTCCTGTGACAGGATTAGAGATCAAAAAGCGCCGCCCGCCGGGAACGGTTCATCCCGGCTGACGGCGCTTAATTTTATATTGCGCCGGCCAGTATTCTAAACGGCTGGCGCATGCCCCGGTGATATCCAAAACCTCCTAATAGCAGGTAACGCCGCCGTCGATGGGCAGGTTTACGCCGTTGATGAATGATGCCTCGTCACTTGAAAGGTACAACACCGCGTAAGCGACATCCTCAACAGTAGCCAGCTTCCCTAAAGGCACTTCTTCATAGCGCTCGCGCCTTCTTTCCGGATCCTGCAGGAACTTCTCGGTCAGGGGGGTAAGCACTGTACTGGGATGGATGGAATTGCACCGGATACCGTACCTGGCATAACGCGAAGCCACGGCCTTTGTCAGCAGCGTAACCGCGCCCTTGGTGGCCGTATATGCTTCCGGAGTATACTTGTGCCCGACGAGCCCGCAGACAGAGGACGTATTTATTATGAGGCCTCCGCCCTGCCTGCGCATGACGGGAATAGTGTACTTGCAGCCTAGGAAAACGCTTCCGGTGTTTACGAGCATCATCTTCTGCCATTCGTCTATGGACATCTCTTCTATGGGTTTGCGGATATTGATCCCGGCGTTGTTTACAAGCACGTCTATCCTGCCGGAAGACGCGACTATGTCATCCACGACGGCCTTCCACTCGCTTTCACTGGTAACATCGATCTTTTTGAAATGGGCACGACCGCCGCATTTTACTATTTCCTCGGCAACCTCTGCGCCCCGTTGTTCGTCAAGATCCAGCAGGTACACTTCCGCGCCGTTTTCCGCCAGGCATTTCGCCATGGCAGCCCCGAGGCCGCCGGCGCCGCCGGTGACCAGGATCACCTTATCCTTTACATTCATATGTAACACCTCGTAATCCTTCATATTGTATCCCGATGGCCCACGGTGGAGCCGGCAGCTTCAAGCTTGGCTTTTTTATTCTTGCCGTACCTTCTGAAGCCGGAGTAAAGGCTCAGGATTATGGCTGCAATCAGGATAAGGCCTACTGGCCGTCCGAGCAGCGGAATAACCGATCCCTGCCCCTGCATCAGGGCCTGGCGGAATGCCTTGTCTGCCATGTTGCCCAGTATCAATCCAAGAACCAGCGGGGCCATGGGGAATTCGAATTTTCGCAGTATGAAGCCCAGTACACCGAATATGAACATAACCTTGATGTCAAAGATGTTGACATTCGTGGCATACGCCCCGATGACCGTCATGGGAACCACGATGGGCATCAGGATTTTCCTGTTGAGCTTCAGCACATGGACCATGGGCTTGGTCAACAGGATCCCTATAATCATCATAAAGAACGCAGCGAACAACAGCGTCACACCGGTGGTGTACATGAATCCCGGATCTTCAATGGAGAGCATGGGACCCGGTTTTACCCCGTGCAGGATGATCGCGGCCATAAACATGGCAGCCTGCGGACTTCCCGGTATGGAGAGGGTGAGCAGCGGGATCATGGCGCCGGGTATACATGCGTTATTCGCGGCTTCGGCGCAGACCAGGCCTTCGTATGACCCCTTGCCGAATTTATCCCTCTCCTTGCTTCTCCTGCGCCCGGTATCGTAGGACACCCAGGCGGCTATATCCTCACCCGCGCCGGGCACCGCGCCAATCCCCGCCCCGATTAACCCGGAGCGTATGGCGGGCAGTATCAGCTTCCGTATAACCCCTTTTTCAGGCAGCACGGAACCGATTTTCTGCTCTATGGTATAGGGAACTTTTTCCGACAGTACCGTAAGGACTTCAGAAATGCCGAACACACCTATAAGGGCCGGTATCAGCTGAACACCGGCCAACAGGTCCTTGCTTCCGAACGTGAACCGCGGATAGGAGTAAATGGTATCCATACCGACCATTGCCGCCAGGAATCCCAGGAAGCCGACGATCCAGCCCTTGACCGGCGACTTGTCGCCAGCCAGGCTGCCGCATATCGTGATTCCGAAAAACGCCAGCAGAAAGTATTCCCATTGGCTGAACTTCAATGCTATCGTATAAATGTAAGGAGTAGCAAAAATCAGTATCAGGCATGAAAACACCGTACCGAAGAAGCTTGAAATAATACCAACAGTAATGGCCTTTCCCCCTTTGCCCTGCTTTGCCAGGGGAAACCCGTCAAGGGCTGTGGCCGCCGCCGCGGGAGTGCCGGGGATGTTTATCATTATGGCAGAATAGCATCCGCCCATGATGGCGCCCACGTAAACACTGAGCAGAAACGCGACCGCATGTTCAAGTTTCATATGGTATGTTACATTTATGAGCAACGCCAGGGCCATGGTGCCGGTAAGCCCGGGAATGGCTCCGACAACGATGCCTAATGTTGTCGCACATGCGATAATCAGCAGTATATCCGGTGAAATCACTGCTTTAAACGATGAAAAGAGAAGTTCCATCTGCGTAACGAAAGAAGTCATAAGCTTATTTCCCCTTTCCTATGGCAATGGGACACGAAAGCCATACTGAAACGCCACACATATAACTGCCGTCGCTACGGCCGAAATAATCAGGATTATCCACCATTTCGTCGCTCTCAGGTAAAACATGGTTGCAGTGAGGTACAGCATGGTGGCGATCGCAAAGTGTACCCGGCCTATAAGAACATAAATGTAAACTATCATAAGCGCGATCAGAACGAGTGCGCGCACCGTCTTGTCGTTCATTATGAAGTCTTTGACGCTTTCTTTCGAGAAAACAACCTTCAGCGCAGGCCACGCGCCGTTTTTTAAGGACTGAATGGCGAGTATCGCACCAAGCACTGTCAGAATCGCGCCAAGGATCAGCGGGAATAAGCCCGGGGCATCAATAAAGTATCTGAACACCTTCATGTTCAAGGCTTCAATCATGACATAGATGCCGATTATTATAAGCAGAACACTTATAATAAAGTCTCCGGCTGCTTTCCTGTTCACATTACCTTGCTGGTTTTCGCCGGTTCCTTCAATGTTCGCATTGCCCTGCTGGATTTCAGCGGCATCTGCCACGTTCATATTGACTTGCCGGCCCTCGCCGGCCTCTTCCCTGTTCACATCGATCTGCTGGCTCATGATTTCCCTCCAGTTCGTGTACGCACTTAAGGCGGGTCATATATGGAATGGCCCGCCTTAAGGCATAAGCATTCCTTGCGTTTACTTATTCAGCTTGGCCTTTTCTTTTTCCCAGTCAAAATCTTCGAGGCGAGGAATTCCCAGGCTTTCCGGCGAAATGCTTACCAGCCCGGAATCATATTGTACCCAGCTGTATGCGGCAGTCTGCATGGCCTGGAACTTGTCTGCTTCTTCCCCGGTGTAACCCACGATGACGTAACCCTTCTCTTCGGCGAACTTCTTGATGGCATCCGTGGTCAGAGCATACTTGAATGCTTCTTCCACCTTCTTGATAATATTATCGGGCGCGTCGCGCGGGATCATGATGGGCCAGGTTTCGCACAGCTTCGGGATATCATCTGTTCCCGGCACGAGCTTGGTTATGGATTCAATCTTCCTGCCGTCTTGCAGTGTCCAGCCGTCGGCCGTGGTAACACAGAGCGCTTCAAGCTGTCCGGCGTTTACGAAATCTATCAGCGCGGAGAAAGAGCCTATCGCTACTTCAGCGTCCCCTGAAACCACTGCGATGCCTGCGTCACGGCAGGATCCCAATGTCATGTAGTTCACCGAGTCGATACCCATGATCTTCAGGATGGCTTCAATCTGTACATGAGGGCCGTTTCCGAAGGAACCTATTGCGAAGTTCTGCTTGCCCTGGGACAGGTAGTTTTTCAGATCATCCATGGACTTAATGCTGCCCTTGGGGTTGACAACGATAGCCGCAGGACCGGTGAACGCATGGAAGGAAACCCAGTCGGTCCAATCACTATCGCTGGTGCCGTTAACCCCGAAGCCGGCAAAAGCGCCTGAACCGGTCGCAAACATGGTGTATCCGTCATGGGGTTTGTTTAGAACATTGTTGCAGGCAACAGCGGAAGCGGCGCCATCCTGGTTGACCACGTTGATCGTTTCACCCAGGTACTTTTCCATTTCCGCAATTACCGGACGCACCGCGGTGTCAGTTCCGCCGCCGGCGCCGAAACCAACCACAACGGTAGGTACTGCCTTAGGCCATACCTTTTCATTACCTCCGGAAGATGTCCCAGTTCCGCCGGGAGATGTCCCGGTTCCACCAGGAGAAGTTCCGGTTCCGTTGGAAGAAGTCCCGGTTCCGCCGCAGGCAACAAGCGCGACAACCATTAACAGCGCGAGTACAATACAGGTTACTCTCTTTACCATGGCATTCCCTCCTTAAAATATTGGCGATATGAATTAAGTTTTATAATAGCCCGGACATGTAGCTCCCCCGATGAAGCCGTTGTTACGACGCCTAAGCCCTGCCCAATTGTAAGACATAATACATCTGTCCCATTGGTAATAGATCGCCCAGTAAAGCTTTAAAAAATTGATACGTTAAAAACGTATCAAATAAAAATCAATCGCGTATGGTAGTTCCGGCAAGGTTCTCGTAATACCTCAGGAGAGAGCTGTGGTCCTCCATGTCGTAGTCGTTGGCTTTCAGCCACTGCATCATTTCCATGACAATAGATGTCAATGGCAGCGGCGCTCCGTATTCGTGACCTGTTTCAAGTACGTTGTTCAAATCCTTGATATGCAATGCGATGCGGAAACCAGGCTTGAAGTTGCCTTGTATCATCATGGGCGCCTTCGCTTCCATAACCGTGCTTCCGGCAAGGCCTCCGCGTATTGCCTTGAAAATAACCTCGGGATCTACGCCGGCCTTCTTGCCCAGCACGAGCGCCTCTGCGAGCGCGGCGATATTGGCGGCAACAATTACCTGGTTCGCGAGCTTGGTAGTATTCCCGGCGCCTATATCACCGCACAGTACGGCTGAACTGCCCATGACCATCAGGATATCGTACACCTTGTCGAATATCTCCTTCTTGCCGCCTACCATGATGGAAAGCGTACCATCTATGGCCTTGGGCTCACCGCCGCTTACAGGGGCGTCAAGCATATGGGCGCCCTTCTTGCTGAGCCCTTCTGCAATCTCCTTGGATGCTGCAGGAGCGATGGAACTCATATCGATCAGGATGGCATCCTTCTGAATGCCCTCGATGATACCGTCCTTCCCGAACACAGCCTCCTTGACATGGGGTGAATTCGGCAGCATCGTGATGATTATGCTGGTTTTTTCAGCGACTTCCCTGCAGCTGGACGCGACTTCTGCGCCTGCCTGCCTGAGTTCTTCAACCGGTTTGGGGTTTATGTCGTAAACGACCAGCGAATACCCTGCCTTAATAAGGTTCAGCGCCATAGGCTTGCCCATAATCCCAAGCCCGATAAATCCAATACGTTTCATGCTATCACCTCCCATTTTATAATACATGACATGTATTACATCTATAGAATCCATGTTATTTTTGTGCACGCCCAAAGTCAATAGTAATAACCAACAATACTGTCTAATAATTATATGAAATTTGCACAAACAATTATGCGAAAATTTCGCTTCCGTTGGCAATATAACCAACATCCCATAACGGTTTGAGGGCGATTTTCGGGAGTCTTCTCCCCTGCGCCTTTGTGAAAAATTTAGCTTGCAATGACGCTAAAAATCATTTATCATATAATAAACACGAGGTAATACATAATACATTACTACAGGAACAGGATGCAGTATGGCAATCAGGCCGATAAAACACAAGAGGGTCAGCGACGAAGTCCTGGAACAAATAAAGGATAATATCATATCGGGCGAATGGCCACCGGGCACCAAGATACCGGGAGAAATGGACCTTGCCGAGATGTTCGGTGTCAGCAGGGTTTCCATAAGACAGGCAATACACCGCCTGGTGGGCATGGGGGTTCTTACAATCCGGAGAGGTGAAGGCACCTTTGTTTCCGAGGTGTTCCCGAAGGATTACTTCAACACGCTTTTGCCCGTGCTCATGATCGAAGCGCCGGACATGGTGGAAATGTTGGAATTCCGTGCCGTAATCGAGATAGAAAGCGCCAGGTTCGCCGCCCTCAGGGCAAACCAGGAGGACATCGCCAGGCTGGAGAAAGCTTACGCTAATATGAAAAAATGCGAGGGCGATTTTAAAAAGTTCGCCTACGAGGACCTGAATTTCCATACCGCCATCGCGTTGGCCACACATAACAGCGTGGTGGTCAAGGTAACCGCTATCCTGCACGACATGCTAAGGAACTCCATAGTGGAAGTCGTACGGCTCAGGGGTTACGATGCAGGGCTGCATTATCACGCCAGGTTACTGGAAGCGATAAAGAACAGGGACAGCGAGGCTGCAGCCGAACTGATGAGAGAACACATCCATGCCGCGATTGAAGACGTAAGGAAAGGTTCTGAAAACAAGGTTATGTCAGCTAAGTAAATCATATATTTTTTTGATGCCAATTGTAATACAACATACAACTGCCCAATAGCCCAGTAAAGCGCTGATTCTAAGAAAGGGGCTGATTAGATGGATTGCACGGTTGAAGAATTGAAGAAAAAGGCCAAAGCCATCCGTTTCAACATTGTAAGAATGGTCGGGCCCGGAAAAGCCGGCCATTTCGGCGGCTCATGCTCCCTTGCGGAAATCGTGGCCGTGCTCTATTTTCGGAAAATGAGGCACCGCCCCGAAAACCCCAAGTGGGAAGACAGGGACAGGCTTATCCTCAGCAAAGGACACGGGGCATTGGTACAGTATGCTGCCCTGGCAATGTGCGGGTATTTTCCCATGGAAGAATTATGGAGACTCAAGAAACTCGGCTCGATGCTCCAGGGTCATCCAGACATGATGAAAACACCGGGCATTGAAGCCAACACAGGTTCCCTGGGGCAAGGACTTTCCATATCATGCGGCATTGCCGCCGGGGCCAAGCTGGACGGGAAAGACTACAAGGTATACTGCATCGTCGGAGACGGAGAAATCGCAGAAGGCCAGATCTGGGAAGCAGCAATGGCGGCCTCGTTCTACAAGCTGGATAACCTGGTCGGCATCCTTGACTGCAACAAGATCCAGGCTACGGGTCCCATTGTAGAGAGGTTTGACACGAATCCGCTGAAGGAGAAGTGGATGGCATTCGGCTGGCATGTCATCGAGATAGACGGCCATGACATCGAGCAGGTTATAACCGCGCTGGACCAGGCCGACAAAGTCACCGGGAAGCCCACCATGATAATAGCGCATACCGTCAAGGGAAAGGGTATCCCCTTTGCGGAGAACAACGCTGCGTTCCACAACGGCATCATGACCGAGGAACAGTACGAAACGGCCTTGAAAGGCTTCATGGATTAAAGGGGGTGCATTTCTGTGGGCGTACATAATCAAAGAAAGGTATATGGTGAAACCCTGGTTGAACTTGGAAGGCAGAACAAGAACATAGTCGTACTCGAAGCCGACCTTGGCAAATCCACGATGTCCTGCCTGTTCCAGAACGAGTTCCCCGAAAGGTACTTTGAAATGAGCATAGCCGAGGCCAACATGGTTTCCTTTGCGGCAGGCCTTTCGCTTACCGGCAAGATAGCGTTCGTTAACTCTTTTGCGGTGTTCGCTTCGGGCCGCCCATTTGACCAGATAAGACAGGGCGTTTGCATAGGCAAGCTGAACGTCAAGATCATAGGTTCAAGCGCCGGGTTTTCCGACTTCGGAGACGGAGCAACCCACCAATCCGTTGAGGATATAGCCATCATGCGGGCTATCCCCAACATGACGGTGATAGCCCCCTGCGATGGCATCGAGACCAGGAAGGCGGTAAAGGCTATCACGGAATACAACGGCCCAGTCTACATGCGGCTCAGCAGGAACGATATCGATGACATATACCCTGAGGACCAGGAGTTCGTGATCGGAAAACCCCTGGTGATGAGGGACGGAACCGATATAGCCGTTTTTGCCACGGGAACCATGGTAGGTCCGGCGCTCAAGGCCGCCGCGGAACTTGAGAAGGAAGGAATATCGGCAAGAGTTGTTAACGTCAGTACCTTGAAGCCCTTTGACGACAACGCAATCATCAACCTTGCAAAAGGCATGAAAGGCGTCGTAACCGCCGAGGAGCACAGCTACATAGGCGGGCTTGCCAGCGCGGTATCCTACGCGCTGAGAAACACACCGGTCCCCCTCGAGGCGGTGGCTATAGACGACAGGTTCGGACAGTCCGCCGAAAGCCACCAGGAGCTCCTGGACTATTACGGCCTTAATAGCGAAGGCATCGTTCAAAAAGCAAGACAAGTTCTCGGTACAGCGTGAGACCTGAAAGAAGGGTTCTCGGGGGGCAAGACATGGGGACGGTCCATCCGTCCCCTTCTTGTTTTGTTCCGTTTTTCCTTGTGTGCCCGGCGCTTAATGTCATATAATGTAGACTGGCATTTTAAGCGGGAGGAGATGATCTGCGGGAAAAAGAGCGTTTGGATGAACAACACGGAGAATCAACGAGGATAGAATAAGGAGAAAAAGATGGATCTTTCAAGTTTTTCATTTGTACACTGGTCATACTATGACAGGATAAGAGAAACATGCGGCTGCACCGATACGGCCGACAAGATCAGGGAAACAATTGAAAACGATTTCCGGACGGCTTACGGGGCAGGCAGAATTGGCTATTCAAACGGAAGAAGAATTAACACAAGCAGCAGCCAGGCCGAGTTCGCGTGGCTGAAAACCTCCTACAGGAACGCAGACGGCGACTGGTTATGGCTCAAATTCGAAAAGAACACAAAGCAGAACGCACAGGAATGGTTTTGCACCAACCTGCTCCCCCAAAGGGACGTATTCCGTGAGCTTATCTGCTCCCAGTACTATGTCATAGGAGAAATAGTGTTCCAGGAAGCCTCCCAGGGCTATGAATTCCTCGAGAAACTGCAGTCCCTGGCCCAGCCCGAAGAATGGAAATACAAGGATTACTCATCCTCTACCAACTATCCGATCCTGAAATCGTACATAGAGCATACATATAACCGCCTGAAAACCGAGGGAAAAATACTTGAGTCCAACGACGGGAAGCAGTTCCTGTTCAATACCGGCCTGCTGGACAGGGATTTCCTGCTGGACATCTATATCCTCTGCTCCAGGACCGAGATAGACATATTCGGCGAAAAATACGTCTGCTGCGCCAATCCGAGTATCGTCCTGGAAAACGACATGAACGCCATAAGGGCTTTCGGCGGCAGGACGCCCCAGATCGCCAAGTACTTCGAGACCATAGACCAGGTTATATTCAACCCGGACCTGGATATAAACATGAACTGGCGGCACATATTCATCGAGCGGGCGGACAGGATACCGGCGGAAATACGGGACGGGAAAACCCCGATCAAGGAGATCGTGCAGAAGTTCAAGGGCAACGAGGAGAACATAAAGAAACTGGCAAAAAGGAACTACAAGATGGTGGTGCCCCAGTACTACAACAACAGCATACAGTTCCTGATGCCCATCTACCTTGGCACGGAATTTACCGGCAAGCCGGATTTCGCCCTGGTCCTTTCCATGGACAATTCAACGGGGACGCCCTTTTACAGGGGAACTACCATCCTGACCGTGGAAATGGCATACCAAAACGCCCGGCTGCTGGCAAAGCCCGACAACCCATGGCTGATCTCAAGCCTGGAACACCAGGATTAGAAAAATAGTTTTATGAAGGAAACGGGAGGCTCGAGCGCCGGACCTCCGGCCTCTCGCTTCCCGTCTTTCCCATAGGCCTTTGCTTGATGGAAATATAGCAGTCGGCGCGGTTCTATTTTTCGTTTATTATCTCGTAATCAGGGGCTCCGAAGTATGCTTCCATGCGCCCGCGATGACACGCGCAGGGAATATGAAAAGGCCGTTCGGGCAAAAATATGTCCAAACTGTTATGGAGGAAAAGCCTTGATCGGTATTCTGCTGGCACTTTTGGCCGGGGCGCTGATGAGCATCCAGGGAGTTTTCAACACAAGGCTCATGGATTCGTCCGACACGTGGGCGACTAACACATGGGTGCATTTTTCCGCTTTTGTCACCAGCATTGCGGTATGGTTTTTCGCTGAACGGGGAAACCTGCTGTCCGTATTCGGTGTAGATAACAAGCTATACCTGTTCGGCGGCGTTATAGGCGCATTGATCACGTTCACGGTCATAAAGAGCATATCAAGCCTGGGACCGGCGTATGCGACAATGCTAATCCTTCTGGCTCAGCTTGTGACTTCATGCCTTATCGAATTTCTCGGCCTGTTCAGCACGGAAAAAACATGTTTCGAATGGAGCAAACTCATAGGCGCCGCACTTATGATAGCCGGGATCGTGGTTTTCCAGAAACAATAAGGAATACTCGACCCGGCTTCAAGCCGGCTGAGCCGGAAATGAGCAGATGCCACATCCATGCGAATTCTGCCGACCTATTCAACTAAACGATCCTTTGAAGTTAAAGAGCTTGAGAACATCATCGGCATTTACCGGCCGGCTTATGTAATAGCCCTGCACCTCGTCGCAGCCATGCTGCTTCAGGAATTCGAACTGTTCCTTATCCTCCACGCCTTCCGCGACGACCTTGAGCCCAAGTGTCTGCGAAAGATGGATCATGCCCTTGACCAGCGTCTGCTCCTTTTCGCTCCTGAACATGTTGCTTATGAAGCTCTTGTCTATCTTGATACGGTTTACGGGCATATGGTTAAGCCTGCTGAGCGAAGAGTATTCCGTGCCGAAGTCGTCTATGGATATCTCTATCCCGAGCCTCCTTAGTTCCTCCAGCACATTCTGTATGTTGTCAGATTCCTTGACCGCGGCGGTTTCCGTTATTTCCAGGTCGAGGTATTCCGCCTTCAGCCCGGTTTCCCTGAGTATATTTTCAACCATTGAGACGAATTTTGAATTGCGCAGCTGGAGTACGGATACATTGACGGATATATGTACGGGCGGCAGTCCCATATCCATCCAGGCCTTCGCCTGGCTGCAGGCCGTCCTCAGCACCCATTCCCCTATCGGGTTTATCAGGCCTGTCTGCTCAGCCAGCGGGATAAACACTCCCGGGCTTATAAGCCCGTATTCAGGCTGGTTCCAGCGCACAAGGGCCTCCATGCACAGGATCTCGCCGGTCCTGGCCGACGCCATTGGCTGGTAATGCAAAACAAGCTCGTTGTTGTCTATTGCCCTGTACAGTTTATTGGAGAGCTCATGCCTGATCATGACCTCTTCCTTCATTTCCTCGGTGCACAGGCAGTACTGGCCTTTTCCCCTGACTTTCGCCTCGTACATGGCAATATCCGCGTTCTTGATCAGGGTATCGGCATCGCTGCCGTCATAGGGATATACGGCGACGCCGACGCTGGCGGTCACATATATTTCCTGGTTGCGCAGCGTAAATGGCTGTTTGAAGATACCGACAACTTTTTCCGCTATCGCGTGGACATCGTTTATATTCTTGATATGATGGGCCATTATCAGGAATTCATCGCTTCCGAAGCGGGAAACCGTGTCGGATTTGCGCATCTGGGAGGCCAGTTTCCGCGCGACCAGGACGATGAGCTCATCCCCTCCCTCGTAACCGATAGTGTCGTTGACATTCTTGAAGTGATCAAGATCCAGCAGTATTACCGCAAAAATCTCGCTCTTGCGCTGTGCGAGCATTAAATTCTGGTTCAGGCGATCCCTGAAAAGCACGCGGTTGGGAAGCCCGGTCAGAAGGTCGTAATAGGCCATGTAGTTTATCTTTTTCTCCTGCTGTATCCTCTCGATGGTCCCGGCTATTATGTTCGCTATGATCATCAGGTTGTTCCTGTCGATGGTGCTCCAGGCCCTGTTTTCAGTGACCGACTGCAGGACAAGGTAGCCGTATACGTTGTCGTTGTTCTCGATGGGCAGTACCAGAAGCGATTTGACATGTCCGCCCATGATCCTGGTAAGTTCGTCATACACATCCGATGCGAGGTCGCCGGTATCAAATATCTCCAGGATTCCGTCCTCCGGGAATATTCGCCGCATCGACGGGTATTCGGAAGCCCTGATCTCCATCGGTTTTTCCTCGGAATAATGCGACTTGGAACACGAGTAGGAGCAGGTAAGCGAATCATTCCCGTTATTGAACAGGTAAATGAACGCTCCTTCCGCCTTAAGAAAATCGCTTATCCTGCACAGTGTTTCGTTCGCAGCCTCGCCAAAGCCTTCCTCGCCAACGCTGATATAGCGCGTTGAAATCTCCGCGACCATTCTCTGGAAGCTGATTTGATAGAAGTTCTCCTCCAGCTTGAACCTGAAAACGTTCATAACGAAAACCGCGATCCAAATCGCTATCACGCTCAGGCCCATCCTGCCGACATGGTCCGCCGCGTCAATCTCCACAAGAAGGCGGGGTTTTAATAAAAAAACTGCCATATGCGTGAGCATGACGGATGTGGCTACGGCTATCTGTATCATCCTGCTTACCATGGCTATGGATATGATAAGGAAAATAAACCCGAGAGCCCAGACGGTGATGCCGGCAAACTCGATAAAATTCAGCGTAAGAGTTGGAATCAGGATAAAGAACGCCGCCGCGTATATGAAGTCCTTGAGCCTTGCGCTCTTGCACAGCCTTTCTATCATTACAAGGACGATGCCGGCCAATACCATGAACGCGCTGAAAAGTATTGTCCACAGCAATCTCCTGTGCACCGAGATAAAATACATCGTGAGGATGTTCAGAATGCTCGCGGCAATAAGTGAGCTTGCCAGGTAATGTATCACCCTTGACCTGATCTGGGCGCCGAACAGAAGCGAATCCGCCTGGCTCCTCCTGCTGTAAAGGAAGCCATACCGCTGCATGACGTAGCATATGGCCGCCAGGGGGATCAGCATAATGATCGGGGCCAGCTGCGGTATCCTGATGGAGAACGCGTTATTGACAACACTCTCTGTAAATCCTCCCAAAATGAGAGTTACGATGAACACTCTCATGATAATGCCCGATTGCTTTTGGATATTCCTGCTGCTCTCAGTCTTTCTCCATTTCCATACCAGGTATATTCCGGCCATGCAGTAAGTCACGTAGTACACGATAAAGAACCAGTCCCAGAAGTTCTTTATGGAAACGTTGACCCATCCCATGGGGGTCTGTACCAGGTTATACTGCTGCGGATTGAACCATGGGATATAGGTGAACACCAGGATGCAAACTGCTGCCGGGAGGTACAGCAGACCATATTTCCACCACCTGTTGAGCAGGGAGGTCCTGCCGATAAGGATGATCACGAAATGGAGCATGATGGCGAAAAAGGTCCCCCATCCTATAGCCGAAAATCTCCTCCAGAAGAGGCATGTCGAGATATCAGGCGCCGATATGGCCATAGCAAAGCCGAACGACCAGATGGACAGGGAGATTGCAAAGGCGAAGAATATACGGTTCGCCCTAGCCGCCGGGTTCATGTAGAACGTATATATGCCCAGGAACAGGCTTGCCACGCAGATTGCGCTGAAGCAAATCGAAAACAGAACCGGTGTGCTAATCATTATGCCTCCCAAAATTTCGCATAAATATTCATAATATATATCGTCAACCATGCGAAATATCGAAAGCTATTCGCAATTCGCTATTCCCTATTTACCCATAATTTGACGCGGTATAATGGATACAGGATACTTGCCGCCTGAAAAACCAGGCCGATAATAAAGTAGACTGTAAGAAAACCTTCTTCCATATCGTATTGTTGGTGAAGCGCTTCAAAAGGAATGTACACTCGAAAGAAGGTGAATGCCATCAGGACCCAGGAATTAACCCAGGATCTGGAGCAGTTCGGCGCCATGGTTACGAGCATCGCGATGAATTACCTGAAGAATGCCGCCGATGCGGAAAATATAACACAAGAAGTATTTATAAAGCTGTTCCTGACAAAAAAGAGGTTTAAAAGCAGCGAGCACAAGAAGGCCTGGCTGATACGCGTAACCTCGAATCTGTGCAAGGATTTCCTGAGATCAGTTTCCAGGCACAGCCATGTGCCGCTCGATAAAGCCGCGGATATTCCCTGTTTTGACAAGGACATTGACGGGCTGCTTGACCTTATACGGAAACTGCCTCCGAAATACCGGAAGGTCGTTTACCTGCACTATTACGAAGGCTACACGGCAAGAAGCATCGCCCGTATTACGGGGCTTTCCGAGAGCAATGTGAATGTCCGGCTTTACAGGGCGCGACGGCTTTTGAAAAAAGAAATCGAAAGGGATGGTGAGTATGGCGGAAAGGTCTATGCGCAGAGAATATGAGCATTCATATATGAGCGACGAACTAAAATCGAGAATAATCAGCACATGCGAAATGCTTGAAAGCATTTCGGGAGAGGACGGCGCCGATGTGCGGCGTGAAAAAAGGACGCGCATCGCACTGGTCGTGATAACGGCCGTGATGATCATGACATTCAGCGTTTATGCGGCGGGCGAATGGTATTACGAGGTTTTCTCCCGCCTGTTCGGCAGCGGCGCCGATGTAGCGGCGGACATCTATTCACACCCTGAAGCGGAGGTATTGGAAAACACCTTTGAAGGCCTGGATATACAGCTTAAGGGCGTAGCCGCCACGGATAGCACCTTGTATGTTCTTCTTGATATTACCGCAACCGACGGGACAGTATTCGATACGTCCGACGCGGGCATCGGACACACAATGCGCACGGGACAGGGGAATTATGCCTATTTCAGCAATCCGCCCCGCTATTCGACGTATTTCTTCAGGTTTGACACCGAGGACGATGACCGGCTGAAATACAACGGGCTGCCCCGCAATAGTTATTCCGTCACAGCGTCGGTCCTTGACATCCCGGACGGGGACAAATGGGACAACCGGATGAGCATCGCCTGGATAGAGAAAAACACTCTTATGGAATACCCGGGCTCCGTGGTGGTGCTGTCCATCAACGAGATCTCAAAGGGTGGCGTGATCGTGAAAGAAGGCACATGGAAGGTGAAATTCACGGTGCCTGAAAACCGGCATAAGGCGTTTGAAACCGATGTGAACCAAAAGACCGGCATGCTGCGCCATGAAGTATTTAATTATTCGTCGCCCGACGAGTATGTCTATGACGATATAGAGATCCAAAGGGTAAAGCTTGATACGCTGGGAATTGAATATACCTGGACGGCTGATAATGAAGATTTCATGGCAACCCATACCTTCCACGAATGGATTGAAATGAAGGACGGCAGTATCGTCGGATATCCCGATATCACGGAGGCGTCGCATCACGGAGACATGTTCATGAGAAGCGGGAACCAGGGCGGCAGCCAGGGAATGATAAGAAAAACATTTGACAAGCCCATCGATATTAACAACGTAAAAGTCATCCATATAGGAAAGGACCTGACCATATACGTGGATTAGCCAATAATCCTGCGGCGGCCGGTTACCCAATGCACGGAAACCGGCCGCCGTTTTTTGCATTTACTGCGACAAACGCATTAGAGTTAAGTCCAAACCGGGATATGTCCTCTTTCCATTATCGCTCTGCATCAGAACTTGACACGATCTTGTTGGTTGTTATAATTTAACATTGAAATAACTGGATATCATTACAAATTCCGGAATACCCAAAGCATAATGAAAATCCGACGATAGGAGCGGCACAATGCGAAAAGGAGTAATAATCCCCATAATCTGCGTCCTGCTTATTGTTTTCCTCCTGCCCGCGTGTTCCAAAAAAACGGCCATATCCGCGGAGGATTTCGCGGAACTTATGGAACGGAAAGGATTCAGCGTAACTGATGCTACGGACGATTCAGATGATGCCTTCGAATCGGTGTATACGGCAATCAGTGACGATGGCTATGGAATTTTGTTTATAAAGTTTTCCTCAGAAAAGTATGCCAGGAAATTCTTCGAAAGAATGAAGGAAGAATTCGATGAGGATGCCGGATCGCCCGTATCGGAAATCAGCCTGGATTTCGGAAATTCCAGCTACCTGGAAATGAGCGACAAAACAACCTTCTACATGGTTTCCCGCGTAGATGACACGGCCGTTTATACCATCGCGCCCGTGGAGTTCAGGGGTGAAATAAAGGACATCGTCAAAGAATTAGGATATTGATGCCATGAAGAATAATGGGCCCGGGTCATGAACCCGGGCCTGTTTATTGAGTTGTGGGATTATTCAATTATCCGGCATGCGGCGAAAACCCCATGCCGCATGCGGCAAGGCGTCATATCTGCGGAAAAACGGCCAGGCTTCTTTCCAAAATGCCCTTCATGTACGCTATCAGGACGCCGTAATTTGTCATGGGCACATCCTGGTCCTCGGCGCTCTTTGCGCGGTGCTTCATCTCCCTGCCGTTCAGCATGCAGCCGCCGCAGTGGACGACAAGCTTTACCCCCGAAAGGTCCTCCGGGAACTCGGTTCCCGATGTGAACCTGAAATCCGGCTCCTTCCCGGTATACTCCCTTATCCATCGCGGCAGCTTGACCGTTCCGATATCGTCGCACTGCCTGTGATGGGTGCAGCCCTCGGATATAAGGATGGTGTCACCGTCACGGATCGATTCCAGGGCCTTTGCTCCCCTCACTGCGGCCCAAAGATTGCCCCTGTACCTGGCAAACAGTATGGAGAAAGATGTGAGGAAAACGTCCTCCGGGGTTGCGGCCGCAACTTTGTCGAATACCTGGCTGTCGGTTATGACCAGCCTTGGCTTTGTTCCAAGCCTCTCAAGCGTTTCCCGGTACTCGGTCTCCTTGGCTGCGACGGCAATAGCGCCCGAATCCAGGATATCGCGGATCACCTGCTGCTGGGGCAGTATCAGGCGTCCTTTCGGAGCGGCCTTGTCAATAGGGATGACAAGCACGACGATGTCCATCGGGCTTAACAGGTCTCCCACCAGCCTGCGCTCGGGTTCGCCGGACGCTGCCATGGCCGCAATCTTTTCCTTGAGCTCATGGACGCCGCGCCCGGTTTTCGCGCTTACAAGGATCTCATGATCGGTTCCGGGCCGCTCATGGTCCAGGAGATCAGATTTATTCCAGGCGATGACATGCGGGATGTTCTTTTCCCTGAAAAGCCCGATCAGTTCTTCGTCCTCGGCGGAGATGCCGACGGCCGAATCTACGACCAGGACGGCTATGTCGGTCTTGTTCAGCACCTGGCGTGTTTTCCTTACCCGGAGTTCGCCCAGCGCGCCCTCGTCATCTATCCCCGCAGTGTCGATGATGACGACCGGGCCGAGGGGCAGGAGTTCCATGGCCTTGTATACCGGGTCGGTGGTGGTCCCCTTCACGTCCGAGACCACGGCAAGCTCCTGGCCTGTCACGGCGTTCACGAGGCTGGACTTGCCGGAGTTCCTCTTCCCGAAAAAGCCGATATGCACGCGGTTTGCGGAAGGCACAGCGTTAAGGCTCATGGCGTTCACCCCCTAGAACCTGAAGTCACGGCTTCCGCTGCTTATCCTGGCCAGGTTTTCTTCAAGTATCTTCCTTACCCTGGCGTTTGGAACCGTGCCAATTTCTTTTTGTATGAGGGCCTCGCCCACGGCTTTCGTTTCGGGCGAAGCATAGTCCTCCAGGTACTCCTTCAGCGTCATGAGGGCGTTGGGATGGCAGCAGTTCTGGATCTGCCCGCTCTTGGCAAGCCTCATGAACCTGTCCCCGGTCCTGCCTTCCCTGTAGCATGCCGTGCAAAAGCTTGGTACGTAGCCAAGCTCCATGAGCCATCTTATCACCTCGTCGAGGGTCCTCCTGTCATTTACGTCAAATTGCGCGGTATCCTCGTCTTCTGGCTCGGGATCGCAGTATCCGCCCACGCTGGTCTTTGATCCCCCGCTTATCTGCGAAACTCCCAGGTGGAGCAGACGTTCCCTCATCGCCTTGCTTTCCCTGGTGGATACGATCATGCCGGTATAGGGCACCGCGATTCGGATACAGGCCACGATCTTCGCGAAGGTATCGTCATCCACGGCGTTTCCGAATACAGACGGGTCGATGTCATCAGCCGGGCGTACTCTTGGCACGCTAATGGTATGCGGGCCGACGCCGAATACCGCTTCCAGGTGCTCGGCATGCATCAGGAGGGCCGCGAACTCGTAGCGGTAGCTTTCAAGCCCGAACAGCACGCCGAGACCCACATCGTCGATGCCGCCCTGCATGGCCCGGTCCATCGCCTCGGTATGGTAGGCGTAATCATGCTTCGGCCCGGTTGGATGCAGTCTCTCGTAGCTCTCCTTGTGGTAGGTTTCCTGGAAAAGCACGTAGGTTCCTATCCCTGCGTCCTTGAGCTTCTTGTAGTTGTCCACCGTCGTGGCGGCGATATTGACATTTACGCGGCGGATGGCGCCGTTCTTGTGCTTTATGCCATAGATGGTGTCAATGCTTTCAAGTATGTACTCGATGGGATTGTTCACCGGGTCTTCCCCGGATTCGATGGCAAGGCGCTTGTGGCCCATGTCCTGGAGCGCGATGACTTCCCTTCGGATCTCGTCCTGGGTCATCTTCTTCCTCGGCATATGCCTGTTCGTCCTGTGGTAAGGGCAGTACACGCAGCCGTTTACACAGTAGTTGGACAGGTACAGCGGAGCAAAAAGCACGATGCGGTTGCCGTAAATGTCCTTCTTTATCTGCTCGGCAAGGGTATAAACCTCATGGACCTTTTCGGGGATCTCGCAGGCAAGCAGGATCGAGGCCTCCCTGTGGTTTAATCCCTTCCGTTCCCTGGCCTTCCCGAGGATGCTGTCGACCATGCCGCGGTCGTTTTTGTACTTTTCGGCATACTCGAGGGTTTCGAGGACTTCCTCGTGGGATATGAATTCCCCGGCTTTAGGCGATTTCGGATCGTACATTTAGCAAGACTCCTTTCTTAATCGGGTCAGAAAACTCTTTCCCTTCAGCAATGGATTGGGTTTGTTGAAACGATTTATGATCTCCCCTGGAGATGGTTATCCTATAGCCGATGCTCTCCATCCGCTTTTTCATGCAGCGCAGGCATTCGGCGGCCTCATCCCCGGTGCAGATCTTGTTGTCATAAAGCATGTATTTCTTTCTTACGTCCTTCGGCGACAGATTCGGCATAACGACATTAGCCCCCGCGAGGATTCCCAGTTCCCTTCCCCTGGGATGGATGGTTCCCAGGGCCGTGGTGGCGGGAAGCAGCACGTCCGGGAGCATGAGCCGGATAATTCCTAAAAGGAACAGTGTCAGTTCCAGGGTTCCCGCCGCGCAATCGGCAAACGGAGTCGCGTGGTGCGGAATGAAAGGGCCTATGCCCACCATGTGGGGCTTAAGCTCCCTGATAAACAGCAGGTCCTCCACGAGGCACGCGGTGGTCTGGTAAGGCGAGCCCACCATGAACCCGCATCCCACCTGGTACCCTATCTCTTTCAGGTAATAGAGGCACTGTTTCCTGTTCCTTAGGGATAGGGTCTTAGGGTGCAGCTTCCGGTAATGCTCTTCGTTTGCCGTCTCATGGCGCAGCAGGTATCGATCAGCTCCGGCGTCAAAAAGCGCTTTGTAGCTCTCGCAGCTCCTTTCGCCAATGGATAGGGTAATGGCGCAGTCGGGGTATTCCGACTTGATGGAGCTTATGATATCCGCCATCCTGTCGTCGGTGAAATACCCGTCCTCGCCGCCCTGGAGCACAAATGTACGAAAGCCCAGGCTGTACCCGGTCGCGCAGCACTCGAGGATCTGCTCCTTCGTGAGGCGGTATCGCTCCGCGCCGCGGTTGCTCCTGCGGATGCCGCAGTAGTAGCAGTCGTTTCGGCAGTAGTTCGTGAACTCTATAAGGCCGCGGATATACACGTCATGCCCGTAGTTCCTTATCCTTACGGCCCTCGCCTTTTCAAACAGGTACTCCGCGAGCTCCGGGTTCCTGTTGCCGATAAGCTCCATGTATTCCTTCGGTGTAAGGTTACCCGTTTCATAAAGCTTGTCTACGAGATGCTTCATACCATTCCTCTCTTTCGGCTCCTCCCGTAACTTTTGAATAGAGGGTTTTTGTGCAGGGGCTGACCACAGGAACCGTCCCCTTGGTTAGTCCTCTTTTCCGGCCTTTCCGCCCACCTTGGCATACAGTGTCTTCGTGCTGATCCCGGGAAGCCTTCCAAGCTTTCCCGAAAGTGCGTTTATGATGTCCTGGGGCGCGTCCATCGCTATGCTGATGATGCTTATGCCCTTCTGGCGGTAGGGCAGGCCCATCCTGCCGATGATATAGTCACCGTAGTCATGCAGGATGCTGTTGAGCCTCTCGACCGAACTGCTGTCCTCGACGATAATCCCCACAATGGCAACCCTGGTTTCCATGATCAATACCTCCTGGCAGTACTGTTCCTTTCTCGGCAATACCCTGTTACCGAAGGGCAGGATTCATGCGGGAACCCGGGAACCGTGCCGTTTTGGCAATAAAAAAGCGCCTCCCCGGAAGGCGCAGAAATTCCACATGAACAGAATATTTCATAAAACATCCCGTGCCTTCCGCCTCATAACCGACGTATTCGGCGTCAGTGACAGATTAAGCTGATAGCTTAGCCGTAAGAAATCTCTTCCGGCCCAGCAATTATACTTTACCGCTTTTCCCCGAGTTTGTCAATACTTTAACAAGGCCTTATTTCTCGTCGCCGCTATCTTCCTTATCTTCGCTCTCTTCGCCGCCGGCAGGTTCAGCCTCGCTCTCGGCCTTGGCTTCCATCGTCGCGGCTGACACAACCGCGAGGATCTCGTCTGCATCCTCAAGGATCTTTATACCCTCGCCCACCGTAAGATCGCCGACGGTGATCTTGTCGCCCAGTTTCCTGCTGCCGACATCGATGCTTATGAACTCGGGCAGGTCGGCGGCCTTGCCGGAGATTTCCACCTCGGTGATGAATTCCTGGATAAGCAGCTGGTTCGCGGCAAGCTTCTCCTTGCCATGGAAGACAACGGGCACCCTGAGACGGATGATATCGTCGCTGTGGATCGTCTGCAGGTCGACGTGAAGGATCTGCCCGTTTATGGGATCCTTCTGGATCTCCTTGATAATACAGTTTTTCACGTCGTCCCCGAGCTTCAGGCTTATCCTGGAAGTCTTAGGGCGCCCCTGCAGGGCCCTCCTGAATTCCTTCTGGTCCATTTTTATGCTGACAGACTCGATGCCCTTTCCATAAACCACTCCGGGAATAAATCCCTTTCTCCTTGCCTGCCTTGCCTTTTCGGTCCTTTCCTGCGCGCAAATAACAGCTTCGCTCATATGAATGCCTCCTTTTGTACAGTGATTATTGAAAGGTCGAAAAACAGAGCCTTGCAAAGGCTCATGCCGTCAAATCTATCAAAGCTTCCCTTGCTGATTCGGACAAATATGTACAGATACCTGCCGCTGAACGAGAGTGATTATGAACTGCGGATCATAATGAACAAAAGCCCCCCGCACCAATTGTTTCCATCATAATCGGTGGAAGCAACTTTCGTGTTGTAGGGAAACCGGCGCCCATCTTCATTAAAACGCCGATTTCCATTATATTTTATCGGTCATGTATCAAAAAGTCAAATTCAAGGTCACGCTCATTTCCCCGCAAAAAACCGTCCGCGCCACCCCATCACCGGCTATTTTGGCCTGGAAATACAACAGGGCCTTATACTATTCTAACACAATTTCAGGTTAAGACCATTTTCAGGCCGCTTTCGTCAAGGGGCGCACGGGGTCGGGGAAAAGGCACAGAACAGCGTCTGTGCCTCATCCCGCGGTCTCATTTTTTCCAGCGTTTCAGCGTGGGAAAGTATTCCTTCATCATGTTCCTGGCCTGGCTTTCGCTCATGCCCGGGTTGGCGGCAACCATGTGCGGGACGCAGAATTCGATCATCTGCTCCATGGAGACATCCGCCGTAAACGCCCCGTCCTTGTAGCAATAGATGCAGTAGTCTTCATTTTTGGATCCGTCCGCGTTTGTGCCGTATAGTTCATCGGTGTTTCCCATGGGCATGGCACATGACTGACAATACCTTTCACTCATTTCAATAACCTCCCTGTCAGGCTGTTGCCTGTTTTTTCCCATGGTAACAAATAAAACCTGACACCAGTTTGTCAGGTTTTTTCGGCATCCTTTATTTACGCTCTTATTTATAGCTCGATCCCGTTGAGAAATTCCGTTACAGTCCGGATATACAGTTCCCTGTTTGTCACCAGGGCAAGGTGTCCGCCGCATATACCGGTGTTGACAACAGGGTTGGGCATCATCCCGACAAGTGCCTTTTTCACCGGGTCGCCGAATGTATCGTCATCGTCGGAAAGAAGGAGCAAGACCTTCTTGTCAAGGTGGGAAAAATCGTCCTTTTTAATTCCCCGTTCATTCGTCAGGTCGATTATCAGGGAGCACATTTTAAGTTCATGCCTGCGGGTCAGCCGGCTGTAGCAATACCTGAAAAGATCGGCCATATACCTGTTCTCTTCGGATGGGACCTGGTTGGAACGTTTTTCGGTACGCTTTATTAATACCTTTTTCAGTATGGATATCGGGAATATCCTTACCAGCCAAACGTACTTTCTCAGTCTTTTTGGCATTTGCAGCATGGCCTTCATGGCTTCCTCATCCATGTCCGAGTCAAGACATCCAGTATTCGACAGTACCAGGCCTTTTACCATTTCCGGGTGCCTTTTTGTTATTACCTGGGCAAGGAGACCGACGTATGACTGCCCGACCAGGAAAACGTTTTTTAGCTCCAGGGCATTTATGAGCCCCGCTATCCCGTCTGCCAGCACGGAATTGCTGCAGGTTTCATCGGGATAGTCGAATGTAAGCACGGCAAAAGATTCCGCGAAAGCGTCAAAATGGCCGCACAGGGCATCTGAGATACCCAGCCCGCCTACCAGCAGGACAATCGTTTTGTCGCCCTTTCCCCCGAGCCTGTAGTTGAATGTAAGTCCGTTTACCTTCATGGTCCGCACGGGGTATTTTTCATTAAAACGTTCCAAATCAGCCTGAAAACTCATATGAAACCTCCTGTATCCTCAACGTTCCGGTGAACCGGCGTCCCGGTTTGTGAGGGGTCGGCAAACCAAAATAACCGTCCCCTTGGTTTGCTGCCTGGTTTGTGAGGGTTCCTTCGAACCACAGGAACCGTCAATATTCCTTTCTCATGTACTATCGGTTTTTTTTGCCCCCAGGCTTTCAAATGCCCGGCGGATTTCGCTCCTGCGGGTATGGAGCATGCCGGTGACGTCGCCCTCGCTGTATTCCCAGAGGTCGGCCAACATCCGCTTACGGCTTACGACCTCCCGTGTTCCAGCAGGTATTCCAGAAGTTCCCTGGATTTTTACGTGCGGGATCTTGACCCGGGACTGCCGGTCACGGGTCGGCGCCTTTGCCAGTCATCTGTAAATTCGGCAAATGCTTTCTGCCATGCTCTTTATCGTATTCCGAAGTTCAGCGGGTTCCAAAACCTCGACTTTATCGCCGAATCCCAGTATAAACCCATAGAGCCACCCGTCGATCCGCATTTGAAAGGTGACTTTCAGCCTGCCGTCCGGCGCGGTTTCGTAGTTGTCCACCCCGAAAATATCGTTTACCGCGTATACCATGGACTTATCGAACAGCACCACGATGGTCGAACGGCTGTCCGTGTCAAACTCGGTGTCCAGCTTTACGCTATCCAAGGAAAAATTCCTGGGTTCAAACCTATCGTCGGTTATCCTCAGGCTGTTCATCCTTCTGAGCTTGAACAGCCTGAAGCCCTTTCTCAGGAGGCACCAGGCATAAAGGTACCAGTTGGCTTCCTTGAATATGATAACGCAGGGCTCCGCCCTTCTTTCAGTGAGTTTGTCATTGCTGTAGTATATGAACTCTATTATTCTCCGCTCCTGTATGGCCTTCTTTATCTCCCGGATCCGTGCGCCCAGTTGATCGTTCCTGTACCACGGGGATAGATCAATCATTATCTCGTTGCCCGTCGGGATATATTCGGACGAGTTTGTTGCGCTTGTAAGCTTTTCTATCAGGAGTTTTATCTTTTCGTCCTCGCTGATGCTGTAAAGCCCCTTAAGCCCGGCGACTATCCTGAAAACCTCCTCGCTGGTCAGAAGATTCCTGTCGAGCTTATAACCCTCCATGATGCCTATGCCGCCGTTTACTCCCTGGAACGTGGTTACGGGAATCCCGGCCTGGGACATCGTTTCGATATCCCTGTATATCGTCCGGACAGAAACCTCCAGCTTGTCCGCCAGTTCCCGGGCCGTCGCCTTCTCGCGGTTCAGAAGATAAACGATTATGGACAGCATCCTCTCAAGCTTCATGTTCATCGTTCATGCCATCTCCCTTTTTAAATATAATAACACAAAACCTGACACGGATGTCAGGTTTAGGAGTGGTCAAGGGGACATTTATGACGGTTTTGGGTATCCTGGCCGATCCGGGATGAGACCAGGGGAACCGTCCCCTTGGTTAGCTTTGCCTTGGCAATATAACGATAAACTCCGTCCCTTCCCCCACCTTGCTTCTTACACTGATACTGCCCTTGTGGGCATCGACAATGGCCTTCGCTATGGTAAGGCCGATCCCGGCGCCGCCGGTCAGCCTGTTTCTCGACTTGTCCGCACGGTAGAACCGTTCAAAAATATAAGGCAGGTCCTCCGGAGGGATGCCCGTCCCGGTGTCCTTCACCGTTATCCCGGCGGCATCGGCGGCGCCCCTCACGGAGACCTGCACCATCCCCCCCTCGGGCGTATATTTCAGGGCATTCGACAGAAGATTTACGATGACCTGGCTTATCTTGTCCTTGTCAGCCTCGATAATCTCCCTTTCGCCTTCAAACTTTATCTCAACGTCCTTTCCGGCAAAGTCATTCTCAAAATTCCGGATTATATGCCTTGCCAGTTCCGACAGGTCGAAGCTTGTCTTCGTGAGGACCAGGTTTTCGCTTTCGTATTTTGCCAGCTTCTCGATGTCACCTATCATTCGGTTTATCCTCATGATCTCCTCGTGGCAGCTCTTCAGCCTTTCGGTATCTGGTTCCCAAATGCCGTCTATCATGGCTTCCATGTGGCTTTGCAGGGTGGCCAGCGGGGTCCTGAGCTCATGGGCCACATCCGCCGTAAGCCTCTTTCTCAGGGCTTCCTGGTTTTCCAGGGTTTCGGCCAGGTTGTTGATGGCCTCGGTAAGATGGGCGATCTCTTTCGTGCTTGACGGCTCATTAATCCTTCCGCCGAAATATCCCCTGGAAATCATCCGGGCCGTGTCGGTCACACGCGAGATGGGCGTGCTTATCCTTTTCGCTATCAGCGAACCCATCAGCAGGGACAAGACGAGGGAAAACACGCCTACACCTATGAAAAGCCTGTTCAGCGTATTTATGAACGCAAGGTCGCTATCGCTGAAGTAGAACGGGCCGTAATAGCCGATCACGGCCTTTCCGACTTCACCGGAACCACTCACAACAGGATAGACATCCTCAACGTAGCTTCCTTCCCAGTTGGGGTAGCGGCTGCTCATGTTCCGGGCCATATGGGCCAGCATCTGCTCGCACTGTTCGTTATAGTTATGCGTTGCATCCCATACGAGCCTTCCCGAGGAATCCGCGATCTTCAGGATCAGCCCCTGTTCCAGGGCGCTTACGCAGATGCTCTCGATGGCATCCAGGTCCCATTCACCGCCGCCCTTGTACTGCTGGCTGACCAATGTGACGATTTCCCTGCTTTTCCGCTCCTGGTTTTCAAGGATATAATCCTTGAAATGCTTGTCCAAAAGCATGTTCGTGACAACGCTGACCAGCAGCACGGATACGAGGACCACTGAAACGAATGACAATGACAGCCTGGTTCTTAAGCTAAGCATCATGGAAATCGCCTTTCTATTCGCCGCCGAACCGGTATCCCACGCCGTGGACGGTCAGGATATATTTCGGGTTCCTGGGATCTGGCTCGATCTTCTGCCTTATGTTCTTTATATGCGTATCTATCGTCCTGTCGTAGCCGCAAAAATCCTCTCCGAGCCCTATGCTTATAAGTTCCTCCCTGGTGAATGTCTTGTCGGGGTACTTTGCCAGCGTCATCAGAAGCTTATACTCGTTGGGTGTGAGGCTGACGGTTTTCCCGTCTCTTTTCACCTCGTATTTCAGCGTATCGATGACCAGTTCGCCATCATTGAAGGATAAAACGCTCGACAGGGGAATCAACGCGTCGCAGGCGCGTCTTAAGACGGCCTCTACCCTTGCCACAAGCTGCCTTGGGCTGAAGGGTTTTGTAACGTAGTCATCCGCACCGATGTTCAGGCCTTGCAGGATATCCTCTTCCTCAACCTTGGCCGTAAGCATGATTATGGGCACCCTTGACTTTTTCCTCAAGGTCCTGCAGACCTCCTCCCCCGATATGTCGGGGAGCATCAGGTCCAAAACGATAAGGGAAGGGTTCAGCCGCCCGAACTTCTCCAGGGCCTCCCTGCCGCTGTATGCTTCGTATACCGCGTATCCCCTGTTTTCGAGGTATGATTTCACAACCTCAACGATCTTCGCTTCGTCGTCAACTACCAGGATCTTCTGCGGCTGACCGTTCATTTGGAATACCTCCGAAACGGGCCTCCGGCCCGGATAACTATTTATCCGGCCTGAACCTCTCTTTAGCCTTAACGCATTTGCCAGGACCGACACCGAGCTCAGCGACATGGCCGCGGCGGCAAACATTGGATTTAACAGCGGACCTCCGAAAAGGTAGAGTAAGCCTGCCGCTATCGGGATGCCGGCCACATTGTACCCGAACGCCCAGAACAGGTTCTGCCTGATGGTGCGCATGGTGCTCCTGCTTAGCTGTATCGCCACTGGAACATCCGTAAGGTCGCTTCTCATGAGAACGATATCGGCCGATTCCATGGCAACGTCGGTACCCGAACCTATGGCTATGCCAATATCGGCCTGGGCCAGCGCGGGCGCGTCGTTGATTCCATCGCCCACCATGGCTACCTTCTTCCCTTCGGCCTGGAGTTTTTTTACCTCGTCGGCCTTGTCCTGCGGAAGGACCTCGGCCAGCACCCGGCTGATCCCAACCTGCCGCGCGATGGCCTCGGCCGTTTTCCGGTTGTCGCCGGTGATCATTACGACCTCGATGCCCATGGACTTAAGCTTTTTTACCGCCCTTGCGCTGCTCTCCTTAACGACATCGGCCACGGCGATCACACCCATTATGCGGTTGTCCGCGGCAATATACATGGGTGTTTTTCCTTCATCGGCAAGCCTTTCGGACAGCTTTTCCATCCCGCCAAGCGCTATGCCCCGTTCATCCATCAGTTTCCTGTTGCCGATAACGACATCCATGCCCTCGACGGACGCCTCTATCCCATGTCCCGGGATTGCTTCGAACCTGTCCGCCCTGGCAAGTTCAAGGTTTTCTTCCCCGGCCTTTTTCACTATGGCTTCACCAAGGGGATGCTCCGAGCCTTTTTCGCACGATGCCGCCACCCGGAGCAAATCTTCCCCGGATATGCCTTCGGCCGGGATGATGTCGGTTACCCTTGGCTTTCCCTCGGTTATGGTCCCGGTCTTGTCTAAAACGATGGTGCTGATCTTATGGGTAATCTCCAGGGCTTCACCGCTCTTTATGAGTATCCCGTGCTCAGCTCCCTTGCCAGTTCCCACCATGATGGCTGTGGGCGTGGCAAGGCCAAGGGCGCAGGGGCAGGCAATGACAAGCACGGATATGAATATGGTCAGCGCGAACACCAGGGACTGGCCGGCGACCAGCCAGCCCGCAAAGGCGGCAATCGCGATGGCGACAACTATGGGCACAAAATACCCCGAAACGATATCCGCCAGTTTCGCTATGGGCGCCTTTGAGCCCTGGGCTTCTTCCACGAGCTTGATTATCTGGGCCAGGGCAGTGTCGCTCCCCACCCTTGTTGCCTTAAAACGGATCACGCCGTTGGTGTTGATGGTGGCCGCATAAACCTTGTCGCCGGCCTTTTTGTCCACGGGCATGCTTTCGCCGGTCAGCATGGACTCGTCTATAGCCGTGTGTCCCTCGATGATTTCCCCGTCAACAGGTATTTTTTCCCCGGGCCGAACCAGGATAACGTCGCCGATCTCCACCTCGTCGATGGGGATCTCGGTTTCCTTCCCGTCCTGTATGACTGTGGCCGTCTTGGGCGCAAGCCCCATCAGTTTCTTGATGGCCTCGGAAGTCTTGCCCTTGGATACGGCCTCCAGGGATTTCCCGAGCAGTATGAGCGTTATGATGACGCCGGCAGTTTCGAAATACAGTTCCTCGACGGCATGCATGTTGCCGCGCCATATCCGCCAGGTGGAGTACAGGCTGTAGACAACGGCTGCCGATGTTCCTACGGCTATCAGGGAGTCCATGTTCGGGCTTCTCTGTATAAGGGCCTTAAAACCCGTCGTATAGAATTTATACCCTGCAATGATCACCGGTATCACCAGGAAAACCTGGGCAAGCGCATAGCGCAGCGGGTAACGCATGGGCTCGAGAAAGCCGGAAACCGGGAATGGAAGCCACGGGATCATCGGGACCATGGCGAGGTACAAAAGCGGCGCGGCAAAGATTGCCGATACGATGAACTTTCTCCAGAGGATGCGTATCTCCTTCTCCTTGCGCAGTTTATCCTCGTCAACGGCATTGTTTTCGGCGCTCAGCGCCTTATACCCGATATCCTCGATGGCTTGTCTTATTGCCGATACCCTTGTAATCCCCGGATCATATTCCACCGTCGCCTTTTCGGCGGCAAGGTTCACCGAGACCCTGAGTACGCCTTCCTTTTTTGCAAGCACCCTTTCGATGCGGTTTGCGCAGGCGGCGCAGGTCATCCCCCCTATCGGTATCGTGACCGCCTTTTTCCGCTGTTCGTCGATAATCCCGTACCCTGCCTGTTCAACGGCTTCCCTGATCCTGTCAGGGGATACCTTCCTGCCGTCGTACACGACAGACAGTTTTTCCGAGGCAAGGTTGACCGAGGCTTCCATGACCCCGTCAAGCCTGCCGACCGCTTTTTCGATCCTCTTTGCGCAGGCGGCACAGCTCATGCCGCTAATGCCGATGATTTCCCTTTCCATATGCTACCTGCCTTCCAAGCCAGTGATATCCTCGACGACAGTGATCCTGCTCCTTATCATTCCCATCCAGCAACTGTACGTAAATGTGCCGGTCTTATCCGGCACAAACTCTATGATGTTGTCCCCAACCTCAAGCTTAACGCTTTTATTGAACGCCGGTATGACGATCTCATTGTTGCAGCCGTTAATGTCGCTTTTTTTCGCCTGTATTATCCACTTCACCGGGATGCCCTTCTGCACCGTAATCGGCTCGTACCTGCCAGGGTAAAGCCTTGTGGCAACCACCTGGACGCCATCCTTCACAACAGCCACGCCGCCGTCCCGGGCACTGCCAAAACCCTGTTGCAGGGATGGGAGCGTAATTCCCGACAACGCAAGGCCTCTTCCTGCCATGACAATCCCGAGCGCGATCACCAGCACGGCCCCGGCCTTCATCATCTTATGGGTAAATCTCGAACTCAGCATCGTGCTCGCCGCCCCGAATCCGAACATCAGGGGCACCGTGCCCATGCTAAACATGAACATGGACAATGCTCCGGACACGAAGCTTCCCGAGCCCAAGGCATAAACCTGCATGGCCTGGAGCGGACCGCAGGGCATAAGGCCGTTCAGCAGCCCAACAATGAATGGGCCGCGTTTTCCGCTGCCGCCGGAAGTCATGCTGCGGAATATTTTCGGCATCCTTGGATTAAGCTTTCTGAGCCACGGGAACACGTTGAGCATATTAAGACCGATAATCACCATGAATGCACCTGCTGTTACAGCCACAACCCCCCTGGCGGCGCCCGAAAGGCTGATGCCCGAGCCAAGGGCTCCCGCGATGCCGCCGATTAACGTGTAGGATATCACCCTGCCGCCGTTATACAGCAAGCTCGGCCTCAGTTTCGAAAACTTTCCGGAGGTCTCGTCGTCCTGCCTGTATGAAACGCACTGGGAGAGGTTGATTCCCCCGCACATGGCGATGCAGTGAAGGGATGTAAGCAAGCCTACAGCAAACAGGACGCCATACCCCATGGACTGGTCTATCTCCGGTAAGAAATCGAATCCAATTGTATTAGTGATTATATATAACAATGCAAGCAAAAGGATTGATACTCCAAGAAGCCGGCTGACAGATCTGCTCCCCTGTGCAGCCTTACTGGCATCCTGCCCCGGGCGGGTTTCCGGACCAGGTTCATCCTTTACACCGTAATCCAGTTCCCTGATCGTCTCAACGATCCTGTCAAGCCCGATAATGCCGGCATCAAAGGCCAGGCAGACACGGGAACTTCTGAAATCGGCCTTTACGTCCAGGACACCGTCAAGTCTTCTTATGGCATTCTCTATTCTAAGTTCGCAGCCGGTACATACCATGCCCTCAATATTGAGAACCTTCCGGACAGATCCCCGTTCCACTCCATATCACCTGTAACTTCCATTATCTCCAGTTCTCAAAAATGACCTTGTATTCTTCGAGGAAATCTTTAGAGATTACAATTGCAGTTTCATCCTCGGTTTTATTCTCTTTAAGGATGGGGACCGGGTTGCATCCGCCCCTGACCTTCTCAACCTGGTCAATCCGGAACCGGTTGCCGCAGTTCTGGCAGACCAGTTCGTCGCCCTCCTGCTTGTAGTAGCCCCTTCCGGAAGAAAAGCATACCTGGCAGGTGTTGAACGCGGTCCTGATGGTCCCGTCGCTCGCCTTTACGGCCAGGACCTCCATCTTCGTATTTCCTGCCTTGTATGGATAGAATTTAACTGTTTCGGATACCTCGTTCTTGACGATTACCAGGTCGCCCGACTGACCGGCAGCCTCGCCCGGGCTCCCCGGTCCCAGCTTTAAAACCGCAAAAACTGTGATGACAAATGCAATGGCGGCGACTGCAAAAAGCGCAGGTTTGCCCGCGTTCCGCGCCGATTGCGCCTTTTTCCCACGCAGGACTGACTTCCCCATTGATATACCCCTTTTCCGTTTTCTGATACACCAATGAGATTATCACAGTTTTGTGGAGATTTTATGAAGATGACCCCGTCTGAACGTCCGCCGGCGGTTCCATTGACCGAATTATTTTGATCCTTCCCATGATAAAGCCAAGTATGAAAACCGAAACGCCGGAAAGGACGAACATGAAGCCGATTCCGCGGCCCGGTCCCGTACCGATCAGCCTTCCGACCGTTCCCGACAATATCCCGCCTTCCTTCAGCATGGGGTTGAAAACCCCGTCAGCCAGCACCCCGGCACAGGCATAGGCCAGGACATATCCAAGCTGTGACAGGACGCTGATCAGCCCCCATGCCCTGCCCTGCAACCGGTCAGGAATCCTGCATCTTATCGTTGCGTCCGCACAGGCATTTATGCAGGGCAGGGTGCAGAAGAACATGCATCCGGCAGTTGTTATGAGAACCGGGATGCTCGATGCCCCCAGGAAGGCCATGGCTACCCCCGCAAGCATAAAGCCTGCCGACATGGCCGGTATATACCTCTTTACGGTAAACACGCCCATCAGCAGGCTTCCGGGCAGCATGCCGGCGGCGCTTATGGTTTCAACCAGCCCCAGTGTTTTCGAATCCGAGAACGACAGGACCATTGGAGGAAGAAGGGTCTGCAGGATACCAAGGTAGAATGTGACCGCCGATATCAGCGCAACCATCGCAAATACGCCTCGATCGCCAGCAACGGCCTTCCAGCCCCCTTTCATATCCTTGAAAAAGGCCGGCTTTTCCGCCGGCTTTGTCCGCGCGTGAAGCCTGCTCCTTACAAGAGCGACTGTCGAGACGGTGATCAGGATGGTGGAGATGTCCAGGACCAGGATGGTCCCCGTATCGGTTACGGTCAGCAGAAATCCTCCGATAACCGGTGATAACAGGTACTTGGCGGATGCCGCCAGCTGCATGAGGCCGCTTGCCCTGGAATACTCTTCCCTGGTCAGGAGGTCGGTTACGGTAGCCTTGTACGCAGGCTCCAGTAGAGCCAGGAATACGGCGCTAATGGTAACACCGACGCATACCTGGAAGGTCTCCAGCCTGCCCGAGCGGAAACATATCAGCATATACAGCAGACCTGCCGCAGAAAAAAGGTCACCGCAGATCATCATAAGGCGCCGGTCAAACCGGTCTGCCAGCACGCCTCCAACGGGATTTAAAAGGATTGACGGGAGAAAAGCGCAGAGGGAAACAAGCGACACCGCTGCAGCGCTTCCCGTTGCCCGGAACACATAAACGCCGAGGGCAAATGCCGTAAGCCCGCTCCCGATGCTGGATACAAACTCTCCAAGCCATATCGCCATGAAATAGCCGAAGTTTTTATTCTTTGCCATATAACGCTGTCTTCCTCGTTAACTTTCATTAGCCAGGATACTCAATCCTGATGCGAAGGTCCCTTTCTTCGCACCGAGCAGGGTTTCAAAGGAATGGAGCAGGGCCTCCATCAACTTATGCCGTTCATCGGGCGCAAAAGAGAAAAATCCTTCGTCGGTGAGGGTAAAACCGGCTGTTAGCATGATCTGGATTGTCTGCTCCGGGTATGGCGTTTCAAAACAGCCTGCCTCAATTCCTTCCCGTACTATATCCGACATGATGGGCGTAAGCTTCCGAATGACCCCGGCGATGGACTTCTGGTGCATCAGCGCGTTCTCCGGGCTGTTGAGTTCTTCTATGACACCGCTCTTCGGGCTGCCCATGCGAAGTGCCGGGATGATCCGCATGAGCTTGTCGGCAGGTGAGAGATCCGTCATTTTCCTTATAGCCTCGGCCCGCTCTATGGCTGTCTCCAGGTACCGGTCGATGATGGCATCCAGCACATCTTCCTTAGACTTGAAGTAATAATAGAAGGTGCCCTTGGCTATGCCCACCTCACGGAGAATATCATTGATGGTGGTCCTGCCGTATCCTTTTGTCTCAAACAGGGCCGCCGCCGCGTCCAGGATTTCATTCATCCGCACATCATGCTCTTTTACAACCCTCATCTGATCACCCAAAATATTGATAGTATCCGGCTGCCAGGTATAGACCGACTGTCGGTCGACAATATGATTATCAATGAAATGGGCGCATTTGTCAATAGAAATCGGGCGCGCCAAAAAACGGTGCACCGGGTAAATGCCCGGTGCACCGTAATTCAACTATACCCATCTGCCCTTGGCTTTTATAAGCCGCCTGGCGTAATCAAGTATCTTAATGCTCTTTTAAGTTATTGCGGTTCAGCTTCCAAGATTGATCTGTGCCTTATTCCTGAAAGACTGCTTGTCTTTATACATAAGCGTATCTATCTGTTTCAGGAACTCCTCCGCGCTCTTGTGGGACCTTTGATCATATACCGCATAGCCCACGCTGAATCTTAGCTCGTAAAGATTGGCGCCTGACTTGTTATACCTGTCAAAGCAGTTCCTGATCCTGCAGACCAGGGTTTCAAGGTCGCTTTCATCCGAAACATCCACGATTATGCAGAATTCATCCCCGCCGAACCTGGCTACAAAATCGCCGTCCCTCAGGCAGCTTCTCAGCAGCTTTGCCACGGTTACAAGGGCATTGTCGCCCGTATCATGGCCGTAAGTGTCGTTTATGTACTTGAAGTTGTTAATGTCGATCAGGATGGCGGAAAAGCCCCTTTCCCCGGCGCACGAACAGACCCTTTCCTCCAGGTATTCATCGAGCATTTTTCTGTTGCTCACACCGGTCAGGTGATCGGTGTACATGCTGTGTTTCTGTATGTTGAGGAATACGATCAGCAGCGATATGACAACGCTGTTCAGCACGAAGGAAATCCCGTAGAACCTGAGCTGCAGCATGATGCCGATAACCGGCGGAACAGCGACAAAGATGAGCGACAGGAATCTACTTTTTTCCAGGTTAGCGCGGTTTGCAAGGGTGATGGCGAAAGCGGCGAGTAAAAGTGAAACGGTGAAGACAACCGGCACAAAGAAGTACGGGCCCCTGTGATATACGTTATCCTGATCTATGTAATAGTACCACCCGAAAATCCGGGACGGCGCCAGGGACACGGCATAAACCGCGTACATGGCGCAGAGTTTTTTAAACAGCTTTCTTGTTTTCTTTTCGTCGCGCAATACCTGGTAGTGCACATAAAGCAGCCACAATGACGGCAGGATCGGGTTCGTCAGGAATACCAGGAAGTTGCCGACACGGTTGAATACGATATGGATAACGGAAACATCGCCGTCAAACCTGCTCAGTATTTCGACGCCAAGCATCAGGACATTAAGGTAAAGTATCGCCAAAAAGAGCTTGTCAGACAAGGAATCCTTTTTGAAGAGCTTACGCGCGTTTAAATGGATAATTACGATTATCAGGATGGAGTATATGTTCAGTATGATATTATAACCTAAGTTCATCGGCGTTTCCCTGAGGCTGATTTCACAAATATGCCCGCTGGGGTACGTTTGTTCATCATAAAACCTTCAATCCTTAAGAAATAGTCTATTTAATCATACGGCCCGATAGGGTTATTGTCAATATTCAATAACTAATACATGCATGATCAATGCGCAGGTGAACGCTGGCTATTACGGCACGGAAAAAGTTTTTTGTATTAAATTCAAAGGATGATAAGGTAAAATTATATATATGAAAGCAGCCGGGTTTTTCATCGATGGAAGCGCGGCGAAACATGGGCACAGATAAGAGTGCTGCAGAGCATGAAACCCCTGCGAATTAAGCTAAGAAGAAGGGCGTGATAACATGGACTTTGCAGGTAGGACCGTGATCGTTACAGGAGCGGCGAGAGGAATCGGAAAGGGAATCGCTTCTCTATACGCGGAAAAAGAAGCGAATGTGGTAATAGCGGATATCGATGAAACCACGGGAAACAAGACGGTTTCCCGGATCAGGGAGCAAGGCGGGGAGGCGCTTTTCGTAAAAACCGACGTAAGGCTTGAGGCGGACATCATCCGGCTCATGGAAACGGCCTTTGGGGCGTACGGGCGCATTGACATCCTCATCAACAACGCGGGCATATCATATTTTAAATCACCTTACGAATTGTCAGTGGATGAATGGGATAACGTTATAAACACAAACTTAAGGAGCGTTTTCCTGGCATCGCGCGAAGCGGCCAGGTACATGCGCAGGAACAAGGACGGCGGCGCCATCGTCAATATTGCCTCCACACGGGCCATAATGTCCGAGCCCAACTCGGAGGCCTATGCCGCCTCGAAAGGCGGGATTGTCGCCATAACCCACGCGCTGGCTGCCTCATTTAGCGCCGACAGGATTACTGTCAACGCCATTTCGCCGGGCTGGACCGAGACGGGTGATTACTCAAAGCTGCGCGAGATCGACCATGAACAGCATCTTTCAAGGCGCGTCGGGAAACCCGGCGACATCGCCCGTGCCTGCCTTTACCTTACCGCAAAGGAGAATGATTTCGTCACGGGCATAAACCTGGTCATAGACGGCGGGATGACGCGAAAGATGATATACGCCGATTAGCCGCATCCGGTGTGGTCTTTATAATTATGCATTTTCTCAAATATTCATACTTTACAATCAGCCGTTCATAGGATATCATTTCAATAAATATACCTATCGGTATTCCTATCGGTTTACTGGTATTTTTCCTGGAACAATCATAAAACTGAATCGGAGGATTGTGTTTATGCGGAATTTCAGAGGATGGACGGTAACCTTTGCCGCTACGGGCATCAACCTGATTCTTGGCGTACTCTACATCTGGAGCATCATGGGCAAGGCATTGGTCGGCGAATACGGATGGTCCAGCACCGAGGCTTCCCTTCCCTATACCGTGTGCACCGTATGTTTTGCCCTGGTCATGGTTTTTGCGGGACGGCTGCAGGATACAAAAGGCCCGCGCCTGATCTCCACCCTCGGCGGAATCCTTTTGGGAGGCGGACTCATATTATCCAGCCTTGCCAGGGATCCTTTCATCATGCTGCTGACCTTCGGAATTCTCGGCGGCGCCGGGATCGGGTTCTGCTACGCTTCCACGACTCCCCCGGCGGTCAAGTGGTTCCCGATACAGAAGAAAGGCCTGATCTCGGGGATAGTAGTATCGGGCGTGGGCTTCGCGGCAGTTTACATATCACCGCTGATAAACAGCCTTTTGGTAAGCTACGGCCTGTCAAAGACGTTCCTTTACCTCGGGATAGGCGCAATTGTGATTCTAATTGCATTTTCCCAGTTCCTGATAGATCCCCCCGCGGGGTATCTGCCAAAATCCGCGGCTCCTGCGGGAGGCCAGGAGGCGCCTAAGCCTGAAAGCAGGAAAGAATACGGCTGGAAAGAGATGCTGAAGACATTCAATTTCTATAAACTGTGGGTGATGTACGCGTTCACGGCTTCAGCCGGCCTCATGATAATCGGGCATATCGCGAGCATAGCGAATGCTCAGGCGCAATGGGAAAACGGGTATCTTCTCGTCGTGATACTGGCCATATTCAATACGCTGGGCAGGATCGTGGGCGGTTTCATATCAGACAAGCTCGGTCATCTTAATACCATGAGGATCATATTCCTGCTGCAGGCGGTCAACATGGCCCTGTTCAGCCAGTACGTGTCATACGGAACCCTCGCCCTGGGCGTGTCCGTCGCCGGGCTGTGCTACGGGGCGCTGTTCTCGGTATTCCCCGCGGCCACAGCAGAGGCTTACGGCATAAAGAACCTGGGAGTCAATTACGGCTTTGTCTTTACCGCATGGGGCTTCGGAGGGGTAATCGGACCGATGCTGGCAGCCAGGATCCTGGATTCCACTGGAAGCTACAACGCTTCATACATCGTGTCGGCCGCACTGCTGGTCATCGCAACCGCGCTTACCTTCCTGTCGGTTTCCTCGAAAAAGAACAGGCCTGCCGAGGGTTGACCGGCAGACCTGGTGATGGCAGGACACCTATCGCAGCCAGCTTTCCGCTGGCTGTTTTGCTTTATTGTCACCTTATTTTCCTGACGGCGCGAAGCTCTATATAGCCCCTTTCCCCCTCGGTTCCAACTGGATGCGGGGATTGCTGTCATCCCATTCATAACCGATGAGCGACGGGTTATACCGGTCCATCGCATACTGGACCGCCTGGATTGCCTTGCATATTCTTCCTCGGGGAAAGGCTCACCCTGGAAGGCAAGATACTGGGCTTCCGGACGCATGGATGGAATTGCCCGGATTGATGTACCTGTCTTTGTTACAGTTGTTTTTTTCTGAATATCATAACCGAAAGCAGCACAAAGAACAGGGAAAGCAGGCACGAGACCGGGATTGCGCCGGAAAGCGAAGACGGCTGCGCGGCATTCGTAATCAGCGCAGTGCTTTGGGCCGCAAGAGATATCGGGTTATATTTTTGCGCAGCGGGGATCATGTTGACAAGCATGCAGGCGGCAACTATCGCTCCCGTTATGAGCAGGCACCCGGAACCGGTATTTGCAAGCACGGAGGAGACCATTATTGCCGCTTGTAGGAACAGGCCGAAAAGCCACAGGCAGAACACGGAAAACAGCAGATTCGACGCTTTGCTTTCCGGGAAAAGGTATGAAGTATAACCATAGGTAAGCCCGAAGCACAGGGCGACGCTCACAGTCCACACCAGGACCATGCAGGTGTATTTCGAGAGTATTACAACAGATCGGGACAGTCCTTTCGTCAGCAAATTGATAAGTGTCCCCTTCGTTAATTCAGAGGACATCACGCCGCTTGAAAGTATTGCCATTACAACCAGTCCCACCTGGGTCGCGTTCTTGAAAAACTGCTTCCAGGCATCATAATCGGTGGGTTCTGGTATCGCGATGGTCACGCCGTCGGTGGCAAGGCTCTTTAGGATATCCGGCGTTAGCTTTGCCACAAGCGGATTGGCAATACCCAGAACCGCGAACAGGACCAACATGATAAAAAGCTTGTATGTCTTTGCATACTCGGATATCTCTTTTTTCAGGAACGCCAGGTAACCGTTCATTGAACTGCCTCCATAAACAGGCTTTCCAGGGTAGGCTCCATCACCGTGAATCTCAGCGGGACTATTCGCCTTCGGGACAACACGTCAAGAAGAAAGCTTCCGTCCATGCTTCGGTCGCCCATAAGAACTGTCACCGTGTTTCCTTCACGTGATATGCTTATTGACGGAAGCTTCAGTTCTTCAATGCTTTCAAACAGGGAAGCTGTTTCCGCATCCCCGAATTCAATGGCAAACCCGTTGTACCTGTGCCGCTCCTTTATCTCGGAAAGCGTTCCGCACAGCGCAAGCCTTCCGCCGTGCAGCACCGCGATATGGTCACATATCCTTTCCACATCCGAAAGGATATGGGTCGAAAACAGGATCGTAGTTTTCCCTTTCGCCGCGAGCAGAATATCGAGGATTTCCTTCCTTCCGATCGGGTCAAGGGCCGACGTGGGCTCGTCGCATATGAGGATCTTCGGCTCGTTCAGCAGTGCCTGCGCTATGCCGAGGCGCTGTTTCATGCCCCTGGAAAAACCGCCGATCTTCTTTTTCTCGTTCTTAAGTCCCACGAGTTCGAGCAGCTCCTCGCTCCTCGACCTGGTCCGGCTCCTGGAAAGCCCCGTTATCTCGCCGCAAAGGCACAGGTATTCCATCGGGGTCATGTACCCGTAGAACTCCGGGACATCGGGAAGAAAGCCTATGTGGCGGTTGGTTCTCGTTTCGCCGTAGGAAACCTTCTCCCCGCATACGGTTACGCTCCCGCTGTCGGGCTTGAGAAGCCCGAGGATAATCTTCATGGTCGTAGTCTTTCCCGCACCGTTCTGGCCGACGAAACCGAATATGGAGTTTTCGGGAACATCCATATCCAGCCCTTTAAGCACTTCCTTGCTCCCAAAGCGCTTGCAGAGCCCGTTAATCTCCAGGATGCCCATCTATTCCTCACTCCTGCCGAAAGCAAAGTATACAGCCGGACCTATAAACTGGATGAATAAGACAACCAGCGCCCACATCACCTTGTTTCCGAAACGGTACCTGGGATGGCGCAGCACATGGACAAGGGCGGTGATGCCAAGCGCAAGCTGCGCGATAACGAGCGGAACCAGGAAAGGTATGTATTCTTTCAGTAAGGACAGGTCCATGGTCGGCCCTCCTTTATCCGTTTTCGTTCTGAAAGCCCCGGTCAGGACAGATGTTTTTCAGTATTTCCACAACCCTCCCATACCGGGGGTCATCGGCAAGGGGCGCAAAAGCGGGATTGCTAACCACCTGTTCGACCAGGTTCCGGCGCACTATCTTTTCATTGCGCGGCATGGCGGGCCCCAGGTCGAATTCCTCGAACCAGTCTTCCAGCATGGTAAAATAATCGTCGCCCTTAAGCCGGAACGGATAGATATCCCCGGTGACAAGCTTTGCGTACTTTTCAAGGAGATCCAGGGCGGCCTCTTTGCTCCCCTGCGCGGCAAACCCCTGGGCGGCAATAATATAGAGCTTGATAAGCATGTATGGATGGAGTTTTTCCAGGTCAAAGGCCTCCCCGACCTTTTCGGCGCGCCTGTATGTACTGCCGAAGCTTTCGGGATCGTCCGAGCAGAACATGAGATAATCCGCCAGCATACCGAGTAGGGATACAAGATGCTGGTAGATGCCGGCCTGCAGTATTGACCTGGCTTCCCTTGTTTTTCCGACCATCTGGTAAGCTGACGCGAGCAGCGTCTCGGTGGAAATGTTCTTCCTGCTTGTTCCTTCCAGCAGGTCTATCACCTCGCCGGGGTTCCCCATCATCAGCGCGCAGATCGCCTCCAGGTTCAAGGCTTGCTGGACCAGCCGGGCGTCATCGCTTTCGGTCTTAACCCTGACAAAAAGCTCCCTGGCTTCCGCGACAACGGACATGGTTTTTTCCCTGTCGCCCGATTCCGTGCTGTGGTTTATAAGCAGGAGACCGATCTGGATCAAAAGCGGGAAGCATGAGTAATACTTTTTCGCAATCTCGCGGCAGGACGCGAGAACCTCGTCAAACGGCTTTTCCGCGAAATCCGCGGAAAGTTTCAGGTAAAGCTTTCGGATGTCCTCCCTGCTCATCTGGGGTTCATAGCCAATGAGCTCGTCGATTGTGATATTGAAAAGCGTTGCGAGCTGCGGAAGAAAAGTGATGTCGGGATAGCTCTGGCCGGTTTCCCATTTTGAAACCGATGCCTTGGACACGCCAATGAATTTTGCGAGGTCTTCCTGTGTCATCCCTTTTTCCCGGCGTTTTTTTACGATGGTCCTGGCGATGTTGATTTCCTTCATGCCCATCCCACCTCCAATGCTATTATACCGGCCTCGGGATGGGCCCACAATGGATTTGCGGTTAACTTCGGGCAACAAAATCAACCGCAGGGAAACTCATGGATAACAGCCCACGAAAAATGCAAAAAGGCGTGAAAGCATCCTTTCACGCCAAAACAGGACCGGGGAAGCTAAACAACCTGGAAGATATAGAATTTCAGATAGTCGGTCTCGGGGACATTCCATAGGATCGGGTGGTCCGGAGCCTGCTGCCTCGCCTCGATCTGCTTGAGTTCCACCCCTGCATCCCTTGCAGCGGATTTGAGCATCCTCATGAAAGCCTCTGCCGGCATAAAATGGCTGCATGAAGCGGTTGCCAGGTACCCGCCCCTCGGTAGCAGCTTCATGGCCCTGAAATTGATTTCCTTGTATCCGCGCTCCGCGCTGCCTGCCGTCTTCCTTGACTTTGCAAAGGCGGGCGGATCGAGGATGATAAAGTCATACGGGGTCTTTCCCTTTTCCGCAAGCCGGGGGAGAAGATCGAAAACATCGGCGGCAATGAACTCTATCCGGCCGGCAAGGCCGTTCCGTTCCGCGTTCGCCTTCGCCATTTCGATGGCCGAAGCGGAAACGTCGACGGCTGTTACGTGCTCCGCCCCGCCCGCCGCGGCGTTCAGGGCGAACGAACCGATATAGGTGAAGCAGTCCAGCACCCTTTTCCCCTTTGCAAGGCGCGCAACCGCAAGCCGGTTGTACTTCTGGTCCAGGAAAAAGCCTGTCTTCTGCCCGTTTTCAAAATCAACCCGGTATATGATCCCGTTCTCGCAGATCTCCGTTTCGGTCCTTTCCGGAAGAGGTTCTCCCGGGATCGGGTACCATCCCTTGTTCTGCTCCAGCCCTTCGAGGGAACGGATCGGGACGTCATTTCGCTCGTAAATTCCGGCGATGTTCTGCCCGTCTTCCCGCAATACCCGGACAATAGCCGGAAACAGTATATCCTTGATCCTCTCAATACCTACCGAAAGGGTCTGCGCCACGAGCACGTCGGAAAAACGGTCAACGGTCAGCCCCGGAAAGCCGTCGGCTTCGCCGAAGATCACCCTGCAGCAGGATATATCGTCCCGCATCACCGTTTTCCTGTATTCCCAGGCGTACTTCACGCGGCGTTTCCAGAACTCCGCGTCGAACCTGTCATTGGCGTTGCGGGAGAAGAGCCGGATCCTGATCTTGCTGTTAAGGCTCAAAAAACCGCTACCGAGATACTTCCCCTTTTCGCTCACCGCATCGACAACTGAGCCGTTTTCAATACCAGAAGGGCCATCCATCACTTCGTCTTCATAGATCCAGGGATGACCGCCTTCCACCCATTTTGTCCCTTTTGGTGTAATGATGAATCTTGGGTACTCCCTTTGAGCTTTCATAGCCATTGTTCCTTATCCGTGAACTGACAAACCTACCGGTCATGCCGCTTCGCCGGCACGTAATTGGTATGATACGGCATTGTGCAGGCATCCGGTACAGTGCTCCACAGGCATTACTGAAGCAATGAAATCAGTGTGGGGGCTATGTTGTCCAGGGGCATCTGCCTTTGAACCGCCCCGATATTATATGCCACCTTGGGCATGCCATAGACCACGCAGCTAGCCTCATCCTGCCCTATTGTTATAGCTCCGTGTTTCTTCATCTCAAGAAGGCCCTTGGCCCCGTCATAACCCATGCCTGTAAGGATTATCCCGATGGCGTTTTTCCCTGCCGCCCTGGCGACCGAATCAAACAATACATCCACAGACGGGCAGTGCCCGTTAACTTTTTCCCCTTTATAGCATTCAACCCTGTACCTGCCGCCTACCTTCCTTACACGCATATGCATATCCCCGGGAGCGATAAGGACCTTTCCCGGGTCGGCATAGTCCCCGCTCTGCGCCTCCTTTACTTCCAGGAGAGAAATTGCGTCAAGCCTTTGGGCAAACATGCGGGAAAACATGGCAGGAATATGCTGCACCACGACGATGCCAGGCATATTACGCGGCAAAGAGCTTATGATCTGGCTTATCGCCTCGATGCCTCCCGTTGACGCGCCGATGGCTATCAGCATGTCGGCGCTCGGGACCGCCGCGCGGCTTTCGTGTCCGGTCCTGGGCGCCGCGGTTTTCCTGTTTACAACCTTGGCCGTCGATGCGACCTTAATCTTGTAAATCAGTTCATATATAAAATTCTCCACGCTCTGCGCGGATTTTATGTTCGGCTTGACAATAAAATCGACAGCCCCTGCGTTCATCGCGTCGAATACCGCCCCGCTGATCGTGCTTATCACGATTACCGGTATCGGATACTGCGGGAGAAGCTGCCTTATGAACTCGATGCCATCCATCCTCGGCATCTGGATATCGCATGTCAGTACGTCCGGCCTGTGCTTAAGTATCTTGTCCCTTGCATCGTACGGATCTGTGGCGGTGTCCACAACCACCAAACCGTCATCAGTTGAGATCCCCCTCGTCAGCACCTCCCGGAAGAGAGCACTGTCGTCTATCACCAAGACCTTGATCTTTTTTTTATATTGCATTAGTTGTTATTCCTTTCTGTATACTGACGGCATGACATATTTAAACGGCGATTCTCCGCGGGAAAGGGACTCGGAATGCCCTATAAACAGGTAACCCCCGTGTTCCATCGCGTTGTAAAACTTGTTTACGAGTTCTGTTTTCGTTTCCCTGTCAAAATAGATCATGACATTTCTGCAGAATATTATATGGAACTTCTTTTTAAATGGGAAGACCTTGTCCATGAGGTTGAACTTCCTGAATATGATTTCTTTCTTGATCCTGTCCACAACCTCGTACCCGGAGTCGTTCCTGAGAAAGTAACTGAGTTGCCACTGGGCTGGCAGTTTCTTAACCGATTCGATGCTGTAAACTCCTTTAGCGGCATACTCCAGCACACTTGACGAGATGTCGGTCGCCAGTATTCTTGTGTCCCACAATGCTTTCTCCTTGCCGAAGAACTCGTCGAGAATAAACGCTATGGTATACGGTTCCTCACCGGTGGAGCATCCGGCGCTCCATATCCTCAGATCCTTGTTCCGGACAGTGCTTGCCAACTGCGGCAGAACCTTATCCCTGAGATAAAAAAAGTGAGCGGGTTCCCTCATGAAAAAGGTATGGTTGGTCGTGATCCTGTTTACAAGCGCGGCGACGGCCTCACCCGTTTTGTCGGACATCACTTGACTGAAGTATTCCGAGAAACTGCTGACCCCATTTTTCAGGAGCAGGCCGTGCAGCCTTCCTTCAACCATGGCGCGTTTTTCTTCTTTAAGGTTTATTCCATAGTTTGATTTAATATAGGCAGTCAATAGACGGAATTCCTGATTGGTCATTGAAAACAAGAACCTGCACCCACCTTTGCCGGGGGATGGATTTATGCCCATCCCCCATCTGCAAAGTCTCTTTCTCATTTATAAGAATTTATCAGATCAGTACTTTCCAAACTCACTGTCACTCAAAACTATGGCTTCCTTTGTTTTTACGCTCGTTTTCCTGGATGCAGCCCGTTTCTGTTCGGACTTCTTTTCGGACATCTTGTCCAACATCTTCAGCACTTCAGGATTGCCCTCATCAAAGGAACTACTGCCGGCATAACCCTTCTTGAGTCTGAACTTGCCCACCAGTTCCTTAAGCATCTCTGCCTGGCTTGCGAGTTCTTCGCTTGCAGCGGCACTTTCCTCTGATGTAGCTGAATTCTCCTGGACTACCTGGGATACCTGCATAATTCCCTGGTTGATTTGGGAAATCGCTGCTGACTGGTCATTCGACGCATTGCTTATATCCCTGACCAGGTCGGACACTACCTTGACCTCACCAACGATTTTCTCGAGGGCGGTAGCGGTTTCTTTCGCTATCCTGGTTCCCTCCTCGGACTTCTTAATGGAATCCTCGATCAGCGCCGTTGTCTCCTTTGCAGCGTTGGCAGACCGTCCTGCAAGGGTTCTGACTTCTTCGGCCACTACGGCGAAGCCTTTGCCATGCTGGCCTGCCCTTGCAGCTTCAACTGCAGCATTGAGCGCCAGTATATTGGTTTGGAATGCAATATCATCTATTACCTTGATTATCTTATTGATATTGCTGGATGATTCATTGATGGCATCCATTGCCTTCAGCATCTCTTTCATCTGCTCATTCCCGTTAACCGCGTAATTCTTTGCGTTTTCAGCCAGTTCATTAGCCCGGGTTGCATTATCAGCGTTCACTTTTGTCTGGGCAGATACCTCTTCAATAGAAGCGGTCAGTTCTTCTATCGAGCTTGCCTGTTCAGTGGCGCCCTGGGACAGTGCCATGCTGGAATCCGATATCTGTTTTGCCCCGGCCGATACCTGGTCCGCCGCAGCGATAATATTCGCTACCAGGTCATTCAGGTTCTGCACCATTTGATCCAGCTTTTTGCCGAGCAGATCCTTTTCGGACCGTATGGGAACATCAACAGAAAGGTCGCCGTCGGCTATGCGTTCAACAACCCTTACCTGGGCCTCGGTGTTCTTGATCAGGTTCCTGAATGATTCCGCAAGCTGGCCTGTCTCTTCCTTCGTATAAACATCGACATCGACGTCCACATCGCCCAGCGCAAGTTTGTCGGCTGCCGCAACCATCTTGGTTATGGGCTTGCTGATGGCGCGGGAAATGAAGATTCCCATTGCAATGGCTATGATTATACCAGTTATGATTATTATAATCATTAACATTTCTGCAGTGTTGGCCAATTCCGTATTGGTGTCGGCCCTTTCATCGGCGGTTCTCTGGTTGTATTCCACCAATGCGGCAAGTCTGTCACGGACCTGGTTCCCAAGGACATCGGATTCTTCCAGCAGGACTTCTTCGGCTTTATCATATTGCCCGTTTCTGATATGCTCTACGATATTCTACATATATGTCCTGTACTGCTGCCAGAGAGGCAGCAGCTCGTTGTACATTTTGCGATCTTCTTCTTGAATAATGCCCTCTTCATACTTTTCCAAATGCTCATCGATTGTGTTGATAAATGAGCTTATGTTGCTGACATAACTGTCAATCTGGCTTTCGTCACGCAGTAAAAGACACTCGGCTATGTTGTACTTCATTCTTTGGTAATACCTTCCGGCGTTCGCCGAGTAGTTGATCCCCATCGTATTCTCCTCGAAAAGGAGCGTATCGGCATCGTTGATCCTGTTAATGTTAATTAAGCCTACAATACCCACAATACATGCTATTGCAGCCATAAGCAGAAAGCTGACGATTAACTTTACAGATATCTTCATGTTGTAAAACCACTTCATATTAATCTAATCTCCTCCATGCTTTTTTGCACCTGTTATACGTTTGTACCTGTTACACTTTTTGTTTAAATCGTTCATTTTCTTATAATGTTTCAACCAGGCTCTCAAGTTCACCGGCTGTAAGAAGCTTCTCGCAGTCCAGCAACAGTTTTACTTCATTTCCTACTTTCCCTATGCTCCTTATGTACCTATTGCTGAAGCTTTCCGGAGGCTCAACGATATCTTCCTCCGGGATGGTGATTACTTCCGAAACCGTATCAACTATCAAGCCTATGGACAGATCCTTGATATCGATAACGATAACGCAAGTCCTGTCATTGTACTCTTTTGGCTCTTTCCTGAACCGGAGCCTCACATCAATCACGGGAATGATCTTTCCCCGCAGATTGATTATGCCTTTTACATATTCCGGAAGTTCAGGTATCACCGTGATCTTTTGGATTCCCACAATCTCGGTCACATACCTGACTTCAATTCCGTAACTTTCATCTCCGATTGAGAAGGTAAGATACCTGCCTTTCAGCGTATCTTCTTCCAACTCTGTTGCGTTTTCAATCAAGTCTGCCATTCAAACATCTCCTTTCTCTTTTTTTCTCCAACAGTTCTGATCTTCTATCAATTGATCAACCCCCCTATATCCAGAATCAGGCTGATGCTTCCATCACCCAGCAGTGTACAGCCTGCAATGCCTCTGGTTTTCTTGAAATCACGGATGTATTTTGGCAGCGTCTTGACTACGATCTGTTGCTGGCCCAGAAGTTCATCCGCAAAAATGCAAACCTTCCTTCCGTCATGCTCGACCATTACCATGATGCCCTCAGTAAACTCAGTTATATCGGTGGAAATCCTGAAGTACTGATGAAGCCTCAGAACCCGGTGGCATTCCCCCCTGACCATTATCATTTCGTTACCATCAGGATCGGTGAACGTATCCCCTGGTTCCGGCCTGAAGGATTCTTTTATGGAAATGGTGGGCATTGTGAACAAGGATTCTCCGACCTTTATATTCATCCCGTCGATTATGGCAAGTGTAAGAGGTATTTTCAGGGTTATCGAGGTACCTGCTCCATGGACGCTGTCCACAACCACTGAACCGCCTATGGCCTCGATATTCTTTGCTACAACATCCATTCCGACACCGCGGCCTGAATATTCGGTTATGTCATCCTTCGTTGAGAAACCTGGCTGCATTATCAGGTTGAACACTTCCCTGTCGGTCATCTCGGATTCGGGCTTGAAGATCATACCCTTTTCCCTCGCCTTTTTCAGGATCTTGTTTCTGTCAAGGCCTCTGCCGTCATCCCTTACGATAATAAGAACGTCGCTTCCCTCGCTCCTTGCTTCCAGCGTGATAGTCCCGCATTTATCCTTGCCGGCAGCCAGCCTTTCCTGCGCGGATTCAATCCCGTGGTCAAGGGCATTCCTGACGAGATGCATCAATGGGTCCGAGATATGTTCGATTATGTTCTTGTCAACCTCGGTTTCCTCGCCGATGATTACCAGCTCAGCTTCCTTTTCAAGCTTCTTGCACATGTCGCGCACAATTCGCTTCATCTTCTGGAAGGTCGCGGCCAGGGAAACCATCCTGATTGACATGACCATGTCCTGTATCTCCTTGGTAATCTTGTCAAGGCGCTGGGCGGCCTTCTGGAAGTTGTCCAGTTCCAGGCCGGCCAGATCAGGATTCTGGACAACCATTGCCTCGGCGATTACCATCTCTCCGACCAGGTCCATCAGCTTATCAAGCTTTGAGACGTCCACGCTTAAAATGTTCTGATGGCTCGAGGAAAACTGCGGTTCCTTTCCAGCAAGGCCCGCGGATTTCCTTGCGGTATTTGAAGATTCACCGGAACCTTTCTGCGGGGATTTTTTCCCGTTGACGTCCCGGTTGTTTTCCGCAGTATCCAGTTCGGTCAGTGACAGATCCTTGAGGAAAATGGTCTGTAAAAGGAACTCCTGTATCCTGGGGTGATCAAGTTCCGATTTGAAGAAGAGAGTAAATCCGTCCTTCTTTATTATCTCGCTGCTTTCATCCGAGGTCAGGTTTTCCGGTATATGGCTGATATCCGACGCGATATCCTTGAGTTGATGGACTACGGCATAAGCGCGGATATTCTCCATTTCGCAGCCGTCTTCAAACCGAAGGACAGCCTTGTATGAATGTCTGGGGGTATCATTATTGTTCGATGATTGGGATATATATACAGGAGCGGGCGAACCGACATCATTTGAAGCTGCAGGAGCAGTGATGCCAGGCGCCTCATAAGTATCAGTTGAATCCGCTGCGGATGAATTGGCAAAGGTCAAGTCATTGAGGTATTCATTAATAGTCCTGATCAGTTCCGAAGGGTCACCTTCAACATAATCACCGCTTCTTGCCTTGGCAATCTCCTGTTTTATGAAGTCTATGCCCTCAAAAACAAGGTCTGTAATATAAGAACTGCCCGCTCCCTGAAACCCTTCATTTCTAAGGTAATAGAAAAGGTCTTCCATGCGATGAGCCAAGTTGGAAACAGCATTGAACATCATCATCGCAGAAGATCCTTTGATAGTATGCATTATTCGGAATACTTCATCAATGGTCTCCCTCGTAAAGCCCTCAGTCTTCTCACTGTTGAGCATCAACTGCTCAAGCTGTTCCAGAAGTTGTTCGGTTTCAAAAATGTACATGTCAAGTAAAGGCTCATTTGTAAGGTCGCTCATATGTCAGGCTCCTATACTGTTGCTCATATTGTAAGCAAGCTGTACTTCAAACTGTATTAACTAACCGGTTGTTTAAAACCGCTATTTAAAATTAACTGCCGGCCGTTTATATTGCCATCAGTTTTTCAACCATCTGAATAAGCTTTTCATCCGAGAAAGGTTTAACGATAAAGGTGCTAGCGCCGAACAGTACCGCTTCCTTCACAATCTGTTCTTGGCCCATTGCCGAAACCATAATCACTTTTGCGCCCTTATCCAGTTTCTTAATCTCCTGCAGAGCTTCGATACCGCTCATTACCGGCATTGTGATGTCCAGTGTAACCAGATCAGGTTTGAGTTGCTTGTACAGCAAAACCCCTTCCATACCATTTTCGGCAACTCCGGCATCTTGATCTTCATCCTCATAAAAGCTGCGTCGTCAACAATTAGAACCCTGGCTTTCAATTTGCACCACACTCTTTCCAATTCTATTATTGTCAAATTTCAAACAACTACAATATACCAACCAGCTAAATGCTTAAACATATTCAAATAAATATTCTAGTATACCAACATAATTTTCCTTTATGGGCAACTACAACCTGCATGCCATGCAAGTTTACAGGGCACATAACAAAAAGGACCAGGGACCGCGCTCCGTTTCGCATCGCAATCCCTGGTCCATCAGTACCTCTTAATTATCCTTCAGATTTTCTCCACTGGTATCCAAATCTCGCAGTAGTATTCGTCCGGGTTCTCCGTGGGCGGGGTATACCATCGATTGCCGGTACCGAAACCATGGACCACACATGCCTATTCCGAGTTTATATATCGATCATAGCTTATATTAATACTTGTTTGCTTAAAACTGCTGTTTGGTATTAAAAATACCGGCCTATGCCAGGGCCGGTGTCAGCCGGACGCAGTTTTATCAATGCTTTATGCTCCGCATCTCAATTGCTCTTATATCGGGACAGGAACTGCTTTGTCCTCTCTTCCCTGGGATTGCCGAATACATCTTCGGGAGTACCCTGTTCGATGATCGCGCCGTCATCCATGAATATGACACGGTCTGAAACATCCCGGGCAAAGTCCATTTCATGGGTAACGATGATCATGGTGGTTTTTCTCTCTGCCAGGCTTTTTATCACCTTCAGCACCTCGCCGGTGAGTTCAGGGTCCAAGGCGGAAGTAGGTTCATCAAAGCACAGGATGTCCGGCTCCAGGGCAAGAGCCCGGGCTATGGCCACCCGCTGCTGCTGTCCGCCCGATATCATATGTGGGTAATAGTCAAGCTTATCCAGGAGTCCTACCTGGGAAAGAAGATTTTTTGCCTTTTCCTGGATCTCTTCCAGTATGGCCTTTTTGTTTTGGTTATAATCCGGTCGTTCCTTGGCCAGGAGTTCCAGTGCCAGGGTCACGTTTTTCAAAACCGTGTACTGGGGAAACAGGTTAAAGTTTTGAAAAACCAGGCCGAAATGCAGGCGCTTTCTGCGCACTTCGCTTTCCCGCTGGGTGGCGGGATCCGCTGCGTCAAATATAACCTCGCCATTGACTAGTATTCTTCCCCTGTCAGGCTTCTCCAGGAAGTTAAGACAACGAAGCAGCGTGGTTTTCCCGCTGCCGGAAGAACCTATTATGGCGAGCGTTTCTCCCTTTTCCAGGGAAAAATCGATTTTTTTCAGGACCTGGAGTGTCCCGAAACGTTTCTCAATATCTCTTACTTCCAGTATTGGCAATACAATCCCATCCTTCTATGTACGGAAATAGCCCAGCTTTTTCTCGCACCAGTCCAGCAGCAGTGTCAGCGCACCCACAAAGGCCAGGAAATAAAGGCCTGTTGCGAACAGAGGCCAGATAAGCCCTTTGCTGCTGTATTCACCGGCCATCATGATAATCTCTTTGTTCGCGATGATACGGGCAAGGGCCGTATCCTTCACCAGTGTGATCACTTCGTTCCCAACCGGAGGCAGGATGCGCTTTACCACCTGGAGCAGGATTACATGGAAGAAAACCTGTTTCTTGGTCATGCCCAGGACCTGGCCTGCTTCATACTGGCCTTTCGGTATGCTTTCAATACCGCCGCGGAAAATCTCTGAAAAGTAACATGCATAGTTGATGACAAAGGCAACCGTTGCGGCGACAAAGCGGCCGGAATTGCCGCTTGGCCAGTTAAAAGCCATGTTCATAAGGCCCGGTCCGAAATAGATGACGATAAGCTGCAGCATCAGCGGCGTTCCGCGGATTATCCAAACGAACGTCCGCACCAGCCACCGAAGCGGATCGAAGCGGCTCATGGACCCGAAAGCGATCACGAGCCCCAAGGGCAGCGAAAAAACAAGGGTTAATGCAAAGAGTCTGCAGTTGAGCAGGAAGCTCTCCGACAGGCGGCTTATAATCACAGCAAAATTATCCATAGCTGTCCAACCTCGGAATACAAACGACGGAACAGGGGAAATTCCCCTGCCCCAGTTATGTACAGTAATAATTACTCAGCATCAGCCAGGTCTAGACCGTACTTTTCAGCCAGGGCGGCCATGGTGCCGTCAGCCAGGAGTTGGTCGAAAATCTTGTTCACTTCGGCACAGATATCGGAACCCTTCCTGAAGGCAACGCCATAATCTTCCTCGTTCAGGTAATCCACGATCACGATATCTTCATAACTGGTGCCTTCGCCGGTCATGGTTTTTGCCAGTGTCAGGTCCAGCACAGCCGCGTCGGCGGTCCCTGCTTTCAATTCCATCAGGCACTCTGTCTGCAGGTTCTTGGGAACAAAGCTCGCCTGCTTGAGATTTTCATCGGCCAAAATGGTCTTTTCGCCTGCGGAGCCCTGTTCGGCCACTACTGTTTTGCCTATCAGGGATGCAGTGCCGTTATATTCGGCGCCTTTCTTCATCAGGACAACCTGGGCGTTCTTAACATATGGCCTGGTGATTTCCATTGTCTGCTTCCGCTCTTCGTCTATTGTCAGGCCGTTCCAGATGCAGTCTATGGACTTGGCGTTCAGTTCCACTTCCTTGGTATTCCAGTCGATCTCCACAAACTTGGGTTCAACGCCGAGCTTCTCACATACAATGATCGCCAGTTCGGTGTCAAAACCAGTAAAATTACCGTTTTCATCAGTATAGTTCATTGGTTCATACACGGTGTAACCGATTATCAGGCTGCCTTTTTTCTTGACATACTGCAGATCGCTGTTCCCGGACTGGCCGCAAGCTGCCAGGGAAAGGATTAGGGATAATGCTAACAACAGCAACAGAAACTTTTTCATGGTCAATTCCTCCATCTTTGCCCCTCAGTCTTATCAAGCGCTTTTTCATTATATCACTTCATCTCGATAAAGAAAAGGCAGGAAATTCATGCTATCAAAAAGAGCCGTACCGAGTTTTGTATAGGGACGCTCCCCGGCTAAGAAATATGATCACTTTGGGGATGTATTAGAAACCAGGAGAATCTACTCCAGCTCGATCGCTCCCGTATAAAGCTGATAATACCTTCCGCCCAGGGCAAGGAGCTCTTCATGGGTTCCCTGCTCTATGATTTCTCCATGCTCCAGCACTATTATCAGGTCGGCGTTGCGCACGGTGGAAAGCCTGTGGGCGATGACGAAGGTCGTCCTGTTCTTCATGATCTGGTCCATACCCTGCTGTATATATTTTTCGGTTCTCGTGTCCACCGAGCTTGTAGCCTCGTCGAGTATCAGTATGGGGGCTTTTGAAATGGCCGCCCGGGCGATATTGAGAAGCTGGCGCTCGCCCTGGCTAAGGTTTGAACCGTCGCTGTCCAGCACCGTGTCATATCCGTATGGCAGCCTCTCGATAAATGAATGGGCGCACGCCATTTTAGCGGCAGCCACGACTTCCTCGTCGGTGGCGTCGAGCCGTCCATACCGGATATTCTCCCTGACCGTGCCCGAGAATAAATGGGTGTCCTGGAGCACCATCGCAATATTGCTTCTCAATGAATCCTTCCTGATTTTCTTGATATTGATGCCGTCAATCAGGATTTCACCCTTTTCAATCTCGTAAAACCTGTTGATCAGGTTTGTAATGGTGGTTTTCCCAGCGCCTGTGGACCCGACAAAAGCAATTTTCTGGCCGGGCTTAGCCGTGACATTTATGTTTTTCAATACAACCTGGCCGGGAATATAGCCAAAGGTCACGTTCTTCAGTTCAACTTTGCCTTTTACCACCTTTGCCCCTTTGGTCCTGTTCGCTTCAGAGCATATCTCAACCGCGTCCTCAGGATCCTTTGTTTCAGGCGTTTCATCCAGCACCTCCAATACTCTTTCCGCGCCCGCCAATGCCGCGAAGATGACGTTCATCTGCATGGACAATTCGCTTATAGGCCTCGAGAACTGTCTTGCATAGTCGGTAAAAACAGTCAGGCCGCCCAAGTCGAAATTGGCTGTGAGGCAAAGGATGCCGCCGACCGTTGCGGGAATCGCATAGCTTATCTGGCTCAGTTTGCCCATAACAGGCCCCATAATGCCGCCGAAGAATTGCGCCTTAATCTGCTTTTCACGCAGGTTATCGCTTAAGAAAGCGAATTCCTCCAGCGCTGTTTCTTCGTGGCAGAACGCCTTTATGACCTTCTGGCCTGTAATGGATTCCTCAATATATCCGTTGACCGCGCCGAGCGCCTGCTGCTGGCCGAGGAAATACTTTCTGCTCCTCTTTCCTATCGCGCTTCCCGCATAGACCAGCAAAGGCGTTGTCGCAATTGTGACCAGTGCCAGTATCCAATTGGTTACAAACATCATCACCACGGTTCCAACCAGGGCAAGAATGCCTGAAAAGATATGCACCATGGTATGGCTGAGCATCTCGCCGACCGAATCAAGGTCATTGGTAAAACGGCTCATGATATCGCCGTGGGGGTGCGTATCATGGTATTTCAAGGGTAGCTTCTGGACCTTGCCGAACAGATCTTCCCGTATCTTGACCAGGGAGTTCTGGGAGACCCCTACCATGATTTTTTGCTGCAGGTAGGTGCATATGACCCCTACAAGATAGATGCCTGCCATAACAAGAAGGCCTGTGGCAAGTCTTCTTATTTTTTCTTCCGCGGTAAACTCCGCCGATACAAGATTATTAACTACAGGCCTCAGAACATAGCTTCCGGCCAGGACCGCCAGGTTGCTTACCAGCACGCAGACAAGCGCAAACAGGATTTTGGCCTTATCCTTTCCGACATATGCAAGAAGCCTTCTGATCGTGGCCGATACGTTTTTTGGTTTTCCGAAACTTGTAAGACCCCGCATTGGTCCAGGACCGCCGAAGCCGCCGGGTCTTCTTCCTCCCGGACCGCCAATTCTCATACCACCGGGGCCGCCTGGTTTTATAGCCCCTGGAACAGCATTGGTATTTATCGTATTAAGTCCGTATCTACGCAATAACGATTCTTTTTTCTCTTCGCTGATCCTGCTCATGATGCCGCCACCTTTCCGTCGGTCTGGGAGTAGTAGATCTCAGAATAGGCCATGCAGCTTTGCATCAGCTCCTCATGAGTGCCAATTCCGACAATCCTGCCGTCGTCAAGGACGATAATCCTGTCCGCGTCGATTACCGAGGAGATCCTTTGGGCGATGATGATCTTCGTTGTCCCCTCGAGCTCGTTTCTGAAGCTTTCCCTTATCCTTGCCTCCGTTGCGGTATCAACGGCGCTGGTGCTGTCATCAAGGATCAGGATCTTCGGCTTTTTCAGAAGCGCCCTTGCAATGCAAAGCCTTTGCTTTTGCCCGCCGGAAACGTTGACGCCGCCCTGACCGAGCATGGTATCATACCCGTCGGGGAACGAACTTATAAACCCATGGGCCTGCGCGCTTTCCGCCCATCGCCGTACCTCGTCGTCACTTGCATTTTCGTCGCCCCATTTCAGGTTTTCCCTGATGGTGCCGGAAAACAGGACATTCTTTTGGAGTACAATACCGACCCCGCTGCGAAGGTTCTCCAATGAATAGTCCTTGACATTCACACCGTCAACCAGCACTTCTCCCCGATCCGCGTCATACAGCCTTGGAATAAGCTGCACAAGGCTTGATTTGCCGCTTCCGGTGGAGCCGATGATGCCGACCGTCTCTCCCGGGTTTATCACAAGATTGATGTCCTCCAGGACCCACTTTTCATTGTTCTTGTAGTATTTGAAATAAACTCCCTTGAACTCGATCCGGCCGTATCGGACCACGGCATCCTTATGGGAAGCATTCTCGTCGGTCAGGTCAATTTCGGTATCGAGGACTTCCCTGATGCGCCTCTCCGAGGCAAGCGTCCTGGAACCGTTCAGTATAATGAAGGAAACAAACATGAGCGACATGAGGATCTGTATTATATAATTCACAAAGGCGGTAAGGATGCCGGGAGTCATGCTGCCCGCGATAACCTGGTTTCCTCCAAACCACACCACGGCAAGGGTGGTGATGTTGGTCGCCATGATTATAGCGGGAAAAGAGAGGATAACTACATTCATCGCCCTGATCGTGCTGTCCTTGAGTTCCATGTTCGCTTTTCTGAATTTGTCCTCCTCGTGCCGCTCCCTTACGAATGATTTTACAACCCTGATATTGGTCAGGTTTTCCTGGGTAGTCACATTCAGAGCGTCCAGCTTCTTCTGCATGTCCGTGAACCGGGGAAAGCCGGTTTTTATTATGAGGTAGATGGCGACCCCAAGCAGGGGCATGACGCACAGGATTACCAACGCAAGTTTTGTATTAAGCGCAAAGGCCATTATCAGCGCCCCTATGAGCATGCCGGGCGCCCTCAAGCCCATTCTCAGAAGCATCTGTATCATGTTCTGGATCTGGGTGATGTCATTGGTTAAGCGGGTAATCAGGGAACCGGTGTTGAATTGGTCTATATTTGCAAAGGAAAACCTCTGGATCTGGCCAAACAGGTCTTTTCTCAGGTCGTTGGCGAATCCCGAGGATGCCTTTATGGCAAACCAGGCTCCTCCTACGCCGCCCGCCATCATAATCAGCGCCGTGAGTATCATGGCTGCGCCCATTGCTATGATATAGAGAACGCCCCTGCCTTCGAGCACGCCTTTGTCAATGATTTTGCTCAGCAGCAAAGGAAAAACCACTTCGCCGATGGTCTCGACGATCATGAAAATGGGCCCGATTATAAATGCAGACAGATATGGTTTCACATATTTCCAGTACCGTTTCATAGTATTAGTCCTTTCCTTTTCTCGCCCTTATTTCATCTTCCATCCTGGCCAGGTTCGCGTTAAGCTTTTTAATCAAAACCAGCAGGGCGGATTTTTCTTCCCCGGTAAATCCTTCAAATACTTTCCGATTTGCTGATTCGAAAATCTTCCTGCTTTTTTCAACAATATTGTTTCCTTTCTCCGTAATCGCAATCTTGTTAAGGCGGTTATCCCCTTCATCGGTTTCCCTTTTGATGTATCCTCCCTTTTCAAGTTTTTTCAGCGATACCGCCACCGTGGCCGCGGATACATCCATTGTACGCGCAATATCCTTCTGCGAAACGTGCGGGTTGCGGAAGATCTCCATCAGCAGGCGGTGCTGAAACTGGTAAACCCCGGTTTCATCCAGGTAGTTCTGCATGATTCTTTTATGCTTTACCGCAAAGGTAATCAGTTGATGAAGAATCTCCTTATTACTGCCTTTATCCGTCTCTTTTTCCATGGCATTCCCACCGCCTTACAGCAAGGGTATTGTTAGCCTGCTAACGATTATGAGCATGATAATTAGCTAGCTAACATTTTCCCATTATAGCACCCGTATTTTGTTGATGTCAATTATGGTTTATACGAGATATGAAGCCATAGCAACCTTACATTTTTTAGAATTGCCACACGCCATAATGCAACATTATTCTTCATATCTATTGAATTTATCCGGAAAAAACCATATTATTTATATAAGAATAATCGAATGAGGGGTGCGCTATATGGCAATAGAATGGACTCCTAAACTGTCGGTTGGTGTTGAATATATTGATAACCAGCACAAAATATGGTTTGAAAAGGCCAATGCGCTTTTTGAAGCCGGAAGAGAAAAGAAGGCCAAGGAATACATCAAGACCATGCTGGATTTCCTGGATGAGTACACAAAACAGCACTTCAGGGATGAGGAAGCCTATATGCAGCAAATAAACTACCCCGGGCTTGACGCCCAAAAGCGTGCTCATACAAGCTTTGTAAGCGAACTGGCCAAACTGAAAAGCGAGTATGAAAAATCCGGCGGCAATATCCTTGTTATTATAAACGCCAACAGGATGGTTATAGACTGGCTTACGAACCACATAACAAGCATGGACAAGAGAATAGGCGAATACGTGAGATCGCAGGGCGATTAAAGCCGAAAACAACGCCACCCCGAAGGGTGGCGTTGTTCATGATCGGAAGTCAGGCCATGGTATTGCCGGCCCTGTCAATATGTGCCCGGCAACCGGCTAGGGTGCCTCTCCCGATTGCTAAACCGCTTCCTGGTACTTGCATTTCCTGATGATTCCCCCGAAGACCAGGCATACGGTCATCCCCAGTACGCCAAGAAGGAAGATCACCATTCCGGCCCCGGAGCCCTTTCCCAAACCGAACATGGCCGCAAATATGCTTTCAGCGTTTCCCTTTCGCTGTCGGCAGATGGTTTTATTCGTGGAATACGCACAAACAGCAGCAATGTTGAAAAAGCAAACAAAAAAGTGCATAAATCCACTATTATAACGGTAACCATTCCGTCCAGAGAATAGAGTGATGTGGCGAGGATTGGATGCAGAATGTCGACCAGCGATCTGGAAAAGGACCTGAGCCTGCCCGTCTTCTGGTAATGCTTCCTTGGAAGATTCCTGCTTTAAACTGTTTTATGGCATAAGCACAATCACACCATGGGTAATTTCGTCGCCGTCGGAGGGGATTGGAAAAATCACGGCCCTGCTGTAACTGCCGGACGCGGAAGCGCTTCGTTTTGAAACTCCCTGAAACATGGAGAAGGGTTTCTCCAAACCTTCCAGGTAGAAAGTGTCCCCTGAAAAGACCCGCGTTATCGCCTCAATCAACTGGGCATCATCAATCTTGTACTTGAGAATACGGTCGATTTTCTTTTCCGGGTTCTCTGCCAAAGCTTTCACCGTTTCCTCAAAAGCCTTGTTAACCAGGGTCAGCGTATACTGTGGCGAAAATATGGCGACAGGATAAGGGAACGAATTGATTATCTGTGAAAACAAACCATCATTGGACAGAAGCAATGATAGTTCTTAATCATTTCGCCATGTACCCTTATTCTTTCCTCCAGCATCCTTTGTACTCCGGCCATTTCCTCGAGCAATTGTTCTTTTGTCTTTGCACGCATAGGAATACACCCCTCCGTCCTGGACCGCGCCATAAAGACCGCTGTTTATATTGTAGCGGCAGGTCCGGCTTTGGGGATATAATTGATATGATTATAATTAGTACAGAAATTGTTATTATTGAAAAAAAAGATGAGATAATTCCCTGTTATTATCCTCTGCACTCTATAGCTGGTTCTGCAGGGACATTTTCCGGTACTCGGACGGGGAAACTCCGACCTTTTTCCTGAAGAGTTTTGTCGAATAGCCGTTATAATCCATATTGCAGGCGGCAAAGGCCTGTGCTATGGAAAGGTCTGTATTCAGCAGTATCTCCTTCAGCTTGCTTATCTTGTAATTGATGTAATACTCGTGCAGAGTTAGGCCGGTATGTTTCTTGAACAGCTTTATGAACTGCGCCTTGCTCAGGCATGCCGCTTTGGCCGTCGCAGCAAGATCAAACGGCTCCCGCCAATGGTCCTTTATGTATTGCTTGCCCAGTGAAATTTCTTCTTTACCCTTGTATATCTTTTTGAAAATAAAAATCGCGGCGAAATACTCCATTTTCCCATCGGTGTTTACCAGAGGAAAACATGTGATATCCGAGCTGATGGTCTCTATATCCCTGTCCGTCACGTTGAAATAGCGTACCAGGTCCTGGTAGGGAGCGTTAAAATCGGTGAGGTGCACGGTCCTGCCTGCCAATACCTCCCTGAGCTGATCCATAAATCCGAGTTTCCGCACGACGGGATCACGGAAGCAATTGTATTTGCCTACATGGGATTCTACGCTTCTGATGCCTATCATATCCAGGGCAGCCTTGTTGATCATTACCGCCGTCCCGTCAAGGGAAAAAATCTGGATAGGATAAGGAAAGAATTCAACCACCTTGGCGAGCATTTCCTTTTCCTCTAATAGCGACTGGAGGGTTTCGGCCAGGTTTTTTTGCGCATTTTCAATGCTGTCGTTCATGGATCAGGTCCCGTCCCCTTTTATCTGATACTTTCGATATTCGGATGGAGAAACACCGGTCTTCTCCTTGAATATCCTGGCGGAATAACCGTTGTAATCCATATTGCAGGCGGCAAAGGCCTGGGCTATGGACAGGTTGGTATCCAGCAGCTTCTCCTTGACCTTGTTTATTTTATAATTCGTATAATACTCATGGGGCGTAATGCCCGTATGCTTCTTGAACAGCTTGGCGAAATGGGCCTTGCTCAGGCATGCCGCTTTTGCCGCGGCATCCAGGCTGAATTTTTCGTTCCAGTGGCTTTCTATGTACTCCTTCGCCCTTTCAATCTCATTCCTGCCCCGATAGATCCTCTTGTTGATAAAAAACGCGACAACATACATCACTTCATTGTTGTCATTCAAAATGGGAAAAAGCGTGATATCCTGGTAAACGGCCTCAACATCGAAATCCTGTACACCGTAGCGCTGGGCGATTTCCTCCAGTGGTACCCTGATGTCATTGAAAAATACTGTTTCGCCCTGGAATGCCCGCTTCACCGCGGCAATATGGCCGGTCTTTATAACCGCAGGATCCTTGAATATGTTATATTTTCCGATAACCTTGTCAGGATCGTCGATACGGCTCATAGCCAGCATATATTTATTAACAAACACAGTTGTCCCATCCGGAGCGTAAATCTCGATCGGGTAAGGGAAGCACTCGATTACCTTGGCAAGCAGTTCTTCATTATCAGAGAACGCTTTAAACGAAACGATCAAACCATCCTGTTTATTCTCAAGATTTTCTTCCATCCATATCACCTTATGATACCAGCCCGTCTCCGGGTTCCGCATCCTTGGTGATCAGCCGCATATCGTTTTTTTCCCGTTCTTTCCGCACATTCCTCATGCTTGCCTTACACGCCGGTCTTGCAGTTCCCTTTCCGGTCGGCTGCTTTGTTGATTGTCAAAATATGGAACCAACAGGTTTCTTTATAGAAATATTGTATAAGAATACATGAATAAAGGCAATGGCTTTGGAATAAGCTGATATGATTATAGAGAAAAATATGCGAAATAAACTATTAAATAACTGGTTAGTTGACAATTCGGCGCGATTGTGTTAAAATTTTCTATGCATAAGGGAGTAGTTCGCACCTTCGGCGCGCTCCGGGTCAACATCATGGCGGTTATCGCACCGTCTGGTCCGGAGAACTCCGCTTCGCCCGAGCGGAAAGGAACGAGACTTATGCGCGGCAGCAACGCGCAGGGTCTCTTTTTTGTTAGCACCGCGTGACTGCCTGAAAGCTCATTTTATGAAAGGAGAAACTGCCTTGAAACACTATTTCATGCCAAAGGATGACGTGCTCAGGGAAGTTGGCAGCAGCACAGGCGGGCTTACTTCCTCCGAAGCAGCGCAAAGGCTTGGCAAATTCGGACCCAACCGTCTTAAGGAAGGCAGGAGGACGACCATATTCCAGCGAATCCTCGCCCAGTTATCGGATCCGATGGTACTTGTCCTGATCGCGGCGGCAGTTGTCTCGGGCATTACGGCCAGGCTTTCCGGTGAGCCCTTATCGGATGTTTTCATTATTCTCTTTGTCGTGGCTCTCAACACCACGCTCGGCGTAATCCAGGAGAGCAAGGCCGAAGCGGCAATCGAAGCCCTCAAGAAGATGGCGGCGGCAACTTCCAGGGTGTTGCGCGACGGGCACATTGTTCATATCAACAGCGAGGAGCTTGTAGTCGGCGATGTCGTGCTCCTTGAAGCCGGCGACGCGGTCCCGGCAGATGGACGTATCATAAACTGCGCCAGTCTTAAAGTCGAGGAAGCGGCGCTGACCGGGGAGTCGGCGCCTGTGGAAAAAACCGATGCCGTGCTCGACGCCAGGGAAGGCGACATTCCGCTGGGCGACAGGGTAAACATGGTTTACATGGGCAGCTCCGTCGTATACGGCCGCGCAGCGGTGGTGGTCACTGCAACCGGCATGAACACGGAAATGGGAAAGATAGCCGACGCGATCACCACTGCGCAGGAGGGCGAAACTCCCCTGCAGAAGAAGCTTGCACAGCTCAGCCGTATACTTACGGCGCTTGTGCTCGGCATCTGCGTTGTAATATTCGGTGTCAGCCTGCTTCGCCATTTCCTTTCTTCCCCGGTCCCCGGCTCCGGCCTTGCAGATACGCTGCTTAGCTCGTTCATGCTTGCGGTGAGCCTTGCGGTCGCGGCTATACCCGAGGGCCTGGTAGCCGTTGTTACCATCGTTCTCTCGATTGGCGTTACGAAAATGTCAAAGCGTAATGCTATAATCCGTAAGCTGACGGCAGTGGAAACGCTCGGCTGCACCCAGGTAATATGTTCCGACAAGACGGGAACGCTCACCCAGAACAGGATGACCGTTGTCGAGCATTCAGGCGATGATGAAAGGCTGCTCGCGACATCGTTGGCGTTGTGCTCCGATGCCGAACTGAATGAAGACGGGCAGGCCGAGGGCGACCCGACACAGGCCGCCGTCGTCGACTATGCAAACAGGATCGGGCTGCCCAAGTACGAGTTGACGAAGAAATACCCCCGTGTTGCCGAGATCCCCTTCGACTCGGAGCGCAAACTCATGACCACCCTGCACGAAAAACCCGGCGGCGGATTTATCCAGCATACCACGGGCGCTCCCGACGTTGTGATATCAAGATGTACGGCATATCTTGAAAATGGCAGGATCCTCCCCTTAACGGAAGAAAAACGGCAATTCTTCATAGCCGAGAACAAACGGCTTGCCGGAAAGGCGCTGCGTGTCCTCGCCGCCGGATACCGCGACTGGGATAACCAGCCTGAAACGCTTTCCCCCGAGGATGAGAATAACCTTGTATTCCTGGGTCTTGTCGGGATGATGGATCCTGTGCGGGAGGAAGTGCCCGATGCGATAGAGCGGTGCCGTACCGCAGGCATACGGCCTGTCATGATAACAGGCGATCACATAGACACGGCGGCTGCCATAGCCCTGCAGCTCGGAATAATCACCGACCGCTCCCAGGCTATCACCGGGGCCATGCTGGACGAGATTAGCGACGAGGATTTCATAAACAGTGTTGAGCGCTACGGCGTCTATGCCCGGGTCAAGCCCGAGCATAAGTCGAGGATCGTAAACGCGTGGAAAAGCCGCGGGTATGTCACTGCCATGACAGGCGACGGGGTGAACGACGCTCCTTCCGTCAAGAATGCCGACATAGGCATAGGCATGGGAATCACCGGCACCGATGTTACCAAGAACGTAGCCGACATGATCCTTGCCGATGACAACTTCGCCACCATCGTTGCCGCGGTGGAAGAAGGGCGCCGCATTTATGACAACATACGAAAATCGATCCAGTTCCTTCTCTCCTCAAACCTTTCGGAGGTTATCAGCATATTCGCTGCCACCATACTTGGGTTTGCGATACTAAGGCCGGCACATATACTTTTCATCAACCTGATTACCGACTCGTTCCCGGCACTTGCCCTCGGCATCGAAAAGGGGGAGGCCGACATCATGCGGCGAAAGCCGCGCGATCCTAAGGAGAGCATTTTCTCGGGCGGCGTCGGGTTCAATATTTTCTACCAGGGCCTGATGGTCGCCATACTTACCCTTGCCGCCTACTTTATCGGCGAGCGGATCGAGAGCGGAGCATGGAGGATTGCAGGCAGCGATCACGGCATGACCATGGCGTTTCTTACCATGTCCATGGCTGAGATCTTCCACTCGTACAACATGCGCTCGCAGTACAGGTCGATTTTCCGCATCGGGAACCATAACCTGTACCTCTTCGGTTCGATGCTCCTATCATTAATCCTTACGGCAGCCGTCATATATGTGCCGTTCTTGCGCGATGCCTTCGGCTTTACCTCTATCGGCTTCTCGGAGTACATGGTTGCCATCGCTCTCTCTGTCCTGGTAATCCCCATCGTGGAGCTGGTAAAACTGTTTCAGAGAAAGGCCAAAAAGGCCTGATACATTTATGATTCCGGAAGAGACCGCTTTTTACTGCAATATTAAACCGCTTCCCAGGCCGGGTCAGGCGGTTTTTTATCCTGTTCCCTGAACGCCTTACAAGATAATTTATTCTCATCTCTGCCCACCCGGTTCATCCAATGATATGAAATTATCCCGCCGCCTTATGATATACTTATAGGTAAACCGTAACGTATGACAGGCATTACTGCTAAATGTATATCCTTGCGGAAAGAAGTGAAGAAAATGAGTTACGCTATTGACGCAGATACGATGAAATTCCTCAAGAAAGCCCAGAAAAACGAGATCACCGAGCACCATATATATCTGAAATTATCTTCATTGAAAAAGAACAGGCAAAACAGCGAAATCCTCAGGCAAATCGCGCGGGATGAACTCCAGCACCATAACGCGCTTCGAAGGTTTACGGGGACGGATCAAAAGCCGAACACCCTGAAAGTACGCTTTTATACCCTTATATCGATCATATTCGGCATTACGTTCGGCATAAAGCTCATGGAACGCGGGGAAAGGGATTCGGAAAAACTCTACGCGGAGCTCGGCGAAAAGATTGAGGAATTCAAAAGGATAGCAAATGACGAGGACAGGCATGAAAAGGAACTGATCGAAATAATCGAGGAGGAAAGGCTCCAGTTTGTAGGCTCCATGGTTCTCGGGCTGAATGACGCCCTCGTGGAACTGACGGGTACGCTGGCCGGCCTTACCTTCGCATTGAAGAACACGCGGCTCATAGCGCTTTCGGGCTTAATTACAGGGATAGCGGCTTCGCTATCGATGTCCGCGTCGGAATACCTTTCAGCCAGGACCGAGAAGGACAGCAGCCATGCCTTGAAATCGGCGTTCTATACAGGGGCGGCTTACGTCATCACCGTGGCGTTCCTGGTGCTGCCTTACCTTCTACTGGCCAATTACGTGTTAAGCCTGCTGGCTACGATTGCCGCGGCCATAATCATAATACTCGTTTTCAATTTCTATGTTTCGGTGGCCAAGGATCTTCCGTTCAAACGCAGGTTCCTTGAAATGGCCGCCATAAGCCTGGGAGTCGCGGTCGTTTCCTTTGCGATCGGGTATCTTGTCAGGCTGTTCCTCGGGGTGGATGTATAAAGCATCTTACAAATTCACAACCATGCCGTCATATGCAAATTTCAGGTTGGCATATTGTTTCTCAATCTCCAGGTAATCGGAGTAAGACTTGCCCCAGTCTTCTTCTATGTGCGTGATGATGGTGTTTTTGGCCCCGATGGACTTGATGATTTCCTGTACGCCGGCCATGCTGTGCAGTTCCCTGCCCAGGGGATTGCTGTCGGTGTTCGCGGAATTAACGCCACGGGGACTGTTCCCCTGGCTTTAAAACAGGCGGATACTGTCAAGCTTTCCTGCGTTTCTTACAAGCCGCTCCCTTGAGAAAGGCCTGCCATGGGAAGGGTACACTTTCTCAAAGTCAAGGCTAGCCATTTTGTTCCATGATACCTTGTACTCATCCAGGTCCTCTATCCAGATAATAACATTATTCCTGCCGGGAAATCCATTCATTGCCGCATCCCCGCAAAAAAGCGCCTTATTGTCGAACAATAAGCCGATGGAATCCTTCGTATGCCCGGGAAGGTCAATAATCTTCGCCGAAAGAATTTTCTCCAGTTCCTGCCGGGTTTCGTCGGTTACCGGGATATAGCGGTCGGGAGCGTCCACCGGCTGAAAGAGATGGTCTCCGTTGCCGAATAATCTCATCATATGCCAGAAAACCCGTGCCAGCCTGCTGCTGCAGCCGCCCCTGGAGGAGTTTTTCCCAGCCTTCAGCCTTTCGATAGCCTCGGTGTGAAGGATGACCTTCGCATTGGTCTTCTCAAGCAACTCACCCAGCAAGCCTACATGGTCGTCATGGACATGGGTTATAAACACGTATTCGATGTCCTCCAGGGCTATGCCTTTCTTCTTCAATACCTTCTCGAACCGCCCCAACCGATTGCCGTATCCCGTATCGATCAGCAGATATCCTTTTTGCAGTTCTACCAGGTAAATATTGTTTATCCTGCTGCCCACATTGACCAGCCGTTCTTCTATCGGTTTTCTGACCCGCAGCATGCCGCCAATCCTTTCGGAGATTCCGGGATCCAGCTTTGCCACCTCGTCAATGTATGATTTTATATCCCTGAATTCCTCGATGGGTTTGCCCAGGAGGATCGTTTCCATCTGGCTCCTGATGCCGTGGGCGCTGGTTAAGCTCTGCTCGTCATGTATAGTGCCGATCAGCTTAAGGGTATCCACCAGGCAATCCAATACTTCCTCTTCCGAAAAAGGCTTGTGCAAACGGCTTGCCGTACTCTCCCCCGAAGGCTCCCGCCAGAGCCGGTTATCCAATGCGGCCCGAATAATCTCTTTCGACCTTCCCACGGCACACTGGTCTCCCTGGCATGCGCAGCAATACTCCTCGCCCAGGCAGATGCTGTCCAGGTCTTCTTTCACATGCATGTAGTAGTCATGGAGCATTTTTGCCCTGGCGATGAAAGCGGACCGGATTCCCTCGCGCCTCCTGCGGACCAGCGAGTACATCATCCAGGCCGATGCCAAGGCCAATACCAGGGCGGCCGGGATCACGGTATACGCTTTCAGGTACTGTGCGGGTACGGTCCGTATCAGCTTTTCAATTCCGAAGAACATGAACACCGATGCCGCCAGTATCTTGATGCCCAGTTCCGGTATCCTGTCTCCCAGCTTCTTTCCGATAAATATGCCCAGGGCCCCGCTGGCTATCAGGCCCGAAACGGTGCCAGCCAGGACCATAAGCGGGCGCCCGGAATCGGCGGCCAGGGTGATTGCCGTCAGCTGGGTCTTGTCGCCGAGTTCGCCCAGGAAGTATGTCAAAACTATGGTCACCACCGGTCCGAACCGCATACCCGTTTCCTTCTCCTCTTCCCCGCCGTCGGGCTTCAGCGTCCAAAGCGCAAATCCGACAAACGCGGCCCCGGCGATCATCTGGACGGTGTTTATCGGGACCAGCCGGGAAAGATAGCTTCCCAGGGCGACTGCCAGGCCATGGTTCAAAAGGGCTCCCAGCCCTATTCCGGCCATGACTTTTCTCACCGGGAACCGGGTCGCAAAAGCCATGGCAAGGAGTTGGGTCTTGTCCCCCATCTCCGCGATGAAAACAAGTAAGAATGCCCTTATCATCTCCCGGATCATTCAAATTCTCCTCTTTCATTCCCGTATCCGTGTTTGCAGGTCTTAAGAAAGCCTCCGCTCAAAAAAGCATGTCCGACTTCCACATAAATTAAAAAGACTTTCAGATTATCAGGCGCACTCCGATAATCTAAAAGTCTCGCTTCCTTTAACGTCCGTTAAAGCAGATAAGACCAGGATTTCTCCAGCATGTTGATCTTATCTTAAAAAGCTACTCCCTTTTAGAACCAATGTTATATTACCAATACACCGGACAGTTGTCAATCCCCCGGGGCAAGTCGCCTCCGCGTTCATAAAGCGTACCGGATAGCTAGAACTTGATTACCTTCGGCTCCTCGGTAAACGAATAGAAGGTCGCGGTGGCATCCTCGAAATAGAGGACCTCGGTATTGTCATCCTCGGGGGAATACATCCCCTTAAGCTCAGGATAGTTATCCAGCATATGCCTTTTTGCCTCCAGCCTGTCATCCCGGACCAGCTTTCCCGACAGCCTGAGCCATCTTCCGTCCTGGTACGCGCAGATCTCCACCTTGGGATTGGCCTGGATCTGCCTGGAAACATCCTTTACCTTGCCGGTTTGGATATAGAGCCGGCCTTCGAATATATCCACCGTGCCAAAGGGCCTTACCCTCGGCTGATCGCCGTCCACGGTAGCAAGGTAATAAGTTCCGCAATTCTTCAAAAACTCGTAGACTTCCTGCATCTTTCGTTCCTCCTGTTGTATATTAATATCATCTGCGGCAGGCTGTATGCGTAAAGCCCGGGAAGACAGGCCGTAACGCACCTGTCCCCCATTTATTGATCGACTTTTTCAGTTAATACATAATGCTTTCATTTTTAACTTACGGCTTTGCCGACAGGCTGCCGGCTTTTCGGGTTTTCAGCCCAGAGGCGGTCGGCCACTTCGGCCCATGCCTTTGCTGCCGGGGCAGTCTTCGCGCAAAGCACATCCACGTCTTCGGGGGCTTCCATGTCCGTCGATTTGGCGCCCGATTCCTTGACCATGGCAGCGAGCATCTCGGGATTGTCCAGCAAGGGACATGGACGCAGCATGTTCCTGTTGAACGGCTGGTTCCTGCGGTAGGCCATGAACAGCGGGGAGCGCAGCGCATCCAGGAGCGACACATCATGAATATTAACGTTGGAGTAATGGATGAACGCGCACGGCTCTACATCGCCGGCGGCGTTAATATGCAGGTATCGCTTTCCTCCGGCTATGCACCCGTCGGCGTACTCGCCGTCATTCCAGAAATCCATCGCGAATATGGGCTTTGTCGCACGGATTTCATTGATGCGCCGGTACATGTATGCCCGCTGTTCCGGGGTGGCTATGAGATCCAGACGGGCGTCCTTCCCGACCGGCATGTATGTAAAGTTCCAGGCGAAGCGGCATCCGCGGGCAATCATATCGTCAACGAATTCGTCGGATCCGACACTTTCGGTATTATAACGGTGATAGCAGGTCGAGTATCCGAACAACAGCCTGTAGGACTTCATTAGTTCCATGGCTTTAATGACCTTGCGGTAGGTACCCTTGCCGCGCCTCATGTCGGTAGCCTCCTCGTCGCCCTCTATGGAGAACGCAAGCGCAAAATTGCCCACGCGCAGCATATCCTCGCACAGTTTTTCATCTACAAGGGTCCCGTTGGTGAAAGCGAAGAAATAGCAGTCCTGGTGCGCTTCGCAGAGACGGATTATGTCATGCTTGCGCACAAGCGGTTCGCCGCCTGAGAAGATATAGAAGTAAATACCGAGTTCCTTGCCCTGCCGGATGACGGAATCGAGCGTTTCGTAGGAAAGGTTATGCCTGCTTCCGTATTGCGCGGCCCAGCATCCCGTGCAGGACAGGTTGCACGCGCTCGTGGGATCGATCAGGATCGTCCAGGGCACGTTGCAGTCATACTTCTTCTCGATGGCTTGCCCGCGCTCTCTCCCGATAAAGTGGGTGTTGATTACAAAGCCCTCCACGAACTTTTTAATGCACTTTGGGTCCACTTCCCGGGCAAGGTTCCTGACAAAGGTGTGCCAAACATTGTTTTCATCAAGCAACACGTTGCGTACAGCGTTTATCTGGGTAGCATGGTAATTCCCCCTGTCCAGCTTCTCCGCCAGATTGATTATCTTTGGCAGCTTCCCAAGAAAATCATCCGAAATGTAATTCAGCAGCATTTTTGCAGTAGTTTTCCGAATGATGTTCATCGCTATCCCCCCTGTAAAGATTTATTTTGAAACACGTTTTATGATTCATTTTTATGCTGTCCATATATGCCTGTCCAATTATTAACTAACCGTTCGGTTAAATTTGTTCATAATCGGTTTATCTTTGGTGAAACCAGGATTAACATTGTCATTTGCTGCGCAGCAAGATATCTCTTCCGGAGATCATTGAGGAAGTTATTATTTTGGATACGCGCAGGAATGTATCCCGAAGCTCTTCGTCGCTCAATGAGGCTGCCGCCCTGTAATCATCAAAATATGCCGCAAAGCTGACAATGGGAATAATGGTAAAGAAAAACCTGAACAGGATCATTTCATCGGAGTATGTAAAATCCTGGTCCGCGTTGGATATGGTCCTGAAAATCGGGTTCTTGTCATCGTTGACCATGAATTCCAGGAAAGTGAACAGCGAATTCTGATGCTTCCCCTTTTTCAGCGATTCCAGCATCAGGATACGTATGATATCCCTCTTTTCGATTACGAAATCGATGACCCGCTCATAGAATTCATACGTATTCTGCAGGAAATGCCCGATGGCTTCGTCATCGACAAAATGCAGCCGGTCGGGCAAAATGTCCAGGTAGCCCTTATTGATCATATCCACGATACTCGTGTTGATATAATCCATTGCGATTGAAACGGCGTTGTCAAGCAGGGATTTGACCATGAAGTCCAGGATATCCTGCTTGTTCTTGAAGTAATAGTAAATGAGGGCCTTGTTGACGTTTGCCGCGGCCGCTATGTCATTGACACGCGTGGCATCGTAGCCCTTTTGAGAAAACAGCTCTATGGCCGAGCTTATTATCCTTTCCCTTGCTTCGCTCCCCGAGTTTTTTTCCAAGTCCCTCTCCCCAAAAGGCCTCGTACAGCCGCATTTAATTAACCGGTTGGTTAAATCTACCCATAATAATATACCTCTGGTCACGCATTGTCAAGTTATCCCCTTTTTCGCGGTATTATGCCACAGAACACTCCGCATGGTCGGGGCAGATGGAATTGCCGCCTGCAAATCCTGGGTAATAATTGAAATAAGCCAATTCAAAACTGACCGAAAATAGAGTATTATAGTCTTGATCATACAGGGGGAAACGTTATGGTTAAAATAACCTTTTTAGGCGCCGGCAGCACGGTTTTTGCGAAGAATGTGCTTGGTGACTGTTTATGTATCGAGTCGCTGAGAGACAGCGAAATATGTCTTTACGACATAGATGCCCGGCGGCTTAAGGATTCCGAGCTGATGCTCCAGGCCATAAACCGGAATATCAACAACGGCCGTGCCGTGATAAAAACCTTCCTGGGAGAAGGACAGCGCAAAGATGCGCTGAGATCCGCGGACTTTGTCGTAAATGCCATCCAGGTCGGCGGGTACGACCCATGCACCATAACTGATTTTGAAATCCCCAAGAAGTACGGGCTCAGGCAGACAATCGGCGATACAGTTGGTATCGGGGGTATCATGAGAGCGCTGAGAACAATTCCTGTCCTGGAGGATTTCGCCCGTGACATGGAAGAAGTCTGCCCTGATGCGTATTTTCTGAATTACACCAACCCGATGTCCATATTGACAGGGTATATGCTCAGGTATACACCGATAAAAACAGTCGGGTTGTGCCACAGCGTGCAGTGCTGTTCAAGAGACTTGCTTAAGGCGCTTGGAATGGAGGACAGGATCGAAGGCCGCAGGGACCTGATAGCCGGGATCAATCATATGGCCTGGCTCCTCGAAATCTACGACAGGAACGGCGTCGACCTGTACCCCGAGATCAGGAAAAGGGCGATCGAAAAGAACGAGCGGGAGAAACACCATGACATGGTAAGGTTTGAATACATAAAAAGGCTTGGGTATTATTGCACGGAATCCAGCGAGCATAACGCCGAATACACCCCTTACTTCATAAAAAGCAAGTACCCGGAATTAATCGAAAGGTATAATATTCCGCTGGATGAATATCCCAGGCGCTGCATCAGGCAGATCGAGAACTGGGAAAGCCGGAGGGAAGAGCTTGTTAAGAATCCAGCCTTGTCACACGAGCGCACGGAAGAGTATGCTTCCTATATCATCGATGCGATAGTGACGAACAAACCGTTCAAAATAGGCGGTAATGTTTTGAATACGGGCGGTTTAATAGAAAACCTTCCGCATGAAGCCTGTGTTGAAGTGCCATGCCTGGTTGATGGAACAGGCATCAGGCCTTGCCGTGTGGGCAGGCTGCCGGTCCAACTGGCTGCAATGAACATGACAAACATAAACGTACACCTGGTTACGATTGAAGCAGCTGTAACAAGGAAAAGGGAACATATTTACCATGCGGCTATGCTTGATCCCCATACCGGTTCGGAACTGACCATTGATGAAATCGTCCGGATGGTGGATGATCTGATTGAGGCACATGGTTCCTGGCTACCCAAATACATTTGACAAGACCTGTGATTATTCATTCCCGGCAGAATAGAGATACCACGATTTCAGCGAGGACGGTATATGAGTATGAACTTGCTAGTGACCTTGGACTCCAAGTACATAAGACCGCTTAAGGTAATGCTGGTTTCTTTGTTTATCAACAATCCGGGCGAAGATTTTCGCATTTATCTCATTCACTCGAGCATAAAGGACGAGGAGATAGCCGACATTGAGCGGTTTGTAAAAAGTTACGGGCAGGAACTGATCGCAATTAGGATAGACGGCGGTTATTTCCGGGACGCCCCCACGGTCCTCAACTATCCCAGGGAAATGTATTACAGGCTTTTGGCCTGCAAATTCCTCCCCGATGATCTTGACCGGATACTTTACCTTGACCCCGATATCCTGGTCATCAACCCTATACGTGAATTATATGAAACCGACCTTGACGGGTACCTTTACGCGGCGGCCTATCATAACCTGCTGGCCGTGAATGAGATTAACCGTATCCGTCTCTACCCGTACAAGATAAAAATGTATTTCAATTCAGGCGTACTGCTCATGAACCTGGAACTCCAAAGAAAAATCGTGGATGAAAAAGCCATCTACGATTTTATTGACAAGAACCGCCTGAAGCTCATCCTGCCCGACCAGGACATCATAAACACGCTCTACTCCAGGCATATCAAGTGCCTGGACGACAAGCTGTATAACTATGACACCAGGCTCTACAACTACTACAGGATTATTACGAACAATACGTGCGATATGGACTATATCATGAGAAACACGGTTATCCTTCACTTCTGCGGCAAAAGAAAGCCGTGGCACAAGGGTTACAGCGGGAAGTTCCATTCCTTGTACAAGCACTACGAAAGTAAGGCGCTGCCTTAGAGAAGCCACGGGAACTGTCCCCGTGGCATACCCAATAATAAAATAACAGCCTGTCATCCAAGCTGTTTCCATTAAGAAACTCCATTCCAGCGACCCGTTCATCGCCGGAATGGAGTTTGTTGCCGCACAGTTTATTCTATTACCTTTTCCCTCATCTTCTTTATGAGCTCCAATACCCCGGCTTCAACCTTTTTGAGGTCGTCTTCCCGGGGCGCCCCTTCAAACTCCACGGATTCAATAAAGTCCCAGTTCATCTTATTCCTCTCCAGTATCTCATGCAGTTCCTTTTCCGCGCCGCCGGACCACCCGTACGACCCGAACCTGAACGCCGTCTTGCCAGTAACCCTCTTTCTGCCCAATTCGTTCAAGGCTGTCGCAACCGGCGGGAAAAGCTTGTACTCGTATGTGGGCGCGGCAATGATTATCCCCGCGGATTTGAAAACGGTCGCGACCATTTCGCTCTCGCTTTCAAGCGGCATTTCCAGCTTGCTGTATTTTACGCCTTCCCTTTTAAGTATACTCTCAGCATACTCAACAGCCTTTGCGGTCATCCCGTACATGGATCCCCAAAGGATAGCAATCTCATTCTTGCCCGCGCCATCGGCGTACCGTGCAAACCTTGAGTAATCGTCCATGATCTTCTGTGGGTTCTTCCTGTACACCGGCCCATGTCCTGGGGCTATAATGCTTATATCCAGCGTTTTCGCCTTCTCAACAGCCTTTCTCACGCTGGGCGTATAAGTCGCCATTACATTGGAGTAATACCTAATTCCCTCGAATTCAAAGAAGTCCGCTTCCTCGGGCGTGAGTTCGTCATCGAAGCAATGCTCGCCCATCCTGCCGAACGCGCCGAACATATCGCACGAGAAGAGGGTTTTCGTACCTTTTTCATAGGTGTACATGGTGTCCGGCCAGTGCACGTTCGGCACCGGATGAAAGCTCAATACCTTGCCTTTTCCGAGGTCCAGCGTATCCCCTTCCTTCACAATCCTTATTTTGTCTTCATCATAGAAGGAGGCTACCATCCTCGCGGCCTTGTCGGTGCAGATTATCGTGAAATTGTCCCTTATTTTCCGGAAGTTTGATATCCATCCGGAATGATCGGGTTCCATGTGATTGACAACCAGGTAATCGATATCTTCGGGCTTTACGCCTATCTCTTCCAGGTTCTTGTAAAGGGTTTCGGGCACGCCGTCCCAACCGATCACGCCGTCGATTATCGCGGTCTTCTCGCCCTGGACAATATATGAGTTGAGGGTCACACCGTTTGCGATCTCCCAGATCCCTTCAAAGAGTATGTCCTCAACGTTCATGGTAAGCATGTGTATTCCATCCGCTATCCTGATCTTCTTCATGTGCCTTCCTCCTTGGATACAGTGTCATAAGCCGATTCACCGCATATGGAACCGGCAAACCGTTATGGCAGCCGGTTCCTTGCCTTTTTCAATTACATAATAACATATCTGTTTTCAAAATGTTTAGATAATGCCGAATAATATGTCATCCTTTTTTCAGCGCCAGGCATAATGTATCAGCTTCGCCGGTATAGGGACTTCCGCAGACGTCGTCATAAACGCCCTGCGCCTGAAAACCAAAAGGCATCGCCTCATCGAGCAATACCTGCTTTGTGAACGCGGTGTCCCAGATTATGTATTCGTTTACGGCGTCCTTAGTAATCACAACAGTCTTGTCGGCCTTAATCGTATTGTTTCCGTAGTAATACTCGGCCTCCAGGCACAGGTGCGGCTTTTCGCTCCAGAAACCTCCGTTTTCATGATATGACCAGGATGTGCGGTCATGCCTTCCGGCATGCTTTCGCACGGTGAAGACATCAAAAATGAACAGGCCACCTGGCTTGAGGGCCCGGTGTATCTTAGCAAGCAATGTTTTCCTCTCTTCAGGAATAAGGGCGCCGTAATCGCAATAAATCAGCGTGATTGCGTCGAACTCACCTGTATAGTCCATTTCCAGGTAGTTTTGATATATATATCTTGTCTTCGGGTCGTGTTCCTTCGCGTAGGCGATGGAACGCCTGGAAAAATCCATGCCGGTGACGTCATAACCGGCTTCAGACAGTTTACTGGTATATAGACCGGGACCGCAACCCAGGTCAAGTATCCTGCCGACTTCCGGTATTATGCTGATAAGCCATTTTACCGATTGCTCGATAAAACTGTGCTTGCGGCTTGCCGCATCCCAATCGGGGTTGAGATGCGCTTCCAGCATTCCTTTCGATATATGCTCATCATCCCAAAACGGCTCTGCGCTGCGCTGCCAGAGAGCCGGTTTTTGCAAAAGAGAAAACAGTTTATCCGTCATGTTCATATATCCTCGTCTATGATCCACGAAACGAACCGTTCAACCAGCTTGAGTTTTTTCTGGTTGCACAGTTTGAGCCTTTCGTTAATCTGGTTGCGCAAGTCTTCCTCGGTGTCCGCATGTGAGGTGATCCCCAGCAGCAGGTAGTTCGGCGTCGTGTCAATAGCTTCGCAGATTTTAACCAACGTATCAATGCTTGGAATAGAATGATTATTCTCTATATTCGATATATAGTTATTGCTGAGGCCGGTTGCCTCCGCAACGTCGTCCTGCGTCAGATTGAGCACTTTCCTGCGTTTTGCAATCCTCTCGCCAAGAGCCTTGTAGTCTATTCCCATCCATCATCACCCTGTTTTAACTGTATCAATTATGACGGAATATCTTAACCAACCAAAAGGGTATTTATACACTTGAAATTGGAACAATAATGAGATAGAATTTAATAAATACCTTTATAGTTATAGAATGAGCCTTAAACGGGGTGTTGGAATGCTGAACATAGGTATTTGCGACGATTTCCCCGTCTATCGCGGGGTTATTGAAGAATACGTCAGGCAGTACGGCGAAAATAACCATTGCACATTCAACATTTGGCAGTTTGGCAGCGGAGAAGATCTCCTTGTCTTTCTCCATACCAATGACGTCAGCTTTGACCTTCTTTTTCTTGATTATCGTATGAGAATTTTAAACGGGCTGGAAACCGCAAGAAGGATCCGGGAGATGGAACTTGCCGGCTTCAAAACCGCCTGCAGCATCGTTTTTGTAACCTCGATGGATAATGCATATGAGCTATTGCCCGTAAACCCGCTGCGGATAATAAGCAAACCTGCAAGCCAGGCGATAATAAACGAAATACTGGCGTTCGTTCTGACTGAAAAACACAGAGCAGCTTCAGATCAAGACCATGGCGGAAGCATTGTAAAAAAGCATGGCGCCGGGTATGGCCGGACTGTTTGATAATCACGGATACCGGCGCCGGAATATAAAAAGCGCTGAAATACGGGTTCCGCAGCGTATTTACAGGCAAGCAGTCATTTTCCGCATCCAACAGAATTCAAAGTAATTTTTCAGCGTTCCGTTGTACATATCCGTATCTCTCAACCTGTCCAGGACCCTGGTCCATTCTTCCCGAACCTGCGGAAGTATGCTTTTGGGCACTATCTTTATCTTCCCGCCCATGTTACGGATTTTTTCGGTCAATAAGCCTTCTGCCTCAGCCATGAATTGAATTCTCCTCAAGCGTTTCCTCCTTGCCCCAAGCGTCAGCCGGGACCGGGTGTTTGATCCTGTAATGTCCAGCCGTACTGCCCCTTGAGTTCTACAAATCTTACCATCGTCACGGTCTTCATGTGGATATCGCCATCTTCGGTCTTGGTAACAAGCTTCAGTTCCTGCAAAAGCGGCGGGCCGACCGGTATAACCATCCTGCCGCCGTTAGCCAGTTGGTTGACCAGTTCGTCCGGCAGAACGCGTGCCGCGGCGGTCACCATGATCCTGTCATAAGGCGCATGTTCCTTCCATCCCAGGCTGCCGTCCCCCACTTTATAGTGAATATTCGTGAAGTTCAAGGCTTCCAGCCTCTTTTTCGCCTTTTCCATCAATTCTCCGATTCTTTCAACCGTATAGACCTCCTTCGACATTTTCGCGAGAATGGCTGTCTGAAAGCCTGAACCCGTCCCGATCTCCAGGACCTTGCTGTCCTTTTCCGGTGAAAGAAGCCATGACATTTCAAGTACAAGGCTGGGCTGGGAAATAGTTTGTCCGAAGCCTATGGGCAAGGGCTGGTCAAGGTCGGCGTATTTCTTCATGTCATCATCCAGGAAAAGCGAGCGGTCCAGCGAGCGGAAAAACGTTTCAAGCTCTTTATAATCCATCCCTGTTCACCTCTGTTCCATGAGTACGCATTGATCGGCTGCTCTCCTGTAATGCTAACAAATAAGCCTCTCAAGTTTATTCCGGTTATACCTGACAATGAACCTGCATCCTGGATAATTGCTGTATCCCCTGAACTGACCATGCTTGCCATTTCCTTGTCATAGCTTTGTTTGTCGCATTGAACCGATATGATGAAATTTTTCAGGTTTATGTTTTTTTGCCGATATTTATACCAGGATACCAAAAGTTATTATACCAAAGAATAAGGGGAGATTGTCTTGGATTCATATATCAATAAAGCACATAAGTTTAATATTTTTTAATGTGGCTTTTCTCGACGATCCTTTCCATTACAGCCTACTTCAACAGCGGTTTCAGGCTGGCCCTAGCCGCGGCTGGCTTATCATACACTACCTGTCTAATCGTAACCGGCATAGTATTTATAAAGATGAAAAATAACCTGGTCAAGTGTATTATCATTACATTGCTGCCGGCGTTAGGCGTTATGTCATACTCAGCGTCGCAGGGCGGGATACCGCGCATGTTCACCGGCTATCTCGTATGCGCCTGTTTTGCCGTGATATACTTCAACAAGAAAGTGGTCCTGGTTTACTGCTCGGTTGTATCGGCGCTGCTACTGGGATTGTATATTATAAACCCGACATTGATACTGGGAGCAACAAGCAGCTTCGGCGAATTCCTGCCGAGGTTCGGCATGTTCATATGCGGCTCCCTCGCTTTATATTACCTGGCAAGCGAGGGAAGCAAGCACCTGGCCGACGCAGTAAGCGAGAGTGAAAAGGCATCTGCCCTTAACGAGAACATGACTGAAATAATAAGGCAGGTACATACTACTACGGAAAAGCTTTTTGAAAGCGTAAGCAAATGCAATGACAGCATTGAAGAAAATCAGCGGGGCCTTGCGAGCGTAACCAAATCAATCCAGGATATTTCCAAGGCCGCGGAAGACAGCGCCATAGCGATAAATAATGTCAGCAGCTATGTTACAGATTCGTCGCAATTGATCAGCGAAACATATTCCATATCCAAAGAGGTGGAAAAGGAATTCAGGTTAACATATGAAACCATATTGGTCGGGACCAGGGAAGCAGACGAGACTATGCGGCGCCTTGACATCATGAGAGATACCATCCATTCCGCCGTCTCTGCAGTCACGGAGCTTCAGCAGAAAATGAACACGATCGGACGATTCCTCGACATTATTACCAGCATTGCCGCGCAGACAAACCTGCTGGCATTGAATGCGGCAATTGAAGCTGCAAGAGCGGGTGAATCGGGTAAAGGCTTCACCGTTGTGGCAGAAGAAATACGCGTACTGGCAGAACAGAGTTCCAAGGCGGCCAAGGATATACAGAAAATAACCATGGAAGCGCAGGAAACTACGCGCAACGCCATTGAAGAGGTTCAGAAAGGCAATACGTCGGTCGAGGAAGGCACCGCAAAGATTTCCGATGTCATGATAATACTGGGCAATGTCAAGGACGCCATAGAATCGGTAAACCAGAAGCTGTATACGGAATATGAGATGATGGACAAAGTAGCTGATCGATTCCGCAATATGAGGGAGCACCTGGAAACCTTGGCGGCGACATCGGAAGAGAATTCGGCCAGTATACAGCAGATACTCTCCATGACCATGGTCCAGAACGAAGCCATAAACAATACGGCCGAAATGATCAGGAACATAAAGGAACTGGGCCAGACCCTGAAAGACCAGCTCTAGTCAAACCAGGGGGACGGTTCCGGTGGTTTGATCGTCGGTTCCTGTGGTTTATGGCTTTTGCCTATCCTGGTCATATGCTTTTCCTGGCTCTTACAAGCAAGAAGTCAGGTTTATGGATGCTATTCTTATATTGAGGATACTGTTCCATGGTTTCGCTGCCCGGGACGGGCTCGAGCATTTTCTCAACGATAAAGCCCGAACTTGTAAGGGTATTGATTATGGTTGAAAACGTCCGATGGTACTTGACGATTCCGTCAACAAACCATCTTACCCTTCTTTCGCCTTCAAGGGAATACGTGGTCAGTTTATAATGAACGCATTCATTCTCGGAATTCCGGGCCCAATAATCCGCGGTCTGCAAGGCGGTTGTCAGCGGATGCTCCTGTGAGAATATGAAATAACCGCCCTCATTTAAAAGATTGTAGACGTCTTTTACGAGTTTACCGAAATCCTCAATGTAATGGATGGCAAGGGAACTGAACACGACATCATACTTTTCCGTGATTTCATGAAGATCAGTCATGCTTTTGTTGATGTACCTGATTCCGGGTGCAGAATTTTCATTTCGCGCCACTTCCAGCATCTTTTCAGAAATATCGAGACCCGTAACCCTGCTTGCGCCCAACTCGAGAAACCGGATACAGTTTTCGCCGTAACCGCAGCCCATGTCCAGCACTGCCTTGTTGCGCAAATCCGGAGCGAGGCTGAACAATGCGGGTTTTTCAACGATGTAATTCGCTGCCGCAGGATTTTCCCTCAGTTTCTTATAGCCTTCAAAGAACTCCTTGTTATCGTAAATATTCTGATTGCTCATTCCCCTGCCCCTTCCGGTAATGGGATGTTCTCTCTGAAGGATATATTTTTTAACATGAATTTGTCAACAAAACCGGGTTCAGCCACAAAATAACAGGCTTATAACATTAAGCCTCACTTTTTCGGTTTCTTCTTTACCGACATCAGAAGCTTATAGCCTCGCAAATCAGTATCATTTCGGATTCTTAACGTCATCCATCTGCCTATTTTCATGTAATCATGTGCATTATCGTATAAAGTGTGCCGAAAAACCGCTCTCTGTCAATGTCCGAATCCTCCTATTTTCCATCCTGTCTGCGGGGATTCATAAACCATGTAGCAGTCCCAGTGCTGCTCCCCGCTGTTGATTACTACATCCTTTTTGTAACGAAGGTCCACCGTTACCCTGAATACCCTGGTGTATTCGTCCGGTTCACCGAGCAGTTCGGTTTTAAGCAGCTTTGCGGATCTAAGGTTGTCAAAACCCGATTCGCCGCCTGTAATCGGCACCGTTAATGGCAATACCACGGTCTTATTGAACAGTTCATCGTTTGGTATATTCGTCGACAGGTAGTCCAGCAAGGTTTCTTTCGATATGCAATATGACGCTGTCTTTGCGTCTTTGTCGGCCAGTGCCGCGAAATATTTCTCAATAACCTGTTCAGGTTCCAGTTTCGAAAGGCTTGCCTCAAACTCTTCGGGCTGAACCATGTCCGCAAGCCATTCATTTAATGTTTTTCCCGTAATCGTTTCAAATCCGTTCCCTTTCAGGCTGCAGGCATTGAAAGTGCTGTGCCGTCCCGCGCTTATGAACGCACCTATTATTTGGTCGTTGGATCTCACGACAATGCCCCTGCAGTTTTGGATCGGGTAGAATGCCTCCGGCATACTCTCGTAAACCCTGTAGATCTCAACATCGATATCGGTATTGGAATACCCGCTCATGTCAAGTCCGATATCCTTCGAAAGCACGTTATGGTATGCGAAATAATAAGCGTTCGGATCAAAATCGGATAATGTCCTGATATTTTTCAGTCTGGTACTTACGGCGCCAATCCGGTAGTCCAGGGTCCATCCGTATTTTTGAAACAACTCTTCTGCATCGGCCTTTACCATGTATGTGTTGATACCTGTAAGGGCATTCTCAAACAAGGAATCGATATAACGCGCGAAGTCGGTGCTTACCTCGAAAAGGTCGCCGCCTCTGGCAATATAGGCTTTATTGTAAAGAGTATCGTAATACAGTTCGCAGTTGTACCCACCTGTTCCGCCAGAAAGCTCTATCATGTATTTATTCGTATGATTATTATCCAGGTCAGCCTCCCCTGCAGGTGTCAGGCTTGCTTGCAGAACTGAATCGACAAAATCGACAACCTTCGAAGCGTTTGTTGCTATATCGTTCACCTGGCCAGGGTCCATGATACCCGAGAGGTACTTGATTTTAACACTTTTATTATTGGTATCATATGCTGCTCCACTCGCACCCGCGGGGTTTTCCGCCAGGTTATTTTCCGGCTTAGCTGTGTTCCCCTGCCTGGGGTTTGCAGCCAATGCGATTCCGACTATGATTACGGCTGCCGCGGACATGGCGATTATCCAAAAAGAAGATTTTTTATAGTTCAAAACATTCTTGATCCTTTCTTTTATGTCCCCTTCGCCGAAAGCAAGCGGGCCCCCATTAACGATGCGCCTTTCGGCGGAGAGCGACAGCAACAGGCTGGCATAATGCTTCTTTATATTTTCATTCATTGTCCTCAATACTATCTCGTCGCAGGATAGCTCCATATCGGTGTTCATCAGCCTGAACGCGATCCACACCAGGGGATTGAACCAATGTATGGACAAAGTTATGAAGGCAAGTGTTTTTATGACATGGTCCTTGCGTCGGATATGGGTCTTTTCATGGATGATGATATACTCCTTATCCTCTTTGCTCAACCCGGCAGGCAAGTATATCCTAGGGTTCGCCAACCCAAGCACGAACGGGGTTCTCAGGTTGTTTGCCTCGAAAATGTTTTCCCCTATCTTCTGCGCGTCTTTCAGCTGTCTTCTCAGCAACAGGATTGAAAGAATGCTGTAGCCAAGCAGGGCTGCCATACCTGAAATCCAGACATATGCGCCTGTTTTTATAAAAACCTGAAACGGCTTTTTTCCTTTTTCCGAAAATTGATCCGGAAGCGATTTGTCAGTTAATGGACCGGCTGTTTTCGAGCCGACATCCTCCGAATCAATTGCTATGGAATTAACCTGCGTGCTTTGCTGTTGGATTATATTATGGGAGATCGGGGCGACAACCGCATTCCGAGGTATAAGGCTGAAAACGCTTTCGAAAGAGAACGGCACTAAAAGACGGAAGGCTACCACGATCCATAACGCGTAAGAGATGGCCTTCGGCGCTTTTTTAAGCAGCATCCTGACGGCTATCACAACAAGGATTACATAGCTTGCCTAAGACTCATGTCCAGAACGGTAATAAACAGTTTGTCCATCGCTATGCATCCTCCTTGTGTTCGTCTATCAGCCTTTTCAGTTCTTCAGCCTGTTGTCTGCTAAGTCTCCTGCCGCTTATGAAAGCTGTCAAAAACCTTGGCAGCGACCCTCCGAAGTTATCCTCAACAAAACGTATGCTCTGCCTGGCATAGTATTCGTCTCTTGAGATCAGGGACGTAACTGTAGCGTTATTGTTCTGAAAAATCCCCTTGTCGCACAGCTTTTTCAGGACCGTGTATGTTGTGGATTTTTTCCAGTTCATTTCCCTCTCGCAAATCTTCACGAGGTCGCCAGAGCCGACCGGTTCATTCTGCCAGATCAATTCCGCGAATTTTTCCTCGCTATCGGTAAGCTTGTAATCCTTCATAATGAACCTCCTTGGTTTATATGTTATCGACCTCAACTTAAGTCTATAACTTATAGACCTGCATGTCAATAGACATTTCAAACCTAACCAGCGGAACCGTCCCCTTGGTTCGAACCAGCGGAACCGTCCCCCTGGTCATGGGATAAGAAGGTCAATTAACAGCCCTGATGCGATTGCAAAAAGGATTGTGAACATAAGGTAAAGGATGAAGCGTTTTAGCCCGAGAACGATCTTTACCGCTCCAAGGTTAGTAATCTTTGTTGCCGGACCTGTTATCATAAAAGCTGCCGCCGCGCCCATGCTCATGCCGGAACGCAGCCAGTCGGCCAGAAGCGGTATGGTGCCGCCGCCGCAAACATATAAAGGCACTCCTATGGTTGCCGCCATCAGTATACCAAAGCCCCGATGCTTTCCAAAGAGGGATGCAAAGGCGTCGGGAGGAACATATTGCTGGAACAATGCCGACAGGGTTATGCCAACAAGAAAGTATACGCCCGTGGCCTTGATGTTTCTCCAGATGTTCTTGAGCAGGCGGACCAGGATATTGGGATCCGTATCCCGGTTTTCGGGCTCCGAGAAACCGGAAAAATCAAAGAAGCTTTTGTCCTTGTAAAAAATATATACCAGGAGACCTGCCGCGATACCGCATAAAAAACATACCGCGAAACGTACGATCAACCCCGTGGTCCCGAGGGCGGCGCTATAGAAAAAAAGCTGGGGATTCAGCAATATGGAACTCATCATGAACGCAGCCAGCCAGTCATCCCTCATTCCCTTTTTGGAAAAGGAAGCCGCAATTGGGATTGTTCCATACATGCACAAGGGTGAGGCAATACCGATCAGGCTTGCCGGTATTACCCCCAATATCCCCAGGCGCTTGTTTTTAAGTGTCATGAAGGACTTGTGAATCCTTTCCTTCCCGAATACGGAAATGATGGAGCCGAGGATGATGCCAACCGCCCAGTAAGGGGCAATCTGATCAAACTGGATGGTGAAATAAAACCAGAAAAATATAAGTTCGCGCCTGATGCTGTCAATCATCCAGGTTCACCAACACATACTTCTGGCTGCCCAAACCGAGTTGTTCGGCATAAGCCAGCAAATGGAGCCCGTTCTTTGATTCTATTCTCCATACCAGCTCCCTCCGTTCATCCTCCGGAGCGGCATAGATCAAGTCTACGCATGCCTTGTCAAGCGCGACGGGATCGAGTGAGGCAAGAATGCCGATATCAGACATCTTAGCCCTTTGCGGGTGCGAATTGCAGTCGCAATCAACCGAAAGATTATTCACGACATTGATATAGACCATTTTTTCTCCCTTGTCGTCAATAATCGCTTTTGCCGTTTCCACGATTTTTTCCAGGAAAGCATCACCCCTCGTGGAGAACATGTAACTGCCGGGCTCGTCATGGATGGCTTTCTTTCCGTTAACCGAGGCAATACCGACGGCTATATTCTTGAACGCGCCGCCAAACCCTGCCAGCTCATGCCCCTTAAAATGGGCTATGGAAATAATGAAATCATAGTCGGGGTAATGGGAACCGACAATGGCCTCCTGCAACCGGGCGCCGCCTTCGATGGGAAGCTTGATTTCGCCTTCCGCGTCGAGAATATCTATCGGAGCGTATGTAAAACCATGATCCTTGGCGGCCTGAATGTGCGCCTCGGTCTGGGTGCGCCTTCCGCCGTAATATGTGTTGCAGTCGACAAAGGTTCCATCCACGGAAAGGACCAGGTCTTTTATCAGGTCAGGCGAGACGTAATTGGTATTTCCAGGTTCGCCCATATGTATCTTTATGGCTGTCTTGCCTTCCGCCGGACGCCCCAGCGCCTCATATACAGCCATCAGGCCCTCCGGACTGATATCCGAGGTCATATAAACTCTCGGAAGCCCGTCCGCTTCAGGGTCATCCTCGGAGTAACATGTGGATTTCCACTTTCCGTCATCTTCGGCATCTCCGGCATTGCCTGAATCACCGGTTTTCCCGGTATCCCCGGCATCCCCGGTATCTACGGTATTGCCAGTATCCACGACATTTCCAGCATCCCCTGCAGCCCCACTATCAACAGCATCACCGCTATCTCCAGTATTCACGCTTCCGGGGCTTCCGCAACCCGCCAGCAGAGAAAACACCAGAAATACGGCTAGACATAGCGCCACATATTTTCTCATAAATATCTTCCCCGCTTACAATATACTCTACTGGCTTATAATTCTAATTATAAATCTAATTGTTAATTCGAGCAATAAAATTCATCGGGAGAGCGGTTTGGAGGAATTATGTGCTAATAGACGCTTTGCCTTTATTCCGGGGTTTTGGGCGTATCCAGGGTCAGGTGCATAACAGCCTTTGCGTGACGATGTCGGAATATATCTCCATGCCGCCGGTTTTTGCCACATGGATTACATCTTCGAACCGGCCGCTCCCGGGAATGAATGAAGTCAGCAGGTTCTCCTCCCGCAGGATGCGGTCCGGGTTGAAAACCACGTCCTGGTACCCGTCAAAGATAGCCACGTAGAAGATATCCGATTCGACAATGTCCTGGAAGAAATGGCTTCCATAGGACAGTTCGGGCAAAAAGCCCTCTTTTTTCGAAGAGTATTCGCAAAGGACCTTCAAGTTGCATATTTCCGAGAAGTGCACCGGGATCCCGAGGGACGGGGTTGTGCTCCCCCACCTGCCGGGACCCACCAGCATGGCATTCTTCCCCTTCATCTCCCTGTTGATTTGGCCTATCTGCCTGGCAACCTCGTATTTTTCCTGTTCGCCCAGCTGCAGGTACTCTTTCGCGCGAATGAACACGACGTAGTCGATGGGAAGCCGCACGCTTCCGCCCATGAAATTGCCCTTGCATGAGAAGAAGCAATCCTTCAGATCCTTTAATTCCGGTATCTTTACGGTCTTGCCCAGCCCCTTTGTCTGGAGCGGGCGGCATTGCAGGAGGTTTATCTTAAAGCCGTTATCCCGGTTGAAGTTGGCCGTAAACTCGATGTCGACCGGGTAATCGTACGCTCTTGACAGCAGGGCAAGCATTTCTCGCATTATGGCGGTAAATCCGGTATCCGTAAAAAGCTTTCTGAAATCCAGGATATACGGCGTTTTAAAGTCTTTATATCCACGTTCACGCATTCGGGCCGCCGCATCGTAATCGGGGCTTGCGAACAATCCCTTGTCCGCCTTTAAAGGAAGGGACAAAACCTCGTCAAGGTCCCTGCTGACCAGGGCGTTTTCCGCAAGCGAGAGAAGGTCGAGCCGGCGCTGGGAGAATTTCTTCTGATCCTTGTAGTTCATCGGGGGAAGCCGAAGCGGGTCATCAAGGCATACTATCCTCACATAATCACCGTCGGTCCGGTCTACAGCCCTGGTACCCAAACCGAATACGAGCCGGAGCATCCCCGCGCTCATATCTATGCTCTCATCCCAGACGTACAGGTTGCTAGAATTCCCGACGCCCGCGATATGCGGGAAGAAGTAATCTCCATACCGGTCTCCCGACACGCGCTGCACCAGTATGGCCATCTGCTCGTCCTGCCATGCAAGGCCACGGTTCATCCGGTAGTTCAACGCGTCTTCGTTCATGGTGCTTGCGTAGACAATGCGCACGGCCTGCTCAAACGCTTCATAGCGCTCCTGGGGTGTTCCCTGGTTGACGCAGAAAACGCTCTCGTATTTACCGGCGAACGCGTTTCCGAAGTTGTCTTCCAGCAGGGAACTGGAACGCACGATGATCGGGGACTGGCCGAAGTACTCCAGCATCTGAACAAACTGCTCCTGGATATCCTTCGGGAAGGATCCGTGCAGGAGCTTTTCCTTTAATTCTGCAGCGTACCTGTAATATCCCTCCGGGGTCTTCTGCCTTGTGCGAAGGTTCCACCACCCGTTCTGGACAATATATGTGTAAAAGACGTCGGAGCCTATGTAAAACGAATCATGGGGCTCCATAAACGGCTTGAAGCGATCTCCGCCCTCAATCTCCAGTATTTTTCTCGCAAGGAGCATGCCGACGCTCTTGCCGCCGATAAAGCCTGTGCCTATTTCCCTGGAGGCTATGCCGAGAATATCTTGCAGGTTGAAATACCGGTCGCAAAGCTGGAACATCCTGGAATCGCTCCCTATAAGCATATACATGAGCCGCTTTTTTACCGCTTCCTGCTCATCGGGGGGAGAGTCCAGCTTCTTCTTCGCATCGTTGAAGATAGTATTCCAATAATCCAGTCGCATTTCCCCCCGGTTTATCCTGTTGAAAAGCTCGGATGCGTCGGAACTGGATGTTATGCAGACGGCATCCTGGCCCTGGACCAGGTGCGGGAAGAACATGGTGGGAGAATAGCGCTGCCATACCTTAAGCGGATGAATATATGTCCTGTCGTTTATCTCGTACAAATCCAGGAGAAGCTGCGTGGTTTCGCGGATGCCGGCAATGGTGCCGTAGGTGTGGAAGCCTCGCTTTATCGCATAATACGCGACCGTATCCAGTTCGTACAAGTACGGGCATGTGGCCTTGAAAAAGTTGCCTGTCATCAGGTCGGAGTGCCAGTATTCCAATAGATCGGTCAGGCAGTCGAATACGTATAATACCCTTTTCCCCTCGTCCCTGATAATATTGTGTATCTCAATGGCAAAACTCTCGAAACCCTTGCTCGCGTCAACATGATATATCCTGGCGCATTGGCCTTCGTTCAGTATGGGTTCGTGTTTGGCAAAACGGATATATACCAGGCGCATGTTTTCCGTCCCTGCGCTTTTGGCGAAGCATTCGGCCATCTTCCGATAGCCTGAAATGCAATCCACCTGCCAGACCACGTTATCTCCAAACCGCAGGTGATCGATGACCAGGTCAAAACCTGTTAATCCTGTACTGACTTTATCGAATAAATTCATAATCCACCTCGTTTTTGCGCTTCGGCTCCGGCAAACCGGCCAGCTTATAAATTCCCCTGGCAGGTTTTTCCCCTTTATGGACAGAAATGAACTTCTCCACATCAAAATAACACATTTGTATCCGCCCTGTCATTATGCCTTTTGAAGGGTACTTGGCATAAGTGACGCGCCGTACTTGCCGCTTCTATCCAGGATAATATTGACCGGGTCCTGGTATTTTTCACTATAATATTTTTCACTATAATAAGATTAGCAATGATAAGATATTACAGAATCTTATGGTTTGATGGATGATGAAAAAGATATGGAAAAGGCACACAAGAAACAGCCGATCATATGCCAGCCCTTTTCCTGCCGGCGTGACAGCCTGACCATTCGCGGCCATGTCTTTCGCAGGGAGACAGGCATCCTGCCAGCCATCATCATTTGCCATGGATTCATGGCAAACCAGCGCAGCGTGAGACACTACGCGGAATCCCTGGCTGGTCTTGGCTGGGCGGCATTCATCTTCGATTTCTGCGGCGGCGGCCTGGGGAGCACCAGTGACGGCATGTCGTCCGAAATGTCGATCCTGACAGAAATAGAAGATCTGAAATCCGTGATAATGCATGTGAAGCAGAGGAAAGACGTGGACGCCGAACACATTTCCCTGATGGGCTGCAGCCAGGGCGGCGTTGTATGCGCGTTGACTGCCGCCAGGATGAAAAACGAGATTGAGCGCCTGATCCTTTTTTATCCGGCTTTTTGTATTCCTGACGACGCGCGCCGGGGCAGGATGTTGTTTGCCAGGTTCGATCCGAAAAACGTTCCGCCCGTGGTCAGCCGCTTCCCGATGAGATTGGGCGATGTCTACGTGAAAGACGTAATAGGCATGAACATTTATGATGAGATCCGCGGGTATGACGGATCGGTTCTGCTCATTCACGGAACGAAAGACCAAATCGTGGACATATCATATTCAAGGCAGGCGAGGGAAATATACAAACAATGCAAATACCTGGAGATCGACGGCGCCGGTCACATGTTCAAAGGAAAACACGACCGCATAGCGATGGAGGCCCTGGAGAAATTCATGACCGTTTGACCGGCCTTTTTTATCATGCCATCAAATAATTTATTTGATCAGATAAGCTGATATGGTCCGGATCCCATGTCCTTTCCGGGCAGTTCACCGTTTTATACGGGATTCCCAAATCGTTGACGAATTGAATAAACCGATTATCCAGCCATGGAGGCGTCCAGGCGCCGGACCTGCATATATGGACGGCCGCCGTCATAACCGGTTCGTCACCCAGGTCGTTGAAATCACGATACCTGATGTTATAAACGCTGTTCATCTGCTTAAAATACTCCGGCTTTTCAGTTGCATACGGGCTGTAAAATATATTGGCCTCTTTGATTATCTTATCTTTCAGGAGTTTACCAAGCCAGTTGGAACAATTGACTTCAAAGTTAAGCGACGAAAGCCCGCCATACCCGAGATCGGCATGGGAATCAAACAGGTATACTGCTTCGCAGTTGTTTGCCTTTGCCATTTCATATGACAAGGCATGGGAATCTGAAACATATACCTTTATGTCTTTTTCAAATATAAAGCATTCCCTGATTTTTTCCCAGAAAGCATCCGCTTCCGAAGAGAGCAGGAATGCTTTCTGAATATCTTCTCCCCTCGCCTTTCCCAGGATGTATCTTTTGTACCAGAGATCAATCAGGCTTCTTTTATTCTCGTTATATGAACCCCAAGCGCTCCGGGTATAGATGAAATAGTCCCAATCAACTGATAACAGGCACTTCCCCATATCTTAACCCCCTATATCCGAACCGCGCCGCTAAAATACGAGTTCTCCGGTATCTTCTTTAGCGTTGTTATAAGAGGTTAAAGAGATCAGGACCGAAATTTTCAGGCAAGAATTGTGTACTTAAGGATATGTCATCAGCGTAAGCCCCCTTACACCAATCTGCTATGCTTCCGCATCAGTCGGTATAAGACATGGCTTTAATAAGATGGCTTTGTGGGTATGCGCGATATGCTATCTATTATTATAGCAAATTTTTGAAAATACTGAAAGCGTCAGCATGGACATATGAAAAACCGTCAGCTTATCAACTCGATTCACATTTGAAAATTATAATGACGGACGTTTAACATCAGCGCTGCGCCGTACATGCAGCCCGTATGCAAACAAGGCAGGGAACGGCCGAACCGCCCTGCCTTGTTATGCATATTGCTCAAATTCGGCATTGAAGTGGGAACCGCTCACTTTGAATTCCTTCCGGCAAATTGAAGTATGCTTTCCCACACATTCAAAAAGAGTTTCTGATTGCTGTCGGGATAATCGGGGATATTGCCCAGACGCCAGAAAGAGACACCCCCGATACCGAACATAGCGGCAAGCTTCAGTTTGGCTTCCACACTTCTGGCATCCTCATACCATATGATGTTTTCGCTGCCGTCCTGCGGATCCGTAAAGATGGCATAGGGGTTCTGGTTGAAGTCCGAATACTTGATGCTTACGCCATCCATCAGCAGCTTTTCATAAAGCGCTTTATAGGAAAGACTAAGAGGTGTCCGGTTAATGACCGCACCGTCCTTTTTCTTCCATTGTACGGCATCAAAAGATATCTGAAGCATAATCTTGCCGGGATCTTGAACGCCTGTGGTTTTATCGGTAATGGCCCTAAGGGCGTAATAGACTTCATCGATAGGCGTAAGCGGCGTCGTGGTATAGCCTGCGGCCATCTCTTCATCAGTAAGCCGCCTGGCATAATAATCGTGCGCCATCAATATCACCTTGTCGGCAATCTCGCCGATGGTCTTAAAGTCATATCCGTCATAATAAACCTGTCCCGGGCGTCTTGCCGGCTGAACGGCGACAAAGAGCTTCTTCCCGGTTTTGCTAAGTTCCTGCTTAAGCGCTTTAAGGAAAGCATTGTAAGATTCTTTCGCGTTAGCCCTGAGATTTTCCACATCCATCACTACGCCATTGAAGTTCAAAGGATGATCGTCCTTTGAATCGGCATTAACTTGCTCGGCAATGCTTTGTATCACGGAAGACCTGATCTCGGGCTGCAGGATATATTCTGCCAAGGGTATTTCTGCTCCCGTGGAAGGGTCAGTGACGGTCTCATTTTTTACAGCAACCATAAGCTGTATGGATAACCTGTTTTGGGCGGCCTTTTCCAACACTTCGGAGAAGCCCTCAGGGAAACCGTACTCATTGCCATTTTGTCGGGATGTGTTCAGGACCACCTGTCCGGTCTGCGGATCGTATTCCAAGCGGCTCCAGCCGAAGCTGACCGAGTCCAGGTCAGTCAACAGGTTCACCTGGCTATAGGAACTTATGGCGTAAAAACCGTGCAGATCCTGAATTTTCGCATTTAGCTTATCATACATCTTCATAAGCATATAAGCCGCTTCTTCCCGGGTTGCGGTTTTCTCAGGGCTGAAGTTTTGCCCGCCTGTCCCGGACATTATGCCGAAATCCTTGGCGATTGTCATATAGCCCTTGTTGGTAACCACATCCCTGAAGCTGCTCAGATAGGAAAGCTGCCTGGCAAGCGCGTCATATCCCAGCGCTCTGACAATCATGACGGCCATTTCTTCACGGGTGATAGGGTCATCCACCCTGAAGAAATCGGAATCCCTGAGTATAACCCCATGTTGAAGAGCTGTTTCTATAGGACCGTAATAGAAACTGCCAGGATCCGTATTATCCTTGAAGCTCCCATGGACAGGCTTAACCTGTTCCCATCCTGTAAGCTTGATAAGAAACGTTATAAATTCACCACGGGTAATGGTCTGGCCCATTCCGAACCGGTTATTGCCCACACCGCTGGTTATATTCAAATCCTTCATCCGGCATATGGCATTATAGGCGAAATGGTTCTCCGGCACATCTGCGAAAGGCCTGCTTTCTGCCGCAGCTACCCCCGGAAGCATGAAGGATACAATCAATAGGATACAGATTGCTCTCGATAGTAGTTTCATGGTTATCTCTCCTCTTAAGTAAATAATACTGATGCTACGGGTTGTGTCTAAAAGCTTTTCCCTACCATTTTATCGCATTGTTATTATAAAGGATATCCCTTATTCAAGGAATACCCTTTCATGCCTTAAAGTGATCCGTCCTGCCCGGGACTCGTGGTTGTGCAATAACCCGCCGGGGCAGGCATCACTCAAGCCACGGGGACAGTCCCACCCAAGCCAAGGGGACAGCCCCCCTGGCGTGAAAAAAGCCAGGGGGACTGTCCCCTTGGCCTGCCCCATGGCATCCCGGAAATAGAAGTGGTATCCTATAGAATAGAATAATATTACCGGAGAAGGGAGATTGCCTATGAAATACTATGTGGATGCAAATGCCGAGAGAGACGGCGACGGTTCAAAAGAAAGACCCTTCAAGCGCATCAGCGATGCCGCGAAAACAGCGCTTCCCGGTGATGTGGTGCTGGTGGCGCCCGGAGTTTACAGGGAATACGTTGACCCGGCCAATTCCGGCACCGAAGATGCCCGCATCGAATATATCAGCACTACTCCCCTGGGCGCGGTTATTACCGGCGCGGAACAGGCAAAGAACTGGAAGCACTTCAGGGAAAACGTCTGGGTATGCCGCATTCCAAACAGTGTGTTCGGCGATTACAATCCCTACACGACCATAGTATTCGGCGACTGGTACTTTGCCGAACCCAACAAGCATACGGGCTGCGTTTTCCTGAACGACAAGGCCATGTACGAAGCCGTTACCCTGGAAGAGTGCATCAGGGGCGAGGTTTATGAATGCAGCTGGGTGCCGGAGGAATCGGTTTACAAGTGGTACACCGAACAGGACCCGGATACCGATGAAACAATCATTTACGCCAATTTCCAGGGCCTTGATCCCAACGAGGAAAACGTGGAGATCACCGTGCGCCGCAGGTGCTTTATGCCTTCCAAGACCGGCGTCGGCTATATCACGGTCAGGGGGTTCAAGATCGACAAGGCAGCCACCACCTGGGCGCCGCCCGCGGCTTTCCAGGACGGCATGATCGGCCCGCACTGGAGCAAGGGCTGGATCATCGAGGACTGCGAGATATCAAACAGCAGGTGCGCAGGCATTTCCCTCGGAAAATATTACGATCCTGAAAACGAGCATTATTTTACATACAAGCACGTTAAAAGCCCGACCCAGATGGAGCGCGACGCGGTCTGCCGCGGACAGTACCACGGCTGGCTGAAAGAAAGGGTCGGCAGCCATATCATTCGCCGCTGCAACATCCACCACTGCGAGCAGGGCGGCATTATCGGCCGCATGGGCGGCGTGTTCAGCATCATCGAGGACAACCACATCCACCACATAAACAACATGCAGGAACTGGGCGGCGCCGAGATAGCGGGGATAAAGCTGCATGCGGCCATCGATGTTATCATACGCCGCAACCATATCCACCACTGCACGATGGGAATCTGGTGCGACTGGGAAGCCCAGGGTACGCGCATTACCCAGAACCTGCTCCATGATAACCAGCGGCCTCCATATGCGAAGCATCTCCGCGGAGGCATGATGTCCCAGGACCTGTTTGTGGAAGTCAGCCATGGCCCTACGCTGATCGACAACAATATCCTGCTGTCCGACGTCAGCCTTCGTTTTGCGACGCAAGGCGTGGCCATGGTTCACAACCTTATCTGCGGCGCGTTTACCAGCGTAGGCGGAGGAACTACCTGGCGTTATACGCCATACCACATACCGCACCGAACCGAGGTAATGGGCTTCATGACCATTCTCCACGGCGACAACCGTTTCTACAACAATATCTTCGTGCAGAAATGGCCTTCCGAGGACTATGAGATCCCCAGCGACCAGGATCCGGAAGAAACCAGGCGTGAGAACAGGCTCGTCGGCACGCATGTCTTCGATGAGTATCCGACATACGACGAATGGATTTCGCAGTTTGACTTTACGAAGCATCCCGACATGATGGCGCTGGCGCCTGTCCATTTCGGCCATCTGCCGGTCTGGAGCGAAGGAAACGTATACCTGAACGGCGCAAAACCGTGGAAGAAGGAGATAAACGCGCTCATATCCGATAATGATGGGGTTAGGGTTGAGCTTGAGGAAAGGGACGGCCAATACTTCCTGGTGACAAACATATACGATTATATCAGGGATTTCAGCGTCCGGATGATCAATACCGTAGTTCTCGGCAAAGCCTTCGAGCCGGAGCAATACTTCGAGAACCCGGACGGAACGCCGATACGTTTTGACTCTGACTACTTCGGAAATCACCGCGGCGTTCATGTTATCCCTGGCCCGTTCGCTTCCCCATCTGGTAGAATTAAGGTGTAGAATGGTGTAAATACCCGGAAGGGTTTCATTGCACATTGGAACCGGAACCGGCAATGGCGCCGGCGTTACATGTATGAGGTGCAGTCATCATGGTTATCACGATCGTGAACGACACCTTTAACGTGAACAATAACGGGACCACCATTTCTGCAATGCGGTTCGCCGAAGCATTGGCGCAGCGCGGTCACGAGATCCGGATTATCACGTGCGGCGATCCTTCGAGGAGCGGCAAAGATCCAGGCACAGGCTTTGAAATGTTCTTTGTGCCCGAACTCAAGATCCCGCTCGCAACCAGGCTGGCACACAAGCAGAACACGCTGTTTGCAAAGCCGGTCAGGTCCACCCTGGAAAAAGCGATCTCAGGATCCGATGTGGTGCACATCTATCAGCCATGGCCGCTCGGAAGGGCGGCCCACAGGATTTCAAAGCGGAAGGGCATACCTGCGATCGCGGCTTTCCACATACAACCGGAAAACATTACATACAACATAGGCCTCAAGTGGTTTTCGCTGCTCGCGCACCTGGTATATATCTGCTTCAACCTGTTTTTTTATCGCAGGTTTTCCCACATCCACTGCCCGTCTAAGTTCATCGCAGCACAACTCAGGAATCACGGTTACAGATCACGGCTGCACGTTATATCAAACGGTGTCCATCCGGCGTTTTGCCCTCCCGGAAAGCCCCGGGAACATAAACCTGACCTTGTAAGGATTCTCATGATCGGCAGGCTTTCTCCCGAAAAGAGGCAGGACGTCCTGATCCGTGCAGTGATGAAATCCCGCCATGCCGACCGCATCCAGCTCCATTTTGCCGGAAAGGGCCCGTGGGAAAAGAAGCTTCGCCGCATGGGGAGCAAGCTTCCGAATCCACCGGTATTCGGGTATTACACTCGCGACGAGCTGATAAGGCTCATACACAGCTGCGACCTTTACGTGCATGCCTCTGATGTCGAGATAGAGGGCATCTCCTGCATCGAGGCATTTGCATGCGGGCTTGTTCCGATTATCTCAGACAGCAGGCGGAGCGCCGCCGCGCAGTTTGCGCTAGGTCCCCTGCATCTTTTCAAGGCTGGATCCCCGGAATCGCTGGCGGAGAGGATCGATTACTGGCTGGACAACCCGCAGCAGCTTAAGGAAGCCGAAAAGAAATATGTCCAGCTTGGCAGGCAATACGCGCTGGAACACAGCGTCAGGGAGATGGAAAAGGTGTATTCGTCCATGTCCCCGAATGACAGGAACGCATACTGCCGCGGCATGTTTTTCAGGTTCTTTACCCGCCTGTTCCAGATGTGCATAGCCTACCCCATACTGCTTTTCTGCACGCGCTTCCTGCTGGGGGTCAGGGTTTATGGCAGGAAGAACCTTCGCGGCCTGAAAAGCGCGCTCACGGTATGCAACCATGTGCATATGCTGGACAGCGTCCTGGTCGCCCTGGCTTTTTTCCCAAGAAGAGTTGTCTTCCCCACGATTCCGAAGAACCTGAATACGCTTTGGCCGGGCATATTCGTGCGTGTACTCGGCGGGTTGGCCATCCCTGAGAACATCATGGAACTGAAGACCTTCTTTGACGAACTGGAATTGCTCCTTTTGAAGAACAACATAGTGCACTTTTTCCCCGAAGGTGAGCTTAAGCCGTATGACACCGAGCTGAGGGATTTCAAGAAAGGGGCGTTCCACCTGGCTGCAAAGGCCCGGGTGCCGATTGTGCCCATGCTTATTACCTTTGAGCCCCCGGGAGGACTGATGAAATTCATCCGCAGAAAACCCGTAATACGCCTTCATATAGGAAAACCGGTATACCCGGTTTCCACGGACCTCAGGACTGACTCCAGGTCCAGGATGGAAGAGGTGCGCAAGCAGATGATGGCCTTGTAAAAAGGCCTTTTTTTATGCCGGAGAAAGGCAGGAAACTTATCGGAATGGCCAGGGCAATTCCGCACGGATTTTGCCAGGATGCTCAAAAGCGTACAGCTACTTGTATCCCGTCTTTTTTCAATCGGACATCCCCCTGGGATAATCGCAACGAATAAAGGATTTCTATTGTAAATGGACGAAAACTGCCGTAAAGTATTAACTGAGTTACTTAGGAAATTTATAAATATACTATTGACAAATAATACATATATGAATACTATGAAATGGATAGGAGATATCTTCCATGAGTACCGATACTGCTCTCATTCAAATCAGGGGGCTCAGCAAGGTTTTCAGGACCGAGGAAGGCGAGGTCTGCGCCCTCGAGGACATTAACCTTGACATACGGGAAGGCGAGATTTTCGGGATTATCGGTATGAGCGGCGCCGGCAAGAGCACGCTGGTGAGGTGCCTGAACTTCCTCGAGAAGCCCACGAAAGGCACCGTGTACTTTGACAACCAGGATCTTTCTGCACTGAGTCAGAAGGAGCTATACAGGATCAGGCAGTCCATAGGGATGATCTTTCAGCAGTTCAACCTGCTCATGCAGCGAAACGTGCTGAAGAATGTATGCTTCCCCCTGGAGATTGCAGGCGTTAAGAAAAAAGAGGCTGAAGCCCGCGCCTATGAGCTCCTGGAACTGGTGGGCCTGTCCGATAAGGCAAAGGCTTACCCTGCACAGCTTTCAGGCGGACAGAAGCAGCGTGTCGCCATTGCCAGGGCCCTGGCCAACAATCCCAAGGTCATCCTGTGCGATGAAGCGACCAGCGCCCTTGATCCGGCCACAACCAAGGGTGTCCTTGCCTTGCTCAAGGACATCAACCAAAGGCTGGGGATCACCATAGTCATCATTACCCATGAAATGAGCGTTGTCGAGGAGATTTGCCAGAGAGTGGCCATCATAGATAACCGGCGCATCGCCGAGGTCGGCTATGTGCATGATATTTTTACAAAGCCCAAGACCGAAGCGGCCCGCCGCCTTGTATTCCCGGAAGGTGAAAGGGTTGAGCACTTTATCAGTCCGCGATGCTGCCGCATTGTGTTTAACGGGAGTTCATCCTTCGAACCCGTTATTGCAAACATGGTGCTTGAATTCAGGCAGCCCGTCAATATCATCTTTGCCGATACAAGGAACATCGACGGAAAAGCTTTTGGGCAGATAGTCATCCAACTGCCTGAGGATAATCTGACGGGAGAAAAGATGATGGCATATCTACGCAACAGGGGCCTGACAGTGGAGGAGGTGAAGGACTATGTTTGATCCGGCAACTTTGAAGATGTTCGGACAAGGATTCCTGGAATCATTGTATATGACATTGGTGTCATCGGCCCTGGCCTATTTGCTGGGACTGCCCCTGGGCATCATACTGGTGGTTACCGATAAGGATGGCATCAAGCCTGCCCCTGGTATAAACAGCATACTGGGCGTCATCATCAACCTGCTTCGCTCGGTACCGTTCCTTATTCTCGCGGTTGCGCTTATTCCCGTTACGCGTTTCATCACGGGAACTTCCCTGGGCCCGACGGCCACCATAGTTCCATTGGTGATTGGCGCCGCTCCTTTCATCGCCAGGATGGTGGAGTCCTCTCTTAAGGAAGTGGACAAGGGCGTGATTGAAGCCGCCCAATCCATGGGAGCGTCTCCTTTTGAGGTTATCTACAAGGTTATGATTCCCGAAGCCCGTCCCTCGCTCATCCTGGGGGCTGCCATCTCTGTTACCACCATACTGGGATATTCGGCCATGACCGGATTTATGGGCGGCGGAGGCCTGGGAGACATTGCTATCCGCTACGGCTACCACAGGTACCAGACCGATATTATGCTCGTGACCGTCGTAATCCTGGTTATCATCGTTCAGGTCTTTCAGGAGATTGGCATAAGATTAGCCAGGTTAGGCGATAAAAGAAAATAGAAAAAAGGAGGACGAGTTTACATGAAAAAGATAGTATCTCTCTTGCTTGTACTTATTATGGCAACCGCCCTGCTTGCCGGCTGCGGCGCATCGTCGGGTCCCAAGAAGATCGTGGTGGGAGCGACGCCGGTGCCCCATGCCGAGATTCTTGCTGTAGCCAAGGATATTCTAAAGGCGAAGGGTTACGAACTTGAGATCAAGGAATATACCGACTATGTCCAGCCCAACCTGGCCCTTCAAAGCGGTGACCTTGACGCGAACTTTTTCCAGCATACCCCCTATCTTAACGACTTCAATGCCGAGCAGAAAACAGACCTTGTTCCCATCGCTAGCATCCATTACGAGCCCCTGGGCGTTTATCCCGGCAAGACCAAGAGCCTCGATGATCTGAAGGATGGCGCGCAGGTAGCCGTTCCCAATGATACCACCAATGAAGCCAGGGCGCTGCTGCTCCTTGAAGCCCAGGGCCTGATCAAGATAAATCCCGATGCAGGATTCAAGGCTACTCCCAAGGATATTACCGAGAACCCCAAAAACCTGAAGTTCATCGAGATTGAAGCGGCACAACTGGTGCGTTCGCTGCAGGACGTGGATATAGCCGTCATCAACGGCAACTATGCCATCCAGGGCGGCCTTAACGCAATGACCGACGCGCTTGCCAGGGAAGAAAAGGATTCCGCTGCCGCCACAACATACGCCAACATCCTGGTGGTACGCAGGGGCGATGAGAACAGGGAGGATCTGAAAGCCCTTGCCGAAGCCCTCCGGAGCGAGGAAGTCAAGAAGTTTATCGAAGAAAAATACGAGGGCGCTGTCGTTCCTATGTTCTAGTTCAGAAACTAATAAAAGACTCCCGGGAGCCTGGTTTCCCGAGAGTTTATTGTACTAAGGTGATTTCCCCCATGTTTCAACTGTTGATGGTCAACATGGGTTCGCCGCTCCTGGTATAGGACTTTATCAGTCCATATACCAGGTTATCCTCTTCAATGCCGGATAAATGGAGTATGTCGATTACTTCAACCACCATATTGACACTGGCATTATTTATCAGTATCGCAGAATCGATCAATGTGTAGTCTAGGGCTTTAAACTTATCCACTTCATCGGAATGATTATCGCCCAGCGTGTTCATGACATCTTCCTGGCGCCTGCTTAATACACTCACACCTATGATGTCTCCCTTGGAAATGTTTTTACCGGTAACACTCTGGGCGCCGATAAGCATCACGATTTTGTCGTAATCAACCTGGGTTGCCCAGGAGCAAATCATGCCGTACTTGCGACCATTTTTCATCAGGCAAACAGCGTTTGCACCGTAATTGAATGCCCTGAACTCTTCCATTTTATTAAACAGCTCCTTTCCGGTTAACATTTAGCCTCGGTCTTCATGGTGGAAACATTTATTTCGCCATCATTTTATCAAATCTCCCGGAGTATTGGTACCGGACAGGATGGAGATAAACCAGGGGCAAACCGGCGGAACCGTCCCCCTGGTTTGTCCCCCTGGTTTTCTTCTTTCCCTCAATTGTTTTATATGGTAATATAAAATAAAGATGTAAAACGCATCCATGCAATTTCACAGGCAGCAGCAAGGTTTGGGCCTGTCGGATATATCAGGCACTGGAACTGAATAAGCTTCAAAGAGAAGCGATTAAGGGGGGTCGAAAGTTGATTCAAAAAAGGGTCAGAAGCCTGATTGCTTTTATTGTCTGCATTGTGCTGGTCGCCGTTTCCATTTATCTCGCATCCCTCATTGAAAGTGATTTCGGGAAAGTCAAGGTGCAACAGATAAGGATACCCATAACCACCAACAACGGAATATCCACCTATATTCCCGCAAAGCTCTACATTCCCGAAGGGGTGGACAGCTCGAACCCCGCCCCGGCAGTACTCCTGATGCACGGGTACCAGAACGACAAGGATACCTCGGCAGCCTACGCGATAGAGCTGGCACGGCGAAAAATCGTGGCGCTGTCGATTGACCAGTTCGGCCACGGCGAAAGCCCTATCGGAATGCGGAACAGGGGCTATGATGCATCGAAATCCGGTCCGAACAGGTTCAAAATGTTCATGAGCTTTTCAATGCTCAACTTCGACAACGTCGAAGGCCTGATCGACTCCTCGATGGGCGGAAGCGCCGCTTTCCGGTGGCTCCAGTCCCGTGATTACGTTCTGCCTGACAAGGTCGGCATTACAGGCCACTCAATGGGCACCTGGAGCGCGTACACGGTCGCATACGAAAACCCCGATCATGCCGCAATCGTGATCCAGTGCGGGGAGGTCGAAGGGCCTGTCCGCGACGAGGACGGGAACGTCAGGTTCCGCAATGTGCTTCTCCTCCAGGCGCAATATGACGAGTTCGACTATTTCAGGGATTACCAGCCGACAACCGAGAATCTTAACCAGACCGAATTAAGGTACAAGGTTTTCAGCGGCCAGGACGGGCCGGTTGAATGGAACAAGACATACGGCAGTTTTACCGACGGCACCGCAAGGAGGATGGAGTTCTTAAGGACGCTGCACAGGGGAGTCACCCACAGCAGCAGGGGTATTGCAACCGCGATGGAATGGTTTACAACCGCGCTGGGAGTTGAGCCGGATATCCCCCCTACCGACCTGGTGTACATGATAAGGGAAGCGTTGATGGGCTTTGCCTTGCTTGTCGCCGTGATATCACTCCTGCCGCTTTGTTCATTCCTTCTTACAACGAAATTCTTTGCCCCGGTGGCGCAGCCGCTGCCGGACAGGTACGTGGCGCCGAGAAAGAGCTGGCATAAAACGGCGATAATAAGCATATTGCTAAGCGCCATCCTTTACCCGTTTGTCGCGCAGCTGGGGCATGGGCTCTTCCCGTACCCGGACGGTGTTTTCAAGTCCCTTATAGCCGGCGGGCTGATCCTTTGGCTGGATCTTTTGTTTGTTATCGCGTTTTTCATGTTCCGCAGATGGTACAGGAAGGGTGAAGGAAAAGAGCTTGGCGTTACCATGTACGACATGGGCATATCATTTGACAGGGAAAAGACCGTGATTAACTGGAAAATAATCGGCAAGACCGTTCTAATGGCAGTTATAATGTTCGGGGTATTGTATGCCCTGACCACGATCGGCTACCGGTTTTTCAACACCGATCTCAGGTTTATCTGGCCATTCCTGCGGCCGTTTACACCCGGTCGTTTCCTGCAGTTCCTTATATACCTGCCTTTCTTCCTGCTGTTCTTCCTGTTCAACGGTGGAGCAAGATTGTTCGGCCAGATGCGCCAGAAGGAGTACGAATCGCCTGCCAAGACGCAGCTTATCTGGTGGCTTAGGAATATATATGTAATGCTCGGCGGGCTGTTCATCGTTGCGTTATTCGAGTACGTGCCTTTCGTGCTTGGCTTTGGAACAGGCTGGACCCTTGTTGGCCTTACGCTGTTCGACGGCCCGTTCATGAGCGCGCTCATTCTTATCATCCCTCAGTTTTTCGTGCTGTTCTTCGTTGCTACGTTCTTCTACCGGAAGACGGGCAAGGTATACCTCGGGTCCTTGGTAACCGCGATGGTTGTTTCGTGGATTCTGTGCGGCGGATCGGCGTACTTCTGATAAAGAAACAGGAAGTCCTGCTTGGCCACCGGCCTTGGCAAAGCAGGACTTCCTTAAAAACTCCTTGCAATCAAAGCATGTATTTTGCTGCCGGATATGTAAACATCAAAGCGGCTCACACAACCCATATTCGTCTGCTGCCGAAGTTCATTCGTCAGTCGTGACGTTCATCAAAACTATCATATGTTTCACAGAACCTTGCCGAAAAAGACGGTTCCTCTCCGGCTGCGTACAGGTGAGAGATATCTCCGAAACCAATCACTCTGAAATAAGCAATACCCTTCCTGCGCTCTTCGGAAACAAGAGTGGTTACAGAAGTTGGCAACGCGCAAAAGCCATGCCACAATAGTACAGGTGAAATACCCAGGAGATGGCTCAGAATTAAGCACATAACGCCGAAATGGCAGAAAAAAGCTATGGAATCCCTGTTAGGATTTATTGCGCGATATAATCTGCCTTCCCGGACATACCCATGCTTTTCCAGGAGCTTATCAATCCCTTCAAAGACCTTTTTGGCCTCCGTTATCGCATTGCCCGTTTTCATGGCCGGAACCGTATGCCAGAGGTCTTTATCATAATACTCATTTATCACTGTCCAATCCTGCGGAAGCAAATCCCAGCAAATCCTCTCCCTTCCCAGCTTCTCATCGTATAATTGAAATTCTTTAAGCCATGGTAATACCTTTGCAGTGCGATTCATTTTTTTCAATGTAACATTTGCCGTATCACGCGCTCTTCCAAGCGGTGAAACATAGAATTCCTTTATGTCCATGGCTGATATCCTGCCGGATAACAACTCTGCCTCTCTCCACCCCTTCCCGGTCAGTGTATCTCTTTCATAATCCGGGTCAGCATGGCGTATAAACAGTAGTTTCATCTTGAACAGCTCCTTGTTCCTTGGCTTTGGCAGTATCTATTCAAACAGTAATATAAAACACATACCGGGATTTGATAAAGTATTATTTTCCCCTGAATTTCTTCTGTACAGTTTACATTTATCTTGGCTCGCGGAATTATATATAACAGCAAACAACAAAAAGGAGGTGAAAACGTGAGAATATTTGAAATTGTAAGAACGAAAGATTTGCAGGACTTTTACATCATAGCGGAGAATCCGCTGGATGCCATGCAAAAACACAGGAAGAATCTTGACAGGCTACATAAAGATGAGGAAGCATTGTTATTCAATACTGGGTATAGCTATGTTCTAAAGCATAATAATGACGTGTATTGTTTGACATATAGAATAAAGAAATAATCGGACAATGCACGCTATTTCCTTGAAGTCAGCATTTCAGAAAATTCATAAAGCTGTACTTAAGATCAGGTGCTTATATTAGAATTTGGACAGATCATTACCAGGATTGTCTATTGATCAGTTAACCTTTGGATTATACGATTATTTGCTGTATCGCTCATAATTCCTAAAAAAATTAAAAAGGGGTGTTTTTTTATGTCAAAAATCACAATAGCTGATTTTTACTATGGTGCAGCTTTGTCTGCTTTATTCAACGACAGTACAAAAAAGATTTCTGCAGCGCTGATTGAAAGCGATGACAACCGACAGTTGTATCATCTGACAACTGATAGCAATGAATGCCGACTGTTTATCAAGTATCGTTCTGCGAGAATAGAAACAAAAACAGAAGACTATAATAGTTGGCTGTTCAACCTCACAGAACGGGATAAAAACGAGATTAATAGTATTATTAATGAAGGGTACAACCTGGTACTGGCACTTGTGTGCGGTGTAGCCGGTCTTTCCGAGAGTGAACTCGCACTGCTTGATAAAGAGCAAATAAAGAAAATAATAGATTTTGGGAAAGATTCCATAACAATAAGCCGCAAGAAGCACGAGAAGGCATACCGTATTGCTGTAGGGGGTAGCAGAGGAAACGCTATGAAAGTAGCATTCAATCGCTTTGAAGAATTATTTTAGCAATACAATACGGAGTAAAATAGAGCGAAAAGAATGATTAAAGATGGCGATCAAATGACCGCCCCTCTTATTTAAAACAGAACCGAAAGACCGGCTGCATATCAAGGACGGCTGCATAAGCAGCCGTGCATTTATCCTTGATGCAAGCTGGCTTTCGGTTTTTTTATATCCTTGTAGGATACATATTTCGTGGAGTTACGAATCGCGGAAGAAAAGCCAGTAAGATTGTCAGTACTGATGAAAAATTGCGGCTGCGCGCCCCTGACAGCCAATTCAAAAGCCTTGAGGTAGCATCTCAAGGCTTTCATTTTTTATTAAGGCATTTTACGGTTTTGCTTAATTCTCGGGAACAGCCGTGAATGTAAGCGGTCCTATGACACTGGCCGCCGTTCCCGGGTTTGTCAGTTCGGCCGTAAGGGTATAGGTCACAGGCCCGGAAGCGGCAAATCCTCGATCGACATGGGCCAATGAAGTGACTTTGCGAAAATCAAAGTTCCCTTCCCCGGTGTCAATTGCGCTGTAAATCAAGGTACCTATATTGGGAGAACCACGCCAAATTTTAAAGAGTATGGGTGTAACAGGTCCGGGCGGAAGCTGCCAACCGACCGAAGCTCGCAGGACTAAATCAAGGCCGGGGGATGCCTGTGCAGTTATTGCAGCAAGCGGTGTCGCCGAGGTGGTGATTGGGATATTCACGCTTCCCGAGTTATTATCAGGTAATGTGGAAAATGAACTGATTGCCTGGGTAGACCCTGTGATAGTGAATGCGCCGACAATGCTTGCCGTATGGCCAGGTTCGGGAATCTCCGCAGTTATCACATAGGTTACGGTTCGCGCCGAGGTGAATCCTCTATCCACATGTGAGAATGAAGTAACCGCGCCTCTTTCCAAATCCGCACTGTCATCTGCGCTGGCTACAAGCGTGCCGGTTACAGGGGCGCCTCGCCAGATTTTGAAAAGCATATCCACTTTCGGGAATACGCTTCCACCTGATGTCACTACCCAGCAGGCGGTATGCCTTAAAATCACATTCTGACCCGGCTCAACATTTTTAACAATGAAACCCACCGGTACCGGAGTCTGAGCAACAGGGACACTGGCTGCGCCAAAAACATTGTTCGGGAATTGATAATAGCTGACAATATTCGAGCTAATATCGAATATTGTCATGGTAAGGGGACCGACAACTCTTGCCTGGGCGGCAGTACCCACCGTTTCTGCTGTCAAGACGAAGGTAACAGGTTGATTCGCTGTAAGGCCTGTAACTACTCCGCTGAAATCAGTAGTTACCAGGTTGTCAAAGGAACGTTCCGCGCTGTCCTGGACACTGCAAACCAGTTGACCCGAAACAGGCGCACCGCGCCAGATTTTAAATATTACCTGCACTGTTCCTGTTAGAGCTTCCCACCCGATATTTGCTCTCACAGTTCCGATGTCATTACCGGAACCGGGTGTAACCGTCAGGATTACAAGGGGTGTGGGTGTATTATAAATGGGTATATTAGCTGCTCCTGAAGTATTTTGCGGTAAAGTATAGTATTGAAGGCTCATGCAATCACTCCTTTATTTCAAGATCTTGTACTACATCTTATGTGGGCTTGTCCGAATCGGTTACAGTTTGTCCGATTTGGATAGTATATGTGTGGAGCATTTTTCGATAAAACCGCCCGGAAGTCTTATATGGAGTAAAGCTTACTGACAGTTATTCCGCGAGGCCGACAAATATCGTACTGTATTTATGGCGTTGGCGGATAACTCTATAAAGAGTTGCATGACAGGAAATCTGTCTAGAAAATGTATTACGAAAGCCATATGCGGACGACGAATAGTTTTTTCAGAGATAATGTTTAAGATGTATGTAAGAAGTACCCGCCGGAACAATAAAAGATTGCCGGCGGGTACCCAGCCTTCGTAAAGCCTTTATCTAATGGGCTTTTTATTCTATTACTCTATTTGTTCTCAGGAATATCGCACAGGAAACCGGCATATGGGAATTTATAAAGCATCACCGGGGTACCGAACACATTAACAACCTGACCTTTTGCCGTCCCATTCAAAATCTGTCCGGCTCCTTCAATAAGGTCTGCAATTAATTCGGGGTAGACCGGAAACGAACCATGCGAAGGATATATCGTGTCAAACTCATCAGTAAGCCCGGACAACTTCTTCAGGCTCTCAATATAAAGAGACATATTTCTGTGTTTCTTAAACATGAAGATATTCCCATCCTGAACGGTATCTCCTGAAACGAGCACCCTGTTGTTTACATCCAGCACCGCTATGCTGCCGGGTGTGTGTCCGGGTATGAAAATGATTTTCAACGGCCTGTTTCCGAGATCTATGATATCGTTATCCTTTACAGGCAGAATGGATCCTGAGCCGCCATGCGCCCTGTAAATATCCTCTTCGTCAGGATGCATATAAAAATGATCAAAACTTCCGTTCCCTGAAATATGATCCGGGTCGGCATGCGTATTTATAAGCATGACCGGCAGTTTTGTGATACTTTCCGCAATTTGTTTTGCATTCGGCGTATTCATGCCGCTGTCAATTAGCAGTGCCTTTTCCGTTCCTTCCAGCAAGAAAAATCGCACCCCGTTGTCTTCGATCCGCCAGGAAGTATCGTTTATTCGAATAATGTCTGCCATCGGCATACCTCCAAAGAATTATTTCAAACCTTTACATCAATGTAACACAATCAATGCAGCTTGAGTGGCAAACAGCCTGGCAGCAGGTATTCTAAAACCAGGCAAGCTCGAATTCGCCATCAGCTTTTTCAAACCTTAAGACAAGATAATATCTATTAGTTTTTTCTAGTTTTACAGTTGCCTCAGGATTATCTTTATCTACCTGCAACAATACCCTCTTGTTTACGTCCTGTATCTCTGTCGTGACATTTCCATTAGTGATATTACTGTTAAAAGTAAATATGTAATTACGGCTTTCTCTTATTTTTATTACTTTCTTTATGTAACCATTACAACTGATAAATTTGAACTTGCATCTATTCCGGGGTCTGTATGAACCTAAAAATAAAACTGCGGTTTTACTGCTTTTTACCAGGTAGCCATTTATCCATAGGACATATATCAATATTATCAAGACAACTAAAGAAATTGGTGTCCATATTAAACCATAACTCACCAAATCCATCTCCTGTCATTAACTCATTCCTAATAGATTGTAAAATACTATGCTTGTAATAATCAATTATCTTCTTTTTACAGACGCTTAATTTTATCGCCTGCTGTTCCTTAACAGATTCATGTACTTGTATATAAATGGAAATCCTTTGATTTTTGCAATTTCCAGCGCGGAATCAATATCATATTCTATCCTGCAAATTTCAAAATCAATGTTGTTATTACTAATATCCGCTACTATTAATAAAATTCTAAGAGGGTCGCCCCAACTCGTCCCCTTGTCTATCCCTGCGGGTATTCTATACCCAATATATCGACAATGAGATGCTGCAAGCCCTTCATCGGGCTTGGGACAGGTATGTCAAGAACGTACATTAAACTCAAAGCAAAAGCAATGACATACAGGACAGAAAAAGCTGCGAGTTCCCTCCATTCCCTTCTCTTTATAAGTCCCGGAACGTTGATTACAGCGATGAAAGCATAAATCAGCAAAAGATATATCATTTACCCTCACCTGTTTCGAACTTCGGCAAACCGCGTATTTTCGCAATCCATAACGATAATGGCGGAATAACAAATATAAGCGGGGCGGAATATATAATGCCCGCATTTTGCGTAATCACGGCATGGTCTACAGGCGATTGGAAAACAGTAGCGGCAATAATGACTTCAATGCCGGCCAAAGGTAAAACCAGCGGTAAATATGACTTCAAACCAAATAATTGTGATAGGGCCACTGCCAATGCATAAAGGAAAAGGCTGCATTTAAAAAATATCAATACCGTCTGTGCAATACCTATCAGGAAATCCATCCTTGTTAACACAGTTCCAATATTAATAAGGCGGATTGACTGAAACGATGGCGAAGTCCATATGGTTTGTGTTCTGCCTAAAACCGCAGTGTTTCTGACAGCCACAACAAGAAGGCTTACAGCGCCGATCAATAATCCCAAAAAAGTGTTCTTAACCGCATGCTCAGTCTTATTCAGGCTCCCCATGATCATCAGAAAAATAACCGTTTCGCCGAAGGGGATGATCGAAACAATATGGATACCCTGAAATAATCTAATAAACGGCAGCTCGAAAAGCGGTAAAAAATTGGAGAAATCCATCTGATCAATCAAGAGGATGAATGTACTGAATGTTACAAACAACCCGGTAACCGCAAACAAATGGCTTACCCTTGCCAATACTTCTATACCTTTGGTAACAGCATATGCGCAGGTTGCAGCAAAAAATACCAATAGAAAAATAAACGGTGTGTCTTGCATTAAAAAAGTTATATATAACTCACCTACATCACGGATATTAAAAGACAAGGTCATCGAAAAAAAGAAAATATAATAAATAGAAATTGCTTTACCCAGAAAACGTCCATATACCATATCGTTAATCTGAACCAGATTCATCCCTGGAAACCTTTTTGCAAGCGCCGCATAGGAAAGAATGACAGGAACAGCTATAGCCAGTCCTGCCAATAAAACCATCCATGTCTGTTGTTCGGTTATTCCTACCGTAAAATCTATCAATAAAACCGATCCCTGGACAAAACCGGAAATCAGGAAAAGCAATTGCTGGCTGCTGATTCTCCCTTTTTCAATGCTCATATTGTTACTCCTCTTTACCTGGCGATACCGGTTTTTTTAGCAAATCCGTTTTTATTATCTTTGATTCAACGTCAATGATCAGATCTATAGTTGGATATATTTCATCCCAATTGTCTTTCAAATCCTTCCATTCCTCGCTGTACTTCTTATGCAGCATTTCGCCAAACCCAAAAATATCCGCGTTTAATTCCCTGGACTTATCAAAGGCCGCCATTACTTCCTGCCTGATAACTTCTGCCGTAGCTTCTTGTATTTTTTCAAACGCTTTGTCGGTTGCCAGGTTTTCGGCTGTAGTCTGTTCCGAAAGGCTCGACTCCTCTTTAATTTTTATATGCATTACAATCTTGCCATCTTTTAACTCCGGTGTTACCTTGCTTTTTGCCTTTACGATTTCCAGAACAGCCTTTCCTCGCTCATTAGGCGAAGGAACGATTATCACACCGCTTTCCACTTTACCGAGTACCCATAAAAGGCCCCGGACTTCATCATGGTTTAGTTTGCCAACCATTTTACCATTCTTAAAGGCAACCATGCCCGACACATAAATATCCTTGCAATCCTCATCCTGGACAATGCTGACTAAAGGTACCAGCGGAGCCGTGGTTGGACTCATAAAGCATGAAGCAAAATCTTTCATATTCACTTCATAGAAATGGGATGTAAAACCATAGGTATCAACAAGCTTTGCAATATTCATAGCGGGAAACTTTTCAGTTTCAGGTTTGGCATCCAAAACGTCCGAAGCCCTGTCCTCGGCAACAAGAATCAAAGCGGTAGGTCTTATTTCATGGGCGCGCAGAAAGAAATCAATATATTCCTGTAAACCTTCCTGGGCTATAACATTCCCAAAGATCACAGCCTGATTGTGGGATATAAAAAGCCTGTTTCCTGTCTTGTGGGTTATTTGCCTTATCGCATCAAATATTGACTCCCCCCTGCTGGAGACATTCCAGAATGCCTTGTCGCCTCCTCCTCCCCCGCCTGCACTTCCCGACGGTTTTTCTGCTGTAGCCTCTTTAACCACCTGTGCCGTCAGCAGAATGCTTCCGGTATCCTCATCCTTATCAACTCCCATCCCTATGACAATTTCCAGATCATTAATTTGCCTTGCGCCCAAACAGCCGGATAAGGCAAACAACATTAAAAAGCATAAAATTATTACCATCTTTTTTCCCATTGCAGCCTTGCCCCCTTTATTTGGAACCATTGTTGTCCTTCTTGTATGGTGACGGCATCAAGCCCTGGCTTTGCTCGCAGGAATCGCAACCGTCCCAGGCAATAGCCTTGGGACGCTTTGACATGGTCCACAGGGGCACCCTTATGAAAACATCCTTCAAGCCTGAAAGATTCAACGGTGCAACCGGCCATAAATACGGTGTTCCAAAAGATCTTAAAGACGCAAGATGCATCAGTGTTGCCAAAAGCCCCATGATTACACCAAAACCGCCGGCAATTCCGGCAAGTGCAAGATATATATACCTAAGTATCGTTCCGGAATCAGTCTGTGCCGGAACAGCAAAGCTTGCAATGGCTGTCGCAGACACAACAATAACCATTATCGGACTTATAAGACCTGCCTGAACAGATGCCTCACCCAGCACAAGTGCCCCGACAATACCTACTGTTTGTCCTACCGGTTTCGGCAACCGCACCCCTGCTTCTCTTAAGAGATCAAAGGCAAATAGCATCAAAAAAGCTTCCAATATTGCCGGAAACGGGACTCTTTCCCGCCCTTCCGCAATAGATATCAATAGCCGGGTGGGTATCAGTTCCTGGTGGAAAACAGTCAATGCAACGTAAATCGCAGGTCCCAGGGTACTGATTATATAGGATAAAAATCTTATCACCCGTATAACGCTTGCAAAAAACGGCCTGGCATAATAGTCCTCCACGCTTTGGAAGCTTTCTATAAACACCATGGGCACTACAAGAACAAAGGGCGTACCGTCAACCAGGATTGCGGCGCGGCCTTCGAGTATCTTTGCCGCAACCTTGTCAGGTTTTTCGCTGTTTGAAACCGTAGGAAAAACAGAGTAGGGACAATCCTCTATAAATTGCTCAATATATCCTGATTCCAGGATTGCTTCCGTTTTTATTCTTTTAAGCCGTATCCTGATTTCTTCAATCAGTTTCGGATTGGCCACACTTCTTAAATAAACAATGTATACGTCCGTTTTTGACATATCGCCAATTACAAATTTTTCTACACACAAATCGGTGTCTTTAATTTTTCTGCGGATAAGAGCAATGTTTGTGTTTACATCTTCAATAAAGCCTTCTCTTGGCCCACGAACAACAACCTCAGTTCCCGGTTCTTCAATACTGCGGGATTCCTTCTTTTTAAGCTTGATAGCCAAAGCCTCTCTTGAGCCGTTTATCAATAGAATGGTTGCCCCTGCCAGTAAATTGTCAAGTAGGTCGCTTAGCAGCGTAACTTTCTGGTTATCGGTTGTCGGAATTAAATCCTTCCTTATGTTGTCAATTTCAGTATAATCTATATCCGCATTGTTATTGAGCAGCAACGCGTTATACATTAAAGGCTGCAGGATATTTTTATGGATCTCTTCCTTATCCGCCAAGTTACTAATAAAAATCAAAGCGCCTTTGAATTTCCTGTCATGCCCGAAGTTGAACTCATGAACTGTTACATCGCTGCTGTTGTTCAAAACATCTTTTATTACTTCCAGGTTTTTCCCCAAATCAGGTAATATTGGTTTATTATTGTTCTTGCCTGGTTTATCATTCTGAAGCATATGTTTATTTTTCTTATTCAAAGATAAATAGCGAAATTTCTTATATATGAATCCAAGCATAATTTCATTCTTCCCATGCCGTTTTTATTTATCTATGTTTTGCATCTGCAGGCAATTTATTCATAAGCCGAACAGGGTGCCGTAAATGATGGTTTAAATACGGATAAAAAAACTGGCAGATAACCAGTCCGATCATCTGCCAGCTTTACATAGGCTATATCATTTTACTCGGTTCATCCCCGGCACCGGACGCGGAACCGGGCTTTCACAGGACGGTTCATCGTCCTTATCAGGCAAGCTCCTGTCAGATTACGCTAAACAGGAGTTCGCCATATGTAGGTATTGGCCACAGGCTTGCATCCACCATGGTTTCAAGCCTGTCGGCAGCGGCGCGCATCTCGTCCATAATCGGGATAATGACATCCCTGTATGCACGGGCATGCTCCAACGAATCCCCTGCATGCGCATCAACCTCTTCAAGCTTTTCGCCCAGCTTGTCGATGGCGGCTTTGAGGCTGGATGTCAGCGATACAAGCTCATCCAGTTCTTCCTTGGCAAAGGAGGAATCGGCGCCCGCCGCATTGAGGGAAGCGACGGTATCCGCAACCTTTTTGACATAGGCCAGCGATGCCGGAAGGATCTGCCTGCCTGCCATTTCAATCATGGTCAGGGCTTCTATGCGGATTGTCTTGACGTAGTTCTCAAGTAAGATCTCATAACGGGAATGCACTTCCGCGAGGTTCAGAACGCCGTGTTTTTCAAGCACCTTGACGTTCTTCTCCGCAATTAGTGCAGGAGCGGCATCAACGGTTGATTTCAGGTTCGGCAGGCCTCTCCGCTCAGCTTCGGCCACCCATTCCTCGGAATAGTTGTTGCCATTGAAGATTATGCGCTTGTGGTTCTTTATGATTTCCTTAACCACGGCATTTACTTCCGCATTGAAGTCTTCTGCCTTTTCAAGGCGGTCGGCAATCTGGCTCAGCGTTTCGGCAACTATTGTGTTGATGATGAAGTTCGGTGTGGCAATGGACTGCGAGGAACCCACGGACCTGAACTCAAACTTGTTGCCTGTAAACGCAAACGGGGAGGTCCTGTTCCTGTCGGTGGTATCCTTCGGAAGAACCGGGAGCGTGGATACACCGATTTCCAGGGTCCTGCTGTTGCCGTTGTTCTTGACGACACCGGTCTCTATCTGCTCGATAACATCGGTAAGCTCCTCGCCGAGGAAGATGGACATGATAGCCGGAGGCGCCTCGTTGGCTCCAAGCCTGTGGTCATTTCCGGCAGAGGCAATGGAAACACGCAATAGGTCCGCATATTCATCGATAGCCTTGATGACGGCAACGAGGAAGATAAGGAACTGCGCATTTTCCGCGGGTGTTGTACCGGGATCGAGCAGGTTCTTGCCGTCGTTGGTCGAGATGGACCAGTTATTGTGCTTGCCGGAACCATTGACGCCTGCAAATGGCTTCTCATGCAGGAGGCAGGCAAGTCCGTGCCTGTCGGCCACCTTTTTCATGAGTTCCATTGTCAACTGGTTATTGTCAGTTGCTATATTGGTGGTGGCAAACACCGGGGCCAGCTCGTGCTGCGCGGGCGCAACCTCGTTGTGCTTGGTTTTTGCAGAGACTCCAAGCTTCCAGAGCTCGGCATCCAGGTCATGCATGAAACTGGAGATCCTCTCCTTTATAATTCCGAAATAGTGATCCTCAAGCTCCTGGCCCTTGGGCGGCTTGGCGCCAAACAGGGTTCTTCCGGTATATATCAGGTCTTTACGCTTCTTGAAGTACTCCTTGTCTATAAGGAAGTATTCCTGCTCAGGCCCTAAGGTCGTTACAACCCGCTTGGTGGTGGTATCTCCAAATAGTCTCAGAATACGAATCGCTTGCTTGGAGAGTGCCTCCATTGAGCGCAAGAGCGGGGTCTTCAGGTCCAGGGCTTCGCCGGTATAGGAGCAGAAGGCAGTGGGAATATACAGCGTCTTATCCTTCACAAATGCGGGCGAGGTACAATCCCATGCGGTATAGCCCCTGGCCTCGAAGGTCGCGCGAAGACCGCCGGAAGGGAAGGATGAAGCATCGGGCTCACCCTTGATAAGCTCCTTGCCGGAGAATTCCATGATGGCCTTGCCGTCCCCCGTAGGTGTAAGGAAGGAGTCGTGCTTTTCGGCGGTAACGCCGGTCAAGGGCTGGAACCAGTGGGTAAAATGTGTTGCGCCCTGTTCGACCGCCCAATCCTTCATCACGCAGGCTACGACCTCGGCTACATCCGGATCAAGCGGAATGCCTTCCGTGATTGTCTTCTTGAGCTTCTTATAAATAGGTTTCGGCAGGCGCTCCTGCATTACCGTGTCATTGAACACGGCTGAACCAAACATGCTGGAACAGATTTCATCAATATACTTTTCCATGACCTCTTCTCCTTTCAGAATACCGTAGAGTTTGTTTAATCATGCAAATCTATGACAAATCCCGGCTCATCACCGGTAAAAGCCCGATAAATAACGAAAAAGGCGCTTCACCTTCTCAGTGAAACGCCTTTGTTTCAGAAATAACGCTATTTAAATGTCCCAGGTTCCACAACCAACCAATCCGTTTATGGATTCACCACGCAATACATTTTAGCAGACTCCTCATCATTTTGCAAGATGTAAAATTAAAATTTTCATTTTTTGTCTTGGTCCAATCACGTCGCCGCTGTATATTCCCCTATCCGGAGGCCCATTCTTTTCTCGTCCGATTAACCGAAGGCCGCTTTCCTTCGCCCTTACCCCGCATTTTCAGACAGCCGGACCCAAAGGCGCATCTTCGTGCCCTCGTCGCCTTGACCATCGCTCGTTGACGCCGGCATCATCCGCATCCTGCATTTTTATTGCCCGATAAGTTTTCGCAGCAAGGCTTCAGCCTTGCGGATATCGGCTTTTCCGCCGGTTTTCCTCATGATGTAGCCGAACATCACGTTGATGGCCTTGTCCTTACCGCTCCTGACATCGGCAACCGCCCTGGGATTGGCCTCAATGGCTTCCCTGCACAGTCTTTCAAGCTCCCCGTCGGAGATACCCACGAGATCCTCCGGCTTTATAAACTCTTCCACCGGTTTGCCGCTTTCCAGCATCTTCTGCAGGGTGGCCTGGGCAACGCCGATGTTGATCTTCTTATCATCGGCAAGCTTAACAAGCGCCGCAAACTGGGCAGGGGAAATCCTGATGTCGAATAATTCCTTTTCCTCCTCGGTGTTCATGTTGGAAAAGATGGTGCCGACAATCAGGTTGGCCGCGTTCTTCACGCCTGCGCCCTCGGCCAGCGCGCCCTCGAAGAATTCGGCCACCTTCCTGTACCTGGAAATCTGCCTGGCCGTGGCGTCGGAAAGCCCCAGTTCGTTCACGTACCTCTTGAGCTTGTCGAATGGAAGCTCGGGCAGGGACGCCCGGATTTCTTCCACCTTCGCATCATCTATACAGAACCTCAGCACATCGGGATCCGGGAAGTATCGGTAATCCTCGGAGCTTTCCTTGTCGCGCATCGGGGCGACGCTGTTGGTTTTCTCGTCATACCGCATGGTCTGCTGGACAACGGTTCCCCCAGCGTCCAGTATGTCAGCCTGCCTTTCAGCCTCGGCCATGACGGCCTTCTGGATGAATGTCAGGGAGTTTATATTCTTGATTTCGGTTCTCACGCCGAAATTGGGATCGCCGGGCTTTCTAAGCGAAAGGTTTACATCACAGCGCATTGAGCCTTCCTGCATCTTGCAGTCCGATATGCCGATATAGCGCATGATAAGCTGCAGTTTTTCGGCGTACTCCTTTGCCTCCTCGGCCGAGGAAATATCGGGCTCGGAAACTATCTCGATCAGCGGGACCCCGCTGCGGTTATAGTCAATAAAGGTAAACCCCTTTTCATGGACGAGCTTTCCGGCATCCTCCTCGATATGAATGCGGGTAATGCCGATACGCTTGCCGCTGTCCAGCTCGATATAGCCCTTTTCACAGAGGGGCTCGTCATACTGCGAGATTTGGTAGGCCTTTGGCAAATCGGGATAGACATAATTCTTTCGGTCCATATGGGATTTGGTATTGATTTTGCAGTTCAGCGCCAGGCCCGCCTTAATGGCATATTCCACCACCTTTTGGTTGAGGATGGGAAGGGATCCCGGCTGGCCGGTGCAAACAGGGCAGCAATGGGTGTTGGGCTCTCCACCGAATTCGGTGGTGCAGCCGCAGAAAATCTTGGTCCTGGTTGCCAGTTCAATATGGGTTTCTATGCCGCAGACAATTTCATACTTCATATCGCGGCACCTCCCTTGTAATCGCCGATCACTTTCCCGGCGGCTTGCTCGTAAAAATGGGCCGCCTGAAGGACCGTTGCCTCGTCAAACTTCCTGCCGATTATCTGCATGCCGATGGGAAGCCCCCTGGAGTCCTCCCCGCAGGGAACCGAGATTGCCGGAACGCCGGCTATATTGACCGGCACGGTGCAGATATCCGACAGGTATATCTCGACCGGGCTTGCGCCCTTGTAGTTGAGCGGGAACGCCGTATTGGGCGCAGTCGGGGCAACGAGCACGTCACATTTTTCAAATACGGCGTCAAATTCCCGGATTATCTCTTCGCGGATAAGGCATGCTTTCTTGTAGTAGGCATCGTAATATCCGCTGGACAGCACGTAGGTCCCGAGCATTATGCGGCGCTTGACCTCGTCGCCGAAGCCTTCGCTCCTGGTCTTGACGATCATCTCATCGATGCTGGTATAGGAGGGCGTGCGATAGCCATAACGGATCCCGTCGTATCGCCCGAGGTTGGAGGATGCCTCGGCGCAGGCGATGATGTAGTATACGGGAAGCGCAATCTTCAGGGCCGGAATCCTGATGTTTTCGATCCTTGCGCCGTTCTTCTCAAGCAGTGCGATCGCTTTCCCGATACTTGCCTCGATCTCGGGATTGATCCCGTCGAAAAACTCTTCGGCAACGCCGATCCTCATGCCGGCAATATCCCTGTCCAGGCTTTCAACCAGCGAAGGGCCGTAATCAAAATCCACGCTGGTCTGGTCTCGCTTGTCGACGCCCTTTATTGCATCAAAAACGATGGCGGCATCCCTGACGCTGCTTGTAAGGGGCCCGATCTGGTCCAGTGAACTTCCGTAAGCGATGAGCCCATAACGGGATACCGCGCCGTATGTGGGTTTAAGCCCTACCACGCCGCAGAAGGAAGCCGGCTGGCGGATGGAACCGCCCGTATCGGAGCCCAGGCTGTATACCGCGAGATTGGCGCAAACGGCTGCGGCCGAGCCGCCCGAGGATCCCCCGGTAACATATTCCGGGTTCCTGGGATTAAGCGGCGCGCCATAGAAGCTGGTTTCCGATGTGCTCCCCATGGCGAATTCGTCCATGTTGGTCTTGCCAAGGAGAACCGCGCCCTGTCTTTTCAGCTTCTCCCAGACCGTAGCGTCATAGTAAGGCTTAAAGCCCGTAAGGATCTTCGAGCAGCAGGTGGTGGGAAGCCCGTCGGTGCAGATATTGTCCTTCAGGGCCATGGGGATGCCGCAGAGCACCGGGGCATCGCCCTCGGCCAGCATCCGGTCGGCCTGCTCCGCGGCTTCCAGCGCGGTATCAAAGGTCAGGTGCACATAGGCATTGAGGGTTGGATTCAGCTTTTCAATGGCATCGATATATGCTCTTGTTAATTCCACCGACGAAATTTCGCGGTTTCGAAGCCTACCGGCCAGTTCGGATATTCCCGCTCTCATTTCCTGCTCCTTTCCAGGCTGAAAAACCCGTTATACCCTTCGACATTGGAAAGGATTTTTTCATTGGGCAGGGACGGCGCCACTTCATCGGGCCTGAGCTCGTCAAACGAGACCATCCTTGCGCCCACGCTCCTTATCTGTTCAGTCCCTCCCTCGATGGACTGGTTGATGGTATTGGCAAACTCGATAATCTCGTCAAACTCGGCAGTAAACCGCTCAAGCTCTTCATCCGAGAAGCTGAGCCTTGCAAGCCTTGCGAGTTTTTCTATCTCGGTTTTTGAAATTGCCATGATCCTCACTCCATTCCTGGCGGCAGCCGGATGTCAAGCCCGCCCGACAGCTTTTTAGCGCTCAATCCCTGATTTTAATGTGCACCTCGCGCAGCTGCTGTTCCGTAACTTCACCGGGCGCTCCGCACATCAGGTCCTGCGCGTTGCTGTTCATGGGGAAGGCTATGACCTCGCGGATGTTTTCCTCGTTACGAAGAAGCATTATAATCCGCTCAATCCCCGGGGCCATGCCTGCGTGGGGCGGCGCCCCGTACTGGAAAGCATTATATAGCGCTCCGAACTTCTTTTTCAAGGTTTCCTCGTCATAGCCCGCGATCTCGAAGGCCTTTACCATTATCTCCATGTCGTGGTTCCGTACTGCGCCCGAGGAAAGCTCCACACCGTTGCAGACGATATCGTACTGGTAAGCCAGGATGTCCAGGGGATCCTTGGTGTTAAGCGCCTCAAGCCCGCCCTGCGGCATGGAGAAGGGATTATGGGTAAACTGTATTTTTCCGGTTTCTTCATCTATTTCATACATCGGATAATCATTGACATAACAGAAGCGGTAAGCCTTCTTCTCGCAGAGATCGAGGCGTTTTCCCAGTTCATTTCGGATAAGCCCCGCGTACTTGCAGGCGAGATTTTCCTTGTCGGCGATGAAGAATATGACATCGCCGGGAACAAGGCCGGCTATTTGTGCCAGTTCCCCTTTTATGTCTTCGGGGATGTACTTGTCGATTGGGCCTTTATACGTCATATCCTCCTGGACCTCAAGGTAGCCGAGCCCGCCCATGCCGATGGACAGAGCGTATTCCAGGAGTTTTTCGTGGAAGCTCCTGGACATCACGGCGTGAACCTTTATGGCCCGTACCGTCTTGTTATGGAAGGGCTTGAAAGAGCATCTCCGGAAGAAATCGGTCACATCTATGATTCGAAGGGGGTTTCGCAGGTCCGGCTTGTCTGTGCCGAACTCCAGCATGGCCTGCCTGTAACTGAAAACAGGAAACGGCGCCTCGGTGATTTCGTACCCTTCCGGCGCGAACTTCCTGAAGGTTGCGGTCAGCACCTCCTCGCCCACGCGGAAAACGTCTTCCTGGGTTGCAAAGCTCATTTCAAAGTCGAGCTGGTAGAACTCGCCCGGGGAGCGATCGGCCCGCGCATCCTCGTCGCGGAAGCAGGGCGCGATCTGGAAATACTTATCAAAGCCCGCAACCATCAAGAGCTGCTTGTATATCTGCGGCGCCTGGGGCAGCGCATAGAATTTACCCTTATGCTTCCTGGACGGAACGATATAATCCCTTGCCCCTTCGGGAGAGGACACCGACAGTATCGGCGTCTGGATCTCGACAAATCCCATCTCGGTCATCTTCTGCCTTAAGAAGCTGATGACCTCGGACCGGAACAGGATATTGTCCTTTACCTTCCGGTTCCTCAGGTCAAGGTACCGGTACTTCAGGCGCACTTCTTCCCGGATCTGCCTGGAAGCGGGGATTTCAAAGGGCAGATCCTTGCTGACCCGGCCTAAAACAGTCACTTTTTGAGCCACAAGCTCGATGGTGCCGGTCGGAATCTTGGGGTTGTAGGTTTCTTCATCCCGTTTTTCAATCACCCCTTCAATTGACAGGCATTCTTCTTTCCTGATGCCTTTCGGCATCTCGATGTTCCTGAATACCACCTGCATGACGCCGTACATGTCCCTAAGGTCGATAAAGGACACGCCGCCATGGTCCCGGATGTTTTCCACCCAACCGGCGATTTTAAGAACGGTACCGATATCTTCTTCGGTGATTTGGTCCATTGTCTTGCTGCGATAAATTTCTGCCATGAACCTCTCCCTCCTAATCCTTTCTCGATTCACTATGCCGGGAGAGCGCCCAATGAATATAAAAAGCTGCTCGCCCGACATGAAAGTATCAGGGCGAACAGCATTATTCTCGTCCGCGGTACCACCTGAATTACTGCACTCCATTGTACAGTCACTCATTAGTGTTTGCCGCTCTAACGTTCGGCCTACGTCGCACCTACTGGTCATATGCAACCGCAATATGGCGTTCGGATTGAAGCTGGTGAAGTGTTCTTCACATGAATTCACTTTACGGGGTTCTCACCATTCCCCGCTCACTGTAAACGATAATTCATGCTACTCCTCTTCGTCATCGCTTTTCCGCATATTTTATTTCTACATATTTTAATATATCTCAGTTTGTCCTGTCAATACAGATTATCCTTTGTAATGTGCGCCTTTTCGCATGCGTACAATATTGGACGATATGATACTTTGAAGTAACCATCCATATCTATGGCATGATGATGTACATAATAGTTACTTCTAAACATATTTATAATGGTTTTCCGGTTTCAGGTCAGGAAGGTCCAGCCCCAACTCCAAGACAAGATAATTCCGCATGTCGTAACACAAATCGCATCTTCCTGCATACTCTTCTTTCGGTTTGTATCCGTACTCCTTGATGGCAAGTTCTGCAAAAGCCCGTATACCCGAAGTTTCCAGGCTGTCAAATATGCGGTATTTTCCAGGGTCAGCCCCTTTCGCCACCTCCCTTAATGGAATTGAGAAACCAGGGCACGACTGGGGAATGAAGTTTCCGTACAGGTCTACGTGAAAGTGATAAATTCCCGAAAGCAGCCTGCATGGCGTTGATTCGTCCAATATTTGCTCGATGGGCTGCTTTTTCATAAAAGGTTTATATGTCATAAAAGCGCGTCCCTTCAAATTTAAACCATACTTTTTCAGCAATTGCAGGAGATAATCATGTCCGTAAAGCTTCTTGTACTCATCAAGAGAATGGGGCTTTTTATCGTCCATCGCATCAATGTCGTCCCAAAATTCCATCAACCAGGGAAATACGTGCATTCCTGCTTTCTTACAAGCCTTAATCAATGCCTTCACTTTCCAGAATGGAATATATTCATTGTGGAACGGGTCAATGGATATAAGCAGCGTATTTACACCGTGTTTTTTAAGCTCTTTAAGTATTGCAGTTGCTGACGCTTCATCCCTGAACCACGAGGAATTGGTTTCAACATATTCAATTTCAAAATTGTATTTCCGCGCAGCACAAATGACATCAATGATCTTATCAGGCTTTAGAAGCGGCTCACCGCCACCAATATGCACATGATAGCACCCCAGGCTTATTAATATCGAAAATACCTCATCGGCCATATCGGATGTCATATAGTCATCAGGCCATTTTGGAGAACTGGAATAACAACAGTGTCTGCACTTGGAAGAACATTTATAGTTGGTGATTATACCTCCAGATGCCAGGCGGTCAATCCTTAGCACGATTATTCCTCCTCATATCATATCGGTTTAAATGCTTAAGATACGATACATCTGACCTGTTGCCATAAAGATATAATACGGATACGAGGCCAACCGCGGGGATAGTCCCCATCTTGAATAGCTACAATATAGCCCTTAGAAATTCTTTAATTATACTGTTCACCATTTCAGGTCTGTCGGTATTTGAATTATGTCCAGCCCCGGGAATCCATCGGATTGGCAGTCCGGACTGGTTAGCCCATGCTTTATTGTAGCGTTTTGTATATCCGGCCTTATCTTTTTCACCGCATATCAACAATGCAGGGCAGGAGATTTCATAGGGCAGGTCTGCCTCAATTGCTTCCGCCAGTATTCTGAACCCATGGGACACCAGCTCGCAGTATTCTTTTTTGGTATAGCTATCCATCATGGCATGCATAAGCTGACGTCCATATTCGGATTCCGCGCATCCTTCCGAGCCGTATTTCTTTAACAGGAACCATGGATATAAACCGTATATGAATTTTGTATTTTTCAGTACGCATAACTCCCACTTCTTCATGTATTTCCTTTTAAGCGGAGCCGAATCGATAGAAACGAAAGCCCCGGGGCAATCGGGATACTTCTCCATCAATGCCTGGGCAACATAACCGCCCATAGACTGCCCTATGATTACAGGCTTGTATATTCCCTCACGAATCATGATGCTGTAAAGCCATTCCGCTATATCCGCAAGTGAAAAACTGAGTTCAAACGGTCTTGAAGAACCATGTCCCGGCGCATCCCATACAAAAAGGTTGTAATCATCCTTGAATTCTTCAACCTGTTTTTCAAACAATCTATGATCCGCAGTCAGTCCCGGAAGAAATACCAGCCATGTCCTTTCACCGGAAACCATGCTGGTCCAGTAATGAATTACCCCTTTTTCGGCATTAAACACTTTCTCTCTCATCCCTGACTCCCGCTCACTCTTGCAAGATCTGTTCCCCAACTTATCTTTCATCAATAATAGTGATTAAAGGTGTTTATGTATATTTTATCACTTCGAAATCGCTACACAATTGTCTCACCAGGTTTACATTTTCCAGAGCTCACGGAATTTATATAAAGGCTCTGTTAACTTAGTATGAAAAGAATGAGACCTAAAAGGACTCTAGTAGGC
>ENA-UPAD01000030-UPAD01000030.1-bioreactor-metagenome-genome-assembly--contig:-NODE-30-length-221345-cov-242.885544_pt1 | contig 221345 bp, 201 predicted proteins | sample MGYA00238179_ERZ772710 | MGnify/ENA primary metagenome ERZ772710 (study PRJEB29004, sample SAMN07631245) | bioreactor metagenome | isolation source: Switchgrass digestor | place: USA: Dartmouth...
CCCTGTTGAAAAGTTTCTCCGCTTTGTCATACAACCTGCCTGCTTCTTCAGGACTCCCTGTAAGATCCCTTTTCCATAATATGTTCATTTTAAACTTCCTCCTTTGTATTTTTATTATAATTCGATTCCAAACTTTTCAATGAATTCTTCTTCAGTTAAGACTGGGATTCCTAGTTCCTGGGCTGCACGATTCTTTCGACTTCCTGTTGTCGTGTCATTTGTTATAAGATAATCTGTATTCTTTGTTACGCTACCTGTTAACTTTCCGCCTTTGCTCTCAATAACTTCTTTCAGATGATTTCTGCTCTGGAATATATAAACCGCACCAGTACAACAGAATGTCATACCAGCTAAGGAGTTGTCAGTGCTTTCTACTTCAGGTATTATATTCAATTGCTTATAAAGTTCTACAAATTTTTGTATGTTATCTACATCATGGAACCATTCATAGAAGGAGGTTGCTATTACTTCTCCTATACCACTTATACTCATTAAGTCATCTATATCCATATCTATAAGTGTTTTTAAACTATATTTAGCTGCTTTGATAAGCGTTTTTGCTGTTTGTAACCCTATATTTGGTATTCCTAAAGCATATATCAAGTTAGCTAATTTCACATTACGAGATTTATTGATAGAAGCTATCAGTTTTTCATATGACCTTACTCCAAATCCTTCCATGTTTATAATTTCATCTCTGTATTGTTCAAGCTTGTAAATATCTGCAAATTCATTAATGAACCCTGCATCCATAAACTTCTCTAAGGTAGATATGCTTAAACCTTCAATGTTCATTGCATCCCTTGATACGAAATGAGTGAATAGCCTTAAACCTTTCGCTGGGCAGTATTCATTAGTACAATACAGTGTTTCTACTCCAGAGCTAAGCTCTATTCTTATTTCTGTCTCTGCCCCACATACAGGACATTCATCTGGTATTCTGCAAGTCCCACTTCTTGTGAGGTTTTCTGCTATCTGAGGTATTATCATATTTGCCTTATAAACCTGCAGTATGTCACCTACTCCTAGTTCCAGTTCTCTGAAGATACTTACATTGTGTACGCTTGCTCTTGACACTGTACTTCCTTCTATTTCTACAGGCTCAAATATCGCCACTGGATTAATTAGCCCGGTTCTGCTGCAACTCCACTCTATATCTATGAGTCTTGTTTCAGCTATTTCATCTTGCCACTTAAATGCTATGCTGTGTCTAGGGAATTTTCCAGTTTTGCCAAGTGATTCGCCATATTTTATGTCATTGAAGGTCAGAACTAATCCGTCTGATGGAATATCAATAAGTTCTACCCTCTTCTTAAAATATTCTATAGCTTTTTCCATGTTTTTAGCATCGACAGTTGCAGATTCTACACAATCAAATCCGTATTCTCTAAGAATGTTCATGGCTTCTACAACTGTAGAAAATTCTCTGCCTTCACATTTTACCAAATTAAAAGCATAGAATTCAATATTTCTTTCTGCTGCTATACTTGAATCCAATTGCCTTACGCTACCAGAGCAAAGGTTACGAGGATTTTTATACTTAGCATCTACTGGCTGCATTTCGTTTATCTTATTGAATACGCTATACCTTATAACTGCTTCTCCTCTCACTACTACCTCGCCTTTATTAGGTATAACCTTAGGTAAGTTCTTAAATTGTTTAGCATTATGGGTAACATTTTCACCTATCTCACCATTACCCCTTGTAACTGCCTTTAACAATTTACCGTCTCTGTATGTAACTACAACAGTTAAACCGTCCAGTTTCCATGAGAGTACTCCCAACCTATCGCCTAGGAAGCTTTTGAGTCTATCTACTTCCTTAGTCTTATCAAGACTTAACATTGGAATAGTATGCCTTTCCTTCTGAAGTCCACTGACTACTTCATATCCGACATTCTGAGTGGGACTGTCAGGCAGAGCATATCCGAGTCCTTTTTCAAGTTCTAAAAGTTCATCATAGAGCTTATCATATTCATAGTTGCTCATTATTTCTCTATCTTCTTGCTCATATGCTCTGCGAGCTTTATTAAGAAGTTCTACGAGTTCTTTCATTCGTGCTTCTTTAGCCTCATTTATTTCTTTATTCACTTTCTTTGCTTCTTCTCTAATATCAAGTGCCCCATATTCACCATTTATTGCGCTTAAATACTTTTTGCCATCTCGCTCACAAACCCTCCCGTTTGCGACTTTTATACCTTTCTCGTCTAGCTTGATTATATCATCAACCCTAAAGTTCTTGATTACTCCGTTGCAGTCACTGACCTTGAAACCTTCGACTTTGTCTCCATTTTTAATAGCTGACAGTATGGTTATAGATTGCGTTTGCCCTATAACCCCATACCTTTCTATTGAACCATTTATACCTACTATCTTATTATCTATAACCTGAATGTTTTCTATCTTAACTTTTCCGCTGCCGACAAACTGTATGATTTGCTCTACTGGCACATCTTTTGTCTGACCTTTTTCAGAATCAAGCAACCTTACGCCTACTAGCTGATTATTTATCAATATTCTTCCTATCATAAAAAGTGCCATAATAAATTCCTCCCGAATTATAAAAATTCATGTATTGAAATATATAATTCTATTTTTGAATACTTTTCGGTTATATCCTAAGAATATCTAAGTTTATTTATATGTCTATTTATCTTCTACTTTTCCTAGTATCATTTTTATCTCTCCTGTTTACATTTTTATTAATATAGTATCGAAGAATTTGTATCCTAAGTTGCATACTATATTTTCAAATAGCTCAAAATCTTCCGCTCGTCCTCCGTATAATTCGAATGTAGTTAGCAATAATTTGATTAATAAATCTTCTATCATATAGTATTCATTTATATGTTCTATTGTAGCAATAATATTTTTATTGATTATTCTGCCATTTATTACAACATCGAAATTTATATTAACTGTTTCATAGCCGTCCTCAGATGTTACTTTTGTATATGGTTGAGGTATATCAATACCTCCAGAAGATATCACCTTCCAGAATTGGAAGACAACAAAACGTATCACTTCATCTAAGGCTCTGAACTTTGTTTTATAATTTAGCTTAGCCTTATTATATACTGCCCGTAGTTCCATTGCTTTTAGTATATATTTTAAACTCTTAATCTTAACTAGCCTTTTGCCACCTTTTTCTATATATGTATAGTACAATATATTTAATTTGAACAAATCTTCTTTTGATAATGAATAACCACACTTACTTAAGTTTATTATCTCATTTCTAATACTTTTTAATGAAAATTTAGGTATACTCATTTCTAACTCTCCCTTTATATAACTTAACAAAAAAGGTACATTAGAAATGCACCTCCTACATTAGCTGCACTATTATTATCTAGGTCTTAATACCACATAAACTGCGTTGTTCTCCGTTTTTATATCGCCCACTGGTATAGCTATATCTGAAACTAAATCTATACATTTCTGTAATATGTTAGTACCATTTTGTATGTAAATCATTTCTCTGCCCCTAAACTTTATAGTTATTTTGACTTTGTCTCCCTCTTGTATTATTCTCCGAATATTTTTCGCCTTTATTTCTATGTCACGAGGCATTATTTGACATCCCATTTTTATTTCTTTTAATTCTGCTTGTTTAGCTGCTCTATTTGCCTTCGCTTTCTTTTCTCTTTCATATTTAAGTTTACCATAGTCTAATAACTTACATATTGGTGGATTTACACTATCATTCATTAGCACCAAATCTAAGTTTTCTTGGTCTGCTAAGTCTAATGCTTTATTTATATCCATGACTTCATCAATATCATTGTATATTACCCTAACTTTCTTATACCTTATTTGCTCATTTATTAAGTCTTTAATATAAATCTACTCCCTTCTATATTATATATAATAATATATAGCCTGTTCCCACAATCGTTTGCTAAAGCTATCTTTTTACGTTATATATTAAGTTATATATTGTTTATTCTCAATATTAATAAGTAATAAACAAAATGATACTGAACCTATAAACTCAATAAAATAGCGGCGCAACTCTATTGCACCGCCATTTTTATTGAGTTTTAGACTTACATGTCATCTTCAGTGTATTCGTTGTAATCTACGTCAAAGTCATCAAAATCATCAAAGTCATCGCAATCATCTGTATCTGGCATCTCTAAGTCATCGAAAAGGTTGCTATAGGGGTCATCTTCATCTCCATGGATTTCCGTAAAATTAATAGATACACCATCATTCGTATCTTCGATGCTTTCTGCATCTTCTTCGATATGCTCAGATACAACACTCTTTAAGAAGTCCTCCATAATAACCCTCCTTTATCTTATAAATAATGCCGTTTACACCCCATATACTTGTTAAGTTATTGTATATAATTTTAAATATCTATTCCTTTTAAATTCTCAATTACTGCATATATTCACGCTAAATATATGTATGTCTTATGCCTATTTTTTAGCTAGCATATTGCTAAGCATAAATAAAAAAGCACACCCACAAGTTGAGTGCGCATCTATATAGTAGAGGCATAGGTTATCAACTTCTCATTTCATATTAATTATATCATATTTTGCTTAATTTGTCAATACACTAGTCTATTTTATGTGTCCAAAATTTTTTATCTTGGTGCTACTACTTGTACGGTTGGTAGATTTCTTAATTCAATACCTATACCCCTTAATATCTTTTGTTTACCACATAATTGTGCCATGGCATTACTTATTAATTTTTGCCTTGCAAGCTGCCATACCTTCTCTTTGGATAGTCTGTAAGACTTACCCATTTGATCTACTACTACGTATCCTTCAACGTTATTCCCATTTACTATTCTTTTAGTAATTGTTAACTGAGGTCTTGACCCTTCTGCGCAATCCATCATAGATGTTCTTAAATTCATTACGGGTAATTCGGATATTCTTATTCCGACTCCTTTTATATAATTTACACCGTTATACTCTATTAAACGGCAGTTATCTATGAGTCCTCTTTCTGCTAATTTTTCTACGTCTGATTTCTTGCATCTTAAGGACTCTCCATTAGAGCTTATGAGATGGTAACCTACTATTTCATTTCCCTCTAAATATCTACCTGCTAGTCTATATCTTACTGGTAATTTTTCAGCTATACTCATAGTAACCACCTCCAATCTTTATGTTTAATCAAGTGTCGTATTGTTGTATTTATTAGTGTATTATTGTTGATTCTCCAATTTTTATACTAGTCTAACCATTTGTTCGTTACATTGCCTTTTCTCCTATAAGAATAAAAAATAGCAGGATTTTTCTCCTGCTATTGTATAGTCTAATAATGTCACTAGCATATATTAAAGTTTTAACTAGATTCTTCTAAACCTTAATCGTTTATTAAATTTTTATACTAGCGGTATCTTCAATGTTCTTTTATGATAATATAACTAGCCAAGCTATTTTTATATACTAGCCAAGCTATATGGGCTATTACCTACTTGCCTTATGCAATCTACTGCATCCTCAAAATTTACTCAATACCAAATTTTTTATCTAAAATAGAGATTAGTTCAACGCTATTAGTTATAATAATCTCGTCTATTAAAGGTTCCCCTGCTGCACTTCTTTCCTCATTCTCTGCTCTCTGTTTTTCCAAAACCTTTCGTGCTGTTAAATACTTATTTGAAGAAGTATTTCCATCACATACAAGTGCATGTACACTACGCGTTACTGAATTCATTAAAATCGCATTTATTTTTCCTTGGTATCTTTTATTAATATACTCTATATACTCTGACTTATTTGTAAAACCTTGTATCACACCATCTATTGCTATATAGAAAGTTTTCCCTTCGCTTTTTAATATTTCAAATTGTGTTTCTCCAAATAAAAGTTCATCTTTGTATTCAATTAATATGTTATAAACATTAACTGCCATGACTCCTGTGTCAGAATTCCTAAGCCCTAACTTATCTGCAATCAAAGGAACCTGAAATTTTTCAATCTCGTTATACGCTTCTGATAAACTGTTATATCCTTTGAATATTTTGTATGCTGTTGTTTCTATAGTAGGTATGCCAGAGTACCATACTAGTTCCCAAACCTGCACTTTTCTTTTCTCTCTATCACATATGGCTGCTATCTTTTCTTCGAAGGAGTCTATCTCATTACAAGTAGCCCCTTCTTTAACTTTATCCTCTAACAAAAATACTTGAAAAGGAGATTTTAGTTTAAAAGTACTACATATAATTTTGCAAGTATCTTTGTCCCAGCCGTCTACTTTCATTGCCCTTACCATAGACTCTAGCCTAGCTGCTATCTTCAATGAACAATACTTGTTCGGGCAATATATTTGCCTAAGGCTATTTGTAAACTTAATTTCTTCCCCACAAGCTTCACAATGTGTCGGTATACAGTCTATAACTGATTGTGAAAGTAGCTGATTATTTATAACCTCACTTATTGGTATACCCATTTTATACACCCACTTAATACCAAGGTAAATCATCACTATCAATATTTGTATTATCTTCTTTAGTAGCTTTAGGAGTTAAGTCTACAACAAGTATATCCTGATTTGAAACTTGTTTGTGCTCCTTACTTTTTGTAATAACTTCAGATTTAAGACTATCCAGATATGTAAGATAGCTGTTTATGCCTTGTCCTTTTATATTTCTAGCTGTGTCATACCACTTCTCTGATGTTGCCCAAAAATTAACTGTATCTACTTGAAGTTGCCCATTAGGAAACTCTTTGACTATATAACCACTCTGCTCGATTATACTTTTCGCCCTCAATGTCTTATTTATTCCTTCTCGATTCATAGCAACCTCCACTATATTACTTCATATATAAATATAATATAGCCAGTTGCTATGTTTAGTCATATTTAATTCTCTTTTGTAAATATTCATAATGAGGCTTATAGCCTGCCATGGCTGCTTCTTCTACATTATTATAATAGTTTTCGACATAATTCATTAATGTCTCCGGCAACTGACCCTCATAGCAATAATATTTAATATTTGTTTCAGGGTCTATAAAAGCTATTACTACCTTTTTTCTGACAGTGGTTAAGCCTGCTATATTTACTACATCTATTCTATGAGTAGATGCAAAATTTACTCCTTGCAAAAGAATTAATAAACTCGGGTTTTGTATAGGATTTATACCTGTAGATGTTTGTATCGGAGGTAAATAAAATGTATAATCCCAACCTTTTCTATTGATGTTTGTTTTATCAATTTGATACAACATATCTCTAGTAATCTGAGAATTTATTTCTCTAAGTATAATATTTCTATATTCTTGACTAGTTGCTCCAAAAGGCCTTGTAATACCATCCTTTACTTCTATATTACCATAATTTTCTCTTACTGATACCCAGCTTTCATTCCTAAGATTTACTGCATATAAAGTATCGTCTCTATTTATAGTATATGGTTTCTTAATACTCCACCTTAAACCATATTCATTGCCCATAACCCCATTATCTGGTGTTGTATCAATTTCTGCTAGAGTAGTTATATAATACCCATCATTGCATGCCAAAACAGCTACTGGTATATGCTCTTCTATAAGAGCCTTATTTTCTTCACTAGGCGACATATTGTAGTTTAAACACATCATCGACTCAAATACATCTAAACAATCTCCTGGATTTATCACTACAGCGTCTAAGTTTATATATTCTATACCTATATCTTCAACTTCAATAGTAGATAAAAAAGCTGCTTCAGCCGAATAACTTACTGCTGCTTTAAGCCTTATTTCTTGAAACTCTTTCTCTATTACTACAGCATTATTATAGTATACTACTAACAACATTATAAGTATAAGAACAGCGAATATATTAAATACAACTGACCAAGTTTTCATTACCTCACCGCTCCACTAAGAGTAAATTCAAATCTTCCTGTATCAACTTTTAGTAACCTATATGTCAATTGTCTAACTGTAGATATGCCTATCTCTCTAACTGTAACTTGTACCACATCTCCAGTATTCATATAATGTATAGTGCCATCAAAATTTGGATTTGAAGAATTCTCCCCTTGAGCTGCAAAATAAACCGTTTTTATTGTGCCGTCCGGTAGTTTTGTAGCTGTTTTTATTAGTCTCTTAACATCGACATCTAATATTAACCCATGTGAATTTACATCTAAATACAATTGGTCTAAATCTGATTGACTTATTGAACCTTTATCAGTTACCTTATCTATGAAAGATGTAACATCATTTAGAACTAAACGCTGAGCCTTCATATTATTCGTCATATATGATATTAATAATGGCGCTAATACAAGCATTATAAATATTAATATAATAGAAACGATTTTGTTAATGAAATCGCTCATATCAACCCTCCAGTCTGCTTCTAACTATTTTATAGCAATCATCATTATTATCAGTTGGGTTTTCAAAACTATATTCATAGCTATATCTAGTATTATCACTATCGAACTTAATTTTGTCCCAGATCTTTCTTGCATATAAAATTAAATCATTTTTATATGTAGAAGTTATATTTATTTCTGTATCATCTATCTTTATCTTTCTTGGCTCTGGGCTCCCCCAGTCCATAACTTGAGTTACTAAAATAACTTCTAGTTTAGACATTTTTCCATCGTAATCCCCATACGATGTGATAGCCTCCCCTATAACCTTTGATATAGTCTTATCCCCAATTTGTTGCTCATACATTAATGGGTTGTCTTTAACTAAAGGCATTATCAAAGTTATAGCTGCACCAACCACTATAGCTAATATTAAAATCATTATTACTAAATCAAAAATTCCATTAGTCATATAATCACCTTAGTCCGTACATACTCCAGTATCCCAATTGCAATTTTCTTTATGTATAGTAACCTTATAAGTTTCTTCTGAAGCTTTATTTATTTCTAATGATACTTTCCCTGTTAGATGATTATTCAAACATACCTCTGTTGAATTACAAATTTCGCACTTGTATTCAGATATAACTGAATAATTCTTTTCTACAAGTGCATATGCGGCTGCCGCCGGCAATATTGTATTCTTATCAACTAGTTGGTCTAAACTATATGTTTTTAAATCATATTCTATCTGATTTGCTTGTTCTATAGCGTATCCCTTTACATCGTTACCTATTTGCACAGTATATATAACTATCCCTAATAAAGCTGACATTGATATTATACCTGCTGCTAAATGCATGGCTATAGATACCTCTCGTTCCAAACTACTCACTCCTTAATAAATGTCATTCCGCTTATGAATCCGTATTTATCTTTATTTATAATAGATTTAAATCTACTGTATATATCATCCTTTAATATTTCATTTATTATGTAATCTGCCGTCCATATTTGCTCCCCGTATGATTTTTCCTTATCATAGCTTATCTTATATACTGTATCGTTTAACTGTATTTCAAAGGAGTAATACCTAATATATTTTGTTATAACTTCAGGTATGTCAGAACCTAAAATTATTTTATTATCATACATATTAAGTTCTCTGTATTCTTGCATTATTGCTTTAGAATTATTTTCTAATTCAACTACCCTAAGTGCATTTCTTGATGCTAACCCTAATATTGCTATTAACGCTAATAATATCGACACTAATAATATTTCAGCTGTAATAGTTATATATTCTTTAATGGGCTCTTCCATATTACCACTTCCATAACCTTAATTATTTCGTATCCATTTTAAAGATATGCCAGTCACTTCTGAGCCAGGCATTTTTTCCATTGGCTCAATAACATATCTGGGGTCTACAGCATTATAAACTATTTGTGCTTTATATTCTCTATTTGATTGGAACTTATTTTGTAAAGTACTTAATTCTAATAAAGAAGGATCTGTTTTTATAGTTTCTTCATTTATTATAATGGGAGATGATACCCCATCTGGTGTATCTACATATATAGTTATTCCTGTATTTCCGTATAAACTAATTAGTTCTACTACTTCATCTCCGTATATTATTTTGTTATCGTACTTGTTAAATTTTCTGTACTCCCCAACAGTTCTAGCTGATATTATCTCTTCATTCCTAATACTAGCCATATCATTTCTAATACTAATCCATATAGATATGAACCCTAATACTAATGCCAATAATATAGTTGACACTGCTATATATACTGTTTCTTGAATTTCTCGCAAGTCTAACACCTGCCTTAATTCTTTCATAAAATTTAACAATTTATTATGGATTTACTGTAACTTTTATAGATTTTTAAGCAAAATAAAAATGCCTCCTAATCAGGAGGCATTTTATTATTGGCTATCATCAGTTGACAGACACTTGCTGAAATGCGATACCCATAATAGTTCCGCTAGGATCCTTTATAAGGTTGGCTTCGAACCTTGCAGTACTAGGTACATATTCGACCTGACCAGATTTACTCAGCTTGTCAGTGACAGTATTGTACCGAATCTTACCAGATTCATCCATTAAGAATGGAGATTTCTGGATAAATATTCCATTGGAGTATTCCAATGCTGCGCTTCCAGCAGGCCCTAGCAGTGCATTATAGTTCAAGAATGTAAGATCTACATCATCATCATCATCATCTGGAGTTTCAATTTCCACATTTGTCTGTACCACAGGAGCACCAGATAGTCCTTCTGTGTTACCGTCCAAATATGACCTTGTTGCTATCAGTATTGCATAAGGTTTACCTGCGAAATTACTGTAAGCGCTCAGCACCTGTGTGCCAGTAACTACTTTCTGGTCGAAGTCATTAAATGTTGCCAAGCTGACCTGACTTAGCTGGTCCTGAACGTTTGTCGTTCCCTCATTTGCTACGCCTTTGGCTATAGCAAATATACCGAAGCCTAACCCGATGATAGCTGCGAGTGCAATTAGCACTATGCCTAACATTGCACCTCTACTGATTTCACCTTCCATATAGTACCCTCCCATTCAATAGTTAAATTTTTAATACTTTTTGTAATTTTTAAAATCACCCCATTTTGAAATAAACGTATGGATACTAGCCTAAAAATTCCATATTATTGATTAATTTATGTATTATTCAATGTGCATAAATTTTATAACTTGTCTATTTACTGTTATCCTAAACTACCCAAAGCGTTCATAAATTCATTAAATCCTAGAACTCCCAATGGTATTAATAACTCCCCTATAACGAATAAGCCTATAGGTAATAGTGATAATGGTCCACATAAACCCCTTCTCCGATTTAATGCGGTTTCTACTGACATTTCACGCATTTTCTTAGTGTGTTCCCTATCTATTATAAGGTCACTAAAAGCTTCTCTTAATGATAAATCATTTATAGTTAGTTGAAGGTTATCTATGAAACGCTTGAACTCCAAAATTGGAGTTTTATTTTTTAATCTAGCTAGTTCTCGCTCTGGATCGGCAGGATAGCTGTGATAACAATACAGGAGCATATCTTTATGTATTCTTGAGTGAGTGCCTAGTTGATATATAGTGTCTAATGTGTCTATATCAGTGTTCATTAAAATACTTGTTAATGTCTGTAGCTGTAAAAAGTCCTCTTCTGCCTCTGTTTCAACTATATATTTCCTTAATTTTAGCATTATATTAGGTATGAACCACCCCAATATTCCAACTGCAAAACTAATCCACATATACCACCATTTAAAATAGGCATTCTCTAGACTTTTCTTTTTGTCTTGTAATCTCTTTATTTGGTCTAGTACCTGCAAGTCTGTTAATCTAGGCATATATGACTTTACTAATGATTTTAATTGTTCTTCACTCCATTCTTGGTCTGACTCTAAATAAATAGTATCCATTCCCCTTATCGCATCTTTTGTATATTCATCCATTTCTGTAGTTGCTACTAAAGATAATTGCTGAGTACTTGTGCGTATATAAGATTTTCCTAAATATACTGCTATTAGTATAACTACTATGGATACTATAAACGCTGTAAAAGAATATGCTACTTTTTTCAAATATAGTTCTTTCAATGTCATCCTAGATAATACTCGTTTTAATAATCTTTCTTTTTTGTCTGCCTTTCTTCCTTTAGGTATTATATTAGTTATAATTTTATTCACAAATTTATTTTCTAGTAGTTTTAAAGCCCATAAACTTCTGTCGTCCTCCTTAAAGGCAATGTTGCTATTTATTCTTGATACTATAAGGTATGAAATAATGCAACTTATCAATTCAATAGTTTTGCACAAATATCCCATTGGTGCCTTATATATTAAAGCTGTACCAGGCATTATTGATATGAAGTATCCTTCTAATATTGGTATTGCAAAAATAGGTAAAAATGGCAGATATTCTATATATCCAAACTTTGTCTTTTGTTTCATTAAGCGCTCTAACTCAAAATTAATATCTCCTGCTATTAACGTTAATGCTTGAATAAAATTAGAATTTCCGTGTCCATCTATTGTATCTCCGGAGTTATTTATATTATAACATACGCCAGCTAAAGTTTGTATATGTCTAAATGGAGTTGACTCATAAAACTCCTGTAATTTCAATTCTCCATTACTTGTAGTTAATATGTTTAATATTTCATTCATAGGTTTTTGTATTATAGGGTCATATTGTACATTACTTATTGCCTCTGTTACAGAGCCAACTCTCATGTACTCTTTTCTTATATCTGATATTGCCTTTTTCAAAGCTTTATAAACCTTTAATTGTGTTTTATCTAATTGCTTTTCTATTAGAACGTTTCTTAATAGCAGGCTAAATAATATCCCAATAAGCATAAATATAGCATCTCTGTATAATACAATAGATGCTACTATAACTCCCATAGATATAGCTGTAGACATTAAATAATATTTAGTGGCTAGCACCATCATATCATATTTGTTATGTATTGATAATATAGCTAAACGATTATATATCTTTAATATACTTTGTTGAGACAAAAAGAACGAAGATAGAAACCTATATACCTTTGTGTAGAAATTATAACTTTTTGCTGACCTTAGTCTTTGTGGTTTGCTGGAATTTATGATTATAAATATACCTGAGCTTAGAATCAATATCATTACTATAAGTAATCCAACAGGCATTATTTACCCTCCTGTTCGTCATCAAAGAATAACCCTATACTGAACTCACTATTTACATTACTGGAGTTGTCCGGTTCATATCCTTTAGCCCATAAACTCTTATCTTCTGCTTGTTCTTTTATTGCCTCTTCATTATCAATAATCTCATTTAAGTCTACTAAATTATTAATTGATGGTATATTATCATCTATTTTCATATTAGCTAATTTTTTGAGTCTATCTAATTCTCGTTCTATTTCCTCTTTAGTCTTAAAGGGGTCATCTTCTCTGGGCCCCCATTCCTTTAGCATGAAGTAATCAAATTTTGCTTGTAGTTCTTTTCCAAGATTACTACGTATTTTTTCTTCCAATTGCTTGCTAAATCTATTTACTGGTATATACGTATGAGTATCCAAATCGTACCTTAATATATCACGAGTAATGAACCCCACTCTGTCGGTGATTCGCTCATAATACTCCTTAGTTATTCTATTCATTGAATCTACAGGATTGTTCGGGTCGTAATCAGGATATGGAGCACCTTCCTCTAACTGAATTATTTCTGTAATTCTTTCTATATATCTTTTACCATCAGGAGTATAGTTTAAATGAATATCACATTTTACTACATCTGTTACTTGTTTTTCCGCTATGCTTAAATTATTACTAAATCCGTTTGTATTAGCTAAGGAGTTTCTTAATGCAAATACTAAGTCTTTAGTTGTATTAGCATGGTGGGAGAATATTGTGAATAAACTTGCTACCTGACCCATTTGTATCATTCGAGCTGCTACAGCATCTGTTGCTACTTCACCTACTATTGAAACTGTACCATCTGATTTCTTTAAAGCGTCCTGTAACTCTGCTGCTGTAACATAAGTTGTTTCTTGAACTGATAATATATTTCTTGTTGGATATAATTCTCTCAAGTATAGTTCTGGAGCTAATTCCAGTACTCTTATAGTAAATCTTGGGTCAATATATCTAACTATGGAAGACATTAAAGTAGTTTTACCTGCTCCCTGTCTACCTGTAACTGCACTAGTTACATGCCCACGCATTAAAAATTCAAGCAAACCTATTGCCAATTCTCCCTTATGTGTATATGGCTTTATTATCAGTGCTTCAGGTGAAATATCAGTCAGGTTGAACTTTCTAACAAAGACTGCCCAATACTCTGATGCGGGTGGCCTTATTGCCAATATTCTGGATTTATCATACATTGTATTAACTAAATAACCTCTTTTTGCTGTAAGAGGTCCAGGGTTTCCGTATCTTATCATTAATTGAATGACTCTTCTCAATTCTTCTTCTGTACCGAAATCCATAAATCTGAGGTGTATGTACTTACCTTGATAATATAGCCATACTGACTTATTAGCCCTAAAAGTTCCATCTGATACTTTATTGAGATTATATAATATAGAACCGCTTGTACCACAGTTGAATCCGTTTATATCCATCTCCCTTAGTGTATCTATTATTCCAAAGCCTTTATACCTCTGATATACCAGTATAGATAATATATCTATTTGCTCTTCTATAGTTAATTGGATATTTTCTTCTCTATAACTCCTATTCAAATCTTCTTCAGTAATATAATAGGCTTTGTCATTACTACTAGTAGAATCTTCTGCTAGTCTTTCTTCATCAAAATGATACTTCTCTATCCATTTTGCAAGTGCTTTCTTACCATACCGTTTCTTATATTTATACATTAGTATTTCAAATTTTATATGAGCAGAAGGTTCTCCGGTTTCATCCAAACCTAATAGTTCAGTCACTTTCTGTGGAGGAACTTTTTCAGCTATTATGCCTCTTATTAAATCCATTACTAATATCTTCGCAGAATCTATACCGTACACACAATTTTTTAGTGCGTCATTTATACGCGCTTTACGCTTATATAATTTATTAAATTCTTCTTCCGATAAACCCATTGAAAAATCTTCTCTTAATAGATTAATTACTTCTGTTTTTACTGTTTCTACTACTTTTTCGATGGAATCATATTCATCGACTACTATCTCTGCTGTTTGACTTTTTGCTCTGAAGTACAATACCACTACTACAATTGCAAAGATCACTAAACTTATTAAAATCAATAAAGTGTTTACAATCATCTAGCTACACCAGCCTTTGTTTTGCTTATCTGCGTCTTTATCTTAACTATAGCATCTCCTATCTTCACTACATCAGATGCTATATCTAGTAATCGCTCATCGCCCTTCTTCATAGCATTAAAGACTTGTATAATTTTCCCGTGATTAGTCCCCCAAGCTAGCCATGGATTATATCTTAATACTAACCAATTGTTTGGTCGTTTTATTCCCATCCAACCTGCCACTTCTTTTACTGTACTCTGTATTTCACAAAATTTATTGATAACTACAACCACTGGCCTGTTTCCTATAGCATTCATTATTTTATCTTTGCGATCTAAAAATGTTTCTAACTGTCTAATCGATTGAGTTAAATTTATCACTACTGCATCTGAGTACTCTACTACTTTTTTAGACAATTTATTACTGTAGACATCATAAACTCCCTCATCGACATCGAAAACTATATAGTCATGTGGGAAACTCTTATGCATGTATTCTACCATTACTTCCATGTCATCCAAACTAAATGCTTTTGAATTATTAGCGAATACTTCTAAATTAGGCGCCACGTTTTTACAGTAATCGCTAATATCCGAAGGTTTAAGCTCTCCTTCTCTTATGAGTTTTACTACTTGAGATGGCGTACTAGTCCTGTCCTCATAATTCACCATATTAAAATAACTATAAAAAGAGGAAGATTCTTTATCAGCATGTGATAAGCAAATCTTCTTTCCTCTGCTTGCTAATTCTAAAGCTATAAGTATAGATAATGTTGTATTGCCACTATTATGTAATTGCGGAGATATGACTGCAATATTCAAAGTGATTACCTCCTTATTTTTTACTCTTTCCCCAATATAAACCTTTCTTGTTTAATAATTTATATAGATGGTTTTCCCCTAAACCAGTTGCTTCTCCAAATGTCTTTGCTATTACCTTATTTATATTTTTGATAGGTAAAACTTTTAACTGTCTTTGTTCCTCTACATCAAATAAATATTTAACTGCTTCCATTCCTATGGTAACAGCTATTTTATTTTTATCTTTGGGCACTTTATAAGATAATACCACATTTTTAAATGGTATATCCTTAATTTCAGGTGTATTATTTTCAGGACATATTGTCCTATCTACACCTAAGCAATTTATCACATAATCTGTCTTTGCTGGCACTTCATTATTAGAAGCTATTAATTGAAAATCATGTTGTACTCCAAAGTAATTAGGCGCATCCGATAATACGCTATTTATATCTATCCCTACTGCAATATCCACTTTTCCACAGGTGCCATACCTTTCAGTACCTTGGTATAGTCGCCTATAAACCCCGTCATCTGCTATCACTATAACGTTATGCTCTATACTTAAAGCCCTGGCTAATGGGTATATAAGTATTCTCTTGTCGATGGGTCCTAATAATACTATTCGCTTCATTTCTTGACAACCCCTTCTTTATCTTCATTAACCTGCTTTTTAGCTGCTTTTTCCGCCGCCTTAGCCTCAGCTGCTAGTTGTTTTTGTAATTCTTTCTCACCCGCAAGTATTTCCTTAGTTATTTCAGTTTTACCCTTCTGAATTGCCTTAGCTATATTAGCATCCATTACCACCTTTAAGCTTTCTTCCAATTGATTTCTTCTAGCTAGTATGTCAGGCCTAAGCTCAGAAGCAAGATTAGGATCTTTTTGAACGATTTCTAATATATTTTTTGAAAGAGGATAATACCTTTCAGCTGGCTGTTGAGCACTAGGCTGTACATATTCAACTGCATATATTCTAGTACCTGGGTACAATATTTTATCAACTAGCATGCTATTATATGTATGTATGTCCATTTCGCTTAGAGCCAGCTTTAGTATCCCATTATTTATCCCGTAAACCCTTTTATGTGACATTGCCACAAAATCTTCGCCTAGTGGCATTGATATTCGTATATCTACATATTTTCCTACTGTTAATCCTATTGGATTTTCATCTGTTATTACGTCATATAGTCTCATTGAATCCTCGAGTTGTTCGCTCATTATCATATCTGACGATAAAGCCGTCCCTTGAGTTAAATCTAGCTTATAATATTTGTCCTTTATATCTTTTAAGTTAGTTATTAAAGAACCTGACATGCTTAATGGTATATCCACTGGCTCAAGATCTGATTCTTGTACTTCTTTTCCAGCTTTTACGTCTGATCTTAATACATAAGCCGTTCCTAAATCACCTATAAGTACTATTGTTTTCTGCAACTCTTGTATTTCATTATCTTTACTAGCCAATAACTGGTTGAATTTTTGATATTGAAGGAATCCAAAAACTCCTCCAGTTGCTAATATCAACACTAAAAAGATTACTAATATCAGCTTAAGCGCCTTTACCACTTGTAAACCCTCCTATTTACAATAGTTTTTTATATCAGGTAAATTGTTGTCTTTTACATCCGCCACCATTATACTATCTTTTAATATGATTATTCTTTTTATGACATTATCTTTTTGCATGTAAATTTCTATATAGCTAGGTGTTGCCGCATACCTTAATTCTGTAAAACCATTGTTTTTAAGATAATTTATATACGATGCGCTTTTATTTAAATTTGAATTCCAAGTTATTATTTGTAGCTGTTCTTCTTTCTCTATATCTATACTTTCATCCGTTAATGGTAACTCCAAATATGGCATAGCATTCTTTACGCTTAGAGGTTGTAATACCTCTATTCTTTCCCCATTTTTATACAATTCCTTTAATCCATTTGAGGTGTTTACCTTTACTTCCCAAATGTCGGTATTCTCTCGTATGTAATGTGTAATTATATATTGGTCATGCTTTTCTGTATTATCTTTATTTTTATACAAAACTAATAGCACAATTACAATAATTGCTGCTGTTAATACACATATTAAAATAGCTTTTAAAATTTTGTTTCGTCTATCCATACCTCGTTAACCCTATTTAAAACTAGTCTAACTTAAGTCTATTTTCTTCACATATATTTATTATATATTTAAGCAAAACGTACAAACTCCAGCCATTTATTATTTATTATCCGATATCAAATCGAAAACCACTCTTAGAGTGGTTTTCTGTCAATTAGTCTATCCCGAAATATTTTTTAGTTTAAAGTGCCAGGGTCTGGGGTTTCAAAATCATTTGGCAATGTTGGTATTATAATTTCAATCGAATCATCTTCAATTTTATCTGTATATTCTCCTGGCACTATGTCAGACACTTTAATAGATGTTTTATTACTATTATTACTAGGTATAAAGTCTTTTATATCATTTATTCCATACTGTTCAAGTGATATATTAGGCTTATCTTTAGCCCAATTTAATAATGCTTGTTTCCCATTTTCCCCATATAATAGTATTGGATTTATTACTTCATTATCTAGATATACTTCAAAATGTAAGTGTGGTTCTGTATATCCATCTGTCTTTCCTAATACTCCTATTACTTGATACTGCTCTACTTCATCCCCTACATTGACAAATACTTTTTCTAAGTAAGAATATTTAGTTTTTAAACCCTTTCCATGCTCTATTTCTACTATGTTACCGTATTTATTCGATTTGTATACATTACTTACAATACCATTCCATTGAGATAATACATTGGTTAATAACGGCGCTTTTATATCTATACCAGAGTGCATTTCCACTTCTTTAAGATTACGAGGATTATATCTTTGACCATAAGGATATAATAATTCTAAATCCCACTTAATAGGTGGTTTCATTTCACTTCCCAATTGCCCTATGTCAAATTTATCTGTGTATTTTTCTATTTTTTCTTGTGCATTTTTATAATCTTCTACCCAATTATCAGATATTGGCTCTATATTAATATCTATATCAAACTCTTTTAATTTGTTAAATTCATAAATATAGTTGTCTAATCTAGACTTCTCTTGCAAAACTTCATTTGCTGGTGCATTACTGATAAACCTTTCGTATACTGCGTTTTCCTGCTCACTTATCTTGCTCTTTAAATTTAGAATGTCTATTTCATTTTTTGTTTTCTTAATAATTCCACTACTATGACTATTCATATCTGCTGCTATATTATGTAGCCTTGTCATTGCGGCATCTTTTGTTATTCCTTCCAACTCATTTTTTAGTTCTTCTTCGCTTATTCTTTGTTTTCCAACTAAATCTCGAACATCATTAACTGTTGAGCCATATACATTTATATTTAAAATTGTTGAAAAAATAGATACTAAGAGTATCATTACTGATACTCTTAGTATTTTATTTACCCTCCGCTTTTCTCTATATCTCATGCTAACCTCCTATTAATGTGTGCCTTTAATATCAATGTCATGCCTTGCCGTATATTCCGCAGAGTAAACTGCTATTACTGGCGGTAATGTGCCAGGCAAGTAATATGTCTTACCTCCTATTTTTATTATACCATTATCAGGTTGAGTGTACTTTAACGTATATACATCGCCTATTGCTCTTATATCAGCTGTCATTAATATTACATGGTTCCTGTTAGATATCTTATTTATTTCTTCTATATTTACAGGCTTTCCATGCTCTACAAAGACAGTTGAAGAAGGTAGTCCAAGCTTAAAGTGCCATCTCTGCCCAGCATACCACCAATCACTAGGTCTGATTCTATTATCAATATTTCTAAATACTCCATTAGTATATTCAGAACCTATAAATGTTCTGGCTTTGCCTGACATTACTAACAACTGAGCATTACCTAACGGATAGTAAGAACCTATCGGTGTATCCATTGGCCTAGCACCAGTCACTTCTAAATTACCTTCAGCATCGGGTGTGTAGATATATTCCTGATATATCTGGGCTAATTCATCAGTATGAGCTTTTTCTAAAATACTGTAATTTCTTCTTCCCGACTCTGCTAACCAGTTAAGATTTAGTATATAATCATATATCTTAGTGAGGTCGAAGCCCTCTTTAATAGCGTTATAGATATTGATTGGCTTATATTCTCCATTAGTTAGCATGTAAGCATCTACGTATTTTATCTCATTAGTTACTAGATTCAATGCGTAATAGTATGGTACAATCTGCATTTTGGACTGATAATTACCTATTGTAGATATATCAGCTAATACATTGTACCCTATTCTTAAAGGTTCGTTTCTAAGAGTTACTATATTATTTTTATCTGGAGATATTGGTAATTCTATTGGTTCTTTATTTAACCAGTCTTGAGTACCGTAAGTATTAAGCCAGTTTGTAGATGCTTTGATAGTTTCTCCTCTTATGTCTGTTTTACGACTGAAGTATAAGTTCTGCATCGTTTCATTTACTTTCTTTACTACTCCGTCTACTATCCAGTCATTTGATGCTACAGGCACCTTGAAGAAATTACTAAATCTATAATCTTCGGTGTCATCTATTACCAGGTTACCTATTCTACCTACTATGTCAATGTAAGATCTCTGTAAACCTCCATGTTTTGCTGTATAATCAGAATATCTCATTTTGTTGCTTGGTGCTTCTATATTATCATTGTTGCCTGGACAGTTGATGGCTTCAACCTCGAATTGCACCTCCGCACTCTTTGCTTCATTATTAGCCAATACGCAGTAGAATCCATACCTAGAAGCATTGACTGGTAACTCAATCCATTCGCCTGCTAAGTAAAGTTTTCCGTCCCCTTTGTAAATAACATTGAAGTTAAACTTTACTCTCTTACGCCTTATCCACTTTGTAGTGTCCATACCATTTACGTAACCTTTACCCCTCTGAGTTGTAAGAGTACGTAACCCGTAAGCTTGACCTTGGTCAAAGTCACCTATATTCGGGAAGTAAATCTCGAAGTCATAGTCTAGGTTAATGAAGCTACCAGCGGATATTACATTATTATTGTTATCTTTTACAGTTTTCTTATAATATGCGTGGTTAGCATCATTATTACATGCGTCCCAGCATATATCATTAGACCCATCATAGTGCATACCATAATGATGTGGCTCGTTGCAATTCAATACATTAGCAACATAGCAATATTCATCACAAACGTGCTTGTTATAATAACTCTTTTTAACTAATTTTATATTTGTAATGTATATATTAGTAGGATTTGGCCTAGTTCTGTCGTTAAATATTCTAAATATAGCTTTTTTCATGTTATTGCTAGACGATGTAAATTCCCATCTATAATGCTGTACTGTTTTCATCGCTATAGGATGTATCTCTGGTAAATCATCTGGCCAAATATCCACATTAAACTTGACATTGTCTGCATCTGCCCAATAATCGAACTCTAAGATATATGTCTCGTTTGGCTCCAACCCTAATATCTTAGTCCATGTAGCAGGCATATCAATATTTGGTAGTAGCTTAACTGCTCTAACTGACTTGCCTGTTTTTGGATGTATCACTGTAACTACCTCAGTGTCTCTCTTAACAGGTGCATTTTCTAATGCAGAGCCTATTTCACTACTGACACCGAGATAGTTTTCACATGCCCAAAGAGGGTTAACTGTACCATTGGGTAACTTATAAGGTATTTTATCCCAATTCTCCTTAATACTATCAGCTGATACATTAAACTTTAATGAAGGTTTTTCTATTTCTAATATAGTTATACGTGCATATCCATTACCAGACCTACCTATTACAGTGGAGCCATCAGGACTCGGCATGCTTTGATTACCAACTATTGTAGTAGCAGCATCTAAATAAAATTCTTGAGTAGGGATATATCCTAAAGGTTTATAGGACGTTGCGGTTAATACATACCCAGAACCTCCTCCACCACCTCTATCATCATCTACAGAGCCATCTGGATGTACTCCGCCGCCACCGTACCAGCCTCCGCCGCCGGACCCGCCATATCCATTGGCATAATATATACCTTTTCCGCCAGCACCAAAAGTACCATCACCAGCACCGCCACCATAACCACCAGCAGTTTGAGTACCTCCTCCGCCTCCAGAACCAAAATATTCTGAGCGAGATTCTCCCGATAATCCTCCGCCTGCTCCGCCAGGTTTACCAGAAGTTCCTGCAGTCCCTCCACCACCAGCTACAATTATTCTTGATAATAGACCATTTATATTATTCCAATCTCCGTCTATTAATCTAATGTCAGTTGCTCCGCCAGAGTATAAGCTAAAATTAGCTGGATGAGGCTGTCCCCCATTCCATCCAGAAGTGGGTCCGCCACCTACATAAACATATAAATTAGTTATGTTATTTAGCGTTAATACTCCAGTTGAATACCCACCTTTGCCTCCAGAAGCCCCCCTAGATGCACCTTCGGCACCCCAAACTTCTAGCTTATACTTACCTTTCGGTAGCACTATTGATTGGGGTTTTCCAGTAAACCCAAAATCTATTTTCTGTCCAACTTCAGGATTTTCTAATGTTATACTACTTATTTTAACTATACTTAATAACTTAGTAACCTTAGCATACCCATTACCTTCTTTACCAATAATAGTACCACTAGATGGGCTCGGCATACTACTATTACCAGTTATTGTCCTACCATTAAGAACTCCTCCAATATATCCAGAGCCAGCTCCACCGCCACCCCCAGAACCAGAATAGTATCCAGAACCATAGGATGCTCCGTTTCCACCTACTCCACCTTGGCCTAATGTACCGTTTCCACCATTACCGCCATAGACGTATCCTCCATTATACCCTCTAGAGCCACCGGCTCCGCCACCGCCGCCATAGTAGCCGCCACCGCCGCCACCGCCACCGGCAGGATAATACGTACCATCACTATAACTATAAGAAGTTGAAACAGCTGTTCCTCCACTACCTCCAGAATATTGAGTCCCCCCGGACCCTCCATAACCTGACTGCTCAGATGTACTTGTGCCTTTTTGTCCTGCAGTACCCTCGAGTCCTCCGCCTACGCCAGGAATTCCACCTGTACCAGGTGTAATATTTCCGCTTGAACTACCGCCTTGACCATCTCCGCCGGCTCCTCCACCGCCACCTGCTACTATAACTCTGCTATATAAAGTATTAGAACCTATTCTTATATCTGTTGCTCCTCCACCACCACCGCCTGAATTATTTTTTCTACCAGTACCTCCATCACCGCCACCATTGTATCCACCTGATTGCCCATTACCTGCTCCGCCAATTACAATATACATATTAGTCTGACTTAAAACACTCAAAACCCCTTCAGAATATCCACCTTTTCCACCAGGAGTCCCTCCAGTTGTTCCTCCTTGTGCTCCCCAAACTTGAAGTTTATACCTACCTGGTTGAATCGAAACATTATATGAGCCTGGCGTTCCACTTTCAAAAATAACTTCTCCACCATCGTATATATCAAAATCAACGTGCTCTTTAATACCTATCCCATAAACATTTATTTTCTTTACTCTGATTGTTCCTGCTGTATTTCCTAAATCAAATCTTAAGTATGTTATTGTGTTCTTCCATTCCTTATTGTCTTTCACTATAAATTCTATAGTTTGGTTATTTGTATTAGGCTTCATATTAGCCTTAATTGACCTATTTTCGTCATACTTATTTCCAGAAATATCATTACGTGCCCAGAATAATTGAGCTATAGTTGATGAAGTATTATTATCAAGCACTACTTCAATTTTTGTTACCGCATTAGCTTCAAACTCTACATGTACCTCAAAATAAGGGTCGTTGCCACTAGAATTTTGTACTAAGTCTCCATTAGATGCGGATAATGTCACTTGATGAAGTGGGGTGAATCCCATCATATTTGTATTAGACCAATTACTCCAAGTGTGAATTAAGTCCCCATAAGACTCTGTTACTACTAAATCATAGGCATCGCCAAGCATTTCTCTTGCTTGTTCTTTTGTAATATTACCGCTATTAAGCTCTTTGGCAAACCATTCTGCCCCTATGCCTATTTCAGAACCTTCTGGAGTTGTCAAACAATCTTGAGAATGAACGTGTCTATTATTTCCACTTGGATGGAATGCTACTGGTGTATAACATTCATCAGTATGCGTAGAAGAGTTTCCCAACCTCACTATCTTCAAATTGTCTAAGTAGAAATTAGCCCTGTAATTATCATCATATCCCCATGAACCAATATTAAGTGATGTGCCTATTGAATCTAAAGTCAAAGGAGACGACTCATTTATTCTTGTATAATCTGTGTGCTCAACCCCATTTATATATAGCTTATTGTTGTTTATATTTTTAAAGTCGAATACCAAACCTAATTTTATGTTTCTATCAGTTATTGATACATTAGCTTTCCTTTCCCAGCTATTACCGGTATTCCATGTTGGGGTTTCATACCCCCCAGGTACCCAAAAATCATAGCTATAGAATGAAACAATCATTGGCCCACCCACATTATCTGCTGGTTCAGGAATATACATATCAGCCTCTATATACAATTTTGTTCCAGGATTATATGATATTCCTAGATCCGATAAGGGGATTGACCACCTTATTCCTTTGGCTGATAAACTCTTTCCTGTGCCAAATCTATTTATATCTTCTATCGTAAATCCTTGAGGAAGCTGGTACTCTTTACCCGTAATGTTATTCTTTAAACCATTCTCGAAGGTAAACATTGCCACCGTAACATCATCATAGTAGGTACAATTAAGTACCCTAAATTCACAAAGTCCTGGATCTCTAGGACATATTGCAGAATCCTGTATTGCTTTGTTTAATTCATCAGCAATTCCAGTATGCTCTATTGTATCATAGATTCTCTGGTCTCTAGAACTGTCTAGCCCTACTACTATCGCATATTCAGCACTTACAGGGGTGTGTACTATTATATCATTTACCTTAGTAGTATCGTCTGAATAAGGTGCGTTTTTTACATACCCATTCGCATTATACTTAGACTTGTATGTTGTATCATACGGAGCTGTTATAGCACTGGGATAGCTATACACATGTTTCCAAAACACTTCTGCATCTCCAGTTCTATATTCTTTGTTTACATTAGTTACTATTTGATTTATCCCAGACTTATATAAGAATAATTTACTAGGCCTTGAAGGTCTTATTATAGAACCCGCAGGGTCGTTATCAAAAATTGTTGTAACTCTCTTATTTCCGCCATTACCCTCATATTTAGTTGTAGGAGAATAATACTTACCATTATAAGAACCTATATTTATTGCATGTGGAGTCCAATTAGCTGCACTATTTATATTATCTGTCCACATTTCATCAAAAGTGGCCTCTACTTTTGGTATATTTTCTTGAGTCTGCACATAAACTGAATCTTTTGCAAAGTATATGACACTTTGGTCTCCTGAAGATGTCTGTAAAATTAATAAATCGGATATTATAGTTGCTTTATTGGATGTTTCTCTACGGCTCTTAAACCTTTCGTATTCTGCTGTCTGCTTATCTTTATCGTCAGAATTTTTTACTTCATAATCCTTTTCATTTGGATAGCTTGTATTATTATATAGGATTCCTGTTGCCCAAGGAGATTCATGCCCATTACCTCCTGATACACCATTATCACCTAAACCATCGCATTTATTCGTTCTTACTCCCTCATACCATACAACATCATCATGTTGCCTAGGCTCTACACTATATCTAATCCTACCATCCTTACTCGTATTTGTTTGGGCTATATTAAGGAAATAGTTGGGATCACCACTAACTATAGTAGCTTTAATTTCATCTGTACCAGTTATCTCTCTCATTCCATTTACAGATGCCTGGTCTATTTTCCAGATATGCACTTCATCTATCTTTAAGTAGTTGAAAGTTACTTCTTGTCTCCAAGTATCATTAACCTCAGGTAGAGTATGTGTGCAACAAGGCCCACAAACCACGTGAGCCGGCAATGTTGCTTTTACAGTGATAGTAAACGTTTTGTCACTTTCTTTCGTTACTTTAGTTTGAGTTGCCGGTATAAATGTACCGCATCTATGAGTATGTATATGAGGCTTTCCACTGGGGTTCTTTTCACTAGGTTCTTCATCCCATATTTTTGTACAATTATGACCGCAACCTTCCACATACCCAATAACATAACCTTTTTGACCTGTTTGTTTAGTATAGCTTTCCCATTGGTCTGTAGTTATTGAATCACCCCACACAGCGCCGCTTAAAGTAGCATTCCAATTATTCCATGTACGTGTTTTCTTATCACTGGCTGATGTGTGACTTATTATGAATTTATTTACAGCTTCTTGCCACGCCTTAGCATTTTTAACTGCATTGTTATAAACGTCAGCATCCCAAGCATTAGTCCAGGTTATATCTCCTGGATTACCAGCGTCATACCCACTGCCTACACATGGGCTACCTGCACTACCTGCATTATATCCAGTTAACTCAGATGCAACTCCATTATTTTTAACTGTGTAAGTCCAAGTTGCATAAACTACTCCACCTTTATGTGCATCTACAACTATATTGTAGCTTGTGGCTCCAGAAGGAGTTGGCAAAGTAAACGTTCCTGCAGTGTCCCCCGCCTTAAATTCACAATCAGTGCCCGAATAATACGAACGGTAAGTTCTTTCTGCCTTAGCATCTTGTACATAAGATGTTTTTATGTCCACAATAAACTCGCTACCGCCTGCTGCAAAGTATAGTTTTTCTGTCGAAGGAACACCAGCCATTGCTTCAAAGGTCTCATTATATGGAGACCCCTCTTTGATTTCAGCGTATGCTGTAGGAGTGGATATGTATATACTATCCTTGGGAGATATTGGAGTTATTATAAACGATGCATCATCACTTCCCTTACTCTGAATTGTCTTGCCTTCTACCTTAACTGTCATCGTTACATCATAGGTTAATTCTACTTTGTCTATCCCATTTATATCAATATCAGCTGTTTCTATATCTATGAATGTCTCTATACCATTTTGTATTAAAGCTAAAAATCCATCTGGCGTATATTTTTTAGTCTGAGACATTTGAGTGTCTACTGTAACCCCTAAGTATGTTCTTTTTATTTCATAGGTGACCTCAATATTTTTACCATTCTTTTTCGCTACATCTACTAGAGGTTTTATCATTGATAATTGTTGACTGGTAAGTTTAGGCTCCACTAAAACAGTTACTTCCCTACCTAATTTTGGAGCATTTGTTTCAATTATTTCTCTATCAGGTTTTGCTTGCACTTTTATATCCATAGACGTTTTACCCACTGAAGCTGTAAGCACCATCATAAACCCTGAAACATCTTCGTGCGCTTGGTTTACATCCCTGACTTGTAAGACATCAATATAAGATGCTAAGACGCTTGTATCTACCCATTTTGCTACATTATTAGTAGTATACAAGCTATATTTTGTTAGCATCGACCTTGCATGGGAGAATCCATTATATTGGTTATAGGAATTAGTAATTCTATTAAAGGTTGGACTTGCATTAACAGACTGCTGAACACTACCTAAAATGTTATGGTATGTCCTGTTTATTCCACTCTTATTCGAAACTTTAGGTTCTACGAATTTATAGAAAGGTGAATTCAATACATATTTTGTCTCTACACCAGCGACATAGTTAAGGAAATCTATTGTACCTATAAGTATAATACCAGTAGATTTGTTTAAAGGTGTGCCAGGATTTATAGCTGCTGCTGTATCTATAACTATTGTAACTGGTTTCTCTGTTAAATTGGCTCCCGTAATCCAATCCTCTATAGCATTTTCCCAATCTATTTTATACTCTGCATTATCAGGCATTAGTCTATAGCACATCATTAACAAATCAAGTATTCTTAATTTATGTTCAAGCTGCTGTGCCTCCGTCCAATCTGCTATATTATTTGTATCAAGCCCTGAAGAATTTAAGAATTGTGCTAACCTATTCTCTATATCAAAAGTATTAGTAGATTTATTTCTGTAAAAAATATATCCAAAAGCATTTAAACATTGCTGTTCTGTCTTTTTGGTTAATAACTTCTTCCATTCTTCATTTGCTAAGTTTTCTAAAGTATCTAAATTGTATGATTTTAATTCTGAATAGTATACTCCATTAGAACCAGGGGAAGGTGGGTTATTATCAGGAATTGCCTTAATTCTACCTAAATATTCTGCTTTTCCAACAGTATGTAAAGTCTTAGTTGATGCTGCATACCATCCTATTGTAACACGCCTAAGGTCAGGATTCGTATTTGTAGCTATATAGTCGTATAATGTTTGTGTTAACAAATACAATGTATTATTTTCATTTGTCGGTATTTTCTGCTGGAATTTATTTTTAACTAAATTGTATCCATTTTTCATCTCTAGATATGTGTCTTTATCCCTAGAGATACCTACTCTAAATATTACTTCATTAATTCGAGGTGCACCAGCATCATTGCCATAGGCACCTTGTTTAGTAATAGAGGTAGACTCACCCATTACTATACCAGCGCCATATGCTGTGTTTGTTATTATCAGGAATGAAAATAGACCTATCAATATGCTTATACTTAGAATTATTGCTGATAACTTCGTAAATTTTATTTTTCCTAGTAAACCTTTCATATGTATCATCCCCTCTATCCAATAAACTCTAAGGTTATATCTTCATTGATTTTGTAAAATAAGAATATGTCAGACCTTGATGTCTCCCAGTAATAATCATCTATTATACCGTATCTAAATGATACGTATTCTTCTTCGTTATTATTATGTGCTCCAAATGTAATGTTAGCTGGATATTTACATATTTTAGCTTGTAGTATCTGTAATTTATTTATATTACTATCGTATACCGTAAAATTATATACATCTTCATCTATTGCTGACTGAAAATATCCATACATTAGGATTGAATGTATATATTTGTCATTTTGCATTATAGCTAATATAGTATTGCCTTTATCTAGTTCAGATGTTATCTCCTGTAATACATTGGTACTATAATTAGCATTTTTTAATGCTAACCTTTCAGCTGCTAAGTCTAATCCAATGGCATTTAAATGGGCTATAACTCCAGCTACCTCTTTATCTGGTCGTGGTAGTTTTTCTATTTCTATTGCTTCTCTTCGATTATCTATAGCTAATTTTATCTTTGTATCTTTAAATCCTATGTCAGATAAACTATCATAAACTATATCTGACAAATCATAAACATAATTGAATTCTGGCATCCATTTGAATGAAGTGTAAGTATTTTTGACTTGATTATAGTCTATTGGTTTCACTCCGTTGTAAACTAACCCAGTAAACCATGATTGCCCTATGCTCAATACCCCATTATTTTTATCCCATATAGTTGGAATATTTAAAACATTTTCTGCTATATCAAAGTTGCTTTTAATGTCTATATTATTAAATAAACTATTATAATCAATTATTCCGTTAGAATCAATATAATTTTCAAGTGTTTTTCTTTCATTCTCTATTGGTCTATAACTAATTTCTTTGAAAACTTCATTTTTATCTACGTTGAATGCTAAGAGTACTCCTTCATTTTCAAGGCCTATATCTACATTAATAAATTCTTTATTCCTATATCTACTGAAGCTAACCTGTTTAAATCCATTGTATTCTGGTATATATCTTAAGATACATTTTACATTTCTAGATGAATCCATGAGAATAGTTTTTATATTTGGTTTATATATTTTAGATGCCCATTCTATCTTACTAGGATTTATTCCTATTTCTTTAGCTATAACCTCTTTATCTAGGTGTTTAATACGACTTGTTGTCATTATAGGAAATGTCACGTATGTATATAAACTGCTTAAATCATTCTCTTTGTCTTTTTCTTTAAATCCAACTATATTAAAGCCTGGGTTAGTATATTCAAAACCGTCTCCAATACCATCCCCATCCGTATCTTTGCTATTTGGGTTTGAACCTATTGCAATTTCTATTTTGTTACTAATTCCATCTCCGTCACTATCTAAATCATCATTGTCTAATAACATTTCATTTCTGATGACATCACTTACTTTTATAACTGTGCCACTATCTATTAAACTCGCTATTTTAGATTTTAAATTTCGTTCAAACATTTTGGATTGTATAATGCCATAAGATATTTTTGCAAAGAATATAATCGCTGCTATTATTATAGCTGATACTACTAATAGTATTATCTTTTTTGTATCTTGATTTTTTAATTCAATAAAAGTTGATTTTTCATTGCCTTTATTTATATATTCAACTGTATCGAATAAATCTTCACTTGTCATTAACTTTGTCTTGCTAGGTGTATATGCATCCAATTCATGTTGCTCTTGCACTTCATCTACTCTCTTTAAAAATTCTGAAGATAGCTTTATATTTCCCATTCGCACCCTCCAAAATTTAATTATGCTATTTATAATACTCTATATTAATGTTATTTACGTATAAGAAAAAGACTATAACTTTTTCGTTATAGCCCTTTCTTATTTTATAACTAGGAGGATATACTATATTACTTTACACTATTTTTGCTGCATATATGTTAGTAGTTATCCAGTCTCCAATCCTTCCGCCAAGCCTCTTCTTACTCTTATAAGTAAAGGAGTCACATATAGCCAAGTTTATACCTATATCTCCATAATTATTTTTGTCTGCTCCTATAATGTTACATCCTAGATAGTAAATATTTATCTCCTTATACTTAAATTCTCTTACATCAGAAGCTGCTGCTTCTCTCTGTCTGATAGAATAAGGCGATGGCCATTCACTAGTTTCATCTTCGTCATCTATTGTTTCATTCAATTCTGCTTCTTTTATATCTAAGTAAACTGTCTTTGTTTTCGTTGACTTGTAAGCGTTTACTAATGATTCAACTTCCTGTACCTCAAATATTCCATCTTCACCATTTATCATATATGGAGCTACTATTATTTTGTTATACTTGTTCTTTACCAAGACTATTACTATACTTCCGGAAGCATAGGCTTTAGCTTTATAAGATTCTCCTATATCTTTCCAACCAGTACGTAGCTCTGCCAGAATGCAATCCAGTATCGCATCTATATCTCCATTATTACGTGACTTTACGTATTCAAACAGTATCGGAATTGCTATTGCATTTCCGTAATACTCAAATTCTCCTAGGATCTGTACCAGCCTATCTGCCCTTTCCTTCGGAACATTCTCAAAACCACCTATCATTGCTTTTAGTATATCTTCATAAGCCTCTATTTCTCCTATGCTATTGCTCTGTCCAAGGGCTTTATTGGTTACAGGGTGTAATAGCTGTAAACTGTTATTGTTGTAGTTTATTGCTATATTATAATGAGTTATTACTTCTTCTACAGGCTTCGCTTTAGATGTAATAGGAATTACATCTTCTATTGTACCTGTATGTAGCATCAACTTCTTATCTACTCCATTTACTCTAATTGGTATACTATCTACACCGATAGGAATATGGAATGGCATTTTACGATCTCTATAGGGAATATCAAAATCCCCTATAAACAATCCGCCCTGCAAGTCCTCCCTTACCTTACACCACTCTATATCTCCAGTACTTTTTTCAGTTTTTATGTAAAGGAAGTTTTCCCCAAAGAGGACGTCATACACCTTCGCTTTGATTGCTTGCTCTCCATCATAAAATGATATTGTTAAGAATTCTTCTGCAGTCATTGCGCTTAAGTGCGCTACCATTATCTTTCCGAATGTTTTACTCACTAGAAGATATTTGTATATTGGTTCCCAGATCCACTTCTCTCCCTTTTTTCCTGCCCTTACTATTCCTTTGAGTCCGTTAAATTCTCTTATTTCATAATTCTTAGGAACACTGTACTTTAATCTTTCAGCCATATCCCAATTCCTCCAATTCATGTAGTTTTTTATTTCTACTTAACTCTATTTTTAATTTCTATTATTAAATATTATACAGGTATTAAATTAAGTTTTTTCAATTGTCAAGAGAATGTATATTATAGTATAAAGTTTAGCATGACAAAATAAAAATAGCTTATACAATCGTATAAGCTATTTTAAAAATCGTATATTTCTTTTAATCAGCGACTTGCCCTGTACCCAGTGTCCTGCCTATTGTTCTAAGCTTATCTACCTTTTTCAACTCTTCTCTCTTCATTTTTCTAAGGGCTAATCCTTTCCTAATTACCATGCCTAACTTAACTATCCTCTTAAACTTTTCACGCTCACGGTCATCCATCTGGTCAAATGGTCTCATGTGTAATTCGCCTCTGCTGTAAAGATGGATAAGTCGATGACATTTCACACATACTAAGATAAGGTTCTTAAGTTCATCTTTACCACCAAGGAATACAGGCTGTATATGATGTACGTCATTGCAGTCTACATACTCCATACCACCTTCTTTACAGCATTGGCAGGTGTTTCTATCTCTTTCTTTAACCGCTTTTGCCAATGCTGGGTCTAGAACCTCTCTATCAGACGGAGATTGCTGATGAGGTTCATAGCCTTCTATACTATCACCCTCTGCTACTAATTCCTCTAAGCTTTTGTCCTCTAAACCTTCATCTAGTTCAGTTGCACTTATAGCTAAGGAAGCTATTTCTTCTTCGGTAAGTGCATCCGAACCATCCGCTGTTTCTCCGGAACCTTCTATCATTTCAGCGCCAGATTCCTCTGCTTGCTGATAAACCTTTTCTGCTTTCTTGAGGTCTTTTTCTTCTCTACTTTCGTTCTTTCTACGTTGTTCCAGCTTTTTAAAAGCTGTTGATATATTGTAAGCACCACTCATTAACTTAGATACTATCTCTTCATCATCGTCGTTTAGTATATCTTTTAGCTTAGTATAATCACCATTTTCCATCTGAAGTAAATATTCTATCATTGAAGCGGATAGTATACCCTTTTCTTTCTCTAGATAATCTATATAGTCTACTATCTCTTTCATTGTATATGGCTTGCAGTGATTATATAAAGCTTCAAGGATTGGGATTTCTGGCGTATTGACCTTTGTATTAATTATACAAGGTATCTTTCTCATTCCTACCCTAGCACACGCTAAAATGCGTCTGAATCCATTAAGTAGTACATATACTCCTTCTGTCGCTGTTGGAGCTACAACTACTGGCATGAGCAAACCAGTACTTTGTATCGACTTGATTAAATCTTCTACGTTTTTATTCTTCCTTATACGCTGTACAATGGCTATTCTGTCAATATCTATATACTCAAGCTTGAAGTTGTCCCCAGCAATGGAGGTGTCCATTACAACTATATCGCCATTTTGATTTATGAAATTTGAGTCAGTACCTACTACTTCATAAAAAGTATCGTCATCTTCTCCACTAGATAAACCTAACTCTTCAGCGCCTACTGTAACACCAAAGTCATCTACTCCAAAGTCATTAGGTTCATCTCCAGAGGAGATGTCTGATAATTCTTCATGTTCTCCATCTTCATCGAAATAACCATCTTCATTATCATAGATGTTCACTTCTTCACTATCTTCATCTATTAACTCAGTATCTTCATCTATGTAATTTGAATCTTCGTCATCTCCGAAATTACTGTCGAACTCTATGTTGTCTAGTTGGTCATCTTCGAAAATAGCTGTTCTGTTGTTTAGCCTATCCACATTAAATCCCCCTTAGCTTATTAACCATAATAACTAGTATCTTGCAAGCCAATAATTTTCAATTCATTTATCATATTTTCTAAATACTGCCTATTCCTAAGATAATCTAATTATAATTGACTGTGTATGCAACAAATAATAAAAGCCATACAAAATTTGTATGGCTTTTATTTCTTATTTATTTTGTATACTTACTTTTATTTTTATAAGTACACCGCTTATATACCTTACTCAACTATACTAATAGGTGTACCATCAGGCTTGACTACAGTTATATTATCTTCTCCACCAAATTTAAAATATACCTTGTTTCCAGGAGTATAATTAAATTTTTCTATGACTCCTACATTAAATAATGGCACATATTCAACTGTACTCCCTGTTACTGTTATGACTGGTTCTATAATAGCTTTTGGCATTAAATACTTTTTACCTGGCTCCCATTTAATTTCAAGTATAGTACTATCATAGATGTTATCTTCCCAATGGGGTCCTATTCTTAACATGAAATTCCCCAGATAAACTTCTTCGTCTATTCCCAACTCTTTGAATTGTTCGTAATTATTTACTTGTACCATAATACCATCTGTTTTGTATTCGATTGCTTTAGCTTCGTATAATTCTCCGAAATATTCGAGTATATCATCTATTATCTGACTTAGATTATATCTAGTTACATCTTCTATCAATATCATTTTAGGCGTCTTAAAGCCTTGATTTTCTAAGTAGGATAGTTCATCCCATAGAGTATCAAACTTTAACTTCTCTTCGTTATCTACATATATCTTATTACAAATACAAAGTAAATTTTTAATTTCGCTGGGTGTAGCTGTATCCATTAAGAATGAAGTCACAGCTGATAATGGTATTTTATATACATGCTTTATAGGCTCAAAGTTGATTGTAGGTATAGTTATAATACCCCTTACCTCAACTATTCTGATTCTTTCCCAAGCTTCTATATGATTTGGCAATAAAAGCAAAAGATGACGTGTAATATCCCTTCCTTTTCTAAATTGCCCTTTTACAGAACCAGTAGTTAATTCACCGTTCACATAAACTGCTCTGAAGAAATGACCGTTAGGTTCATCTAATGCCAAGAGATCTATTTCACGATCTTCAATTGCATCTTTAAATTTCTCTAAGTCTCTCATGTTATGCACATTAATTATCTGTCTTACTGGATATCTCGATAACAATATGTCGTACTCATTTAAGTATTCATCTTGCCCAGCTAAATCTCGTTTAAGTGCATAGCTATCAGGTCTTAGCTCTTTCAGCAACTTTAGATGCTGATTATATACTTCATTTGTTACCACAGGATTTCCCATTATTATTGCCTCTTGTAATGATATTACATATGATTCTAAGGCGTCTATATCGGCCCCGAATCCTAGTCTATTTAATTCATCCATAAGATTATTATTTATCATGTTAGCTATTACTCCTTGTTATTTCTATATATTTTAAAGTTGGAAATAATTTACTTCGATTTTAACAATTCTTCTCCCTTTTTCTTAATAATATAAAAAAGCTATTATATTTGCTTATCCGCAAATATAATAGCCATACCAATTATATGGACTATGATTATTTATTCTCTATGCTATTGTATAAGAACTCCTCATTATCTGCAAACCATTTATTGACTTTTTCGACTACCTGTAGATAGTCTGTATATTTGAGTATATTACGTGGACGTTTAACCCCTCTGCATTGAGTTACCTCTAAACCACAAACATCACCAACGTAACGACCAAATCCATCTGTGTCTGGGAAACTGAATTTGATAAGTACTTTAGAGTTTAGTGCTGATCTATAGTCAGTCGAATTTGAATAATAAGCTACAAAGATACCTCCCAATCCAGTTGTTGTGATTTGAATATTGTTCATTAGTCTCGGAGGTATTCGTATAGCACTGTATATTTTTTGATCTAATATATTAACTCTTTGGTCCATATAAACCCTTCTTTCTGTTATTTTCTTTTAGGGATGTATAACAAATATTCGTCCGGGGTTTCTTTAAACCCATATTTCTTGTATAAGTCTACTAATTCCTCTTCCTCTAAATCCCCATAAGCATTAATTTCACATATCATAATAATTTTATCTTCTTCCATAATCTTTACTAACTCTTGAAGTAATCTAGAAGCTATTCCTTTTTTTCGTATTTGCTTCGGAACGAATAGTCTGTTAAAATACCAGACGTTATCTCCATCTACTCCATAAATACTCCCATCTATCTTTGAAGCATCAATTGTGCCTGCAAATCTTACTTTTCCTGCTGGTCTACATACTATATGTATTAGTTCAGGAGTTTTTATTACCTTGATTTCTTCTGTTGGTTCCTGTTTGGTCTCATTTTGTTTCGTATTTGCACTCTGCGCAAATGATTTCGTTACTTTTGATAAATCATCTTTTGGTACCTCTGGAGATGGAACAAAATTTCCTTGCCCAAATCTTAAAATTTGCATAAGTTCATTATCACTTTTTATAGGTGTATTTATTTCTAAACCTTCTATTTTATGTTCTGTATCTAATTTCTTTTTAGTGTCTTGCACAGCTCTTACCGATAAACAGCTTGCACATATTCCATCGTATACTCTTGATACTTCCTGTTTACAGGATTTGCAAACTGCCATTTTATATACCCCCATTTCATACCTAACGTTTTCTTGTTTTTCTCCATATTATAGCATATAGTGTACTAAATGAAGCTGCTAAATATCCTATTTGATGCTTTAATATGACATCTCCATATCTATCTGAAGGGAATTTTAATATCAATAGTTTATCATCTTGACCCATTAAGTCATATATCTTTTGCTCAAAGTTACATCTAGGTGGTAATTCCACAATTGCTATACCGTTTCTGAGTACATCTATTGGTATCTTACAGAAGTCAAACATTTCTTGCATCATGACATCTTCATCTTCTGCTCCGATAAAGTGGATATTGTATTGGAACGGTCTTGCTTTCTTTTTAGACCTTAGTTCTTCCTCTTCACCTTCCTTTAATTTCGTTACCGCCACAAATCCCATGGCGATTGCATCTATTTCATCTTGTGTTATGCCGCTTAACCAAGGTAATGCCCCAATCAGTTTATTTTTAACTGCTTCTTTTTCAAGTTTACTGTCATTAGGACATTTATCAGGTGCTAAGAACAATCTCTTCCACTTCTTATTATTTACTTCAGTGTATTGGATGTAATTAAACTCTGGCTCATTCTCTACTTTTATTTCCTGTGTAAACGTCCTTAGCATTAACAGATTGTATGCTGCTTCTACATATTCTATAAAAGGTTCTTCATAGAAGATATTCTTGATTACCCTATTTTGCCTCAGAAGTTCTTGTACCGCTCTCTTTAACCTTACCTTGTAATGGACTGCCGATTCATCATCATTTTTAAATGATATAACAGATACTATAGCACCATCTGTCTCCCGAAGAATTGCTGCTCCAGTATTAGTTGTTGAACCGTCTATTGCTAAGATACAAGGGAAATTTACCCTTACATTCTCTATTGGAACTTCAACCAAACATAAATTGTTGTTGGTATCATATGCTACTGTCTTGGCTTTTATTTTCATGACTAGCTCCCATAAAATTTTATATTTCTATCTTATTCTATATTATAGCTAATTGTATTGTTCTATACCCTTTAAAAAAAAATCCGCCCACTTTATTTAGCAGGCGGATTTATTTTTATACCACCCTTATGCTTCAGCCAAGTGTAATACAAATCTTACACCCGTCTTAGGCGGTAATATCTCACCAGGCTCTATTTTCACTATTCTGATTCCTGCAGGAATTAACATCTTCGTATTTATATCTCCAAGATCCCAGTGGCGGATTGCGAAGGCGTCATACTTAACAAGAACAGGCTTCCCAGACTTTTTATCGTCTGCACTCATTACTATCCTTGGTACGCTGTTCCTGCTAAACAGTGCAATTTCTATTCTTCTCTTACCTTCTTTGAACTCGTTCTTTATCAGCTTGGCGAGCTTGCTCATATCTTCTTTACGTCTGTTTTCCGGATGCGAACCTATTAAATCTCCTATAGGTGTTTGCCCGTTATTCATCTTATTAACTACTTCGGAGAGTTTAACAGTAATTGATTTTGCCACGCTGAGGTCCAAATCAAAGATGTATCCATTAGATACCTCGTAAACTCTGAATACCTCGTTAGGACCAAAACCGCATTTCTCTACTTCTTTTTTGATCTCCATGTAAGATTCCAGAGTTTCTTTATCTTTAGGTCCTTTGAATACCATAGCGTACGTTATACCGTCAAGAGCCCTACTCTGTATCTCTGTGGTTAGAAAGTAGCTGAGCTTATCTACTAATTCCTTTGTCATCTTACCCATAATCGACTCCTCCTTACTTTATTTAGGAAAGTATTGTTTATTTTCACCCTTACTCAATAACTATTTTAATATCAATACAATGTATGTCAATATGCATATTATTTGTTATTTTAAGTGCTTTAAAATTTTATAACTAGTCTGAAATTGTAGTAAATTTTAAATTCGACAGTCACAACTGTATACTTTTTAGTTTCTAGTATGGTGAATTATTTGTTTTACGCATTTTATGCATAAAAATTAGCCTACTATAGTAGGCTAATTTTATACTTAATAAATGATTATACATTAAGATTTGGGTCACTATAGAAGTTACAACACTCCAATTCGCACCTGGCATAGAAGTCGTCAAAGTTTTCACTATGCCTAGATGCAACATGATAAATCTTCATCATATTACCCTTTCGTTCTTCTTTTGAACTAAATAGTCCTATAACTTCATCAGGTGACCTAATCGTTTCAGCACTCTCGCCGCCCGCCGTAACATCAATGGTTTCATTAGGATGTGCACGTAAATAATCCACGACGTCCTGCTTTAGCTGACAGGGGATTATAGCCAATGCCCTTCTCTGCATTTTATTTGCTATATAATCCTTAAGTAAAGCATATGCCTCACTTATTCTTTCTACCTTGCCTTTTCTTGTCCGTGATTGAATATTTATTAGCTGGTCTATTACAATTATGTCAAATGGATTTTCTGTATCATAATGTGTTTGTAATACGTCTATAAAGTCCTCTACATAAGCTGTCCCCTGTATAAACGATAATTTTCCTCTTCTGTAGTCTGTTGCCAGCATAGTTTTAGCCGCTATAACCAATTGCTTTATGTCATCACTCTCATATTTTCTCTCTAATATCCTTTTACTATCTAGCCGATGGCCCCATGTCGTACGTACTATAGCTGCTATCTGGCATGCTATCCATTCTTCTGGCGTGCCTTCCAAAGGCCATACTGCAACGTTTAAGCCTCTGGATAGTGCCCTGTTGACTAGATAGTTTGTCATACGTGTTTTTCCACCTTTCGGTGGTCCAAGTATACCTAACATATGCGACCGTCGTAAACTCTTTATAACGGAGTCAATCTCCTGTATTCCAAAGTCAAGAATTGATTCATCATCTTCTAATTCTTCTTTCTTAAGCTCCTGCTCCAACCAATTGGCGTCTATTTTTAGCGCTTTTATTTTGTCCTCTGCTGATAATTCCCTTATTATCTTGATTTTCTCATTATAATATTTCTGAGCATCTTCAACGCCTTTGTAGAATACAGTCCTTCCTTTAGGTTTTCTTTCCTGAAAGCCAGTATCACTCATTATAAGTGACATGTTTTGAGCAGTTCTTAGCATATGCTCATTTACATAATAAGAAATATACAATTCACATGCTGCGTTGAATTCTTCTTCTGTAACTAAATCATTTGATAGCTGATGGAATAAGTCCATTACATTCATAGTAAAGGCTTCTATCTTTTCATCATCAGTTAATGGTCTATTATCAACCATATTAACCCATTTACTAATATTGATGTATGGACTTTCCAATATTAGATCTGCATTATTTTCTATTATAGTTCTAAGCTGATTTCTGGTGAAGTGTTTAATTTTTAAAGTTGTAATTACTTCATAAAAGAAAGCATATTCATCTTCAAAAATGTTGCTAGGAAATGTGGCCAAGAATTTAGCCATACAAACTCTGTAAATTTTGCTCTTCTCTGGAAGTATCGGATTATTTCTCTCAATATCTCCTACTATAATTGGAGTGAATATCTTTCTTAGACTTTCCTGAATACCTATCGGTACCGCCATAGTTTAACCCCCAATGTTGTCATTTCCTCTACCACTACTAAATACACTTTATTCTATAATACTGATTTTATTTATGCTTCTATTTTCATTCATTAAATTTTCTCTGAATTACCACAGTCTTATTAGCACAATTAAATTATCTTTTGACCATAACAAAAGCCAAGTTATTTACATAACTTGGCTATGTTATTTAGTTATAATTACCAGAGGGTATCTTTAATATTTACGCAGTATCCCTTAGAATACTTCTGAAGGTCTACGGCCTGTGGATTAGGAACTTTCGCCAGCGGCTGTATACCAAAGATTGAATCACCCAAAGGTATTCTAGCTACTTTGAAGGCATCTCTGGTTGCCAGCTTGTTCATTACCTCCAAATCTGTATATGCCGCCTTTCTTCCACGGGTGATTATAAAGAACTTATCCTCAGGCGTACACCATATTGTTCCAGGCCCACCTGCTTCGAAGAGGTTTTTATATCTAGACCGCTTACCTGCTACTTTATAGAACCTGACTTTAGTTCCTCTGCCGTTCGCATAAACTACGTTGATGCTTCCAGTGTACCCCTTAGCCGGGGCTACATACATGACTTCAGCGTCGTCTACTTTGTCTACCAGATTAAAGATAAAGTCTTTCGGTACACCCCTACTTGCATCTATTGTATGCACAGGTATCTTATAGCACATGCCGCTATAAGTAAATACTAAGACATCATCTTTATTAGAACAGGTGAATTTCCACCTTATTTCATCGTCGTCATGCAGAGTATAGTTCAGTTCGTCTCTCAATGTAACAAGTCTCTTGATATATCCCTTCTTGGTTACGAAGACAGACACTAACATATCTTCTACCTGTTCTTCTTCATCTACATTATCTGTCTCCGGAGGCAGAGGATCCGTTATATTTGTTCTTTGGTCTATACCATACTTATCCCGGATTTTCTTCAACTCGTCTATCATTATTTCAACTTTTCTGCTGTCATTCTCTATAATGTCAGTGAATATCTGAATATCCATACGAGCTGCTTTCAAATCAGCTAGCTTCTTTGCAAGTTTATCCTTGGTAAACTCCTTTACTTTTGTTTCCATTATATGCTCTGCCTGGATATCATCCATATTGAAGGTGTCCATCAGATATTTCTTTACGATAGGTTCGTCATTATTTACTATGAATCTTGCCACTTCCTGGAGATTATTCTGGATTTTCTCCCATGCGGCGAGCACATGCTCCTGCTCTTTTCTCCTTGCGAGCCTATAAGAGTATATGCGCTTTATCGTATTCATTCTGAATTTAATCCACTCGTGTAGTAGCTCATATACTCCCATGTCTACGCACATCAGTTTACCATTACGTTCAACGATTACTCTCGTTATAAAGGAGATAGAAGTTCTCAGTTTTGTGAGTCTATTTATCTTCTTCAATACTGCACTTGGGTTACAACCCTTCTTAATTTCTATGACAGCACTTAAACCATTGATGTCTGACTCGTCTCTTACATCAGATACTTCCTTTAGGTCTCCGTTCTTTACTGCTTCTCTTATTGTATCTACGATATCCTCAATCGTAGTATTATACGGAATTTCAGATATTACTATCTTATCACGGTAAGTTTGTACTGTACCGCTAACTACAAAAGAAGCTACCCCAGTTTCCATTAGCTTTACAAGTTCTTTTCTGTCTACATGAATATATCCCCCAGTTGGGAAATCTGGCGCTCCGAGAACATCTGCCAATTCCTCAGGAGTTTTTATAGTTCCGTCCAGTATTCCTATTGTTGCATTACATACTTCCTTTAGCCCAAATGGAGGGATACTTGATGAACGTCCAACAGCTATACCGCTGGATGTATTTACAAGCACGCTGGGGAATTTAACCGGTAATACCGTTGGTTCTTTCGAAGTATTATCATAGTTATCTATGAAAGGAACAGCATCTTCATCAATACCATCAAACAATTCTTTACAGATATCCGCCAATTTAGCCTCAGTATAACGAGGAGCGGCTATCTGAGTATCTCTCATATAAACCTTCCCGAAGTTTCCTTTACTATGTATGTAAGGAACATTCAATGACTCGTTTCCTGTGGTCATTCTTGCCATCGCTTCGTATATAGCAGAATCACCGTGAGGATGATATCTCATAGTTGATCCTACTATATTAGCCGACTTAGACCTAGTATTCTGCAACCCCATTTTATACATGGTGTATAGTATTCTTCTATTAACAGGCTTCAGCCCGTCAATAGCAGGGATAGCACGAGATATTATGGTTGCCTTAGCATAAGGCATGTAGTTATTTATGAGCACATTTTTAATGTCCACTTAAAATTTTCCTCCTCCTATCAATTTTTCTTTTTACACTTAAAAATACTCGAATGTTGAATGATATGATATACTCTTTTTACACTTTGAATACAAAAGAAATGATTTTGATATTTGATAGGATTGACTGTATGTTATCTGATGGCAACCATCCCGTTTACGCAAAAACTAGTCTGTCAAACAGAGCGTATTGGAAAGCATAGTCCGCAGTCCCAGTATCCCATTTATCCTTATTAAAGTTGTTTTCATTATATGTTACGTATGTACCTATCCCTTTAATTAGTTTATCTAAAGTTAATGTCCAGTATCCCTTGTCAGCTATATCACTTTGATGCTTAGACTGCTCTAACTCTTCCTTAGTCTTTTTAATATCATATAGTGTAACTTCTTTTCTATCGAGTAATAATTTAGTTGCCCAAATAGTTCTAGATATATCCACAGGTTTATTCTCCCAAAGTGGACCTGAATCATCTATATCTGCCCAATGATTTATCCCACCTTCATCCAATGCTAGCTCCATTAAATGCTTAATGTCCTCTTCATTGATAGGGAGTCGTATACTTATAGTTGCCACTTTTTTCTTCGTGAATTCCATACTTCTTCCGTTATAAGAAACTTATAAAAAGTTATAAATTTTATAACTTTTATGTTCTTTTCCTTATTCATAGAGTCCGCTTTCGGAATCCTACTTGCGTTTGGTATGACTCTCCAAAGGCTTAAATTCCGATGTAACGACACCGTACATATCAACATAATTCGTTAAGTGAATTATGCTGATTTACCATATTTCATTAGATTTATAGCAGCATTTATGTCCCTGTCATGTATTACTCCGCATTCAGGGCATATCCATTTTCTTGTCGATAAAGATAATTTATCTAAAACATATCCACATTCACTACACGTCTTACTTGACGAATAATATCTATCTGCTACTATAAATCTAATATTGTTCCATTTACATTTATATTCTATTATTCTACGAAACTCGCTAAATGTTTGTTCTTGTATGGATTTAGATAATTTATGATTTTTAACCATACCTTTAACATTTAAATCTTCCATACACACAAACTCTGGCTTGGTTTTCACCAGTTTAGCAGTTTCTTGATGTAAATAGTTTGTACGAATGTCTTTTATTCTTTTATGGACTTTACGAATAAGGCATTCCAACTTAATGATGTTTTTAGTTTTCTTATAACGGTTTACACCTCCTTCTTTTTGTTTTTCATATTTTCTCGATAATTTACGTTGGAGTCTTTTTAATTTTTTATTTAGTCTTTTTATTTCTTGACTCTTGTTAATATTAGGTATTTTCCTACCATCATTAATTACTGCTAAATCTTTAACTCCTAAATCAATTCCTATTCCTTCTGAATACTCTTGGTTATTATTAGATTGATAATCAACACCAACGGTTATAAACCAATTAAAACCATCAAATTTTATTCTTGGATTATAAAATTTATTTGCTGTCTGCAATTCAATTCTATTTTCAGCAAGTTTAACCCATCCTATTTTTTCAAGTTTTACTTTATTATCTTTAAATTTTAAATGTCCTAAATCTTCTCTGTGATAAAACCCTTGTTGTACATCTTTTTTGCTTTTAAATTTTGGATGTCCTTCTAAATCATAAACTGTTAATTGCCTACCTTGTCTTAATGCTTTTTTCTTAGTTTTTTCAGAATAATGTTTGTTTTCTATTCTGAAAAAGTTTTTATAGGCTATGCATAAATCCTTTATTGCTTGTTTTGGTATTTGTGCTGAAACTTCATTTAACCAACTGTATTCAGGATTTTTCTTTAGTTGTGTTAGTTCCTTTCTTAACTCTCCATCGTTTATAAACTTGCCACCGTTTTTAAAGTTTTCTAATTGCTTAGATAAAGCCCAATTATAAGCCCATCGTGCTACATCTGCACATTTCTTTAATAAAGTTTTTTGTTTATTGTTAGGTAATAATTGTACTCTAATTGACTTTATCATCTTCGGTCAACTCCTCAATCATTTTACGTGCTTTGTTTGCTCTTTTACCTTGAAGTTTACAAGAAAATACAGTTATTATTTGCACTAAATCTTCAACAAGTTCTTGTTGTTCAGTTTTTTCTGTACTATCTATTACTTCAATTTCGCACCCATATAGATTAGCTATATACTCTACTAATTCAAATCCAAATCTCAACAACCTATCTTTATAAAGAACAACAACTTTTTCAACTTCATTATTAACTATTTTTCTCAATAATGTTCTTAATCCTTTTTTAGTATAATTAATCCCACTGCCTATATCTTCGATTATTTCATAATTTTTATTTTGTTTGTCTAAATATAATTTCATGTTTTCAACTTGTCGCTGTAAATCGTCTTTTTGTTTATACGAAGATACTCGGCAATATCCTATAATAACTTTTGATTTTTTATCTTCTTTAATATTTAATACTTGTTTTAATTGGTCATGCGAATAATATCTATATCCATTAGCACCTGTATGATGTGGAATAAGTAATCCTCTTTTGTCCCAGTTTCTTAATGTTTGAGGAGTTTTCCCAACTAATTTAGAAAACTCATGTATAGTATAATACTTCATAATAATCACCTCTAATTGTATTATACTATACTAAATTATAAATGTCAACATTAATTTATAACTTTTTATAACTTTTTATTAACTGTTATTTACCCCCTGAAGAAATTACACCTTAACCAATCTACCAATTTCTTCTAATTATATCATATTTTCCTATATTTGTCAAGGAAAATATAAAAATCCTGTATTTGTATTAATAGTAAGTCTTTATAATTTTAATAGCATTGTCCACTACTATACAATCAGCATGTTCTTCTATTTGTGCTTTTTGTATTTCATTAATATACGAAATGTTCATAAATTCTTTTAACTTCAGTTCCTTCTTCTTTAATATATGCTGACTGAATATAAGCTTATAAACTCCGTTTTGCTTAAAAAGCGATGCTTTTGTATTATTTCTAAAGAAAGCTGCTATCACTTTTAGTTGTTCTATATCATTGGTCTGGACTAAAGCACACTGTATATTTTTCTTCTGCTTAGCTATGTATACAAATAATTTACCTGAATAATATAGGTTTACGTATTTAGTTGCATCCCTTTCGAATAGAGCTAAGAACTGTTTCACAGAGGCCCCTTTAGCAGACTCAAGTTCCAACGGGCTGCACGATTTACATTTATAGCTTAGTCTAAATATTATAATATCATCGAAGTATGTTATCGCTTTAGCGTTTTCCCTGTAATCCATTAAATCTATACCGTTATCTATCGCAACATCTATAAGTAAATCTGCTATGAAGCCTGGATCTTCTCCAGTCCTTTCGACATATTTTTCAAGTTCATTTGTATTAAATAATAAATCTATATACGAAGCACAATCTTTAATAATTTTCATGTCTCAAACCCCCCTAGCAACTCCTAAAATTTTAATCTTATACATATATTTATATGCGCGTTATATTGCATGCCTACAATATCCAGCTTATTTTTATTACCTAACTGAATTAAAGTATTGCCCAATAAGCCTAAATAATTAATAACTAGGCTAGAAAAAGTTACCAAAAATTAATAATTTTACTTTACTTTTTTCCCAAATTATGCTATAATATAGACAAATATTTTCATGGGAGGTGCATATATGAGCGTTCTTATACCGGACGATATTACCATTGACAACCTGGAAGAGCTCAACAAATACTACGGTGATACTCTCATTACTTTCAATGGTCAATATTACGACCATACCAGAGAAATCTATTTAAGAAAAGATGGAGGTGATTATGTCTTAGCTACAAAAGTTGACGCTCACAGAAGAGTCTATGCTAATAAGATTTTGACAGGTTTACACCACTATATGGTAGACTCTACCTACAAATTCATCCAGAGCTTTGTCACAATAAACAACCAGTTTGTTTGCACATTGTCCGAAAAATCATTGATGACAGTTTATATTGCTAGGTCATTCTGCTTCTTCAAGAGTCTACCTCCCACAATAAGATCGACACTCAAAGAAAATGGACGTAATATATTCATTGACTACACCCAGATGAAGATGATAGGCTAACATTAAGGAGATGTATTACATGGATATTAACGCTATTAAAATTCTAACTAACAAAGCAGTAATCACATCTAGATTCGCTGAGCTAATTAAAGACGATATCCCACACGATAAACCTGTTTTAATCAAAAATGAAGTAGGAGAAGTTATAAATAGTTGCTACAGACCAGCTGTTCTCTGCTTCATTGATTATGAACAAGACGAACCTATAGTTCGTAGAATTTACGGGATAGATGAATACTCCAAATTACTTCCACGTCTCCTTGATGTAAAAGAATCACTACACAATTTCAAGAATGAAATTGCTGATGGTATTGCTAAGGCCTTACATCTCATTGAATTACCTAGGAATCAATTACTGGTAGACTTGGTTGCAACCCAGAAAGAATTTCTAGGTAAATTCATAAAAAGGTGTCAGTCTATAACCAGTAGTGTGGTTGATATTTTAAACCACCCAACCGATTTGGAGGTTAAATAAAATGTACGAAGTGTATATGGATGGCGATAGAGTCTATGAGTCTTTTACAAAAGACGACGCCTTCTTCATCTATATACTACTGAGGAATCTTTTTAGAAACTCGCGATTAAGTCTAGCGCGCCAAGCGGCTAGGATGATAGGATAAAGAAGGGGGCTTTGAAGCCCCCTCTCTTTTGTTGCCTTTAAATTTCTACAATGGGTAAATTTGATATTCTTATTCCTACCCCTCTGATAACTTCTTTTCCATCTTGTACTTTTAAACATATATTTTGTATTTTCTTTTCTCTACACAGTTCCATTAACCTATTTTTATTTATATTTATTGTTTCTCCCGATTTATGCTGCACTACAAAACCAACTAATTTGCCTTGCCTCATAAGTCTCCCAGTTGCTATATATTCTTTTCTTGTATTTGCTCTGATATTCCTACTTTTATTTATTGCTGCAGTTTTATTATTTAAAATATCCCGAAGATGGGCTAATTTATTAGTAGGAGGAGTAAACATTTTCCTATAGACGTCACTAGCTAGAACATAAAATTGATATCTATTAATTGAACCATCTGGATTTGTTGGGCATATTATATAACTTCCTCGATGTACTCTTAATCTATACCTGCCTTTTACTTTTAAACCATATTTTGATGGTATGTACATTGCATATGCTCTAGCATTATCAGGGGCTATAACTAAATAAGTATGTATAGATTTCCATCCAGATAGATTTATCATATCACCATTTAGATGTCTATATCTATCTATAAAAGTATTTCTATCTAAAGTTATAATATCCCCGAAATATGATTTTAGTATAACATCAGCACTCCCCGGAGGTAATTGAGCCTTCTCCTTCCGAGTCATTATTCTCGCTAACCTTATATCCCTTACTTTTAGTACTGGTGAAAACATCTCATTGTATATTTTCTCATAATGAATGTATTGCATATCCATTGCACCTACCATACTATAGCAATATTTTTTTTGTATATTGCCAATTATGTAGTAATACTAGTATATTGACTATAAGATTTATTAGTTATCTTCAGTTATATCTACTACAACATTACGAAATACCGCATTTTTCTCTAAAACTTTTTGAATATCTATCTGATACCCACTGCCAAGCTTATCTTTATTATTCACTATATCCTTGTATACCTTATCTATTTCTAACGATAAATCTTTCCACGCTTTTATAATATCGTCAAATATTTTATCTGTGGATGAAGCAAAATATAAATCAAAACCTAGCTTATATTCCATACCTATACTTAAATTCTTTAAAACGTTATCAATATCAATTTTATTGCCTAGTCTGTCAGGCTTACCCATGCAATATAATTCTACATTCACTAACCCACTATTTATAATATTAACTGTGACGTAATTAGTCAAATTTAATAAGTAATCTTTAGTTTTCCTACTTATCTCGCCATTTTCTATTGTTAATTTAGGAATATCTATCTGATTAAGAAGTGCTTTTTCTATTTGCTCCTCTTTACTATTCGATTCATCTACATATTCATTTGGTCTAGTATCTACTATATCCTCATATTTAGGTTGATTATTCTTAACTTCATTCGTATTGCTTGCTTCTTCTATCTGCTTTATCAAATCTTTATACTCTGGAAGAATCACATCATTAAAGGTATCTGGTCCAGTTTGTATAGTATTATCACTATCCTTAATATTATCATTACCCTTGCTAACTATAATATTTGTTGTAGTATCCTCCATAAACTTTCTATCATTACTTTTGGATATCCTTATCGCTAACCATACTAGTATGGTTATTATTCCTATTGATAATATAATAATTATAATAGTAACTAATGTTTTGCTAAGGCTTCTTTCCATTTACACTACCTCCTACAAAAATTTACCCAGAATATATTGATATTCTGGGTATGTATAATTTATTTTATTCTTAGGGGGATATGGCTTAATAATCTATATCTACATCCATATCGAAATAGTCATCTATCAACTGCCGGCGAGTCTCTATATCATCACCAAGCAGCGCGTTAAACAACATTGCCAACTGCTCTTCATCTTCAGGATATTCCACCTGTATGATGCGTCTTGTAGCAGGATTCATGGTGCTTCTATTCAGCATTTCAGGGTCGTTTTCACCAAGACCTTTTGACCTTTGAACCTTTATATTGCTATCCTTAATCCCGCTCGCCCTTAATTGACTTAAGATATGTTCTTTCTCGGCATCACTATAGGCGAAATATGACTGGCCCTTTGCCTCTATCTCAAATAGAGGTGTTTCAGCTATATAAACCTTTCCTTTCTTCAGCAATGTGGGCATCAGCCTGTATATCATAGTCAATATAAGACACCTTATCTGCATGCCGTCAGTATCAGCATCTGTACATATGAGTATTTTACTCCAGTTTAGACGTGAAAGGTCAAATTTCGGCAGATCTTTAATATATTTATCTTCTACTTCGATTCCGCATCCGATGACCTGTAACAAATCTACTATGACATCGCTTCTCAATATTTTTGACAGGTCAGCTTTCAGACAGTTCATTATTTTTCCTCTTATTGGCATTATAGCCTGGAACTCTGCATCTCTTGCGAATTTACATGCACCTGCTGCAGAGTCACCTTCGACTATAAACAATTCCCTATGCAGAGGACTCTTTGAAGCGCACTCAATAAACTTCTTCGGCCTGTCACTGAACTTATCGATGCCAGATGACAGTTTTTTCAGTACCTTCTTCTTAACTGCTTCTGCATTTTCTCTAGCTTCTTTGTTGGCTAGCATTTCGTCTATGATTTTATCAGCTATTACCCTGTTTTCTGTCAGCCATTTGCTGAAGTTGTAATAGATAAACTCATAGTACGCTTGACCTATTGATTTATTATTCAGAGCCGTCTTTGTCTGGTTCTTGAAGAATGACTTATGCCCAGGACATGCCGTTGCTCCGATTGCTACCAATATTTCCTCAATATCTCTGTACACAAATTTATCTGATTTGTTCATCTTACCATTCTGTTTTGCATAGTTCTCGGCTGCCCTTGTTATAGCGTATTTCAAGGCGTCTACAGTTACGCCGCCATCTGACATATGAGCACTGTTATGGTATATTTCAGTGAAATATGTTTCTCTACTAAACGTTATGGCTACTTCCATTTCGAGCCTGAAAGTCTCAGGGTCGCCTTCTTCTTCGTTACTTGTTGTAGTTTCTCCTTTGAAATAGATAGGATGCTGTATCAGAGGCTTCTCACTTACTTCTTCAATGAAGCCTTTCATACCATTGGGATAATGCAGTACTATATCTTTGGAGTCCCCATAACGTATGATAAATTTTATGTTAGGATTCAGTATTGCTTGCCTGCGAAGCTTATCTATATAGTATTGGATTGGAACATTTATATCAGTAAATACCTCTTTATCTGGTTTGAAGGTAATATCAGTTCCGCTGGGCTCGTTTACATTTCTTTCAATCTGTAATTCCCCAACCGGTTTGCCCTTCTTAAAGTTCATGGTGTACCTAACACCGTCTCTGACTGATACAACAGTCATAAACTCTGAAGCATACTGAGTTGCTGTAGCACCCAGACCGTTCAAACCAAGTGAAGTTGAATAGCTATCGCTGTTATATTTACCGGAAGCGTAGAGTGTACAATAAACTAGCTTCCAGTTGTATTCCTGCTCCCTTTCGTTCCAATCCATCGGAACGCCACGACCGTTATCTTTTACTCTGACTGTACCATCTTCTTTTATTTCTATCAGAATTGTATCTCCATAGCCCTCCCTGGCTTCGTCAAGAGCATTTGCTATAATCTCAAAAATACTATTGGCACACCCGTAAACATCATTCGTTCCAAAAATGACCGCTGGCCTTTGCCTAACCTGTTGTTCGTCTTTCAATGACGATATTGATTGATTATCGTACTTTTTACTCAAGTTTAGCCCTCCTATTTCACCGATGGTATTAAAATTTTCTCTTTTCTATTTCTTATTATATTTTTTACTTTTATTACACAAAAGATTAATACTTAGCTACTCAATAGTATAAAGAGGTATATTCTTTTTATTAGCTTAGATTTTCCCTGATTTATTTTGCTCTAAGAACATTTTGAATTGTTTATAGAATGTTACAAGATGTACAAATTTACCTATACAAATCATCAAAAAGTAACCTATATACCACATAGGACAATCTGACGTGTAGTTTAAACACGCATTGTCCAAATCATCATTTTTATTTATAATAAATAATTGCTGTTAAGATAAGCAGCGCCCACAAATAATAAGAAAATAACATAAAAATAGGCTGTCTTAAATCAACAGCCTAATCGCCTTACTATTTAGTATCGTCAATTTCTACAATTCGTACAAATACTTTATATCTCGAATCAGTAATCCCAATACTATCTGATAACTTCGCTAACCTCTTCGAAAGAGTATCGGCATCAAGTTCTCTGTTAATAAAATATCCATCAGTTACACTATTTCTATCAGCCTCTATAATATCTCTTAATTCTTTAAGTGCCAAATCTAATGATTTTATTGTACTATTAACTGCATTACCATCCGATAATAGTTTATCTTCTAAAGCCTTTAGAGCTTCATTTACTTGGTTTAGTAGCTTATTTTCTATTGCCTTTAACTTATTATTTAGATGGGATAAAAGTGCCTGCTCCATATCCCCATTCATTTTACCCACCTTATTTTCATACTTGGAGTCTAGCTCCCTTTTTAGCTTGTTCTTTCTATCATAAAACCAATAGTATTTTATGCCCATTATTTCCGCTTGTTTCTTAAAACCAGGGTTCTTTTGAATTAATTCAAGCCATTCCAATTGCTCTTGTGGAGATAATTGCTCAAATTCTTCTACAGTTCTTATATCACGAGTATTACCAATTTCAGTGCTCGTCTCCTCGTATGTACTACATATAGGTAATTTAGTAGTTGTAGTTCTGCTGCTACGTGCTATTAAACTCTTCTCTTTTACGTCCTCGAAGAAGAGGTCTCTTACATTTTCCAAATTGCATTCCCACCTTTCTATATAGTCTAGGTGTGACACCCATTTTATAGCTATAATTATACCATAAAATGATAAAAAAGTCAATAAAAATAATAATATTTTCAGTCATTTTTCCAAATATTATAGTAGAAATGATAGGAAATATTAATTATGATATATTATCAATTAATTGTATATTAGCAATTTCGCTCTATAATATCCGCCAGCATTCTAGCTATATTTACCTTTCCTACTGCTCTATCCTCTACGTGGGCTATGCCATCTGAATTAAGTGCACATACAAAGCATTGTTCCGTCGAAACTCCTGTTGCCTTGCCCGAGATGCTCACTCTTGCTGGTCAATTTCGTTACCACTTTATGAGTGGATGTCCATTCCAAAGTATCTTCTGTCACAAAACGAAGTGCTTCTTTAGTAGCGTAAGGAAATACTTCGCAGGAGTATCTCCTTAATGCTCTTATTACCTTAGGAGCTGTATATGCCGCTATTCCGCCAGTAACTACGAATGCTATTCTTTTGCCTTTCAAATGCTCACCGTAGATTTCAAAATCGTCATGATCATTCAGAATTTCTCCCATAATATAACCCCTTGCTTTATATTAATATTTTATATGCCTATACTGCACTTTCTATAACGTAGTTTTCAATTATACGTTATTAACCACTAATTAATTTACACCCATTTAATTTTTACCCCACTGTATATTATAATTTTAATGCAATAGAATAATTAAAATCACATTATGCCGTATAATTTATAACTATTTATAACCCATAAATCATTTTTCAATATAAAATTATAATAGTGTTGGCAATCAACGTATATTTAAAACTGCTCTTTAACTTTGATTTTTTATTACTACAAAAAGCAAAAAAGAAGGAAGCACTTTAGAAGTACTTCCAAAAAGCAGAGGGTGCTAGTATAGGCATTAGTTTCCGTGTAACGATTCAATTGGTATACTCGGTAAACTTTCTAGATTTATTCCTACTCCTCGCAGGAGTAACCTACCATTGTATTTTTGAACCGTTGCATTGGCTATCAACTTTCGCTGGGCTAGCTCCAACACTTTCTGCCTTGAAAGAATTCTTTCTACTCCGCCGTTATCCCTTGTTATGTATTGTACTACAGATGTTCCTTGAGTTATTCTTCCAACGATATATATCTGGCCTAACGCATTTGAAGATTCTTTACCTTTAGGTCTTACTGCAGGAACAGTATCCATTCTCTTTAGCTTACCTGATTTTTCATCAAATACTGGTAACTCTCCAAGGTTGACTCCTTTTCCTCTTAATAATGGCTTGCCATTGTACATCTGTATTCTACAATTTAACATTAGTCCTCTATCAGCTAAAAGTATAAGTTGCTCTTTAGTTACTTTATGCTGCGAACCATCTTCTCCTACTATATGATATGCGGTTACTTCAGAACCTACCATGTATCTTCCAACTACAGAATATCTCATTCCATTTGTAAATTGTCTGGTGGCCATTTTGCAAACCTCCTCCCTAGACTAACTTTTTTTGTATTTATAATTGTTAAAAATGTATTTTTCAAAGTATACCTATATGTTTTAAAAAATGTATATTTTATGTATATTATTTGTAACTATGAATTTTTACCATCTTATGTTTGCATAATAAAAGAGATACTTTTGTATCTCTTAAATTTATTCTAATCCCATTTTAGCTATTTATCTGTTTACTGCCTTTTTATAACGATTATAGGCTCACCACCTAAACGTTTCAGTTTTTCATCGTCTGAGACAACTATTAATTGGCTTCCCTTCAACCATTGACCACATATTGGACATTTATAAAACTTTCCTGAATCTCGCCTAAATGCCTTTGGCTCATGCAAATGCATGTAGAGCCTTCTCATTTCTCTCGAAGTACATTGAGCATAAGTATTTTTATCCCATTCATCAAGTGTTTTCTCTCCATTACACCACTGACATTTAATTATTAAATTAGGATCCAATCTATTCATAAGTTCTTGAATACCTCACTATTATTCATAAATTCTAATTGTTTAACTAAAAATGGAATAGTTTCTTCTATTTGTTTATATCTGTCAAATTTCTCTATTTCTGCTATATCTATAGATTTTCTTGCTGCTTTCATACTCATACATAGTTCTATGAACTTCTTATCCAGATGTGGTGGAGACCATACGCTGCTTCTGCATATAAACACTCTGCTGTAACTTCTATTGAGTACACTATTTATATTGGTAGTAATCTGCAAATTTTTGTAGTTTTGTACGTCTCCTATATCTGAATCTTCATGATTTACCCATGTTATACTATTAACTCTGTTTTCTTCCACTAATTTTAATAGCCAGTTACCACAGTCTACATCTGCACCTGTCCTATACATATCATGGTGCAAATCTATATTTACTACATTAAGTAAATGATTTTCTTCTTTAAAAAACTGGTATGCATGTTCATGACTATCTGTTATAAGCACAGGTATTGTACTAGGCAAATTAGACAGAAAAGTCTTTAATTTAGCATATCCTTTGTATACTCCTATCTTTTTGATGCTTTTATTAGCTATCATTGATTCTGCATATCTTGTTGCCCATACAAAATTAAATACCCTTGTGTCTATATTCTCACTTGTAACATCCGGAAATAACGCTATTCTCTCATTTAAGGATACATTGATAAAAAAGTCCCAGTCTACACTTAATACATTTACTGTTCTCATAAAAATCATTCCAATTCAATAATCTTCTCCGGCTGTCGCCTTTATTTCACTATTATATATCTTAAAACATGACCTATGTATCAACCTATCACAACCTGCTTTTTCATCATTATAAGAGAGAATTTCATCCCATACATATCTCTTTAATTCTAAATCATTCAAATATGGTATAAGAGAACTCCATGTAAACACTATTGTTGGCAATCCTTTAGGACCCCTTATATCTATTATCGCTTTTAATAGTTTCACTTCTGCCTTTTTATTTTCTAGTGTTGTAAGATAAGTAAATAATACGTCAGCCTTCATATAGTCTGACCATGTATATTGTATCTCCTCTTCTTGCCAACTTTCCTTTTCATCCTCTTCATCTTTATATGCTTTTCGTGGATTCGTCAAATACCCTAATATTCTTTTTTCATATTCCATTCTTAATTCGCCTAGCTCAAACAAGGAAATGTAAGGAACTGCTTTCTTTCCCATTGCATCAAGTCTTTTAATACAAGTGGTTACAAAAGCAACCTTACCAAATCCATCCGGAGCCCCTATGATATATGACTTTCTCAATGTATTTGTTGATATGCCCACTATGATTTCATTAAGTGTATCTATATACTTCTGAAAGTTTTTAACCTTACAACCTTGTGCTATGCACATCTCTTCAACTGCGGCTTTTACAAGTTGCTCGTCAAATTCATCATCTTGTCTTGCCTCTGGAATCAATTTCTTTCGTACAGCTACTTCCTTTTGTGCATTAGTTACATGATATATTGGCTTGCCTGCTACAACTTCATTCTTCTTAATAGGACTCTCTATCATACAACTACATTTTACTAACATGCCTAGTTCATTTTTTATATAACCATTATTGCACTTTTCACAAGCCATTAACTATGCCTCCTGTACAATTATACTTAAATTCTACTTTCTTAAAAAGCCTGCATCATAAACTAATTCTCTAATGCTATCCTCAAACTCTCTATATAGACCATTCAATTCCGCAAAATCCTTTATATTATTATCTTTTACTATTTGTCTGATTTGATAGAAGCTAGCATCCCAGTTTAAGACTTGAAATTCAGGGTATCTTCTATGAAAATCTACCCTCAATGGCATTGTCTTTACCCATGCTCCTACCCAAGCATTATAAACTTGTATTGCCTTGTCTACTAATAAACCGCTCTGGAATGCTGTCTGTAGCTTCTTGTACATAAGCCTATCTTCAAATCTTCCAGGACCTATTACTGGTAGTCCTACAGAGTCTAATAGCTGTTTCATTTGTGCTGCACTAAGGAAAAAGAAATGATTAGGAACTTCTAATTTACCTTCGTCCGTATCTAATATTAATGAAGTCATATTAGAAGAACCATTGAATAATGCGTAAATATATCCGTTCATTAGCAAGGTTTTATAGGTGTCACTATTTTCATTAGGTACAAGGTATTCATCTTTGTTATTTTTCCATGTTGAGCCGTATCTTGAAAATGCTCTCCTTGCTGTGAACATTGCTATTACTTTATCAAAGTTGCTTTCTATTATTGGAGTACCGCCTCCATTTGAATATGGAAGTGACATTATACCGCACTCTTGTTCATTATGATATACGCTATTGCCTTTATAATAGAAGTAACCTAAAGCATTAGGTACTGTACTTACCGGCTTTTTATTACTCATTTTACATCCACTGGAGAGTGTAATATTAGACATAATCTGAGGAAATCCATTTATTGTTGACTTAATCCAATCTACCCCAGGTATTTCCCCATCTATATTGTATATATTCTTTTCTCCAGTCTTTCTAAACTGCCCATCTTCACACCATTCATAGGCGTCAAAAATAAAATTCTTTTTGTCCACTGTTTCTCCCGGAGACCATACCTGTATAGTTATGCCCCATTCTATTGATAATCCGGAGAATTCAGAAGCCTGGAATAAAGCCCCGCCCATAAACTTGAAACTTTTTAGGAACTTGTCTCTGAAGTTCTTATATGTAGTGGCAGATAAAAATGTTGGAGGACATATTACTGCTATGCTTATATTTTTATTTCGATAGGCTTCTTTCATCAAATATATTCTGTATAAAAACTGTGTATAAGTCTGGTCGCAAGCAGACTCCAATACATGTTGTCTCATTATCTCTTTTACTGCACTATCAGTCGCTCCATCTTTGAAGTCTGTATTATTAGTACCGTATACTCCAGTACCAACGTATGGAGGATTTATATAAAATAGAATTGGTTTATCTCCGTTTAATTTATCTAGTAAATCTTCAGGCATTTTATGCTCTTTTACCCACATGGCCTGCTGAGATACTAATTGTTCTATGTCATCTTCAAGAAAATCGTATGCAAATTTCTTTGCAGTAGGATTTTTTCTATTATTCTTTCTTATATCAAGTGCTCTTAAAGTTGATACATAGAGGTCTACAAATTCAATATCCTCTGTTAGGTTACCTGTTCCCCAGCAACAATCCCAAACTGTATGTGTCATGTTAAAGTTTGGTATGTATTTATTTGTTATTTCATATAGTAAATTGCTTATATGTTTAGGTGTATATATCTCTCCTAAGTATCTATTCCTTATATTTTCCATGATTTTTTACAGCACTCCTTAATTATAGCTTATGTCCTGATTATTAATCTTTAATGTCTTTAAAAGGGTATCAATCAATTCATTTTTAGTAGCATCATATTCAGTATCGTATCCAAACATATAAGTTACGCTTACTCCACCATATCCTATCGCTCCAGCTTTTAATGTTGCTGGCTGTGCATCTATTGTAGTGTTTATATTAGCATATTTTCCCCAGCATCTCTCATTTATAAATATATCTCCGTAAACTACTTTATCGCTAGGTATATTATTTATAAATGGTTGGAAAATTGACCCTTGAATTTGTTCAGGTGGTATTACCTCTTCTATCGTCCCAACTTTAATTATACCAATTATTCCACTAGGATGGTTAAATTCTACTGATGAACCTTGCATTTTTATTATCCAATTACTAGATGGCACTAACATAACCTTATCAGTTATGTATAACTTAGATGTGCTAGGAGCTAGTGTTGAACCTTTATACTCAAAAGGCGTAGTAAACCATATTGCACCATTGATTGAGTTAAAAGTTTTGACATTGGAACCTTTCTCTATAGAAGTTATAGCTGCTCTGACTTCTCCTCCTGTGAGAGCTGCTATTGTATCCTCAAGTGATTTAATCTTTTCCTCATCTTCTTTTATTATTTCTGCCATGAGTGCATTTTCTCTTTGTAAATTTGCAACCTGTTCAGCATAATTAGTATCTGTGTTTCCTTGACTTCCACAAGATGTAATCATCAATGATATACCTAGTACTAATATAACAGCTAATATCTTTTTCATTATGATACCTCCAATATATTTTGTAGTATTTATCTTATATTCATAAATGGACCGAATTCCTCAAGTAGTCCTTTAGTTACTTCATTTTTGTCATTTAAACTTATCATTTTGTGTTTATATGCTCTCTTCGTTCTTTTCTTATTTAGTTCCTTGCATAATTTTGGATGTGTATTTGAACCTCCCCACCTTACGCTTCGCTTAGAAGGTGGAGATTCTTGAGAAGTTTGGTTATGCAACCCTTATTCTCAATGGTGTGCTCAATCCACCATTATCCATTACTGATTGTATCAGCTTTGGAATACATTTGTCTTTTACATACCTTCTTAATATGTTTAAACTACCGTTTACATCTGAATTAATCAGTATACCTTTATTACTCCTGAATAGCCCTCTTACTATACGTCTACTTTTATCATAATTGGCTTTGTTTATATTCTCTAAATCTAATGCACTGCAACCACTTGTATAATTCTCTTTTACATATACTACTTTTAATCCTACTAACTTAGCCTTATATTCAATTTTATCTACTAACTTTTGGTGTGGCATATTTACAAAAGATTTTACATTATTCTCTTGTTTAATCCCTTCTATATCTCCTATTACTATTGTATTACAATTATGTTGCAATGCTAAATCTATTATTTTTCTACTTGCTTTATGGATATAATTATTTACAAAGTTATCTCTTTTGGCATATAGTTTGTTTATTTGCTTTGTGTTTTTAAACTTCTTGCTATCACCAACTTGCTTCATAGCTATAGAATTTAATCTTGCTATTTCTTTATTGTAGTAACTTATTTTAGATTTTAATACTTTACCATCTATCAAGTAGGATTCAGTATCTTCTAAAAAAGTTAATGTAGCAAGATTATCTCTGCCTAAATCAATTGACATTATATTGCTACCAGTTACTTTGTTTTCTTCTTCTTTGTTGTAGATAAGTATTAAATGCCATTGCTTAATAGAATTATCCCATTTTATCTTTATCTGTTGCAATGCTTCAAAATTTACAGGCAATTTCTCTGTGTCTATAGAGAAATTTAAACTCTTAACCTGAAACTTTTTTTGCATTGCTTTAGACAAAGACAACATTAATATATTATTTTTAACTCTTATTCCTGCTTCTGTAAATATTACTTCGTTCTTTTTGTTAGTATGATTCTTAAACTTCGGCGGTTTTGGTTCTCCTTTGTACTTATTAGGATTCTTTTTATAATCCTTTATTGAAGCAAAATATGACTTCCAGTTCTTTTCTAACACTTTTAAACATTGTTGATAAGTATGCGAATGGAGAAACTGGTTGTGCCAATTATCTTTGTATTCTTTTTCTGCTTCAATATATGACTTAAATCCGTTTTCTCTACAGTCGTAATTAACTATATTATATAGTTTAGTAGTGTGAAAAGATAATTCTTCAATGATATTTAATTGTAATTCAGTAAGTTTAGGCTTGAATTTGAATGATAGTTTCACATTATCACCTCGCTTTCCATTTTTATTATAATATTATATTTATAATTTATCAACCACCAATTCATCTCCCACCTAAAGAGGTGGGAGTATTCTTGGTGATGTTAGATAAAATACTAAGCATTATCTTTCTTATCCTCCTGACCCATCATATATTCTATGAAATAATCGACTGTAGTTTTTGCATCTATAGTTAAATCCCTGGCGTCTTTAGCTCTTTGCTTAACTACTTCCATAAAGAATCTATATTCATCTGTATACTTATAAAGAAGTAGTATAAATGTCTTAATCTTATTGTCTACGTTACGGTCTACCCTACCAGCCACTTGGAAAATTTTACTTGGGTTACTTAACACCGTGTAGAATATACATACATCTCCACCGTATAAATTCAATGATTTCATGATATTTGTAATGATTACATCATACTGCCCTTTATTAAATTCAGTCATCTTTTGCCAACGTGTTTCGTCGTCATCTGCGCCATTTAATATTACAGGATTTCTACCTATTTTTCTAAGTTCATCTGCTATAACTTGTTGTGCGTCAAGATGAAAACAATATACCATAATTTTATCATCAACAAACTCATTCTCTACCAATTGAACAAGCCTATCTAACTTAGGCACATTCTTCCTATCAAATGGAATATTTATACCATCAATCAATGAAGGACAATTAAGTACCTCCATATATCTATACCCTTTATTTATGGCTAGAGTTTGCTCAAGAGTTGGTTCCACTTCATAAACTTTATGAATGTGCGGCCTTTGCATACCTACATCTTGTTTAGACCTTCCGAAATAAACTAACTTTAAAGATTCTTTGAATTTCGCTTGATTTTTGTATCCACTTAGTTGCCAAGAATAGTTTTTCTGTGGCTTGCCTTGTTTATCTCTCGTCCAGTAAAGCTTGCTTGAAAAAGTACAAAATTCCTTTTCTATCCTCCACTTTTTAGGTAACAATGTTTTATCCATCATATCAATCTGATTATATATATCCATAATACAAGTTTCGAATGTTGTTGCATTCATAAAATGAACTCTTGGCACTATATTACAAATATTTTCTGTATATCTATATATTTTAGTATCCATATTCTTTATTACAGAGCTTTCGTCCAATATAAAGGTGTTAAATATATTACACATACCTGCACTATTCAAGTTCATTGCTAGCCAGCTTGAAAATAAATCTGACCTTAAACCTGAATGTTTAATAATCATACCATCTACTTTGCCCCAGTCAGTATTCTGCAATACCTTTAACATTTTTGGCTTTTCCGATGGTATTTGAACTATATGTAACCCAGTAAACCTTATCAATTCGCATTGTGTCTGTCCTAATGCTGATGTTTCTACAGCTATTAAAAATCTCGTTAACTCATTATTCTGCTTTAAATAATTAATTAATGCTGCTATTTCGGCAGTTTTACCTAAACCAACCCCATCCCCTAAGATGCTTCTAGGCGATAAATACATGAAGGCTGCTCCTACTGTTTGATAATCTCTCAACTCACCTATATATTGAGTATAGTCTATGTTTTCTTCTTTTATTATAGAACGTATGCTTCTGCCTTCGTTAAGTGACCTTAACACTAGTTCAGGAGGGAAATCGAATATAAAATGTTTAAGAGCATCTACACATTTCTGCTGCCTTACACTTAGTATCATCTCTGCCCTATTATCTTCGATTTTACCGTAATACATCCCATTTTTAATGACCGGGTATTTAACAGCCAACTATCTTCCCTCCTAAATCCCACTTTAAATTTTTTGTATTATTATATATTCAATAGCATTAAAACACGATAAGCCTATAGTAAGACTTATCGTATTTTATGTATACTATTAAACTGCTTATTATCCGAATATTCTTGCCTTTATTTGCTCTAATTCTTCACCGCTTATATCCCTTATCTCTAGTGCTTTCATTTCATCTATTACCCATTTATTATTTAAGTTAGATACCAGATAATACATCTGCATATATTGGGCTGTATCTTGCCACTCATAGATTATTATTTCTTCTGTTATTAGTTCTACCTGATTGTCTGCACCGCCTATCCATTCAGTCACTATGCCCTTATAGGTGGATTTTACATTTACTCCGTACCTGACTAGCCATCCCCTTAATTGAGAATTCAAGTATTCTTTATGTGAACTTGATAACAATGTGGTATCGTCATTGAAGCTGTCGTACATTCCTTTAAGTTTTCTGTCGGTAGAAGCTTGATATAGGCCATTTAACAATTCTTTAATAGCTTCTTTGCTTTCTTCTGATATAGTACCTCTAAGTCCTAGAGCTGCTAATCTCTTTATAATAGAGCTATCTAATTCAAATTGAGGTTCTTTTATCAATTCTCTTTTGATAAGCACATAATCATTTATAATAAACTTCAAACCTTGCTGCTCTATTACCATTTGATAAGTGTCTTTATATGTGCCATAGGCGTTTGTACCTCTAGGTCCTTCCTGTATCATAGAAACTACTTGCACCAAATAATAATTATCTTTTCGTCCTATAACTTTTTCTACATTGCTTATTTTCCTCAATAAATATGTATTATTTTGGTACAACCCATTTAGTACTGCTACACCTATATCATTATAAATATTACCCGACATTAATGCTGATATGTCATTATTACATATTGCTCTGTCAGACCTCTCCACTATCTTTTCAATTTCTTCCCTAACAAAGTCTGGTACTAATTGTTCAGCATCTTCTAGTTTATTATCTATGCTAATGCTTACTGGATAAACTCCAGTAAAATTTATTTTTTCTTTGTTTAATATGTCCTGCTTGAATACAAATCTTAAAACTAGTTTTCCCCTTAGTTGATTCCTGTTATACCCAAATGTTTTTAATCCAAATTCTCCTTGTGGATATATTCCAAAACCAGACATTACTCCACTTTCCTTATTCGTTTCATATACCATTTTTAGTGGAGGCATAAAAGCCGTCTGATTTAAAGAACTTCCAGATAATTTATTATAAGTACTTATATCTAACTGTATTTTTCTGCCTATATATGTATTATTAAAATCTGCCCTCACCTGCTCTGTGCTATTTTCTTCTTGATTGTCTATATATTCTATTGTGTCTGATTGAAAATTATCAGCTGCATCATCAATAATAGTTATAGCACCAGCCGCTTTTTGGTCATATACTTTTATAAATCTTTCATCAAAACTTACATTACCGTAAACATCCTTTTTAAATGCCCCATGTATACCTAGATACTGAGCCTTTTCCAAGAATTTACCAGTATTATTTTTAGCTATGTCATATTCTACATCCATAAAATAGTATCCCAAGGATTCAGCTTCTTTTATTATTTTTCCATTAGTCAATATTTTATCGTCTATAATCGATTTTATATAATAGTATTGTTGCTCAGAAAGCATATTACTGTTTTTATATGTATGGCTATATAACTCCTTTTCTATTGCATTTTTTAGCTCTCTAACCTTAGGTTTTACACTGTTTGACATTTCTTTTAATTCGTAGGTTACTTCATGTACTTGTATATTTCTTTCAACTATACTCTCATATTTCAATGCTTCCTTATAATAATCAATTACTTCTTTTTCCGATAAGGCTTCGACTAATGGTAAATCTTTTGCTGGTGAACTACTTTTAAAAGCACATCCACTAGTAAACAACATTGACGTCGAAATTGTTATTATGATTAATTTATTTCTCATTTAGCATCCTCCTATTTACCTATTGTTAGTCCTTTACCCATTATGATTAAATAACTTTTTAATAATAACTTCCTAATATTCATGGCTCCGAACTCTCTTTCTAATAAGCCTCTATCCACAGGTGACCTTGTTACCCCATTTGCTATCATAAATTTCTTTACTTCTTTATATAAAGCATCTATATCCATAGCTGAGTATATAGTTATTTTATCTAGATTATTTGCAACACCTTTATTTTGAAGTGCTGGTTTAACAGTTTGGTTGTTATTTCTTATTATATTATTTGTTTTCTGGATTACATTAGTAGATTTATCCACAGCCCTGTTTGATTTTTCCACAGGCTGTTTTGAATTATCCACAACCAAGTGGGGTTTATCCACATCAGTTTTTATTCGCTTAGTCTCTAGTTCTTGGCTTTTACGATTCTTTTCTTCTAATTCTTTTTGCTGTAACTTGTTTAAAGCCTCTTGTAATTTTCTCTCTAACTCCAGTTCTCTTGCAGATTTAACATTATTATTCGTCACAATAGTCGTCTGTTGCTTAACTTGTTGTTTAGATGTCACAGGTATAGCAGTATTATGCATTTCTTCAACTTCTTCTTCATCTGTATAGTAGTCATCAGTATCAAAATAGTCGTCTGAATCTTCTACATTGTTTTCAAAATAATTATCTGCTTCTTCAACATCATCTTCAAAGTAGTCATCTTCTATATCAATAGTTTCATCCTCAATATCATCGGAGTATTGCTTATTGCCATCCTCTATTTCGCTAGTTTCCTCATAATATCCATCCCCTTGTTCTTCACTTTCTTCTTCGTCTTGTTCAAAATAATCGTCTATATCTACAATGTCTATATCATCATTATTATCAGTATCCTCTATATCTTCTTCTGGTTCATGTACTATAGCAGTAGCATTATCTGACATAAGTATAGATGATGTACATTCTTCAACTGGACTAACTTGTTGAGATTTATTCTTAATTATATCTTCTATTTCTGGCATAAAAACGTCAGAGTCATTCAAATAATCTAGAGCTAACTCCATATCGCCTAGACTAATTGTAACCCCGACATTGAACCCTCGTATTTGCGCCATACTAACCTGCACCTCAATTTATATTAAATCATCTATATTTATATCTGAGTCGTTTATATCGCTAACATCATCTATATCAAATTGTACTTTAGTTGAATCAGCCTCCAATCTTAATGCTTCTCTAATATAATTTTCATCCCTATTATACCCACTTCCCAATGTCCTCATATCAGGAACTTCAACGCCCATCTTATAATAAGCTTTTGCTACATTCCTTATAAACTCTGTGTTATCTTCATCTTCTAACGTAACTGCTACTCCTTTTACATAAAATTCTTTTCCTACGTCTTGTAACTTAAGAGCTACGTCTCCTGGATTTATAAGCGGTCTGTCCCACTTCTTAATACCAAGTGTCTCAAGAACTACTTCGTTTTCAGCTCTTATAGCTGCTGTATAAGTAATTAAACTTCTTGTTGTTTTATCAACCACACCCTGTGCCCTATGAGGAACCATCATTATTCTTATACCCTGAGACGGCAACTGCGATATAATAACATTTATTAAGTCAAAAAACTCTTTTTCTTTGTCCTTTAAATTTGCTAGTACAGTCATAACCTCGTCTATTACAATATATAATACTGGAAGTTTTATACCTGCTCTATTCCTTAATGCCCAAATAGTATCACATTGATGGTCTGCTAATAATTTCTTTCTTCTTGCTCCTTCTTTTCTTATTACATCATCTAGTATCTCTAATACATGAGTATCACTATGTAAACCACAGACATGTGGCATTAATGCTAATGTCTTGAACAGGTTCGATTCCTTCGGGTCTATAATTAAGAACACAACATCCTCAGGAGTGTTAAATAGCATCATAGATATGAGTAATGACAATAGATACCATGATTTACCGGACCTTTGCTTACCTGCTATAAGAACTGTATCGTAGTATTTTGCATCTACTAATACTGGTTCTCCGCCTTCAGTTATACCTGCTACGCAAGGTAATATGTTTTTTGTATTTTTATAGAAATCTACAACCTTAGGTAAAGTAAATATATCTCCAAATGTTACTATAGCTTGTATTCCCTTGTTAATAATAATTTTATACATGTCACCTTCAATATCTACTTGACTAGTTACGCTAGCATCTGTACTTGACTCTCTAAAATAAGCAACCATTTCTCTAGCGATATCGTCAAGTTTATTTAATCCCTTAACTCGTTTCATTCTTAATTCATAGCAGAAATATGTTTCGATAGCTTCTTCTAATTGACTCTCTATATTCTCTAAATCAGTTTTAGCTGCCGCTGCTAATGCCTTTAAACAGAGTGTTTCTATGGTTGCAAATTCATCTGAATCCTCTGGTATTCTTCTTCTCTCCGCAAAGCCTGTTGTATTTGTCGGAAAGAATGGTTTAAATGTATTAAATAATACTTCTCTTGATAACATTGGTACTTTAGCTTGTACATTGTCCAATATCTCTTTGTAGTCTACAGTATTATCATTAGGTTTAATTTCTTCTTTAGGCTCAAAAGTATTAACTTCTTCATTTGTAAAATCATCTGAACTAAATAAATCTCCTAGGATGTCATCTAGACTCTCTTCTTCGTCGTCTACTATTTCAATATCATCCGCATCGCTATTATTTATAGTCACATCAGGTATCTGCTCAATGCTTTCTTTTAAATAAGAACTATTAGATGCTATTCTCAAAGCTGCTATAGATATGCCTATTAAACCTGTGCCGAATAATAACATAGCTGATATAAATAATTGTAATGGAAGACCCCCGAACTTTATTGGTTTGATGTTTCCGGCTAACCCTATTATACCTAATACTATCCCTGCACCAGCAACTACCCCAGATGTTATTATGACATTTCTACTATATAAACCCCAGTCGTCAGCTGTTCTATTTTTAACGCTTTTTATCAAATCTAATAGTATTTTACCAATAGACTTCATGGATGTACCTGCTGCATCCATTACTTTGTCAAGTGTATCTGGACCTTTCGGTTGTGTTTGTTGAGGTTGCCCAAAAATAGATTGCCCAAAAGCAGGCTGACCAAAAGTACCAAAGGAATTTGTTGAGTCAAACACGTTCAATGATGAACCTTGCTGTTGTTGATTTACATTATTAGGCTTACTCCCAAAGATATCCCATACTGATACTTTTTCTTTATTTTCAGATTGAGATGAAGATGGTGTGTCGAAATCATCAAAACTTATGTCATCAAATATATTACCAAAATCCTCTGAAGAACTTTCAGGCTCAAACCCCGCTTCATATTCTGGAGGGTTTCTTTTTTCTTTCACCTTAGCTACGTCAGAAGATGATACCTTATTTTGTAAGTTTCCAATAGGCATACTTAGCCCTCCTTTAAATACTACCTATAATACTCAATGCTAATGCCGCTATTCCACATACAGCTAAAAAAGGTAAAGCCTTATTTATATCTTCCTCATTAAAATCATTTTTGAATGTTCCTACATATACCCCTACTGCTAATGTAATATATAATAGAAAATACATAATATTCCCCCTATTTATTTACTTGCACTCCAGTTTTGAATAGTGATGACTTCTTTAGTGCTGGAGGTAACTTTACCTTTGTAATAGCTTTCTTCCCGTTATCTAATACTACACAAAAACTGTGTTTGTATCTATTCTCACTTTCATTTGATGACTCGCCTTCCTTATCTGCATCATCATTTGCATATGCTTTAGCTATTAAGTCTAAGTCTGACTTTAAATCTTGTAAACCGAATACTTTGCAGAGTTTATCTCTTACTATTCGGTCTTTTATTTTTCCTATAACCATAGATGTCATGTTACCACGTAAAGCTTTTGATACTTCATTTGTGTCATCTAATATTGATAAAAGGTTATTTGTAAGTATAAAGTTAACATCCCCTCTTTTACGACCGCCTGTCATAGCATTTACTATTATTTCTGCAGATCCTGGTATCTCTCCCCATCGCTGGAATTCTTCCCATACCTTGACATTAAAACACTTTTTTATGTATTTACAATAGTTTGATATTTGTATGGCAACATTTGCAACCGATAATTGCTTAAGTGCTAAGATTTTTGGATCTGTCTGAGATGATGTTGCTCCCCTCATTCCGAAGGAGAACACTATAAACTTTGCTTTGTACAACTCATTTACTGACATCGGGTATCTAAAAGTACCTGCCTTTGCTTCTCCTTCCTCAAAATATACTGATGCACTTGTTTCTATACCTACTGCCGCCTTATGTAATACATTATCCATTAAATCGTCCACTAGCTCTTTATTTCTGACCATCCCTTTTATTTCATCATATACCATTTTTATTCTGAGGCCTTTGGATTTATACCAAGTTGATTTATCATCAGTTACTCCAGCTTTATCATAAACCCTTTTGATGGCAGTTGAGATAACCTTTTCTTCCCACTTGGTTAATTCTCCATTTAAACCGCCTACTATTACTCTAAATATAGCTAGAGTATATGCTATAGCTGTTTCCTTCAATTCTTTGTCTATATCTTCGTCACCCGTTAAATCAGCAATTTCCATGGGGTCGAAGTAAACTGTGGAGCCTTTTCCCATTGATATTACTTTAACATCGTCTGGGTTTGCGGCTTTTAAATAACTTGCTAGATTAAAATATTCGTCTCCTTCGTAGTCCATTACTGTAACTACAAAATTGTCTGCAAGTAAATAGGTTAATAACGTTTTTACAAAATAAGATTTTCCTCCTCCTGTTTCTGCTGCTATAAACCAATTTTCTGGTGCATCAGGGTCCATTTTAAATTTCTTTAACACAGGACTACCTGATTTAACATCTATTCCTAGTGGTACTCCCTTATTACCTACCCTGCCTTGCTTGTACCCATTGAAATTTGCTAAAATATCGTCAGTTAATATTTTCTTTGACACCTTAGTTGATATTTCTCTTATTTGTTTTAATGAGAAAACTCCAAAGTATGATAACCAATCTAGCATATTTACTTTAAGTTCTTTGTATTTTATATCTAATTCGGCACAGCAAGACTTAAATAATCCTAATGATTCACTCAAATTTAATAGTGATGTTTCATCTCGTTGACTTGAAATTTCTATTAGTATAACTACTTTAAATACTGTTCTCCTATATTCTACCTCAGCTTCGTTTAAGTATTTAGTAGACCATATAATTCTTTCTCTGGCCAATGCTGCACTTCTCTTAGTTCTATAGTCAAAAACATTTACATTTGATGACTGAGATTCTGCATATTTCTTCCAAGTCTGCAACCTATTTCTCATTTCAGCAGAATCCCATCTAATTTTGTGTGGTTCTGCGTAAATATAATAGTTTATTTTAACTCCTTCTTGTATACATCTACTTCTTATTAAATCCATAAAATTAGGAGGTAAATAGTCTGGTAAGTCCCTTATCAAAAAATATTTTGATATTTGACTTTCAGATGCTATATTACTAAAGCTTATAGCTATTTTTGTATTATCTAACTGTTTAGTAGGCTCAATAATAGAGTTACCTGCTAACATATTAGCAATTATCATATCATACATATACCATTTTTCTTTTAAATTATTAAGTATTCCCATTTTTACCTCCTAGGAATAGAGTTAATATTAGTTCTATCACATATAACGTCTATTATGGGCCTTTTTCCATCTGCCATTGTCATTTTCATATAAACTGCCATTCTTCCTGTTTCCGTTTGTGCCTTATAATCCTTAACTTCATGTATTGGAATACTTTCTGCAAATACTCCGGGCCTTGTTATAACATGATGCTTGTCTATTTTATATATCTTATCAAGTATATCATACTCATGACTGCTATTAATTACCCAATACTTGTAAACATTGTTTCCTGCCACAATGTCTTGAGCCTGCTTAAGTCTATCGTATATTATAATTACATCATAATCCGCTTTTAATATATCTTCTATTATAGCTTGATTACACTCTACTATAACTAGTCTATCAATCGAATTTACAAGGGTAGATGCATTATTTACATATTCTGTAGATGTTATAACATTTGTCGGTTTGTATACAGTATTAAAAGCATTTTTATTATCATATATAAGTAATTTTACCTTTAATTTGTTTACTTTGGCTAATATTTCAGCTAGTTTTGTTATGAAGCTGTTAACATATCGTACATAAGACACTTCTTTGAAATATATTATAGACTTAGCCCTACACTTAACCATTGATGTTAGAACTGTTGAGTATGTCTTTATAATTGGTTCTCCGCTATTTGATTGCTCTTCTAACTCCCTTAACTTAGCTTTGGCTGTAAATGCCTCTTTCTGAAGAGTTTTGTTTGCTTGCTCTAAGTATTCTAATTTATTTGCTACTTCTCTAAGTTTTATATCACTCTTCTTTAATTGTTCTTCTAAATCATTTATTGTAGACTTATACTCTTTTAATTTGATTGCTATATCTTTATTACCATTATCGACTAAATAGTTCAAATAACCTATTACATTTATTGACCTCTGTAAAACATCTTTATATTCAATTGCAAGTTTTATTAAAGTATCTGTGTCTCCATCATCTATAGCTGTAGTCATTTCTAATAAAATATCGCATAATTTCTCGTTTGCTATAGCATCTATATCTACATATTGCCCAACTTCGTCCTCGGTTGGTTCCCTACCTATTAACACATCTATATGTTCAATGTCTAAAATACTTTCATCTTCAATAACATAAATATCATATCTTTTATATAAAACCATTAACATGCAGATATGTTTAATCATATTTGATTTATTGTTAATAATTAAGATTACTCTATTATTATTTAAAAGTAAAGTTTTTATTGTATGATAATACAAGTATAATTCAGTAGCATCCTTATTAATGATTATTACTATTGTATCGTTCTTAATATTGCTAAGTCTATTATCCTCTATATTGTAATTAATAGCACCCTCAATATGCTTTCCAACTAAATTGATAGCCATTCCACATCAGTCCCCTATTTATTAATATACATGTTATTTATTAATTTTATCATTGTTATGTAACCTACTTCATAATCTGAATAATAATTTTGAGAGAACCAGCATTTATCATATAAATCATCATACATTGCCACTCCACATATTTGCATATCCTCAAACCTATACTCTGCACAATCCCCAAGTAAATCTTCGATTAACTTATCCATATTTGTAAGTATATCTAATAGTGATTTTGCCTTATATCCTATAATCTTGTCTTTAGGTATATATTTAGTGAAACATATTTGAGCCCTGGTAAACATCGCCTTTTGCATAGCTGCATCATCTATATTTGACATAGCTAGTAACGCTTTCATAACTCCCCAGTTGCTGCTATCTACTGTCATTATAATATTATCTGCTGAACATACTATATCTGAACAATAAGATACAGCTTTATCAAATGGTATATCATATATTATGAATTGGTAGCTTGATTTTGCTATGTTACTGAATCTTATTAACTTAGATTTTTCTGCTAATTTATCATCTTCTATTATATCCCCAGCTAAGCCCATTGTCAAAACATGGAATGCAGGGGATATTATATTTACATACCTACCTACCCCTAAATGAGGATTATTTAATGCTAGTCTTAAAGATGCATTGTCAATGCCATTTGAATGTACAATTTCATAAGCATCTTTACTCATATAAGCCTGAGCTCTATTCTTAGTGTCCATATCAACTAATAGAACTGCATATCCTAGTTTTACTAAAGTATTAGCCAAGTTAGCGGCTATTGTAGATACGCCAGATCCGGATGCTCCAGTTACTACTATCGATGTTCCTTTAGCGCTTAACGCATCTAAAATAGATTTTAATTGAGGCATATTTACATCAGGAACGATCGTAGACCTGCCTACTTTCTTATTACCTTGCTTAGAAAAACTCTTTTTACCTTGCTTATTATCTTCATATGGTTGTTTTTGTGTTTCTAAACTTGGAATATCTACTAATAACTTTGTATTCTTTACATCTCTTTCTTTATCCTTATTAAATATAGTTGTATCAAATAACTGTTGTATATCTCTATCACTTTTAACTTGCTCAATTAAACCCTTGTTTGGTTCTTTTGTATTAGTATGTTTTTCTATATTTTCTTGGTGTTCTGTTAAATTATTAAAGCCGAATAATTCTTGTATTTCTGTTTCTTTTTCATTAGTTGCATCTGTAGTAAAATTATCCTCTATTTTATTATAGGAGTCTATATCCTCCGTATTTGTTTCTTTATAAAAATTACCTCCTTTTATATTTATTTTATTAGTGAAACTAGTATCATCTATGTCCACTTCATCATATGAAGTAGTATCGTCTATATCTATATTTTCGGAAAAATTATCATCTGACATATTCATTTCTTCAGTGAATTCATTATCGCCTATATCCGCTTTTTCAAAAAAGTCTATGCCATCCTCATCTATCTGTTCGAAGAAGTCATCACTTTCAATAGTATCATACCCATTATCAAATATATTTTCAATCTCATTATCAAAGGTGGTACTATCAAAATCATCAGTTATATCAACACTTCCAAAGATTTCATCATCTAAACTCGCGTTTTCTTCATTATTCGTATCTATAGATTTAAATTCTATATCTTGCTCCATATTATTATTTAAAGTATTTTCTCCTATATCCGTAACTGGGTCTAGTCTTTCTCCAAAGGAGTAGGAGTCACTGTTTGTTGGCTCTGATTCTTGCAAGTCGTTTAGTTTGAATATTAAATATTCAGGAATGTCATTCATTTCTTTTGTTACTAAAGACGCAAAAAACCCTACTGAATATGGAGGAGCTTTTAGAATTACACAAGATGACTCTTGTATATCTATAGTCTCTTCCCAGGCTATTTTCGCCATTTTTTCAGTTGTTGCTATAAATATAAGGGAGAAATCCCTATTATGTTTCTGTTTTATTATACTTATAAAATTGTTTATACTTCTTCTTAAGACTATTTCATCTTGTTGAGCGCCATCTTTCGTCCAAGATTGCTCTATTATTATAGCCCTATCAAAATAATCTCCCCTAGACAAGAAAGACTCTATGTTATCTATATTTTCTTCTATAGTCAATTCTACGCTGCCTGAAGCAAATCTATTTTCTAGTGATTTAACTATATTGATAGTCTTTTTCCCTCCGCTAATAAGAACTCTCATGCAATCCTCCTCCATATCAGAAGTCTATAATATCATCATCACTTGTTATATTTTCATTAAAATCATTTTCATTTTTATCTTTTTGTTGATTTATGGTTGTTATGTCTATTTGATTTTTATTATAAAGATTCTCTACATGCTCACTACTTTCTACACTCCTATTTTTCTTATTTTCTTTTTTCTCATGTTTATTATCATCTGTATTTACACCAAATGCGTAATTATCTAGATCAATGTATTCCATAGAACTATTAGCATTATCTTCATTATCTACATTAACCTGTTTACTAGCGTTACTTTTTATTTTTCCATTTAGTGCATCTTTGATAGTCCATTCTCCGTATTTTATGTTATTTTTATTTATATAACTAGTCAGGATATTGAGTCTATTTATTCCTACACCATCAATTTTTATACTTTCTCCTGTATAAAATTCTATCTCCTTGATATTCAATATTTTTCCCACACTAGCATCGCTACTTTTAAACCTGTCCATTATTGCATCTACGTAATTAAAGTATTTCACACCATATAATTCTTTGGCTAAGTCTTGTATGTCTTTAATTGATAATATTTTATATGATATGAATCCCCCATCCAATAGTTTATAGATACAATCTATAACATCTGATATTATTCTATCTGACCTACTTAAATCCTTAGTATATATAAAGAAATAATCAGACTCAAATAAAGTTGCTCTAGTTATAGTTTTTATATACCCTACTTGCATCTCTATTAGTTTTGCTAAGTTTTTATTATCAGTTTTTACGACTAATTCATCTTTTTTTTTTTTCAAGCAGAAGACGGCATACGAGATGGACGGGTGACTGGAGTTCAGACGTGTGCTCTTCCGATCTCCTATAAAAATCAGATATTGCATCGAAATGTTGCTCCCTAAACTCTTCTGGTTTGCCAATTATTGTGTCCCTTTCCACTCTTACAAATATCCCTAACTTCATATCTGAATAAATTAGTATTGCACCATCTTCTGTATCTTTTAGACTTATTATATCCCAAAAGATGTTTGGAGTTGTTATACTATTGTTCTTCATCTTTTGATACATTCTATAGTAATAATGTTCCTCAAAAATTACCTTTCTTATAATGAATTGGTCAGCTATAAATATTAGTATATAAAATAATATCTTCGCGCCTTTATTAACTAGATTTGAAGTCCACACTATTACTAAAAAATTTAGTACTAGCAATATTGCTAGTACTATAACTTTTTGAGTTGTAAAGAAATTATCTTCCCATACCCCACCCTCAACATTCATAGGTATAAATATTTTACCTTCATTGTTTTTAAATAATCTCTTAGAATTAGCCATATACTAACCCCCAGTATTATAAATTCTTGCCTTTCTCTATCTCCATCTCTATTTGTTGAGCATCTCTTAAATCGTTATTGCTATCTATTTTCTTTGATGTATATCCAGAACTTGAATAATCATATTTAACATACTGTTCATCTTCTCTATCGGATGGAGTTACTACTATTGTATTATCATCGTAACTATTAGAAACATCAGTATCTACAGATGATGCTCTAGAGTATCTTCTATATCTACCTCCGCTACTTCCAGCTGTTTCTGTAGACCCACCGCCCATAGTACTAGCTATTCTATCTCCTAGTTCACCTATTCTATCTGAAAGTTTATCTACTAAACCTCTTGTTATTGTCGCGTATACTTCAAATCCTAAATCTCTGTAATTCTTTAAAGTAAATGTTATTAGTAACCAGCATCCAATTATATATAGTGCACTATCTATCAATATTATTATGAATACCCATATTGGATTTCCGACATTAATTACTATATTACTTAGAGTTAATACGTCATCTTTATATGTTATATTTATCATGAAAGCAAATATTGCATAGTATATAACAGTCATTATCAAAAATACTATGTTATTTATTACAAATGCTACAGTTATCTTTAATTTAGATCTTTGCCCAGCTAATATATTATGTATTATTGCAATAATTCCTAAGTAGAATATCAATCCCATTAGTATATTTCTAATAAGTGGGATGATATAAGAGCATAGATAAGCTGAAACTAGCATAAGCCCCGCAGTAAATATGTCAAAATTTTCTATTACCCTTAGCATTGTATCTCCATAAATAAATCTCGTATCCTTTGTAGTATTGAGCATTAACATTTTCATAATGCTATCGAAAGAAATATTTCTTAAATCTAAACCTGTTGGATACATAGCTAAGGCAGAATTTAATGTATTGCTAGTAGTAAATTCCTTGTTAAACTCTATTGTTGCATCTATTGCCATTTGTCTATATAATACTTCTTTCGTTATACCAGGCACATTTACATAATTCAATAGAAGTGTCCATTTTCTCTCTACTGCTTTATTAACATTTAATATTTTTTGTTCTACTAATGATAGGTCTGCCCTACTCAATCCTAAAGCATGCATCTGAGCTTCACTAAATATCATAGGCCTTAAGCCGCCAGAAGCCTCTATATAACTTCTGGGGTCTAAAGGATTTTCTACAATCACCTTAGACCCATCTAATGCCCTAACTTCAGCTGGTTGCGTCAATTCTCTAGACTCTAGGAGCTTCGTCACCCAATTACTTCTGAATAGCCAAGATTTATAGTTGTCCTTATAAACTTGGTATTTCTCTATCTTCTCTGTCCCAAACACCCCTGTTTTTCCGTCTGTGCCTCCAGCTAATACCTGCATGGAGTACATATATGGTATAACATTTGTAAATAATTCTTCCATATCAAGAAAGTCTTTTATTTTTCCTGTATCACTATAATGCATAAATGATTTACGTACTTCTTCTCCGGTTAATCTATTTCTCACTAGCTCGCCTTGGAGTTCACCGGCTAATACTGCTAGTGTAATATCAGAGGAGAATGTATCTTTAACTACTTGATAGAAATAGTGTAATGGATTTTCTGTATTCCACAAGAATCCAAATTCTCTTTGGACTGTACTAGGGTCACTGTAATTGTATAGTCCTGCATATGTTTCCATAATATCTTCAGCATTTATAATACTATCCCTTAATGCACTGCTAGAATTTAAATTGTTGGAAACATATTCTTCCCAAGTATTTTCTACTTTTGCAGGAACATTCGGTACATTATCTAATAGATAGAAGAAAGTATGAACTGCGTAGCTATCATTTAATATGCGCGACCTACTTATCCAACTTTCAATGTCTATTTCATTCTTATAGCTATCACTTAAAATGATTAAATTCTTAATATCATCTGATATCGTACCTGTTTGCGTATCATATCCGCTATAATATTGTTTTCTCGTATTTCTATCAATAGCAGTATCAAATACACTATCTGCTGAAGAGTCTGACATTACAGCATTAACTGTCTGACTTGCAACTCTATCAGATGGCTTAAACTTCCAATACATATTAGATAAATTATCAAAAGCATCTGCTAACGGTATATATACGTAATTAGCAGAACCGTCGCTTGCTGTAAATTGCCTTAGCATTATTGGCAATAACCATCTAGCTGATTGTAATTTTTGTACATCCTCATAAGAATAGAGCTGTGTGTCAGTTACTTTTTTAGATATGTCCATTTTTATCATTAATGCTCTGTCTAAATACACTATATTTAATGTTTTAACTAAATTTGCTACTTGTTGAGCTTCATTAGAATCTGTAATTTTATTTTCTATTAATGTTTGTACGTATTTATTTTGTTCGTTTATTTGCTTTTCTATAGTTGCATTAGTAACTCCTTCTGATATTGCCCAATAAGACATCTTGTCATTAAACATGTTTTGAACTATGTTATTTACTATATATGGCGTTATCTCACCAATAGATGGCGTTAAGATCATAATATTTACCATCAATAAGAACGATAAGAAGAACCATATTAGTTTCTTTCGAGTTATTATTCCTACAATTATAATTAATATACTTAATATTGCTATGAGTATAACTACATTCTCCGCATACTTACCTATAAACCAACTTGTCATGAAATTCTCACTGTAGCTGTCTATTCTTAAAAAGCCTCCCCCATATCTATTGGCAATATAATTACTAGCATAATAATTTACAGCCTGACCATATACAACTTTTTGATATGTTGTATAAATCCAGTTAGTTAATTTATCCATCATCATTTGTGTTCTATATTCTTTTCCTGCTGTTGGATGTAATAATAAATAAGTATAATTCAATATATTTTGCTTCTTTTCTTCCTCACTTACTAATAAGCCTTTTGTTGCTTTTTCTATGTCAAAATCAAAAAGATTGGAGTTCTCTTGATATATGTCTGGGTTAAATTTTGGCGTACCATCACCTAAAATACCATACCACTCTAGATAAGTTAAATATATGTAAGGAGACCAGCAAGCAAAGTCAGTGCCTTCTCGTATAGCAAGTACGTTACTTACTTGCCTCATTACATTAGAATAAGTATATATCTTAATAAGCCGTTCGAAAGTATTTCTAATTTCAATGTCTCTATCAATACCTAGTATTCTAGATCCTTTATGTATTTCTCCACCATTCGCTAGCTTATATCCCTTTTTCTTTAGCCTTTCGAGCGTAGTCCAAGATAAATCGTCACTTTCTCCCCTATCAGGCTGTGTTTTCTTTATAGCTTTTCCTACCTGAGAATTGATAAAATCTATAAATCCACCATGTATTGCATGGTCTTTGTTAGTCGTCCCAGTTACAGCTGTATAAAGAACATCTGTTGAATTATTGACATATTTCATTGCATTTAATATTTGTTGCCAATCGCCTTGAGTAAAATTATTACTTAGTACAGTATGGTTATTATTTAATTGTTGGTATATATAATTTGGATATAACTCAAATAATTCATTACTGGGGTCAGCAGATACAACTACTGCCTTATCAAATAAATTGTACTTTGTATCTTTCACTTTTACGTAATCTAGCATTTTTACACTAGGATTGATAGGATACATTACTGACAATGCCGAACAAGCCCTAGCCATGAAATTTACGCGCATAAACTTAGATAATTGGTCTGCTTTTACTATTTCTATTCTGAAACCGTATCCTGTTCTATTTGGATTGCTTATCTCTGACTCTAGTAGGTTTACTGCTGCTTCTCCTATTCCTGTATTTATATTCAAATCTTTTGTGATTTTATATTTATATCCTGATTTAAGTGGGTCTAATCCTTTATTACTTATCGCATTTAAAGTATTTTTATATAGCATACTGAACGAGTCGTATAATACTACTGTCTTTCCAGGCTGTAAATCTTGCCCGTATAACGTACTTAAGTTCTCGAACCCTAGAAAACCTTTATCTTTATTTCTGACTTGCTTTAATAAAACTTCTTCAGATGCGTCTAAGTATTGTCCTCCAAACAGGACTGATTGTAATAAATTATAGCTAGGAGTAGTTGTTATATATTGGTTGGCTGCTGCTGGGAATATCATGTAATTACGCCCATCTTTATGTGCTACAATATTACCAAAGGCGTCTAGGTATAAATTGCAGTTAAGGAATTCCGTAAATACATCCTCAGTTATATAATCCTTATAAGGGCCAGCAAATGTTTTAGCTAGCCATGCCGTCATCATTTGAATATCCCAGCCATTATAATAATCTAAAACAGTTATGTTTTTATTCGGATTAACTGCATCCTGTATATAAAATTGAGGAAGTATTGATATGCTAGCTCCAGGCAGATAAACTGAATTGTTAGTAATCACGCCTTTGCCCCATTCTATAATGGAATCTACGTCCACTATGCCGCTTATCTCTGCTGTATTTCCAAATCTAGATGTAACAAATCCTTTAAAACCATTCCAATAATTGAATGTTTCTCCATGTATTAGAGCAAGACCTCCATCAGTCTTAATTGACTTTACAAGTTCGTCTTTGTTAACAGTATTCTTAGTATTTTCTCCCCAAACAAAGAGATCTAGTACTCTTGCTGCTTGCGGTTCGGTCATATTTACATCCTTATCAATAACCCTAGTTGTGAATTGAACCTGAATAGGTTTAAGTAGGGATGTGTTTTTCTGAGTATTTATAGCATATCTAAGCAATTCCTGCAAAACTTGCGTAGTACTAGAATCACTACCAGCACCGAACTGAAGTGCTTTATAGCCTGCTCCTTTACTACCTGTTGTACTAGCTGTAGAAAAGGCAGACTCATAATCATCTATAAATGGATTTACAAAGTTACTCAAAAATACTCCAAATGCTACTAACTCCCATTTATCCCAATCTTCCAACTGGAATCCTTCAAATAATGGAGATCCTAATGCTTGATTTGTACCTATTAAATCTATGCTACCTACTGCAAAAGTTGTACCTGTTAATATATAGCAAAAGCATATTAGCATCACTATAGATGCTATTAACTTTTTATTCTGTATTTTCATTATAATCCCTCCTATTTATTCCCGAATATTACTTTCGAGATAACATCCGCTATAGTTCCGAACGTATCAAGCAAGAAAACAACAATCTCTACAATATCAACTATAGTTAATAGAAACCCTACCGCTATGATTTTTAAACTGTTAGTAAGTGTTTTACTAAACGTCATATAACTTTTGTTACTAATTGATATGTTCGGTAATTCAGAGGAGTCTTGTATGGCTTCCCAGTGACCAAACGTTAAAGTTGTTAGTAATTTAGGCCCAGACACCACGTTAACATCAAATGCCCAAGAAGCTATCAATAACACACCATACGCCATTAAAGCTATACCTAAAATAGTAAAGGCTGTCCTTACACCAGTAACCCTAGCCTCTTTATCTTCTTTATCATATAAATTTTGTATGTATCTAACTACTCTACCATCTATTATTATATATCCAGCTTCTCGCATCTCAAATTGATAATTGTCGATTAATGCGTTCGTTAACCCATTAGCATCTATCTGATAGAAAAATCCATTTGCTGTTAACCAGGAGTTCCACCACTGTAAATTACCGTACTCCTCGTCATTACCCTCTATCCAATACTTATATAATTGTGATTGAAAAGGATTTTGAGCCGTACATAATCCCCTTAAATACATTTTTCCGTTCTTTCCTATACTATCTCTATCATTTTTAGCTATAATGTCACTACCAAATGGTATCGTAGGACTTATCATATTTTGATATGATACTTGCAATAAATTTATACTACCAACTTCATTATTGTCATTATCATCATTAGAATCACTAGTATTACTATTGTCAGTCCCTGTCCCTAATTTAATAGCCTTACCTTTAGCAGTAGGAGAAATATTTTCATGATTAGATGCTACAGATAAAATGTCTGTTACTTTTAAAGCTGGTATATTTTCTATTACTTCCCCTTTTCTATTAAGTAGCCTAGCATAGTCATCGGTTAATCTACCATCAAATATTTGCACCCTTACCCTTCTTCCAAGGGATACCCATTTTTCACCCTCTACTACTCCCGGTAAATAAGTGAGTTCCAAATAATCTCTTAAAACTACCTTCCCATCTTTAACTACAAAACTCGATTGGTCAGGCCCATTTACTGAACTGGTTACCTTAATTATTTTCTCTGTTTGCCTTAACTCTTTAGTTCCATGTTTATCTTCACTAAAGACATTATTATAAAGATTAATAAAATAATTTGTTTTATAGAAACTAGTTGTAAACCTTGTAGGGTCAGAATTATCTAACATTAAATCGCTTACTACCCATACTGGATATGTAAGGACATATATTCTTTTATTAAAATTATCTCTCAAATATGTATCTTTTGCCCAACCATTAACGTCTATTAATTTATTAATTATCTTCTCGTTAAATTCTAATAAACGTATGGTCATTACCACTTGCCCGCTTAAGTCTGGGTCCCTAACCTTAAAGTCTTGACCTAGTTCAGATTGTCCTATAGCACCATCTTTATTAAGAGTCGTCTCTTTTATTAATTGTTTCTTTTCTTCTTCACTTAATAATTTACCAGTCTTTTTAAAATATTTATTAGGTTGGGCTAAGGTACTAAAAATGGATTGTTGCTTCGCTGTATCATTGTTAGCTATAGCTGATTTAGCTGCATCTATTAAAGCTTTTACCTCATTTAAATCCGCGTCATCAGCTAATTCATAAACATCATAGTCCAACATATCAGCGAGTTTATCTTTATAATCTGCAGTTACTATTTCTAATGCTTTAGGATTTGATACATAAACCTCTGGCTCTGAATGTCCCGGAAAGAAATGGTTTGTTATTTGACTTCCTGGTTTATACCAAGATACATATGGAGTTAAGGCCTCTTTAGCATCTTTTTCTAGGCTATTACAAGCATCGTTAGATATTTTTTCTATGCCTTTCTGCAATTCTTGAGCAGACAGTTCATCTAGTAAACCGTTGCTTCTCATTTTAGCAATTAACTCTATATTAAGAGCTGCCCTGGTTCTTATATCATTGACTATTGCGGTTTTTACTTGGTCACCGCAACCGCTCATGATTAGACAGCATATCATTAATAGCATAGCTAATAATATTCTTTTCCTCATGCCTTATCTCTCCCGAAAATTTTTGTCGTATTATAAATTCATAAAAAAGCATAAAAAATAGCCACACTTGTCATGTGGTTGTAGCAAAATATTGATTTCTATTTGATTAACTAGTTAATGATAGCTTTGACTATAGTTAAGATTATATTAGCAATTAATGCCTTAAGATAATCCATGTACCCTAATATTAACATTAATATAATGACACTAATTACATAAGTTTTTATTCTTTTAATTAAGTAAATTCTTAATGCCGATTTTCCAGTATTTATGGTATTAGCTTCTTCTACTGCGCTTACCGCATCACGTGAAACTGCCCTTAAATGTTTACTTCTGGAGCCATCCCATCTTAATGCTTGAACACGTTCTCTAACAACAGGTATTACAATATAAGCAATATCTATAGCCGTTATTAGTGTCATTATTACAGCTATACCGTAAGCAATTATACCTAATAAAAGTGAGGCAATACCTTGGATTAAAAAGTTAGCCTCACCTATATCAGCAAAGTCAACATTATAAGGAGTATTCAACTGATTCCTTATTTGTTCTTTTATTTCAGCAGGATTCATACCTCACACCTTATAGTTATTATTTACTTCCAAGGGATGCTAGGGCATCAAGTATACCGCTTACTACGTTGATAGCAATGTTGACTATCAATTGGATATTTCCAGTTAGCAGTATGTAGATAACTATTGCTATTAAAATGAATGCCATAACCCTCTTCTTGAAGTACACAAGGTATGGATTTTGCCCAGTTTCTATTGCACAATGCTGTACTGCGTATTGAGCTTCATCGGTTACCCAACGTAATTTAACCTCACCAGTCTTTGTTGTTTTAACCATTAAACCTGCGCCGGACTGCTTCATTTCTTCGCACTTATTTCTAAATATTGGCATTGTTATATAGCACAAGTCTAAGGCTGTAAATAAACTCATTCCTATTACTACACCATACGCTAACACACCAATTACTAAGTTTACTACCGGTCTAATTCCACTGAGCATTACTCCTGCTCCCTTAGTATCTGCTTCTACATTGAAGTTATTACTCATTTCATGTACTTTATATCTAATGCTTTCTTTATCGTATATTTGCTTTCCTAGTTCAACTAATCTATTATAGCCTTCTTCAGTTACTGTTATTGGTAGAGTACTTCCATCCTTAGTCTTAACAGTTATTGTTTTAGTGCCTCCATTCTTATAATTGTCGTAAATCTTCTGCGCATCATCTGAAAGAGTTACCCCGCCAGCACCGTCTGGTCTGCATACGTATCCTATATATTCACCCACTCTAGCAGGGTCATATTTCTCTTGGAAGATATCTTGTGCATATACTATTGAAGTTATTCCAAGTATCAGCATTACTGCTACCATTAAAGATGTCAATATTTTTAATTTACTCATACTAATCATCCCTTCTTTAAAATTTTAAACTGCCTAGAATGCTTTCAAGTTTACCTGTATATATTAAAGGAAATAGTATTACCGCGATTCCAACTAGAATGTTTAAAATTTTTGTTACTGTATAAACAAATTGTTCCCATTCTCCGCCTGTGTTAAATTTCAACTTGAATATCTTTCTAGGCACAAAGCCTATTTTAAATTTTGAGAAGCAGAACAATCTAATTTTACCTGATGTGAGCATATCTGAAAATAGGTGACTTAACCATCCTAATGAAAACCCTACCATTATAATGTTTAATACTTCTTTGTTTATGATTGATATATAACCCAATTCATATAACTTATTAGGTAAAAAGTAGGATAATACCGTTGCACAGATTACTATATCTAAACTATGTGTTTGCCAGCTTCTATGTTTGCCCCCAGTAATATGTATCATCTTATTTATTATCCAGCTTGGCACTGTCTTATTCTTGACATTCTGCCATTCATGGTCGTAATCAGGGAATTCCGCACCTACCTTCGCGATAGGTATTACTATCATTAATGCTAAATAATAATTTATTTCAGTTAATCCTTTCATATAAATGATTATTGTGCCTGCTAGCGCCCAGAATACGGCGAACTGCCGATGTGTCATATACGTCATAGCAGTTCCTCCTATTATGTCAAGCTACTAATCTGCATTATCCTTACGCCTTCTGGGATTTCTTCTACAGGTTTATCATCTTTCTCAAACTCCGATAACCCCTCAAATTCAGCTGCCAAAGATCCATTTATTTCTACGCTTAGCTTTACATATTTACCAAAACTACCATCTTTTCTTAACTTAGTCCTAAGTTCAGGTGTTATAGTACATCTACCAATAAGGGTTGCCTTTTCCCCACGCCTTAGAGACTTCTTGATGCTCTCCCTTTCTGCCGCTAAGACTCTTCTTACTATATCTTCAGATAAACCGCATATGTCCATAATGTCTTGTATTCTCTCTTTAACAGTCATCATTCTCACTAGCACTCCTTTTAATTAAAAGTTTACCATCTTCCTACTTATTGCATAATGAGACTCGTCTATCTGTTTTACTGAATATTGAGCCATTTCCTCTGTATAAATTGCCTTTTGAAATCTTGATATATGAGACTTAGGTACTTCTACAATTACTTTTTCTACCGACTCATCTCCAAATATCACGTCTAATACTTTCATATCTTCATGTAATCTTGACCTAAAAGCTGCGTCAAGTTTCAATTCTTGTAGTTCTTCCATTCTTCTTTGTTTATTTCTACGTTCTACACGATTTTTATTCTTTAATACAGAAATAATTTGGCTCATTATAGGCCTCCTCCAATGCTGCTTATAGCACCGGTTACAATATCACCTATCATAAAACCGAACTGTGTTAGTACTCCAGTTACTGCTAATGTTATTAGTATTGGTACTGCTATTAATATTACTATCATATCTTTAGCATAAACCTTCAAAGGACTTACTGGCTTTCCATCAGGCCCTAAAGTAGTTTCAGCTGCTACAGCGTTTAATGCGGCATTAGACACAAACTGTATTTTACCAAGTAAACCTGGCATACCAGGTTGACCTTGACCCATTGCACCAAGACCACCATACATTCCGCCATAGCCTCCTAAACCGTATCTGCCGTATCCACCATAGCCTCCATAACCACCAAAACCTGTACCAAAGCCCGTACCTAAACCATAACCAAATCCTCCAAAGCCTCCCATCATTCCCTGACCAGGCATTCCGCCTGCTCCTGCTTGAGGATTTCCTGCATGCCCGTTAGCTAAGAAACTTCTGAAGATTGGCACTCCTATATATAACAGGTCTAGAGCGCATCTTAAAGAAAGTCCAACTGTCAGAGCATAGCAAATTAGCTGGACTACAAAGCTTACAGCCTTATGCAGTCCCGACGCAGTTTTAGTTACAGCAGGACTTACCTCACTCATATCAGCCGCTTTGCCTAAGTCCTCTATTATTTGCTGGCTTCTCGTCGTAGTATCCTGCTTGTTTGCATTTATTATATCAGTTAAAGACGTACCTGTATTTTCATTAGTATTATCTGTGTCATCTGCCAGCACAGGCATTACAAATAAGCATATCAGCATAAAAGTTAATATTATTATAGGTATTATCCTTTTCATATTGCCTATCCCCTCTCTTACTTATTTTCAAACAACTTCCTTTCAAATTTCATTGTTACTGCTTTTTCTAAAATAAGCATAAAAATAAGCTATCTTTCTTTGTTAAGAAAGAATAGCTTCAATTTAATTAGTTTATCTTACATATTTTCTTTGGATATACTACCAAATATTTTGAATGATAAAATCATATATAAGAAGTCTAAAAACTGATTCGAAAAATTAACTCATATTTCAGTTGTCACAGTTGTTTCATTTAATGTTTTTAAATTTCTATGATATAATCAACTAAACCAGCTCAGCAGTTCTTCATCTGATAGAGCCCTGCTGTTTTCTTCGTCTCCATCATCGTCATCTTCTATTACTTCTAAATTAGGACCTGCTTTTACTTCACTTACATTCTTGCCAAAGACTGATACCAACAATGGACTATCTATTTTCTTTTGTATAACTTTTTTAGACTCTTCCTTCTCCTGGTCTATTCTCTTTTTATAATTATCCAAAGATCTTTTATTTTCTTTCTCTGCCTCTAATCTTTCATTAGTTAACCCTACAGCTAATAACTTTAGTTTGCCAATTCTCATAGCTGTTGTGGTAATAATTAACTCTGCCTTAGTATCATCGTTATCAATGAATTTATTAGCGTATTCTACTATCTGTAGTAGTGCATCTAATTCTTCGCTATTGTACATACTGAAAAATTTTTTGACTGCGTTTACATACTCCATTGGATATTCATCTATTCCTATGGCATATCTTATATTTATACAGTCAAGCGTAAACCTCGTTAAACCTCTTATAAAATTCTTTGGTGGAATGTTTTGCTCCTTCAAACTTTTATTGAATAGCATTACTTTCTCTAGGGAGTCATTTGCCGCTTGATAGTACTGCATATAAATTTCTGCTGCGACTTCGCCGGTCCTGCTCCGTATAGTTTCCAATGTGACTTGATTACCACAATTCTTCGCCACATCTTCGAGTATATTTAAAGCTTCTCTTGGAATTCTCTCTGCTTTCTTAGCTATCATTTTGAGAGCTTCCATAGAAGTAGTTATCTTCTCCTGCTGACAAACCCACAATAGCCTATTTGCTAGTTCATCAACGCTTGGTTTCTTGACTTCTATTTTTAATTGACAACGGCTATTTAAAGTGTCGAGTAGCTGATCTGGGTCAGTTGTACAGAAAATAAATACCAAATGCTTTGGAGGTTCTTCAACGATTTTCAGCAATCTATTTTGTGCCTGCTTTGTTGCCATATGACATTCGTCAAGGATAAGAATTTTATATTTATAAGGGTACATAGGCTCTATAAGTGCATCTTCCAGCACTTCGTCTATAGCCGCTTTCCCGCTATCTGATGCTATGTCTAATTCCTGAACTCCCTGAACATCTACTCCAGCTTGGCTATTTATTAACCTCTCCTCTATCTCAAGACACATTTCACATTTACCACAAGCATGCCCATCTATTTTATTTATACAGTGGTATTCTTTAGCTATTAAACGAGCTGCTGAGGTTTTACCACAGCCACGTGTACCGTATAAAAGAATTGTCTGTGGATACTTACTTTCATCGGAGAATCTTGATAGGAGTATATCCTTTATTTCATCTCCCATATATTCAGCTATATTCCTTGGTCTATACTTCCTATGAAATGCTATGTCTGCCATGTTATAGCCCCCTGAATTTTTCCTTTTTCTTTATTATTATTTATATGTATTTTGCTATGATTAATTGCTTTAATTATTTTTCTACTATTGGCACTTCTAATTTTTCTGCCTGCTTCTTAACTGCATTGAACATGAATCTATACATTTCTACTTCTGCTACTTTACTTTTATTTTCATCTGCTGCTTTTATAGCTACTTTGACCTTGCCCTTCCCTATATCAGTTATCACTATCTCACTAACAAGTTCTAAATCTAAAGTATATTCCTTACCATCTACTACTGCAGTTATTGTATCTCCTTCGACATTTATATTATATTTCTCTTGTATCTTGCTAACCATACTGCCTCCATAGGTAAGTAGTAAAGCTATTATCAAAACTAATATACCTAGCTTAATTGCTTTCTTCACTAAAGATATGATGAATGCAACCCCTAGTATAGCTACCGCTATATAAACATATTTCGTATCTATATTGCTCGCGAATGATATAAGACTATTCATAAACTGCCCTCCTAATCATCTTAAATTTTCTACCTACATTATAATTATAAGCATAACAAAAAGCCCTCCCGCCATTATGGCGAGAGGGCTTTTCTTCGTTATAGCGTTAGGGGCTATAACTATTGGCGTCGTTAGATTAAGCTACTTCAGTCACACCCTGGCAGCGATTAGATGAGGCCAGACTCCTGCAGGAGCTTGTTGATGTAGTTGGCTGCCATATCCTGAACCGTGAACTGCTTGCCAGTTCCAGGCTGACGGCCTTTTCTTCCAGGAGCCTTCGCATTGTTCAGGTAACCGAACGTTGCTTCGAATTCGGGCTTCACAACCCACTTCGTCTGGTCTCCCTGCTTGATCTTCTTTGCGATGTTGATCTTCACATCATCGCTGTTGACCTTGATGGACTTGTCATTGAAGGTGAAGTAGTAAGCTTCCAGTTCTCTGTCGATGTCGCCGTCCCTGACATTGCCCGAACCCCTGACTATCTTACCGTTCGACAGCTGGAAGGAGACTTCAGGCTGTGAGCAGAAGATTGTCATGTACTTCCTGGAGAGGTCGAAGGTTTCGCCAGGTTTTGCCACCTTCTCAACCCTGGTACCTACATATGTGCCCTCTTCGTTCTTCACGAACTCTTCGGTCAGATACTTAATCGGAGTATTTCCGATGTTCTGCAGACGGTATCCCACGATCTGAGAGGTGGTGATGAGCCTTCTCTCGTCCTTCGGAAGATGCTTAGTCGACTCGTCGACTATGATGTTACCGCTGTCGCCATAACCGAGGGTGTTAACAACAGCTACGCTGTTGGACAGGCTCTTCAGCTTCTGGACGAATGTCGGGTCCTCGCTGACTGTCTGCTTGAGGAGCTCCCTCATCTGGGTTATCTTAGCCCTCTTCTTTTCGTCGACTGCCGGTGTCTTTACTTCTGCCGGGTTGTTGAGTTCCGAGAAGTTTTCCATAAATCCATGCCTCCTTATATATTTTATTTATTTTATGAAAAAGCTTTCGCTTTTTCATCTGCTCCAAGAAAACTTTTTACTTCCCTAATTCATTTTTCAAACTTCATTCATTTCTACCACAATCATATAATAACACCGACTTTTATGATTTGCAATATCTTTCTTTAAATTTTTTGAAAATTTTTTAGTTTCAATACTCAATTTCATCGATAATCATTATTCCATTTTCAACCACATAGTGATATTTAATATCAAATACGCTACCTATTTTTAAATATCGTGCTTTTTTGTAAGGTAGAACAATTTCATAAGTACCCACTAAACCGCTTATATTTCCTTTTACAACGCTTCTAACAATTACAACATTTTTATCGTTTACAACTTTTGCAAAATGCTGAATGCTGGTGACTGTAAAATTACTGCTAATAACGTTATCTATATCATTTTCAAGTCCCTGTGTAAACTCTTTCCAACTAGTCTCAGATGTATTATCTGATTTTCTGGAGTTTACACTAGTATTATTAGGAGTTATACTAGCATCATCTAAGTTAACACTAGTATTATTAGAGTTACCACTAGTCTTATCTATGTTCTGTGATGGATTATTTTGCAATTTTCCAACGTTATAATTTACAGTGGTTTTGTCGCCACCTTTATTGGAGCTATTTTTCATCCCATTTATGGAGCTGATAATAGTTAAAGCTATTATTATAACAACAAAACCTGCAGTTGCAGATATAATAGCCGTCTTTTTTACAGATTTGACTCCATCATTTTTTATTTCTGTAGAATTTAGAGTAGTGTCTCCAAAATCTATTGTTTCGTCAGATGACTCAATGTCAAAACCATCCATATCACTGGTATCTACCCCAGTATCGATGTCTAAATCATCAAAATTGAAATCATTATCCATAGTCTACACCATCCTAATAAATACACCATTATATATAAACATGTTGTTTTATAAGTTATTCTCTTATTTCCTATGATATTTCAACATTACTATCAAATATCATATCTATTATCGACTGTGGAATCATAATTTTTTCCTGTATTTTACTGCATATAGTATTATCCATGATAAACCTTCCGCTGTCTATATCAAGTATTTTATCATCCATAATTGACATATTTATTATTTTGTTTGTATAGTCAACATTCCACTTGGAGACTACCAAGAATCTCCCTAATTCATTTATTGCTGTTACCGATTTTAAACTTTGCTTGCCTTGAGAATTTTTATTTCTCCTGATAACTGCTAATACATCTCTAGTATCTAACATATTTTCTGTCAGTATAGTCACTAAATCGTTTGATTTTAACATTGCACATATAGCTTTATGAAATTCTAAATGATTAAAGTTTTCGATAAATTCTTTTATATTTAGATTCCATTTGCTATTTTCTATCGTAGATTTTAAAATATTATTGTTATACATATCTATTAGAGAATGTATAGAGCTCCTGTTTAGTTTCACTTTTATACGGTTATAGTCCCAATCCCCAATACGACATAACTTATCTGAGATAGCCCATTTATATTCTATTGCTAATGGAGCCCCTATTTCTTCTTGAATATTTCTTATTATAGTATTAGTCTCCGCTATAGCTTTAGAACCTTCTACTATAAACTTGATGCTGTTTTCAAATGTTGACTGAAATTCTTTAAATGAGTCGCGTTTTATATACATATAGTATTGTTCTGGGGAACTATTGTGTGGCTTAAAACTAAATACTAATTGAATATTTTCAATAGCCCCATCTTTCTCCTTTACATTGTAACCAACATGAAATCTCTCAAGCCCATCGAAAAATATCAGTTGCTTATTTATATAAGCTAACGATTCCTCTATATCTGCCTTTAACAACTCTATATTCTCTATAGGTTGCCCATTACAATAGGATACTATCATTTCTTTTTCAAAAGCAGAACTCAACCTTGCTGATGCTAAAATCATAATGCCCCACCCCCATTTATTTTAACCCTAGCTGCGTTAGCCTCTAGCATTGTTAATAATTCCTCTGCTAGATGCTCCCTTATGGTGTCGACATTATTTTCCTCAATTATATTAATAGAAATACCATACTCATTCTCTATCTCTATCAAAAGCCTATCAGCTATTTTTCCTATATAACCTACTAATAACTTTAGCTTTCGTTTTCCTTCTTTTGTTGAAATATAAGAATTAGCCCAGTTAGTGATAATTTTGAAATTGTAATCATCGGTTTCTATACCGAACTTATTTAATATTATATAAGTAATGCTTGTATTTATCACTAGCCTATCTATATCACTTACGGAGAATACCTCTGTATCATTATATTCTCCACTATAAATTTCATCTTTAAATTCAAGTTTACTCGTAAAACTATCTATTGCTTTACTTATTAACTCTTTGATTGTTGAAATATCTCCATGATTTATTATCACTATTTCGTTACCCGACTTTTTAAATTCATCCCCTACATTTACTAGGGTCATTTTTATACCAGTAACCCTCTCCACTACCCTACATAATTTATCTATATCATTAACGATAACATTGGAATTTATACCCTCTATATCTATCTCATTTCCATCTGTTTCAGATATATCAAAGACTGTTATATTTATATAACCTTTCTGTTGTCTTTTTCTTTCAACTAGCCCAGCGCGCAATGCCCGCTGGAGTTCATCTTTTGTTACATCCTTATACTTTACTACCCTATTAGTAGTTTTATCCACATAAACCGACACTGTCTTTGGAGCTAGTAATTCTATTCCTTTGGCATCTGCTTTTACTTTTCTTCCATATTTGTTTTTCCATGTATGATATCCTGCTATTTTAGAGGCACTTGGACATTGTGATAAGATAAGTAGCATGTTTTCGATGGAGTAGCCATGAAATTTACCTACAATATCTAAAAAGTTTTTATATTTTGATTCGTTGTAGAATAATGTATTAAATTGCCTATCTACTATATTTAATAGTCTCTCACTGCTCATTTTGGTACCTCCTGCTTTCTATAAAGCTATACCACAGGCTTTTATTGCCTGTGGTATAGCCCTAATGATGCCTTACTCTTCTACATAGCTCTCCATCGTATTTATTTTGATAGTCTTTGTGCTAGAATCCCAAGTTACTCCAATATCAAGTGCCTTCGCTATATCTCTAAGCTTGAAATAGTTATTTCCGTTGATATTATAAGCTTGTACTGACAGAGCTGTTTTTTCTCCATCTCTAAATACCCTGGCTGTTGAAACTACTGCCTGCTTAGCTTTACCATCGCCTGGCTTTAGTTCTCCGCCTACTTCAGTATAAGCCTTTACAGGATACAGCGTAATAGCTAAATAATTTGAATCCCAGGTTATATCAAACTGCTTTTTGCTACCAGATACTGCCTTAGCAATATCTCTTAGTTTGAAATAGTTATTCCCATTGATGTTGTATGCTTCAAACTCTATTGCTTTGCCGTCTACAAGAACTGTTGATGTAGTAGGATTCACCATAAACTTCTGTGTATCATCAGGCAATACTTTTATAGTTCCTATCCACCCAAAGTCCTGACGATATACCATGGCATCTACTATATACTCACCTGGCTGGTCAATCTTTATATAGCTGCCTTCTTTATAATATTCATAGTCGTAATCTTCAACAGCGTAATGTTCATCATCCTGATAATACTTTTCTAACACATAAATTTGGTCGCCTTTTCTATTTACTTTAAGTACTGTAAAGGTTACGTCATCCATCAAAGAAGTCAATACAGTAGATCCGAGCACTTCCATATGTAACTGATGCTTAAAACTCCCGTAGAGCCCTGTCTCTTCGCTCCATTCCTTAACTACATTGGTCACAGACAGGATGTCCATTCTGTACTCTTCCACAGAACCAGCACCAAGTTCATGAGTTTTGATGTACATAATTGATGTCTTAGGCTTATCCTCCGCAAAAACTGCTACTGGCATGCACATTGATATAGCAATCACCAATAGCATTGCTAGAACAGTTTTTAAACGTTGCATTTAAATTACCTCCTTGAATTTATTTTATTTCTCGTTTATCTAAATTGAATTCTACACAATTTCACAGTGTTATTATCCAAATCATATGCATATATTGCTATTTTGTGAATTCCACTATCACATAAACTTTTCTTTTCTATGTATAATAAATCGTTTTCGAACCCATATATTTCAATGTTTTTCCCTATTTCTACTGCTTTGCTGTACTTTTTTGCAGTGCATTTATATAATTGATTACCCACCTGATATATTATATAATCTTTGGCTATTATTCCTGTATAAGATACATTCTCTATTCCATTATGTAGACTACCTATACCAGCTAATGTTTCAAATAAAGCTGCTGCTCCGTCCAAGTTACACTTTTGGAGCTTTTCTATATTAGTACCTAACATAATATCTTCAGTTTGTGCTTTCTTCTCATAAACTTCGAAGTCGAATGTTCTGATATATTTACTCTTTTTCTTTAGTTCTTTACTATTTCCGGTGAGGTCAAACACATATTCACTTTCCCCTACCTTCCTTTTTCCTGTAGAAAAGATATCAAGAAAATATTCCGAACCTGTTTCTACGTCTAATAGCCTATTCTCTTTGAGTTCAAATTTATTAGGTACGCTACCGAATTCTAGTATATGAGCCAACTCCCACCTTAAAATCATTGGCTCCCTATTACATGCCTCAACAAAATCTCGCATGAATCGTGTATAATAATCCTTGAGTGATTCTTTGTTCATTAGCTTAGTCAATACCCATTTGTATTCTTCATATCCTGGTTCATCACTATAATATTCTATATCTGTATTATCCTCCATCTGTTTTTGTACAGAGACTATTCCCCAAGTATTACCGACAAACTTTATTGCTTTATCCGACTCTACCATGATGTATAGTGCATTATCTACCCACATGTTTACAGGCTCGTCTAAATTGTCTTTAATATACATAGCTATTGTAGCATATTTTATATCTCGTTCTACTGCATATAGTGGAAAAGGTAAACTCTTATAGATTGCTTCGTAATTCTCTATGCACTTATTTACTAATTCTTGATCAGTTGTTATTGTGTCAGCAACTGAACTTGACACAAGACGGCCTAGAGCCAAACCCTCAAAAGCCTGCTCAAATAATTCAATATTACGAATTTCTACAACTTTACCGTTTACCTTCTTTTTCATCTGTTTACCTCCCCACACTTATGATGTAGGTTTAATGCCTTTTCATTCCATTTTTTTATTTTATATGCTTAATGAGTAGTATTTTACGCTAAACCCCTTATTTAAAATTTGCTTATACTGCATATGAATATAGTCAAACAAATTAAAAACTAGTCTATGGTAAGACTAGCTTATTGCTAATCCAACAAAAATGGATTTTCTTTGCCATATTTAATATAGTCTCTGTAGAATATATCTATATTTTCTTCTGCTTCACTATTTGAATATATAGCCAGTGCAATAGTCGCTTCTACCTTTCCATTTTCAGAACTTGTAGATTCATTTATTTGATTTGCTTTTGTTATATCAACATCTTGAACTTGAATAAATAATTCACAGTTTTCAAATACTTTTATTATTGTACAAATATCAGTATAAAGCCCTATCAACTTAACCTCTACTATTTTATAAGATATTCCATTTATTTGCCCTTGCTCTTTTAACAAATAATTTTTTAATTCAGCATCTCCATCGTCTATAATATTTGATAGTCTAGACTCCAATAAACCGTCATTTATAATGTATTCAAACTTATATGCAGTGGTTCCGAGCTTTTCTTTTAGTGTTACCACATTTTTAGATAAGGCGATTAGTTCAGTTAGCTCGTTTGTGCTATCATTTATTTCAGTATTTATCGATTTAATTTCACGATTTATTTGTATAACAGGGAGTAGTTCACTTATTAAATAAAAAGTTAGCCCTAATACTGTAATAGTCAATACTAATATTATAACTTGATTTCTTTTCATTTTTCCATCTCCTTAATAGTAGCCTCTATTATAAATTCCGACTTTCCATCTTTTAGTTTATTGATGTACTTTAAGTCTACAGAGTTAAATAACCCAGTATCTAATAGCCTATACACTAGCAGTCCTGCGTAGTCTGTCATATTTGATACTTCTCCCTCAATGATTAAAGCATTCGGTGTTTGCTCATATATTTCTTTCTTAGACTTTTTATCACTACTCAAATTGACATATTTAAAATATAGTCCAGTTATATGAACATTTGGTGGGACTGACTTATTAATTTCAGTAATGACAAGTGATATATTACCTTTGTTATCCTTTAATTTTTCATACGTTTTCAATTTTTCTAAGGTGTTAGCATAACCTTTCTGTTGATATTCAGATATTTTGTTTTGAATATCTAAATATGCTTTGTTTAATTTATTATAATTGTCTGATAGATTTGATTTATGGAACTGTAAGTAACTTACAAAGGCATTTATTAAACCAGCATAAATGAATATTACAATTATTGATTTAAGTGCATTAGCTAATTCTTTCCTATAAGCTAAAATTTCATTAGGTATAAAATTAACCTCTACATTACCTTTAGAATATTTCTCCAATAACTTATTCATTAAATAGATAGAATTATCTCTACTATTTATTTGTATATTTGAATTTATTCGCTGCTGGAGTTCAGATATGAAACCTGGTATTTCCCCTAATTCTCCTAGTATATCTATAGATTTTACATGCTCCCCTTGATTTCTCGACTTGTAATATTCCAAATAACCTTGTATCTCACTATATAGTTCATTGATATTCGCTGTATTTTCTCGTGTTATACTATATGGTATTGTTATATAAGTAATGAGGTTCTTATCTTTTAATAACATTAGATGAACTCCATTACTATTGCCATCCACAATTAAACAGTCATTTCCAAAATTAAACTGAGCTATGTATGGCCATAATACGATTGATTTCACTTTTATTTTCGATTGCTTCATTAAGTTCATTATAGAATTTATACATTCTTTTGGAATAGCCGATACCTTGATTTCATAGTATTTTACATTATCTTCCTCTATTTCACGGATGATACTGTAACGCCATTCATAGTCATCTATATTTATAGCAGGGAAATAATCTTCTAAATTCTGCTGTATTACTTTATCAAGTAGTTTTAGCTTCACCTTAGCTACTCTATCTACTCGGACTAATATGCCCGTATTACACATACAAATAATTGCCTTGCTATCAGATAACTTCGCCTTAGCTAATAAAGGCTTTATATTATTTGATACGTCATCTGTATTTATAGTTAGGACGTTGTTCCTATTCTTTTTCGTTATCCTTAATTCTTTATCATATGCCGTTATATAAAGCATATTGGTGTTTTCCTCCTAACCTAAGTTATTGTAAATTGTAAACATTGGCAATGCCACTGATAATACCAAGAATCCCACTAAACCGCCTATTACTAACATGATGATTGGTTCTATTAGTGAAGTTGCTTTGTTAATACTTATCTCCGCCTCTTTTTCATAATGTGTTAGCATTTCTTTAGTTATAGTCTGTAAAGTACCTGTCTGCTCCCCTACTGAAAGCATTTGAATAAATAGTTTATCGAAGAAGTCTCCTTTCTTAAGATTTTCTGTCATACTTTCGCCTTGTTGTACGCCTTTTATAGCTTGTTTGATTGATATTTCTGCTACAGCATTATTCGTAGAATTTAGAAGTAACTCTAACCCCTTTAACAAGGGGAATCCACTCGATATAAACATGTTTAAACCTTGAAGTATTCTGGTATTGATGATATTTTTTATAACCCTTTTGATTATCGGGATTTTCAACAGTATACTATCCTTTATCAATCTGCCTTTTTCAGTATTTATAAATGATTTTATCCCAAATATTATCAACCCTATTATCACTAATATTAAGAAGAAATTATTATTTATGGCATTAGATAACCCTATTACAAACTTCGTTATCGCAGGTAATTCCGTACCAGTAGACTCCACAATCTCTATTAAATTGGGTAATAAAAACTTTAAGAATCCTATAATTATTCCAGTTACCATAACTAATAATATAATTGGATATATCATAGCACTCTTGACTTTCTTTTTAAGAAGATTATCTCTCATGTAATAATCTGCCATGCTACGGAAAATGCTATCAAGTGTACCGGAGTTCTCTCCCAATGCTACCATAGATGCTAAAAGCTCTGGGAAAGAAGAATTTTCGTCTTTCATAACGTCAGATATATTACGCCCCATCTGCATACCATTATAAAGTCGAGTTAATTCATCTTTTATTATCTTACTGTTAGCTTGCTCTATTAAACCTTCGAGACTTGATATCATACTTACTCCAGAGGAGACTATTATAGCCATTTGCCTGCAAAAATTACTTAATTCATCTGATTTAATCAATTTCTTTCGTTTAAGCCTCTGCTTGGGTTTGCTTTTCATTTCTTTATAATGAAGTAATACCTTACCCTCAGCCTTGAGTCTATTTTTTAACTCAAAAGCATCCTCACAACTTATATAAGCTGTTGACTGCTTGCCGGATTTATCTATATACTTGTATTTGAAATTTTTCACTAGTCCATCTCCTTACATACTTTAACCATTCACTATATCATACATTATTGCATACAACTATGTTTAAACAAAATAAAACCAGCCTAAATAATTTAGGCTGGTTTATATATAATATGTCTAAGCTATTTATTACTTTTATACTTCATTATACGGTAAAAATCCTTCTGGTATATCATACACAAAAGGCGTTTCACCGAAATTAGCAGTAATTTTCCCTCTTTCATAAATGGAGAATGTAGGAGCCCATTCTTTATTTGGTATGTTTGTAAATAATGTTCCTATGTATTCTCCATTCAAATAAACTCCGAAGGTGTGATTGTCGAGGTCTAATGCAAATCCTAAGACGTCTCCTGCCACTAGAGCTCTTGTCACTGTATGCTTATTATAGTTATTAATTTTTGCTCCCCAGATTGTTAAAGCGTATTCATCTTCTCTATGTCCCACTAAAAACCATTTGTCCAATACCCATCCTTTTGGAGCTATACCCATTGAACCATCTCTAAAATCTTTATCTATAGTTATCTCCCAATACCATTTGCCAGTTGATTTAAAAACTGTTGCTTGTGAACCATGATAATACTTGATTCCATTATTTTCATAAGACAATCCACCACTTTGCCACTCTACATTCATAGCTTCATAAGGAGGTGTATTAGGATTATCATTTTTATTATCGTTTCCATTGTCATCATCGCACCCATATGTCGGGTCATTAGGGTCTTTTAAAGAACCCGTAAACTCTAATGTTATGTCTGGGAGCCGCGTGCCTCTTTCATCATAAATCGTCACTACCTTGCTTGTACCATCCTCATTTTTAAGGTTTATTGATGTTCCTGTATACTTTACTCCATCTATATAATATGTATATTTGGGATTTAAATTGATTATCGAATCACCATCTTTTTCACCTAAACCATATTGCGTATGATAAACTTTACCTTTATAGTCCACCCACCAATAGGAAAAGTGAGGTAACTTGTCTAAATACTTTGGTACTAAATCGTTAAATTTAATGTTGCACGGTCTGCCGTAAATAGGCTGAACATTCTGTAATGTTGGATAATAACCATTATCCATATAAAACATGTTTACTGCCTTCTCTACAGAATTGATTTCTGCCCAATAAACCGACTCTTTGCTTTCCTCTATCCTTCCAATGAAATTGGGTATAGCTATGATAGCAAGGATAGATATAATTGCTATTACTATCAATAGTTCTAAGATTGTAAAAGCTTTTCTCGTACTACCCATATTCGTCAACTCCTATCTCAAATATTTATAAAGTCTTAAGCAAAAATTAACCCCCTTAAATATCTTTGCCATCTACTTGTCAAGGCAAAGTATTTAAGGAGGTTAGTAATTTTTTGTCGTAGTAGTATCTGCTCTGGTTTAAAATTATGTTATCCTTAATACCTCTTGTACCGTGGTTACTCCCCTTAATACTTTATCCACTCCATCCTCTCGTAATGTTACGAGTCCTTCCTTTTTAGCTGCTTCAAATAATTTATTAGTGGATGTATCTTTGGTTATCAAGTTTCTAAGTTCATTACTTATTGGTAATATCTCAAATACCCCTATTCTTCCTTTATATCCGGTGTCATTACAATTTTCACAGCCCGCCCCCTTGTATAAAATATAGTCTTTATCTTCAGGTAAACCTATCGCTAGTTTATCTTGAAGGGTTGCCTCGTATTCGGTTTTGCAGTGTGGGCATATTTTTCTAACTAGCCTTTGAGCTATTACTCCAGATAAAGAAGATGCTAGGATGTATGGTTTTACCCCCATTTCTACCATTCGCGCTACCGCTCCAACAGAATCATTGGTATGAAGGGTGCTTAAAACAAGGTGACCTGTTAATGCTGCATTAACCGCTACATCTGCTGTTTCTTCATCTCGTATCTCCCCTACCATTACTACATCAGGGTCTGCCCTCATAAACCCTCGAAGACCTGTTGCAAAGGTTAGACCTGCTTTTGGATTAACTTGCGTCTGGTATATGCCCGGAATATCATATTCAACTGGATCTTCAATCGTTACTATATTCCTATTAACATTATTTAAAGACATTAAAACAGTATAAAGTGTTGTGGTTTTTCCACTACCTGTTGGGCCTGTTACTAGTACCATGCCATATGGCCTATTGATGATTGATTTGAATTTTTCTTCTCCGCTTTCACTTAAACCTAGGTTGTGTATGCCTTCTACAAGGGATTGTCTGTCAAGAATTCGAATGACTACTTTTTCACCTTGGGTTGATGGTATTGTCGCTACTCGTAGGTCTATCTCCCTTCCATCAACTTCAGTCAAAATTCTACCGTCCTGAGGTATACGTTTTTCTGATATATTCATATTAGCCATTATCTTTATTCTACTTACTATTGCATTATGAGGCTTATTGCTGATACTAAGGGTTTCGTATAGTACACCGTCTATTCTCATTCGTACCCTCATTTTATCTACTTCTGGCTCTATATGAATATCACTAGCTTTCATTCTTACACCGGATTCAATAAGAGAGGTGACTAATTTAACTATAGGAGCCGAGTTAATATCTAAATTGTTATCATCAAAATCAGCTCCACTAGATTGAATTCGCATGTATTCATCTGCGGCTTTATTGGCGTTTGTATCACTAAACACTACATCTATTGCATATTTTATATCAGAAGGTGAAGCTAGAACTGCTTGAGTCGGCTTCTGAGTTATCATCCCTATTTCAGCCAAAGCAGGTCTATCTAAGGGGTCACTCATTGCGACTATTAACTTTCCATCTGATATTTTTATAGGTACTGCTTTATGTCTACGTGCTAAATTTTCTGGCAACAGTTTTACTATACTAGGGTCTAACTTAATAGAGCGAAGATCTATTGATTCAACCCCAAATTTTGTTTTAAGTACGTCTATTAACTGCTGCTGAGTTATAATATTTTCTTCAACAAGAATTTCACCTAGACGTTTACCGCCAGATGTTTTCTGCTTATTCAAAGCATATTTCAGTTGTTCGTCAGTTAACAGGCCCAAACTAATAAGCGTATCGCCAAGTCTCATTTTTGTAACATCCATTTTATGATGTCCTCCGTCTCACGGTATATGTAACACAACTGGCGCATAGTTTATTTGTGTGTTTCCACCTGATAAACTGGCATCTCCACCTGCTATTACCCATCCATTTATTACTCGACTTCCAGATATAATTACATCTGCATAGGGTGCTAATATTGCTCCATCCATTGCTACTCCTCCACCTGTAATTTCTACTTTGTTTCCTCCTACAATACAATTGCCAACAATAGAAGCACTACCTGTAATTGCTAAGTTTCCTGCTTTGACATATACATTCCCGTTTAAAGTACATGCGCCACCTAAGTTAAAATCCTTTGACTTTGATATGATATATAATTGATTTGTATAACCACCCCTATTTATATAGTTTACCCCATTTATGTTAATATCTTCATCTACATAAATATAGCATTTGCCATTACCATTAAGAATTATCTTATCACCATTTTTCTGACTTCCCCCAGATATTCTTAAAGTTTTTGTATGTATTATTATGTCTCCTTTAGATACATCAACTTCCATATAGTTATTTATAGTTAATTTTTCGTAATATGTACTCTCCGTAACTGGATTTGGTAATGGATACCAGTCAAACTTTGTCTCTCCTTCGATTCTATTTTCTATATGGGGAGCATCATGTATAACTGGCAGGCTGTAACTATATTTTATAGTGGTATCTATTATAGGATATTCCCCAGTAATAGTCGAATACCTTATATCAAAGTTAGGAGTACCACCTGTATAAACATTTCCATTTATTGATGCTGATTGCATAGTTAGCCTACCATTTTGAGTCGCTATGTCGCCATTTATAAATGCACTACCTGATATGAATATGCTTTTAGGCGTAATAAGTGCAAAATTTGATTGTATTTCTTTATTATCACTAGGTGGTAAAGGAGTTACTATATCCTTACCCACAATGGTGGAGACATAAATTTCATTCGTTTCTATAATTCTATTTGAACCCTTCATATTTAATGTTATCTTAAATAAGTCTTGCTTAGCTTGCTCTATTATAAATGGTTGTGCCACATCTTCATATGCTATATTTCTATTCCCATTAACTTCTCTTATTAACCTGCTAGTAGTTAAATCATAATAATATCGTATTTCATCCCCATTTATTTGAATAAATTTATATCCTTCTTCTATATCTTTCGCTTCTTGGATGTCTTTAGTTATTTGCTCTATAATATTTCTAGCTGATTTCCTTGTATCAGCTCGACCTATACTACCTTTCATTTCTGTAGTAAGAGAATTGAATATGCTGTATCCAGCCATTATTACAACGCCGAATACAGACATAGCTATTAGTAACTCTATTAAAGTAACCCCAGATTTATTCTTCTTCATTCAATATATCTCCCGCCAACTTACAATTTTATTGTTTTCATCTATTATAACCTCTAAGGTATATGTCTTATTTTTATAAGTGGCTGTAGATATTAAGGTTGATTCACCATCATAATTTACAGTGTATTCACCAGATATGTCTTGTACTGCACCGGCTATTGGAAATTCTTCCCCTACACTTAGTGCCAATAAACCTTCATTTATGCCTGCTTCTGCTATATATTTTAATACAATCTTGTTTTGCAATGCTTGATTTGCATATATGTCGTTATTTGTACTCTTTATATAAACACTCCCTATCATTATTACTAGCATTAGTACAATTAAAGCCCATGTAAGGGCTGAGCCTTTATTCTTTTTCAATTGTATCGTCAATTTTGTTTGTCTCATTTTCCACTATACCCCTGAATAATTTAGTTGATATCGTTACATCACTCGTATTTGGCGTAGTTACTTTTATTATAACATTGTACAATGTACAATTATTTTCCGATTTATCTATACTAATAATTTGTGTTATACTATACTTCCCTTTCGTTATCTCGTAAATACCTTCTTGTATTTCATCAGTAACTTTTAATTCCTCTATTATATTTTGAGCCTGTATAATTGCGTCTAGCCTTTCTTTACTTTTTATATTAGCCGTAGTCCCGGAAAAGTATAAAGAGGTATATATCGAAGCTATTGTCATTATTATAGCTAACGACACTAATACCTCCGCTAAAGACACTCCTTTTATATTTTTAAACCCTTTTCTTATTTTCACCTGTTCACTCCCAAGTATTTATTTAATAATTTTCTTCTTCATATTTCAACTTATAAATATAAAAAAGCAGTTAACTACGGATTACTGCAGTTAACTGCTTTCGCTAGTTTAGCTGATTCTCCATCAATCTCTTGATATCAAGAGATGTACTGTCGTATCAGTATCATCATCCTTCACAACGAAGTCACTACCGAGTTCCTCTACCAATCGGTTATAAACCGATTTAGGTATTTTCGTAAGTGTCAGATATCTTTCTTCAACAGAGTCTGTACCAAATAAAGTACCTTCTTTGCAATTATAGATGATTTCTCCATTCCATTCATTACTTTCCGGCCACTTTTCAATATAGGGGCCCATCCACTTACCAGATGCTCCATCAGGAGCTGTTACAAAACCAACCTTGCCTGCCCCATCTTCCGGCCATTCATCCATATCAGAGAAATATGTCAATGCAGCGCTCTTTATTGTCCTGTAATCTGAGATCAAGCTGGTTACCTTGCTCCGTTCAATGGATTTGGACGCATTTGGGACTATTACCAAAGCCAATATCCCGATGATGGCAATTACTATTAGAATCTCCACCAATGTAAACCCCTTGTTACCCTTTTTCGCAAGCTTCTTTGTCATTGTCATTTCCTCCTATTTATTATTTTTATTTAATATTACATTACTGCTTACTTACAAGCATAATAAAAGGGTAAAAGTTATACCCTTACCCTTTCACCTATCTTAAATTATACTAAAATTTAACTAACTTGGCAAGAAGTCTCCCATCTTCTACAAGTGGGAGATGAATTGCCAATTATTGTTATGATTTATAAACTCTATATACTTAAAACTAACTTGTTTGTATGATTTATTTGGTATAGTGATATAATTACCTTCTATATCTTGTATATATGCACCACCATTAGTAAAGCCTGTTATAAAACCAACTTTACCAAGTACCTTCACTTTGTCATTAAGATAAAAACCATTTCTATATTTAGTGTTTTTACTGTTTCTTTTTTGAGTTCGATTTGGTTCTTTTCTACCTTTTCTTGGTATTGCTTCATGTAAACTACGCTTCTTTTTTCTAAATTGCTTTATTTTGAAGTAGTTGTCTGGATTATGCTTTATACTTTCTATTCCTGTTATGGCTATTGCATCATTATAATGAGTTTTTTCTAAGCCTAATTCTTTTCTTCTTATAGCTGTATAACTGCCATAGACTATATTGGCTTCTGGGTATTTTTCAAAAACTCTACGTCTCATAATATTCATTAATGGAGTTTCTTTATAACTTGGCATCTTTTTCTTTTCCACCATCCATTTGTAAAATATACCACCTTCTTGATGATTTTTATGTGTATGACAATCTGTGCAAACTGTTATTAAATTACTTGGTCTATCTGTACCACCTTTAGACTTATATACTATGTGGTGAGTTTGCAAAATCTTGTCTTTCTTCTTACATACTTGACAAGTATAATTATCTCTTGCAAATACATAATATCTCACATCATAGTAACCATAAGTTTCCCCTTGCTGGTATTCTACACCTTCTATGTCTGGATTCATCATTTTTTGAACATCGAATTTGCCTACTTCAATGCACAACTTAGGGTTTGGTAGTAAATTTATAAAGTTGTCTATCCATCTAAATGTATTATCAATTCTACTTTGAATTGAAGGTGGTAGCCAATCTTCTGGTCTCTTTCGGTTATTAAATCTAGGTTTTCTATATCTTGTTTTTCTATATCTCCTACTTCTTCTATACTGCCTTCTTATATCTAAATTTTCCTTTATGTCATCTCTTAGTTCAATTTCTCCTTTTATAAGAACTTTATCTTCACTTGTTACTGCTATTCCTATGTGTTTAGAGCCTAAATCTACGCCTAAAGTTACAGGTTGTTTATAGCCACTACTTCCGTATAAAAGCTGAATTGTAAAAGGTTTATAACTAATTATCTTAGCTTTCTTTTGTTTTAGTAATTTTCTAGCTTTACTAGGTTTACATGGCATTAAATTTTCACCATGCTTATTTTTTACGAATACTAACATAAAGTATTCCTCCTTTTAGGAGTTGTTGCCCTTCGCCAATGTTAGGTAATGTGTGTTTTACAAGAAAACTCTAAAAATCGTGGTTGACTGTCCTTACCCCTCAGGACTGTTTACAGAGCCACCATAGAGCCTAGAACTAAGGCATCATTCTAGGGTATGCAATTACCTAACGTAGCTTTCGCTTAGGCTAGTCAACTAGGGCTACACAAGCCCCCACTTCAAGCACCTATGGTGCTAAGTGGTGGGTAGTTGACTTATTTATCTCGTACTTATATGCAGATACTACCATTTGAGGTAAATACCTATAGTCCTCAAAGCCATGTAAACCGCAACTTATGAAGTTATGTACTTCTATAACTGCCGACTCTCCATCTTTTAGTATTGCTACATCTAAGCAATATGCCGGAGGACAATGTTTATAAGCTGCAACTGCTCTTTCTATGAAACTTATGTTGGGTTGGTCGTACCAATTCCCATTGTATTGTCTTATATCAAGTATCCTATTTTTATATACAAAGACTCTCCATTCAGACCTCGTTTCTATTATAGTACTTATCATATAGTTATCTTCAGCTATTCTCGGTAAATCTGATTTATTTATTATATCTGTAAATTTCTTGCAACGAGTATTTGACTTTATGAATAGATGACTATAGTTGTTTAGTAGTTGTACTATATCATCTTTTGTGCCATACCATATTCTCCTCTGTACAAAATCCATTTTATTTAACTCGTCTGGTATGTTTATTGGCTTTATAAATTGCTTTTTAGTATAATTTTGCATGAAATATTCAACAAATTCTATAGTACCTACTGGAATTGAGTTCTCTCCACAATTAAAATTACTTCCAGTTATGAGTGTTGCATAATCATCTCCTTTAGTTGTTATCATAACACTATGACCATCTGTTTTATAATTATTATACCAGTTCTGATATTTTACTGCCTCTATTAAATGGTATCCTAAGTCAGTCGTTGGTAATCTATGATGAGTTACTTCTACCAAGAACTGCATATAAACCTCCGTCTCCTCATTCTTAACAAAGTGCTAAAAGGCATTATAGAAACGCCTCCAAAATGATCCTTACTGTAATCGTACAAGTACCTCATATGGTCATCCCAAGCATCATCTGGAACCAAAAAATACGCCGAGCAGTTATCACTCGGCCCATCAAATATATACCCTATATTCTCCAAAGCAAACTTTAATTCACCCTCACCTACATTATCATGTACACCTGAAATAAACATGTCTGTCATGAACTCTGGAGGACATACTGCGTTCCACATGTACGCCACAGCCCAATTTTTAACCATCTAATTACCCCCTAAGCTAAAATTTTCTGCATTAGTGCTATCTCCGGATGCTCTGGATCCTCAGAAACATACCCGTTTACTGTAATGTATATCACAATATCAAACCCCTGCTTCTTCCAAAACCTTAACATTGCAGGCCCCACAGAATTTGCAGTAATGCGCCTTCCCAAATTATTACCCCTCACAAAACCCTCAAACTTCTTGTACAATGCCGTGCCTATCCCTAACCCCCAAAATGCCACGTCTATATTATTAATATGATACCCATCGTTAGTTCTCTCAGCCTGTAATATGCCAAACTCATTCCCAGCCTCTATGTTTGTACTATTACATAGGCATACTTCAATACCACCAGTAAGCTCCGATTTAGGTATCCGCACATTATCCAGTTTGCATGTAATTTTGTCAAACTCACCATCCAATGACACTATCTTTTTTCGACTCTTTCCAGCAAACCTCGCATTATTCACAAACCCATCCCGCACCAGAAATGATAAAAAATAATCAGACACGTCAGATTCAATGCCATTCTCATCAACAATCCGATAGCCAACAACATTACCCTTGTATAGTATCTCGTACTCAATTGTATAAATCATAACATAACCCCCTATTATTTATTTCATTGATACGTTATTTAATGCTTATGCCAAAAACTTATGTGCTAACGCTGCTTCCGGATATTCTGGATCCCCAGAAACATAACCATCCATAGTCATATAATCTATATCAGTAAACCCTTGCTTCCTCCAAAACCTTATCAGCACAGGCCCAACAGCCTCTGCTTCAATATGATTCCCTAAATTATGTGCACGCACAAAAGCCTCAAACCTTTGGTATAAGGCAGTACCCAAACCATGCCCACGATATTTAACACTTATAGCCTCTATATGATATCCATCGTCAATCTGCCAACTATATAATGACCCATACTTATTCCCAACCTCTATATCACCATCAGTATGCACAGCTACTTCAATACCCTGCAATAGCTCCGATTTAGGTATAGGTAGCCTAGAATCTCTCCATGTAATCTTCTCAAAATTCCCAGCTATAGGCACTATTCGTACTTGAGGATTTGTAATAAGCCTTGCATTAGTTACAAACCCATCCCGCACCAAATAAGACAAGAAATAACCAGACACATCAGACTCAACACCATCCCCATCAACAATCCTATATGCTACAACATTACCTTTGTATAATATCTCATTTTTAACCATGTAAACCATGACATAGCCCTCCCTATTATTTTTATGGTTCTATTTCAATGCCTTCGTCATCATCGTCAACCTCTAATGTTAAAGGCCTGAAATCTTGATTAGCTGGATGCATGACCGTGTAGACCCCACATAACTGATTGTATACCTCTGAACCGACTTTAATTAACTTTGGCTGTATCTCTGATTTTTGAAAGCCGTAGTCATACACCCTTTGTGTACCCATATTATGCCCGACTACATCCCTTGTTCCAAGCGTTTGTGCATATACGTAAACCTTTGTTCCCTCTATGCATACCATCTCAATCATACCGTGATGAAACTCTGGCCTGCGTAGACTTGCCACGATTATAAATCTATTGCACAGTTTACAATATTTTTTATCAAACGCAATGTTACCACCTAATTATATAGTAACATATGTATAAGTAAAAATCAAGTATTTATTTAAGTTTAAGGCTATACTATAATTAACATATGCTATAGCGTCCTTACTCATGACTGAAGTCACGAGAATGCGGACGCTAAATCTTCAAATATCAGATCCAATTATATGCTCCCTTTCCTATTTGCCTCTGTTAGCAACATTTTATAATTATTTCTAATTATAGAACTTGGATATCTATTATTACTTAATACGCCTGCAAATGCCTCTAAGGCTCGTAAACATTCTTTTACTTCTTGCTTCGATAATATTCCTCCAGATTTAAGAAGGTCTGAACTGTATTTAAGGGTAATTATCCATTGAGGTACATGCTTTTGTATCAATTCATCGTTATATGTTGATACTATCTGCTGGTAGTACCCCGCTACGCTATCAATGATACTTGTCATTATTTTAGCTGCAGAGTTCATATAAATCCCCCTATTTAGCTATAACGATTTATGACGATAAATTAAGTCCCATTATCATATAGCTATCTCCATCACCGATTTTCTTCATCCCTACCTTATTAGCTACTCTAATAGATGCTATATTGTTTCTGTCTACTCTTATTCGTATAGCCTTTATGTCTGGTATAGTTTTTAGTACATCTATTAAACTCTCGAGTACACCTGTCATGTACCCTTTTCCCCAATATGGCTTTCCTAGCCAATACCCTAATTCTATTATGCCGTTAGGGTCTATTACATATATTGATATTGCACCCACTAGTTCATCCGTTTCTGCGTTAGCTATTACAAACCTAGTTATACGCTCAGTTACATAACTTTTCCTGACTTCTACAATAAATTTCTTTGCTTTTTCTAAGCTAGTTGTCGGTCCACAAGGCATATATCTTGCTAATTCTGGGTCTTTAGTATAATAATAGAATAGTTCCGTATCTGTTATTTTGTATTTTCTTATTACTAAATTGTTTTTACATTTGATAGGTATTTTCTTATGTATTTTAAATTTAATATCTCCTACGCCAACCATTGATAATAACTCCTAACCGCTAGGTTATCCATTTTATTAAAATCAATAAATAAAGTTATTTATTTTAATAAAATGGTTTATCAGTCAACATAGCTTACGCTATATTTACTCTAACTGGGTGTAACCCCACACCCTCTATTCCCTCTGCAAATGCTTCAGGAAATACTTTTTTCATTATTTGATATGCTCCATTTAAATCTGCATTTATTAAAGTACCATTATTAGACTTAAATAATCCTCTATGGATTCTTCTGCTCTTATTATAATTCTCTTTTATAGGCAGTTCCCCATCCAAAAATGATGTTCCACTTGTATAATTTTCTTCTATTAGTATTACTTTTATTCCTACATTTTCTGCTTTGTAGATTATTTTATTTATAAAGTCTTGATGCGGTATACCTATAAACGATTGATTGACTTTTTTACTCATTTTACTTTCTCTTTTCCAATCTTTATTATTACCTATAATCATTGTGTTTGCATCTAATGCTAAAGCATAATCTACTACCCATTTGCTCGCTTTATGAATAAAGTCATTAATTTTATTGTTTCTTTTAACTGTTAATTTGTTCATTCTTTTCGTATAATCTAAATTATTCATTCTTTTTGCAATTTCTCTATAATGGCTAATTTTCTTGTTATAGTATTGATTTATTGATTTTAGACCCTTACCATTCAGTATTATAGGTACAGCACCTACATTGTTACCTATGGTTGCAAAGTTATCTAAACCAATATCAATACCTATATATCTGCCATTATCTTCTCTTGTTTCTGGAATTTCTATTTGATATACCACTTCAATTATAATGTGATTATTTCTTGGAAGTATCCTAACTTGTTGTAAATTAGTTACTTTTGTATTCAATACAAAACCATTAAAACATTTAGGAAAATGAATTTGATTATCTTTTAATTTACAATTCATGTTTGTTAATATTAATAAATATCTTCCATTTTTAGGTAAATAGTTTGGTAATTTAGGTCTGCCTGTATATTTCTCTTTATGTTTACTCCAATCTTTAATAACTTTAAAGAAGGACTTCCAATTCTTATCTAATAATCTTAATGTTTGTTGTGCAGACTGTGCTGTTGGCATGTTCCTATAATCATAATCCATTCCTTCCTGTTTTAGTAACTTATCCATTTGATTATAAGTTATATATTTATTTTCACTACAAAACTTTTGCCTTATTTGATAATTTGCAAAATTATAAAGATTTTTAGATTTAAAACAATATTCATCTAACATCTTGTAATAAGGATTTTTAGGATATATTATATGCCTTTCGACTCTATTAACTTTCATCTTCTTCATTCACCTCCTTTTCTTCAAGTATCTTTTTTATCTTTTGTCCTTTTCTTTTAGAGTATAATTTCATAGAATAACAATGCAATAAACTAATTATTTCTTCAAATATTTCTTCACTATCTAATTTTTCAGAACCTACTTCACTCATAACGACTATCTCACAATTATATTTTTTAAATAAATGATAAAATAACTCAAAACCTATTCTGCTTAATCTATCTTTATAAGTTATTACAACTCTTTCTACCTTACCTGCAATTACATCGTCGAGCATTTTAAAAAAGTCTTTTCTGTTTTCAAAACTAATTCCACTCGCTACATCTGAAAATACTCTTGATATGCAATATCCATTACTAAAACAAAACTGTTTCAACATCTGGATTTGATTTTCCAAGTCGGCTTTCTGTTTTGGTGTAGAAACCCTTGCATAAATGTATGTTTTTCTTTCTACTCCTTTATTGAATAATTTGTATACACTGTCTTTGTCATAATCATATCTGCCATTAGGTAAAATGTTTACTTTTATTAATCCTTCTTTAACGTATTTTGTAAGAGTAGGTCTTGTTATTTGCAATAATTCTAATACTTCTTTAGATTTCATTATAATCATCTCCTTTTAAGATGATTATATCATATATTTATTTAAATATCAATTATTTTTATTAAAATTTTTAATATTTTTTATCAATTTAATTAATTTTAATAACTATATCTTTTGATTAGTTGTTGTCATTATCGGTGTCAAGTTTAAAAAAGTCACTAGTCGTTACTTTCTTTCCTACTTCATTTACAGCTTTTTGAGTTGCTTTTGTTACTTCTTGGGCTGCTTTTTGTGTTAGTTTTGTTGCTTCTTGCACACCTCTGTGCATTAAATTAAATATTTTCTGTACCCTTTCATCTTTGAAGACGTTATCAGGTGTAACTACCCTTGGCTTCTCTATAACTGGTTTAGGTGTTGATTTATGACTACTTTCCTTTAACTCCGTAAAATAGTCGTCCATATTTATTTCCATGTCAGGGTCGTCTTGTATGTAATCGTCTACGTCAGATGAAAAATAGTCATCTCCATCTTCTATAAAGTAGTCATCTTCATCGTTAGCTGAATCTTCAACATTAAAGTTATCATCTTCATCTGATTCTATGAAGAAGTCATCAAATTCATCTATATCTATTTCATCAGTAGCTGCTTTGTTTTCATCTTCATCAGATTCTATAAAAAATTCATCGTCATCTGATTCTATGAAGAAGTCATCAGATTCATCTATATCTATTTCATCAGTAGCTGCTTCGTTTTCATCTTCATCAGATTCTATAAAAAATTCATCGACATCAGCTATATCAAAAGCAATATCTTCTTCATTATTTTCAGTGTCAAAGAAACCATCTTCTTCGTCATCTTCGTATAAATAGTCCTCACCAAATTCACTTTCATCAAAATTTTCATCATCTAATGTATCGTCGTCGCTGCTTTCTATAAAATAATCATCTGCTACAAAATCGTCCTCTTCATTCTCTCCAAAATTATCTATATTTTCTTCGCTGTCATCATATTCATCTTCAATAAAGAATTCTTCATTATCATCAATATCAATTTCATCTATATTGTTGTTAAAGTCATTTTCATCTGAATCATCTTCTATGAAGTAATCTTCACCATCTTCAAATGTATCCTCAACATTTTCAAAAGTATCTTCATCAATATCATCGTCCATACTATCTTCATCTGGACTAAAATAATCATCTGTATCTTCTATATCAAATTCATCTGTATCATCAATATCAATTTGCCCATCATATTGATTTTCTAAGTCTGCTGTATCTCCTTCCATTTCCTTTTCTAATAATTCAAGTTCTTCCTCTTCAGTTAACTCTGGTTCTATATCCATACCTAGACGTTCTCCAGGCACATAAACTTTGCCTCGTTCTTCTACTGGTTCGCTTTCCAATCTCTTGTGAAGAGCTAAAGCCAGAGCCGCTAGAGTCTCTTCGCTATCTAACTCTGCCTCCATGTCATTTTCCTCTATTTCTAAGCTATCTTCATCATAAGGAGGATAGCATACCTTCTTTAAATCCTGTATGTCTACAGATTTTTCATGCAATCTATCCTTAATAAATGTTTTTGTATATTCAATGAAGTCTATCTGCATTTCTAACTCTGCCATTTCACGTAGCTGGTCATAATCATCGCACTGGTCCACAGTGGCTACGTATAAATTATAGCGCAAATCGCCTATATCCTCACGAATTTTTTCCAATTCGTGCTTGATTTTTTCTTTAAAATATGCAAGTTGTTTACTGCCAATGTGATTGTTCATCTAAATTAAGGCGTGGAGACCCCAACTTCTTTAAGTTGGGGAGGAAACGCCTTCCCTCCTTTCCCATAATAATGTTTTTCTTTTACTCAATAGCTTTAAATCTTTGTAACTTGCTGACCTGTGAATCACAGTTCCGTCAAGTTTTCGTAAATCAAAATAACCAGAACTGCGTCTACCAAATATAAAACATTCTTGCCTTTTGTATTTTACTTTGTCAAATAACCTAAAACCTTTTACTAAATAAGGAGCTTGATTTAATTTTCTTATGCCACCTCTTAATATTTTAGCTTTGTGTATTTGTCTATTATGCTTTCTTACTTGTTTGATATAATACCAATAATCTAATTGTTTTGCTTTTGGATTACCGCTAATACACAGAGCATCTATTCTGTGTGATTTGGGTAACTTATGAGTGATTCTGGTGTTTTTTGTTATATATCCATAAGTTAATTCTACATTTGGATAGATATTTTTTAATCTGTTATAGAACGTCCATCTCATAATACCCATAAATGCAGTATCTCTAAAACTTTGCCCTCTTTTTAATTTAACATTCAGTTCTCCTTTGTGATATTTGTTGTGACAGGTTTCACATAAAGTTATGAGGTTGTTAGGTGCATTTCCACCTGTTTGCCTACTTTCTATATGATGAACATTTAACCTGTTGTCTTTGCTCTTACCTTTACAAATTTGACAAGTATGATTATCTCTCCAAAGAACATATTCTCTTACATTCCAAAATCCTAACTGTTCACCTTGTTGATATTCTACGCCTTCTATATTAGGATTTTTAATCTTTTGTATATCAAAGGAAGCTACTTCTGTAATTATTTTAGTTATAGGCAATATCTTATGAACTTTTTCTACTATTTTCAAATGTGTTTGTATTTTGTTTTCAATAGAAGGTGCTAACCAACATTTATTTTTACTTCGTACTCTATTTGAAAATCGTGGCTTTCTATATCTTGTTTTTCTATATCTCCTACTTCTACGATACTGCCTACGTTCTGATAATAATTGCACTATATCGTTTCTTAATTCTACTTCTGCTGAAAATAGCTCTTGCTTTTCTGTTGTAGCAGATACTCCAATAAATTTACTTCCTGCATCTATACCTAATGTAATAGGCTGTTTGTATCCACTGCTACCATAAATAAGTTGAATTGTGAATGGTTCTCTTTGTGTTATTTTTGCTTTGCCTTGCTTTAAAAGTTTTCTGGCTTTTGATGGTTTACAAGGCATTAAAGGCTTACCATGCTTATTTAAAACGTATACTAACATAAAGTATACCTCCTTTTGGAGTAATGTCTCCTTCCCCAATGTTATATAGGCTTTTTACACTTAACTCACTATCCCTACCTCACAGGATTGTTTAAAGTCAAGCAACAGAGCTACGAGTTAGGAGAAACGCCCGTAGGTGTTACGACCTATATAACGTAGTCCTCGAAGGACTTAGGGTAGTCAACTTGAGCTTTTACAAGCTCCACCCTCTATAGGGTGGGGTAGTTGACTATCAATTACCACCTTAATTAACAGTTTATCTCTTTGTCTGCTCTAAAGTATTCGCACTCCTTACATTTTGGAACTTTCATAACCATTCTCCTTGCTTACTAATTCAATTAGAAAAGAATATATTATCCACTTGTTCAGCAGATAAGTTATATCGCTGTTTTATTTTGAGTATTTCTGTTCTTGTAAAGTCAACATGACCATTCATTTTCTTTGACAAAGTCTGGTATGTAATATTTAAGTAATTAGCCAAAGATTCCAATGTATCTCCGTATATATCCATTTGCTCTCTTAACTTCCACTTCACTGTATACCTACACCCACCTAAATGCTTACTTGTTTATATCTACGTAACCATGCCACCCCAAAATTTTCCCTTTCAACTATAATATAAATTTTTAATATTTTCAACAAATTCTTAATTTTTTGTTGAAATTTATGCCTTTAATGTTTATAAAAAGAAAGTACCGCAGGTTATTTACCTGCTGTACCTTCTTTGTGGAAGTACTACCATTTAATTTAGGAGGTCTTGAACTGTAGCATTCGGAATGTAGAATGGCCTTGACCTATACATATCTTGTATGTCAGGAATTAGTATATCTACACCTTTAAACTTTGCCACAAACCCAACTTGTTCGTTTGCTCTAACCGTTGACTTATCATTTAATCTAAACTGACTTATATAATATTTTGTAAATAGTTCGCTCTGAGAACTCCTAGGAGGACAAAGCTTAGGATCTAATGCGGCTGTTCTGACTGCTGGGTCTTTCAATCCTATGGTATGGATTGTTTCTGTCTTAACTACACATATCCCATCCCATGCTTCATTATACCATGCCCCACCGTTATTTGGATCATTGCCTTGGTTCCTATCAATAGCCGCTATGAAATTAGATACTATCCTTGTTCTATTCTCTAGCTCCTTAACTTCAGCATTTTTAATATTAGCTGCTGTCTGAGTTTTAGTTAATGTTTCAAGTGTTGTCCAAGTACTATTATTAGTGCTCTTCTTTATTACTATCTCACCGTTTTTAGTAGCTTCTAACCTGTAATAAGTTTTTGACTGAGTTGAATTGATTACGTCTAAATCTGCTTCGTTTGCATTATTTTGATTTGTATTATTTACTAATTTGTATTTCTTATCACTTGAAAGTGTGTTCCCATAAACCTTCTGTCCTGCTGCTCCTGTTATTTTTACACCGCCTAAGGCTGTTGATTTACTAGCGTCGCTATCTACATATTGTACTATATTCAGATTTTCTATTGTATTCTTAATATCGTTATTAAGAGCAGTATCCCTATCATTTGCTTTTGTTAAAGTATAATAGCTATCTCCTTTAGCCACATTGCCTATTTGGTCTTGTGGAATATATGTCTGCCATGTAACTACAGCCAATTTAGTTTGTGTATTCTTAGTATCTAATGTAAATATTGCGCCGCCTGGCAGTACACTATTCTTTCCATATTTGTCTACAGCCCTCTTATGAGTAGACCATTGATTTGAATTTATAGTAAGGGAATTATTAGGACTACTATTAAACCATCCTATATCAACATAATCTACAGGAGTTATTGAACTTTCATGCGCTGCTAGGATGTTAACAGATTTAGTTCCGCCAGACTTCATTGGTAGTTCATACAACATTTCTACATATGGATAAAATTTGATTACTTCCGTATTAGGTATTGCATATCCAGTTGCTTTATTAAATGTAACTCCACCAGCTTTAAAGGTCGATGTCACGAAAGATGAGTTTAAATTACCTGTATTTGGTTTACCTATATAAGATTCCACTGCCACTGAGGCTTTGTATTCAGCTGTGTCAGAAGTTGTATGTGTTTGACCTTTAGGACTATCGCCGTCTGTAAAGGAGGTGTAGTAATCACCTTTACTAGATTTCTCTAGCTTAAATTCAATCGTATCAGTGTAACCACCAATCGTATTTCTAGTAGTTTGAGACGTTTTACCTATCTTTATACCTGGTAAACTTAAAAGTGGATGGTTTGCACTTTCTTTATAGGATGCTATTGTCGGAGGGTCATTTCCTCTCCATATAGTAAAGTAAATATTAGGCTTAACAGTGTCTCCACCACCATCCCACCTTGCTGTCCCACTTTTACTATTTGTATTATTATATGTTGGGGCAAAGACGCCTGCTAAACCTATTAGCTTTTCTTTCAATTTGTTAGTATACTCTATTATATAATTATAATTTTTATCAAGCGGGGTTGTTCTATCATAATAAATGGTTGTGCTTGATGGAGTTCCATCAGGTAATACAATTGGTACAGTATGCCCATGACTTCCAGCTGTTGGATAAGTAAATCTAAATTCTGTCAAATTACCTATGCTAGTCAAATCAAATGCTTTTGTCACCATCTTTTGTGTGAGTTTAAGGTCTCCACTTAATGATACATTATTATTCTGTGGTTGCTTTCTAAATCTGACGTATAGAACATTTGAGCTATTGGGGTCAATAGTTATATTATTTGCAGAAGTTCCGCTTGATATTGTTGGTAAAGATGCTACAATGGCATTCCAAGTGACGTTCTTATCCAGAGGGTTTAAAAGCACACTCGATACTTTCCACTCTAATAAAGTTGTGCCTGTTGGAACCGTAACGTTAACTTTATTACCACTAATAGAAGGCTGTACAACAGAGACTGATTCTGTATTACCATGTTCATCTTCAATTATATTTACTTGCTGGGGCCCTAATTTAGCTGGTTCTACGAATAATACTACAGCTGCTCTATTATTATCTTTATCTGCATAATAAGCATTGGCGTCGGCATTTGTCAGAGAAAATTCGACTTTATCAAAATTTGAGTTGATATTCTTAAACTTGACCTTGGTGTTTCCTAAATCTATAACTGATTTATCATAATTTGCATTCGCCTTCTCTATAAACTCCCGCAAACTTATGTAGGCTGGTTTTATTGTCGCTTTCTTAACTTTTGAAGTTTTAGTTATTCCATTCTTAGTTGTAGTTACCTTATTTTCTACGCTTAAGATTTTATTATAATTCGGTACTACAACCCCATAATCTCTATCTATATCAAGTACTATTGTCTCACCATCTTCTGTCCTAGTAGCTACCACTAAGTCTAATGGTATACCTTTATCATATAAAGTTATTGTTACACCTGCATAACCAGTAACATCTATTGTATTGTTTTGTCTATCTTCCTTTATACTTGCACTACTGCTTATACCTGCATCCATCAAAGCTAACATCGTTGCTGTCTCAACAGTTGCATTAAATATACTTTCTGCCGTTTTAATTCCATCTGGCTCTGCTGTAAACATCTGTTCTGGGTAGAATATACCTTCTTGTATGCCAAGCCATTCCTTGAAAAGTCTCGCTCCAGTTGAACTGAATATATCTTCAGATGATACTACTTTTCCTGATTTATCTATTAAATCTCTCTTAGTATGCCCCGTGCTAAGCCATTCTACTATTACTGCAAACATTCTTGCTATGGCTTGCTCATTTATTCTTATACTTCTGTAAGAATTTGTCGCTGCGTCATATTCACCATAAATACTATTTGAATTATTTTCAACTACAGCTATCTCATATTTTGATGCCCTGTCTAAAATACCACTTCTATCATTAAGAGGTAGATTAAGATTCCATTTAGAAAGTAGATCCTGAGCAACTACCCTTGTATTAGTATTATTTATACTAAGAGTTCTCGTTAAACTTGCTAAGTCTTTTGTATACTCATTAACTATTTGCTTCAATAAATCTTTTTGTACATTTGGTAATTTCGCGTCCAGTATTATTGTTGTATAACCTATTAAACCTAGTTCTTTGTTGTTTATTTTGTTTTTTAAATTTCTATCTATGCCTATTTGGTCTAAAAGTGCCTTCTTATTATCTATTGGGTCTAAAGAATAATAGGTGTCATTTATTTTGTATGCACCTTTCCCAGTAGCTAATACCATCGGGTCTTTATTTTTAAGCCACTTTAAATATTCATTTTCTAGTCCTTTTTTATTAACAAGATCCATTAAACTTAATAATATGAATCTTCTATAATCTATTGCTGTATACTTTATTAGGTTTTTTAAATCTGTGTCTGATACATTTTGTAAATCATGTAATTCTCTGATTGCGTCAAATATTTTTTCAGGCATATTATTGAATAATGTATATAAAATTATGTCATTGGAGAATTCAGGGTCATAATCATAGATATCCTTGAAAATTTCTCTAGCTTTTTCTAATGTTTCTTTGTCTCCGCCCTGTGCGTAATATAGCTCTAAGGCTTTATCTTCTGATAGGTTATTTCTATTCATAAAATCTGTAAAATCTGCATAAATATCAAATAACTTGCCTATGTAACCACTAGTAAAATTGCTGGTGTCTATAAAATCTATTGTTGCTGTCGTTCCATCATTTAAGAATCCTGAACTAACTACTCCATATTTCGCTTCTACATATTTGAAAGGAGCAAAAGGAACTGAAAGGTAGAAGAGTTGAACATCGCCAGAGGCATTGTAACCTCTGTGCCACATGATGCCTGTTCCCCAAGTATTATATGTTGGAGGTTGAACGATATGGATGAAATCCATCCATGTAACGCCTTTTTTATTAGGATCTAAACTCTTTTGGTCAAAGGTGTCAAGGAATTCTTTGGTTGAATTAGGATTTTTAAGCCCCGCCATATATTTAACATAACTGGAGTCACGTAATAAACCTTCTTTGAAGCTGAGGAGGAGCATGTTTTTGTCGGTGATTGATGAATCAAATGTATCATCTATATGGTCTACTGTAGCTGCACTTGGATTTTTAGGGTCTACTACTCCTTTTTCCTCTCCTTGTTCCCATGGTCTATATATCCATCCCATTGCTTCTTTTGTACATCTTTTATTTTCAGGAGTATTCAAATATCTTTCTAATGCCTTTAAGAATGTTATGCCGCTTACATCTGGAGGATAAAATGGGTTTACATACCTTTCTCCCTGAATATTTAGTCCTAAATATCTATCCTTAGGTGTCCATTTCTTACCATCTTCATTATAAACTATTAGTTGCCTTTCCTCTACTTGTCTGTTTTCAAACTCGTCTTTTAAACCTTTATTTAATAATTCCTCGTTTATTTTATTTTGTTGTGTTTTCGAATTAAGATATTCCCCAAATATGTCTTGGTCTATTTTCCAATATTTTTTTACATACTCATTTGCTATCTTTAAATTGTTGCGTGTTTCTTCACTAATCCCCTTTGAATCAGCTGCTGTTATTGGTATATTTATTAACATTGATGCTAATATTGATATTGTAATAATGAGACTCACTATCCTACTCATTCTTTTCATTGCCCATAACCCTCCTGCTTTCATCTTTTAAATTAAGTATAGAGTTATTCTCTATGGAATAACTCTAGTATAAATAGTTTATTATCAATTCTTATTTGTATTAGTCTGCTAGATATACCTGGAATGACACTCTATCAGACGTTGGAGCACTTGAGACTGAAATTTTATACTCTCCTGACTTAAAATATTTGTAAGGTAAATTAACTCCTTTTTCCTTCGTCCTTCCATAATCTACTGCTTGCTTAACTACCTTGGGGTCTAACTTGCTCGATAATATCGCCTCTATTACATCATAATTCTCTGGTCGTGTCTCAAATATTACCCAACCATAAAAATCTAATGTTGTATCTTTTGTATACAAATACCCGTCATCCTTCGGAACTACATAACCATTAAACATAGTATATTCTCCCGATTTATCCGTAAATCCTGCTTTTTTCTCACTTTCCACTCTCGCTTTCGCTCGCTCCGCTTTAAAAGCAACTGGGTCTGCTTTGTATGCGGCAACTCTGTTTACCATTGCACTCATCTCAGACCTAAGGGCAGTGGTGTCATATCCAAATACCCTGAGTCCTAAAGTTTTGTTATAGCCCTTACCTTCCGTTAAATATTCTTTAAATGCCGTATTGATATAAGCAGCATCCTCTGGCTTTACATCCGCAAATATGATGTCTGCCGATTCAGCTGGCTCTAAGCCAAGAAGGTTAACTGTGTAGCGTATCATCTCTTGACGAGGAATAGGGGCATCTGGATTGACTTTCTCCCCTTTGTCTAACATTCCTAATCTTCTTGCTTCTGCGATGTATTTGTCTGACCAGTGTTTGCTATTCGGAACGTCTGGTATATCTTCATCTGCCTTATAAACCCTTACTAAGGTGGTAATGAAATGAGCATATGTAATTGTTAACTCTGGACCGTATTTATTATTTCCTATACCTTGAACTAAACCTGCTTGCTTAGCCTTCATTACGTCATTATAATACCAGCTGTCAGGTTTTACATCTATAAAGCCTTCATTAACTATATTATTATATGCTATAACACTTGGCATTTGAGAAGGAGCATAATATTCAAGCGTAACAGTTGGTGATGTTTTTACAAAATCAAGCAGTTCATTCTTCGATACTGCAAATGCAGGAGATATCTGAGAAATTAGCATTATCAAACTAAGAATTGGTATAGCAATTGACTTGACGTTTATAAATTTTTTATCCATTGGTTATCCTCCCTTAACGAAGATTTATTCAAAATTTATATCATATATTTATCACTTTTGTGCATAAAAATAAGTCCCATTTGTAGATGGGACTTATTTATTCAATAGATCATTAACATTTTCAAGTGTTTTGCTTATAACATCAAGCACATTATAGGTATTTACCATACCGTCTCCCCTCAACTCATGTAATCTATTTTCTATTTTTACACATAAAATATTCGTACTCTAATTCTTCAACTGTATCATATAATAACCTTAGCTTTTCAAGCATGGATGAATCCCCTAACAATTTAAGATTAATTGACAATAAACCCCTCTATCGCGAATTATATGCGTTCAGTTCTAAATGTCGTCATGACGCGTAAATCTCTGACCTCGTCCCTTAATTCTTCTATAGTTTTTCTATATTTATATGAATAAGGTTTCGCTGAATATTTGTGTATTATACACCACATACCCGCTGGAGTTTGTGCATATAAATATCCTGGTATATTAGGTATTTCTAATATCTGATTATAAATATTTAATGGATTTTCAAAAGTAAAATCTTTTGTTAACCTTTTATACTTCCCATCTTTAAATACCATCACTAAGCCATATTCACTATAGTCTTGCTCTATTTTATTATATGTAACATCTAATACAGTTTGTAGTTCTTGATTCAGTAGGCCGTATTTATTGCCTATTCTCACTATAATTGCTTTTACTTTACCTCCATGGGATGCCTTGGATATATCATCATATATCGCATGTGTCTTTGCACCCGTTAAACTGTCATATAGTCCAAGTTTTTCGCCCTTTTTGAAACATATATAACGCAAATATTCAACTTTCATATCGTCATAGTATTCATCGATTAAGTAATCGACTTTCCCATCTTTCATTCCACGAGCTAGCTTACATCCCTCTTTTGTATATATTTTTATTAAATCATCATATAGTGTTTCGGTGCCTCCATCAATTGTAGTACACTCTGCTATAACTCTTAATAATTGACACCTATCCGCTATTATATTTAAATTATAGTCTAATAACCTAAATGTAGATGGTCTGGCTTCTAATAAAATAGCATCGTTATAAGCTATAATCCTCGTGCATTTTTCTTTCCTTATAATTTTACCGTTCCTATCAAAAATAATACCTTCATTTTTATAGGTTCCATCATCAAATCTATATGTATTGTTAAGTATATAGTAAGGCCCTGCTTTATATATTGGAGATCCTTTTCCATTTATTAAGACGCTACCTTTATCATCTATTAAGTACTGCTCCAAATCATCTGCCAATACAACTAACCTATCCTCTTCCATGACTTGTATATCTTTATAAGCGCTCTCGCCGACTCTTTTGTTACCTTTATAAACTGCCCAGTAATCATCTTTGCTTCGTCTACATTTAATATAGCCATGTTGTAGTTCTTCAACATCTTTGTACAATACTCTGAAACGCGCATCCATTGTAACTTCACCTCATTTATTTATATAGATACAAGCTTCTCAATTGCCTCCCTAATACTATATGGAAGAAACCGCATTTGCTCTTTTCAAGTCATACCTTCTCCCATATAAGTCATTCCATCTGTTCTTCGTACGATATATGTATTTCCATCAGATTTCTTAGTTGCAATTACATAGTCGTCTAAACCTGCTATTTACTTTTAAATTTGACTGTTTCTACTACAGCCTTAAACTCACTATGATAAGTTTCAAACTTTTCTAGAGATGCCTCATATGTAAATATATAGAATATACCATTGTGCTCTAAATATACTTGATGTACTTGCATCAATAAGGTGTCATCTGCCGCTTTATATATTACAGATGTTGCATCCTTACCATTGACTAATATAGTATCTGTTGATATATGCTCAAACTCTTCAAACTTATTTTTAAATGATTCTAAAATTAAATCGATTATTTCATCATATTTTAATCTGTTTTTATTCCTTATATCTAATGACATTAAATTGACAGTAACTCCGTCCCCTAGACTAAAACTTGCTAGTAAACCCTTTCCTTCTTCTATCTCGCTCCATCTCTCAGATATTTTAAGTATTAAAGGATGTCCAGGAACTTCATATGTTATAGTGTTATATGTATTATTTTCTTCATCTATAGCCATTGTAAATAATTCATTCACTGGTTCATTATCCTCTATATTTTCATTTTCTTTAATGAAAGAAGGATTTTCATATTCTAGAGTTACATTAACATTTTCATTGGTTTCTGCATTATTAGTGCCATTACCCACATTTTCAATTGCTTCTTCAACTAAATTATTATCTATACTGCTAATAAGGACGTTTGTGTTATTTTGAACTACACTCTCTTGATTATTAGTAGTTGAATTACAACTAATTGTAAATATAGTTAAAGATATTATAGTCATTAAGCTTGCTATTTTCTTTATACCTGACATAAAAACCTCCCGCTTCTAGTTATTTTTTCTCTATACACCTTTCTCTATCACTTTAACGCAAAGTATATAGACATAGAATTTAATAAGGCATTGCCTTATAATTCATGTAATGCCTTATTAAAGCTTGGTGCAAAGTGTTTCATGAAGTAGTCTATCACAGGTAAATTCATTTCATTTAATGACTTTATACAATTTTTCTTAGCCCTCCTAAATTCTTTATTGCCTGATTTTAATTCTTCTACGCATTTTAAATACGCTGCTAACTTGTCTGCTGCTTTAAGTATTTTCCATTCTTCACTGTCATGTGGTATATTACACTCGAAGTATGGTTCATAATAAACTCTTAGTTCTTCTGGCATCATATTTAGTATTTGTTTATTTGCTTCTTCTTCCATTTCTTTGAAAGCTGCCCTTATTGCATCGTTATAATATTTTATAGGTGTAGGAAGATCTGAAGTAATTGCTTCACTGGCATCATGGTATAAAGCCATCACCACAATTTTTTCCGTATCCACATTACCATTAAAGTATTTATTGTGCATGATGGCTAACCCATGAGCAAGTAAAGCTACTTGAGCTGTATGCTCAAATACATTTTCTCTGACTGTATTTCTCATTAAAGGCCATCTGTATAAATACTTTAGCCTTGAGAGAAATGCAAAGAATTTGTAGCCTTTACTCATTAGATTTTGCCCCTTATTAGTTAGGATATACTATATCATAGATTATCAATTTATTTTCATCATTACCCACTCGTAATGAAGTGCTATTTACTATAGCCTTAAAATTATCTAAGTCTCCCCTAGCTACTTCATATGTAAACCCAAATCCTCCACGTACGAGCATCCTTGCTCTTAAGTTCGTTTTACCTATTTTCTTTCGTAATTCTGTCAATAGAAATCTATCTAGCATATAAGCTATAGTAGACTTATTCTTCATTATACCGTATAAACCATTATCAGATGTTTTTATCAACATATTTATTATGTCTGTCGGTAAATTTGCTTCATGTACTGTATGTTTTATTTCTTCCACGGAAATATTTTTTAGTATTTCCGCCATTTTATTAGCTATTTCCCTTACATTTACCTTTAATTCATCCGCTATATCAAATGCTGTTTGACTCAGTTTTCCAGTATCATAACTCCACCAAATTAGTTTTATAAGTAATGTATGCTCGGGTGTTAATTTATCTCGTTCTACATTAAATACTCTAGATGCTATAAGCATGAATTGTTCTCGCATATCTGGAATAGACGGACATAGTTTATCTATTAAATAAGGCACCAAAGAGTTTTGTATATCTATAGATACTAAACAATATTTATCTGTTGGCTTTACTAATCTCCTAGGTATTAAGCACTGATCCACTAGATGATGAGATATACATTTATCTGTTGTTCCAGGATAAACCTTTCCGTCTATTACTTTATCTATTGCGGTTAGAATGTTTTTGTACTCATTCGACATTAGTTTGTATCTTCTGTATATTGTTAGAAGGTGCAGTAAATCCCTTTTGCTTTCATCTTTTTGATAGGTGTTGATATATTTATTGAGTGCTCTAATGCTTAAGTTATTAAGCTTCTCATTAAATTTATGCTTGATTGCTTCTATTACTCCTTGATTATTATTTATGTCTATGTACCCTATAAAATGATATATTTCATCTGCTAGTTGTGTTAAAGTATCTTCGTATTCTGCCTTAGTTTTATTTAGTCCCTCCGTGTCTACATGTATTCCAAAGTATCCACCCAGAGCATTCTCTATCTCATATTCGCCTTCGCAGATGTCTATATCATTTAAAGATTTGCATAAATCAATTCTTTTTATACCAGTCATTAAATCGTTACGTTTGTTTAATATTTCTTTCAATTTTTGTTTATTTATATAAGTACCATACTCTTTTGTAATATTAAGTTTTATCCCATAATAAAGCAAAGCTTTGTAAACGTATCTACCTGAAAATGTCTCAAATTCTTTTGTTTCAAAGAAATCTTTTAGCGAATATATCGCATCTTTATGTATTATACATAAGTGTTCTACCCCTTCTGAGGTAGTAAAGCCTATTTCACAGACTTTAATTTCTTTTGATGGTTTTACTCCATCAGTATAAGCTTCGATAGTGAATTCTTTTACGTCTTTTGTTTCCTGTAAGAATTCCTTTACATCCTGCTCAGTCCTAATGTTATTCACTTTTTTCATCATATACTTCCCCTTTCTACATGGAAGTTTTACCTATACTACTTCCAAGGTATTATTTGTTAAGTCCTAACTCCTTATTAAAAAGGTTCTCTATATCTTTTATGTCACTTTCCAATAATTCTCTGGTTGAATTTATATAACATACACAGTAGCACCCACTTAAAGTCATGCTTTTATATTGAACTTTAACCTTTAAGCCTAAGCTTGCTAGCTTATTCATTAAGGTTTGTGATATTGTTAGTTTATTAAGTACTATACATAATAATTCTGAATTACTTACTCTTACTATAGTCATCCTAATCTCCCCTAGTTGTTAATCTTCATCATCGTCAGGATTGTATACACTACCATCTATAAACAACTCTGGAGGTACTACCTCTGTAATTTTCACGTTGAATGGTTCCCAATCATCTATTTTATGCTCTAATACATCCGCTAATATAGCTTTTACATTCTCTAGGCCTACTTCATTAGCATAATTTCTATCTACCTCTACTATTATCTCGTCATGCCTTGTAAAGACAAGAGTTATAACATCCTCTAAACCTCTTGTCTCCATCTCTTCGTCGAAATGCTTTATAAGCAACGCTAAGATGTCTGCTCCTGTACCTTGAATTGGTATATCCATCAATACTCTTTGTAGTCTCGGCCCATACTCGTTTGCCCTTACCTTAGTGCCGAAGTATGTTTCAACTTCTTGCTTGTTCTTTTTGGCTCTGCCATAGCATATCCCTCTATATTGCTTAAACTCCGGTATCTTACTGAAAAACTCGTAAATTGCTTTGCCATCACAATGTCTACATATTGCCTGTACTCCCATAAGGGTAGCCCCATAAGTCATTGCATTCCAGGCTACTTTCAACTCATTACGCTCAATAGGAGTACATGATCTGCCGAATATCTTCTCGAAGACTGCTTCGTATAAACCTTCGCTGTTATTCTCGAGGATTTCTTTAAGCATTTTGATATTCAGCATATTTATCATTATCCAAGGCTCTTGGTTCTTAATATCTACTGATATTAGAATATTTCCTTCTGTCCTTGGCGCTATAATATGCCATATCAACTGTTTTGGTATATTCATTAGCGCAGGTTCTATATAATTTATTCTGTTCGTCTTTGAATAAGAAACTTTTGGTCTCAACCTGCCGTCAGATTTTATATGCTCTTTTATCTGCTCTATCGCTCTCACATAAGCAGATGCTTTTCTGTAAGTTAGTATATCAATAGCTTCCTGGTAGCCTTTCATGGCTAACTCTTGCATAGCTTCTTTATTAGTTGTCCACTTGCCATTTCTACAACATGCCTCTACTATATCGTCATTTATTATATTCTGGAAATATGCAAGTACTTGCTGAGAACTATTAGGATTGTCTATCCCATATAAACTTTGCAGATTTTTCCTAGCTGCGTTTTCGCTGTTTTTGAGCCTGTTATAAAGATTAGCTATGTTTTTAACTGCTATACCTTCCTGCATAAGCTGCTCTATTCTATTGTGCAAGTAATCTATATCAGGCAAGTCATAATAAGAATCTATTATATACATATTAAATCCCTCCAAATCATTTTGTATTATTTATATAAAGGAATTCTTGCTGTGAATAATTGTCTGCCTTTATCGTCAGTGAAATCTTCATATATGAATCCCCTAAATCCGAAGCTATTGAAAAACACTCCTATTGCTTCTAATGATAGTTCCCTTTCAAACATCCTTGGTATATGAGCTTCTTGCACTTCATGGGTAATTGTTATGTATTGTAAGTTTCCATACAATTTCCTCCCGATATATTATGTTAAAGATATTCCTCTACGTTCTGCCTCAGCCATAAGAAGCTTGTATATTCTTCTTTCCTTCAACCACTCTAAATTAGTTTTGTTTATTTCTCTTTCGAATGATTGGCTTGCATAATATATTGTGTCATCACCACCAAAACTAGGGAATGATGGAAATGGTCTGTAACACAATGCTATGCCGTCTACATTCTCATGTAGATATCTTATCGTGTTGATAAGATGTTCATCAGTCATGTCTTTCGGATAAACTTTGTTGCCTTCCCTTGTTACCCAATAGTCTGCATCCAGTTTCATATCCACGCCTCCTTATATGCTATATGTCATATGAGTATCAAGCCTATGTATATCTAAATCTCTATAGTATATCTTAACTTCGTTCATGTTTATACAGAATTCCGTACATATTTCTCGTAAATACCTTAGTACTTCATCACTGTTCATTTTAGCATTTACATAATAGTCTGTATCAGGAATATTAACTGGTTCTTCTCCGTACAATATAGCATTTTCTTTATTGCTTTCTACCCTTAATATATTTTGCCTGTTATATTTTTGAACTCGGCTGAGCCAATCTTCTGAAAGTTTAGCTACATAACCTAAAACTGATGCAATTAAACCTTTAAGGGTGTTGCACTCATATTTTGTATTGAATATTTCTACTGCGATTACTTTATTATGAACGCACTGTGTATTTGCCGTTTCGGCTAATCTCACAACTCGTTTACTGATTTTTATATTCTGTTGTAGATGTATGTCTTGGTCTACATAAGAATATGGCTGTATATCCAAGAATACCTTTTTAGGATCAACATCCAATAGTGTTACTAACTGCCTTAATTTATATTGGATTGATTTTGCTGAACAGTTAAAATACATATAGTATTCCGTACCTGGAATTTTTCTTGGATAAACCTTTCTTTGCTCTGCGTTAATTATATACTTTTGATTCGATATTTCCAATTCACTATCTAGTATCTTTGCTGTATATAAATTTCGCAATAATTTTGCACCATATTTCTCATATAATAAATATATAAATGCCTCAAATAGTTGAGGCCAACTATCGTCTAGGTCTATACCACCAATACCTTCAGCTGATACTGATTTTACATAGCATCTTGCTACATCTTCGCTTGATAGTTTACTTAATTTAATTATACCTTCTGTATCTAACGAACTATTCTTTTTCCTTCCCATTACCAAATCACCATGATTAACTTCTATTTTTAAAATACTTCGCCCAAAAATCAACTATGTCAAGTGTACTTTTATTTATCATAATACCTTCAGTTGTTAGTTCTGCCTCACCCATATACTGAGCACCCATATTCACTAGCATAGCTGCTAGAAGGTATCTATGACAGAATTCCGCAGGATGGCAATAGCACAATAAAGTTACTCTAGGTCTAGCCAATAACTTAGCCCACTTCTCAGGGCTATTAAACTGGCTTCTTAACATTTTTTCTCTGTATTGTATTACATATTCCTCTTCTCGTATTCTACCTTCTTTGTAACCTAATACCATATCCCAAGTTGGGATAAATGCTTGTCCATCCTCTGGAGCTGACTTTACAGATATATCTAAGCCATCTGGCATGTTTCTATAATTATATATTGTGCCTGTGTAAACTCTTAGCTCCAATGCCTCACCACCCCTTTATTATAATATCTATAGTCAATATTTTACCCATATTCCGTAATTTTATTATTGATATTAACTCTAATACTGAAAAATAATACTAGACAGGAGTTTTAAGTAAATTTTTCAATATACCCTATTTTTTTCTCCGTGTCGGTAAGTTTATTGATAATTAGTTCGCTTAAAGATAGTCCTTCCTCTATTCCGGGTCTTTTATCTAATAAACTCATTGCTACGTATCCTTCAGTTAAATGAGTGACATTTTTAACTATATGGGTAACTAATCTCCATTCGTATCTGCCTGTATATTGTCGTGTCTCAGGGTCATATTCTTCAAGTAACAAATAGTCTCCTACTCGATACCCTCTATCATCGTATCTTAAATCTAAATACTTCTTCTTTGTTTTATCCTTACTTTCTATTGCGTTATAATATTTCGGCCATGTCTTAAGTCTATGTACTCTGTATTCCGTGTCCCTAATGTTTAATATAAATGTGTCCTGTCTATCATCTGGTATCATAGAGTCTACAGCTTCAAGTGCGTATACATATATAACAAAATCTAGACAAGGTAATATAACTATAGTTAAAATAAAAATTATTGTTGGCAGTACTTTAAGATCTAACATATCGAGTATTAGAGCTAAATTGAATGCCAATAAAAACAATATAACAGCCAATCTCCGGTATTTATTTTTATCATAAAGCATGCTTAATGCCTCCTCTATATTTCATGCCATAATATTTTATGGCATATCAAATTAGATCTTGTGTAATTACACATCAAACTCCACAACCTGACCCTTATAAAAACCGACTACCCTCTTTATTCCCATCTGTTTAATCATTTTTCTGCAAATGAGACAAGGTTCAGGGTCGGCATATTCCCATGTTCTGACTTCTCTTCCTACAATATATATCGTAGCCCCGATGGTGTCTTTTCTAGCTGCTGATAAACATGCATTTTGCTCCGCATGTACTGCTGAGCAAAGTTCGTAACGCTCTCCCTTAGGAACATTATAAGCATCTCTATTACAGAAACCTGCGTCTATGCAGTTCGTCTCTCCACGAGGAGACCCATTATATCCTGTTGCAATTACTTCATCGTCTTTTACTATTACCGCCCCATACCTTCTACGTAGACAGGTGCTTCTTTCAAGTACTGCTTCAGCTATCTTTAAGTAATACCTATCTTTACTTATACGTGCTTTAGTCCTATTAAATGCGTCAGCATCTTCAAAATGACCTAATGCATAAGCATCCACATATTGAGTTGTAGCCGGAGGCAACACTTCCCCATGATTTTCAGCTACCTTTTTTATCATGTAGGCCGTTTTAACCTGTCCATTACTAGTTCCAGCAGCGTATATTTGCTGTATTGTCTTGACTATTTCATTTTTATGATTATTATTCAACTGAACCCCTATTGCTTCAAGCTGATTTATAAGTCCCCTAGCCAACGTTACATCAGCATCAGAACTATTGTAGTAATACACCAATTCGTTTATCATATTAACCTCCGATTTAAATATTTAATAATATACCCAAAATTTCATTTTTTATTAATATATAGCCCGGAAAATAGCATAAAAAATAAAGCCATGTATTTACATGACTTTATTTTATCTGCTATTTAACAACATTTACATCTTGCTACAAAATTGTACTGCACAAGCCACTGATTATCTGCTGGTATAGGCTTATTATTCTTGTCTCTACAAGCTTTAATAAACTGTCCCGCCTCATCCTTGTCTATTTGGAACCCTGTCATACTTTGTCCGTCATATACCGTAATTGTTCTTAATATTCTTTTAACTACTTCTTCTCCCAATACTTTCGTTGCTATCTCTATGTTAGCAGGTTGCTCAAATCTGAAATAAACTGGCAATCCTTTTATATATCCGCTTCTTGTATGGTTATTTATCATTATAGCTTTGTACCATCTAGAATCCATATCTGTATCATTCCTCTATCATATCCTCAATCTTTTCTTCTTTTTCTTCAAGAGGAATTATAACAAAATCACTATTAGCAGGATGTTCTATCGCATAAACTCCGCTTAATAGCGGATACATTTCTGAGGCTACTTTAAATAGTTTTGGTTTTATTTCATTTGGAAAACATCCATAGTCATATACTCTCTGTGTTCCACCACTATATCTAACTGTTTCTTTAGTACCCATGTTATTAGCATAAATATATACTCTCGTACCTTCTATACAAATTATCTCTACCATCCCTAAATGGAACTCTGGACGCCTAAGTGAACCTATGATAACAAATCTGTTACATAACATTGCGTATTTTTTATCTACTGCTACTACAACTTTTCCATCCTTTTTAAGTTCTACTATTTCAATGACTCCTTCAATTTTCTTTGGCTGCTTATACTTAAGTACTGGTTTTCTCTTTGTTTCTATAAATATTCTACCGCTAGAAACATCAACTACATCATATAACCTTTCATTTACAGGGTATTTCGTACTATTATAAATGCTGAAAGTTTCATCTTTAATGCCTGCTATTACAGCATATCTAGGAACACTCTGTAATCTTGATAAAGCTAAGTCTTGTATCCCTATTCTTCTATGCTTACCGAATAGCTTTCTTAGATGTTTGGCTAAATCGTCAGGTGTTTCTATAGTTACTTTGCCAGTAACTATATCATACATATATTTAATTCTAGATGCAGTTTCGTAGTCTATTCCATACACAGTTAGCGCATTAGGCGTAACTTTACCGCCAGCTGCTATTATACTACGTAATGCGTGTATTTCTGGATACGTAAAGCCAAGGCTTAATAGCCTACCTTCATCTATATCAAACTGAGTGATAGGCGTATAAACTCCGACTGCTTGATTCCCCATAAAATTATTAGTCATCATGTTTACTTCAGGCTCAAACATAGCTTGATAATCAAACATAATCGCCACCGCCTAAATATTTAAGATGTATACTCTAAATAGCATTTAACTGCTTCTTCAAGGGGGCTAAAATAATGTCCTTGCATCCAGCTGCACTTGTTTCTCTGCCTCTCAAAGCCCAAAGCTACTATATAAGGCGTTGGGTCTGATTGACCATTTTCTCTTAGGAGTAGAGCTACTTTTCCACTTCTGCCCCTCAACAGCCTTAGAACAGTACCGTTATTTTTTAAGATAACTGGTTCCAATTTTTTATTGGTAAATACAAACAACCCTGGCATATTATATTCTTTTTTCAGAGTAGATATAGTCGCATCCTTAGCTCTAATAGTAGATAGTAAGTCATCCATATCTTTTTGAGTTGCGTTGTATGCAAATATAGGCGATATACGCGCCATATAATGGGTATTATATGGCGAGTTTGGCTTCTTTAAGTTTTCTAACTCCCTCTCAATCCTAATAGCCTCTAACAATATTTGCTGCTTCATCATAAAATATCACCCCTAGTATATTTTGTTATATTTTATCCTACCTGTATAAATCTCCTTTATTTATCACATATCCAACAACGACTAGTGCATTTATAATTTTAAAATATGTTATTTATAGTGCCCATAAAATTCTTCTGAGAATTTCTTCACTATTCTATAAGTGATTTCATGCCCATAGGTAAGTAAGCCTCGCTTCTTAAAGCTACAGTTGATTTTTTATAGGGGTATCCCAATTCTGTTGGAGGTATGATATAATGTTTGACTAGCTTAAGAGATTCTAATATTTGTTCTATACCATCTGATCCAAAATAATCTGAATACTGTCTTACTACATTTTCTACGTAGTCTATGTTACTCATTTTAGTCCAGTCTACTTTACCGTTTAAGTATTCTACCAATTTATCAAAACTCTTCGGTCCAAACCCCTTCTTGCCTTTTATTACATCAGATTTATCTCCACAAAGTATTTTGTAGAGCAGTAACCCATTATATGGAATGTTACACTTAAACTCTTCGGAACAGTATGCCGAGAAATTGTTAACGCCTACTGCAGTGTATCCTTTACCAGTCTTATATCTATTTATGCCGACTTTATTGTTAATATGAACGAGTAAATCAGTATCAGGTGTATATATTATATTAAAATCGAAATCATTTCCATAATTATGTATTAAATTAGCTATTATATCATCAGCCTCATACCCATAAGGAGTATCTATGATGTCTACTATAAAATTAGTTAAGTCTGGTTGTACTTCCCCTATTACAGCAATCTGGCCACTATTACCAATTGACCACATATCTATTGGATTTATTATATGTTCTACTGTATTTATAGGTATTCCTTCGTACTTATTCAATAACTTATTCAAATCTTCGTAAACTGATGACTGTATCACTATGGCCTGTATATTTGAAATTGGTATGTTACTGTATAAACCGTACTTTTTGGTTAGTTTATAGATGTTATGACCTGCCTTGTCTAACAATTCCATTATTTTTGATATACGAGAAAAGTCTGTTTCGCCTAGCTTCTTTGTTCTATTAGATTTATACTCTACATTGTCTGCCTTTCTCATGGAAATGGCATCAAAGCAAATTGACATTGTCACATCGTGACCTTCTTTTTCAAATGTTTTCCTGAACCCCTCTATTTCCTTTAATGGATAATACAGATATGAGACGTCAGTTTTGACTAATTGAGTTGTACCATCAGGCTGTACACATGGTATATCTGCCGTTAGCCTTCTGATTCTATTACTATCTATTGTGAATTTGTATTTATAGTATAAGTACATGAAGTCCACTATAAGATGTATTTTCAAATTAACCACTCCTTAATAATTAAATATTTTGTATTTATAATACAAATAGCAGTATATGCTACTGCTATTTAGTAGTCATCACTATTTAATATCCTTAGATGTCTATTCTATTATAATCTACAAATCCATATGGCGCTATAAATCTCCTATGCTGCCATATATAATTTAAACTTTTCTTTATTTTCTTATAAGCAGCGGTCTTAGTTATTTCATTATAGATATCCTCACCTGTAAACCCTTTATTTTTCCAATATGCTATTGGATTAACAGAGCCCTTATCTGCCAGATACATGTAAGTACCATCTATTATTATTCCGTTGTCATTTTTATCTAGGACAGCTATTGGTTTTATGTACCCGTATCTTGTCATGCTTATTACTTGTCTATCTATACCAGAGTTATTAAGTGATCTTTCTACGTCTACTAGTCTTAATTTAATACCGTAGTCTGTTATGCTTATTTTCCCTCTTTTATTTGTTGTACCATCTATAACTTCAGTTATTATTGTACACTCCAGTGTATGTGTATTAGGGTTATTCCACCATCTAATAGCCTCTATAGTTGTCTTTTTAAAATTACCCTTTGATTTAGTATCTTTATCATTGTCAATATACACTTCGCAACTCATTTCTGGTCTTATAGGCATTATCAATAGCCTATTTGATTCTATTTTTCTGAATTTATCCCTTAATACATCAGCATCAGGTGGATTTACTACTTTGATATATTGATTTAACAAAGCTAGTGGGGTTTTATTAAATAATGTTTTGAACTTCTTTGTTACGTCTATAGGTGTAGATATATCTGTCAATATATTAGTCGGATTGTTAGTCTTATCTATTTGCATTCCCGACGTTATAAGCTTTGCACTTTTTCCTGAGGTATCTTCAAATTCCCCTATCCTTGATTCTATAGTCGTTATATCTCTGATAAACCTCACTAGCACATCTGCTGCATTTAATTCACAATGCTTATTACACTGTTCATTACAAATACCGTTCAGTCTGCACACCATACTAGCCGCTCCTCCATTTGTATATTTATATTTTATTATATTTTACTAACGCATTAAATACTTCATTTATTACTTCATGAGGTTGTAATATAGTATACATATTTAATGACTGCAAATCTTGTACTGTATTAAAATCAACAGCCAACATCCCATAAGCTGTATCTATGTAGTCTATAGAAAATATCGGCAACCCCACTAAGTAATTATAACTTGGTTGTATTTCGTCAATAGATAGAATTCTTCCTGTTTTTAAAGGTGATGAATTTTCTAAAACTATTCTGAATCTTCTGCATCCTATTTGTAAAAACTTATTTGTTATTCCGCTGTTCTCAAAATAAGGAGAAGCTAAACATGTAGGATATGATAGCATGGCTTCGTAGGATTCCATTATGACCTTGCCTTCTCCTTTATGCTTAGTTACATCTGTATAAACCACCAACTGTTTATGTAATGATTGTAGTTGTCTAACAGAACCTATTGGGATTGTACTAACTCCTAGCTTTCTTAACTCTGCTATTGCCTGATTTTTAGGTAATGAATTACTATATTTTCTTACATATTTAGCTATATACCCTTCATTTACCGATAAAAAATCATAATAATCAGAAAAGTCTGACTCTATTTTTAGTTTGATGTTAGTCATAGACTTCATCCCCACTAGATTCCATCAAATAGCTATATCTTTTTTCTAACTCTTTAGTATTATTTTTAAGTAATTCGATATCGTCCTTGTCTACTTCGAATACACTAACATATAATCCATGTCTATTACAAAATTTAGCAAATATATCCCTATTTTCTTGTAACTTCCTATAATCTCCTTCTTTAAGTATCATTATTATATCTGAATTATAAGCTATCAATATGCCTTTTTTATTTTCAGCTTGTATATTACTGTTGTTTATTACCGTCATCCTCTTTGAATACCCCTCTACCTAATGCTTCAGAAATCTCAGATATAGAATACATATGAACTATGGAATGTGCATCTGTTTTCCATATTGACCTTTTTCTACGTATTGATGCAATGTCATCTATAAAAACTTCATTCTCCTTATCTTCACCTATGTTGTCTAAATTGTATTCTTCATTATTGTTATAATCATTTTCATTATTAGTTTCGCTTTCGATAGCATCTTCCACAAATATTATATTTGCTTTTTCCTCTTTCTTTAGGCTGCTCATTAAAGCTTGATAAGCTTTATCTATAACAGCCTCCTGTTTTTCAGATACTTTTTTATATTTCATTATCGTATCTATTACTTTAAAAGCGAACTCATGATTCTTTAAAGCTGGGTGTTCACTATTATCTTGTAGTACTTTTATTTTTGAAAGAATTGGATGCTCAAATTTGTCAGTGCTACCAAAGTCATTAAATTTATTAGATTCAGTATTTGCTTTACCGAATTTTAGTTCTGCATAAACCTTTCTTAATATAGCTGCTTGCTTTACACTTACAGAGTAATTATTATACTGCATTGCTCTTCGTGCTATGTCTAAAGCTATATCATAATATGAATTTTTAGTATTATCTAGGCAATTATGATAAATAAATGGTATTATTTCTTCCATACTTACGTCTACGTCTATTTCATCTGGAGCACTATCGGGATACTCTCTTTCTTCCATGTTATCTCTTAAATTTTTCATTGCTTCTTTTAATTCTTCTTCGTTATTTAACCATGCTAAAGTCTCAGCCATAAGTTTTGCTGATTTTATTATTTTATCCATATCATTATCTGCATCTTCACAACCGCTTGCTTTATACATTTTTTCGTGCCCGAATATGCCCCATCCGAAGATGTTTAACATTTTTACCTGGTGTTCGGGTAAAAAGTATTGCTCTTTTACAACTAATTGTGGTATTCTATTTTTTATTTCGCCTTTTGTTGCTAACCTTTCGCCATTAGCAGTTTTAGTATAGTAAACTTCTTCTTTCGCATTGTTAATAAATTTATAGAAATTTGAAACTCCTCTCTCACTAAGCATGTTATAGGTGCTTGTAAACTGCACAACTAATCTCGCTAAAGATTGCCTCTTCCTTAGTTCCTTTTCATCTGCTTTATTAAACTCTGTATTTAGATATGCTACTATTACCTTAACTATGAATAATTCTTTCCCTAGGCCATCTCTTACAATTGCTACTGCCTTAGGGTCATTGTTGCAGAGCTCTATTATTTTACCGTATCTTTTTCTTTCTTGAACTCTCTGCGTATAAACTCCGTTTCTAACATACTCTATCTTTCTTATCATCGACGGAGTCAATGGTAATTTTACTGTTAGAAAATTAGCTATTTGCTGATTCCACTGCTTTCCAAAGACCTCATTTATTTCTGGGCGAAGTACGTTAATTATATCCATTAAGTCTCCATAATACCTTTTAAAATACTCCCCGAATTTGCCAGCATTCATTATAAATGCTATTAACTTAATTTCTTCAAGTGTCTCTTCCTGTACAGAGTTTATTTTCTTTAACCTTTCTGGCTCTATACCGAAAAAGTCAGATGCGCAGTTAACGCCGAATACCAAGACCTTACCAGTTGATGGACTAAGTGCATAGTGCTCATATCTAAGTGCATGCCCAAGATCACAATGACTTGCTCCGAATACACCTGTATCAACGCAACCATCGTAAACCCAGTCTGTTATTCCTTCCATTATTTGAGATAGTACTTCAGCTTTCTTAGGTTTTGCCGCTAATGAAGTATTAGCTACTAACTCTTTAAACCTTGACCTGGTTCTCCATCTGAAGTAATCTTTTATTGCTTCAAACTGCTCGTCCGTAAAATTATCGTATATTCCTTCATTTCCTCTGAATTCATTCTTTTTATAATCTTCGAATTCTAAATACCAATCATTGGGTAAATATATGTTCATAAGGATACCTCCCTTCAAAATCCTACGAACTTGCTTAATGCTTCAAAGTCCGCACCAGCTCCGAAGTCTATAATTTCATCATCATCTTCTGAAATCCCTTCATTGTTATATAACACTTCAGAGCTTTTATTTTGGTCGGTACCCCTATTTACCTCCTGTTTAACTCTTTTGTCAATTTGTTTAATTTTTATAGTGCTATCTGTTTCTTTACTATTGGTGAACTTATTTGTATTATCGTTAGAAATTTTATTTTGGTCGTCGCTACTTTCAAATTTTTTCTGCTTGCTAGAACTATATTTCATTGTATTATCTATTAAAATATTAGTCTTTATCTCTGAAATTATATTATCATAGGCATCTATTATGTACTCCATTACTTCATCTGCTTTTGTTTTTAAAGTATCTAGTTTATTAGATTCATAAATGAATCCTGTATTACTTATACCTAGTATACGACATAATTCATCTAATTGGTTTTGCAATACAAACTGAGCCTGTATCAGATTATCTGCTTTTTTCTCTATCCCTAATCTTTTTCCGAATAAGGCTAGCATATAAACTTTCATTGCCATGTCATATATGGTATCTATTTTATTTTTCATTTTATAAGCCTCTGATTCCAGCCCTTTAAAGAAAATTTCTCTTTCATCTGTTAATCCATACTCACTTGTTTTTGTTTCTACCATTCGTAGTATAGCTGGATTATCAAATACTACTCTAATCATATTTGATATGAACTCGCTTATTTTTCTTCTGCCTACTAAATTTTCAATTTTATCTATTATATCTTTTTCTCGTTCAGCATCAAATTGGAGTGTCACTCCAACTTTTATATCATATTTAGACATGCTTTTCCTCCATATTAAAATTGTTCTATATACCCTTTTATTTCAGGCATTATTAACCCAAATTGGAGTTTGTCAAGTCTCCTAAATCCATTGCTATAGCATTTTAGCCAATATCTACCCCACTAATAATTCAATGATTTCATTCAATCTATCTTTTGTAGCAGATACTCTATCAAAAGTATCTCCACTACCATACATGTGTATAACTTTAGGCATTATTACCGCCTTTGCTCTGCCCATGCTTCGAGCCATAAGTGTATCTATTTTAGAATTATTTGCTATATTAAGAATCCATATAGCATTATCTAGCGGTAATTTCATTGTAAACGCTTTTACTCCCATATTTCTTGTATCTATTGTATCATGCAAAGTAACTATTACAAATTTATAAGCTATTCTGATAAACATGTCTGCTATTGCGTCTGCTATTTCTGAGGAGCCTAATCTACCTAAATCTACTACGATATATTTATAAGTATTCCCAATATAGTTTATAAATTCAGTGAAATTAACAGATAATAACTTTGTTATATCTACTCTTGTATATAAACCACTAAAGTAGTCTAAGCAACCTGTCTTTGTTTCTACTACTCTTTGGAATAGAAGCTTTTCATTGTCTATTACGTAATCCATGCCTTTTTCTATAAGAGCTCCTAGACCTGTCCTCATTAGAGGCTCTGCTATTCCTGGCAATTCCTTGATAATTGGTTGCTTTTCAAACCACCGTTCTGCTTTTGGGTTTACCATGTCAAAGTCTAAATATAGTACGCTTGAAGCAGATAGCTTTCTTGCTATCGAAATAGCTGTTGTAGTTATTCCATAACTACCAGAACCGAATACTGGTATAATATAACCTCTGCCAGTGTATTCACAATTTATCTTAATCTTCTTATCTCCTATAATCGCACTTTTAGACATGTTAATTACACTACTCTTAAGTTGCCTATTTGCCTCCTCTAAGTTTCTAATAGAATCATTAGCATCGTTTAATTGTTTTCTTAGCCTTTCATTCTCTTCTCTAAGATATGTTGTATTGTTTATTAAAGTTTTATTAGTCTCTTCTAATATAGTATTTGCCTCTATAATTTTCTTATAGTTTTCGTTATTTCTATTAGACGAGCTTATTATATCTCTGAGCTTAATCTCCATTTCCTGGAGTTGAGTCTCTTTAGTTAAAAGTTCATTATTTAATCTTTCGTATTTAGATTTGATATTTTCCAATTCACTTGTCAATCTTTTTATTTCATCGTCTTTCGGCTCATTTTGATTTTCCTGACTTTCTATCAAATAATCATAATTACTTTGTAATTGTTGAAGGTTAATTTTTAAGCTAGCTATAGTGCTCTCTAAATTTTTTACACTAGCCTTATAATTTTCAATTTCAATATTTTTCTCCCCTAAGATTTTAGATGTATTGCTATTCTCGTCTATTGCATCTGATAGCATTTCAGTTGCTTTAAGTCTTACTCTGCATTCTAAGTCTACTGTCGATTTTAAATCGTTTATTTTAATATTTAAAGTGTTTATTTCATCTTCATATTGTGATATCTTACTTTTTGCCTCTTTTAACTCCTCATTTAGCTCCTGTATTTGAATAGTCAACCCGTCAATTTCTTCTTTATATCTGTCAGCCTGATTATTAACTTCGAATAATTCATTATTCAATTCATCACACTTATTTTTATACTGCTGTAATTCATTTTTTACTCGCTCAAATTCTTCTATATCTACTGGATCTTCTATTATATTAGTATCTCTATCTATGTTGTCAAGCATATCTTTGTACATGTCACGCTCATCTTCAAGCGCTTCCTTTATGTCAAGCAAGACTTTTACCCTATCCATTGTCTGTTCCAATTGAAGGGTAAGTCTTTCCTTCTCTTTAGTAAGAGTTGCTATCATATTAGTCATTTCAATTAAATTCTGCTCTTTATGTATATCTAAAGAATTTTCCTTGCTATCATCAAAATATAAATCGTCTATGTCTATCTCCTCTAACCCAATCAAATCTTCCTTAGTATCTATATTTGGATGCTCTATTTCAGTCTCAATGATATTTTCTAACTTAAGTTTATTGTCATCTATATTTAAAGCAGTACTAACTGTACCGCTATAGTTTTCCTTTTCAAGCGGTTTAACAATAATATTAGATGTTTCTCCTACATTTACACCTAAAGCATCTGTTAATTTCTTATGTAATTCTTGAATGTCAGTAACTTCATCTAAGCCATCTATAGCCTGAATAAACTTTGCCGTATTATCCTCTTTATTTGCATTGTATACAAATACATACTTTCCTTCTGATTTTGCTTGGTTAACTAAACTTATAGCAGTATCAAACTCATTATGTCTTACGTCCTCTATAACGATAGACATAATATCAGGATTTAACAATAAAAGTTTCTCTGCTTCTCTAAACGTTACTGCCCTTAATGCTTCCACGTTATTAAGTTTTGTATGAGAAGATTTTCCTACTTTAACTAGTACTTTTGGTACTGCATTACTCAAACCACTGTTGCCTCCCTTCTCATTAAAATAAAAGGCACCTGCGCCATCAATTAGCGCAGGCGCCTAAACTATGCCGATATTAACCGGCATTGGAAGCATTTGTCATGGCTGCCTTTCTTCTTGCTACATCGATACTTGCCCTAATAAACAATCCTGAGATATTTGCGTATCGAGGATTTTCGCTGTAAGGCTCTACCTCGATGCCGGGGCATACCTTATGCAATTCTTCAGTGATATAATGTGACATTGGCTGAGACGTAATGACAATGTTCATATTTTCATCAACATATTCACTACGCATGGAGCCGCCACCACTCACCACTATCGCCCTTATGGACTGAATAGGAATGTTTATCTTACGGAAGTATCCCTGTATCTGCTCGACTACCTGCTCAGCAAATTTCTTCTTGGCAGATTCCACATATTTGGAAATATCCTCGTAGGTGTTTCCGAGCTGTATTCTGCCCTCAGCGATTGCCATTTCAGCAATTTCTACTGGTACATCGAACCCGTACATTGCCCTCAGATCATCGGCAAGGAAATCACGGGCAATATTGCCGCCTGTCTTAAATGTCTGACCGGACTTCTCTATATATCTCATGTTGCTTGCCACAGCCAGATCTGTCGTCGAAGCTCCGATGTCAAGCCCGAGTACATTACCATACCCGTACTTCTGAGCTGCCGGCTTCGGTTTCCCGTTCATGTCGAAGAAGTACGCCAGCAGTGCCAGGAAAGATTCTTCATAGCATGCTACATTCTGCACAGTAAACTCGTAAGTTATTCCGAGTTTATTGAAGGTGACCTTATAAGTACCGCAGAGCTGTTCCTTTACATAATCTTTAGCACTATTAACCTCAACAGGTGGTAATGCCAAGTAGATATCAAAATTATCTCCCATGCCGTTCTTATGCTTGCATACCGCCGCGGCCAGAATAGCCGATACGTAGTTTATCTGCTGCGTATGCTTATTGGATATTCCAGAAGGCCTCTGGTTAGTAGGAGAATACCTCATTGCCAGGTCCCCTACAAGTACCCTTACAGGGAAATACTTCGATTCCTTATCAGTCTCGATTGTGACGTCAAGAGCACCTTCTATTTCAGAAGAGTAAGGCTCCAAATCGACTCTAGTATTCTGATCCAAGAATACCATATTGTTCGGGAGTACCCCTATCTTTCCTTTATGGGATACATACCGAGTACTCGAAGCACCCAAATCAATTCCTACAAATTCCATCTTCTCTTATGCCTCCATTTCTTAAATTTTTATAACACACAATAAATTAAACTGTTAATTTTCTCAATTCTACTAATAAATATCTAACTGTATCTAATATAGTTACCCCATAATTGGCTTTGTTATTCTCATTTTCCTTTTATCAAAAATAATAAAATACCCTTTGGGTATTTTATTATTTATTTGATTTTATATAATTTACTGTATACTTATAAGCTTACATTATACACTTATTTTAAACCTAGGTAATTCTTCTGTTGGCTCACTTTCTCTGTACTGCTCTATCAGATCGAAGACTTGTTCATTTTTAATTGTTTGTATCATACTCTCATATCCTTTAAAACCTAATATCTCTTTTACGTTTGGTGGATTTTCGTCTATGTTACATACCAAGTAATCTTCGTTTAATTCTAGAATATCTTTTATCATGCTTATAGTACCTCTATATTTACTCCATTGTATACTAACACCCCTTTTCCCTAATTCCTTACTAATATCAGACTTTAATAATGAATTTGTATAGAATACAAATACTTTCTTATCTACTCCGTCGCAAACTCCAATCAAATCTACTATGTCTTTTCTCTTTCGAGTACTTAAAAATTTACCTAAACCTGTTTCTACTATAACTAATCTTGTAGGCCTAGTCTCTACTAACATATCTATTTTAGCTTCATCTATGTCAGTATATATTTTTTGTACGCATAAATTATATTTCGCCATAAATGACCCAAGATAAGGTATTTCTTTTTCGATTACCATATACAATGCCACTTGATTAGAATTATCATGAATATTATCTACTTTACCTTGATTATTTTTACCTTTTCTAAATAAACTCATAAACACTCTCCTATTTCATTACATAAAATATTAGTCTGCCTGGCACAGGTAAATTGTTGTTTCCATCTATACCTCCTGCAGTTAAATCAGATTCTACTATTGTATAAGTTCCACCAGGCGTTGAAGCTGAGTTATTTAACCCCTCGACTCGAGTATTCCATATGAACTCCATTATCTGTTTTAATGGGGTTACCCCTTCATATGCTATTGGTACGCTATACTCAATACCTGCTATACATACGTTTGCTCTTTCATCCGTTGCAGAATCTATACCTAATTTCGATGTGTCTAAATTAGTTAATGATTCAAACTCATATTTATCATTTATTACATTTAATACTTTGTATTCTATGTTAGTTATTCTAGCATTATTCACATAAACCCTGAATCCTTTGTATTTTACATATACGTCTGGTCCATCATTGTTTATTATCATTGTATCTTGCCCATTTGCAAAGATAGATGCCAAATTCCACCTAGCTATTCTTTCAATTGTTTGTTTATCTAAATAAGTAATTCCTAAATTTAAAGGTGTCATTCTATTATTTGCATAAAATTCTCCTTGAATATAATTGTCGTATGTCAAGCTTAAACTGCTTGGTATTCCCAAGTAAACCTTTAAATATTCTAGGTTTTCCCATATCCCATGATGATTACTTGCCCACATTCTAAAATCAGTATTTGATAAATATAGGGAATCATATATATCTTCAGGTGTATCCTTATCGTAAAATTTACCTGATACAGCTAATGCTCCAGTTATGCCCATAATATCTGGCATGTTTATACTTTTAGCATCTTCACGTTTATATGTTTCTTGAGAAAAGAAAACGGCCGCCTGTTTGAATGCCATTTTCGATAACATGTTTATTTGATTTCCCACTAATGCTATGTTTAGTATCTCTATGAATAAAGCAGATATGACTATAGCTACAATAGTCCCTATTAAAACTTTAAATATAGTCTTGACAGCCAACTAGTACCCTCCTAATCTAAATCAGGATAGTACCTCAATCCAGGTACGTTATACTTAATTACTATATTAGTATCGCTATTATCTATTTTATCTTGTCTTGCTTGCTCTAACTCTGCATCTATCCTATAACCACCAAAATTATTAGTGGAATTTAAACCTTCAAACTCTCCATGTATTTGTTCCGTAGGCATTAAAGGCCAGATGAAATTATATTTTGCCTCCACGCCTATTGTTATTTCTTCGCCGTACTGCTTTCTCTCAAAAGTGGTGTCATCAGTAAACTTTACGTTACTTAGAACTCCAGTTTCTAAGCTATTTGTCATGTAATATTGTAGAGTAGATTGCTCATTTGGAGGTATGTAATTATTTTCAACACCCGTTTGCAATGCTACATAGGATACCCCTAATAATTTCATATAAGACAATAGAAAAGCAAATACATTAAATACTGCATAGCTCGCTAATATAATAATTGGTACTTTAATGAGCGTTTTAAATATAGTCTTAACGCCATCTCCCATAATTACGCCTCCTAGTATAAAAGAAAAGCGCCAATATGGTTTAATTGGCACTTATAAAACTCACTTTAGTTAAAACCTTCAACAGTAGTGAATTCATCTGCTGCGGCACCGCCAGGAGTATATGTGCCAGGGTCAGTTCCAACGGAATTACCACTAATATTGTCTCCGTTGAAATTGAAGTTCAACCCTGTAGCCTTAAATATTGCTCCTTCTACCGCATTTATTACCTGAGCTGTTATGTTAGGTAACAATCTATTTAATACGATTGCCCCTATTAACACTAATGCCACTATCGTTATTAGTATTACGAATATTTTCTTAACCATTTTTTAAACCTCCCTCTACTTTAATACTACTATATGTAACTTTAAGTATTTATTTAAGACCTAATAATACCTTTATCAATGATAAATCCGGCAGATATATTGCCATTGCGCTTAATATCGCTTGCACTAATAAGATCATCAATACATTAGAAACCGCCCTAGCCCTTCCAACTAGTTTATTTACTCTCTTTTCCATTGTCCTTCGTTTAGCTTGTATTAGTTCTTCTCTAAAACCGATGAGTTCTTGTCTAATATCTCCACCATCTGCCAACTGCCTTATTAACCTCATTAACTTACATACTTCTGGTATCTCCCTATAATCCATTGCTATATACTTAGTTGCATTATACTCTCCATATGTTTCTATATGATTAACACAATTATCAACAAATCTTTTCATTTCGTCTGAAGAAGTTGTTTTCGCATATGACCTTAATATTTTATCAACAGGAGTATTCCCACCTAACATTAACACATAGTGTAGCATTAAATACATGTCTGCGAAATTCTCTCTAATCTGTCTATCTTTATCAGCGACTACTGCCCTTAGTATTAGATTTGGAAGTGTAGATGTTGTAGCTATTATAGATATTATTAAAACTATTCCTAGCATAGAATTTAAAAACACAAGAATGAATAAAGCTAACGCTAAGAGCACAAACGATGTAAACCTTACTATAGCATTAAATTCCTCTGCCGATAAATAACGAGAACCCCCAGGCGCCTTTAAACCTGCTCTATTTATATTGTATTGGTAATAATCTACCATTATTGATGTAATCCTAAAAGGAGTTCCCTGTACAAAATTTGTTAACTTACGTAAAAGTTTATTCCACCTTAATATGCTCCTATCTCTTTGTTTTAATTCCTTAATATTAGTTATTTCTGTTCTTACTCCCTGCTCCCTAAAGAGTGACCTCTTCTTAAAAATACTCATTATTAGTATTACCATTATTATAACTAATAATAAGTATATTAAAATCTTTACATAAGGCAATACCTTAAAAGCATTTATTACATAATTATTCAAATCGCTCGATTGCCTTGTAAACATTTTGACCTCCTCAAATTTCGCTAGCCCTTATATAAGTTAAATAGACGAATATTCCAACTAAAATCAATAAATCTATTGCTATTATTATTTGACCAATTGGATTATGTAAATAGAAGTTCCTTACCACTTCGAAAGCCGCCATTATACCACCTAAGAATGTAAATATCATTATCGCCACTACTATTATAGTAGCTGTTTCTTGCTCCAGCTTTTGCTTCATATCTATGCGCATTTCAGTTTTAATATTATTGACCTCTACTACGTCTTTAAAGATACCTATTAAACCATGCTCTTCTTCCAGTTCGAATACGATGCATTTCTTAATAAAATCGTCTGCTGTTGAGCCTAAATTGTTACTTAACTCTAGCAAGGCTGTTCTTATATGGTAGTTTTTAATCGTTACATTGTCTAAAAAATCTTCGAACTCTGCCCTTACTAAATTTGGCATCATGTCAATTGTATTTCTTACAGCTACTACCACTCCATCTTTAATGTTATTTGATATAATATTTTCTGCTTCTATTATAGCTTCAATTCGGGCGTCATGTGTTATATTAGCCTTTGTATACAAACCACACATGATACCTGCAAATGCTATTGGAGTTATTATTATAGCCATTAAAATATTGTTGAATATTAACTTACACCCTATTATCGAAGTTATTATAGAAATTACAACTACTATGAATAGAAATTCATAAGGTGTTGCGCCTTTCTTTTTTAACCCAAGATCTATTATAATGTCATTTAAAAACCTATATATTTTCACCTGCATTCGTTTTTCTGTTAATTTTCCTATTACTATATCCCTATGATATCTTTTTTCTCTTTTGTTGATTAGCTTACCTATTTTAGATATTAGCGTTTTTGTGATAGTTGTTAACAAAGCTAATATATCAATGTTCAATATCTTTACAACTATTATAGCTAGCACTATTAAAACTAATACTGCTATGCCTATAATTGTACCTGACTTATTAGTAATATTAGCCACAGTATTATTCATGGCGTTATTCTTGCGCCCCCCTTATTTTCTTACCATAGTTAATTATATTTTCCCCAGTATATGTCTCTATTTCATCATCAGATGGTGGTTTTAATAAAAAGTCATATTGGGATTTGCTTATTGCTCTATACTTTAATTTCATTATTGTTCTTTCACTTAGTTGCCCTACTCTTTTGTGCCTGCCTCTAATATTTACTACTTTGCCGTATTCATCATACTCATGTTCATCTGCCATCTCATAAATAAATAAGTCATTTACTATTGCTTTATTAGGATTATTGCTATCAACTCCTATTATTTCTGATATTTGTACTATTTTTCTAGTACCATCTCTCATTAGCATTTGCACTATTACTATATTTATTTTGTCTGTTAACTCAGCCAATACTAATTCAGAAGGCTGATTACCACTCTCAGCTAGATAAGCGGTCATATACCTTTGAATTGCGCCTTCTGAATCATCAGCATGATATGTTGCATTTATAGGGTGACCTGCTTGCATTATAATAAGTCCATTTTTGAATTCTATGTTTGCCCTTAACTCTCCAAAACAGACTAATGTAGGAGATAATCTAAGTATATGGTTTTGTACATTTTCCATCGTATTATCAGTAGGAGATGGATTCTCTTTTTCTTTCGTTTCTATATGCAATACATCATTGTAAACTCTACCTGTTGCGTCCCTCTTTCTTAGGTCTATTTCAGAAGGATTCTGTACAACTATTGTACGTATATCAGGAGGAGTTGCCTGAAGTATAGCATTATTTGTTGTAGTTTTACCAGATGCTGTTGGTCCAACTGTCACAAAAGTAAGTCCGCCTTCAGGTAGTAATGCTAAGAACCTTCCCATGTTGTCTGATAATGTACCATGCTTTATTAAGTCAGGCAACTCCATCTTTAACTTTCTGAATTTTCTTAATACAAAAGCATGATAACCAGAATTGCTGGGATCTTCAGGGTCAGGCGATAATGCACTACTATGTACTGCTGCTACTCTATAGCCTTCCACTGTTCTTGCGTTTACTATTGCATCTTTAGGGGTTAATCTTACATCTCCTAGGAGTTTTCTTAAAATAATATCCTGTTGTTCTACTGAATCAAATGATAATATACGACCTTCCTTATCAGTTAAATCTATGCATCTTCCCTTTTTCTCTACTTTTATTTCCTTACCATTAGCACGTATTTCATAAATGTCAGGGTCTAGCATGGCTGCTGTCAATATACCATAGTCTGTTATATCTTCTATTAACCTGTCTACTAATTTATTAGTATCAGGTCTATTATCTTCATCTACATACCCCTCTACTAAATGAGGATGACTCATAACATAACTAATTATTAACTCTTTTATAGCCTGCCTCTTTGCTTCAGGCTCTAAATCTCTATATGTTTCAGACCTTTCCTGAATATATCGTCTGCACTCGGCTATAACGAATTCTATGCTTTTAAATATATACTCTGTTCCAATAGCCTTTGCACCACGTTCAGCTTGTATGCTTAATAATCTTCTTATATCCATGTTTATGCCTCCCTATAACTAGCATATACTAGATTATTTATTGTTTTTGAACCCTCCTATTTCTAGTATTCTTGTCGCTAGTCTGTTCATTTCATCCACATAAAATGCTGCGTTTCTAGACATAGATGCTCCTTTTTCACAGAATATTTCCCCTTTAAGAGCAGATTCTTTTATGGCTAACTCGAAGGGGAAATTTGCTATTACTTCTAAATTCAATTTTTCAAATGGATATTTTGAATAGTATATACTTGTTCTAGCATTGAATACCACTTTCACTTTATTATATGCTTCTATACCAGAGAGTGTCGCATTTCTTCTCATTCGTTCCATGTTTGAAATGCATGCTATATTTTCATCCCAAACTGTATAAATGTGGTCTGCTCTATATAAAGCGGTATTTACCACATCAGATTTTATATCATTCGGACAGTCCATTATTATCATATCAAATAGCGGCCTTATCTTTTCTATAGCCGCTTCAAAATTCTTTGAACATAGTTCTGTATCGCAGTTGATTTCATCCATTAACGTCCTATTATTTGCTACAAGAACTGATATATCCCCTTTTGATTCTATGCTTTCACCTATACTATTCTTCCCAAGTAAAAATGAAACTAAGTCAGGCTTTTCTACAGTTTGCTTTACTCTAAAGTAATTATGCTGAATAGGGTATGCTATGTTTAAATCTATTACAAGGATAGTTAATCCTTTCTTTTTTAAGGTGTATGCTAAATTAGCTACTATTGTAGATGTCCCTACTCCACCTGCAACACCTACAAATGCTATTAAGTTATCTATAACCTTTGGCTCGTGCCTTATTGGCCCACCTGATAATTCCTTTATAAGATTATCAGTGGTATCTGAAAGTATTTTGGATATATTACTATCACTACCATTCTGCCAATTAAACATTTCTGACCTCCTGTTTTACTCTATTCTTTGAGGCATTGATACCTTGAATTTCACATTGCTCTTACTCAAATAGAAGTAATATCTTTCTTTTTCTTCAGGCGTAAGCGCTAAAAGTAAAGTTGCTGGAGTAGTTCTCTCCTGAAATGATTGTGTAGCTTCTAACTTTGCCTGGTCCCAAATAGATAATCGTTCGTAGTTTGAATAAATATCTAAAATTGATTCACCCTTGCTGTTTAACAAATCAGCTATCATTATATCTCCAAAGACTGTCTCGCTCTGATAGATTTCAACTGTATTGTTTACAGTACCTCCAAAGCCATCACTCTCTGGTACAGTCACTTTTTCAGTGAAAATTGCCTGTATATTTAGCCTATCCCCTGGCTTTAAGAATGTTTTAAATGCATCAAGTTCTCCCCTTGCTATTTCTAATGGCACTAGCTCTTTACCAGGGAAACTATATAATACATTATCCGTATTATCTACCCTTCTTTTGATGAAACTCCTATATTCAGCATAAGTATCTTTCTGTAATGGATATGCTGCAAATGAATTTAATATTTGATTTCTCTCTTCCCAAAGTATTAGCCTTCTTTTATTTTGTCCATTAGAATCCACTACCGCATATTTCTCAAATTCACCTTCTAATATATCATATGGTTTAAGTAAATCTTCTGTTATAACTTGGTTCTTATAAACTGGTTTTGCTATCATTACAATGGTGACTGTCCTTTCAGCCTGCTCCCCTATTTGCATTACCCACATTATTAGCCCAGCTGTTATACCTATAATTAGTAACAATAGCAATAGTTTTCTTGCTTGATTAGCCCTTGGTCTATTTATCCCTACACCTGTAGTGTTTGATTTCTTTTTAGCTATTTTCATAGTACATTGATGCCTCCTCAATCTTTAATATTTCTAACATATATGTTTACATCTCCGCTGTATTCCATATAAATCTCCACAAATTTAGTATTGATAATTTCAAATGAAATACATGTTAAACCAAATATTCTATATTTGTATACTGAGCCTTTCTGCTCTATAAACTGCAAATTCCTCGATAAAGCTACAATGCTTATCGATTCTTCACTTGACAACTTAGAATTTGCTACTGCTAGTTGCCACAACAAACCTTGTCTTTTGAATTCGTCTATATCTGATATGTGGTACTTTCCTCTTTCATGTAAGGGGATATCATCCCCCATTGTGACATATGGCCTAGTGTCTACACTAGATTCTATAGTTGGTAATTGCTCTAGTATTTGTTTCAATTCATTTACTTTAACCTTAAACCCAAAAGCTGTTTTATGCCCTTGAGCATAAATACCTTCTCTATAATCCTCAAAGAATTTTCTATAGTCCACATCAGCTAGCCTACCCCTAAAACTGCCCTCAGCTATTCCATCTATGACTAAATAAACTGCTGCGTTTTTATTTGTCTCTTCACACAACCTTGTAGCTAGTACGCCACAATAACTTTTACTTATACCAGTATTTGTTATATCCTTAACTACATATGTATCGTACAATTCTGTATTGTCTAAATAACTATTCATTACCGCCTTTTGTGAATCCTTAAAAATCTCTAATTTCCGTATATCATGAGGTCTGTTTAATATTATATCAAGTGCCATAGCGGATTCTCCAGCCCTTATGGCTCTGTTAAGCATAGGAGCTAATGTAAAGTTTATAAAGGATTTGCTCAAGTACTTAGCCCACGGATTTAGTTCGTTCATAATGATTTTTAAACTTGGCTCTATATCTAAGCTATGGACTGTTTTCTCCATATAATATTGATTTCTGCTATTTGATAATGGTACAACATCAGTTAATAATGTTATACCTACCCATTGATATAGCATAGCCGTTTCTAGTATATCAGATGTATTATAAGCTAATTGGTATAAACGTAATAATTCATAAAGAACTAAACCACCTGACATTCTCTCCTCAGCATAATATGGCTTTACATATTCCTTTGCTCCCCCTAAATTATTACTTATAAATTCATTTATCGCTCCTACATCTAAATTGTCTATCATGTTGTTAACTATTACATATTCGCCACCTACTGTTTTTCCACTTAGTTCATTATGTAATACTTCATGGTGGTCTACTACCAATACATCGCAATTCATTTGTTTAATATAATCTATATCATTAGTACCAGAGTCTAATATTATAAATAAACCTGTATTAGACTTGGCAAAATAGTCCACATGCCTCTGAGATACTCCATGGTCTTTTTCTCTATTGATTAAAAAGCCCGCCCTGCTAAGAGCACCCTGAGACAGCAAGAACTTATATAATATATAAGTGGAGCCTATTCCATCAATATCAACGTCTCCATGACCAGCTATAGGCTTATCCCCAGTTATATGTTTATGTAACATTTTTAATGCTTTATCAGCATTGAAAAATGCTATATAGTCAGGTTTTTCAACCTTTTTATTACCTACTACAGCATCATAGTCATCTACTCTGTCAGCTATAAATGTATACATCAAACCCTATCCTTCTGTTTTATATTTAATATAGCTATTATCTGTTATATAACAAGCCTATTAAATGTTATATTTTTTACATTTAATAATAGAAAAATTGCTTAATCTATCGTCGATTAAGCGATTTTCTATTGCATGTCTACAAGTTGTATTTGATTTACTATATTTATATAGTGTTTATTGTTCCATATTTTTAAGCTCTTACTTAGAACTATCTGGTTTTATGTTTTTGATTGTCCCATAAACTGTTCTGTTTGGTAGCTTAACATAAGCTGCATAATAGTATTTCTTCCCTGTGGTATCTCCTAACTCTATAGTCATTGTATAATTACGTCTTAGTTGCCCTACTCCATCATAGTTGACATACTCTACCCAGCCTTGTGACATATTTACTACACTAGGCGCTGGACTATTTTCTGGCAACTCTAATATTACTACGCCATTTTCTATAATTGGCATGATTCCTTCTTCAAAATCATTATTCTTAATAACTAATTTATTGGATGACTCTATAGTTGCGTCTCCTGTCTTAATACTCTTTAAGTCTGCCCCACTTGAAGAACTTAATGATACTGTTGGGAATAATTCCTTCGTTCCTACCTTGCCTTTAAACTGTATTCTGTACCCGTAGAAATTGTCTACCGTAACTGTACCATTTTTAGCAGAAAACTTTACCTTAGCTAAATAACATTGCTTGGTATATCCCAATACTTCATCATCACTTATTAAGGACGCTTTAGTTACTTTATATTCTGCGTTTTTCCCTACCGCATTGCCACTTAGCACTGACACACTCGATATTTCTGGTATATTGTCTCCTTGTACCCAGATCTGTACATGCTTTTCTATAGCTGAAATTTGGTTTTTACTATTGTATTCATATTTTGTATCTACTATATATGTAGATATTTCATAGGAGTATGACCTTACAGAAATAGGTTTGCTGTAACCTATTTTTCCATTTTTGTTTATTGCGTAAGCCCTATATGTCCATACTTCATCTTTATTCTGTCTGCCTACTTTTATATTAAATGAACTATAATTACCTGAGCTACCTGTATACTTTATTTTATCACTGTACCTTGCTATTGTTGGAGCTTCATCTCGCTTAAAATATATTATTCCAGTTTCTTTTACATCTGAATCTCCGGAAGATTTAATTGATATTCCTTCTATTGTAACATTATTATCTGCGTCTAATACTACTTCTTTTATTGATATGGTCGGACCTCCTGATACAGAACCTACCTGTTGAGCTATAAGATTCGACAAGGATTCTGTAGTGTAAGTAACATCCCTATCTGAAGTATTTGTTATTAACGCATCTTCTATTACAACTTTTCCGCCTGGCTTTACTACAAGAACTTTAGGCATTCCATCTATTACAGATGATTCTGATTCATGGCCTATTACAATCTTGTTAATAACATTACCATTATTTACTTTGACACCATCTGCCCTTATATGCAATTCATTGATTGAAGTATTACCTAAAAGTCGAATGTCAGCAAACTTTGTTATTACAACTAATTCTTTACTAATAGTTGAATTCTCCACTGTAAATTTTCCGGATGACTCCATAACTACAAATAAACTTCCGTTTATAGTTGAATTTGCTATCTTAACATTTTTGGTTGCTATAAACCCATTCCCCGTGAAATCGTTTTTATAAGTACCGTTCTTAATATACATAGCTGCTATTATATTATCTATAATTGTTATTGCCTCTGCTCTAGTAAGAGTACCCTTAGGCCTAAACTTTCCACCACTACCCTTTATATAATTAAGTTTTTGCATCGCTGCTATATATGGATATGCTTCAGCTGATATTTCATTGGCGTCAGTAAACAGAACTTTGTCATTTGAGGGTTCTATTTTGAAAGCCTTACATATCATTACTGTTGCTTCTTCCCTAGTTATATTAACGTTAGGTCTTACATATTTGATGTTACCATCTATTATTCCAGCTGCTGTTAATCTTAATATAGGGTCAGTGTAATATTGCCCCATTGGTAAATCATTGAATACATTTATTGATATGTCTGTAAACTTAAATAGCCTATCAAGTATTACTGCAAAATCCCTACGTAATATAGTACCATTAGGATTAAACTTATCATCTCCTACTCCTGATATAATATTATAGTACTGCCACTTGTTAATTGTCTGAGCTGCCCAATGTCCAGCTATGTCTTTAAATGGTTTAATCTCGTTATTTTTCGCTGCTAAAACGTTTAGTGGTATTAGTTGTAATACCAACATAACAGTTAGCAGTATTAAAATTATTTTGGCTAATTGTCTACGCATTACTAACACTACCTCCATCCCAAAATTTTAATAACTAGATATACTATTGTATAAATTTCCATTTATTTTTCTTTTTTATGCTATTATTTAAGTTTAAAACATAAAAAGACTAAGCATTTTTATATGTATGCTTAGTCTTAAAATAGTTTCCTCCTTTATAATATAGACTAAAGCCTTTATTCATCTCTTTCTGGAGATTTATTCTTCATTAACTTCAGTAGCTGCGAAATAGTCCTGCAATGCCTCCATTAGCTTGTAAGCTTCTTCCTCGGTCAAAGTTATTCCCTTGCTGCACTTCTCATGCATCTCATCCCACGATCTAATGTCGAGTTTAGGCTCTCTTCCGTTCCAACTTACTTTGTTAAGTTCCAGAGCCCAACTTCCACTTGTAGATAACTCTGCTATCTGCTCCACTATCTCATATGTTATTTTATCATCTTTGTTCGACATACTATACCTCCACACGAATATATTAAAGATTTTTATTTTTTACACTAGTTAATACTTTTATGTTCATTTAGCAGTAGATAAATCATTACTATCAGTATTATCCACATTTAACTGCTTATTAAATATATCTTTGCATAGTTCATCTATTTTAGCTGCTTCACTTAAATCTTCTTTTATCCTTTCTTCATTTTCTAGTATATTAGATAATACTCTATGCTTATTTTTCAATTTCTCCACTATTTTCTGTTGCCTTATTGCTCCTCTGACAAGTGCTTTATTATATACCTCATGATATTTTAAAGCTCTCTTCTGTATCTTCTTTGTTGACTTCTTAATATCATCAAAATTATCTATGAGTTTAGCCCTCCATATTGCAACTTTAATCTTATCTATTAAGTAGAATTTATATTCATCTTTATGTACATCTTGAATTATTCTGTTATAAGCTTCTAAATTGAGCTGTATATTTTTATAATACTCTTGAAGTATAGCATCGTATTTATTTTCGCCTGTATATAGCCAATAAATATGTACAAGTACTTCTCCTATTGTAGCTATAATAACTCCTATAACAGCCGTTATAACAATTACTATTGCCACAGCCCTAACTAATGCCATCATGTTTATTATTCCTGGCTCTGGCATTATTTCTGATATAATTGGTACCATATAATTAGCTGTATAAACTACTTTTGCCTCTAGCATGTTTTTATCAACTGGCATTATATCTTGATACTCATTAGCATCGCCTTTAGTTATTACTGCTTTTTCTCCCTCTACTTCTGTTATTGAAATTACTCTATGTGTTACCATAATGTCACTGGACGACTTATACATTATAATGTCGCCTACATTTACATCATCCATTGAACATTTTTTCACAATAGACAAACTATTTACTTTTATTGCTGGCTCCATTGACCCTGTTACTACTATAATTGGCTTATATCCCAAGAAATAAGCACTACTTACATGAGACGTACCTACTATTGCTGCGTATGATGCCACTAATATACTAACTACTCCTATTATAGCTATAATAGCTATAACTACCGCAACTATAATATTTACCATTAACCCTCTTTTCACATCTAACCCCTCTACTTATATTTATTTTAATAAACGTCATAATCATAAATTTTGGATTCACTGTTTAATTTCAATTCAAGTGTTATTTCCCACATTCTATTTGTAGTATCTACCCTGAATTGGGCTAGTACTCTCGATATTCCATCTGTCTGATGCTCCCCATATGCAAAGTTTATTCTTCTCCATGTAAGTGTAACATCTTTTGGTTCTACAGTGGATTCTTTATTTGCAGTCGAAAATTCTATCGCACATTCCTCTGTCATATGCTTTTCAAGCATATTTCTTAAAGTAGTTTCACTTATATTTGTCCTTGGAGCGTAAATCATTTCAATGTCATTCTTAATAGCATTGAGATATTGCTGCTCAGTTAAGCCCATAATCATGTGTTCGTCGTAAGTTTTAATAGGCTGCTCCTCTTGTTTTTCTTGCTTAACACACCCAGTACATAGTATAATAATCACCAATACTACTGATAAATATTTTATATACTTATACATAAATATCAACTACCTTTCCATCTCTCACTTTAAAATACATTAGATATATTCTTCCAGTATATGCTGACACTTTAGCTACATAAGTATTATCGCTATAAATATAAAAGATATTTATAACCTTATTGGAAGGCATATCTTCTTGTATATAATCGTACTCTCCTTCAGCTACTTCTGATTCATCTATAAATCCTGTATCTCCTTCCACTTCCTCTGTTATTTGCTCTATTGTATTTAAAAAATTATTCTTTATTAGAGTATCAATCATAGATGCATCCGTTAATTCCTCAAGTTCTTTTAATATATCCTCTGGCACTTCTTTATTAGAATATTCTATATAATTTCTAATGTATTTCTCAAATTTATCCTTGTCTGTTAGTTCGAAATTAGAAAGCTGTTCGTAATATTCTTGGTCTTGTACAGATAACTTACTTATTTGGACATTACTAGTTTTGTCACATGACGATAATAGCAAAACCAATATAATCACTGAACATATCCTTATTGTTTTCTTCACTTTCGTTACCTCCCTTTATATTCATCTGGAAGCCTAGTAGTTATAATATTCATGATTTCTTCAGCATATTTCTCAAGAAATTCTTTATCTGTAAAGTTATTATACCTAAATACTGAAAAGTTTGATGCATCCATTTTTCTTGCAGAATAAGCCCCACTAGTACCCCCTATTGTTTGATTAGCATTTTTGACTAATTCTACTGCTTTATTATAATCCGCACTATCATAGTTACTCTTATAAGCTACCCCAAACCTTACTTCTGGTGGAGTAGACTCTATTATTACGAATACATCATTTTTCTCATTGATTGGTCCAACTATTACAAAGACATGCCCATCATTTATATTTGGGCTATAGTCAACAATATCTCCTGGTAATAATCTAGCATTTTTTATTTCATTGGCACCACTTGCGACCTTTGTAAGTACAGCACTGTTTTTATTATAATAATCATAAGACCTTCCCTCAAATGTATGATTTGGTACTACTTGGTTAAACATCCATGATGTAAACCCAGAACAGTCTAAACCTTCTATTGTATGACTTCTTACTTTAGATATGTTGCTTTTAAACATATTGGTTAATGTACTTGTTGTAATATCTCCATAGATGTTACCCCAAGCCGCTAATGACTTTTCTCTATTCTTTAAGAATGTATCTGCGTCAGTATAAACGTTATCATAATCTACACAATATTTGCTTTTCTTCGGATCCTGATGTATAGGACACCATACCATAGCAGTTGACAATCTATGTATAGACGCATTTGCTTTGTCATTATCTACATATATTTGATTAAATCTTCTCCAAAGTGGATTGATTGTCTTTATATTAGCTGTATAACTATGACCTCCCCCAAGTATATATCTTACTTTACCAACTAAAGAAGAACCTGCCACTAGCATTTCTTCTATACTGTTACTATCTACTTTATAAGGTAGACCATCAGGATATTTTATTTGCCCTCCTATAACCTGCTTAGGAGCTGCTTCTATCTGCTTAAGCCAAGTATTAGTATAATAAGTTGCTGCATTTAAACCTTGGAAACCGTATAAGAAGCCGAATTTGTTAGCATTTTTTGCTGGCATTTCAACTACATATTTTTTATAGTTTACATTAAATGGTTCTGTATTAGCAAACTTTGATATAAATGGCTCATAAAATCTATATCCACTTAGTTCTACGTATTTGCCCCTAGAGTCTTGTTCTATTTCTCCGTTATTTGCTCTATCAAAAGTACCGTCGTAGTCTACATTTTTGCCTCCGAATTGAACCCCAGCTACTATTGCCCTTATATGATAGTTAGAAGGATACCCACCCTTTGCAAATTCACCCAATGATTTAAGTCCTATTTCATCCTTATAATGTAAATACACATCTGCATATAATTTTCCCATATTGTCATGTAATTGTTTTGCTGCATCGCCTTTTACACTTGTATCTCCATGGTAACCATCTGCTCCGTAGAAAAATAATATTTCTTGTAATATACTATCTGGTATTCCTAAATTATAACTTCGTAATTCATTTATATAATTCTCATGATTATTCATTAAAGCTTTTAAGTATTTCGCACAAGCTAAAGCGGCGTCAGGAAAATAAAATGGATTAGGTCTCATAAAACCTAGCTTCTCGTCAAATCTGCTCATCATTGGTACATTGTCCTCTATTCTAGCAACCCCATCCTCTATTATACATAAGGATGTAAACCTACCTTCGATATAGGAGTCCAAAAACTGAAAAGGTCCGATTGCTTCACCTACTGGAGTTGCTAGCTTTCCTACTTTTATAGGATCTATTACAGAATTACCATGTTTATCCTTATAAACTCCTTTGTTTTCTCCATCTATGAAAAATGGTGTTCCATTACTTCTAGTAGTTTCCACTACACATAAATCTGTATATAATGAACCATTTGCTTTTTCCAATGGTATATTGTTAAATATACTGTTAGATTCTACAGTTAATATCGCTAATATAAATTTGCCAGGTATGCCGTATAAACTGCCTACTTGGTCACATATCTCTAGCATTTCCTGCTTTATTCTTAACGAATGGTCAGCTGGATATTTTCCGTATTTAGGATATTCTGATATGTCATCAATTACTGTCGATTCATCTTCATTTGACGTAAGTGTAAAAATATTCAATATGTCATTACTTAATATAGCTGCTATTTCTGTTAATGTCGACATTGACTGCATAGCTGCGTACGCTATCATTACTGCTGGTAATAAAGCCAGTAATATTGATATAGTTAATATTATAAATATTTTCTTGCGATTTTTACTTTTGTCTTTTACTCTCTCTTTAAGTTTTTTAGATAAAAATCCCGCTATACCCGGAATGCCCTTCTTCATATCTAACACCTATTTGCTTTTTATTTTCATTTCAAATAGGTGTTTTTTATAGGGCTTATTTATATTGTATCTATAAATTTATACTAGTAAGTTTTCTGTTTCAATTCTTTTTCAATATTTGAAATTATCTATTATTTCTCGTCCATCCTTATGGCTTAATTACTATCTCCCATTATTAGTTATCTATAAAGATGTATAATTGCATAAATAAAAGAGGCTGGTTGCCCAGCCTCCGATGCCTTATAAATGAGTTCCGCAGTTAGGGCAATAATGAGTTCCGAATTTGCTTTTTGTTCCACATGTTTGGCACTCTATCTTTGTCTTGACTGTTACTGGCTTTGTTATTACTTCATTATTGTCAGTCACTCTCCCCTTTCAGTGCACAAGCTAAGCACTCAATTGTTTAAAGTCTGTTAGTCTTTATTTGTAACTGCCTAAGGCAGTTTATATCGTATTACCAATTGCCTGTCATATTATAATCTTCCTCTGTATCATCACCTTCTATAAATACGCTGTCATTGCTATTATTACTGTTATTAACCGACTGTTTTACAAATTCTTCAGCATCATCTATACTAAGTTTATAATAATAAGGGCTATTTTCATCCATTACCTTTGAGCGTACAGCATCTACTAATCTTGTAGGTAATGAACCACTCTGTGCCATATTTATAATATGAGAATTGTACTGGCATCCATCTTTAGATAGCAACCCAAGCGCCTCAAGTGTATATACACTTATATTATGTATGTTAGTGAATATCACCAGTTTTTGCTTTGCTCTGGTCATAGCAACATAATGAAGCCTTCTGTTTTCATCTATGCTACCAGATATATCTTTCATATCTATCCCGTTTAAACGCATTGCTCCTATTCCCTCAAAAGAAGGGAATGTTACATTGTCATCAGCAAATAATATAACATGAGGCCACTCTCTTCCCTTTGCACCGTGCATTGTCGACATTGTAATTTTACTACCCGGGACTACCATATTACCAGATTCATACTGTTCAGTCATCCTCAAGAATGACTTTGTTTCTTCTATTCCCTTTTTCTTTATAAGCGCCTTAAAATAATCAACTAGTCCGGATACTGTTCTAGCTTTATCTTCGGTTTTATACATAAATTCGGTAGCTTCAATGTATAATTCAAACAATTCGCCTACCCTCTCTGCTTCGTCTTGTATATTTAATAATTTATAAATGTATATCAGAGAATCTTCTGGTTCCCTTCTTATAGCATCAAAGTAAGCATGTGCTAATTTGCTCTCTACCTGCTTAGGTATCTTTATATTACCAGTCCATTTTACTTCGTTCCTTTTGGCAAAAGTTGTTAGTATATATCCCAAGGAGTCTTTCAGTGAACATCCAGATTCCTTCATAAAATTAGCTACTACCCTTGCGCCTTTAGTACCTAGGTAAGAACATACTCTCCATAATGTTGATGCTACTACATTATGGTTATAAGTATTCTCACCCAATAACATAACATTCTTTAAGTCTTTATATATACTTATATTTGTCATTCTCATTTCAGGGGCAGTTATACAATATACACCCGCATCAAAAAGCATATTATTCAAAATAGCCAAATGGTTATTGTTTCTACTTAAGATTGCTATATCTGAAGGTGATTGTTTATCTACATTGATAGCATTTATTATATGTTTAAAGGCGTATAAACTCATGTGGTATAGATTACCAGGTCCAGTATTGCAGATTTTTATTTCTCCGCCTTCATTGAATGGAACCATTGTCTTATCTGCTCTTTTTTCATTGTTTCTAATACCTACTGCTGCATGTTTAACTATTTCTCCACCACACCTGTAATTAGTAGAAAGGACAAATCTCTGGATATCATAGTATCCGCAAATATTAAGAATGATATTAGGATCTGCGCCTCTCCACTGATATATACAGTTGTGTACCACTATATTATTAGCTATAAAATTCCTAGCCATTGGTACACTTATATCATAGACGTATCCATCATAGTGTTCTCTTGTTACACTTACTACTTCATCTTCCTCTATCTTATCACCATTAAGCACAGGTACATACATGCCCTCTACTATGTTACCTAACGGCATAAACATATATTTGTTGTTATTAAGCTTTGCTTCTTTATTTATATCTACGTATATATTATTATCTGCGCAGTCACGTAATATATCTTTTATTATTTCCTCCTGCTTATCTATATCATTAGTTGTAGACCTTGCATTGTAATATTCGTAATTGCTACTTGTCGCTTTTCTATTGCATACACTTAAATAATTTTTAATTATATCTAAATAAGCTCGGTTAGAAGTGTTTATACTTAATTCACTCTTATGTATTCCCATCTTATCTGTTTGACCGCTACCAAACATTGTGAAATTTATCTTGTTTCTTGTTCCCTCTGCCTGAGGTACTCTATGAGGATAGTTATAGTCTATACCTAAATCCTTTAATAGTTGCATCCCTTTATTACGAGTGCCTAACTGCTCATGTAGTTTGATTATAGTTTCTCTCCCAAGTGCTGTCTTAGCAGTTCCTTCACTATTGTCTACAAATCTATACATTGGTATTCCGTATTTATAGGCAAAATAGCTCTCCCAATATAATGCATCTTCTTTATTGTCAGATTTTTTTAATAACCATACTTTATCTGACCTCTCCTGCATTAACCTCATGTCTATGCCGTTTCTTATTTCTCCTCTACTACCCGCTCTAACTCCGCCAGTTGTACCTATCCTATATCCAATGTCTTTGTTATACATTAAATAGGTGTAATAATAATTTTCATTAGGTACTAATCTTGCAAACCCTATGTGGTTGGCAGTACCTTTTATCTCTCGGCCTCCCTTTGTCTTAAGTACTACTACATCTTCTGATATCTTTTTCTTAGATATATTATTTATCATTATATCAAGTGTCTTTCCTTCACCAATACCAGCTGTAACAAAGTCTCCAGGCTGAAGTGTTTCTATGGGTACCTGCCCTCTAGGTGTCTGGACTAAAGTACCTTCTATAAGGCATTGGTCGTCATCGCCGATTACTATAAGCTTATTAGGGTCTGTCACGAGTTCCCTTAAAATAGCAAATTGTATCTTAGATACATCCTGGAACTCGTCTATGAAGAAATATTCCCACAAATTCCTACAAAATGCTAGGATGTCCTGCCTCTTTTCTTTTACAAGAAGCATGTACATATAAAGCTGCATGTCATCGAAATCAATGACACCAGCTTCTTCTTTTTTCTTGTTATACCCTAAACGAATCGCGCTATATTTAGACAGTGGTACGTCCTCTAAAGTATATACATATGAGTGAATAAGTTCTTCGTCTGATAATAGATTATTTACCTGATAAGATAGTAAACTATCTATGAGCTGTAAATCTTCATCTCCCAATGTCACTTCTGCTTCTTTACAGGCCGCCGTAATAAAAGCCAATCTTTGATTGTTACTACATACCCCGGCAGTTAAACCGAAATGCCTGAGTATCATGTAATAAGACGCATGCAATGTTTTAACTTGTACTTTTACATTTATCCCTAGCTTTTGAAGAAGTTTATCAAGCCTTTCCTCCATTTCATTGCTGCCAGCTTTACTGTAAGTTGTGCATAGCAACTTTTTAACGTCATGTATCTCGCCTGTTTTAATTCTTTTAGCTAATAGATGGGTGAGGACTGTTGTTTTGCCACTACCAGCACAGGCTAATATGCACATACCTCCACGATGCTTTAAAATATTAAGTTGTTCTTCACTATATGTTATGCCTGTAATTCTGCTTATCTCATTGATGACCTCCATATCGTCCATGTACATATTAGCCTGTCCGTAACTCATAATATCCACTCCTACTTACTTTTTATTCCATTATATATTTATAATGTAATACTTAAATGTAATTATTATCGTTTATATATTCCATTTTATCTAACTTATCTAAAAAATCTCTGGTCTTTGTTATAGCATAAATCAGGCTAGCACCATTGTACATTACCCCAAAACTATCAAGTACCATCTTTATATATTGAGGTAATGTAAGTTGCACTTGCCTGATTACACCATCTTCATCTTCGCAATATGATTGTATATAATCATCTTTACTGTACTGAATAGGTAAATTAAAGTGATATAACAACCCAGTAAACTTGTCTGTTAGTCCTACCTGCTCTACCGGCATTGAATAGTGTTCAGTTACCAAATTCTTAAGTTCTTCTCCGTCATGGTCAAGACTATAATGAAGCTTTGTAAAGAAGTACTTACCATTAAATGTTATAAAATGAACTTGTCCATTCTTTATTCCTTTATATATTGCAACCCTACACATTATAGGCTTTCCATCGCCTTTTCTACCGAATTCATCTACCCTTCTTGTATCTTTAAATTTACTTAACATGCCTACCGTATTTGGCTGGAGTGTTTCTTTAAATATCTTTATCCTTTCCCTAAGAGTTAATTTTCTCGAACCACTAAAACACCTATACATATTTATCTTACCAGATATATCAGGATCTCTTGACATTATTATTACGTCTATTCCCTGTGATTTAAGTTTACCTATCATGTTCGCCAACAACTCTATGATATTCACCTGAATAAACATTGTTTCTGTATCTATGGCTAATTTTTTAATGTGAGTTGTTTCAGCAAATCCTACTATTGCCTTTTCTAATGCTGTGACTGTTGAATGATTTGTTATTTGACTGGCTACATCTGGCATGTATAACATGCCAGTATCCTCTACTATTGATATGTTATTCACTATATTTTGTATAAGTTTTTCCTGTTTTAAATCTTTGACTGGTTCTACTTCTACTATTTCATCCTCATTTATTACCCTGCCAGTTTTTAAATTGCCTAACTTACACGCCAATTCTATGGTGTCTTTTATTTTTTCAGAGGAGTATATCTTCATATGTACTCTTTCATTTCCTATAAACTTCTTGAACGCTTCGTTGTTCCATGGCTCCTCTAAATTTATATCCTTGAAGTCAAACAGTACATCTTCTGTTTCGTTTTCCATTAACTTGTATAGCCTTTCCCAAGCGTCACTGTTTGTTTTAGAAATTTGAGTTACATTATAAATGTCAGATACTTTAATTGTTTTCATAGAAGATTACCCCCTAGTTCATCTTAGTATATTATTCGACTACTTTGTTTTAAATTCATTTCTCCCCATATAACCATTTTTCATAGGTGTATCTATAACTCTTTTGTAGAAGAGTTACCAAATTTTTAACTAGGTTAAATATTGTTAGAATTATATCATACTTTTCTAATTTTGTCAATAAAAATTTCCATTTTTACCAGAATACTTTCCTTTGTTTATTCGTTTTTATGATGGTGTTTAAGTATTATACCTATAATTTCAAATTTTCTCTCCCTTATTTTGTTATAGTATATCCTTAAATTTATAAGATATTACCGCATATTATTATTCGTATATTCCCCTAAATATTCAAAGTTATTTCTAAAAATTCGAACGATTGTTTCACTCGTCGCCAAGTAACATCATTAGTTGTTCTTTTCTCTGTTTATCTACGTCATTTAATAGCGTACTTGTCAATATATACTTAATATATCCCACTACACTATTCGATATCTCATTACTGATAAACTCCATTTGCCTTTTGGTGTAAGGTTTTATTATTGACATGAATTCGTCAAATTCCTCCTGAGATATTGAAGTTGTAGAATCGCCCGGAGGTAATTTCAATGCTATATTGTTAAGTATTTTTACATTAGACTTCTTAGCCCTTAAATCTGCTAGAATTTGTTTATAACTAGTTATATCAAAGTTCATATATTCTGTTACATTTACCAAAAATCTTTCTCCAAACGCGGAAGCTATCCTCTTCATGTCATTGTGAATATTCGACCTTATAGTGTTTAAATTAACGTCTTTGCCCGCATATTTGAGTTTTTCATATACACCTTCTTTTGTTATATACCTATCTTTAATGTATATCTTTGTTTCTTCCTTAAGCCATTTCGAATTTAATAACAAGTCTACTAGCTGTCGTAAAAATTCTATTCTATCTCCTTGTATCCACGTTTTTATATTTTTATATTTAGGCTTATCCAAAATATTTCCATTGTCATCTGTAAAGTCCTCCACTAAACCTTTGAGCTGTTTGCTTAATGATGCTTCTCCCATATAGATACCTCCTAATTATTGAAAGACGACATTATAGTGGTAAGGTCGTAAATAATTTTATTTAATTTGTTCATACTATTATTTATAGCGTATATGCCTTTCCTATTAGTTGCATAATTATATGCCTTTATTAACTTTTGTACATTGTTAATCACTTCATAACATTTCTGAATATTTTTATTGATATACTTCATTATTTTTTCTGATTCCTTATCATCAATCAACTTTCCATTTACTATACTTTTCAATATCTCCATACTCTCTTTTGCTGTTTTAATATCTATGACATGATTGTTAATATCATCTATTAGTTTATCTATATCAATTCCCATGTTTAAATAATCGACAAAGTCATCCTTGCCTATTTTGCTATTGTCTATATTATCCACACTTCCCCAATAACAATTATCTTCTGTATAATTACCTTTTTTATTTTTCCGCTTTAAATTTAACCAAGGTCTATAACCATTTTTAATCGACCAATCTATAAAATTGTCTAAACTTTTTAACCAATTATTCGAAACTGTTATGCCATTGCCTCCATACAAATGATATGATGTATATTTTTCATTATAACATCTATTTATCAAAACTTGTCTTATTTTCCTTAATCTTTGTCTATCCTTATTTGTAAAAGTCCAACCATCATTATTTTCATTGTTATTAAAGTTATTTTTTAATTGTATATCTTCATTTATTACCTTTGCTTCTCCTTCATATCTATAACTGTTGCCACACCCACATTCTATTTCGTATCCCATAAAAATATTTCTCGGGAGTATATGAACTATATTATGACATATTAAACATTCCATTGCCCATATCGCATTCCCACTGAAATGACTTTTTGATATTTCTACAACTTTAAAGTTTCCAAACACTTTTTCTATATGTAATCTATCAAAGTAATTTACCATTTTTATTCCTGCCTTTTCAATTTTAATTCAAATGGATATAAAATTTTATCAACTAGTCTATTTAATGTAAATCTTTTATTTTTCATTTCTTCTCGATTTTTATTACCATTGTATATTATCAAAATTGGCAATGAAATTTATATATTTTATCTTATGTATTGTTCAAAAATTTATATCGAATACTTAATTTATATCTCAATTGTATGTCCAAATCCTATAATTACATGTAATACAACTAAATTTATTCATTGTACATTCATTAGTATTATTTAAGTCTATTCCATTACTCCATTTCTCCAAAACTACCTTTATAATTTTTCCGCTACCCCTACCCCATATACCCTATTTATTACCCTATACCCTACATATATTTTTTCGAAAATACCCATTTCGCCCCACTTTCCAGCTATTTTACTACGTGATTATATCATATTGTCATATTTTAAGCAATAAAAATTACATTAAAATTTTTCATCACCCAAAATACATTAAAATAAATGTCTAAATTTAAGCTTTTCATCTCCACAAAATTTTATTTTCATTGTTTAATTAACAAAATTATAATTGTACATTCACAGTTTTACTAAAAGAATTCCTTATAGCATTTAAACTATTTTTATTTTTCATAAAACTTAGCTGTTCTATCTCAGATAAACTTCTCCTGAATTATCATTGTATTTAACACAAATAGAATAACGTATATCTTAATATTTTCTCAACACCCTCTCCGATTTTTATGTTATTTAACCATATTTGTATATTCAATAAATATCAATTGTATGACCTAATATAATTATATTTGTATATTTACTATTTTCTTAAAGAAATACTTTTCTTATAACTAGTGAATATACTGTCTAATATTTTCTACGTTTTATAAAATTTTCTTTACATTGACTGCCGCATTAAATACCCATTGATTAACTAAATAATTATAATTGCTTACACCATCAATTCCCTATACCAAGGAATCGTAAATTTATAACTTGTCATAAATATGTATCATAAAAATAATCAAATTCTTAATAAATATTCTTAACAATTGTATAAATACCAAAAGAACCATGAATATATAACAAGAATATATTATGCCTATCAATTCATTACCTATTTATCACCATTTCAAATAAAAACTCATTAAATACTTATGTCTGTCAATACGTATTTCTTTATATCTTAGCCCTTCCCATTATAATTGTATATAAAACACAATCTAACCCCATATTAAATATGTATCTTTAATCACTACACCCAAAATAATTGTAATGTATAAATAATTGACCATTATTTAGACACTACTAATGTATATATAACTAGCCAACTAAAATTTTAACAATTTTACTACATAGGTTTTGAACCATATTTAGACACCGATATTGTACTTTTTTATCTCTACTTAAATATCATTTTACTATAACTGTATACCCGCACAATTATTTAAGCATAATAAAAGGTACTAATTACAATTGTAATTAGTACCTTTATAATTTGTTTGTTATTAACCTCAATGTTTAATTTGTACCGAAATATTTCTTTTCCGCTTCTTTCCTCAATTTAACTGCATCACTGTAATTTGACCTAACCCCTAATACAATATTTTGCCCGTTTACCATTATTTGCGCCCTATATTTATTTTTACCGTATAAACTGACTCCTGTATATCCCGTCTTGTTATTTGATCTGATTCTTCTCTCTTTTATATATTGTTGTCTATCTACTATTTTAAGATTATTTTTTCTAATATTCTTTTTGTCACCGTCTACATAGATGACTACATTTTTATGGTTGTCTTTTATATTTAAGATGACATTATGGATGCTTAGAAATTTACCGCCTTTTAACCTTGTCCCAATATATCCGCCCTTTGCCTCTACCCATTTGTATTGTTTTATCATGTTATAATCTTCTGAATCTATATAGAATTTTGTACCTGTATTAGCCGCATATATTACTGTAGTTCCATCATCAAGTACCTTATATGGATTATAGTTATTGTCATCTATGCTTAGTCTTTCTCCGCAACCGCAATTGTTAATATCGCCTGATTTTAATGCCCATGCATATACTATAATTTCTTTGTCACTCCCACAGCTGCATTTGCATAGCCAAGCATTTTTAGTAACCGATTTAATAACTGTCAGCTTACCAAATACCTGCCCACTAAGGTCGTCGTATCTGCAATTACCACAACTCCACTTCAACCCATTAACTAGTACATTTTCTGATACTATAATATTTGTATTTCCACAATCACAATCACATAACCATCTCTTTATCCTATTTGTTACACTGTATAACCTAACTACTGTTAACTTGCCGAACTTTTTACCTTCAATGTTTTTCCCATCTTCACAACCACAGTGAGTAATAATACCATTGATTAAATCAGCTTTTCTGACGAAGAATTCTTTACTTAATCCACAGCTACATTTACAAATATATTTGTTGTTTCTACCATAACCTATTACCTTCAATTTTCCGAATTGTTGATTTAATAAATTATCCATTGTATCTATGCTCCTTATAATCAGTTAAACTCTGCTTTTGATATCTTCTAGTGTTACATTTAATCCTGTCTTTATGATTATTTCTTTTATTACGTCTTTGTCTTTTAAATATTTATATGCCTTTGCTAATTCGTTAATGGCTTCGTTTGTAACTATTATTGAATATGCTTCTATTAAAATATCTTTTAATCCTTTATCTGTTGGATATACCCCTTTATATTCAAGCCTTTTCTTGATATTCTCTAAGTTATATCCACATTGGATGCATTCCACCGCCTGAATTATCTTACGTTTTCTGACTTCGTCTATGTACTCTAATTCTTTTGTTAGTGTATTTCTTACTTTATAATAGGTTGCTTCTTCTCCTATTTCCTTCGTTAGTTTTGTTATTTCTGCCATGTTGTATCCCAATACATATAGATTTACTATATCTGATACAATTGTATAATTATTAACTGATTCGTTCTTAGCCATTTTTGCTATTGCTCTATTATAAATGCCTTGAATAGCTTGTCTATCTCTTATTATACCATAATTGTCCCGGAGTATTTCAGATATTTCTCTGAATGTTTTACCTCTATTCCTATAGTCTATTATCAATGTCCTCATCGTCTTTCTGTCCATTTCTATCTATCCTTTCTATCTGCACATGCACATAAATGTTATAGTCCATCTTAAACAAAAATCCCATGATAGGTTGTGACATAGTTGTTTTTATCTCTTTATCACTTAGTTTAATTGTAACCTCTACAGGTTCGAATATATTATTATCCTCTACTTGTATCGTTATATTATAATTGTCTTTTATATTCTTTACTACTATAAAACTGTTGGATTCGGTTACTTCTCTAAATGTAAGTTCTATAGGTATTTCTAATAATACCCTTAGTTGATTGATATTATATTTCGTAATTTCAAAATTTTCTCCGCTTTTACTCTTGCATTTAATTCCTTTGTCTTTCGCATATAACTCTATTAAATCGAGTAAACTTATCAAGAATGTCTTTGCTGCTTCTTCCTTTCGGCTTATCATTATATAAGTGTTTAACTTACTCGCACATTGTTTAAGCAGTTTATAAGCTTCGTTATATTTAACTGCTAATGTATGTTCGCCTCCCCTGTCAGGATGAGCTTCTAGCATTAGCTTTTTCCATTTCTTTTTAACGTTATCCTCACTAATTTCTTCGACGCCATTTATATTAAATAATTTCATTGCTTCTTTGATATTCAATTTATTCACCAGCCTATTATCTGATATAATTTTTTATATCATATATTATAAATTTGTACTTTTATACTATTATTATTTGATGTATGCATCATACATCTTAATGTGGTTCAAAATGTATTTCTCCATCTTCATGTATATGTACATTTTCATTGGATGTATCTTCATCTGGTACTAAACCCATATTCTTAGATTTCTGCTCTATTTCGTATACAAGTTCATTAGCTAATTCTACCCAAACATCAGTATCAGTTGTATCGTCATTATACCATCTGCCATCTAATTGCCAATCGAACATTTCAAGATATCCGTCAAATTTCCAAACTGTCAATATTTCATTATTTATAATAATATGGCAGTAGGCCCCAAATTTATTATTTGTACCTTCTACTATACCTAGTCGCATTTTTCTATTTGATTTGCTTGCATATTGATATAGTAAAGTCATCATATCTTCGGCATAGTGAGGATCTATTTTAGAGTATAAAGACCTTACATTTTTATCTCCTAAGATGTTGATTTCATATATTGTTAAATTGCCCATTACCCCTAAGTTGTCATCTATTTTCTTTATATCTGCCTTATTTTCAGCAACTAACTCTAATGCTAGTTCTATCATTTTTAATGGTGATATGCTGTATGTAATCACCAGTTCTTCACCAAAAGATACCATTTTATTGTCTTTCCTATAAACCGCTATTCCACCAGACTTTGACTGACTAAATGCTTCTTTATTTTTATTGTATAAGAAAGCAATAAAATCATCCTCCGACACCTTAGCTTGTATGTAAATATTTGAATTATATGCTTTGTCGATTAAACTTTGTACCTTTGTCGCATATTCATAATCTAAGTTTCTTTCTATCCTGCTGTATATTACGAATGCTATGGCAAACAGACTAACTGCCATTGATATTATAATAAGCATTATTGGAATTTTCTTGTTTGTATTCATCAAGCTTTAAATTGCCTCCTTATATTAACAGATATTGAATGACCATTATTTAGATACTTGATTGTTGAACTATTATCTCAACAATTTTTATCTATTTTGAAGTGATTTATTGTATTCTTCGAAATAGTTTTTATAGTATTCACTAAAATATGTTTCAGAGCTTAAAAGCTTAAGGAGAATAGTATCATCTTTAGGCGCTTCTACAACTACACATCCCATGAATATGAAAACTATCAATTTAGCTACCATTTCCTCAAAGCTGCCAAAGGCTATCATTGTATATGTCTTAGGGTCTATTAAAAACGCTGGTTGAGTCCAGTCAGTCATAATATACCTTCTTTTCTTTTTTGATATAGATAACAATATAGAAATGTTATAGAAAATGATAGGCATAAATAAGGCTGCTTATATTAGCAGCACTATCAACACAATCATATTGTTATTTATTATATTAGATGACTATCGGATCCTTCTTTGATGTCTCTTTGTATCTGACTACTAATGACGAACCATTTACCCAGGTTGAATTATATTTTCCAGGTTGTAATTCTTTAAATTCCTTATTATATTTCCACATTTCAGCGTCTATATCATCTATTATATTGAGGATAAAAGCTTCTGGACATGAAGGTTTAATAGGACTTCCATATTCAAGTTTTCCATGATGAGCTGCTACTACATGTTTTAATAATCTTACTTCCTCTGTATTTTCTATACCTCTCTTCGCTGCAACTATATCTATTTCCGATATTATATCCATAACATGAGTTGTTAGAGCCGCTGCTTCACTGTAGTCAGCTATACCAGAATTGATATCCGCATCTATTTCCTTAACTTTCATAATGTCATGTAAAATAGCCCCAGCAACTAATAATGGTATGTTAATAAACCTTTCTCCGTATATTTTATTATAGAACTTAGCTATGGAAATTGCTGCTTCCACTACTGTTGATGTATGGAACAATAAACCGCCTAGCTGAGTGTGGTGTTGATTTGTGGCCGCTGGCCATACGGCAAATTTATCCCAGTATTTCGTTAATATTTCTCTTGTTATTTCTCCATATATTGTACCATCTGTAAGTTTAATGGCTTCTCCTAAAGCATTACTATAATCTTGTAAATTTTCAACCCAATCAGCCAACGCCGAAGGATGAATACCGCTTTGTTGTATATTCTCATTTGCAATAACACAACTTATTGTATGCTTGTCATTTTTAACATAATCTTGAACTTTTACAATTGCTTCGTACACTAAACCCTCAACTACTTTGCTTTTAACTTCATCGGTTATGCTGAATATTTTAGCCTCTATTGCTTTGTCTCTATCTACCATAGTTAATGACATATACTCCCCACCGTTTTTCTGGGGACGTATACTTATATTTTTAGCTATGAATATTAAATTTACCCTATTTCCTACATATTTCTTTACGTCTATATCTTTTAACCTGAAATAACTCATATTTAACCCCCAAGGCTATTAAAACAACATAACTAGTGATTAAAATGAATCTAAATTTACTATATTTTCACATTCAAGCTTAACAAAAAGAAAGACTATACTTTTTAGTATAGTCTATCTTTCAGAACATAATGATTTCATTAGATACTTCTATGTTAAATAGTCTATTTTCTTGTGATAGCAAAGATCTTAAATTTAGTTCAAACTTACTTATATCTATGTCTTTCTTAGTTGATACGAATAATAAGTCATTTCCTTGCCTTACACAAGTAAATTCCACACCCTCATAAACTTTGTAATGTTCCTTCGTATTTGATTCTATATCATATATGATTAAGTTGTCGAAGCTTGATTTTATTGCTATCTTAATTATTTTATCCGTTATTTTCTTCCTGTTTAAAGCAGATATCCTCATTATTTTAACTACATGCCTTTCTTGACTTCTGTACTCATGTTCTTTTATTATAGTTTTAGTTAAATTACGTAATTCATCACTCATTGATATCCTGATAATATTAGTATCTGTATGTAGTTCACTTATACAAGTTATTTGGTTATTATCTTCTAAGGATATGTTTGCAATATCAGTTACTACGTACCCATTCAACCTTAACTCATATATCATAGCCATAAGGGAATCATAATTTAATGCTTTGTCAGACTTAAATAATTTTTCTGTATTATCATTTATATTTAAAGCCTTAATCAATGTATTATACCCGTTATTACTGACTCTAAAAGCAGGGTCTGTGATAAAAGAAGCTGCCACCCTGTCTTTTGTTAAAGAAGAATCTATTTTATTTAGATATATAGGTATATTTTCACCGTATATTTGATGTAATTTAATCGCTTTATCCAATACCACAAAACATTCACACCTAAGACCCATCATAATATCGACCCGCTTTTCTTATATAATTTAGCATAATTCATTTATTATATCAAAATATAGATTTTTAGTAAGACCTACAAACTGTCTCAACCAAAAAGACTCTGCAAATCTGAAGATTTGCAGAGTCTATTTGGCCTCTAAAAAGACTCTCTGACTCTCACTATCGCTGTTTATTAAATTTGTACTCTCTAATACCTACTGCTATACTTGTAAACTCTAGTCCCCGATAACTTTCAAAATTCTTAAAAACTTTAAACTTTAATGCTCTATTGCTACTGTATACTCTATTTTTATTTACTGCATAATGATTAAATTTTATAAGCTTAGGCTCAAATTTCTTTTGGTTTACTCATTATAACTCTAACTATATTCTCATATCAAATAATCCCTTAAATAACTCATTAAGTTGAAATTACATGCTGTCATTTACTGTATAACTTCTATATTCCTTATCCATTATTTATTATCTTTTAAATCCTCTGCTTAGATTTATGATATTTCCTACTATCTTAGCTGCCCCCCAGGCTAAGCCTCCTATTGTTCCAACAACTAAACCTGTCGCTGCATAAATAGCTGCTTTTCCAAATCTCGGTTTATTCTGATCCATAAATGCTCTACCTGCGTTGCTCATTGCACTCTTTGCTAGATTTAGTCCCCAGATGTTATCTCCCGCTAATCTCTTGCTCCAATCTTTTTTAGATTTCGTTGCACAATGTAGATCTATCGCATTTTCTAATTTACCTTTTTCTATTACTCTTTGTAACCTCTGGTTTTGAGCCGTTTGCCTATCTACTCCTATTGTTGTACCATTGCTTGTTTGTACGTATACAACTTCAAGTTTAGGTGCTAGTGTAAAAAATTGCTCTATTGGATTATTCCCTAATTCCGCTGTGGCTGCTCTTAACATTTCTTCATCCATTCGAAGTTCTTTAATCATGAAGAATGTCTTAAACAGTAATTTGAAGTTGACAATATCTCTTAGTCTAATGCACTGATAACCACCTATTACTCCGTTTAAATTGACTATTTTACCGTTTACATACATTTGCCCGCCATGTAAACTTACCCTTGTGATGTTTGCCTTTCTGTAACCCTTGCTTACTATAGTATCAAGGATTGATTTCCATATCTTCTTCACATACCTTTCGGCTCCAGCAGGTGTATCTAATGTCATTCTTTCTATCCACGACAGAGGCCCAGGCCCAGCTTCTCGGCAGTCTATGCAATTTTCATCTGTCAGTTTAGACACATTTCTTGTAGTATCAATATCTACTACATTCTTTCTACCGTCTTTACCTGCCATTTGAGTGGCTTGCTGATGCCTATTCTCTACTAGTATTCTGCTTGTTATATTAAATTCGTCATCTAAACCTTCATCCCCTGATGTCATTTCACTTTCTAGTATTCGTCTTGCATTTATTTCTGCTTGCATTTGTCTGTCTATAACTGGAGTTCCATACCCTATAGGTGGCCTATATCCAACTGTATTTATGTTTTCAGTAGTGTCATATAATCCATTTGATTGTTCTTCGTCAGTATCTATTTGAATGGTATCATCATAATTTGTATTATAATCTGTTTTGTTGATGTAGTATATATCAGATCCGCCTGCTTCGCCATATCCGTCTATGTCCATATTATCTCTTTCATTTAGTAATGTACCCAAACTCCTGAAAGAATCTATACTAGCGTCATAGATATAATCTTCTATTGAAGAATAATTTGTTAACCCTAGGTGTTGCATTACTTCTTCTAAGAATGCTCTACCAAGGGCTAAATTTTGTACTGCCCTAGTGCCTAGGAGTTCAGCAAATCCTTCAAAACCTGCCTCTGGAGGTAAATGTCCTCCAGGAGCTATGGCGTTCCATACTTCAGGTGATAAGTTACTTCTTAATTCTTCTACTGAAGGTGTTCCATTTTCTGCTTCGTTTAGTACAAGATAGGGTTTAAATACCTTTACTAGATTCATATCCGTGACTTTTTGGGCGTCTGTATAAACAAAGTGCCTTCCACCTTCTGCTACTACTCGTTGTGTTATAATTTCATTGGTTTTAATGTTTTTATTTCCAAGCCCATATTCACTATCAGTTGTTCCTCTACCCAGGAGCTTGATGGAGAGCCTTGACATTATTGGATTTTTAAGGATGTTGAATTTACCTTTCATGCCCTCTAGGTCAAATTGGCTCCACGAACTAGGTTGAACCGTCTGGAATAACCATACAGTTGACACACCGCTCATAGGTAATTGGGAGTTGATTGTACCGACTAAACTTGCACTTAGTTGTTCTGCCCATTGGACTATCCTTCTGCACCATTCAGCAGTTTCAGATGTATCTTTTTTATCTTTAGCTATTCTAATTATTCCTTGCCATGCACTGTACAGCTTCGTCTGTACTGCTAAGGCTTCGTCAAAGATGAAGAAGGGTCTCTTATTAGCCCCTCCTACCATTATATTTTTAGTAGCCCTTAAATGAGATGCCGCCATCATTAGTTGTAATACTTTGAGATACATTAGTACTCCGAAGATATCACTGTTTTCTCTTAGTATATCTTCAGGTGCTCCCTTACCTATTGGAATGCCATTATTGTCAAATGCATCCCAGACTGCTGCGTTTACATTGTTTTTTCTCGCTATATTCCATAATACCTTAGCCATATCAGGCTTACCGTCTAAATAAACTATTGGGTAACCTTCTGCTAAAACTGTACCTAGTAAGTTAAGTGTTAAGACGCCTTTACCAGATCTTTGACCTGCGCCTATCAGTATTACACAAGCATTTTGCCTATTAAGATTAGCGGTGAAAATCTTTCCGGAGGTATCTTGCCCAAGTATCATTTCCTTAAGACTTGGAGTTCTACCTCTTTTTTGAAGTGCTTGGACTGCTTCATATGCAAAGAGTGGTCTACCATTAAAGGCGTCTTTATTAAATACTAATGTTACTTCCACAACTCCAGTTTTTAATTGATTTATATGATAAATTTCACCATTGCCAGCTAGTATAGTATTTTTTCTTTGTTCATACAATTGCCTGAATTTATTTGCATTCATTAACCTATTGCCTACGTTAATTCTTAATTTCATAGATACTCTAGGATTGAATTCTGTTACTATGATACATGTTGTTAAGGCATCTACTATGAATGATATATCTTTACCTTCTGCAAGATTAGCTTTTATGTTTTGCTTTACTTCAGATCTGATTGCTCTACTTAAAGCTTCCCAGGAGTCTACCCTAGTTTCTCCAAGTATTCCAAATAAATTACCTAACTGGAACTCTGGATAATATGTCGTTCCACTTCTCATTTTGACTTCTCTTAATTTAGATGCTTGAACGCTTTGGCCTATAGTGGATTGCACTAAGAATTTTGATGAACAATCGTTAATTAAGCTGTATAAATTAGCCATTGATGAATTAGTTTTCAATACTGTCCTGTTATTTTTATCTAACCGAAGTATACCTTCTTTTACAAGGATGCCGTAAGGTATCTGTAGTTCAAAGCCTACCTCGAATAAATCCTTGTAAACATTCATAACTCTGTCTGTATTTGCTTCAACTTCAGGGTCAAAATCATCTTCATCATCAGAAGTATCCATTATTGTATCTATATCGCTTTCTTCATCAACTATCTCTATGTCATTATCGGTAGACGTATCGTTCAACTGCTCCGAAGTCTCAACATTTTCATCTTCAAAGTATCCATCGCCGTCCTCATCTACTATTTCTATGTCATCCATAGCTGGTATTATATTATCAGGCTTATAGTTTGCCAAACATTCAACTAGTTGTCTAAATGTAGTGATTTCTACCTCTTTTCCTACAATTTTTCTCACTTTTTCTAAGGCAGATAGTAATTCTTGAGAAGAGGAGAATAGCTTGTTAAGACTAGGTGTTGACTTAGCAACTTCCTGGAATTCAGCCGTATTCTTCTGACTTGTTACCCATACATAAATAAGTTTATTGCATAAAGGGGCAAATGTATCAGGATTACCCCTTATAACCCCTTCCATAACAGGGTTGTCATACATAGCGGTAGCTATATCAGCATACCTACGATATAAGCTTTTCTTTATACGTAGTGTTTTTTCATCATATCCTGCTAGCCCAGCTAATATATCCGCCCTTGCTTCAGCTATTGTTTTATTTCTTATTTCATTAGCCTGCATGTATATTCCTCCCTTATTCAGCTATGCCTAGCAACTTCTTATATCTTGCCTGACCTTCGGCACTCATGTTGTTAAGCATTGCCATTTTCTCCTCTCTGGATAAACCATCAAGGGATAACCTTAATGCTAATAATGCCTTTTCAGGACCTTCCTCAGCATATATGTTATCTATAGAGATTTCAAATCTGCTTTTCGTTGTCTGAACTTCTTTTATAAGTTCTTCTTTCTTTTGATCAAGTGCTTTATTTCTTTGTTCTCTGTAATAATCTTTTATCCTTGTTTCAAGCCCTACAAAATAATCTTTTAGTACATCTCTATCAAAGACATAAATTCCATCTTTTAAGGAGTAATTAGGATTTAAAACTGGTATATCAGTAAATTCCTTGATTGCTACTCCAGTATTTGATGACTCTATTGCTTGCTTTACTAACGCATTTTTATACCAAGGTTTCATCATATCTTCTAATGACTCTTTCCCAGGCTGTTCTTTTATTCTTGTATAAATATCTTCTAGATGTTGTATATAACCAATTGCTCGGAGTCTAGGGAATCTATCTCGCATGTTTTTAATTCCCTTTAAACAAGCTATTTCAAATAGCTTAACTATTGGCTCATTGGATGCCATTCCGCTAGACGTTTGCATGTAATAGCTTAAAAGGTCTCCCATGCCCATATTGCTGGCGTCCATACTAAGGAAAATTGTCCAGTCAAAATAAACTTCTTCAACGTTTGAACAAACCCAGGGTCTGCAAAGTGCACCTAAACCCGTTTGTCTTACTACATATTCCGGGAGCATTCCCATTGCTCTACTTTGTTCTATAGAATTTCTTACTTCTGCGAAATCTTTAGAAAATGTTGTCTCCCTTCTAAGGGAAGTATTTTTTGTGCCTATGACTGGCCTATATAAATGTACATATACCGCCCTATGAGTTATAAATATTCTTCTTATATTATCAGGAGACGAATAAGAACGCTTAGATGCCTCAAGCCAAACCACACTTTTGTTACTATCTCTAACTGACATGACTCCCTCTTCTAATTGTCCGTCTACACGAGTATATAAAGGCATCCCTTGAACTCTGGGATGATGTATCATTTTACTAGTCAATTTATCTAAATTTATAACCTCTGTCTTAGACATAATTTATCCTCCTTTTTAACTAGTCATTATTTTATGAAATATCTGTTGTTGTGTAAGTTATTCATTTTAGTGCTAATTGGCTACTAGCATATAATCTTCGGTAATAAATCATAAATAAACGCATATACTTCTAAAGTATATGCGTTTATTTATTTTAGTATCAAAAATGTTTTATCGCTTATCCATAAAACCTATTCTGTATTTCTTTATTTTGTATTTAATGCACTTGCCATATTGGTCTACGCTCGAACAATCGGCCTTCGCATGTTTGTCCTTCTTCTACTAGTTCATAATCAGGTAATTTTATGCTATAACAAAATAATAATGTTATCTTGCAATGAATATACATTATATTGTCTTGGTCTACTACAACACTATTTTTACAGCTGTTACATATTAACTTGTACTCCTCTTCCTCTGTCATTTGTAGTATCCTCCAATCTCGGTTAAACCATTTGATTTATTCTCGACTCCCACCAATTTAAAATCTCTCGTCTACCCTCAGATGAATCACAGTCTATTACTACCACTAACCCATTTCGTATAGTATCAAATTCCCACATACTAGTACATCCAGAGTACTCGGAATTATTCAGCCATACCTTAAAAATTTCTAACTTTGATTCGTCTACGCGCATAAGTATTGGCCAATCATTATTTCTCTCATGAATAACTAACCTATACCCTCTGACCATTTATATGCCCCCTAATCATTTCCTTTAATACTGTCTGCTGGCATTACTATGAAACAATTAGGTACCCTTCTACCCTTACCACCTTTTAAACATGATTTTGTTATTTCTTCACCTTCATAAACCATGACTGAGCTTGAACCACCATCTACTGCCGCTGCTTGTATAGCTTTATGTTTTAACATTTCATCTGCTAACTGAGACATTGTTGCTCCAATGCTATGCCCCACTTGCCTACCGTCAACTACTAGCAGAAGAACTGCTCCAGTCGCATCTTGCCCTATTGCTGTTCTAGGGGCTATTCCCCAGCCTGCTGAACCTTCTACTGTTCGCTCTCCATTAAGAACCAATGGAGGTCTAAATTCTACAGCATCCCTAAATATAGATATATCTTCATACTTTCCGATTCGGAGATTATTTTCCCAGTCAAACCCTATCATTATTTGTCTGCCCCTGACTGGTTTGTTTCTTACTACTCCGTCCTCTACAACTAAACCCATGACTTCGCCACCATTACCATACCACTCGGGGTCATTAAATCCACTGGCATTTGTTGCTAGAAGTGCACCTTTTTCTTTAGCTATTGTTCTTATAAGCTGTCCTATTGTTCCCATCGTAGATGCACAACCAACTTTAACTTGCCTCGGGTCTTTTATTATCGCCATTCTACCATCATAATCATCTGTATGTACTCTGACTATAAGGAGATTATTCTTTGCGTCGATTATCATGACCTGTTCTCCCATTATAGTCTTTATTGTTGTTCCTTCGTCCCCTAATTTTCCTTTATTTATATACAAATTATCATATCCATTTGCTAAAATATCAGGATTGTTGGAAACATATTCATCAAACGATTCTTGGTCTATTTCCCAATACTTAGCGAAAAAGGCTGCTCTTTCAGGATCTTCCTGTTCTTCCTGTACTGGTTGCTCAATTTCTAAATCTTTTTGCATATCAAATACTTTAACGTCCTGCCATTTCTCAAGTAGCTTGTCTATTTCATTCTCCTGTGCAATTTTTTCCTGTATTACTTTGTCTATAACACTTTTCGGAATGAATGCTGTGGCGAGCCATTGATGTTCAAGCGTAGACATAGCTGTCTCAATATAGAGTGTTCTGTATTTCTTTATAAATGGAATGTTTGAATATACTGCCATTAAATATAATCCTACTAGCACCACTAAAATAGCTCCTGTCACTATACCAACCTTCTGTAGTTTCTTCACCGTCGTTTTATCTCCCCATTCTTGTCAAATTCTAACTTCATGCTCTCCCCTTTAATAATTGTATTAGTACTTATATTATTTGTTAGCACTTTAACCTTTTCTTGTTGTTCCTTTAACAACTTTTTATATTTCTTTTTAATCTTTACACGCTGTCTTGTTCGCCTTCCTATATATACAGCAAAGCATACTATAAATGTTGGGATAAGAAAATAGGCTAAGGCTGCGCCTAAACCTATCGCGTTAATTATCTGCTCTAACGACATAAGTTCTTTTACTTCCATTTCTTATCCCGCCTATTGGAATGTATTAGATATATCTAAATTTACCTTTTTTACCAGAAGTCATAACGTTTCCTTTTACTCTAGGCTGCCCCGGCATCATATGCTGCATTTCTACACTACACCTATCACAGTAGTCCCCCGAGTTTATTATTGTAAAGCATCTTTTACAATATGCCTTTTGACCTTCTCTTTTTACTACATCTATTCTTTCTTCTCTGATATATTTTCTTATTGTTGAGACGCTTAACCCTAAATCTAATGCCACTTTGCCTACACTCGAATAGGGATATTGCCATAAATATTCTTTAATTCTTTTGAAAGTCTCCTCATCCCTTTTCTGACATATTGGACATAAATCTGACACTCCATTATAATTGTATGCTCTACCACACCATGCACAAAATCTTAACTCCCCTACCGCGTATCCACTCATATCTAATCCCCATTCCCTATTGTAGAATTTCCTTAGATCGCTGTCACAATACCTGTTTCATAATTGAGCACTTGTAAACCGTATACTCCAATTACTATTGTATTATAATACAACGACTTGCTTACTTTATGCATGTGACCATGTATACAGTATTTAGGTTCAAATTCTTTTATGTACATGTTTATACCCAGCAAACCTTTGTGCGATGATCTGGTCTTACTATCATGTACATCACTAGGAGGAGAATGACATATTAGTATATCACTCTTTTCCATATTTTTAACTATATCTAATGATTCTTTTTGAGTATATGAAGGGTAATTAGCATGTTTATGTTTATGACATCCTTGTATACCAGTTATTCTAATACCATTTACAGTAACTGTTCTTAAATTTACATTTATTACATTAGCTTTTTCTAAGGTGTCAAAATTATCATAATTTCCTAGTACACCTACTATTGGTATATTCATACACATATCTCTTACTGTTAAAAGCTGGTATTCATTTATATCTCCAAGGGATAATATCATGTCGATATCATGACAACGAGACAATCTTACCAATAATTCCATATTAGATACATTATGTAAATCAGACAACAATAATATATTCAACGCTTATCACCTTTCATTACTGTCATATTAAACCTTGATTAGGGTTCTATCCCCAATAAATACCTTTTCTATTTTATTAACCACCCGAAGGTGTTCCCATTTCGAAACGTCATGCAGCACTAGTTTCTTTGGAGCTAAATATATTAAAGCGCACATTAGAGCTTCTTCTACGTTTAGATATCCTTGCATTATCATATCTGCAAAGTCACCATAACTATCTGACGTTATATCTTCATTTTTATCATTGTATATCCTATATACTCCATCCTCGTATTTTACATGAATTTCTTCGTACTTTCCTTCCTTGTATTTTAATACCTCTCTTATCTGTTCTGCTGACTGCCTCTCGTCTAATTCCATTATATATTTATCTAAAGCATCATCTAAAGCATTTTCTAGTGCGTGTTTATAATTTTGTAGCCTAAAATTCATAATTCCTTGTGTATTTATACTTATATAATCGTATAATATCTCCATGATTTCATTTATTATATATTGCTCATAAACTTGCTTTCTGCTTGTTACTTTGTCTAATGCCATGCTCACTATGCTATTTATATCGTTACAGGTTAGCCCTATTATATTTCTGTTGGCTATCCTTCTAAGCATCAAAATTGAGTGATTGCTTATTATATGATTTGCTATACATCTTGCTACGATGCCATAAACTTCCAATCTAGCTGTATGCCATTTAAGTATTAAGGTGTCATCATAGGGTTGTTCTATGTTACATTCTATATTATTATCTGCCGCATAACTTAATACTGTTTCCCTTATTTCTTTAAATAAGATATTTGGATACTTATCTGTTATACTTAACCTATACTTACCCATGCCCTCTAACCCCACTTAATTAACTTTCAACATAATATTATTTATATGCCTATAAAATAGATAACTAGGCTGAAACATAATGATATGACAAATCTAATATTCTATACTGTGTCTACATGATATTAAAAACAAAATAAAGGACAGTAAAACTGCCCTTTATTTGTTTAATGCTATTTACACTGTTCTTTACTCAAGTTCTTCCAGTTCCTTTATATCTTCTACATCTACCCAACGATTAGGGATTTTCAACTCATTTGATATTAAAACTATTTCTCCGTTTTCGTAATTGAAATCTGCTGAATTTTCCTTTATTAGTGATCTTACCTCTTCATTTTCAAAGAATTTTTTATCTTCTTCAGCGACCGGAAGCCTTGTTATGTTGTCATTTGCCATAAACGTTATTGTAGATACCAATTCGTCGAACTTTTCTAAAGTTAAATCCGGATGAGCTCGCTGAAGTACCTGCTCGATCTCCTGCAATAAAGTACTAGGTGCCATTATCTTTTCCTCCTTATATAATAAACTGAAGATAGTTCTTACTAATTTATTATAATGCCAGCTATAATAAGTCCTATAAATATAATGATAACAGCCAGCATTATATAACCTATAGTCACTAAGCTTTTATTTGATGCCATAGTCTTTATTACATTAGTATATCGGGTTTTCTTAGATTTTGTCCTATTTTTAGCCATATACATCACCTATATTTGAATTACATTTCCACTTTTGAGTTCAATATCAGTCTGTTGCGAATTATTTTGATTATTATTGACTTCTATAGCATTCTCATTATTTACTGTGGCATCTAATTTGCCCTGTGCTATATTTTGCAGCGTCTGCTGGATAACCTGTTTCGTTTCTTCATCAGCCTCTTCTCCTATGACTGCTACGTGAACGTCACGTGACTGCCTAGTGCTTGATGCATTTGTACCGAGATATACTCCATCCTGTTCTATGTATTCATTCACTACCCTGCTGACTCCACCATCCATCTGTAGATGATATACTTTCGCACCCTTCGGAATAAATCCATGCTCAGATATGATAAACTGGAATCCTATTTGCGTAAATGTCCAGAGTATTTCAGATATTATCTCCCTTGACCTATCAGATAAACCTGACAATACCTCGTCTATTATCAATAGCCTTCTGCTGCCTGTTATCACTATGAGACATAAAATAAATAGCAATGAAACTATCTGCATAAGGCCGTGCCCACTATCAGATTTAAGTGACCTTGTCTTTCCTCCCTCAACTGTAAGTATTATCTCCAGCTGAGGATATTGTCCTGCTCTAGTGTACTCATGAAGTCTTATTTTACGCTGAGACTTTTCGAATATTCTTTCCAAAGCGTTGTTTATATTTTCAGTGATAAATTCATAAGACTTTCTAACAGTCTCGTCACTGACTTCTCTTAAGATTACTATAGCATTTTGATACAGGTCTATCTGCTCCATCAATATTTTATTATCTTCCAGTAGACGCTGTATACTTTTTTCTAATTGATGTTTTTTCTGTATATTTGCCTCTTGCCTTATTTCTATGGCACTTACATCATTTATAAATGCCTTAATTCTTTCTTCTATCGTACTTTGCATATACAACCTCCAGCTTCACTCCTATTATCCAAGAAACCCTTATCACCAATAATACTAATACACTCAATAATCCTAAATTGACCCATTCCATGCTTTTAGCAAAATCATGATGAAGTATAGTACCACCTATTATATAATTCATATCTGTTGCTTTGCTCATAAACTCGCAAAATGCGATGCTACAAATTGCTATAACTAGAAAAGTAATAGCAATAATGTTTCTTGTTATCTTATAGAATCGTTTTGTCCCTTTATATCTTGTATAAGCCGCTTTTATGAATAACCAAGCTGCTACTATCCACAGAGTTGTACCGAATACTGATAATGTGGCTGCTATGTAAAGTAACTTATTCAACATTTCTACACCATCCCCATTAGTTTTTTCTTTTTAATATAATAAAGTATATAAATTAGCATAACTAGTATTGATAGTGTAGAAATTTATTTACCTATTTATAATAATTGAAACAGGAGAGCCCCTTAAGTTTGAAGCTCTCCTGTTTTAACTATGCCTCTATTATATTATGCCCTAGCTGATATTGTATAATGAGTAGTTTCAGCCACAATATTTCCTGTTTCGTCATCCTGTTTCAGGTCCTCTACCCTCAAATACATACCCTGTTCGTCAATAGATATATCCAGAGCTGCGTAATAATTCTTACAGTTAGTAAGCATATCATGTAGTACCTTGAGGCTGACAGGAATCTGCAGTTCTTTCAACTTCCCATCAGCGTCTACACACTTCTCTACAACTACTGCAAATTCATTTGCTACGGACTGACCTGCATTTGCATTAGCTATCTTTATAACAAGGTTGTTCTCGTCATCATTTCCTATGATAAGATTCGTTTTTTCATTGTTATCTACTGACATTGTACAGTTAATAACATTTGTAAGAGCTTCTCTCAGAACTATTATTCTGTATTTAGAATAATCTTTCTGTTGATATCTTTCCAACGTTACTATGTCAGTCCTGCTTGCCGGAGACAGTTCAAACCAGATTCCCACTTCATTATTTTCAGATCTGATGTTAGCATATCTCTGGTCTTTAACAACTATGCTTACTGTATCTCCAGGCATCTTGTTCAGCATATCTACGAGTGCACTTGCTACACTCGTATGTATTACTACAGTGTGATTCTCACACGAAGTTATTGGGATATCTGTCACATGGGCTAGATTACACACAAACGCTTTCTTCATGTTTCTCGATATATAAATAATTTTGTTTTTCTCTGTTGAGAGCCTCGACAGAATATCCTTAAGTTCACTCTTATCCCAGATGTCAGGGTTTTCTCCATCAAAGATACTGTCATAGTCCATTCTTGACAGTACTCCGTATTTGATGTTGTCCTCAGGCTTAGCATAAGTTATTTTCTGGCTAAACCTTGACACCGTCTTTTCTTCATATTCAGGCTCTTCGCCTTCCTGTACTTCACCTTTCTTAGGTGCTAGCTTTATCTTTTTGGCATAGCTTATAGTCATAATATTATCGCTGCCGAACTCGATGTCAAAGTCACTCGTAGCAAGTATACCTGACGGCTGACAGCTTTCTATGATTTCCATTAGCCTTTTATAGGGTACTACTATTTTACCCTGAATAGGCTCCTGTCCCTGAAGGATATCCAGCTTCTCTACTATCGCCCTTTTACCATCAGAATAGCATACCTTCATGCTATTCTCGTTGATATCCAGCATTACCCCAGGTACATTTTTATTATCATCGGCGAATTTCTTCACTTTCTGCATTGCCTGTGTAAGTTTTTCCAATGAAACCTGCATATATCATACCTCCGCTATATTATATTTCGATGTCACTTTTGCCAAACATATTAGGCAGTGTTGCAAAAATGTCATTGTTATTCTGCTGTACAGTAGGATTTACAGGATTCGCAGGAGTTGATGCAGAAGGAGTATTTCCAGCAAATCCTACGTTTTGTGCAGGATTATATCCTGGTACTGGCTGATTAACTGCAGGATTCATAGCCTGACCAGCTGCAGATGTCGGAGTTGGTGTAGTCCCAGTATATGAAGATACATTGCCCGAATTAGCCTGCTCAGCCTCCTCTGCTTTGATTCTACCCAAAATTTCCTCTCCAATTTTCAGGGTGTTTTCAATCTTTGCTACCCTCTCCCTGTAAACCTGCTCAACGTTATCAGGGGTTATTGTAATGCCTAACTCGGCCGAAAGTTCTGCACATAGCTTCTCCAAATCGCTTTTTATATATGTCTGTTCTGCTTTCAATGTTGCTACCTGATCAGTGTACTTTTTCAACTCCGTATTATAGTTCCTTATTCTCTCAAGATCGAGTTCAGGTAAACTATTGTTTGTAGTCATCCTTCTAACTCCTTTCAATAAACTTTAATTTATATTTTCTTTTTATTACTCTCCAGCCCTTTGCAATAGTTCAATTGCTTTTTCTCTGTACTTTAACGGAATGTCCGTTTTAGCCATTATAATATCTTCCGGATTTCCTATCGTTCGTTCATGGGAATTTAGAGTATTTACTATGTCAGATACATCTACCCTCTTTACTGCTTTTCGTTCTTCAATAATTTTCTTCTCCTCCAAAATGAATGCTTTTTCTAAAGGCCATAGTGGTATTTCAGGAAAATCAATTTCCATTGTTACGTCGTCAAATATAGTCATTAAGACTATGTGCCCTTTTTCATCCATGTGACCTTCCCTATAAGCTGGTCTCGATAAACATCCAGGGAAGCACACAACCATATCGTGAGACCTACTATCCTTTATTACTTTGCCTTTGAACAATTCGTAGTTATGTATATGCCCACATATTAGATAGTCTACTCCAAACCACTGCTCAAATTCATCTAGTAGTATAGCATTACCATACTCTGGTAGTTTTGTATCAGAAAACTTAAAGTAATCATGCGTAAGTACCACGCTTATTGTATCATCTGATACTGGAAGAATTTCAGTCTCCAAATGCTTTTTATAATCAATCATAGATATATTGACTATACCTAATTTTAGGTTAGTAGATGGCTTCATCAATCCTTTGGTTATGTAATATTCATATTCTGTCATGCCGTATCCTGCGTAGTCATGGTTACCCCTTAAGGAATAGCTGTTACCATTTGTATATGCGTATAGTCTGGCTAATTTATCTTCAACAGCCAATCGGTACTCAAGAGTATTGAACCTCCCATAGGAGAAGTCTCCCAGATGTATTGCATGAGTTACCTTATGCTCTTCTGCGAATTTTACTACTTCTTCAAAGCAGTACAAAGTTTCTTCAGGATAATTCCTATGTGCACCATAGTTCTTTGACCATAAATGGATGTCTCCATAAACCATTACATTTGCTATAATATTTTTATTAGACATGTATCCACCATCCTATTAACTTACTCTTGCATCCATTATAATTGTTTCTCCACATTTCGGACACTGAGTTACCAATGCCCCGGATTCCTTTATTTTATTTCTATATTCTTCTATTTGAGCGTTCATATAGTCTATCTGACTACTTATATCCCTAGCCTTATTCATAAATTTAATAACTTTTGCCATCTTCTCAAGTGATTTAATCTCATTATCATCGATTCTAGAAGCATTTGAAATGTCTAATTTATCAATTCTAGCCTGGATAATTCTTATACTACTTGCTTTATCTAGTGCTTCTTTTAATTTATAGATAGTTGATGTATCTATTTCTTTTAAGTTTTCTATATCCAAATTACCTATTCTTGAGCTTATTTTGCGTAGTTTAGTTACTTTATTTATTGCATCTCTCAGTTTAAGTTCTGTTGATACATCTATCTCTTCAAGAGTATCTATATTGATATGTCTTAATCTAGAATCTATTTTGCTTAGCCTGTTTAATTTACTTAGTATATTCTGCAACTTATAAATCGCTTCAGTATCTATGCCCTCCAAACCTTCTAAAATTTCATAATTTTTTATCTTAAATTCCAGCGTGCGAAGTATCCTTGTTTTTTCAGAAATGTCTTTCAATCTTTTTACGAAAGCAATATCTACAGTTTCTAATGATTCCGCCTTTTCATATACTTTTAATAATTTGTTTATCTCATATATTCTTTTTATATGAGTGTTGATAATAGATAAATTTCTAGCCTCTACACTATCGATTGGCTGCAGATTAGCCCTATTGATTTCTGCCAGTATTCCTAAGTCTTTGTCTATCTGTTGTATTCTTCTTAACAATTCTACTGCTTTTGCTAACTTTTGAATAGTTGCATACTCTTTTTCTAATCGTTTCTTTATATTAACAATAGGCTCTATGTCATAAATTTTTATTTTCTTTACTTCCTCAACAAGTGTATCTGCTTTTGTATTATTGAGGTCGAATTTTGACCTTAATTCATTAACCGCAGTAGACCCTAAGCTTATCGCCTTAGTCAAGTTTTCTACATGCAAAGCATTATACATAACTTTATAGTTAGTACTTGCAGGAGTAATGATGAATAGTAGCCTATCTTCATATGTCCTTATATGAAGAAATTCTCCAGTTTCAGGCTCTTTTATAAGTCCCATTACCTTCTGAACTTCAGTTGGAACATCACTATTTTCAAGCTTGTCTATTTCCCAATGAGAACCATCAGGCCTATCTATAGCGTAAACGTTAGTTGAATTCGTCTTTACCCTTGCAATAACCGTACCATCTTCAAGATCCATTTGCAGACCGAAGCCTGCCTTACCATCCATTATATAGTCCTTTTGATCTCTATAATTTGCATTTAAGCCTAAAACAGCTGCTCCAAGTACAACTGATGTTTTGCCAGCTTCGTTGTCACCTTTTAAAGCTATAATGGGTGACTCTGTAAAATCTATCGTAACATCTCCAAGATTTCTGAAGTTTTTTAATCTAAATGACTTTATAGGACTATATTGCATGTTTCATTCTCCTTAATTAAACTGATTTGTAATTAAAAAAGGGACACTTGCGTGCCCCTTTTATTCAGTTATGGGCTATCCTTAGATGTTAATCTTGTTGTCAGGGCTGCCAAACACAGCGTTCACATCAGGTATCCCAGTAGGAACTCCCTGAGGTGCCCCCGCTACAGGCGCCCCAGCCTGCTGGACAGGATTTGTAGGCGCTGCAGGCTGAACAGGATTAACAGGTGCCTGTGGAGCAGGATTTACAGGAGCTGCCTGAGCACCAAGCGTTACCGGCGCTGCTCCAGGTACGGCAGGTGCTACTCCAGGAGCTGCTCCAGGAATAATAGGCGATACACCAGGAATTATCGGTGCTGCTCCAGGCAGTGCTGCTCCAACAGGAGTTGCTCCAATTGCCTGACTTGCTACTGCTCCGACGTACTCGAGATACTTTGCATTCGGATTGACTGCAAGTTCTCTCTTGTACTCGTCCCACTTCGCGAAGAGCGCATCCATGGTGCTCTTTGCCTCAGCTACAGTCATACCCTGCCATTCAGGGAATGCCTTTTCGATACCTTCCCAAGTAAACTTGGCGATATCGTTCTGTATTGCCTTTGCCAGCCCAGGAAATTTTCCTGTAATGCTGGAGCCAGGGAATACAGGTGCTGTCGTGCTTTGAGAAACTACCAGAGCAGCGTTCTCCGCGTCCTTCGGATATTCGATTACCAGATCACAACCCTCGAATTTGATTCCGCTGTTCTCTACCTGCTGCTTAATCTTCTCGACTCTCGACCTTGAAAGCTTCATAACCTTCAAATCGTATTCGGGAAGTCCGTTCTGTCCTATTATCGGATCGTCATTCTTTTTACTGTCTGTTCTGTACTGCACTATCAACAGATACAAATACGGAACTGCTTCTTTCGCCTTTCTCTCGTCTGCTGCCTGCTTCTTGAAGCCGGGTTTCTCTACCATGCCATTGGCGCCCTTGATACCTTCCATATGCTGTTTCAGAGCGTCACCTGTCAGTCCACAGGTCTGCTCCTCCAGTTCGCATCTGTACTTGTAGATATCCCAGGCGTCTTTGACTCTGTCGCAGATGGGGCAGGAACCATCGTTCAGAAGGTTGCCAGAATCATCTTTTCTGATGACATCCTTCAAACAAACCGATGCCTTGTACTTGCCATCTGCGGTCTCCCACTCATGCACATTGGCGTACATAGCGATGATCTGATTCGTTACCTGTACACTTCCATCTTCTCCCGTCGTCTGTACCTGAACGAAAGGAATGTGAATGTAATGCTTTCTTCCCTGTTCTGCTCTGTACTTCAGACTGTTATTGTTTGCCGCCTCTCTTAAGAACTCTCTGATGTCTGTCGTCTTTCTCATTGCACTCGCTAAAAATGACATACTCTCTACACTCTCCTTTACTCTGATATACTCTGTTTACTCTATTTGCTAACACCCTTTCAGGTAGTTTAGCCTATTTTGATTTTACTTTACCCCAACTATCTAACTGCTATTACTATACCCTTCATGTCAACTCTCAAAACTCCTTAACTCTCATTTAAAATCACTTTTAATATATTTACTAGTCTATTTTACAGCTTACTTACTAATTGCTTACTGCCATTTTATCATATCATTGTTATTTCCATTGATGGACAAGTATTCCCCATGTGCTTCATAGATTTCAATATCCTTACGCACTCATTGAAATAACTCATAAACCACTCTGCTCCACCTTCATCTTCCCGGAGCAGTTCATCTATATCTTTGTATTTAAGGCTTGGATTTAATGTTATATACCTATTTGTTATCCAACCCTTTTTAGCCTCATTTCCCGCTGCGTCTCGGTCCGGTATACGAATTATACCGTATTCACACCTATTTAATTGAGCTAATATAAAAGGTGAAGCATGAGTTCCACAGTTGGCAAATGTATTAAGTATTCCTAAACTCCTCAACCTTATTGCATCAGTGATACCTTCTACATAAACTGCATAGCCGAGTTCATATGCTAGGTGTAGGTTTTCTAACCCATACATAGTATCTCTGCGCCTGTAATACCTAGCTGTTCCATAGATATATCTTTCATCTGCACTGGGTGAATAACCCACAAGATTTTGCACTTTTCTTTTCTCATTGTAGATAGGTATGACCCATCGGTGATGGAATATAGGTTTCTTGTTAGTAGGAGAAATTACACCGAAGTCCTTTATATCTTTAAGATATTCAGGAACAAGTAGTTCTGCCATTTCGCCTATATAGAAGATACCAACCTGTTCAAGTGTTTCTACAGGAAATTTTCTGAAGTTAGCCATCTCCTGTAACTTGTCAGGCCATCTCTCCTTGCTTATAGCACGCAATGTCTCGACGTATTCCGTAAATTTATTTTCGTATGCTTCTTTTTCTTTTATAGCAATCTCTATAGCAGAGTTATTTGCCATATTGCTATCATTCTCCTGCTAACATAGTTAAGATATGGCTATACTTATTCAGGTCTATTTTCATTATTAGAGGAAATAACCTCTAATATATGAATTGCTTTTCTTACTACCCCTATGGGTACTTCTATATCATAGTTTATATCTAATTTTCCATTGTTATCAGTAACCGTAAATGCCTTGATAAAGCTTTCAACTCTGCCTTTTCTAGGTTCTCCAGACCTTTCAACTCTGTAGCCTATCTTATTATCTGCGTCAAAAATCCATCCGGTGCCTATTTTATATAGATTATTGCTTATGTCAAATCCCATGCTGATTCTCCTTTTCTTAATTAGAAGTACTTATCCATTGACTTACCAGTAATAGCTTCAGCCTTCTGCTTTAAAGCAGATATTTCGTTCTCTATCATAGCTATCCTAGCAGTTACTTCATCAGGAGTTACAAACCCCTTCTTCTCAAGGCTTTTATATCCTGTATACTCAAGCTGTGCTCTTAGTATAGCTGCTGTTAGTGACCTTTCTGCCCCTGTTATTTCAGTGGGCATTTCTAGTATACTTTCCATTTCAACTACTTCTGGCTCGAATTCCCTTGCACAGATTGTTTTGCGAAAGGTAGCACGTACTCTACCGCTTTGCTCCCCCAAGGAGGCTCCTAAGATATCTTCCATTTTTACCGGAGTATTTCCCTGAGAGTTAATTATAGTCGCTACTCCAGCTTCTATGGCTGTTTTTCTCTCATTAAACTCCTGGGGAGTTATCTGCCCTTTGTATACAAGACCAACAAGAATTGTATACTCTAGCTGTGCCTGCATAAGCGCTGCCTTTTTTATTCTTTCTTCAGAACTTATTGGCTCAGGCAGTTTTATTATGCTCTCCAGTTCAGTTACTTCTGTTTCATATTTCTTAATATAAACGGTCTTTTTAAAAGCCGCCCGAAGTATCTCGCCTTCATCACCTAATTTAGCTGATAATATATTATCCATTTTGATTGACATAATTAACCTCCAATTTATTTTAATATTCACTTAAATATACTATACTGTATATTTTGCTGTTTAAATTTGTTGGATATTATTATAAATTTAGCCTTACTGCATCTACTTCATTTTCTCTAATCCGTTTAAACCCATTACCTTTATTCTTATATATAATGCACTTGCCATTAAACATTTGCTTTAGCACACTATTTAAAACGGTGTAGAATATTCCGTCATCACCATGCCCTATTTTTAGTATTTTGTCTTTATTCTTAATATAAACTGCTGTCTTCCCGCCTGATAGTAGGCCATAAATTGCGTTTAATGCTCCTTCTGTTATTACCCCAACGTTTGTCATGTCTATTAAATATGATGGATATTCAAATTCATCTGCTGATGCTACTAATACTTGCTTAACCTGCTTACCCGTTATAGCATCCTCTACACCTTCAGTATAGAGGTCTGAATAAACATCTTCTGTACTTTCTATACTAGGAATTGCTATTTCTTTTTCTTTATTGAAAACAAATCCTTCGCTCATGTTATCCCCTCTTGTATTTTATCGTATTTATCTATACTAGTTTATGACTTAGCTGCACTTAGCTTTAACTTCTTAGCTAGTACTGGACCAGAGATGTCTTTTACCCATACTCCTGTTTCAAAGAGTACATTGTTTTCCTTCAGGAATATTAACTGCATAGCACCTGCTTCAGTTGGCTCACATTTATGTTTGGCTATATAATCTATAAGTTCTTCCTTTTTCTTGAAAGATAATGCCCGTATGTCTATACCGCATATCCTCCTCTCCTGTGACACTATAAATCCGAAAGTACTTATTATATCATGTAGTGATACTCCATATAAGGTGTCACCTTCATCAATAAGATTGAAGTCATATTCTGCATATTCCGATTCTTCCAGTTCTTCTTCGTCCTCATCTTCATATCCCTCTTCTTCCTCTTCTTCAATCGTTGCTGTATTAGTAACTGTTGCTTTGAAGTTATTGGGGTCGACCCCTAGCCCATAAACTTCTATGAATTTCGCTAAGGCTGCTCTAGTTAATTCATCTCCCCCTAACTCACTCTCTAACCCGAATGTAAACTGTAAGTTTAGAAGGTTACCAATAACAGGATGCAAATCTTTTCCGTAGTTCTCTGGATTCATAAGATATGCTATAATCTTATTCTTACGGAATTCGAATACCCTATTATTGAAGTAATTCAGTACTTCCTTCGGGTCAATAGGCTGCTCCACAAACAAACTCATGTTGTCTGCTTCCCTTGATAGCTGTTCGCACAGATGAGGATGAATTTCTGCCTCTTTGCCTTTAGCTGACTTCCAGGATAAACCGACACCTGCACCGATGTATAGTGGCGGGAATCCTTCAACCTGGAACTGCATTTGCTCTGCTATATCCCTTATTACCCTTTGAATATTCAGTTTTTCACAGCTTGCTTCGAATAGCAATTCGTCATGTACCATGTTAGTAATGTGAAGCAATCCGATTAAACCGTTTCGTCTGATATATGTGAAACACCTTGCTACTGCAATTTTGAAGATGTCAGCTGCTGTATTATGTGTAATAATTCCGTCTGCTACGTAATACCCACCGGCTGTATTACATACATCATACATATCGATGTATTCATCAGTTATTTCTACTGACTCTACCACAAGGCTAGGCCCAAATACATGCTCATCTCTAATACACTCTAATTCATATCCTGCCTTTTGCTTATTCTCGTTTATAAAACCTATCGTATCTAAAAATTTCTGATTGTCATTCGTTTTTATTGCTACTACGTATCTATCTGCATGTTCTCTACATCTACTTCTGATGCCAAAGAATAATAATGCTTTTTGTATGTCATGACATAGTTCAATTGAACCATTTTTCTTACCTATAACGAGCGTTATTGTCTTTCCGCTTATTCCCCCATCACCGTCAAATAGCCCTCTTAAAAATCCTCTCAACATTTCAGTATCCATAAAGATTTTATCATGTATACGATGCTTTATATCTAGAGATTCTACCTCAGATACTAACGATTTACTGTATACAAATAACCGGTGCATATCCTCATTTCTGTCTGTTCTAACTGCATAGCTATATTTTACTCCTAAAGGAGCCATATATCTTTCCAGCTCTGGTAATATATTTTCTTCACTCTTAGCTACACAATTTAATATATAAGAGTCTCCAATATCTCTATTCTGTATAGAACCATCAGATGCTAGCCTACCTAACACAACTCCCCTCTCGAAACTATCTTTAATATCTTCAAGGAGAACGTTGTGGCTGTTATTACTATAGGAATAATATTTATAAGCATCAGTGCTACTATATTTAAAATCTGACGTTACATACTTCTGATTTATTATAACCCTATGTGGATTAGTGCTATTTCGCTTAGTTGATAAATCTTTACACTCCACAAATCTCTTATTACCTCTATGACTCACTACAAGAAATTTATGAGTTGGACTGCATATTATCTGTTGACCATTACTAAATGTTACAATACATTTCTGCTTCTTACCAGAATATGTTATATCTCCATGTGACCAACCCTCACCATCCCAAACTAATAAATGTTTTCCTACTACGTCTTTAATTTTAACTATACCAAATTCTTTTGTTTGTATACGAGTATCTCCACCTAAACAACCTTGAATGACCGCATTTCCAGCTTGCCGGAGTGCTGAGGCTTTTCGCGCATGTGAAACATTACCATCCTTATCTGTAAATGAATAATACCTTTTTCTGTTCCATGCAGTTTTTGTATACTTGTTGACAAGCGCCATTTCCTTGATGTCATCAAAGAACTTTCTGACATTAGGCTGGTCTTTGAAGTATAGTTCATATTTTACTTTAGCTTCTTCAATCTGAGCAGGTCCGCACATACCAGTTAATAGAATCGCCAATGACTTAAATCCCATCCCGTATGGAATACCAAAGTTGAATGACTTAGCATCACTACGCATCTTAGGAGTAACTGAAGCATAAGGTACTCCATACATCAATGAAGCCATCATAGTATGATAGTCCATATCAGGGTCTTTAAACTGCTCAAGTAAACCCATTTCTCCAGCTAATGCAACAAGCGTTCTATATTCTATCTGCGAATAGTCAGAGTCTATCATGATATATCCATCACGAGGGATGACTATTCCCGTCACATCCTTAGGATACTGCTGAGCGTTAGGTTTACTACAACTCATACGACCTGTTGCTGTACTAATCTGGCCGTAGGAGCTGAAGATAAACCCACCCGGATACATATAGTATTGCAGGTTATCAAAGAATTTCGTCAGAAGTGTATCAAGCTTTTTCCAGTCTGAATAAAGATGCACTACTGGATATTTATTCGAACCATCTTCATTCTTCATCTGAAGTAATGGTTTAATGACCTTTTTAGCGACTGAAGGTTTATCACCACTAAACGGTATTTTCATCGTTTCGAAGAAGAGTTTCGCTACCTGAGCAGGCGATGATAATACCTTATTAACATCAACTTCCGGCCCTAAACCTGCTAGTTCCGCTATTTTCTTCTCTATCTCTCGCATCTTCTCTATTGTCTTGTTCTTAACTTCTTCTATCTTTTGTTCATCTAATCTATGCCCATAGAATTCCATGTATCCTACAGCACATGCTACGATGATTTCTACACCATATAGTGTAAGAAGGTCATTATGATTTTCAATAAGGTCTCGTTTATACTTGAAGAATAACTGAAGCGTCCAGTCACCGTCAGCAGGTGCGTATGCTCTTGCACCTTCATAATCCATGTAGGAGAAGTCTATTCTTATGCCTTTCTTCTTTTTACCTTTTTTATTCCTTACCTCCCCACTATCATCTTCTTCATATCCAAGGAAGAAGTCAGATAGTTCAAGGGAGTCTATTCCAAATTCTCGTTTTTCAAGGTATTTCAAGTTAGAAGGCTCGCCTCTATTAGAAGTAGTACTTCTAAACTTGTACATTAGCTGATGCATTATCATTGTGTCATCACAAAGGTTTGTATCTATTTCATACATCCAGCCAACTTTCCATTCGAAAGTACCATTATGAGCTACTATGTGACATTTCTCAAGTATAGGACGAATTCTTTCCATCGCTATAACATCTGGAGTTAGCTGTTCGTCCGGAGTATCACGGAGTAGTCTCCCCATATCGGTTTTGCAATCAGGGTCAGCTTTACGTTTAGCTTCTTTTATTCGCTGGATAGTCGCTTTCCTTACTTCATCATTCACATCTTCATACAAGTTCTTAAATTTTCTATTGGCGACAGGGAAATAATAAGCTACGTTAGGTTCTATACTGAAAATAAACCCAACTAGCTTATCTACCCTGATTCTATCGTCAGGATTTTCACATTTCGCATTGTATTCTTCGAGTTGCTTCTGCCATTTACTATTAACTTTACCGAACATGTTAATACGAAGTCCCGTTGTTTCCGTGTCGTAGGAGATAGGACCTTTATAATTTTCTAGATATGTAAATATTTGTTCAGCTATCTTCGTATCATTTACAATGTAATATTTCTTATTTTTAAGCCATGATAAATCTTTTTCAAGGGAGATTTCCTGAAGAGTTCTGACTGGAATTGATTCTTCAAATGTGATTCCACCACTAAACTCATTTGTTACTGCTTCAGTTAGTTTGATATATGGAATATTAAGCGGTCTTATTGATTCATCTTCGTAGTATTCAAGATAAATATAGGTGCCTTCCCCTATTATTTCCGCTCCTGCTATTTCTCCATTATATCTCTCTAAAACATACTCTAGTTTATTTTTCTGGAAGGTATGTCTGCTTACTGTACCTTTAACAAATGGAGCCGCAACCCCATTTTTAGCCGTACAAGATTTTATACCTACATTTATAATCTGCCATACTTCTTTTGCTTGTTTATTCCCAAATGAAAAATTACCCGTTTCGCAGGTTTTATAGGATGACCATACATTTCCATCCTTAACGAGGATAAGTTCTGACTCTGTCTTTGTATTATATAATATTAAACCGAACTGATTATCTAAAGTTCTGTATTCTCCTCTGGTAAGCAATGCCACCACACCTCGCCGCTATTTTTATCTTTTAAAAATTCACTTTTATATACTACCCTGCCTATTTCAAAGATAAGAAAGTAAATAACACAATCTATACCAATGTATGATTGTGTTATTTACTAGCTATATATTTTTATTACCTTAAAGTTAATCCACAAATACTGAGTCTGATGTAACCTCTATATCTTCTATACCTTCAGGCTTATCCTCTGCTAGTACATCATCGACTGACTTATAATTATCTATTTGGAGCTTGTACCCACTAGGATTACGAGGCTTAATCTCTGGTATCTTGTTGCATATCCTATCTTCAGTGCAGAACTTATGAGACTTCTCTGAGTCTCTAGGCTCACATAAACCTATAGGTATCCAAATTTCTTTCGGTCCACCCGCTTTATATTGACTATTAGCTTTATTCATCCAAGGTGTATAATATTTATTTTTCCTTGGATTCTCAATCCAACCAGCCAACGTAGAATTATCAGTTACAAGCATTACATTAGTAACACCATACTGCAACAATTTTGATTGCCATTCCCAAATGCAGTAGAGGGCATGCTCATATGCCTGTATCGCCGTTACGTGCTGGTGGTTTTTCCAGAGTGTAAATGCTCTTGTCTTTGCTGCTACCAATCTTTTGCCTTCCTTGTCAGCATATAAAGCTACAGCAAAAATACCGTAGTGCTTGTCTTTTGGTCTCCTAAACGAGAAGTGGCAATACACAATTTTCTGTGTTTTCTGACCTTCCATTACTATGGAACCTCCTTCAATAGATTTGCACTTTAGGCTTGACTTCGAATTTTCGCCCAAACGCCCTTACAACAATAGGTGTTGTAAGTACTTGTTCTATATCAGCATTCCTCCCATCAGGAACTGAAAAATACACTGAATCTTCGAATACTGCATAAACCTTTACATTTGCCCCCATGGAGTTTATTTTACTTAAAAGGTTCATCACTATTATAGATATAGCAGTATTACACGATTCTGTAAGTACTTTTCTATAAGCACCGTCATACTCTAGACTATCTCCGAAGTATGTATAAATTTCTTTTCTATTAGGCGCCATGTAAGCTGTATCTCCTATACGCATTACCATTACCTTGTCATATGCTCTATCATCTATAATGTTCTGCAATACTTTGCTATCATATACTGTTATCAATCCAATATCTTTCAGTTCATTTTCTATGAATTCATTTGTAAAATCCAAGTCTCTGTAAGCTAATTCGGTTGCTATTATATTAAGTACTTCAATATAATCTAAAGCTATGATAGAATCATTAGTTGATACCATGTAATCTGTAGCCTGTATATTGAAAAGCCGAAGCTTTCTTATTTCTACTGGTAATGATACTATAGCATTGTTCATGAGTACCCAACTTACTTCCACCTTTTTGTAAGATTTTTTGAGTAGCCCATTCAAATAACACTTGATTTTCTTTAGATTTTCAAGCCTTAAAGATGTTTTAGCCTCAGCTATCCAACTATCTATTTTGTCTATGTCATCCTGTATGAGCTGAGAATTAAAAGTATACTCTACATGTCCATATTTATTTAAGAGGCTCTCTAGTTTCTGTCTATCGAGCCTTGTGTCCTGTTTTAAAATAATCATAGCATCACCTTTCCTAAAGTATTTAATCCGGTAACGAATCCATACTAAGTTTCATCGGCTTTGTCTTTTCGTATTCCTCTTTAAACCTTAGAAATTGCTCCATTACCTCTTCTAGTTTCTCTTTAGTATTTATGACGCCATGTGACTCAAAGGAGATAAGTCTGTTTATATTGAATGCTCTTACTTCTCCCAGTATTAAATCAATTACAGAGATACTGCCATTTTTAATATTACATCTGTTGTCATGAGCGGATAATGCATGCCCAAGAAAACCATGGTGTATTGCTGCTGTTGATATATTTCTTGTAGCTAACATTACCCGTATTTCGCCATTTGCCTTGAAGAATATTATAGTCGCTGTCTCATGCGTTAGTCGTAAGAATGCTTCGCTATATTCCACCTAGTCCACCACCTGTACCCTAAATTGCATTATTTTCTTAATTTTAATTACACTTACACTTATTAACTAGTCTAAAAACAAGCATAAAATACCCCTTACACTGTATGTAAGGGGATTGTTTCCGTTTATGATAAATCTTTAATTGTCTTTCTTATTTGTTTTGCCCCGTAAACCTTTCGTTCTAAGAACTCTATAGCTTGTTCTGGGTCGCATAGCGTTACTGCTTTAAATGCTTGCATTATATCTTGGTCGGTTGTTAGCTTTTTCTCTATTTCAGCTAAATCTTTTTTCGGTACTCCTAGTACCTCTAGAATGCTTCTATATTTTGAATTGTCCATTTCCAATGTTAATATTCTTACATATAGCAGGAGAAATATGTCTGCGCCATATCTATATCTTTTGTATTCTATACTGTTTAAGTAACTCTCTACATCATAGCATATGTTTTCAAATTCCTCTGAAGATTTTTCATCTTGTAACGTTTCGAGTAGTTCCTTTTCTTTACCTTCATCATCAACTATTGGTTCTCTTACTATAACCTTATCCCTTCTATATGCTGCTGTTATATATCGTTTAATACAATATCTTACGCAGTTGTTTACGTACCCCTCTAGGGTGACCATGCTGCCACTGCTGGAATATTCTGTTGCTTTTTGGATATCGTAATCGCTACTCTTATAGAGATATTCTAAAAATTCAGAGTATATGTCCTCATAATCCATAGCGTTTATATTCGTTATTCCTCGGGTGTTGCTACGAATTAGTTGTATTATTTTCTTTTTGTTTTCAACCGCATATTGTATTGTTTCTTTTTCCCAGCCTAAGGAGAGTTCATCATTTTCTTCTTCCATAGGCGGACAATATGATACATACGCAGTATCCATAAATATCCCTCCATGCCACATGCCAAAAGCTCCCGTGACGGGAGCTTTGACGCTTCACAACCACTTAAATCTTTGCATTTATCTATATAAATTATAAGTTGCTTACAAGTGCGTCGTATTTTTCAGGATATTTAATAGCGTACTGTAACAGTGACTTGAGTGCTTCCATAAATTCGTTGTCTTTACAGGCTGTTCTTATCTGGTTGAATATTGAAGTGTCTATATCTATTTTAGCAATCTCTGCTAAGTGCTTAAGCAGATATCTTATATTCAACTTCAGGCTCGATGCAAATGTCAAACAGTATTCCAATTCTTCTGAGATTGATAAATCCATATCTATTGCTTCTATATCATCATATGTACTAGCCATTTCGTAAGCTTTCTGATAATCTGTCATTTCATCTATATTATTTGTACTGCTACAAGCTGCCACTTCAGGTAACTTACTGGGATTATTCCACTTATACTTTTTGTTTCTGCTGTAACTCTTAAGCCTCCCGTAAACGAATTCTTCCAGTGATATGTAATCACTTTTTCTTCCTTTGTTAGGGTCATACCCTTCTCCGTTGTTTTCGCTCTTCAACATCGAAACGTATACATCATGTACTATGTCGTGGCAAAGATGTTCTTTTACTCCCATTTTTCTAGCGGTCTTTACAAGTTCGTCATAATTCCTTTCAATAAACTCCGTAGCTAAATGATTGATCTCAGGCTCCAACATCTTATTGGTAATTCCATAGATAGGACCTTCATAATAGAGATCTTTAAACATAACTACACGACGCCCCCTAACGCTATATTATTTTGTTTTACAATTGTTAAATATAACCAACTACCATAATACTACCAAAATTATCCGCACTTGTCAATAGTTTTTCAAAATTTTCGACATTTTCACTCCAAAAAATTTCTAAAAAATTGTTAAATTTTGCTAATTAACACCCCCTTTTGTCATGTCTTGTCGAAAGTTACCCTTAAAGCAGAAATACTAACTACACAATATGTAGTTAGTATTTCTGCTGGAAGTAGGTATTTTTATGGGTAAGATATAAATTGACTCACCAAAGCCTTGGAACAACATTCTTAATTACTTTTGTCTTACTTGTCGTTTTATTAGTATCCTCATTTTTGCTGTTTTCTTTTTTAACTTTTTCAACCGTGACAGGCGCGGCCAAATTACTGTTTACTGTCAAGTATCTTATACACCCACAACACGGCATATCTTCATGATTTGCTGTAGGCAAAGCACATTCATCGTTATCTGTATACATAGCAGAGAGTTCCCTTGCTTTTACCGCTGTTAAACAAGCTTCTCCAGTGTTAAAAGACAAAGGTGAACTGCAAATCCCTATTTCTGAAGGGTTTATTGCCAGTATATTTGCAATTTGATTTTTAATATTATTAGCTGATATAAGGTATAAGGTACTACTCAAATCTTTGAGCATTACTCTGTCAAACTGGGCACCTTCAAACTCTCTTATTGTATCCAGCATTTCTGGACTGAATCCATTCTGTACAGTATCATCTGTGACTGGTACATAGAGATATATTATGAGGTTCTCCACATCTTCAAGGAGCTTGTCCACAATATTTCTCATGCCCTTAGCCACAGTAATCTCAGCCATATGAGCTGAATACTTAAAGACCTGCTTCATTTTGTTTATGTACTGTGAAGTATTTTCATTGTATTCCGACAATCTATACCGTACAAAAGGAACATCCTTGATACTTATTTTCTTACCATTTATCTGGAATTTTTCGTTTTTGTCTATACCTATTGTATATTCGCCTGTTAAAACTATACTAGTGACCATTATCCTAGCCTCTCCCTCTACTTTTTACTTTATTATTACTATCAATCTGATTTACAGCAAGTTTACAACCATTACTTAAATCTTTTAACCATTCTCATATGCCTATTTTTAGGATGTGGTATGTTGTACCTCTTAGCACATTCTGGACCTACTCCACTAAGAATGCTATCTGGAGTTGTCAATCGCTTTCCACATTTACCACACCTGCCACAATGATATATCTCTACTGGTATATCATAATTTCCTTTATGTAATTTATTAACTACGCTAAGTAAACCTTTGATTGCTATGTGGTCGGTGTCAAGATTCCCTTTTTGTCCTTTGTAAAATTCAAATGTATCTATATCTTCTTTATATACCATTATTCCTGCATATATTGATTCATTTTCTGATATATGGTATATAAAATAAATAAACTCTGACTCGTTTTTATCTGACTTTTTCTTTATTATTTTATAACTTAATGTATTACCGGTTTGTGTTGATATCATTGTGACTTCGCTTTTTCCTGCCAGCATATATGGCAATGCTTTATCATTACTTACTAAGTATTTCATAATACCACTCCTGACTTTTACAGGTTTCTTGGCCATGTAAACCTTTCTTTTGGTCTGCCTAAAATTTCTTCGCACTCGTAAACTATCTTATAGTGACTTGGCAATTCTGGTATATCCAGAATATTATTAGCCAATAAGCCCATTTGAATAGCCTTTGCTATCTTTTCCTTAGGTGCATTAGTTATTCCTTTTTGCCTGTAATAAACTATGTTACCGAATTCGTCTATAGCTGTAATGACTCCTTGATAAATAGTTATTGCCATAATCTCTTTCTTTTTTGTTGTTACTGCCATAAACCATACCTCCTTATATATTTAAAAATGCTGAATTAACATCATATAATTGCTCTTCCAATATATTTGTAATACCTATATCATTCATTAACCTTGACTCTGACATTATTGCTCGATGAACTAGAGCGTATATTGCTTTCGCATTTTCAGAAGGATTCCATGAATGCTCTACATTATTTAGTATCATCTGCATAAACACCCAGTCTCTGAGGGATGTTTTGCTTGCTATTTCTGCATATCTCCTAAATGTATAGTCGTTTAACCTTTTGAGCTTGTGATCTTCATCAAGCCTACTTTTTGCTTCTGGCACAGAAAACCTAAGTCTTATAGGTATTACCCCAGTATTTATAAGTATCCTCATTTCTATTAAATCCGATATTTTTGACCTTAATCTTAAGGCTAATTCTCTCGGTCCCATGTCAGATAAGAGTGCATTTAACATACGATATATCTTACGTCTCGTTACTATTCTTTTATTTTTTATGGGATTAACAAGTTCTTCAAGGAAGTCCTCTAAAACGTAGTTTTCAATACCCTTAAGTTCTTGTGACATATCATTATATGTCATTGTTCTACCTTCCCATTGCCTACATATTCTGTCAAGAACTTGTGGATATTCATCATAGCTTCTGCTCATACGTAATACAAACAATTCAACTGCTTTATCAGCTACCTTTACCCCTCTTTCAATCATCATTTCTTTAACTAAACTTATTAAAATGCTGCGATATGGAAAACTTAATTGTATTAAATGAGTAAAGGCATTAGCTGTAATACTTCTATTCTTTAAATAAGGTCGATAATCTTGATAATCTGTCATTATTACAACCAATACGCCATTTTCGCTGGGCTTTTTAATATACTTATCTAAAGCTTCCTTATGCTTTTTAGTAAGCATTTTATAATCTACCGAGCAGAACCATTTACCCGTTACTGCTGGTACTTTCACTACTTCTAAGAATTCCGTAAAATCTAGGGATGAACTAGTCTGAGAATATTCATGCCTAGACATTACAAACTCTTCCATTAACTTCTCTACACCCTCAGTTGCTTCTAAAGAACCCCTGCACATATTCTTTAGTCTATCCGCTACTCTATTATTAAAAATACTGTATGGGCCAGCAATAAACATTACTCTAGCTGTTTTATACATATTTTCATTGTTTATATCACTGAACTTGTATTTCACCTTATCACCTTCGATATTAAAATTACAACAATTTATATATCTATGTTTATTTCAATGTAGTTTTAAGTAAATATAAAGGGCATATAAACATATGCCCTTTATATTTACTTTTTCGTGAACTACCCCCACCTATAGAGGTGGTGGCTTCGTGGTCAATACTCCCATCGGAGCAAGTTTACCCACGCTCAAAGGGCTGTTCCATCCCCATATTTACCATCTACATGGCTAATTTTAGTAGGTTCTTTGCTGCGTTTATATCTCTATCATGTATAGCACCACAATTTGGGCATTTCCATTCTCTTAGTGCTAAATTCTTTACATCTGTATTTTTATAACCACATTCACTACATATTTGACTTGATGCATATTTTGTTGGTGCTATTATTATTTCTCTGCCATACCATTTAGCTTTGTACTCTAACATTTGCCTGAATTCGTACCACGATGCTTCTGATATTGATTTTGCTAAATGATGATTCTTCAACATATTCTTTACTTTCAAATCTTCTAAAACTATCACTTGGTTCTCGTTGATAATTTTAGAAGATAGTTTGTGTAAATAATCCCTTCTTTGATTTGCTAATTTTTCATAAGTTTTTGCTAATAATAATCTGTCTTTTCCCAATTTTTACTTCCTAGTTTCTTTCTTGACAAATCTTTATTTGATTTTCTTAATCTTTTTTCTGTTTTTCTCAACCACTTAGGATTTTCAAATACTTCTCCATCACTTGTTACTGCAAAATCCTTAATTCCTAAATCTATCCCTACTTTCTTATCTGTCTTGGGTAATGGTCTTATTTCTTCTTCTACAAGTATTGAAATATAATATTTATTTGTAGTTGTTTTAGATATTGTACAAGATTTAATTTTTCCTGTAAATTGCCTATGTTGTTTAATCTTTACCCTTGATTTTAGTTTTGGAAGTTTAATATATCCATTTTCAATATATATAGTTCCATTTTGATTATTAGTTGTATAAGATTGTTTATCCTTTTTTCTTTTGAATTTAGGAAACCCTATGCTTTTATCTCTAAAAAAGTTTTTATATGCTTGCTCTAAATCAAGTTGTGCATTTGCTAATGCTAAACTGTCTACTTCCTTTAGAAAAAGAAATTGTTTCTTATATTGAGCAGGCGTATTATGCAACATCTGTCCGGTTTCTTTATAATAATTTATTTTATCTTCCAACATCTTGTTGTATATGAATCTTACACAACCAAAACATTTAGCAAAATATTCTTGTTGTTTTTTATTAGGATATAATCTAAATTTGTATGCTTTTAACATAATTACACATCACTTCCCTTGACTTTCTATATGTCGCTTTATTACATCAATTGATACTCCACAATATATTCGTCAAACATTTTCGGCAATTCATCTCCCACTTACAGAAGTTGGGAGACTTCTTGCCAATTTAGGTTAAATCGTTGTTCCTGTTATTGTTACCTGTAAATCTTCGCATCCTGGCTCAACACAATCGAATCTTGCACCTTTTGACCTAGTTTTAACATTCTGTACCCACATATCTTTATCATGTTGATGTATTCTGCCATCCTGTGTATAATACATTCCTAGCTTATGCAACCACAGCTTTTTCTTGCACTCATATAGTACTTTACTCATTTCTTTCATGTAATTGTTTACAGCTTTATATTTTGATTTCAAGTCTGTTATTTTACTTAGTTCATCAGCTATCATCAGTAAGTATTCATTGATATATGGATGAGCTTCTTTATTTTCTACCATATCTACCGTTATTTTATTTATTGCAGTAGTCGCTCCTCTTAGAGCATACTCTATAGAAATGTTAGTATCTTCTTCATCTTTTACTTTGATATCACTACTTTCGGCTTGACCTTGGATATCTTCTGTCTTTTTATATTCTCCAGTGAAGATATCTATTCCAGCTTCATGTAATATCTTCAATTCTTCAGGAGAATATTTTTTGTATAGTCTATAAACTTCTGTATCTATTATATTTATTCCATCTGCGCCTGCCTTATCTATTATATCATTCTCAACCGCCCTTAAATATTTATTATGTGCCTTAGCATGCATCATTTGGTATACTGTTTCTTTTATCTCCTTATTGGATAAAATATAATCTTTCGCTTTAGCTGGAGGTATGATAGATAATTTTGAAGTGTCTACTTCAAAATAAACTAATTCCGTTCCTCCATATCTTGAGCTGTGACCTGTTAAATTATTTATCGCCTCACACAGGTCTTTATTTACCACTGGCTTTATTGCTAAAGCGGTTTCAAATTCTCTTCTGAATTCCTCTACTCCCTCAGGAAGAAGCCCTACTGCAAATCGCTTCATATAGTTTTCTCCATTGAGGAATATACTCTTTGTTGAATGTACGAAGCAGTGGACTGTCATCATTTCTCCGTTATTATTCCACAGGTTAATAACACCAGGCTTGCGGAAAGTTGTATTGGCATTAAGCTTCTTTTCTCCGAAGCTTATATAAGGAAATGCTATTTCGCCGTACTTTAATTCATTGAATCCGCTAGCCACTTTTCTGTCCATCTTAGTAGCTGCTTTGTATTGTTCATCAGGTAGTCTGACTACTAAACCATCGTATTTTCTTATAATAGAATAAAGTGTCAACAAATCTTTTTCGTTTTGAATTTGTGTATATTGCATAATATCTTTTGATTGTCCTCCAGTACCCACACGCCTTCTCTTAGGTGTCTGGACGTTCTGCCCTAATATCTCTTCAGGCAGATCTTCTAATTTCATTACTCCTGGCTTTCCAGCTATATAAACTTTATCCTTTATTGTCCTTAAAACGAAGTTTGTTGGCCTAAACCATTTTGCTAGCCTCAATACATCGTCGTATTTGTATTTTCCCTCATATCCATCTGTCCTAACTCTGAATCCTATCAGTTTCCCGTCATGTACTATCCTAGATACTAGAGTTATCCCGTTATCTATATCATAGAAGTTAATCCCATCAAATCTTGACATAGGTACCTCGTTGAGCTTGAACTTACCCTGCTCAACTATTTTATTATCTATTACCGCTATTTGATTATTTCTGAATTTTTTAGCAATTATCTCGTTTTTATGGATTGCTTTCTGAACAGTTTCGTTTAGAAATCCCCCGAACTCTGTCTCCTTACCTTCCATCCAAAAGCCTACTAAATTATTTTTAGTATCGAGTATAGTTTTAATTATTTTCATAGTGATTCCTCCTAAAATTACTTTGTTAATCTTCAATTGTCAAAATTAGATAATTTTTATATTTCACTATTTATTTTCTAAATTACTGTATATTTTTAAGTATAAAAATTTCATTTTTACAGCATTTCCTACTTTTCTTATTATATCTTAATCTGTAACTAACTAGCCTATTAAATTTTGCATCTATTGCCATTCATTAAATATTTTCTCTTCGGTTAATATTTGTATGTCTTTGCTTTAACTCTTAATGATGATATTGCTTGCATAAAGAATAAATGTCTTGGAACCTCTATATTTTTTAATGACTTACACCCATAAAATACGTCATTCCCTAATACCTTAACACTAGGAGGTATAAATACATTATTCAGCCTTAAACAATTTCTAAATGCTTTACTGCCTATAGTCGTTAAAGTAGAAGGTAATTGTATATGTTCTAAACTATAACAGCAATAAAATGCAGATGGTTCTATAGTAATAAGTTTAGATGGTAGCTTAACCCTAACTAATTCTGTACACATCATGAATGTAGATGAAGGTAATATAGTTAATTCATCCCCCATATCCACATATTTTAAGGAACCACAATCCATAAAAACCTTTGATTCGAATACTTCTATATTGCTTGGCATTTTAAATTCCTCTATTCCACTATATGCAAAGGCACATTCTCCTATTGCTTTTACACTATCCGGTATTGTTATATTTGATAAACCTTTGCAGTAGTTGAATGCTTCTTGCCCTATACTCTCTATCCCATAGGGTAATACTACATCATTTAAACTCTCACATCCACTGAACGCTCTCTTGCCGATTATTTTAAGATTGTTTGGTAGTTTTATTTTTTCTAGTTGCCTACAATTTTCAAATGTCCTGTCATCTATAACGGTTATTATATCAACCAATGCTATGCTTTTAAAATCTTTTTTTAATAGCTTTATTCCACGATTTTCAGTAACTATATAAGGCTCATTTAGCAGTCTTAATTTGTTGTTTAACTTTTCAATCTCTACTTCTAAATTTATTTGATTGTCTGTATATACCTTTGGATATTCCCCTTTTATTGAAGAAATATAAACCTTGCCATTGTTAAATACTAGCTTTCCATTTGCTATTCCCCATTTATTGGCGTAGTATATTACCTCTTCTACTGTCATTTGCCTCATTTCGCCTTTATAATCTACAACCGTATATCCAACATTATCTATTTGATTAACTATTATTATGGGTGATTTTCCTACTAATCTCCCTCCCACTATCTTTGGCAACCTATCAATTGACCCATTACTGCCTACCAATATTCCATTGTCTATTTCTAAATTCATTACCTTTGCCTTTCCAGTGGCCAAAGCATTATATACACTATCATAAGTAACGTCTTTTACCTGTTTAGTATCTATATTCATTATTCTAAATCCTATTGTTGTTTTTCCATCTGTTAAATTAGCTATTGCTATCATGCACATATTCCTCACTCCTATTTATTTTTATACTCATTATCATGTTTGTTAATAAGTATCTTTATTAGTAAAAATCTGTGCGAAAGCATAAAAAAATGCAGGTTTTTCAACCTGCATTTAAAAATTTTTATAGGTTAGTTGCATCTATCTTAGATGCTTCGCAATCGCACCAGATGCCTTCCTCTAGCCTCATTCGTATTTCACTCATTTCCTGAGCTGATGTTTTAGGATTTGCATATAAACTGATATCTACTCCGGAGATGAGCCCTAGCCTTATCTGATTCATTTGAGCTATTGAATAAGCTGGGTTTGCATATGGTGTTACGTCGAATCCCCTTATCATTTCAGCTTTTAATCTCTTCATTTGCTCTACAGTAAATCTTGGGTCTGCATACAGCTTAGCTTTAATACCTGCTTCAAGACCTTCTCTGATTTCTTTCATCTGTTCTGCTGTGAATTCTTTATTTGCATAGAGTGCTATGTTAACTCCATGTGCTTTACCAAGTTTTAATTGCTCTATTTGTTTAGGATTAAATATTTCCTCTATTCTTAAAGTATTAGCCTTATTTTTAGTGGGGTTATTCTGAATTTGATAGGTGCTTTTCGGTCGTTTCGTATTAAGTACCTCTATAGGGAAACCACCATTTCTAAAACTCCTGATATGTGGCTTCACCACTCCACAGCCTTCCGCATATATACCGTTTTGTATCGCCACTAAACCTTTAGCCCTTGCCTGTTGAGCATATTTTAACAAATCTGCCAAACGAACTGCCTTTATATTACCATTACAATCCGCAACTCTATATCCAAGTGTATTATTAAATGAATCCACTAGCTCACTAATTATTACTAAAGGCTTAACTTTTCTATCAGTGATGAATCTACCTAAGGAGCCTGTAGTGCCTACAAGTCTGTCTCCTTCCAAAGCTGCATTCTCTAAACGTAGTCCTTGCCTCATTTTTTGCTTTAACAAAGCTTCATTTAGTTCAGCTATTTCATATTTATTCTGCCCATTGGCATCCTTAGATACTCTGAGTATTTTATAAAGCTTATCGTTATTATTCATCTTTGTTATTCCTACTATAAATATCATCTTGACTCCCCCTTAAATTGTATTTATAATTTTACACCTTAGATCACTGAAAATCCTACAGCTATCCCAATCACCTATATATTTTTCCTCTATAGTATTTTTAATTTTAATTATGTATAAATCATCATTCAACTTCGCTATCGCATCATTTGTTTTTAATGGAAATATGGCATCGTATAGTTTAGTAGTTAGATGTTTTCCTGTATAATCAATTAGTATCTCTGAATTATAGTTTTGTAATACTATATAATCACAGTCATGATAGAATCTAATACCACTATAATTGAATGGTGCCACTATACCGTTAGTTTTTAGATCTATTATACCGTTTAAGTTTTTATTAACTATTTCTATATGTACTAGTCCTTTTACAATTCTGCATACTTTCATAGGATTATAAACTGTATTTACTATATTACCAGAACTATCATAAATTATGGTCTGTTTATCTGATTCTGCTATCACTAATTGACTTTCTGTTAATAACACTACTTTATTAAATGCATGAGCTTTATCTAATAAGTTTTCCTGTATATTATATAAGTACCAATCATCGTCAACTCTACAGAAGCATAACCTATCACTCGCATATATCACTTCTCTATAAAGTAATTTTAATTTAGCTAATAAACTTTGCCTAATGACCATATCGATTCTCTATCCCCTAACTTTGCTTAAATGGGGCTACCTTACCAAATTCAGGTTTAAATTCCCTATTGTTAATTACAATCCATATTGTATCTTTATGATATTTTCTATGATACTTTTTATCTATTGGTTCAAAGTACCCATCTGTAAATATAAGAATTACTGATGGCTTATGCTTACACGCCTTGCTCTCAAAATACTCGAATAAGGAGGTCGGATCCGTACCTCCGCCACCCTTAGCCTTTACTTTCTCAAATTCTTTAATAGATTTAAAGTCTGCCCTAGTAGTAATTTCCGTATCCCAATATATTACTTCTGCCTCTACTTTATATGTATTAAGCAGGTCTCTAATTTGGTGGAAAAACACTCCTAAATCCTCATCAGAAATTGACGCAGATGTATCTATACATATTTTTGCCCCTTTTAATTTATCAGGCTCTAACTGCTTAGGTCCAGGAAGTGTCATATTCCTGCTTATAAACCTTCTATCTGGTTTAGCGAATGTTGTTATAGTTTGAGTAATTTCAATTAGCTTGTTTCTTAATAGCTTTCTCCAGTCGAGCTTAGGAGCTAACATTTCTGCTACTAATCTATCAAGTAAACTTGCTGTTTTACCATGTACACTTATTCTTGCCTGCTCTAGCATCTGTCTGGTTGCTACTTCATCCATTACTTTTTCGCGCCCGGTTTTATCTGTCTCTATTATGTCTCTTTGAGATTCTGGTATACTAAATACTTTGCCTTTGTATACTACTTTTTTGCCTTGCTTATCTTCAGCGTTATCAGTTGATTGGTCATCTGCATCACCGGATTCTCCACTTGAACTACTCCCGGTGCTTTTTGATGAACTTCCCTTTGAACCTCCCATTTGTGCCCCTGCATTCGACATTGAATTACCCGATTTTAGCTCTTCCTCTAATTCCTTCATTATAGCATCATATATAATTTCAGGTGTATCCTTCATTACATCTATATCTGGATGGTAACATAAATCTGTCGGGCATTTTATCCTTACTTTTTCTATTACAACAGTCTTTCCAGGCTCTAAATTAAATTCTTCACATATAACTTTATTGACATATAAATCACAAGCTATATTAAATATATAGCTATCTCTATGTTTTCGCCTGAATGAATGCATCATAGCTATATGAGCCACTTCATGTAAGTTTATAAAATTCAATTCTTCTTCTGACATTTTAGCCACGAAGTAAGGATTATAGTATAGTTCCCTTGTTGCTACAGCCATTGTATTAATATCCACAGTTTCAATTCTCTTTAATAAAGAATATATAGCAAAATAGAAAGGATGTGTAAACTTCATATTGTACATTGCCCTTACTATCTTTTGCTCTGCTGTAACTCCATTACCGCAGTCAATCTCTTTTGCTAAGTTACTCGGTTTAATATTTTTAGTCGTTTTGATATCAGAATCTTTTTCTTTGTCTTTTTTATTGCTGGTATCTCCACTTTTATTAGTATCTTCTATTTCTTCACTAGCCTCTTTAACTTGCTCAAAGACTTCTTTAACCACATTTTTTAATCTTTCCATTTGCCCCTCGCTAGCTTTAGGAGTAGTAAGCTGTTCTTTTACAGTTTCCATTCTATCCTTATTATTCTCTACTACTTTATTATCAGCCGGAGTTTGTTCAGCTAACTCGGTAGACGATATCTTGGGATATTCTCCATTTATAGAACTTATAAACTCTTTGCCATCTCTATTTACTATTTTGCCGTTTGCTATTCCATTTAGTTTAGCATATTTTAAAACATCTTCATTCTTAAGTTTTACCATTGTACCTTTATAACCAGTCACTGTATATCCTATACCATCAATTTGATTTACTATTATTACTGGAGAGTAAATACCGACTAGCACTCCATTCATAATTTTAGGTAGCCTATCTAAAGAACCATTTGTACCCACTAATTTTCCATTTTCTAATCCTACATTATCTATTGTGGCTTTACCAGAAGCTAATACACCAATAACATTTGCTATTGGTACGTCTTTTATTTGACCTGAAATAGTATCTAATAGTCTCAAACCTATTGTATTTTTACCATCTATTATATTGGCTATAGCTAAAATACCCATCGCTATCCCTCTCGTTTTATAGTTTTAATTTCATATTGCCCATTTAATTTAACAGCAAAGATGTTATTTTCTAACCTAACTACATTTTCATACATTGGTTGTATTATTTCCTTGCCACTTGCACTTACTATTCCATGCTTTTCGTCTTTTATAATATGTATTAGCCCATCCATTTCATTTAAGTGTACATAATCATATTTAAAGTCTATTTTATTAGTACGTTTTAAGGCGTCCACTAAAACAATAGCATATTTTGTTTTATTCCCCTCGCTTATATACTTCTATCACGGTCATACAGTAGGCTCTGCTCCATAGCAAACTCGGTAAACTCTGGACATATCTCTTCAAATTCGTCTGATATAGCAATTTCAGCGAAACCGTCACAACTAGCTACTAAGTCGTTTATACCTAAAACTGCAAAGTCCAGCTTAATTTTTCTAAGCTCTATTACCCATTTTACCAAATTAGCCATTTCCATCTTTACTTTTTTATCTATATTGCCTCTTTCTTTAGCTACCTTGAAATGGTCTGAAAATAGCTTGATACTTGACTGAATTGCCATGTGAATAACTTCATCTCTTACGTCATAAGGCATTTTTGCTTTGCCGCTTAATACATCTTCTGGCTCTATTGTAGATTTTCTATATGCATAGAAAGCAACAAACTTGTTAGCTGCTGCATCTCCAACGCAACCTGCCGCTATTATACTAAGTAATTCATCGTCAGGGTCGAAAGGCTTGCCTATTCTCTCATTATAATTTAATTCATCTGATAATGCCTTCCAAGATCTAGGAGATGCAAATTGTTCTGCTGATATATCAGGATTATAGTTATGAAGCATATCAGGTGCAAATGATAAGAAAGCTACTACTATGGGGTTTACATCATTTTGAGCCGCCCATTCTTTCCAAGCCCCTAAGTCTGGAGTAACCCTATAAACTGAACACCTATTTATAAGGTTGCCCTCTAAACCCTGGAAGTTTCCTCCATCTTCCTCGCCATTACCTAACCCAACTACTAACCAACCGTCAGGAAGTTTATATTGACCTAATGACCTCTTGGAGTCAAGGAGCTGATATGCTGCTGTTCTTATATTTATTGAAGCGGAAGTGATTTCATCAAGCACCAGTATTCCCTTTTCTCCATCTCTTTCTGCTACGGGGAATAAGCTGTTTCTTGCCCAATTTGTTTCACCTGTTTTAGGGTCTATTATCGGAAGACCTACAAGGTCAACTTCAGAGTATAGTAGTAACCTTATTTCTTTAAAGCCTATGCCCAGTTTTTTCGTTAGATTATATATTCCTTCAGTCTTGCCTATTCCACCTTTACCTATTCCTAATACAGGTTTCATTGTACCTGTCTTGAACTGCCTTTCGACCAAGTTCAAGAACTGTTTTATTGTTACGCTGACCATTACTTTCTCCTCCTTAACACCCTATCTTTATTATAATACTTTTAACGCTTGTTAAAAAGTTCAAATATTAGTAACATTACCATCTTTTATATAATTGGTACGACCCCATAACCACCAGACCATTTATAATACCGTATTTCAGTATCTGTTATTTCTACTTTAGGATAACTGCAATTTACATGAATATGTCCTCTAGAAGTAATTACTCCATATAAATCGTCTTTTTTGACTATCGCATATTCTCCTTTAAACTCTCCTATGTAATCGTATTCTTCGGCATGTCCTTCATGATAGTCCATATCGTGTAGTACACATATCTTGTGCTTAACACTACCGTCGGGGTATAGACGAGTCAATATTACTGATCCCCTATCATTAAGTATTTTGATTTCGTAATATTTATTCCTTGTAATAAGCTCCCCTTCATCGTTAAGTATACCGTATTTATTACCACCATCCCCATTAAAAAATTTAACTATTGCATATCTACTTGGAGAATAACTTCTTTGAATTATAGCTGCATATCTTCCCAATATTTTGGCTCCCCTACTGATTACATAATATACATCTCTGCCATTTTCCATATTAAACCCTATATAAAAATTGCAATTGTAGCTGTTATTTATAGTTTCAAATGGTCCTATTACTCTTTTTCCGTTAATATCTACTATTTCTTGTTTATCAATGGATATTACATGAAATAAATCATAGTACCCTTCGCCAAATTTATCTATAGACATTTTATCAGATTTAATTAGTTCTTCTCCAGTTGTTAAAGATAATAACCCTTTGTTTCCGTAACCACTATCAACTATTGCCCTATTATTGTTCAGTATTTCTATATCTCTATAAAGATAATCGCAAATCTTTTTACCCTTGCTATTTATTATCCCCTTCAAACCATTACTTTCTATTATATGATATCCAAATTTCGATTCTACTACTGTAAACATTATGTTAAGTTTATTTACTAATATAGATTGTTCTTCTTCAGTTAATTTGTCGTCTACTATTTCGAATTCCCCCTCTAAAGCGCTGATAAAGAATTGGCCATCTCTGTAAACGAACTTTCCGTTCGCTAAACCATACCCACAAAACTTATACCTTATGTCTTTTACGGACATTTTTACTATGTTTCCATAACAATCTGCTATAGTAAATCCTTTATTTTTTATTTTGTTTATTATAACAAGATTTGCTTGGCCTTTTATGATTCCTCCCACAAAAGTTGTTAGTCTTTCTAAGGAACCATTAGTACCTACTAATTCTCCTGCATCGTCTATTGTCATATTTTTAATTTGTACTTTTTTATTTCTTAGAGCAGATTTAATACTATTTATTGGAACATCTTTAATTTGTTTTGTTATAGTATCTAATAATCTATATCCAATTGTTTTATATCCATCACTTATAGCCGCTATTGCATAAATACTCATAAACTTCACTCCTGATCTACTTTTATTTATTGCATTTTGTAAACTTCTTTGAGTGCTCGCTTAGCTAACGTTGTAAGGTGAGTATCATTGCAATTATATTTGGCATACATGGAGCATATCCATTCCGTTCCCATGACTGCCCTCATACAATCCCAAGCTAAGCGTGTTTCAAAATCATTATAATTGCCACTCGCTTTTAATTGCTCTGCATATAAAGGAATTTCGTGTTGTATTTTTCTTAAAGCCTCTACTACCACAGGTAATTCGTTCAATAATTTCATTTGAATCATTCCTTTCATATTGTCGTTAATACATCTCTTATACCAACCTACTCCTTTTATTTATCTATCTCATGATTGTATAGATGCTTAATTATAGTATTTTTATAGTAAAAATAAAATAGGCATAGCTGCCTATTTTACATTTTTAACTATTTATTTTTAGAATAGGGAGTTTAGACTCGTTAAAGCGAGTGAAATTATTGATATAGTCAACGCATTTACCGCATATGAATTTATCCAGCTGCGTGATTCTGTCTCTGTGCAAGTCCTCCATATTCCTATGTCGTCCTCTTTTTCTTTTAATAACTCTACAATACTTACTGTTATATGTAATGTATATATTATTGCGAATATAACATTAACAGCTTTTAAAGCTATTGTTATCTCGTTAAACCCTTCTCTGCTTCCTAGAATATTGATGATACTGCTATCTAACCCTTTTGATACTCCAATTATCATAAGCCCTACAAGTAGTATGTATTTATTAGCCCCTATTATGACTGGGTTTTTCAAAATGTATAGTATTGGTTCTATTAATTGTCGGAAGTAGCTTAATTTATAATGCTTAACTTCAATTATGTCTTTTATTCTTACCCGTATTACTGTATGAGGTCTTTTAAAAATGAATTCTTCATCATCGTACGAATTCTTTAGAGTGTCTAAAACATCCTTATATTCGTCTCGGTTACATAGTAAAGAATAAGTGCCATGTTTCGATTTAATTTTTATTATCCATCTATCTTTGATGTACTTGTAATCGTCAGTTATTACATAGTACAGTTCTAAAAGAAAAGCTAGTGCCAAAGGTACTATAATGATTTGCATTATTAATGTAAAGATGCTTTTAACATTACAGGAGATATAAGTAATTAATGCAAGTGAAATGATAAGATAAATAATAGATACAGGTACAACGAGAGCTTTACTCTTGATAAACTTTCGCATTATATTGCCTCCAATTAGTTAAAATTTACCTCCTTTGTATTCTCTCTCAAGTGCCAGCATCATTTCTAGCACGGTATTAACCACATTACCTGCTGGGGGTGTCGGAATATGTTGTCTTTCCTGCTCTTTATAAGATGTCATTAAACCGAATAGTTGGTTTTGAAGTCTGTTCCACATTACTACATAATGGATATTATCATTATTTATTGTTGTTTCTACTTCAGGTCTAGAAATTCTTCTCGGTTTTTTCATGTTAAATCTCCCCTATATAATCGTAGCTATTGTCTGGTAATATATTATAGTTGGCGATGAAGATTTCTTCACCTGCCAAGGCATCTTCCGCTGTTTTACCTGCTAATGTATAAGGTATGCGGAAAGGTCTTATGTACATACCCCTATATAATTTCCTTGCCTTTACACTATCATCAAGTGTCATAAGCCAAGGGAATTTTGCTTCTTTACACATTTTAGCAAGTTTTTCATGGGGAAATCCATGATGTGTATCCCCGTCTTTGCCATATAAACCGCTCTTCTCCTGAGCTATGTATGGCGGGTCAAGGAACATAAAGCTTGTTTCCGGACGTGTGCTTGCTTCTTCTATGAGTTCTTCAAAGGATACCATTCTGATTTCTATTTTCTGAAGAAGCGGCTGGAGTTCTATCATTCTATCTGCTTTTTCAAGCCTGAAGTCTTTGAATTGGTCTTTACTCATTGAACCAGAATCTCCCATACCACTAAAGGAGATTTTGTTCACAAGGAATGTCCTTGCCGCCCTTTGAGCAAGAGTAAGTTGACTGCAATCTATTGTTGTAAGCTGTTTCCAAAGAGCTTCTCCTTCAGCTATCGCCTGAGTTTCTACCTTTTCGTAATCGGGGTCTGTGGGATCCATCGTAGATAGTCTAATCTGAGTCGGTGCATCTCTCTTAAACCACTCTTTCGCTATATAAGCTGCTTCTGCTGCACTCTCTTTTACTCCTTGCCAGAATGCCCATATCTCAGGAGAAATCTCACAAACTGTAAATGTTTTGGCTGAGCATTTATTGCTTTGCATATAGCCCAAGGTGACTGAGCCGCCACCGAAGAAGCTTTCATACCAGTGTTCTATATTTTCTGGTATAAGCGGAAGTATCTGAGGTAGTGCTTTCCATTTTCCACCCGGATATGATAATGCTGGTCTGATTGCCATTTGTATGCCTCCAATTTTACCTTATTTCGTATATCTTTTTTCTTTTTACTATATTAGCGCCCTCTATATAGTTCAATCCCAATAATAATCAACACATAAATAACTATGATTTAATAAGAAGTTTAACAGACCTATATTCCTTAGTCACTAATTCTTTATGATAGGTGACTTGTGTCTATTTTCTGTTTGTATACCATTTCCTCACATATTGATTAGTGTAAAACATATTGACCACCTACCAACTAGTGTCTACCATATTCTGTTTTACATAATCTACTGTAAATCTATATAATTCCCCAGTTTCAATATCTAAGCCTTTTACTGCAAATTTCTTTGACCTCGGATTTAATGCGTATATTTTGTATGTTCTGCCATTATACCTAAATTCTTTGCCAAAATCTGATTTGCTTAAACCAAATTTTTCACAGTATCTTTCAAATAAGATTTGTTCCGCTGATTTATGCTTTCCAGTTATTACACCTTCAACACTTGCTGTGAATCTAAATTTATCTGCTCTTATAGTATTTATCCTAATCTCTACCCCATATTTCTCTTTCATATATTGCATTACCTTATTAAATTCTTCCTTGAATATCTTTAAATTAGCTCTGTCAAATCCCCTTTCAAAAGCCCTTTCCCTTACTGCCCTATAAGCTGCCTCTACTTTTTCTTTATAATAACTTTCGCTGTTTTTGATACTATTTATATCAGGTATTACTTCCTTCATTATCATATTAAAACTACCTTTTATAGCTGCTATATACTCTTTACCATTACGTTCTACTATTTTAGCATTAGTAACTTCCCCTATTTTTGCTCTTTCCATAATATAATCATAGGGTAGTCTAGAGACTACCCCTACACCATTCGATACATCAAATTCCACTATCTTTTCACCATCATAGACTGCGTTAATAATTGTTAATGCTGGTTTAGACAAAATATTTTTATATTCATCTATCACAGGTAACCTGTTGATGTCTCCCATGGCGCCCTTTAGTTCACCATTAACTAACTCTACATTTTCTATAGTTGATATACCCTGTGATAATACATGCTTTATTGTATCTGTTGATACGATGGCAAATTTTTTAGTACTAGAATCTATTAAACCTAGCGCCATTACTAAGTTATTTTTTCCTAAAATTCTAGATACTGCAAATATTCCCATAATATCAACCCCTAATACTTTGCCTTATTATCCCCTATAAGTGAACTACCACCGCTTTCAAAGATGTCGGAAATATTTTTAGCAACATTTCCCTCACTTAATGATTTAGCTATATCCACATATAACATTCTAAATTTTAGATGATTGCTTAGAGCTTTTGCTAAGTATGTCTTACCGCAACCACTTGCACCGTAAAACAATAGCTTATTCACTGGCTCTAAACCATACCTTAATAACTTATGCCTATTTTCATTCTCTCTAAGGAATTGCTTAACTTTTTCTTTGTTTTCGTCACTTAAGATAACTGATTCTAACCTTATATTGGTGTCTACTGTCATTAGCAGTTCTTTTAATCTGTTTTCATTTATATTCATTGCTTCACCATCCATTTTCACTGTACTCTACATTAACTATTTGCGCCTCTCTTTTTCTATTCCACAATTAGTACATTTTTCTATAAAATGGTCTCCAATTACTAAAGCTAATGCTCCAAGAATTATTAAGATATGTAAATACATATATAGTTTTTGCTTATTGCTCTTACTCATATAAACTTCTATTAACCCCTTTTGCTTCTCTTAATCCATCCTTGCTACTTTATTTATTGCTTCTATAACTCTTGGCTCCTCAAATGGCTTTACAATAAAGTCTATTGCACCCTTTTTATAGCCTCGAGTACAAAAGCCTTTTGACCCATAGCTGAACACATAATTATCTTTGCATTACTGTCAAAATTCTTTATGAGAGTTAAACCTTGTATTCCGTCAACATCTGGCATTGTTATATCCATAGTAACTAAATCTGGTCTTAAGTCTTTGTATTTATTAAAGGCATCTAACCCATTTATTGCCTCCCCTACAACGGTACAGCCCGCTCTTTCCAATATCCCTTTTAAAATAGTTCTCATAAACGTTGCGTCGTCTACGATTAATACTCTCATTTTCAACAAGCCCTCCCGTTTTTTAATTAGTATTTATTTTGTAACAATTATTTATTACATTTTAAGCTAATTTTCATGAATTTTATCTACACAAAATAAAAATAAGCGGTTTGTTAAGTAAACCTCTTATTTTTAGCTACTACCTATTTTTCTTATACCTAATTATTTATGCGGTTATAAACTTCTCTACTTTTGCTATAATATCTCTCTTAATCTTATCAAATTCTTGGTCAAGGTCTAAAACATCTTCATAAATTGTAAATTCTTTTGCTTCACCTGCAAATCTCACATCTGGCTTGGCTAATTTAACTTTGTCTATAGTTTTAGCATAAATGATTAGACAATTCAATTTTCTATGCCCTCTAGCTATAGATGTATAAGTCTCACCATAGTCCAGCATTTCTCTATTGTTACTTTGTTTATTATTTGTTATATCACTATACCATTTAGTGTCGATGATTAGAGCTTCATCCATCTTTTCTACAAGTATGTCCAATTTCTTTTTACCGCTGTCAGTTAAATAACAAGGATTTTTAACTCTAGCCTTCTTGTATTCCATCTGTAAAAATGTTCTGACAAACTTTTCAAAAATATGGTTTAGTCTTTCCTCGTCATTTAATTCAAGTAATAAGTAATTCCCAGCTTCATCCCTTGCTAATAAGTTCTCTATAACTAACTTACTAGCTAGAATAGCTGCTTTATACCATATAGGTAGATTTTCATAATCTATTTCAATTAAGTCTACCTCGTCTATCTCACTGTCTCTTATATCACTTAAATCCTCAATGTATCTTAGCAGTTTAGCATATCTATCTTCTTTTATACCCTTTCCATAAGTGATTAAAGATGTTAATGCCCTTTTGATTATTTGATTATAGATGCTATCATTGTTTAACTCAAAAAATTTACAATGTAGTTTTCCTTCAGCATAAGTGCTTGTACCGAAAGTCTGTTTTATGTCCAATCTACCTTTTAGCCTGTCTATACTTTCTCTTTTCTCTGTATATTCTCTCAAATAATTATTTGCCTCTAATACTTCCATAGCTCTGCACATTATACCAGCAAATAAATCATCGAGAGTTTTACACTTTTCAATTACTACATCCCCAAGTTCCATTTTGGCTACTTCATCTACTGCGTATGTCAACATATAATAGATGTTTCGCCAGTTTATTCTCTTATGCCTCATTTATTCCACCTGCTCATATTTTTCTATTAAACTGTCTATGTATTCCTCTATCTCTTCTCTCTTGCTCCTACAATATTTAATTCTATCCTTTATTTCTGGTATTAGATGTGTCTTTATTGCTAATATCAAATTATCTTTGGTAAGTTCTATATCTGATACTGCTCTTGTACCTATGCATTTTTCAAGTCCCAACTCTGGACTCTTCTTTATTAGTTCATTGACATCCTCCATTATTTTGCATACATCGTCTAACAAAATATATGTTTCTTCATCTATGTCTACTTCTTTAGTTATAGCATCAGCATATCCTTTCCATTGAGGTAATATGTCTACAATATAGAATCTTTCTAAAGTAGCCACGTCTATCTTTTTGGTACTACCATCTAAATTATTCATTGTAGCTATAATATATAAGTTAGATGGTATCATAAAATCTTTTCCATTTTTTAATGTTATGATTGTATCCCTATGCTCGATACAAGTCATTAACTCACCAAGTATTGCTTCTGTGTTTCCTCTTGATAATTCGTCAATTCCTAGATAATAATTATTATTTCTATCACTATCAGCTTTTTTACATAATTCAGTCAAAATTCCATCTTTATATACCCATTTTCCGTTTTTGCTGACTAATCCACCAATAAAGTCAGTATAGTCCGTGTTCTGACTAAAGCTTATTATCTTATACTTATCTCTATCTCCATTGGTTAACTGATGCAATAATAATTTCATCATTTTTGTCTTACCAGTTCCGGGTACACCCCTTAATAATAAAGTCTTTTTAATATCTAATATTTGCTTTAATTCTTCAAAGCTATAGCCGTGGATGACTTCATCAAATGTTTCCTCTACATCTTTAACGCCATTCCACTCATAATCTTCTTCCTGCTCATCGTTTTTATAGATAATATCCTCTATATTTCTAAGAGTATTATCTCCTAACTCCACGATTACATTTTTATTTTGATATAATATGCCAGCTAAACCTCTCGCAATCATTTCTTCCGGTGTCATATCCTCGTTTTCCTCCCTGTTATCTATTATCTGTTCATCATTATTTATATCATGAGTTTCTATACCTAAATTCTCTTCTTTATCTTCAATGTCTATGCTTTGTTCACTAGGAGGCTCTTCGAAATATTCTATGCCTAGTTTATTAGCTAATTTAATATAAAAGTTTATACCTGCATGTATATTTTTACTGCAAGCCTTGTTTCCAAGTCTCCTTAGGCTTCCCAAATTAAGTACTCTGTTCTTTGCTATGTTATTCTCCATCAGTATTTGATTTAATATTTGCTGCTCAAATTCATTCTTAGGCTCTCCAAAACTGCCTGTTTCTTCTATGTACAAATCAATAGCCTCAATTAATGAAATATTTGCCACAGCTACCTACCTCCCGATTACTATTCTTGTATTACCCTATCTTTTGTTTTCTTAATAAGAGTACGTTATATTTAACCCTGACGTTACTCGGACTTATGTCATCTATAATAAAAGTATTATCCCCATAATTATTAATGTTATCTTTCTTTTATAACTGCTTCAATTACATCTATGTATTCTTGAGGTAAGTTAAATGCTTTGTACAACTCTTCATCTGTGTATATGTGGTCAAACTTGCCAGATGGTGGTGCAGGTACAAATCTAAAGTAGTAATCAGTTAATATACCTGTAAGCTTACTTGCATTTATCATCAGTAGAAATCTTACAAATTTTGTGTTTATCCAAGATACAAATGATTCACACTCTAGTTTATCATCTGAGCTAAAAGCGCATTTAGACGCTCCAACTGCTGAATGTTCAACAGTAGAATCTAATATTCTACTGGTACTAACTACAAGTAAATTACCAGCAAGAGAGAATAAATATCCACCATTTCCTCCCCCATCAGACGCCCCACTTCCACTCATTCTTCGCCCGCCACCTATATTAAATTGACTATTAGTCCATACTTGATAACGTTTTTCTTCATTCTTAAATGTATATTTTTTGTAGTTTTTTATATGCTCTATGATTTTGTTCCCTATATTATATAATGACTCACCATTAAGTATACTTCTCGTTTCTTCTGAGTTTATCAAGGGCTGTAATTTACTACTATTTATAATCTTTGCATCTACGTGTGTTTCTTTGTCTAATATAAAGTATGTAACTCCACCTGTAATCTCTGCATTAAATATATCGTAAGAATCAGGATAAAAGTTTACCTGTGACATATGAGGTACTAACTTCTCCCTAAATTCTCCATAACTCATTTTACTAGTTATCCTCTGATCTGCTGCTGCCGTTTGCCATTTTGCGGGTGTAATCATTACACAGTAATCAGTACATAA